>Ga0256409_1000013_pt1 | contig 428797 bp, 378 predicted proteins | sample PhySR1_FD_185981 | JGI IMG/M metagenome (GOLD analysis project Ga0256409, IMG submission 185981) | Leaf surface microbial communities from sunflower plants in UC Gill Tract Community Farm, Albany, California, United States - DLSL S.R1 | ecosystem: Host-associated > Plants > Phyllosphere >... | reverse complement strand
CTGCATTTTTCCGAACCGGTTGAGCGCATTGATTTCGATGACAAGCGGCAGGAATTTATCGTGCAGAGTAAAACAGGCGAGCACCGTGCGCGCAACATTTGCCTCGGCACCGGCCATGCACCGTGGATCCCAAAACCGGCGCGGGCGGCGCTGGGCGAAAACTGTTTTCATGCGGCTGAGATTGAACTGCGCGAACCGGATTTCACCGGCAAACGCGTGGCCGTCGTCGGTGGCGGACAAAGCGGCGCGGACATTATTCTCAACGCGCTGAGCGGCCACTGGGGCGAATTTGCCGAACTGAGCTGGATATCACGACGCCCGAATTTTCAGCCGCTGGATGAATCGATTTTCACCAATGAATATTTCACGCCGGAGTATGTGAATTACTTTTATACGTTGCCGGAGGAAGTACGTGAGCAGGAAATCGCCACCCAAAAACTGCCTTCCGATGGCATCAGTTATCACACGCTGGAAGATATTTATAAGCAGCTGTATCACCGTTTCGATGTGCTGCATCAGCCGCGTAACGTTCGTTTATTGCCCCACCGCGCGCTCGATCATATCGTACGTCATGCGGGCGGTGATTTCAGTTTGCAGGCAAAACACGGGCTGGAAAAATGCGAAGAGCATTTCAGTGCCGATATCGTGATTCTGGCGACCGGCTATCGTCCCGGTTTACCGGATTATCTCGAGCCGTTGCTGGACCGCATCCCCTATGACCACGAACAACATTTGCCGCTTCAGCCGAATTTCAACCTGCGCTGGGACGGCCCTGAGCAGAACCGCATTTACGCGGTGAATGCCGGGATTCACAGTCACGGCAGCGCCGAAGGGCAACTGACGCTGACCGCGTGGCGCTCGGCGAAAATCCTCAATCATTTGCTGGGCGAAGCGCACTACGATTTGCGGCCAGTGCCTTCACTGGTGCAATGGTGGTCGGACACGCCGGATGCGGGCAAGCGCGGTAAATAGCAGGCACAAAAAAGCGGAGCATCAGGCTCCGCTTTCCTTTTACTGACTTTCATTAAACAAATCAGACGTAAAAATAGATGGCCAAAAAGTGGCAGGCACTGCCGCCGAGCACGAACCCGTGCCAGATGGCGTGACCGAAACGAAAGCGTTTAGAGGCGTAGAAAATAACGCCCAGCGTGTATACCACACCGCCCAGCGCCAGTAAGGCTACGCCACCCAGCGAAAGTGTAGTCGCCAGCTGATAAATCACTATCAGCGACAGCCAGCCCATCGTCAGATAAGTGACCAGCGAAAGCACTTCAAAGCGGTGCGCAAACGCCAGTTTAAAAATCACGCCGAACAGCGCCAGCCCCCAGATCACCGCCATCAGCCCTTTCGCCAGCGGGGAATTAAGCCCGACCAGCAGGAACGGCGTGTAGGTTCCGGCGATCAGCAAATAAATCGCGCAGTGGTCAAATTTTTTCAGCCAGTATTTGGCTTTCTGATGCGGTATCGCGTGATACAGCGTGGAGGCCAGATACAGCAAAATCATGCTGCCGCCGTACAAACTGTAGCTGGTGATTGCCATGGCGCTGGCGTTATCGCCAACTGCCTGAACCAGCAACAACACCAGCCCGACAATCCCAAAAACCAGACCAACGCCGTGACTCAGGCTGTTGGCAATTTCTTCAGCCCACGGATATCCCTGTGGTGATGGAAACAACTTACCCATACGTTGAGGATCCTCAAGACAAAAAAGTAAAAATCATTGTTTATAAAACGTTCCGACGGAATTAGCTTAACTGAGAACAATTCCAGTGTACATCTGTAAGCTTAAAATGAGTATTATCTGATGTAACAGTCTCTTAGCCGGATCATCATTTCACTCATCCTCGATCGTGAAGCCCTTCAATTCATTCGTTTTGTTTATAATTTACCAAAGTGACATTCAGACTACAGCGGAATTTTCCGCACCCAAAAACATGATTTTTTTATATCAAGCGACTAAGGTGTAGCGGAAAAATGAAAATAACGCCGTTTACCATGCCGTCAATATGACTAAGGTTTTAGTATGTCTGCAGCAACTACCCCGCTGAATTTTGGGGCAATGACCGAAGTTTTTCAGTTCCTGATGGAAATCGACAAGCTGAAAAGCGTGCAACGTCGCACCAAAGTGTTAGGCACTGAGCGTCAGGAAAACTCCGCAGAACACAGCTGGCATTTCGCCGTGGCAGCAATGTCCCTGGCCCCTTTCGCACCGGAAGGCGTTGATATCAATAAAGTCATCCGCATGGCGCTGATCCACGACATCGTCGAAATCGATGCCGGTGATGTGCTGGTTTACGATCTCGCTGCCCGCGCGGCGGTTCACGATCAGGAAATCATTGCAGCGAAACGCCTGTTCGGCCTGCTGCCAGTGCCCCTGAGCACGCAGTTCCTGGATTTGTGGAATGAATACGAAGCGGGCGAAACCCCTGAAGCGCGCTTTGCGCTGGTGATCGACCGCGTGATGCCGATGGTCATGAACCTGAATAATCAGGGTCAGAGCTGGGTAGAGAACAATATCCGTCTCGAGCAGGTTCTGGCACGCAATGCCTTTATCGCCGATATTCATCCTGAACTGTGGCTGCACATCCGCAGTCATCTGGATAACGCCCATCAGCAGGGCTGGCTGAAGTGATTTTTTGCTCCTTCCTGTGACAAGGAAGAAAACCGGCTGGTTTTAGCTCCTTCCCCTAGTGAAAGGGAAAGGAGCAAGATCAACTGCGACATCGGGATCAGCACCTGAAATACCACCAGCCACCAGCGGCAGCCTTCCATCAGCGCGGCTTCTTCGATTTCACGGGCAATACTGAGAAATGCCTGACGCATCAGGATGTTAGCCACATTATTGAGCAGTGCGCCAGAAGACTGAAACCTGGATCAGCCGTAGATAGTTTTGCGGACCGACAAACGGCGGCGCGTCCGACGACAGACGTCTGTCAGACAGGCTGTCTGTAGCTGACTGAAATAAGGTGCCTATCCTGTCCTGCGTTTGTGTCATTTACATGGCGGGAATATGATGATTTTTGAATCAAAAAAAAGCATTGTTACTGAACAAAATAGAGGTCGGGTGTCAGATTAAACGGTAACATGCGGATATAACCCCATTAAAATGGGGTTGAATTGAGATATATAAAAACAGAATCAGATTGATTGGTAAAACTATAAATAGTTCCTTTAACTGTAAAGTAAAGATTTTTTCCCTTCAATTGCATTTTAACATCGGAATCTGAAGTAAACAGAACAGAAGGATAATCTCTGATATTTTCCAGAAACTCTTTCTCTGTTTTTGCAGATGGATAAAGATAATATTTATACGTATTTTCCGTCGTTGCACCCGCACTACCTTCAGTCACATAAAGGGTATTAAATTCGCCAATACTTTCCTTTCGTATAATCGTTTGTTCATAAGGTGAAAAATCTAATACCATCTTAATTAAATACCCCAGAAAAGCTATAACCAACACGATGAAAATATACCTTTTCCTAAAAACCCGTTCTTTTTGCATAATCAATCCCTGCTCTTATCCATGTCTGGTCTTTAGGATCATCCCAATGGGAGTTTGGCCCCTCATAACTACATTTTAAACCACGCAGATATTAATCACTTTGATATTAGAAACAAACCTTTTAAATATAAATAAATCAACTTAAATCATACAAAAAACATATAAAAACACGTGGGGTATATTTTATATTTATCTTAAGGTTTACACGAAACCAACACCCCATCCCAGCCTTCCCCTCGTGAGAGGGGAAGGAGCAAAAGATTAAGCCCGTATTTGTGTTATCCCGAGCGCAACCCCCGCCTTCTCTGACAATTCAAACAGTGCCGGAAGCAGATGCGCGGAGGCTTTCAGATAGGCGCTAACCTGCGAAACGCCTTCCGGCGGCAACAGTTCGCTATTCTCCAGCCCTTCACTCAGGCACAGCAAACCCTGGCAAAGCCCTTCGGCGGATTCAGATGCGACACCGCCCAGATAGTAAAGCAGGGGATCGGTGAAATGGCTCAGTTCCAGATTGGCAATCAGGCCTCGGAAAACAGTGAGGGAATTTTCGGGATAGGTGGTTTCGGTATTCATGTCAGTCATGATGATTATTCCATTACTAGATTTTGAATTTCATCACGCCTTCAGGTTCCAAACTAAAGGTGTGACTCAGGCAGGTTTGGAACTCCGGATCTAGCGACCGGCCAACCATTAAGATTGCCCTGCCTAAGCCACGAATTGAGTGTGCACGTAGCCCCTGAAAAAACACAAGTTTTTTCAGTTCCAGATGTTCGGAGTTCCAAGTCCGGCTAGGGATTTTGCCGCAGCTAAGCGACTATATTCCTGCCATTTTTCGAATGAAATGGGCTGGATAGATTTACAGGAAGTTGCTTTGAAATCTGGAAGATGTCTCGCAGGAATAACGCCGGTCGACTCCCTCACCTGCGAAGGGGAGGGTTGGGGTGGGGTATTAAAGCAAAATCAAAAAGTTGAAGTGTGCTTTGACAGCAGGTATAAGCCCTTAAAACCCCCTCCCAACCTCCCCCTTCGCAGGGGGAGGAGTAAAGAAAATCCGCAGCTTTCGCAGGAGCAAAGAAAACCCGCTTCAAACCACCACAACCGCCATTCTTTCCCGTGCTTCTTCGTACGTCGGCATTGATGCGGCTGCGCCTGCGCGTTCCACACATACAGAAGCATAAGCAGATGCGAATTGTGCAGCTTCGGGGAGTGTGGCACCGGCGGCGAGTTGGGAGGCCAGTGCGCCGTTAAAGGCGTCGCCTGCGCCGGTGGTATCGACCGGGGTCGCCGGACAGGCCTGAATAATCTGCGTTTCGCCGTTCACCGAAAGCAATGCGCCCTGCGTGCCCAGCGTGATGATCAGCGCCTGGATCCCTTTGGTATGCAGCGCGTGAGCAGCGCGTTCGGCGGAGGGAATATCGCAGACTTCAATGCCGGTCAGCAGCGTGCATTCTGTGGCGTTCGGCGTGAGTAAATCCACCTGGGCCAGCAGATGGTCAGAAACCGGCTGGAACGGCGCGGGGTTGAGGATAATGTAAGTGCCGTTGTCCTTCGCGATGCCGATCAGTTTTTCAATCGCAGGCAGGTTATTTTCGAGCTGTGTCAGCAGGATATCAGCGGCGGCGACGGCCGGACGGCATTGTTCAACTTCTTCGTCGGTGACCGTCAGGTTAGCGCCCGGATCAACGGCAATCATGTTTTCGGCATCGGCTCCGGCGACATAAATCAACGCGTTGCCGGTCGGGCATTCGCTGGTGGAAAATAACGTGACCGCATCGAAACCGGCGCTGTCGAGATGGCGGCGGGCAAACATGCCGAAATCATCGCGACCAACTTTACCGATGTAATGCACCCGCGCACCGGCACGCAGTGCGGCGACTGCCTGGTTGGCGCCCTTGCCGCCTGCGCCCATCATACTGTTACGCGCAATCAGTGATTCTCCCGGTTTGGGGAAACGCGCCATGCCTGCCACGATATCGAGGTTGAAAGACCCAAATACGCATACCTTGCCTTTGTTCATGCCTCTCTCCTGAAGGAAAATGTTCCGGCGGCCAGAGCTGGCTGCGACGGAAAAATGCGCTGTGCGGCTAAACATGCGCCACGGCAACCGGTCTCGTCGGTGACGGCGCTGAAATGAATGGTCAGGCCGTTCGCCGGATATGGGCTGCGTAAATGGCTGCGTAACTGCTGTTCCAGTTCGGCCAGCGGGAAGTTCTCCATCGCCAGCACGCCACCGCCCAGCACCAGATATTCGGGATCCAGAATGTTCATCTCACTGGCGACAGTACGCGCCAGTCGTGCCACAAATTCAGTTAAATCCACATGCCCGGCATGACGTACAAACAGGTCAGCGAACGGCGTTTGTGGCGCATGTTGTCGCGCCCAGCCGGTCAGCCAGTTGCCGGACGTCAGCGTCTCGACGCAGCCGGTTTTGCCGCACGGACAGAGCAGCGGATTCTCCGCCAGCGGAATGTGCCCCAGTTCGCCCGCACCGCCGTTCGCGCCGTGGTAAAAATCACCATTGATCCACAAACTGTTGCCCAGCCCGGTGCCGAGATACAGCCCGACAGCAACATCCGGCAGCGCGCTGTGCTGTGTTAAATCCCACCACATCAGATGGTTAACATCTTTATCCATCGCCACCGGCAGGTGTAAACGTTGCGAGAGCAGCGCCGCCACCGGCTGATTATCCAGCGCGGAAATGAACGGCAGTGAAAGCACGGTCTGGCGGTCGCGGGACAATACGCCCGGCAGCCCGAGCATCACCTGCGCCACCTGATGATGCGGATCCTGTTCCTGCAAATACGCCGTGATCAGGTTTTCCAGCCCCTGTAACGGGTCAGTCTGCCCCGCCCAGCTTTGGGTCGGGGTTTTGTGGTAGCCGCGAAAATTTTGCTGGCTGTCCATCAGCATTAAACGGGTATTGGTGCCCCCGACATCCACTCCAAGAAAGTGCGGCATACGGCTCTCCTGCCCTCAGGCTGCGTGACGCGCCTGACGCATCTGATCGAGCATTTTGTCCCAGGCAGCATCCAGATCGTTGTCCAGCGTGAACAGGCCGGAGCTGCCGACGATCAGCACTTCCGCCCCCGCGCCCATCAGATCCTGATAAGTCCGCAGGTTGCAGGAGCCGTCGATTTCGATCAGATAGCGGTAGCCTTTTTGCTGTTTGAGATCACGCAGTTGTGCGATTTTCCCCAGCATTTCAGGGATGAAAGGCTGACCGGCATAGCCAGGATCGACGGTCATCACGGTGATTTTATCCAGCAGATGAATGTAGTGCTGGATGTATTCCACCGGTGTCGCGGGGTTGAGCACCACGCCGACTTTTTTACCCAGCGAGCGGATCTGATTGATGATGCGGAACGCGTCGCGGTTAATGGTTTCTGCGTGCGGACAGATAAAATCGGCACCGGCAAGGGCTATTGGCTCTATAAAGTCAGCCGGGTTTTCCACCATCATATGCACGTCCAGAACCAGCGGCGTATGCGGGCGGATCTGCTCGATAAAGAACGGCGACAGCGTGATATTTTTGACGTAATGCCCGTCCATAATGTCAATGTGCAGCATGTCGGCGCGGCGGTTCAGTACCTCGAGTTGCTGTTTAATGTCGATCAGGCTCATGCACATCAGCGACGGAGAAATTTTGTATTCCATGATATTTTCCTAAGTCAGAGGCAATTTTAAAAAAGTGTTTAAGGTTGAGCCGCCCGCGCTTTGGCAGCGCTCATTCGCCCCGCCCTTTTTTGCAGATAACGGCTGCGGAAGAATTTCAGCGCCAGCACCACGATCAGTACCGCGCCCCACATCGCCAGGCTGAAATGCGGGCTGACGTTCATCAGATTCAGGCCGGTGGAAATCACCTGCAGGACAATCAGCGAGAGCACCACACCTGCGACTTTGCCGAAGCCACCGTTGGGGTCGGTGCCGCCGAGAATGATGGCCAGCACCGTCAGCAGCAGATACGAGTCGCCGTAGCCCATGCGCGCCGAGTTGAAACGCGCCATCATGATGAGTCCGGCAATCACGCATAACATGCTGGAAATCACGTAGATGGCGATCAACACGCGGTGGGTATTGATGCCGCTGAAATGGGTGGCGTTGATGTTGCTGCCGCTCATGTAGATGTATTTACCGAGGCGGGTGCGTTCTAAAAACACCGCGATTAAGGCTGCGGTCAGCAGAAAGATGATTAACGGAACCGGCACGCCGAGCAGGGTTTCCGCGCCGATAAAGCGCACGATATCCGGCATACCGCTGATAGCCGCACCGCGTGAAAGGTAGATGCCGACGCCGTTCACCATGGTCATGGTCGCCAGCGTCACCAGAATCGGATGCGCGCCGACATACGCCACCAGCGCGCCGGTCAGCATGCCAATCACCAGCGCCAGAATCATTGCGCCGACCAATGCCAGCGTCAGCCAGACCGCCTGCATCGCCATGCTGGCATCCGGTGGCAGCCAGGTGAGAAACACCCACGCCATCAGTAAACTGGTCAGGTTGGCGGTGGCGATAATGCACAGGTTCAGGCCACCGCTGAGGATCGGGATAAACATCGCCAGCGTCAGTAAACCGAGTTCCGGCAGCTGGAAGGCAACGCTCATAAAGGTGGCGTCACTGAAGAAGCGCCCCGGCATCGCCAGGCTGAAGCCGATGATCACCACCAGCAATAACAGCGATAATCCCAATGTCGTGCTATCAATTTTCAGGGAAGCGATTTTCAGGCGAGGCCGCGCATCGGGCTTCGCTTTAAGACTCACATTTCTGCTTTTTGCGAACATAGCGGTTTTCCTCAGGCGAAGCCGACTTCGGTTTCTTTGCGTTTCTTGTAATGGGTGACGGTGATGGCCGCGACGATCACCACGCCGATGACGATGTTCATGAAGTAGCTGGAAACGCCGATCAGGTTGAGGCCGTTTTTCAGCACGCCAATCAGGAACACGCCCATCAGAGTGCCGACCACGCTGCCTTTGCCGCCATTAAGGCTGGCACCGCCAAGTACTGCTGCTGCAAGCACATCCAGCTCGCCGCCGACCAGCGCATTCGGCACCACCTCACCGACGCGATACACCTGCACCAGCCCGCCTATCGCCGCCATCGCGCCGAGATATCCGTAAGCAAACAGATGCAATAACCCGACACGGATACCGATACGGCGCGCAGATTCCTGGTCACCGCCGACGGCAAACAACTGGCGTCCGAGATGGGTTTTGTTGAGCAGGATCCAGCTCAGTCCGGCGACCGCCAGCATCACCACCACCGGCAAACCAATCTGATAATGCTGTTCGCCGACGCTGAACGGCAGCACGCGGATTGGCGTCGTCAGCCACTCCGGCAGGTCATACAGACTGGTGCCGTTGGTCAGCCACATCAGCATGCCAAACAGCAGCGACTGCATACTGATGGTGACGATGATCGACACAATGCGCAGGCAGTAGATCAGAATGGCATTGATCATCCCCAGCACCGTGCCGATGGCGACCGCCAGTAAAATGCTGCCGGTCGGGCTGCTCAGGCCGTAGTGGATTGCCAGCGTGGCGATGATGTACTGCACGACAGAAGCCACGGCAGCGAACGAAATATCGATACCGCCGGTGACCAGCACCACGAACAGGCCGAGGGCAAAGATGCCGCTGACGGCGTAGCTTTCAGTCAGATCCAGCAGGTTCTGTAAGGTCAGAAACTGATTGCTGAGTAAGGAAAAGGTGACAATCACCACCAGCAGTACCCAGGCTAAATAACCTTCGTTGCTGGACGGGCGTAACCGGCTAAGCTTAAGCATTGACCGCCTCCGCAAGTTGTTGCTGGGTGATCGCACCCGGCAGATATTCGCCAACCACCGTGCCCTCACTGAAATGCAGCACGCGGTCGCAGTTGAAATAGACTTCCGGCACTTCATCGGAAATCAGCAGGATTGAAATCCCCTCTTCCGCCAGCTGGTGGATCAGCTGATAAATGCTGGCTTTCGCGCCGACATCGACGCCGACCGTTGGGGAATCAAGGATCAGGATTTTCGGCTGTGTCAGCACCCATTTCGCGAGCACGATCTTTTGCTGATTGCCGCCAGAAAGCGTGGAGATCGCCTGTTCAGGACTGGCGACTTTGACGCCGAGTTTTTCGATCCACTGCTGGATGATCTTATTTTTGCGGTATTCGTCGATCAGGTGAAAACGGCTGCGCAACTGATCCATGATCGCCAGCACAGTGTTGTCGCCGACCGACTGTTGCTGGATCAGGCCAAGCGTCAGGCGATCTTCCGAGACGTAACCGACGCCGGATTTGATCGCGTCTTCGTGGCTGCGAAAACGCACCGGTTTACTGTCGAGGTAGATTCTGCCGCTGTCCGGTTTAGTCATGCCAAACAGGCTGAGTGCCAGTTCGGTGCGGCCGGAACCAAGCAGGCCGCATAAACCGAGCACTTCTCCGGCGTGCAGTTTGAAACTGACGTCGTGATACTGCCCTGCGCGGCTGAGTTTGTCGGTTTCCAGCATGATGCGTTCGTCATTCATGTTGGCGGCTTTCAGCCGGTAATCGAGTTTCAGGCCAGTCATCAGCTCGGTCAGGCGTTCGCTGCTGACCTCGGAGGCCGGGAATGTCCCGACTTTTTTACCGTCGCGGATAACCGTCACGCTGTCGGAAATTTCCAGCACTTCATCGAGACGATGGCTGACGAACACCACGCTGATGCCTTTGCTTTTCAGGTAATGCACGGTGCGCAGCAGCTGATTCACTTCGGTACGGGTCAGCGAGGCGGTCGGTTCATCCATAATCACTAATCGCGCATCGGCGACCAGCGCCCGGCAAATCGCCACCTGCTGGCGCTGGGCAATCGGCAACGTCGAGACTTTGCTGTCGAGATCCAGTGTATAATTGAGTTCAGTCAGAATGCGCTGTGCGGTTTCCCGCAGACGTGACGGGCGATACCAGCCCATCAGCCCCTGTAAGTTGTGGTCGAAGGCGATGTTCTCGAACACGCTGAGGTTCGGGAACAGCGACAAGTCCTGATAAATCACCTGCACGCCAAACTGCCGCGCCTGATCCGGACTCAGCTTGCTGAAACTCTGGCTGCCCTGCGAGGGCGAACTGAGCGTGATCTGGCAGCCGTTATCCGGCTGATAAACCCCCGAGATCACTTTGATCAACGTACTTTTCCCGCAGCCGTTGGTGCCCGCCAGGCAGTGAACTTCGCCCTGCATCAGCCGCAGGGAAATGTCGTTGAGCGCACGCTGCCCGCCAAAGGTCACCGACAGGTTTTGCACATCAATCAGCGGCGCGTTATCTGTTTGAATGATCTCGGAGATTGCCATGATTACAGCCCCATTTTGACCAGTTTCGGCAGGTTCGCTTTGTCCAGGCTTTCGGTTTCGTTGCCCAGAATGGTGCGCGTTGCCTCGTCGACTTTCACTTTGCCCATGCCTTCAATGGTCATGCCGTCAGTGATTTTTTCGCCTTTTTCCAGCTTCTCGGCGATGCGCACAAAGACTTCACCGGCAACCATCGGGTTCCAGATAAAACCGCCTTTGATGGCGCCGGCTTTCACCAGACTTGCGCCCTGGCCAGGACTGAATGGTCCGAATACGCAGATGTCGTCAGTTTTGCCACGGTTAAGCACCGCGCGACCTGCGCCAATCGGGCCTTGTGAACCGATAGCCAGAATGCCTCTCAGGTTGGCGTCTTTGGACATCAGGTCGTTGGTAGTACGGATGCTGTCATCCAGCGATTCACCCACGCCAAATTTGTCGCCGACCAGATGCATATTCGGATAGTGTTCTTTCTGGTAATTGATGGCGGCATCGGCCCATTTCTGATGCAGTGGCACGGTAAGACTTCCGACGTATACCGCGTAATCACCTTTCTCTTTCATACACTGCGCCAGCGCGACCATGTGGTTAATGCCGTGCTGCGTGGCATCGACCATTTCGAAATCCCAGTCGGCATATTTCTGATCCGGTGATTCATGCACGATGACTTTGATCCCGGCGTCGTGAGCGCGTTTCAGTACCGGCTCCAGCACGCGGGCATCGTTCGGCACTACGCCGATCACATCCACTTTCTGGGCGATCAGATCTTCAATCGCACGCACCTGCAACGCCGGATCCGCGCTGGTCGGCCCGACCTGCCACGCGTCGATCCCGCGTTTGGCCGCTTCGCTTTTGATCCCGGCTTCCATCGCGTTGAACCAGGCGTTACCGCCGACTTTCACCACCACGCCCATGCGGATTTTGTCGGCGGCGTGCGCAGACAGGGACAACATGGCTGTGGCGAACAGGCAGGCAAGAACGGATTTCTTGATCATGTTTACTCTCCTGGTAGGTCAGTTATGTGCCGCAGCTAACGGGCCGTTGCGGCTGTTTTTAGTTTTTTTCTGTAGGGGTGACGGAGAAACTTCAATCACGTTAACGTTGCTCCAGGCCAGTTCCTGGCGGAATTCTTCATCCTCCAGATGGTCTGTTATCAGTGTGTCGATTTCCCGGTAGTGGCAGATCCGCGCAAAGGAGCGGCGGCCGAATTTGCTGGAGTCAGCCAGCAAAATTTTGTGCTCGGAGGAAAGCAGCATTTGCTGTTTCAGCCGCGCATGATGCTCGTTACTTTCACGGATGCCGCCTTCGTGACTGATGCCGTGACAGGAGAAAAACAGTTTGTTGATGACGAACTCTTTCAGCATTTGCTCGGCCAGCACGCCGACGAAATCTTCGTATTTCGCCGAGTATTCACCGCCCAGTCCGATCACCCGCACGTTAGCTTTCACCGCCAGCGTCTGGATGATGTGAACCGAGTTGGTCAGCACGACCAGCTGAATATCGGGCAACTGACGCGCCAGAAACCAGCTGCTGGAACTGCTGTCTAGCAGCAGGCAATCGCCGGGATTGATCAGCTGTAACGCCCGTTTGGCGATGCGCGTTTTACTGTCCGGCGACTGATTACTGCGGTCACGGAAGGATTCACCCTGTTCAATCTGCGAAGGCACATAGGTTTTTTCGCCCGCCGAATGCTCCATAAACACCGCGCCGCCGTGGCTGCGTAACAGCACGCCGCGCTTTTCCAGCAGCGCCAGATCCCGCCGCGCGGTTTCCAGCGAGATGCGACATAACTGCGCCACTTCCTGTACCAGGATGCGTCCGCGCTGGCTGAGAATTTCGGTGATATAACGATGTCGCTCTACTGGCAGCATGTGGTGATTCCTCTTTCCCGATGTCAAATAGGATACGCAGCCGGGTGTTTACGGAATGCGCAGTGCCTCAAAGGCGACTGTGCGCATTTTTTGCCACAATCGTCCTGTGATAGTTGTCACGAAAAGGTGAGAAAAGATGAAATGTTAAAGTTTGGATCTGTGGCGGGAACGGCATTAAATCGTCATTTGCGTTGCAACAAGACAGCAACAGATTTGCAAACGGTCACAATTCCTCGCGCAATCTGATGACCGTTAATGACCGATTGTGTGGAGTTGACCGTTTGAGGGGAGTGAACGGGGAGTGATCCCCGTTATCGGTGACTGATTCTGATTACCTGCCGCCTGCCAGCTCGAGAAAGCTGCCGGTGGCGTAAGAGGCGGAATCCGACAGCAGCCAGGAAATCGCCTGTGCGACTTCTTCCGGCTGACCGCCGCGCTGCATCGGCAGATTGGCTTTCACGCGATCGACACGCCCCGGCTCTCCGCCGCTGGCATGCATTTCGGTATAAATCAGGCCGGGACGCACGCAGTTTACGCGAATACCGTAAGCCGCCACTTCCAGCGCCAGACCGGTGGTCAGGGTATCCACCGCGCCTTTCGATGCCGCGTAATCGACATATTCGCCCGGTGCGCCCAGACGGGAAGCCGCTGAGGACACATTCACAATTGCCCCGCCCTTTCCGCCATGCCGATGCGACATGATTTTCACCGCCTCTCGGCAGCACAGGAAATACCCGGTCACGTTAGTAGACAGGACTTTATTGATACGTTCGGCGGAGAGATTTTCAATGGTGGTCTGCTGGAACAAAATCCCGGCATTATTCACCAGCGCGGTGATCGGGCCGAGTTCGGCGCTCAGCTGTTTGAACATCGCGACAACCTGCGCTTCATCGGCAATATCAGCCTTCAGCGCAATTGCTTTGCCACCAGCCTGATGGATTTCATCGATAACAGATTGTGCTGCGGTTTCGTTATTCAGGTAATTCACACCGACGGCGTAACCCTGCTGCGCAAGAAGGAGAGCCGTTGCACGGCCGATGCCGCGGCTGGCGCCGGTGACGAGAGCGATTTTCATTGAATACTCCAGTGGGGGAAGTGAGCAAAGTGCTTACACCTCCCCCTGCGAAGGGGGAGGTTGGGAGGGGGGTTTTAAAGGCTAACCCGTTGTCAAAGCCAACTTTAACTTATTGATTTTAGTTTAATACCCCACCCCAGCCCTCCCCTTCGCAGGGGAGGGAGCAGACCGAGTTTTTAATTCCCCACCCTTCTCAGAGAGGAGCAGAACGGAGTCTTACTCGTAATCTGACATCGGTACACACGAACAGAACAAATTCCTGTCCCCGTACACGTCATCCAGACGTTTCACGGTCGGCCAGTATTTATTGTCGTAACCGGCCGGGAATACCGCCACTTCGCGGGTGTACGGATGGTTCCAGTCACTGACCAGTTCATTCTGCACGTGCGGCGCGTTCACCAGCGGGTTGTCTTCCAGCGGCCATTCGCCTTTCGCTACACGGTCGATTTCACTGCGAATTGCCAGCAGCGCATCAATGAAGCGATCCAGTTCCACTTTGCTTTCGGATTCGGTCGGCTCAACCATCAGCGTGCCGGCAACCGGGAAGGACATGGTCGGCGCGTGGAATCCGTAGTCGATCAGACGCTTGGCGATATCCATTTCACTGATACCGGTCGTCTCTTTCAGCGGACGAATATCCAGAATGCATTCGTGCGCCACACGGCCATCACGACCGGTATACAGCACCGGATAGGCGTCTTTCAGACGGGTCGCGATGTAGTTGGCATTCAGAATTGCCACCTGGCTGGCTTGCTTAAGACCTTCAGCGCCCATCATGCGGATGTACATCCAGCTGATTGGCAGGATGGAAGCGCTGCCGAACGGAGCCGCAGAAACCGCGCCGTTTTGGGTCAGCACGCCGTCAATCTGCACCACGCTGTGACCCGGAACGAACGGAGCCAGGTGTGATTTCACACCAATCGGGCCCATGCCCGGACCGCCGCCGCCGTGCGGGATACAGAAGGTTTTATGCAGGTTAAGGTGCGAGACGTCAGCGCCAATGTAACCCGGAGTCGTAATGCCGACCTGCGCGTTCATGTTCGCGCCGTCGAGATAAACCTGACCGCCGTACTGATGCACAATCTGGCAAACTTCACGGATGGTTTCTTCGTAAACGCCGTGCGTTGACGGATACGTCACCATGATGCATGACAGTTCGTCGCCCGCTTTCGCGGCTTTCTCACGCAGGTCACTCAGGTCGATGTTGCCCTGTTTGTCACACGCGACCACCACCACGGTCATGCTCGCCATTTGCGCGGAAGCCGGGTTGGTACCGTGCGCTGAACTTGGGATCAGGCAGATGTGACGACCGCTTTCGTTACGGCTTTCGTGGTAACGACGAATCGCCAGCAGACCGGCGTATTCGCCCTGTGCGCCGGAGTTTGGCTGCATACACACAGCGTCGTAACCGGTGAGCTGAACCAGCCATTGTGACAGCTGACCAATCATTTGCTGATAACCGCCAGCCTGTTCTGTCGGACAGAACGGGTGCAGCTCGGCAAATTCCGGCCAGGTAATAGGGATCATTTCTGCCGCAGCGTTCAGTTTCATGGTGCAGGAACCCAGCGGGATCATCGCCTGATTCAGCGCCAGATCCTTTTTCTCCAGACGGTGCATATAACGCATCATCTCGGTTTCGCTGTGGTACTGGTTGAATACCGGATGGGTCAGAATCGGATCCACACGCAGCATCGCCGCAGGAATGGAGTTGCTGTCGGTCGATGCAGCTTTATCCAGTTTGTCGATATCCAGACCGTTGTCGTCACCCAGCAGGGCAGCAAACAGAATCTGAACGTCTTCGCGGGACGTCGCTTCGTCCAGAGTGATACCGACTGCGCCGTGAATATCAGTACGCAGGTTCAGACCGAAACTCAGCGCGCGTTCCAGCACGGCGGCTTTATCTTTGACTTCAACAGTCAGCGTATCGAACCAGCTGTTATGACGCAGCGTCAGGCCGCCCTGTTTCAGGCCAGCGGCCAGAATGTCGGTCAGACGATGAATGCGTGACGCAATGCGTTTCAGGCCTTCAGGGCCGTGGAATACCGCATACAGGCTGGCAATGTTCGCCAGTAAAACCTGCGAGGTACAAATGTTGGAGTTGGCTTTTTCGCGACGGATATGTTGCTCGCGGGTCTGCATCGCCATACGCAGTGCAGTTTTGCCCGCGGCATCACGGGAAACTCCGATGATACGGCCCGGCATGGAACGTTTGAATTCGTCTACGCACGCGAAGAAGGCCGCGTGCGGACCGCCGTAGCCCATCGGCACACCAAAGCGTTGCGCGGAACCGAAGACCACGTCTGCGCCCTGCTTGCCCGGTGCGGCCAGCAGAACCAGCGCCATAATATCAGCGGCAACGCTGGTAATAATTTTGCGGGATTTCAGTTCGCCCAGCAGCGCGGTGTAATCATGAACTTCGCCGGTGGTGCCAACCTGCTGCAACAGCACGCCGAACACGCCTTCCAGCTCGAGCACTTTTTCCGCTTTATCAACGATGATGTCAAAACCGAAGGTTTCCGCACGGGTGCGTACCACATCCAGCGTTTGCGGGTGCACGTCGTCCGCCACGAAGAAACGGTTAGCGTCTTTCAGTTTGCTGGCACGTTTTGCCAGCGCCATCGCTTCGGCGGCAGCAGTCGCTTCATCGAGCAAAGAAGCAGAAGCCAGATCCAGACCGGTCAGATCTAACGTCAGTTGCTGGAAGTTCAGCAGCGCTTCAAGACGGCCCTGCGACACTTCCGGCTGATACGGCGTGTACGCGGTATACCAGCCCGGATTTTCCAGCATATTGCGCAGGATAACCGGCGGCGTCAGCACCGCGCTGTAACCCATACCGATGTAGGATTTATAACGCTGGTTCTGGCTGGCAATGGCTTTCAGCTCAGCCAGCGCCTGATGTTCCGTCACGGCATCGCCGACGGCCGGTGGCCCCGGCAACTGGATATCGACCGGAACGATCTGCTGGATCAGCGCGTTTAAGGAATCCGCACCGACCGTTTCCAGCATTTGCTGTTGCTGCTGAGAAGACGGACCGATATGGCGGCCGATAAAGGCTTCGCTGTGTTCGAGTTGGCTGAGAGTCTGAGTCATTTGCTACGCATTCCTGAAATCTGCTGGAGGTGTCTTGGGATACTGACAAAAGCTACGGGTCGGGATCTGCCCCGCAAGCGGCTTGCGGGGCGGGTAAACAGTGTTTAATTAGTCTTCAATGGATGCTGAATAGGCATCTGCATCAAGCAGCTTAGCCAGTTCGCTTTCGTCTGACGCTTTAATCTGGAACAGGAAACCGGTGCCGTATGGCTCGCTGTTGACCAGCTCCGGAGAACCTTCCAGTTCGCCGTTAACTGCAACGATTTCGCCGCTGATTGGAGAATAAATATCTGACGCCGCTTTGACGGATTCAGCTACGGCACAGTCTTCACCGGCAGCCACTTCGCGACCGACTTCTGGCAGATCAACGAAAACCATGTCGCCCAGTAATTCCTGCGCGTGTTCGGTGATGCCTACGGTGTAAACGCCGTTGCCTTCTGAACGTACCCACTCGTGGGAAGAGGCGTATTTCAAATCTGCTGGAACATTGCTCATGTTATTTTCTCCAAAAAAGTGCTTAATTCAGCGTTAACTGGATAATTTTTATTACGAATTCTTTACTGCACCAGCGGTTTGCCGTTACGGACAAAACCTGGCTTAGTGACTTTTACCGGCATTTCGCGGTTACGGATTTGCACAATAGCGTTTTCGCCAATGCCCGCCGGAACGCGCGCCAGTGCAATGCTGTAGCCGAGCGTCGGAGAGAATGAGCCGCTGGTGATCACGCCTTCCAGCGTGTTGCCCGCGCTGTCGGTGAATCGCACCGGCAGTTCGTTACGCAATACGCCTTTTTCGGTCATCACCAGGCCGACCAGCTGTTCAGTGCCCTGCTCACGCTGTCTTTCCAGTGCGTCACGGCCAATAAAGTTACGGTCTTCCGGGAGCCAGGCGATGGTCCAGCCCATGTTGGCAGCCAGCGGTGACACGCCTTCGTCCATTTCCTGACCGTAGAGATTCATGCCAGCTTCCAGACGCAGCGTGTCGCGCGCGCCCAGACCGGCGGGTTTCACGCCTGCGGTCAGCAGTTTCTGCCAGAAATCCGCCACCTGCTCTTGCGGCAGCGCGATTTCATAACCCGCTTCGCCGGTATAACCGGTGGTGGCGATAAACAGGTCGTCCGCCTGAACGCCAAAGAACGGCTTCATGCCCGCGACCGCTTGTTTTTGTTCAGCGGTGAACAAGGTTTCCGCTTTTTCTTTCGCCTGCGGCCCCTGCACAGCGACCAGCGCCAGATCATCACGCACCGTCAGTTCAACAGCGTACGGTTCTGCATGCTGCGAAATCCATGCCAGATCTTTCTCGCGTGTAGCGGAGTTAACCACCAGACGGAAATAATTTTCGTTGAGGAAGTAAACGATCAGGTCGTCGATCACGCCGCCGGACGCATTGAGCATGCCGGTGTACAGCGCTTTGCCGGGAACGGTGAGTTTGGCGACATCGTTCACCAAAAGATAACGGAGGAATTCACGGGTACGGGCACCGTGGAGATCGACAATGGTCATGTGCGAGACGTCAAACATACCGGCATCCTGACGCACGATGTGGTGTTCATCCAGCTGGGAGCCATAATGCAAAGGCATCATCCAGCCGTGGAAATCGACCATACGCGCGCCGCACGCAACATGTTGTTCATAAAGCTGAGTCTGCTTAACCATCTTATTCCTCATTTAATTAAGTGCATAAACAGCACACCGCGCAAACGATACCCTCGCTCGAACTTACCACTGAATCTCCCTGCTAACCATAAGTTAAAATATGCAGAGCGGGATAAATGTCAGTGATTTCACAAGGGCATTGTGCAGAGTTTTTGACTGGCAAACTGGGGTTTGTGACGCAAAATCTACAAATAAACATCAAAAGTGTCGATGTTATATAACGACAAGGCCGGATTTCTCACCATTTGCAGAATGAGAAATCCGGCCCCGGATTAGAAAATGTAATGGAAAAACTGAGCTGAAATTAGATTATTTCAATCGAAGTGAATCGTCCTGTAACCACTCAGGTAAATCATTCAGCCCCATCGCCTGACGCACCAGTTTCGGTTTCACGCCCGGCAGAGAATCCGCCAGCGTCAGGCCGATATCCCGCAACAGTTTTTTGGCAGGATTGTCACCGGCAAACAGTTCGCGGAAGCCCTGCATCCCTGCCAGCATCAGCGCGGCGCTGTGTTTACGGCGTCGCTCGTAACGGCGTAAATACATGTGCTGGCCGAAATCTTTCCCTTCTTTTTGCAGTCGTCTGATTTCAGATGCCAGTTCTGCGGCATCCATGAAACCTAAGTTGACGCCCTGACCGGCCAGCGGATGCACGGTGTGTGCCGCATCGCCCACCAGCGCCAGACGTGGCCCGGCAAAGCTGCGGGCATAACGACCTGTCAGCGGGAAGGTCAGGCGCTCGCTTTCTAAGGTACAAATACCCAGACGCAGGTCAAAGGTACTGGCGAGGATTTTGTTAAACTCTTCAGGCTCCAGCGCGCTCAGGCGCTGTGCTTCATCCGGCGAAACTGACCAGACAATAGAAGACAAATGGGTATCGGCCAGCGGCAGAAATGCCAGAATGCCTTCGCCGTGGAAGACCTGGCGTGCAACAGACTGGTGCGGCTCTTCAGTGCGGATGGTCGCCACCAGTGCATGATGGCGATAATCCCAGAATGTCAGCGGGATATCCGCGTGCTGACGCAGCCACGACTGCGCGCCGTCCGCGCCGACCACTAACCGTGCGGTGAGCTGACGATCATCGCTGAGGGTGATAAACGCCTCGTTTTCGCCCCACGCCACATTTTTCAATGTAGCCGGCGCGAGCAAAGTGATGTCGGAAGATTTTTCCGCACGCTGCCACAATGCGCGATGTATCACCTGGTTTTCAATGATGTGGCCGAGATGGCTGAAACCGTACTCTTCGCCACGGAACGCGATTTTACCGAAGCTGTCGCGATCCCAGACTTCCATCCCCTGATAGGCATTTGCACGCTGAGCAATAATGTTGTCCCAGACGCCGATATATTTCAGCAGACGTTCACTGGCAGCATTAATAGCTGAAACCCGCAAACCCGGCTGGTCCGGTAGCGGTGAATCGAGATCCGGCAGCTTGTTTTCCAGCACCGCCACGCGCAGACCGCTGCCCTGTAAACCACACGCCAGCGCCAGACCAACCATTCCGCCACCGGCGATAACCACATCAAAAGATTGCATAATTTTTCCTGTAAGGCTTAACGGTCAACCCAACCTAAAGTTCTGCGGGTAAACGCATCGCGCAAGGGCGTAATGCCTTCCATCGCCAGTAAACCGAGATTACGTCCGACCATTAACGGCAGCCAGCGGTTGGCAAATAGGTGGATCAGGCCATCGGTCACGCCGACGGTTGCCTGCTGATCGGGCTGACGACGCTGCTGATAGTCACTCAGTACGCGGTAACTGCCGACATCGCTGCCATTCGCCGTCGCGTTAGCCAGCGTTTCCGCCAGCGTCATGACGTCACGCAGCCCGAGGTTAAAGCCCTGTCCGGCAATCGGATGCAGCGTTTGTGCTGCATTGCCGACCAGTGCCAGACGATGGCTGATATGACTGTTGGCTTGCTGTAATTGCAGCGGATAGCTGAAACGTTTACCGGCCTGTTTTATGGTGCCCAGACGCCAGCCAAATGCTTTTTGCAGCTCGCTGAGGAACTGCGCTTCGCTCCAGTGATCAATCTCTTCTTTCGCTTCGCGCGGATGACACCAGACCAGCGAGCTGCGTCCATCGGACATCGGCAGCAGTGCCAGCGGCCCGTGTTTTGTGAAGCGCTCAAAAGCACGATTGTTGTGCGGCTCGCTGGTTGCCACGTTGGCAATGACAGCGATCTGACCATAATCCTCACGCTGCCAGCCAATATTGCAGGCTTTTGCCAGCGAAGAATGCGAACCGTCCGCGGCGACAAGCAGCTGCGCGGTCAGCGTTTCACCGGTATCAAGCGTGACACTGGCAGAATCCTGAGAACGCGCGACATCCGTGACTTTCGCCGGGCAATGCAGCGTGACGCCGGGGGCATTTTTCAGCATGGCAAACAGCCGTTTGCCGACTTCATGCAACTCGACCACCTGCCCGAGCGCTTCCACGCCGTAATGCGCGGCATTGAGATTCACAAAAGCCGCATGACCGCGATCACTGACGTGGATATCACGAATTGGCGTGGCTATAGCTTTCAGGGCCGGCCAGATGCCAGCACGGGCTAACTGCTGGCAGGTTCCCTGTGCCAGCGCAATCGAGCGGGCATCAAAACCAGGATGTCCATGATGTTCCGGCGCAGTGGCTTCCACCAGATGCACCGGCAAGCTGCCCTGCGTCAGCGAGGAAATCGCCAGCGCCAGCGAGGCACCGGTCATTCCGCCGCCAACAATAACTATGCTCATATTATTTCTGTGCCGCCGCCATTAATGCTTCAATTTCATCGGCTTCTTTCACCACATCGCCGGTCAGAATTTCAATGCCGGTGGCGGTGATCAGAATGTCGTCTTCGATACGAATACCGATACCACGGTAAGCTTCGGGGACGTCCGCGTCCGGCGCAATATACAGGCCCGGTTCAACGGTCAGTACCATGCCCGGTTCCAGCGTACGGCTGCGATCTGCCGAGCCGTAATGACCCACGTCATGAACATCCAGCCCCAGCCAGTGCGATAAACCGTGCATGAAGAACTGTTTGTGCGCCTGCTCAGCGTAAAGGGTTTCAACGTCGCCCTTCATCACGCCGAGTTTGATCAGGCCTTCAATCATCACGCGCACTGCGGCTTCGGTTGCGGCCTGAATGCTGCTGCCCGGCCCGAAAACTTCCAGCGCTTTGTATTCTGACGCCAGCACGATGTCGTAGATTTCGCGCTGCGCTTTGCTGAATTTGCCGTTCACCGGGAACGTACGGGTGATATCACCGGCATAGCCCTGATATTCACAACCGGCGTCGATCAGCACTAAATCGCCGTCACGCAGTTCGCATTCATTTTCGGTGTAATGCAGAATGCAGCCGTTTTCACCGCCACCCACGATGGTGTTGTAGGACGGATAACGCGCGCCGTGACGGTTAAATTCGTGATGAATTTCGCCTTCAAGCTGATATTCAAACATGCCCGGACGGCATTTTTCCATCGCACGGGTATGCGCCAGCGCGGTAATGTGTCCGGCGCGGCGCATGATGGCGATTTCTTCCGGTGATTTGAACAGGCGCATGTCGTGCACCCACGGACGCCAGTCAATGACAGTCGCAGGAGCAGAAAAATTCTGGCGGAAGCCTTTGCGCAGTTTTTCCATGGCACGGTTTACGATTTCATCGGCATAGGCGTAATCGCCTTGCGCGTGATACACCACATCAAGGCCGTTGAGCAGCAGATGCAACTGGTCGTTGATGTCGTCAAAAGGCAGCGCTTTGGTCACGCCAAGTTTGGCGGGCGCGGCATCCTGACCTAAACGACGGCCAAACCAAATTTCAGCGGTGAGATCACGCACACGATTAAACAGTACGCTGTGGTTATGATTTTCATCACTTTTCACCAGGATAAGCACCGCTTCCGGTTCATTGAAACCGGTGAAGTACCAGAAATCACTGCTCTGACGATACGGATATTCACTGTCGGCACTGCGTGTTGCTTCCGGCGCAGAAAAAATTATCGCAGCGCTTCCCGGTGCCATCTTCGCTAACAGCGCCTGACGACGATTCTCAAACTCTTGCTGAGTCATCACCTTCTCCTGAAATCGTTTTAATGTGTGCAATGTTCGGTTAATGCCATCAACCATTAATGCAATGTACGGTGGTTTTCCGCAGCCGTCGGGCGGCTATGACCAAATTCACCAAAGCAAAGAATCGCCGCGACGCGAACGTATTCGACAACTTCCTCTAAAGATTGCGCCAGTTGTTCCTGATCTTCATCTTCGTCGTAACCGAGTTGCGCGATGCTACGCAAATCATCGATAGCTTCACCGACTTCACCTTTCACTTTAGCAAGTTTAGGCTGCATCATGCCCAAACCGAGCAGGAAATGGTTCACCCATCCGGCCAGCGCATCGGCACGCTCAAAGACGTGTTTGTCATCGTCAGGCATCAGCATTTTAAATTCAAAGCTGTCATCTTCGAGGGTATCTGACGTCACTTTGCGCAGTTGTTGCAGCAAATCTGCCAGCGTGTGTGGGAAGGCCATGCCTTCGTTTGTCAGGTCATGCACCATCGTCAGCCAGCTGCCGTCGCGATTGCCACCGCACAGCAAGCCACTGATCAAACCGTGCATTTCTGCTGCGGTTAAAGCAACCGATTGTTGTTTCAGGTTTTGATCCAACGAATCGTAAGTAGGGTAAGTATTCTCAATAGACATGCGCATTCGCCATCGTTGGTCGGTTAAGTTCGTGTTATGCTACCACCAAGGTCTGTCGTAGTACCAGATTAGCAGCCCGCGATGGGGTGGTATAAGGCATGAATGGCACGCCCTGAACAATCGGGCAGCAGTCAGCCGGTCATGGGGTTGTAACCTGGTATTGAGATAGTTATAGTGGCGCCCGCTTCCAACATCCTGCGCCAGGTCGTAGTGGTCACGTTGGGGCGGACGAATAAATCAGCAGGAAGGTGGCATGTCTGCACAACCGGTAGATATTCAAATTTTTGGTCGCTCTTTACGAGTGAATTGTCCGCCAGAACAACAGGAAGCACTGAATCTGGCAGCTGATGATCTTAATCAGCGGTTGCAAGATCTGAAAGTTCGCACTAGAGTCACCAATACAGAGCAACTGGTTTTCATCGCGGCATTAAACGTATGTCACGAACTTGCTCAGGAAAGGTTGAAAACGCGCGACTATGCATCCAATATGGAACAACGCATTCGGATGCTGCAACAAACCATCGAGCAAGCTTTGCTCGAACAAGGCCGGATCTCTGAACGTGAAGGGGCGCCTTTCGAATAACACGCGTTGCTGACTGACTGGTCACAGGTCGTCAGAAACGGTAAAAAATTTCTCTGAGATGTTCGCCAGCGGGCCCGTCCCCTGAGCCGATAATTAGTACCAACAGAATGTGATGATCCGTAATCGGTGCGCATGCTCGGTCCGTCCGAGAAGCCTAAAGACTGCGACAGCACGTTCACCTTGAACCATGGGTTCAAGGGTTACAGCCTGCGACGGCATCTCGGAGATTCCCCTTTCTTTTCGGTACATCCCTTTCTGGTGTTTGTATCTATGTCCTACACTCCTCAGTTCGCTTCAGCCCGACAAATTATCCGTACTGAAATTCGCCAACGCAGAAACTCTCTGACCGCTAAGCAGCAAACACATTTTGCCCATCAGGCCGCAGAACGTGTCGCAACGCATCCTGAGATTCAATCCGCAAAAACCATTTCCGTCTTTCTGTCTTTTGATGGCGAGCTGGATACAGCCCCCCTGATCGACCGCTTATGGCGCGAAGGTAAGCAACTTTGCCTGCCGGTCCTTCACCCTTTCTCTGCGGGTAATCTGCTTTTTCTGCGTTATACGCCCGAAACACCGCTGGTCCGCAATCGCCTCAAAATCCTTGAGCCGCAGCTGGACGTCACGCAGGTCATTCCTTTATTACAGCTGAATATCATCCTGACGCCACTGGTCGCCTTCGACAGTACCGGACAACGTTTAGGGATGGGCGGCGGCTTTTATGACCGTACTCTGGAAAACTGGCAGGAAGGCGGGCCGTATCCAATAGGTCTGGCGCACGATTGCCAGCATGTCGATGCGTTGCCGACAGAACACTGGGATGTGCCGTTACCTGAAGTGATTACGCCAGGTAAAGTATGGACATGGTAATGCCAGACAATAAAACATCGCTGTAAAGTGCAGATACGCCATAAGCTGCGAGCAACCTTTAAGTATGTTGTAACTAAGTAGATTGTCTTTACGCCAGACCACACATCGGACTAACTCTAACCCTCTCAAATAAAACACATCTCTTCATTTATACATACCGTTACACGCCGATACCAATCACTCACGGACAGCGCTGTTCGTCACGCCTATTATTCTCTCACCGGCCCCGCAGTGGGGTGGACACATAAACCAAAAATTCTTAAGGAATTACACATGAAAAAAGTATTAGCTCTGGTTGTAGCCGCTGCAATGGGCCTGTCTTCAGTTGCTTTCGCTGCTGAAACCACTGCAACTCCAGCACCCGCTGCAACAGCAACTACCGCTGCTCCGGCTCATGCGACTAAGCATAAAGCACATAAAAAACCTGTGCAGAAAGCTCAGGCTGCCAAGAAGCACAAAAAAGCAGCTAAGAAAGCGCCAGTAGCTCAGAAAGCTCAGGCTGCCAAAAAACACGTGAAACATGCCAAGAAAGCTGCACCGGTAGCTCAGAAAGCCCAGGCTGCTAAAAAACACGTAAAACATGCCAAGAAAGCTGCTCCGGTAGCTCAGAAAGCCCAGGCTGCTAAAAAACACGTGAAACATGCTAAGAAAGCTGCTCCGGCTGCAAAAGCAACGCCAGCAGCATAAGACGTAACGAAGAAGTCTTCGTGAGTATTTCTGCTCACTCTTATCAAGACTGTTAATTTAACACCCGGTTCGCCGGGTGTTTTTTTCTCCGGTTTTTATTCTGAGGTACTGACAGATGACACTGCGCCGCTACCAGTTTGAAATCACCCTGTCATCATTGATCCTTTGTGGTCTGGTCGCCCTCTCCTTTTACTTCTGAATGCTTTTACTCCTGAATGCTTTTTACTTATGAATGATTAGTCATTCCGGTAAGATCCCCTCCCGACATTCTTCACTTTCCCGATATCCATTCTTTCTCTGAAACCAGAAAGCAAAAAACCGCCTTGCGGCGGCTTTGATATTTACGACTGATGTAATCAGTACAGCAAACGTGCGCGGATAGTGCCCGGAATGGCCTTCATCAGTTGCAGCGCAGTGGTCAGCGTATTGATATCCGTTTCTGCATCAATCACCACATAACCGATTTCAGGGCTGGTTTGCAGGTACTGCGCAGCAATGTTGATACCCTGTTCCGCAAAAATCTGGTTGATGCTGGTCAGCACACCCGGACGATTTTCGTGGATATGCAGCAGACGGCTGGCTTTCTCGGTATGTGCCGGCAGAGAAGCTTCAGGGAAGTTAACCGCTGAGAGTGTTGAACCATTGTCAGAGTACTTCGCCAGTTTGCCTGCGACTTCCAGACCAATACCTTCCTGCGCTTCCATCGTCGAACCGCCGATGTGCGGCGTCAGCAATACGTTGTCGAATTCACACAGCGGAGAATTGAACGGGTCGCTGTTAGTCGCCGGTTCTTCCGGGAAGACGTCGATAGCAGCACCGGAAAGATGTTTGTTGCGCAGCGCATTGCACAGCGCAGGAATGTCGATGACCGTACCGCGTGAGGCGTTGATCAGCAGTGCGCCCGGCTTCATCTGCGCCAGCTGCACTTCAGAAATCATGTCTTTGGTTCCGGCTGTTTCCGGCACATGCAGCGTGACGACGTCGCTGGTATTGAGCAATTCTTCCAGTGTGGCAATCGGCTGCGCATTGCCCAAAGGCAGTTTGCTTTCAATGTCATAATAGAAGACGCGCATCCCCAGGCTTTCCGCCAGAATCCCCAGCTGCGTACCAATGTGGCCGTAACCGATGATACCCAGACGTTTACCGCGCGCTTCAAACGAGCCGACAGCCAGTTTGTTCCAGATACCGCGGTGCGCCTTGGCGTTAGCTTCAGGAATGCCACGCATCATCAGCAGCATTTCGCCCAGCACCATTTCGGCAACCGAACGGGTATTGGAGAACGGTGCGTTGAAGACCGGAATACCGCGACGGGTCGCCGCTTTCAGATCCACCTGATTAGTCCCGATACAGAAACACCCAACAGCCACCAGTTTTTCGGCTGCCTGGAACACTTCTTCAGTCAGCTGAGTACGCGATCGGAGTCCAACAAAGTGCGCATCACGGATCGATTCTTTCAGCGACTCCGTATCTAAAGCACCTTTGTGAAATTCAATATTGGTGTAGCCCGCGGCACGGAGTGTATCAACCGCACTTTGGTGGACGCCTTCCACTAACAAAAATTTAATCTTGTCTTTCTCAAGTGATACTTTTGCCATTTCCCGACCCTATATTTTTCTGGCTGAAATCGAACTGCTAGGTGACTGCTCACAGTCAACATAACAAAAAATCCGCCATCATCAATACAAACGATTGCCTGACAGGCAGCAGAAGGCTCACCTCGCCAGAGGGTTTTCAGCATTTCATGCTGGTTAGATTTTATGGAGCCAGACGTTCAGGAGGAGAATTTCAGGAATGTGACATAAGTCACCAAATTAAGGCTTTTGAAGAAAAGATGATTCAGCCAGAAAATTATCATCTTCATAACATTGTGTTATGACAGGAGTGTGTCTGGCTGCTTTTATCTGAGCAGCCAGATCTTCTGCTTATCGCTGGATTATTTCAGCTTAACAGTTTTAACGCCTTCAGAAGTGCCGACCAGCGCCACGTCAGCACCACGGTTAGCAAACAGGCCGACGGTCACGACACCGGCGATCCCGTTGATCTTATTTTCCAGCGCGATGGCATCCATAATGCTCAGGTTATGCACGTCGAGGATCACGTTGCCGTTGTCGGTCAGGACATTCTGACGGTACTCCGGCAGACCGCCGAGTTTCACCAGTTCACGCGCAACATAAGAGCGCGCCATCGGGATCACTTCTACCGGCAGCGGGAATTTACCCAGCACATCAACCTGCTTGGAAGCATCCACGATACAGATGAATTTTTTGGCAATCGCCGCAATGATTTTTTCGCGGGTCAGCGCTGCACCGCCGCCTTTGATCATCTGCATTGCGCCGTTGATTTCATCCGCGCCATCAACATACACATCCAGCGAGTCCACTTCATTGCTGTCGAAAACGTGGATGCCTAAGCTTTTCAGTTTTGCGGTAGAGGCGTCGGAGCTGGAAACCGCGCCTTCAATCTGGCCTTTGATGGAACCCAGTGCGTCAATGAAATGTGCGGCGGTGGATCCGGTACCGACACCGACAATGGTGCCCGGCGTGACGTAATCCAGTGCGGCCCAGCCGACTGCTTTTTTCAATTCTTCCTGCGTCATAATGGCTTCTCTGTCTGATAACACGAAAGTGGCGTGAATGCTTCGATGTAACGAATAGTGCCGGTGATTATAAAGCATGTCCCGCCAATATGGATAAACATCACCGCAGCCAGATCACACTTATTAAGTGCAATTGTGCAGCAAACACAAAGATTTTCCTCACCACAAATCCTGACAATCTGTGGCATAGTGTTCGGATAAAATTAAATCTAAGGGACAGAACTCCGATGAAACGCCCGGACTATAGAACGCTGCAGGCACTGGACGCGGTGATCCGCGAGCGCGGTTTTGAGCGCGCCGCACAGAAGCTTTGCATCACTCAATCGGCGGTCTCTCAGCGCATTAAACAACTGGAAAATTTGTTCGGCCAGCCTTTGCTGGTGCGTACCGTGCCGCCTCGTCCGACCGAGCAGGGTCAGAAATTACTGGCATTACTGCATCAGGTGGAATTGCTGGAAGAAGAGTGGCTGGGCAGTGACAGCAATAATGAAAGCAACGATACGCCGCTGCTGCTTTCACTGGCGGTGAACGCCGACAGTCTGGCGACCTGGCTGTTACCGGCGCTGAAATCGGTACTTGTCGATTCGCCTATCCGTCTGAATTTGCAGGTGGAAGATGAAACGCGCACGCAGGAACGTCTGCGTCGCGGTGAAGTGGTCGGTGCGGTGAGTATTCAGCCACAGCCGCTGCCGAGTTGTCTTGTGGATCAGCTGGGTGCCCTCGACTATTTGTTTGTCGGTTCCAGGCCCTTTGCGGATCGCTATTTCCCGAACGGCGTCACCCGCTCCGCTTTGCTGAAAGCGCCTGCAGTGGCGTTTGACCATCTGGACGATATGCATCAGGCGTTCCTGCAACAGAACTTCGATTTGTCGCCGGGCAGCGTGCCGTGCCACATCGTTAACTCGTCGGAAGCCTTTGTGCAGCTGGCCCGTCAGGGCACCACCTGCTGTATGATCCCGCATCTGCAAATCGAGAAAGAACTGGAAAGCGGCGAACTGATCGACCTGACACCCGGCCTGTTCCAGCGCCGTATGCTTTACTGGCACCGTTTTGCGCCGGAAAGCCGCATGATGCGTAAAGTCACTGACGCGCTCATCGCCCACGGTCATCAGGTGTTGCGTCAGGACTGATGAAAATATCCGGTATGGAAAGCGGTGCTTAACCGCTTTTCTCCCGGACCATTTCGATCAATGCCCGCAAAGCCGCAGGGACATGACGGTTTCCCGAGAAATAGAGAAACAAACCAGAGACAGGCGGACACCAGTCTTCCAGCACCGCGATTAAGCGCCCCTCTTTCAGCGCTATCCGCGCGTAATCTTCCGGAACATACGCAATCCCCAGGCCGTCCTCTGCGGCCTCAACCATCAGTTGTGTATTGTCCAGCGTCAGATTTCCGGGCACATCAATTGCCACTTCCTCTGCGCGTTTTTGAAATTCCCAACGATAGCGTTTGCCGCTGGGCAGACGCTGCCGCAAACACTGATGACGAGCAAGGTCATCCGGCGTTTCAGGGGCCGGATACACAGCAAGATAATCCGGTGATGCTACGGCCAGAAATCGTAAATCGTGGCTGAGCCGCACAGCGATCATGTCCCGTGGAACCGCTTCTCCCAGCCGGATCCCCGCATCAAAACCCTGCCCGACAATATCCACCAGCTTTCCTTCCGCCACCAGATCCAGCGTCACACCGGGATAACGCGTCATGAACTCCGGCACAATATTCCGCAACAACAGGCGGATAGCGCCTTCGCTGCCGTTAATGCGCAGTTCACCGGTCAGTCGCCCCTGCTCACCCGCGACATCCTCCAGCGCGGCATCCAGCCCGCTCATCAGCGGATCGATGCGTTTCAGCAAGCGTTCGCCCGTTTCAGTCAGCGACACACTGCGCGTAGTGCGGTGCAAAAGGCGTGCGCCAAGGCGATCTTCCAGCCCGCGCATAACGTGGCTGAGCGACGATCGCGTGATGCCCAGAAGATCGGCGGCGCGGCGGAAACTCCCGTGTTCGGCGATAGCCATAAAGGCCCGGAGTTCTGCCAGGGTCGGTTTGTTCATGGATGGCGTGTTCATTGGTGGTTAATGTTCACCTGTTCATGCAGTTTATTGGGTATTAACGCACCAATAGTATTGCCCTACCCTGAATGTCTGGCAACGTCTGTAATTGAGGAATTTGAGAATGACAAAGACATGGTTTATTACCGGAACATCCACCGGCCTCGGACGCCTGCTCACCGGGCAGCTGCTTCTGCGCGGCGACAGGGTGATCGCCACATTACGCAAACCGGGCGCGCTTGACGACTTGCTGGCAAGTTATGGAGATCGGCTGCAAATCCTCATGCTCGATATCACCGATACATCGGCAATCCGAACCGCCGTCGGCGCTGCATTTGCCAAAGCCGGACGTATAGATGTGGTGGTCAGTAATGCCGGTTACGGCCTGTTTGGCGCAGGCGAAGAAGTCAGTGACGGGCAAATCGAAAGACAGATCGCCACCAATCTGGTGGGTTCTATCCAGCTTATCCGCGCCGTTTTGCCACACCTGCGCGCACAAGGAGGCGGCCGGATTGTGCAGGTTTCATCAGAAGGCGGGCAGATCGCTTATCCGAATTTCAGCCTATATCATGCAACAAAATGGGGAATTGAAGGATTTGTCGAATCGGTGGCGCAGGAGGTGAAACCGTTTGGTATCGACTTCCTGATTATTGAACCGGGCCCGACCAGTACGGAATTTGGCGCAGGTCTGGATCACGCCGAGCCGATGGACTGCTATGAAACCACGCCTGCCGGTGAAGTACGCCGTGCGATTGCATCCGGTGATTTCGCCATTAAAGGCGACGCGCTGAACACCGTCAGGGCGATGATCGCCGCTGCCGATGAAGTGAATCCGCCGCTGCGTCTCGCGCTCGGCAGCACGGCTTACGCGTCGGTCAGTCAGGCACTGACAGAAAGATTACGGGTACTGGAGGCACAAAAAGACGTAACGTTTTCAGCAGATAAATAGCCGTAACCGGTGGCATTAAATTCAGAAAACAAAAAACCCGCCGGAGCGGGTTTTTCATTTTCACGGCGTCAGGTTTACTGAGCCGGTGCTGGTGCTGGTGCTGGTGCTGGTGCTGGTGCCTGCGGCTGCAATTCGAACACCACATCGACCTGATCGTCGAAGTGAATACTCTGCTGCTCATAGGTCTGCGCGACATCGCTCTGCCCTGCGGCTTCGGCGGTTTTATACATACGCGCCACCGGCATTGGCTGGTAGTTAGCCACGTGATAACGAATGCTGTAAACCGGCCCCAGTTTGGTATTGAAGCCTTCAGCCAGTGATTTCGCCTGCTGAGTAGCGTTTTCGATGGCTTTCTGACGCGCTTCATCACGGAATTTATCCGGATTAGCCACGCCCAGTTCAACCGCACGCACTTCATTCAGACCTGATTTCAGTGCGCCATCCAGCAATTCGTTCAGTTTATCCAGCTGACGCAAAGTCACCTGCACCTGACGCACAGCACGGTAGCCTTTCAGCTGTGAAGTGCCATCTTTCAGGTAATTGTATTCCGGCTGAGTACGCAGGTTGGCCGCATTGATATCTTTTTTCTCAATGCCGTTTTTTTGCAGGAACGCATAATAGGCCGCTACGCGTTCATCAGCCTGTTTCTTGGCGCTGGCTGAATCATTCGCCGACACGCTGACTTCAATCGCCAGCGTCGCGATATCCGGCGTCGCATCAACACTCGCCGTGCCTGACGTCACCACGTGCGGTCCGGCAGGTAATTCCGCCGCCTGCAACGCCAAAGGTAATGTCCCTAATCCCAACATCGCTGCTACAGCTAATGCTTTCAGTTTCACAGTGCCTCCATTAATCATCAAAGATCTGGCAATAGATAGGTCAAAACAATCTGCGAAACCGTAGCATAATCCGTTACAACTGAAACTAAGATTAGTGACAAAAGCTGATTTAAGGCTAAAAACTTAAAGCACACCGGTCTGGCGAGCCAGTTGTACAGCAATCCCCCACATGATCACGCCAACGATAAAATTGATGACCCGCTGCACTTTGCCGGTATTCAGCCACGGCGCCAGCATCGCGGCGAGGATGGCCAGCCCGAAGAACCATATTACCGATGCACTGACCGCACCGAGCGCAAACCACGAACGCTCATCAGGGCTCAGACTGCCACCCAGACTGCCGAGTACCACGAAAGTATCGAGATATACGTGCGGATTCAGCCAGGTGACCGCCAGCATGCTGACGACAATTTTCCAGCGGCTTTGCTTCGCCACTTCGGCCTGCGCCAGTTCAGGATTTTTGCTGAATGCCGTGCGAAATGCGCCCCAGCCATACCACAGTAAAAACGCCACACCGCCCCAGCTCACCAGTAACAGTAATGTCGGAGATTGACTCAGCAGCGCGCTGCCGCCAAAGATGCCGCCGCAGATCAGCGCGATATCGCTCAGCGCGCATAATCCGGCAATCATCAGGTGATACTGTCGGCGAATGCCCTGATTCATTACAAACGCATTCTGCGGGCCAATCGGTAAAATCATTGCGGCGCTCATCGCCAGTCCTTGCAGGAAAATAGCCAGCACGGAGAACTCCTTCGAGAGTTGATAACAGAGGGTTGATGACAAAGGGTTAATAACAAAGATTGCGCGCAGTGTAAGGGCTTTGCTGGCATAAGAGGAAATGGATATTTCTAATCGCTCATTAGGCTGGCTTATCAGCGACGGGCTGAAGCGTCAGGCATGAAAAAGGCGCCCGCAGGCGCCTGAGAAAATCGGAATCTGGCAGGAATGTGTTATTCGAACGAGCGACGTTCTTCCTGCTGGTTGCCTGCCGCATTCGCGACCTGATAAAGGTGAACATCCATCTGCGGATAAGCAATGTTGATGTTGTTTTTATCCAGTGCGCGTTTGAACGACTCAAGCAGATCCCATTTCACGTTCTGCGCATCACCGTTGCTGGTCCATGCGTACACGATGAAATTCAGGGTTGATGCTGCCATTTCGTTCAGACGAACCACAACGTCTTTATCTTTCAAAACACGCGGATCGGCAGTAACGATCTCGGTCAGGAGTTGCTTAACCAGATCGATGTCAGAGTCATAACCCACGCCAATGGTCAGGTCGATACGGCTGGTCGGTTCGCGGGAGTTGTTGATGATGTTACCAGCGATGATTTTACCGTTTGGCACCACAATGATTTTGTTGTCCGGTGTGCGCAGGGTGGTGGAGAAAATTTGTACCTGAGTGACAGTACCCGCTACACCACCGAGGTCAACATATTCACCGGCGCGGAACGGACGGAAGATCACCAGCAAAACGCCGGCTGCAAAGTTAGACAGTGAACCCTGCAATGCCAGACCGACGGCCAGACCGGCAGCACCGATAACCGCAATCACGGACGTGGTTTGCACGCCGATCCGTCCCAGAACCGCAATCAGCGTGAACGCAATAATCGCGTAACGCACCATGGCGGAAAGGAAGTCGGAAACCGTAATATCAATGCCACGAACCTTTAAAACCCGGCTGACGGCACCGGAAACGATGCGGGCGATAATCATACCGACAATCAGAATGAAAATAGCGGCCACAATATTCACAGCGTAATGAAGCAGTAAGGCCTGGTTTCTTACCAACCAGTTGCCAGCATTATTAATGCTGCCTACAACGTTCAAATCATCCATTTAAAGTACCCCAAAATTACACCCTGACGGGCTGCAAGAAATCAAAGCTGCCCGACGATGCGGGCAGCAAGTGTGCTTTAAGGTTAACTAACAATGCGATGAAGTGCCAATCCTGTGGGAAAGACTTCAGATAAATTAAGAATTTGCGTGGCTGTTTTTCAGCGACTCGGGCGTTTTGAAGGCCTGCAATGGCCCGCGACCACTCAGCGTAAAGGCTGAGATTATCGTGAAGGTCAGTGCGACCAAGCCCAGGATCAGATACGTTCCGTGGAAACCGATACGGTCATACATATTGCCCGCGAACACCGACATAAAGATGATTGCCACCTGTTTGAAGAAGCAGAACGTCACCAGATAAATCGTCGCGGAGAAGCGCACCTCAAATACGGACGTAATGTATTTGAAGCAACCGACAATCAGGAACGGCACCTCGAACATATGCAGAGTTTTCAGCACCACCACTTCCAGCGGCGATGACGCGAAAGACGAGCCGATGATGCGTACAGACATAATTGTCCCGGCCAGCAGCAGCGCATTCTTACCGCCAATACGGTTCACAATCAGCGGCGCGAAGAACATGATGCAGGCGTTAAGTAACTCGCCCATGGTGGTCACATAGCCAAAGACGCGCGTCCCTTCAGAAGATGACGTGAAGAACGAGGTAAAGAAGTTGGCAAACTGCTGGTCAAACACGTCGTATGTGCAGGAAACGCCGATGACGTACAACGCCAGGAACCACAGTTTTTTATCTTTCAGCAGTTCCACCGCCAGTTTGAGATTGAACGGTTTAGTGTTCGCGCCCAGTTCGTTGGCCACGCGGGCGCTGGAGGTGACTTCTGGTTTGGCAATAAGCAGCAAAATCGCGAGGATCACCGCACAGCCGGAACCAAGCCAGAACACGAACTCATTGTTGATGGTAAACATGATACCGACTACCGATGCACACAGCGCCCAGCCGACACAGCCAAACATGCGGGCACGACCAAATTCAAAGCTGCTGCGGCGGCTGACTTTCTCAATATAGGCTTCAATGGCAGGGGCACCGGCGTTATAAATCAGGCCAAGGTAAATCCCGCCAACGACTGAACCGAGATAAATATTAATTTTCAGTAACGGTCCAAACACGTAGATAAAGAATGGCGCGAACAGGATCAGCATACCGGTGATGATCCACAGCAGATGCTTTTTCAGCCCCAGTTTATCCGCCAGTAAACCGAACACCGGCTGGAATAACAGCGAGAACAGCGAAATGCTGGCAAAGATAATGCCGGTGTCACTTTTGCTGATCTGATTGATGTCATGCAGCCAGATCGGGAAAAACGGGAAGTAGGCGCCCATGATGAAAAAGTAAAAGAAGAAGAACAGCCCGAACATCCAAAAGTTAGTATTTTTCAGGTAATACATAAGCAATTTCCTTACGTCTGAATATCGCGCCGCCGGGGATTAACACGGCGGCGCAGGCTGTCAGGCACGTTTCATGGTGAACGAATAATGGTACTGACCGGCTGTCAGCAGGAAATCGGGGCTGACGCTCGGGCTCCACGAATCATCGCCGCCGACGCCCATATGGAAGCCGTCGATGTTCAGCCAGGTGCCCTCTTCTTCACGCAGTAAATGACGATGACTGGTCTCCATCAGCTGTTGCAGGCTGTAGCGGCTAAGACCAAAGTGGAAATTACCGCGCAGTTTCCATCCGGCATAATCCAGCTCACGGGTATCCCCGCGCAGGCCGTTTTCGGTCGGGAATACGTAAGGCGTATAGAGCTCACCAAGTGGCAAAGTCCATCGCCCATGTTGTGCGGCCAGACGGCGATCCGGGTAGTTTTCGTGTGGCCCCAGCCCCAGCCAGCTGACGTTTTCTGCTGTTTCTGCCAGCTGACAGGTCAGGCCAATGCGCCCCGGCGACGGTACGTTTGCTGCCACGCGAACATCGGCACTGATATGTAGCTCGCCCTGATTATCGATGCGGAAAATTTTGCGGCTCAGCAGGCGCATTTCCTCGCCCGCCATAAACGCGTGCGTGGTAATAATCACCACGCCGTCCTGCAACTGATCGGCGGAGATATTCAGCAGACGCGATTCCAGCTGATACATGCCGGCGGCTTTCCAGCGCTCCACCCAGGCATTCGGGTCGATACGCGTGACTTCGCTGACGCCGATATCGTTATCTACCGGCGCACGGACAAACTGGTCGCGCAGTGCGCTAAGCAGGCGCGGCGTTTTGCCATCAAACCACTGTTCCAGCTGGCCGGTTTGCTGACTGAACTGCCAGCGTTGCGCGCCGTGTACTACGGAAATCAGGTCGCCCTGCTGATCCAGAACCGGCGCAGCGGCGGAGATTTTCTCCGGCACCGGCAAGGTCAGCGGCTGCGGCAGTTGCCATTGATCCCATGCGCTGCGATGCCCCGCTTCTGACCACGCGGTTGCCTGCGGCTGGTGTACTGCGACGTTCAGCCACAAATCGCCTTCTGCCTGCGGGATATCGCCCAGCTCTAACGTTTGTTTACCGCATGGCGCGATATTCAGTACCGTTTCGCCCTGCGAGATGACTTCGCCGTCACGTTCAATGCTCCAGACTAACTGTTCGTTATCGCTGTGACGGAACAGGTATTCACTGTGAATTTCCAGCGTCAGCGGCGAGGTACCGGTCAGGGAGAACTGGAAGAATTGCTGGGCGCGCTGTGCTTCGAACAAGGACGGATGCGGCGTGCGGTCGGCAAATACCAGACCATTCATGCAGAACTGACGATCGTTTGGCGTATCGCCAAAATCACCGCCGTAAGCCATATAGCGTTCGCCGTTTTCGCCGGTACGCAACAGACTCTGATCGACCCAGTCCCAGACGAAACCGCCCTGCAAGCGCGGGAACTGACGGAAGGCTTTCCAGTATTTGTCGAAACCGCCGAAGCTGTTACCCATCGCGTGAGCGTATTCGCAGAGGATCAGCGGACGTGTTTCATCCGGCATGCTGATCCACTTTTTAATCGACCATTTTGGTACCGCCGGGAACGGCTGATCTTGCTCAACGCGGGAATACATCGGGCAGATAATGTCGGTTGCTGCGCTGTTAGCGCCGCCGCCTTCGTACTGCACAGGACGGGTCGGATCGACAGATTTGATCCAGCGGTATAGCGCGTCGTGGTTTGCGCCATGCCCGGATTCGTTGCCCAGTGACCAGATGATAATGCACGGATGATTGCGGTCGCGCTGAACCATACGTGTAACGCGTTCGCTGAAAGCGTTGAACCATACCGGATCGTCCGACAAACGGTTCATCGGCTGCATGCCGTGGGTTTCGATATTGGCTTCATCGACCACATACAGACCGTATTCGTCACACAGCTTGTACCACAGCGGATGGTTCGGATAATGCGAGCAGCGCACGGCGTTAAAGTTGTGCTGTTTCATCAGCACAATGTCACGGCGCATGGTGGCTTCATCCATCACCTGACCGTTTTCAGGATGATGTTCGTGGCGGTTGGTGCCGCGGATCAATACCGGCTGACCGTTCACTTTCAGCAGCCCGTTGCTGATTTCCACCTGACGGAAACCGACGTCACAGGCTTCGGCTTCTATAAGCTGGCCTTGCGGAGAAATCAGGGAAATCACGGCACGATACAGCGCCGGTTGTTCTGCGCTCCATAAAGCCGGCTGGCTGACCGGCAGACGCAACGTAGTGCGGTCATATGCCGCCCCGCGTTCATCGATAATTTCGCTGCCCAGCGGTTGCTGATGTTCTGCGACCGGTTTATCGCCCTGCCATAACTGGACACGCACCTGATAATCAGCCGCATTTTCCTGCGTCACGGCGGCACTGACCTGCACTTCCAGCTCGGCCTGCGTGAAGCCATGGAACAGATGCGTGCGCACCTGGTAATCCGTAATTTGCTCCACCGGTTTATGCAGCAACGTAACATCGCGGAAAATACCGCTCATGCGCCACATATCCTGATCTTCCAGATAGCTGCCATCGCTCCAGCGCAGCACCATCACCGCCAGACGGTTTTCACCCGAATGCAGCACATGACTGAGATCGAATTCCGCCGGTAAACGGCTGTCCTGCGAATAGCCGATCCAATGGCCGTTGCACCACAAATAGAACGCGGAATTGACGCCATTAAACACGATGCGCGTCTGTCCGCTGTTCAGCCAGTCTTTATCCACAGAAACTGTGAGCGAGTAACAACCCGCAGGGTTTTCTTCAGGCACAAACGGCGGATTGACCGGGATCGGATACTGTACGTTGGTATAAATCGGTGCGTCATAACCTGCCAGTTGCCAGTTTGAGGGCACCTGTACGGGATCCGCATCCGCCAGATCCTGCTGTAACCATTGCTCCGGCACCGCTTCCGGACGGGTGAAGTAGCTGAATGCCCATTCGCCGTTCAGGTTGCGGATCCTTTCTGAAGGCTGATTCTCTCTGGCTTCTTGTGCATCACGCCAGCTGTTGAAAGGCGGGTGCGCGGGTAATCTGTTGCACTGCGTCGAGGCAGGTTTTTCCCAGTCACGGCGGGCCAGAACGGTGGCCAGCGATGATAATTTATCTTCCGCTGATGAAGTCATAATTTCTCCCCGGTAAATTGTTATGCGCTCACAATAATATAAACATGCGTAACCGGAGAGAGTAAGTAAAGTACAGGGATGCGGGAAAGGGACGCGGATCACAAAATCCGCGCGATGGACAATTAAATGAGGAACGGACTAGGAGAAGATCAGAGCGCGCTGAGCTGACGGGCGATGCGGATCAGTTCCTGCGACAACGCTTCCTGTGACACATTTTCTGCGCCAGGTCGGGCGGTGGTGTGGCGCTCAACCAGGGACGTGGGCAGCAACAGTGAGTCGCTGTGGTGATCGCTGTGATTATGCAGATGATCCACCAGCCGGTTGACGCTCTCGTGACCGAGCAGACGGAAATCCTGTTTGATGGTGGTCAGCGGCGGGAAGAAAAAGGCGCTGTCTTCGGTATCGTCATAGCCAATTACCGAGATTTGTTCCGGCACCCGCAGGCCAAACTCGTGCACTGCGCGCAAGACGCCGAGCGCCATCTGGTCATTGGCGACCAGAATCGCCGTCGGGCGCACCGGCTGATTGAGCAGTAATAACGCCTGCTGATAACCCGACGCTGCGCTCCAGTCGCCGTGCTGAACCACACAGGGCCTAATATCGTGCGTCGCCAGCGTATTCAGCCAGCCTTCATAACGCAGGCGCGCTGAGATGGATTCAAGCGGGCCGGTCAGCACCGCGATCTGCTGATGACCTAGCGCCAGCAAATGCTCTACGCCCTGCTTCGCCCCGCAGTGCGGATCGAACAGAATTTTGAAGACGTCAGCTTCTGGATCCACATCCAGAAACAGCGCCGGTAAATTGCCACAAAGCTGTGCGATTGCAGCCGCATCGTCATTCGACAGCGGCACGTTAATCAGCACACCGTCCACCCGCTGCGACATCAGTTCGTTCACCGCCGTGCGACAGGCGGCCAGACTCAGGTTATCAATCATCGAAATCACGACGTTGAAACCTAACTGGTTTGCGCGGGTTTTCATCGCCGACGCGATTTGTGATGGGGCATGCAGCGCCAGTTCGGTGGTCGCCAGTCCGAGGGTGAAGCTTTGTTTACCCGCCAGTTGCTGGGCAACGCGGTTCGGAACGTAATTGAGCGCTGCCATCGCCTGTTCGACTTTGTTGCGCGTTCTTACCGACACGTGCGCTGCCTGATTCAGTACACGCGAAACGGTCTGATAAGACACACCCGCATGGCGCGCGACATCATCAAGGGTGACAGATTTTGGCTTCATGGCTTTCTACCTTCAGACTTCATGTTAAGGACAGCTTAAATCGCCTTCTTCGCAGTGCAGAATGTCATTAATTTCTTTGGTGCGCTGCTCGGTTTTCTGTTGCAGACAGCCGGAATAGATCATCGGCTGAACAGAACCCCCGTCAACGCCGGAAGACATAAACGCGCAGTCGTTATCACGAAATGCAATCCAGCTGCGCTGGGCTGCTTTGAATTTGGTTTGCTGCTCCGGCGAAAGCTGCGCCATTTTTTGTTTGTAGGCCTGATTTAATAACGTATCACTGCGTTTGAACTCCTGTCCGGCACAAATGTTCATATCCATCTGCGTCGTGGCATTTTTACAGTCGGTTTCAGCGGCATGAACAAAAGGTGTCAGGGCAAATAACGCGAACAACGCTATACGCATAATTTTCTCCGCCAGTGGCGTTTCCGTTAACAGGACTGACATTGTGAAGATAAAACGGGCAATAAAAAAGGGGCCGAAGCCCCTTTGACGATTATCCTCACATTCCGGTGGTCAAGCACCGGAAGCGTAAGAATTACAGTACGTCGATTGCGTTCAGTTCTTTGAATGCCAGTTCCAGGCGAGTCACCATGGAAGACTGTGCAGCACGCAGCCATACGCGCGGGTCATAGAATTTCTTGTTAGGTTTGTCCGCGCCTTCCGGGTTACCCAACTGACCTTGCAGGTAAGCTTCGTTTTTCTTGTAGAACTGCAGGATACCGTCCCAGTTAGCCCACTGGGTGTCGGTGTCGATGTTCATTTTGATAACACCGTAGCCTACAGATTCTTTGATTTCTGCTGCAGTAGAACCGGAACCGCCGTGGAAGACGAAGTTCAGGCTGTTGTGTGGCAGGTTGTGTTTCTTGCACACGTATTCCTGAGAATCACGCAGGATCGTTGGAGTCAGTTTAACGTTACCTGGTTTGTAAACACCGTGTACGTTACCGAATGACGCAGCGATAGTGAAACGCGGGCTGATAGCGTTCAGTTTTTCGTATGCGTAATCAACGTCTTGCGGCTGAGTGTACAGTGCAGATGCGTCCATATGGCTGTTGTCCACGCCGTCTTCTTCACCGCCGGTGCAACCCAGTTCGATTTCCAGAGTCATGTCGATTTTTGCCATGCGAGCTAAGTACTTGCTGCAAATTTCGATGTTTTCTTCCAGGGATTCTTCAGACAGGTCGATCATGTGTGAAGAGAACAGTGGCTTACCGGTTTTAGCGAAGTGAGCTTCACCCGCGTCCAGCAGACCGTCGATCCATGGCAGCAGTTTCTTCGCGCAATGGTCGGTGTGCAGGATGACTGGCACGCCGTAATGTTCTGCCATCTGATGTACGTGGTGTGCGCCAGAGATTGCACCCAGGATTGCCGCGCCTTGTGGCACGTCAGTTTTCAGGCCTTTACCAGCGATGAACGCAGCGCCACCGTTAGAGAACTGAACGATAACCGGTGAACGGACTTTCGCAGCAGCTTCGAGAACGGCGTTGATAGAGTCGGTGCCTACGCAGTTAACCGCTGGCAGAGCAAATTTGTTTTCTTTAGCAATAGCGAAAACTTTCTGTACATCATCACCAGTAATAACGCCTGGTTTTACGAAATCAAAAATTTTAGACATAGTTCTTTGTCCTGTATTCGTCGGCCGTAGATGGATTGAATCGGTTTGCTATGTCGCGTGAGTTCCACTGTGCAGCCCCTCGCGCGGCAAAGAAGAACAGGAAGCCGTAAGCTTCCCGCTCAGGGTTCATTACTTCTTAGCACGCTCTTCCAGCATCACAACCGCTGGCAGTGCTTTCCCTTCAACGAATTCCAGGAATGCGCCACCGCCAGTGGAGATATAGGAAATTTTGTCAGCGATACCGAACAGGTCGATAGCCGCCAGAGTGTCGCCGCCGCCTGCGATAGAGAATGCTTCGCTGTCAGCAATGGCCTGCGCCACAATCTCGGTCCCTTTACGGAAGTTAGGGAACTCGAACACGCCTACAGGACCATTCCACAGAATGGTTTTAGCGTTTTTAATGATCTCAGCCAGGCGGTTTGCTGACTCGTCGCCCATGTCGAGAATTTGTTCGTCATCTTTGATGTCTTTAACAGACTTCACAGTTGCAACGGCTGTTTCAGAGAACTCAGTCGCCACGCGAACATCTGTAGGAACAGGAATGTCGCAGGTTTCCAGCAATTTGCTTGCGGTACCGACCAAGTCTGCTTCGTACAGGGATTTACCGACGTTGTTGCCTTGAGCAGCCACGAAGGTGTTCGCGATACCACCGCCAACGATCAGCTGGTCAGCGATTTTGGACAGGGAATCCAGAACGGTCAGTTTGGTAGAAACTTTAGAACCGCCAACGATAGCCACCATCGGACGAGCCGGGTTACCCAGCGCTTTACCCAGTGCTTCCAGTTCTGCAGACAGCAGCGGACCGGCACACGCGATTGGCGCAAATTTGCCCACGCCGTGAGTAGAAGCTTGCGCACGGTGCGCAGTACCGAATGCGTCCATCACATAGATGTCACACAGGGCAGCATATTTTTTGGACAGTGCTTCGTCGTCTTTCTTTTCGCCTTTGTTAAAGCGAACGTTTTCCAGAACAACCAGCTCGCCTTCGGCAACTTCAACACCATCCAGATAGTCTTTAGCCAGACGTACAGGAGAAGACAGTTTGTCTTTCAGGTAGTTAACAACCGGCAGCAGAGAAAACTCTTCGTTATATTCGCCTTCAGTCGGACGACCCAGATGCGAGGTAACCATCACGCGTGCGCCTTGTTTCAGGGCAATTTCGATGGTTGGTAAAGAAGCGCGGATACGTGCATCTGACGTTACTTTGCCATCTTTAACTGGCACGTTCAGATCGGCACGGATCAGTACGCGTTTACCCGCTAAATCCAGATCGCTCATCTTAATAACAGACATGGTGAATCCTCTCGTTGATTCTCTTTAAAGTTGCTTGAAGGCAATTTCGGCCAGAAGGCCGGAACAGCCGTACTAGAAACCGCTAGCGGACATTGCCAATGTTGTATCCAACATTCGGTTGGCAAAACCCCACTCGTTATCGCACCAGACAAGTGTCTTAATCAGGTGCTGTCCACTTACCCGCGTCTGCGTTCCATCTACGATGGCGCTGTGGGGATCGTGGTTAAAATCTGTCGAGACTAATGGTAGTTCGGTATAGTCAACTATACCACGAAAAGCACCTGTTGCGGCCTTTTGCAGCAGCTGGTTCACCTCGTCTACCGTCACAGAACCCTCGACAAATACGCTCAGATCAATGGCTGTGACATTGATTGTCGGCACGCGCACCGAGATCGCCTCAAAGCGATCGCAGAATTTAGGCATGATGCGCGTGATCCCTGCGGCCAGTTTGGTATCGACCGGAATGATGGACTGACTGGCAGCGCGCGTACGGCGTAAATCCGCGTGGTACGCGTCAATGACCGGCTGGTCATTCATCGAAGAATGGATGGTCGTTACCGTGCCCGACTCAATGCCGAATGCATCGTCGAGCAGCTTGATCACAGGGATAATACAGTTGGTGGTGCAGGACGCATTGGACACAATGCGGTGCTGGCGTTCGAGCAAATCGTGGTTCACACCGTAAACCACCGTGGCGTCAAGATCATGACCACCGGGATGCGCGAACAGAATTTTTTTGGCGCCAGCCGCAAGCTGGGCTTCACCGTCTTCGCGACTGCCGTAAACGCCGGTGCAATCGAGCACCACGTCAATACTCAGTTCGCCCCAGGGCAACTGGCTGGCATCAGGCTGGTGAAGTAAACGGATGGAGTCATCGCCGACGTAAAGGTTTTCACCTTCCTGGCGGACATCCCAGGCGAAGCGCCCGTGGCTGGAGTCGTATTTGAGCAGATGCGCCATGCCTTCAGGGCTGGCGATTTCATTGATGGCAATGACGGAGATTTCCGCCCGACGCCCGGATTCGTATAACGCGCGCAATACGCTACGGCCAATGCGACCAAAGCCATTAATTGCAATACGTATTGGCATACATCTCCCTGTTACACGGTTGTTACTCAATTTCAGTAACACCTATAGTAATGCAGCGTGCGTTTACGGTGAATCACCATCGTCATCTGTCAGCACGATGCGTGCAGCAGAAAAATTTCAGTTTCCGCCACGATAACAACCTGGTGACGATGTTAAGCTCAAATAGCCCGACTGAAACGGTTCAGCTGAGAATAAACCAAACCATGAATAAAAGGAATAATTCGTCAGCCGCAGAGGCATTAATCACGCCGAACGCTTAAAAAAACATCAGCCAATTCCGTGTGTTCACAGTGATTTTACTTTTTCATCACTTTTTAGACAGCGATTATTCTCAAAAACCGACGGATTGAAACAGCGTCAGAATGCAGGGAGTGTAGCTGAGTCCGCAGGAGAAGGGTTTGACCTGCATCATTTCGCGCGAAACTGAGAACCTGCGCGTGAAATTGCAGGCGAAAAAAAAGCACCCGAAGGTGCTTTTAAGAAACTTTAAGAAAGCGGAATTACTTCAGTAGCGCCTGTGCCTGAGCAACAACGTTATCAACAGTGAAACCGAACTCTTTGAACAGCAGGTCTGCCGGAGCAGATTCGCCAAAGCTATGCATACCAACGATAGCGCCGTTCAGGCCAACATATTTGAACCAGTAATCCGCGATACCCGCTTCAACAGCAACACGGGCTGTCACGGCTTTCGGCAACACAGATTCACGGTAAGCCGCGTCTTGTTTGTCGAAGGCGTCAGTTGAAGGCATGGAAACCACACGCACTTTGGTGCCCGCAGCCGCCAGTTTATCAGCCGCTTCCACGGTGATACCGACTTCAGAACCGGTCGCGATCAGGATCACCTCTGGGGTGCCGTCGCAATCTTTCAGCACATAACCGCCGCGCGCCACGTTGGCTAATTGCTCAGCAGTACGTGGTTGCTGGGTCAGGTTCTGACGGGAGAAGATCAGGGTCACCGGGCCGTCGTTACGCTCAATCGCGTATTTCCATGCCACAGCAGATTCAACCTGATCCGCAGGACGCCAGGTGCTCATGTTTGGCGTAACGCGCAGGCTGGCGATTTGCTCAACCGGCTGGTGCGTCGGGCCATCTTCGCCCAGACCGATGGAGTCATGGGTGTACACGAACACGTTGCGGATTTTCATCAGTGCAGCCATACGCACGGCGTTGCGCGCATATTCCACGAACATCAGGAAGGTCGCAGAGTACGGCAGGAAACCACCGTGCAGCGCGATACCATTAGTAATGGCGGTCATACCGAATTCACGCACGCCGTAATGGATGTAGTTACCCGCCTGATCGTCGCCGATAGACTTAGAACCGGACCACATAGTCAGGTTGCTTGGTGCCAGATCAGCAGAGCCGCCCAGGAACTCTGGCAACACTTTACCGAAAGCTTCCAGCGCATTCTGGGATGCTTTACGGCTGGCGATGTTTGCAGGGTTCGCCTGCAGCTGTTCGATAAATTTCTGCGCTTCGGTTTCCCAGTTCGCTGGCAGCTCGCCGTTCACACGACGTTTGAACTCTTTGGCCAGTTCCGGATGCGCTTTAGCGTAAGCATCAAACTTGTCGTTCCACGCGGCTTCTTTCGCTTTACCGGCTTCTTTCGCATCCCACTGTGCATAGATGTCTTGCGGGATTTCAAATGCGGCGTATTTCCAGCCCAGCGCTTCGCGGGTTGCAGCGACTTCAGCAGCACCCAATGCAGCGCCGTGAACATCGTGAGTACCGGCTTTGTTCGGTGAACCGAAACCGATCACGGTTTTGCACATCAGCAGGGATGGCTTATCAGTCACTTTATGTGCTTCTTCGATAGCCGCTTTGATGGCGTCAGGATTGTGACCATCAACACCGCGTACTACATGCCAGCCGTAAGCTTCGAAACGCTTAGCCGTATCATCGGTGAACCAGCCTTCTACGTGGCCGTCGATGGAGATACCGTTGTCATCATAAAACGCGGTCAGTTTGCCGAGTTTCATGGTACCGGCCAGAGAACACACTTCGTGAGAAATGCCTTCCATCATGCAGCCGTCGCCAAGGAATGCATAAGTCTGGTGATCGACGATGTCATGGCCTGGTTTGTTGAACTGTGCTGCCAGCGTGCGTTCTGCAATAGCAAAACCGACGGCGTTAGCGATGCCCTGACCCAGCGGACCGGTGGTAGTTTCAACGCCAGCGGTATAACCGTATTCCGGGTGGCCCGGGGTTTTAGAGTGCAGCTGACGGAAGTTTGACAGTTCGCTCATCGGCAGGTCATAACCTGTGAGATGCAGCAGGCTGTAAATCAGCATAGAACCATGACCATTGGACAGCACGAAGCGGTCGCGGTCAGCCCAGTGCGGGTTTGTCGGGTTATGGTTCAGGTAATCGCGCCACAGCACTTCGGCAATATCTGCCATGCCCATAGGGGCGCCAGGGTGGCCGGAATTCGCTTTCTGCACGGCATCCATACTAAGTGCGCGAATAGCGTTCGCAAGCTCTTTACGAGAGGACATGTTCTACTCCAGGTCGGATTAAAAAAGCAGTCAAGAAAGTCATTTTCTCAGACTCGGCATTAAAACGGCAATCTCTAATCACTCTCGTGATTAAGTTCACAAAATCCGCTTTTAAATCAGTGCGTTTTTTCGGACTTACACTATAGATCGGGTGCTGCTAAAAACCTACCTTAACGCTATCCTTACAGTCAGGGTCTTTTCGTGACTGCTTTTCAACCTTTGCTTATCTTCTCTGGGAATCTGAACTGATGAAATTTCGTCCTGTTATGTTGAGTCTTTTTGCCGCGTCGCTGGTCAGTGGCTGCGCAACCGTCAATACCGATACCTTAATGCAGTCCGGCGCGCAGGCGTATCAGGCGTATACGCTGAGCGATGCCGACGTCAAAACGCTGAGCGTGCAGTCTTGTGAGGAAATGGATAAAAAAGCACAGATTGCTCCCGACGACAGTGAATATGCACAGCGCCTGAAAAAAATCTCGGCAGCGTTGGGCGATAACATCAACGGCACGCCCGCCAACTACAAGGTGTATCTGACCAAAGACGTCAACGCCTGGGCGATGGCCAACGGCTGTATCCGCGTTTACAGCGGCCTGATGGATATGATGAACGACAATGAAGTAGAAGGCGTGCTCGGCCATGAAATGGGACACGTGGCACTCGGCCATACCCGCAAAGCCATGCAGGTGGCTTACAGCGCTACCGCGGCGCGCTCTGCGATTTCGTCACTCGGCGGTGTCAGCGCCACCCTGTCACAATCTCAGCTGGCTGATTTAGGCGAGAAATACGTGAATGCGCAGTTCTCGCAGAAACAGGAATCCGAAGCGGATGATTACTCTTTCGATTTGCTGAAAAAACGTGGTATCGACCCGACAGGCCTGGCGACCAGTTTTGAGAAGCTGGCAAAACTGGATCAGGGAAGCAGCATCGGCTGGTTTGACGATCACCCTTCTTCAGAAGCACGCGCGAAACATATCCGCGAACGTATTGCTGCCGGGAAATAATCCGTCAATTGATGAGAGATGTATCGTGAGGTACATCTCTGATATCCCCCGCGCCGTTATTCTTCCTGCACATTATCACTGAGTATTCAGGCACCCGCAGGAGCCTTGATATTCTGTTTTCTTTCATAACTCCGCCTTCTCTTTACCCAGAAAATAGCACAATCATGTCTATTCTTCCTCAATAGCACAATTTGTTTATCATTTTAAGTGATCATAAATAAATACACATCACCAATTATTATGTTTATTTTTCAAAGCTTAGCTTTTTAATTAATAAAAATGATCCTGACGATCTTTGTATTTTATGACGAATATCAATCCTGAGAAAAAAATACAACATGTGCAAACTTAAACATTAAATATGGTTTACTTATCTGCACACCCCTATAGAATTATTTCGTTACATCCATTTTGCAATTCCCCTAATTTGATCTCTGCAACATCGATATTTATACTCCGCTCAGGTAAGCCTATGAAAAAGCTTATTCAAATCACTAACCCTTTATTTTAATATTTCTGTTATTTTAAAAATGAAAAGGACATTTCATGAAAAACATTAAGACTCTCTTCCCTTTATCTGTATTTTGTCTGGCATTCGGTAGCTTATCTGCACAGGCAGCGGATATTGGGTTAATTACGTTTGATGGTGCAGTGTCTGACACGACCTGTGAAATCACCACTAACAACGGTGTTGCAGCGAATAATGTCACTATCTCCATGCCTGTTGTGACGAAAGCGGCAGTAGATGCAACAACCCGCGCAGCGGGCGGTGTCGGCGCCAAAGAGTTCGAATTAATGCTGAATGACTGCGCAGAATCCGTGACGAAAGCCTCCGTCAGCTTCTCTTCACAGCAATTTGCAGAATTGTCCAGCGGCACGCTGAAACCTGACACCACGGTATCTGGCAGCGCGCAAAACGTCAGTGTTGCTCTTTACAACAACACAACGACCGACGTGAGCCAGGTTCTGATCGGTGATCCGACCGATGTGGCACAAAGCGTGACCCTCGTCGAGGGCCGTGGTGTATTTGCCTACAAAGCAGCCTACGTTCCAAGCGCTGACTGGTCTGCAACGAATAGTGTTCAGGCGGGTAAAGTGAATACTAACGTTACCTTTACGATGAATTACGAATAACAATTAGCGTTTATTAATGATTCAGCGTGCCCGACAAATCAATGGGTACGCTTTCATTATAAAATTTAATAGAGGGAAATATGAATTTTATACCTACACGAAAAATCATTTCATTTAGCCTTGCCGTTCTGGGGATTATTTCTTGCGATGTCAGTGCAGATGTTGTCATCTCTGGCACCCGAATTATTTATCCGGCGCAAGCGAAAGAGATCACAGTAAAACTGGATAATCGCGGAGAAAAAGCGTTGCTGGTTCAATCGTGGCTGGACGATGGTCGCGAAGATGTAAATCCACAGGAGATGAAAATTCCTTTCCTGGTTACTCCCCCTATTTCACGTATGAACGCTAAGCAAGGCCAGACAGTGAAAATTGCCAGCCTTGGCGGTGAATTACCCAAGGATAAAGAAACTGTATTTTGGTTTAACGTGCTTGAAGTTCCCCCTAAAGCGAAAAACAACACCGATGAAAATTTGCTTCAGCTGGCTTTTCGTACCCGCATAAAATTGTTTTATCGTCCTGAGGGGCTGAAGGGTTCATCTGCTGAAGCAGCGACCGCCTTGTCATGGAAAATAGTGAACAATGGTCCGCAAGCTTTTGCGGAGGTGAAAAATGCTTCCCCTTATTTTGTCACTGTAAATGAAGGTTTTCTGAACGCGAATGGCCGCAAGTACGAAATTGAGAAAAAAATGATCGCCCCCGATTCCACCCAGTTGATGAAAGTCGATGGGCTGACGACGCCGGTAAGCACAGGGAAGATAAATTATACCGCAATTAATGATTACGGCGGAAATATAAAACATGAAGCATCCCTTTAAATAAAACCTTTTCGCCACCTGATTAAAAACAGTAATATTATGAAAAAAAATAAAATCACAACGGGGTTATTACTGCTTCCCTTGACTATAGGCATGAGCGCTATGTGGTCAACTTCGTCCGTGGCGGAAACGGCGGTTACCAATGTTAACAGTGGGCATGATGATGAAAATGTTGAGTTTGATAGTCAGTTTCTCTACAACACCTCAAACAGTGACAAAATCGACACCCGCCGTTTCAGCAAGGGAAACCCTGTTATGCCGGGCGTTTACAGCGTCGGTATTTTTATTAACGGTTCGTTAAAACTCAATTCTAAAGTTAATTTCGTTGATAACGGGACGAATACTGCAAGCCCATGTCTCACCTCAAAATTGCTTGAGCAGTTAGATATCCTCATCGATAAAGATGATGCTGCAGATATCTCGCCGGAAGACGCGGAAACAACGTGCATAAATTTGACAGAAAAACTCCCTGATTCAAAGGTCAGATTCAATTCATCGGAACAACGGCTGGATATTATCATTCCGCAGATTTATCTTGCCAAACATCCTTCTGGATATGTAAATCCTGCTCTATGGGAAGAAGGCATTCCAGCGTTCATGCTGTCTTATGACATGAATGCCTACCGTTCAACCGCTGACGGGGAATCCCGTGACAGCGCCTACGCTGGGTTGAATTATGGCGCCAACCTCGCTGGCTGGCGCTTTCGTGCCAGAGGCTCGTCTAACTGGGATCAGGATAATGGCCTGTCCTATTCCAGCCAGGATGCTTATATTCAGCACGATATCACCGCATTAAAAGCCCAATTCGTTTTGGGTGATACGTATACGCAGGGTGATGCTTTTGATTCAATCAATCTGAGAGGATTAAGGATATTCAGTGACACCCGCATGCAGCCGGGTTCAGATAACAGCTATGCGCCAGTGATACGCGGCACCGCAAACAGTAATGCGAAAGTGACTGTCCGTCAGAGCGGCGCGGTAATTTATGAAGTGACGGTTCCCCCAGGACCTTTTGCGCTTGATGACATTAATCCTACTGGCTATGGCAACAGTCTCGACGTGACCATAGAAGAGTCTGATGGCAGTAAACGCACTTTCTCTATGCCTTTCTCTTCGGTCACGCAAATGCTGCGCCCCGGTAATGCCCGCTGGGACATAGGCTTCGGCAAACTTAACGAGAGTTCGTTCAGCGATTCCCCCGAAGTGGCGGTGCTGACAGGCTATTACGGCATCAATAATACCTTCACCGGCTATGCGGGTGTTGAGGCTATGTCATCAGACTACCTTGCCCTGCTGACGGGGGTTGCGATGAACACACCGGTCGGCGCATTTGCCTTCGATATTACGCATTCCCGTGCAGATATCGAAAACAATGAGTCCCTTGATGGGCAGAGCTACCGGATTTCTTACAACAAGCTGTTGACCGAAACCAATACGTCACTGAATGTTGCCGCTTACCGGTTTTCAACCCAGGACTATCTGAGCTTGCGCGATGCAGCTTCACTTCAGGATGAACTCAGTCAGGATCCAGTAAATAAAGAAGAAACTTTCAAAAATTACGACAGAATGAAAAACCAGATACAAATTAATATCAATCAGCCGCTGGAATATGGTGAACAGAACTACGGTTCTCTTTATATGACGGGCAGTTGGGAATCTTACTGGAATCAGAGTAAAAAAACGTCTCAGTTCTCCGTCGGATATAATAATAGTTACCGTTGGGCAAATTACAGCATTTCGTTACAGCGTGAATATAACGAAAATGGTGATCAGGATAACCGCCTTTATATTAGCCTGAGCGTTCCTTTAGAAAACCTGTTTGCGCAGGGTAAACGTCCTGGTGGATTTACCAATCTGAATACCGGCTTAAGCACTGACTTTAAAGGTACATCGCAACTGGACATGAGCGCGGGCGGTTACAGCGAAGATAACCGTTATAACTACAGTGTTAACACGTCGTCTTCAATGGCTGATTCCCAAAATTTGAATCAGATTGGTGGATACGGAAGTTATAACAGTGCGTATGGTCCTGTGAGTCTTTCAGCCTCTTTAACCGATGACGGAGGACGGCAGGCTTCCTTTGGTTCCAGCGGAGGCATGGTGGTTCATGCTGGCGGTATTACTTTTGCACCCGGAAATATCAACGACACTGACACACTCGCGCTGGTTAAAGCCAAAGGGGCAAAAGGCACAAAAATGAGTGTGGGTGAAGGTCGTATTGACAGTAACGGGTATGCGGTCACCCCTTATCTTTCGCCTTATCAGGAAAACACGGTCGGTCTGGACATCAGCACACTGGAGACTGACGTTAATATTGTTAACACCAGCACTATTACCTATCCACGCAGTGGTTCAGTGGTATTAGTTAATTTCGAAACTGATGAAGGTCGCTCGGTTATTATGGAATTACAGCGTTCCGATAACGGTTTTATTCCTTTAGGCGCTGATGTCTTTAATGATAAAAACATCCTCGTCGGAAATATGGGGCAAGGAGGAAGGGCTTTCATTCGCGGTATCGACGATAAAGGAATACTGCATGTTGTTTGGGGAAGTGAGTCTGACCAATCCTGTCAGATTAATTACTCTATTTCAGAAAACCCGGAAAAAGTGAACCTGACGGTCATGTTAAAAAATATCGTTTGTAAAATGACACATTGATTTCTGGAAAAACAGAATAAACAGGAGGAAAAATGATAAAGGGATACAGAACATTATTATCACCATGCGCTATTTTATTTATCGGCATGAATATGACACCGGTTCACGCACAAAATGTCAATGTGACTTTTAGCGCCAACATTCTTGAAACAACGTGTGAAATGAAGCTGGAAGGCGGCTCAGGCAATGGCATCAACAACACGATCCCTATTGGCTCCGGCGGAAAGGTAAGTTTAGATAAAATCATTGCCGGAGATAATGCCGCTACCGCGACCTTCAAGATAAAAATTGTGGAATGCCCGGCAGGGATAACCTCGATTAAAACCACCATCAGGGGTACGCCATCCAGTTATGCCAATACGTTACTCGTCAACGGGACTTCAGGTGAAGGTTCCTCCTCCTTTTTGGGCGTTTCTATTGCGCGCGCCTCAGCGTCAAACCAGCCTTTTGTCATTAACTCCACAAATGACAGTCAGCGGCTGAACTGGAGCAGCGCAGAGATCAATGCAAAAGAGGTCGCCCTGATTTCAAGGCTGCAAGAAACACAAGCTAATAAAGGGACAACTGGTAATTTCAGTGCTGTTGCCACTTTTAACTTTAACTATGAATAACGTAGAAAAACACAGGTTATAGAAGACCTGCATGGAGAAAAGTAACGTGAAACCTAAAAATCTTTTACTGCTGCCGGCTGCATTCCTCATGACATTTTCAGCGCACGCGGTTGAGCTCACGCCGACAGAAAATTTAACCGCCACCTTTACTTCTACCATTGAAGCCGGGACTTGTGCTGCCCAGATTCAGAATTCATCAGGGACACCGACATCCGCCATTAACTTTAATGATGTCTATAAATCAGAACTGAAACAGAAAAGTAAAATTCAGCCTTTTAAACTGGTGTTCAGCGCGTGCTCCGGCGTGAAATCCGCTGAGATCACCGCCAACCCAACCGCAGGAACCTGTTCCGGTAGCGGAGCCAGCGGAAAATCATTTGCCAACAACGGCGGCACGGCGGCGGCCACGGCGGTAGAACTCTGGCGTAATGCCCCTGACAGCGGGACGCAGTTCAGTTGTGTCGACAGAGCCACACCGCAAACAGTCGCACTTACCACGGCAGGCACAACACTGAATATGAATGCCCGGATGGTGATTGCAGATGGCAGTACGCTATCAAATGTCACCTCAGGGAACTTTATTGCCCCGATCACGTTTGTGATCGTCTATCAATAAATGGCTGAGCAAAGGCCAATGGAAGGGATATGATCAATCACCCGGTGAATATGAATAAAACATTATTACGCTTGTTAACGGTATTAGCCGTGGGTTTTCCTTTCGTCACCTGCGCGGAAAATGATCTCAACATGAATATACAGGCTAATATTCTCGAGACCACCTGTCAGTTAACCGTACAGAATGGCGGCGCGATTCATTTACCCACCGTCAGCGTCAATTATTTTGATGATCGCGGTTCCCCACCTGCACCAATATTACCCACCGATCAACTGGGCGGTTATCCGTTCAGTGTTACCCTGAGCGAATGCACGGATGTGATAGAGAATGTCCACTTCAGTTTCGCTCCGCAGTCAGGCAACTTCGCACCAGGCTCTAAACAGGTATTTATCAGCGAAACAGACGGTGCAGCGGATGGCGCAGATAACGTGGGTCTGGTGATATTTTCTCAGGAATACAATACCAATGTGCTGGAAACGGACGGTTCTTCCGATGTGAATTTCCCGATAAACGCCGCAACGCCCGTGGCTGAAAAAACGGACTATCACTTCTATACCCGTTATCAAAATACAGGTGCTGTTTCAGCCGGCCGGGTAACCTCAAAAGTATTAGTGAGCGTGAGCTATGAATAATCATTTATCTTTTAATGCCGTGAGTTTGCGTACGTCTTGTTTTATCCGCGCATTCATTTTTATTGCTTTATTAGTGCTAACGGGGTGTTTAATCGTTAAACCGGCTCATGCGGAATCAGAATGTTATTTCAGGGATGCTCCCTATACCGCAACATTAAGCCTTTCCGGCTCGGTGGTTTCCGTGCTACCACACGTGACCAGTACGCAAATAATTACGGACTTAAATCAAAAAGCATCCACAACCAAGAATGCCCGTTCTGATTGCCGCCCGGGAGATTCTGGTGAGATTTTATATGGGATCGGCGGTAGCGTTCCTCAGGCTGGCTATTACGCTAACGCTTCCCCAGACGCGGGGTTATATGCCACCAATATCCCGGGGATCCTCTACTCCGTTCAAATAAGAAGTACTAGCACCAGCACAATTCAAGCTTTTATGCCGTATTTTTCAGGTTCCAACGTGCAGATGGCACAGAATACCAACGGTGAGGAAAATGCGATGGATGGAGGGGAGTGGTATGATTACTATATAGTGATTTTTCAGACCCCTCAGTTCACCGGTATTCCCGCTGGCGTAACCTCCATCCAGCCGGCTACCCCTGGCTATATAGGTGGATTCAGGATCGGTGAGGCTAATGATGGCATCGGTCGTATCGACCTGAATATAAGTACTTTCTCCTTCCCGGTGAAAACGCCAACCTGTACTTCTCTGGTCAGCAGTGTGGGCGGCGGTACCATCCCGCTGGGGGATTATAGTGCAGCAAAAGTTAATTCAGGTGCTACCAGCGTGATGAAATTCAGCCTTAATGCTTCAGGCTGTACGAATGTGAATATGTTTAAGACCCGGGTAACGACGAACATTGTCGCGCCGGGGAATAATATGTTATTGGGTAATTCAGTGACGTCAAATGCGGCAACCGGTGTGGGGGTGAAAATCACCACAGGGTCTGGCAGTCAGTTGAAACCTAACGACACAAATTCTGTTTACTCAGTGACTGATTTAAATATGCCTTCATCTAAACAATTACAGTTTAACGCGCAACTGGTCGGCGATTCCAAAAGTATTTCGGTGGGAAGTTTCTCAGCTACCGGCACTTTCGTGGTTAATTATGAATAATAAAAATAGCTGAAATCCAACATACTCTTTTGTTATTCATGAATTATGGCGCAGCGTTAACGCTCCACGCTGCGCCATTTATTTACCCTTGCTTTTCTGCGCTTCGGTAACCGCCCCCCAGTGCGCGGGTCAGCCGAATATCCGCGCTGATCCATTGCCCCTGCAATTGAATTTTCGTCGCCTGTTCCTGCAATAATGGCAACTTCGCTTTGGCAACATCGGCACCGCTTAGGATCCCCACAGCAAATCGCTGCCTGGTCAGTTCCCACAAATGCTGGCTTCCTTTAACTACCGCTTGCTGATGCGCATTTTCGGTGGAAAGCGTCTGTACCTGACTGGCACTTTTCACCACGTCGGTTACCGCATCAACTACCGCCTTATTATACGAAGCAATGCTCAGATTGCTGCTGGTGCGCACGATATCCAGATTGGCGTTCAGCCTGCCGCTGTCAAACACCGGCAGCGTAAGCCCGGCGATAACGCCCATTTGCTGCGCAGAACTGCGGAACAAATCACTCATATGCAATGCATCGTATTGCAGGAATCCCATCAGGTTGATGCTGGGATAAAATGCAGCGTGTGCCGCGTCCACTGCGCTCAGGGAGGATTCAATCACCCAGTGCGCGGCCTGCAAGTCCGGACGGCGCGCCAGCAGCTCGTAGCCGAGACGCGGCGGCAAGCTTTCCCTGACCGGCGGCAAGGCAACAGGTTTCAGATGAACCGCTGGCGATTTCAGCCCCAGCATCGCCTGCAGCGACGTTTGCAGCAATTGCAGACGCCCTTTTGACACATCGATTTTTTCGTCAATTTTCGCCATGCGGATTTTGGTGCTGGTGTCATCGACAGAAGAACGAACACCCTGCGCATAAAGTTGCTGATCAGTTTTTGCGATGATGGCTTCCTGCTCACGTAAATCCAGCAGGGTCTGATGCAGTGCCATGTAAGTCTGGATATCCCAGAACAGCTCAACGACCGCAGATGAAACCATCAGGCGCGCCTCGGCCAGTTCAGCTTGTTTCGCCTGTGAAGCCCCCAGAGCAGACTGAATTTCAGCGCGGTTTTTGCCCCACAAATCAAGCTCATAACTGCTCTGCAAACCATAAGTTCCGCTGGTATACCAAGGGCCGGTCGTTCCGGCTGCCGGGTCATCCAGCGCAAACGGCCCCATCACCCCTTCTGCCGACATTTTCTGACGCTCAACATCTGCACCGAAATCCAGCTGCGGACCGCCGCTGGCTTCCTGCATCTTGATCCTGGCTTTCGCCAGTTCAACACGTTGCTGCACCACCGCTATCGAGGGCGAGTCTTTCAGTGCCTGTTCTACCAGCGCATTTAACTGCGGATTATGATAGTCCCGCCACCAGTCTGAACCCGGCCATTCATGCATGGCAGACGCCGGTATTTCCGGTGTGCGGAGCTTTGCAATGTCAGTGACTGGCAATGCCGTTTTTTCGTCATGTACCCGCGCGCATCCGCCCGCAGACAGAAAGAGAGGCAATAAAATAAACACCGATATTATTTTATTATTATAAAACCCATGAATTAATTTCAATTTAACTATTCACTCAACAAATAAAACAGACAAACAAGGAAAGAAAAATAATGCGGCGAAAGATACGGGATAAAAAGGCGGGGAAAGTGTTAAAGCGTGCTGATGGGGGGTATTTGCAGGGAAATTATTGTTGTGCAGAGAATTTAGTGAGGAATTAATTCACATTTAATATGGATTATAGAAATAACATTCACTTAAAAAATATAAACGCCCGAAAAAACTCGGGCGTTGCAGATTCGTTTATTACTATTTATAAACGCTTATTCATCTTCTTCCAGATACGTATAACCGTATAAACCGGATTCAAACTCTTCAACAAACTGCGCCTGCAGTTCAGCGTCCAGATCGGTTTCTTTTACCTGATCGCGGAAACGGGCCAGCAACACATTCGGATCCAGCTGTACGTACTCCAGCATGTCCGCCACGGTATCGCCTTCGTCGGACTGCTGCACTTCAATGCTGCCGTCAGGGAACACAAACACATCTACCGCTGCAGTATCGCCGAACAGGTTGTGCATGTTGCCGAGAATCTCCTGATAGGCACCGACCATAAAGAAGCCCAGCACCGGCGGATCCTCTGGATCGTACGGCGGCATTGGCATGGTCGTGGCTACACCGTCACCGTCGATATAGTGATCGATAGTACCGTCGGAATCACAGGTAATGTCCAGCAGTACCGCACGGCCTACCGGTGGCTTATCCAGACCTTCCAGCGGCAGAACCGGGAACAACTGATCGATACCCCACGCATCCGGCATAGACTGGAACAGCGAGAAGTTGACGTACAGTTTGTCCGCCATACGTTCCTGCAATTCGTCGATGATCGGACGGTGTGCGCGGTTGCTCGGATCCAGCTGATCCTGAATTTTGTTACAGATATTCAGGTAGATGTCTTCCGCCCAGGCGCGCTGGGTCAGATCCAAAATGCCGTGCGCATATTGCGAATGAACGTCGTGCAAATCCATCTGACTGTCATGCAGCCATTCACGCAATGAGCGACGGTTTTCAGGATCGTGCATTTCGTTCCAGGTATCCCACATGCTGCCCAGTGCGCGCGGCGCATCATTTTCCGGGGCAACCGGCTCTTTGAATTCGTTGCGCTCAACGCCAATCACGTTGGACACCAGCACGGTATGGTGCGCGGTCACGGCGCGGCCAGACTCGGTGATCACCGTCGGATGCGGCAGGCCATGCTCATTACAGGCGTCGCCGATACCCCAGATGACGTTGTTAGCGTATTCATTCAGGCCATAGTTCACCGAGCAGTCAGACTGCGAACGGGTGCCTTCGTAATCCACACCCAAACCACCGCCGACATCGAAGCACTGAATGTTGACGCCCAGCTTGTGCAGTTCAACGTAGAAACGCGCGGACTCACGCACACCGGTGGAAATATCGCGGATATTCGCCAGCTGCGAACCCAGGTGGAAGTGCAGCAATTGCAGACTTTCCAGACGCCCTGCTTCACGCAGCATTTCGACCAGTTGCAGAACCTGAGACGCCGCCAGACCGAATTTCGATTTCTCGCCGCCGCTGGACTGCCATTTACCGGAGCCCTGCGAAGACAGACGCGCACGCACGCCCAGACGCGGGATCACATTGAGACGCTCAGCTTCTTCCAGCACCAGTTTAATCTCAGTCATCTTCTCGATAACCAGATACACCTTGTGACCCAGCTTTTCGCCGATCAGCGCCAGACGAATGTATTCACGGTCTTTGTAACCGTTACAGACGATAACGGAACGGGTCATCCCGGCATGCGCCAGAACGGCCATCAGCTCAGCTTTTGAGCCCGCTTCCAGACCCAGAGGTTCACCGGATTCCACCAGCGATTCAATCACGCGGCGGTGCTGGTTAACCTTAATCGGGTAAACCAGGAAGTAGTCACCCTCGTAGCCGAACGATTCACGCGCACGTTTGAACGCAGCGTTAATCGAACGCAGACGGTGCTGCAAAATTTGTGGGAAACAGAACAGTGCCGGCAGACGCTGACCGTCCTGCTCACGCATGTCTTTTACCAGTTGTGCCAGATCGACACGGGCAGAAGGCTCGTCAGGATCAGGGCAGACACTGATGTGGCCCAGTTCGTTGACGTCATAATAATTGTTACCCCAATAGGCAACGTTGTAAGTGCGCAGCATTTTGCTGGCATCACGATCGTTCACGGCAACCTCCTGCATGGAGCGCAAAGAAACAGTATCGCCCGCATGTGACGGACGGTGGGACTGGATGTCATCAGACATAGGTAAATCCTCTTTCTATACTGACAACATGGCCAGCCACTATCGCAGTAACAACAGGTGAGAACAACCCGCAAGGCTGGCTTTCAGACAGGATAAAACCCTGCGAGCCACAGCCACGAGACTGTTTTCCACTCATATCATTGTAAAACACGTTTTTAGACTCCGTGTAACGAGTCGGGAGAAATCAGGGATGGATGCCCCGGGAGATTGCAGGCTACATCAGTATTGTGTCGGGATTGCGATGTTCACGCAGGCCTGAGGTTACTGAGTAGCGTACCGATGTCGGCGACTGACCTGTCTGTCGTCGGGCTTTCTGAAACATCGCAAAGAAGACAGACGCTTTTCTGAATGAAAGTCTGAAAGAAGTGCTGCAGAACGCAATGAAGGCTGCAGGGGATGCTGTTGAAATGTTACAAGCGGTAAAAAGTGGGTCATTAAACTAACCACCTCCACACGTGCCACGCATCACCCGCGGGCATTCAAGCTGAGAAAACAGTAATTACTGGAATACGCTGCTTCTGCAGGGCCTGCAGAAATGTGCATAGCGCGCGCCGTTTATACCGGCAACCCGCTGTAATTGCAAAATGAAAATGCGGTGTAACTAGTTTCAGACCGTGAATATCACTGCAAACCCGCACAATAACGCCCACTCTGTCACAAAAATGACTGGCATTCAGAACGTCTGCTATCCTAAAATAGCCGTCCAGATGTTAATCCGTCCGCACGCATGGGTGGTTTAACGCGCAAACTGCTTCAGGGCTTTGCCTAATGGGGACATGCAGGACGCATTGCGACAATGTCGAGCTCAGCTCCTCATCTGCCCGTCACCCCAGTGCTATGCAGTGATATCTAACCCGTCGTATGTAAGGTAAAGAACATAATGGCTAAACACCTCTTCACGTCCGAATCCGTTTCGGAAGGACATCCAGACAAAATTGCTGACCAGATTTCCGATGCTGTCCTGGACGCAATTTTAGAGCAAGACCCAAAAGCACGTGTTGCATGTGAAACTTATGTCAAAACCGGCATGGTCCTGGTTGGCGGTGAAATCACCACCAGCGCATGGGTCGACGTTGAAGAAATCACACGTCAGACTGTTCGCGAAATTGGCTATATCCATTCTGACATGGGTTTCGATGCCAATTCCTGCGCAGTGCTGAGCGCTATCGGCAAGCAATCGCCGGATATCAATCAGGGCGTTGACCGTACTGATCCGCTGGAACAAGGTGCAGGCGACCAGGGTCTGATGTTTGGTTATGCGACCAACGAAACCGACGTGCTGATGCCAGCACCGGTAACTTACGCACACCGTCTGGTGCAGCGTCAGGCAGAAGTACGCAAATCAGGTACCCTGCCATGGTTGCGCCCGGATGCAAAAAGCCAGGTCACTTTCCAGTATGACGAAGGTAAAATTGTCGGCATCGATGCCGTTGTTTTATCTACTCAGCATTCTGAAGACATCTCGCTGAAAGATCTGCAGGAAGCGGTGATGGAAGAAATCATCAAACCTGTGTTGCCCGCTGAATGGCTGAACGCCGGTACCAAATACCACATCAACCCGACTGGCCGTTTCGTTATCGGTGGCCCGATGGGTGACTGCGGTCTGACCGGTCGTAAAATCATCGTAGACACCTACGGCGGTATGGCCCGTCACGGTGGCGGTGCGTTCTCCGGTAAAGATCCATCTAAAGTTGACCGTTCAGCGGCCTACGCGGCACGTTATGTGGCGAAAAACATCGTGGCTGCCGGTCTGGCTGACCGTTGTGAAATCCAGGTGTCTTACGCAATCGGCGTGGCTGAACCGACTTCCATCATGGTGGAAACCTTCGGTACCGGTAAAGTTTCCAACGAACAGCTGACCTTGCTGGTGCGCGAGTTCTTCGACCTGCGTCCATACGGTTTGATCCAGATGATGGACTTACTGCACCCTATCTATAAAGAAACCGCAGCCTACGGTCACTTTGGTCGCGAACATTTCCCTTGGGAAAAAACCGACAGAGCCGCTCAGTTGCGCGAAGCCGCGGGTTTATAAGAAACCCACGCGACATAAAACCTCTCAAACCCCGCCGCAAGCGGGGTTTTTTATTTCTCTGGTTTCCCTTTATTTTCTTTTTCCTTTCTTTTTCATCATTCTAATACCTAAACAGCTTACAACAACAAACAAACGCTGGTGTTTTATCTGAATGATTTTTAAGGTTATTTTCTTAGATGCATTCTTATTTATTTTACTTAATACATTATGTAGATATGCGTCATATTTAAATTATCCCCTCTCTTTTTTTTAACATTAACGATAACTGACATAAAATACTGATTAAAAGCCCTTCATAATCAGTATGGTGAGCGTTTTTTCAAATGTTATATTTGTGTTGTCGAACATTTATACTTAAACAAATAACACAAATAGCTAATTTGCGTGCCATTGACCTGAACATTCATTGAATCTATTATTCACCCCATCGAAAGCGTTCAGACTAATATTTACTCAAAGGGAATTAACGAAATCTTCTTCAGGATAGCGACTTATTAAACATTGAGAAAATGACAATGCCATCAAATAAATTAAAATCATTAATAATGATTTTAGCGGCCTCCCCATTAATTTTATCAGCATCATCATTTGCAGGAATAAGCGTCTATCCGATTTCGGTTCCTATGCAAAAAAGTGGTGGCGCACAAATTAGCGTAACAACAAATTCCGCCACCACGGAATATGTAAAAACAACCGTGAAGAAAATTAATAACCCGGCAACACCACAGGAAAATGAAACGACAATCAGTCAGTCCTCAGGAAACGGTATTGTTGTTACTCCGGAGAAATTTGGACTTGCTCCCGGCACCACCCGAATTATACGTATGATAAATATTCAGCCACCGCAAACAGAAGAGGCATACCGTGTTTATTTTGAGGGTGTGCCGGGGCTGAATAATAACAACGATAAAAAGGATCAGAAACAACCAGCTAAGCTCGGCATCAGCATGATCTGGGGTGTACTGGTTACTGTCCCGCCGGCTGTACCGCGACTGGACTTCACGCTGGACCCGGTGAGTCGCGTGGTCAACAATACCGGCAATATACATCTGAAGATTAACAGTATCGGTTTATGCCCTCAGCAACTCACTGATGATGGATGTAAATGGAGCAAACCGGTTAAAAATAGCATTTACCCTAATCAGCACACCACATTAGATCCTGCTTTATTTAAGGGGAGTAATTATAGCGTGGTGAAGGTGAAATACTCCAACTGGACAGATAAATCCGCTGGCGTAAAAGAATTCAGTGCAAAATAGACATTCTATTTTTCACAAGCAGTAAGAATAACCCTTGTTATAAACCCTGCATATTGATATGCACCTCTCTATTAAGGAAGTAAAATGAAATCATTTATTAAACCATTGATGGCTACAGTAATCATGGGCATGGCTATTAACGCTTATGCTGTACAGAAAGATATTACTGTGACTGCAAACGTGGATGCCACTCTGGATATGACCACTGACACGGGTGATGTATTACCATCAACTATGGAAATGGGTTATATGCCTGGTGTGGGTCTGGAACCCGTTACACAGTCCACCAAAATCTATTCCAATGATGCGGAAAAAGACGTGAATATCAGCCTTGCGGGTGCTCCGCAATTAATGGATACCGTCGGCGTGAATTCAAGTATCGCATTGACCGTAAAATACGGTGACCTGATTCTGACTCAGGCACCACAAACGATGGCCGCAACTCATTTGTTCCCTACAGGTGACACTGCAAATGGTTCCATCATCCAGCCACTGATGATCAGCCAGGCTACTCAGGTACCCGTTGCTTCCGGTAACTACAGCGGCGTTGTCAGCGTTGTACTGACTCAGGCAACTGAAACGCCATAAGCGTTCGCCCCACCTAAGTCACTCCTCATCGGCCTGTAAATCAGGCCGATTCTTTTCCCCCTCTCAGATTTTTGAATAAAGGAAAAATAATGAAACCCAATTTGAAAGTGTCCCTTTGCTTTCTGGCAATTCATTTTGCTTTATTCAGCAATCTTGCTTTAGCAGACTCCGACGTCCCCCCCGGCTTTGAAGAACTGGTCTCAGGTCAGAACGTCTGGCTGAACGTCAACCTGCTCGGCCAGTCGGCCGGATTATTTGAAGCTAACGTCACGCTGGAAACCGTCCAGTTCAAAGACCCGCAGTCGGTGCTTAAAGCCTTAAGTCTGCCACTGAAAGCCGGTACCCCGGAATATCAGCAGATGCTGGCGACCTTATCCGCCCCTCTTCCACGACACGGCAACCTGGCGTGTGGCAGTAATGCCAATGCCAAAGGATGCGGCTATCTGGAAACTGATTCTCTGGCTCTGATTTATGATGAGAATAACAGCGCAGCCGACGTTTTCGTCAGTAAAAAACTGGTACCGGAATCCGGCGGAAAAACGCTTTATTACACTCCGACCACACAAACTGAAAATGCGTTAATTCATCAGCAAACCCTGAACATCGCGGCGCAGGATGAATACCAGAGCCTGTCATTACAGGGCTCAGGTGCACTCGGCGTCCTGACGAATGGCTATGTCGGTTTTGACTGGTCACTCGATTCCTACAAAAGTGACGACAGCGACAGCCAGACGGTATCCGTCGATGACCTCTATTTCCGCCAGAGTTTAGGCAAACGCCATTATGTGCAGGCCGGACGCATGGATTCACGCGATCTCTCAAGCAATCTCGGCGGCAATATCAGTTTCTCGCTGTTGCCGCTCAATGCGATCGATGGTGTGCGTGCCGGGAGTTCCCTGAGCTACCTGAATCTTGATGAGGCCAGCAAGGGTTCCCCGCTGGTGGTACTGCTTTCCACTAAATCCCGAGTGGATGCTTATCGTGGCAATCAGTTGCTCGGTACGTTTTATCTTAATAATGGTTCAAATACGCTGGATACCGGCAACTTCCCGAGCGGCAGTTATGCCGTCACCCTGCGAATTTATGAGAATAACCAGCTCGTGCGTACTGAAACTCAGCCGTTTACCAAAACCGGTGGGATCAATGACGGGCATATGCAATGGTTTATACAGGCCGGTGAAACAGCAGATAATAAAGTCGTCAGCACTACTGATGACGAAGAAAATGACAGCACGTCACGCAAACCCGTGATGCAGGCCGGGGCGCGCCTGCCGGTATTTGCCGAACTGATGGCCACCGCGGGCGTCGCGAATACTGATAATGAAAATTACGGTGAAGCGGGTCTGCAATGGACGCACGGTTTTACCGGCAAACTGATCGACGGCGTACTGGATATGCAGGCCAACGTTTTCAGCGGCACCGACGGTTCGAAAGGTAACGTGGAGCAAATCAGCTACAACGACGGCTTTTCCATGAGCGTCTATCGCAATGCCGCCTACGGTAAAAGCTGCACCAGTGCTGATGTCGGGGAAAATGATTACGCTGATATTGGCTGCTACGAATCCGTTAACGCCACACTTTCTGTGCCGGTCAAAGGCTGGTCCGCCTCGCTCGGCTACACATACAATAAAAATACCAGCCTCTCGCCGGACTCCTCGTCATACGATCCTTCAAAGCCTTTTGAAGACAACATGATCAATAACACTGAATCGCAGAGTACCTCGAACACCGTCCAGCTGAGCATGAACAAAAGCTTCAACTGGAAGCAAATGACCATCACCACGCGATTCGGCGGTTACCGTCGTCAGAGCAGCAGCGACAGCGATAACGACAAAGGTGTTTACGTGGGCTTCTCCCTGTCACGCAATACGCCAAAAGATGCGCAGCTTCGCAGCAGCAATACCTCCTTCAGTACGGATTATCAGGGCAGCCAGAATGGCGATGCACAGATGACGTACAACGCCAGCCAGAACTGGGACTGGGGCAGCAATAACGATCGTGAACTGGGTATTGATGTGGGTGGCACGGATACTGATAACGCTAACGCGTCGGTTCACGGCCGTCTCAATGGCCAGTATGGCAATGGCGAACTCACCGTTTCCGACAGCTATGACAATGAGCAAAAAACGCATCAGGGTGCGGTAACTGGCAGCTACAGCTCTTCCGTTGCCGTCTCCAAATCCGGTTTCTTCTGGGGGCCGGGCGGTACAGGTTCACCGGGCGCAGCCGTGGCAGTAAAAGTCAAAGGCAGCGAAGAAGAAGATCCGGATGCAGCGGATGACGCGCTGATCGACGTTTCCGTTCAGGGCGGCGGTGCGGCCCACATGAAACAGAACAGCAAAGCGCTGTTCCCGGTTACCGGTTTTGAAGAAGGCAAAGTCTCGGTCAATGAAAGCCGTGATGTCAGCACCGGCAGCCAGGCCAGCATTACTCAGGGCGCAGGGAGTCAGAATTTATTTCTCCTGCCGGGGAAAATGAAACTGCGTGAAGTGACGATGGAATCGCATTACACCTACGTAGGGCAGTTGGTGACGGCGACAGGTGAACCATTGAATACCGGCACCATGCTCAATGCCAATGCCTTCAGCAGCTCGGAAGATGGCGGCTTTACTGCAGAAATGACCTCATTAGCGAAAACGCTGTATGTCAAAAACGGTGAGCAAAATTACCAGTGTGCGGTCACCGTACAATCCAGCCGCGATGTGGTGCGCTATGTCGGAAAAACATTGTGTAAACCGGTGCATCCTGCTGATTTACCTGAAAATATTCGGAAAGTAAAATGAACATAACTCGTCTCCTGACCTCTTTATTTTTTTTGTTCAGCGCTCAGTTTCTGGTGCTGCCAGATGCCCTTGCAGAGACCGTCGCCCCTATTGATCACAGCATTGATGTCAATATGAGCATCACCAAAGGCGCTGCATCGACCGTCAATATTTGGTCAAGAGAAAGCGGAGGCTATGATTCAACAAACTCCGGACGATGGGGGCTTAACTACTGGGCCTGTACATCCAGTACCGTCGACGAAAATGGAAAATGCCCAACCGGCAAAGGTGGATACGCGGCCAACCTGCCGGTCTATCTGAAATTCACTGAAAAACGCAGTGGAGCGACCCAGACTCTCGAGTTGCAAGGTACCCGCGAAGCCTACTGGTATAACGGAGGTTGCGCTACGTATGGCGACCCTAAACCGATGAACCAAAGTGCACAAAACTCCTGTGGCAGTGACTTAACGGACGGCGTTAACCTGACACTTAAGATCCCGGCAGCTCAGCTCAATATGTTACCAACGGGAGGAATATGGACCGCCCAACTCAAAATCCTCCTGCATAACAGCGGCGGAACCGAGGTCTATCACTGGGATTCAAATATTACTGTTGACGTCAACGACCCGAATAACCAGCAAATCTATTTACCTGAATTTGGCGAAGCCGCACCGCGAGTGGATCTTAACATGCGTCCGCTGCCAGGCACTGGCGGTAATCAGACACAAATGAATGGGGCTGCTACTATAGATATGTGTTTATACGATGGTTATGGCTCGAACAGCTCCAGTTTCATCCTGAAATTTGACGATCAACAGCAGGGAACAATTCAGCGCAATAACGGATACTTCTCAATTTATTCTGATCACGGTGACATTAATCAGGATTCCGGGCGCATTGATTATTACGTGAAAATGCAGGGCCCTGAGGGCAAATACGTCAGTGTGATACGCGGTGATGATCTGGTTGTGTCAGATATTCAGACCGCCAAAGTCCGGCAGGTACATCTGCCAGGGATCCCACAGGCGGTATTGTGTGTCCCGGCGCCGCTGCAATTAAGCACTAAAACTATGGATATCAACAGCAAACAAGCCGGACATTATACCGGACACCTGATTGTGAACTTTACCTCACAGCTTTAGGGCGCTCTCTAAATGGATAGAAAAGAAACGTACTTTCTCGCTAGCCTGTTAATTATATTAAGCGCCCTGACAGCCACGTCAGTTAAAGCTGAAAGAGTGGAACCGACCGGGCGTGACACGCCCGTGACTGCCACATTTGATAAATCCAGCCCTCCTTCACAAATTGATATCTGGAAGAATGAGAGTGGCGGCTACGATACAGATAATCCGGGATTATGGGTAAGAAATTCATGGATTTGCCTTTCCAGTTCAGACCCTGAAAATGGGCAGTGTAAGACCAAGCCTTCCTGGTGCAGTTACTATACCGAGTCGATTCCTCTCTTATTTCGTGAAAAACGCAGTCACCTTACTCAGATAATCAATATCAGTGGTTCTCACGAAGTGGATGCATGGGGCACATTCAAAAGTGATTCAGGCTGTAGCGGCGGGCCAACCTATGAAACAACGGCGAATTTTAAAATTGCTGCCGCAGAATTAGCTAAATTTCCAACAGGTGGGATCTGGCAAGCGGAATTTAAAGTGGTGCTGACGCAGTGGGATCCTGCAGTCAAACTCGCAGACTGGAACGCCCATATTACCCTCAACGTCACCGACAATAATAACCAGCAAATCTACTTACCAGAATTTGGCGAAGCCGCAGCGCACGTTGATCTCAACATGCGCCCGCTCCCCGGCACCGGTGGCAATCAGACACAAATGAATGGCGCGGCAACGATAGATATGTGTTTGTACGACGGTTATGGCTCGAACAGTACCAGTTTCACCCTGAAATTTGACGATCTGCAGCAGGGTACGAAGGAACGCAATAACGCCTATTTTTCCATTTATTCTGACCAGGGTGATGTAAATCAGGACTCAGGCAGGATTGATTATTATGTGCGAATGCAGGCACCCGACGGTAAATACATTAGCGTGATACGCGGTAATGATCTGGTGATACCGGATATTCAGACTGCACACATCCGGCCGATGCATCTGCCCGGGATCCCGCAGGCGGTTTTATGTATTCCGGCCCCGCTGGAACTCAGCACCAAAACCATTGATATCAACAGCAAACAAGCCGGGCATTATACCGGACACTTGATCGTGAACTTTACACCGCAACTTTAGACGATTCTCAGGACAACGGATTGCATCTCATCAACGTCTTCAACGTAAGGATTTTTATGCGCAGGTCACAGACACAATGGCTGGTCTCCGGTCTGAAAATATTCCCGCCCCTGATGCTGGCGATGCCTGCCTTGTGTTTCGCCAATATCACCGTTTCACCGATGAAAGTGACGCTCAATGAGCAACATGCAACGACGGTGGTCATCAGTTCTAAAAGCGAAACGACGCAATATATTCAGGGAAAAATCACCGAAGTTCACAATCCCGGCACCGCAGAAGAAAACGAAACGCCGGCACCGCAAGGCGCGCAAAATAGCCTGGTGGTTTCACCGCTGAAATTTGGATTGCCTGCCGGTAACAGTCAGCAGGTGAGGATCGTCGGTCTGGGTGAAAGCAATGAAGAAAAAATCTATCGTGTCCATTTTCAGTCGATGACACCGGAAGAATTTAAAAATACAGCAAGCGATAAAAATTTCACCAGCGCTCTGAGCCTGACCATTGTCTGGGGCGTGGTAGTGATGGTGCCGCCCGCAAAACCGGTCGCCAGATTGGGCTGGGATGCTTCCGCTCAGAAAATCACCAACACCGGCAATATCCATCTGCTGGTAAACCGCATCGGCCTGTGTGACAGCGACAAACCGGCGGCGAGCTGTCAGTGGAAAACCCTGAAAAAAAACGTCTATCCGGGCAAGCCATACCCTCCGGCCTTAACATTTTCTGCTTCAGCATCGTCTGAAAAAATTCGAATCGATTATTTCAACGATTACACTCAAAAGCAGGAAGTGGAGAATTTTCCGTTTAAGTAATTGCCATAATGAAAACGCTTACAGAACATAACTTGTTATAAATTAATTAGTTATTTGCATATGTAAGACTCTCACACACAGTATTGATTGATATAAATCAATTTGTGGGCTATTAATATCAGGCACATCCCCTTCCTGTTACGCTATCCGTTTGAAACCCTTCAAAAACAAGACACCCAATCACACCTATAAGTGTAAACGATTACAACACTGTGAGCGGGTTCACGTTAAGCTGTGCGCAGGGTAAATAACATAACAGCCTAAGCATTATTACAAACTCAAAACGATTGCATTATTTTGGAGACCGGATGAACAACTCAACTTCGACCAAAGGAAAACGCTCGAATAAAAGCGTCACTTTCTTTGTCTGTTTTCTCGCTGCACTTGCCGGACTGCTGTTCGGCTTAGATATCGGCGTCATCGCTGGTGCCCTGCCCTTTATCAGCCATGACTTCCAGATCACAAACCACCAACAGGAGTGGGTTGTCAGTTCCATGATGTTTGGTGCTGCCGTCGGTGCTGTCGGCAGCGGCTGGCTGAACTTCCGCCTGGGACGTAAATACAGCCTGATGATTGGCGCGGTTCTGTTCGTTATCGGCTCCCTGTGTTCCGCCTTTGCACCCAATGCAGAAATCCTGATTGTTGCCCGCGTTCTGCTGGGTCTGGCAGTCGGTATCGCGTCTTACACCGCACCCATTTACCTGTCAGAAATCGCACCGGAAAAAATCCGCGGCAGCATGATTTCCATGTATCAGCTGATGATCACCATCGGTATCCTGGCGGCGTATCTGTCTGATACCGCGTTCAGCTATACCGGCGCATGGCGCTGGATGCTGGGTATCATCACCATTCCTGCGTTGCTGCTGCTGATTGGTGTCTTCTTCCTGCCGGACAGCCCGCGCTGGCTGGCCGCACGTGGCGATGACGGTAAAGCGCGTCGCGTACTGGAAAAACTGCGTGATTCCAGCGAGCAGGCTAAACGCGAACTGGATGAAATCCGTGAAAGCCTGAAAGTAAAACAAAGCGGCTGGGGACTGTTTGTTAACAACAAAAACTTCCGTCGTGCGGTTTACCTCGGCATTCTGTTGCAGGTTATGCAGCAGTTCACCGGTATGAACGTCATCATGTACTACGCACCAAAAATCTTCGGCATCGCCGGTTTCGCCAGCACGTCACAGCAGATGTGGGGCACGGTTATTGTCGGTCTGGTCAACGTTCTGGCGACCTTCATTGCTATCGGTCTGGTTGACCGCTGGGGCCGTAAACCAACGCTGAAACTGGGCTTCCTGGTCATGGCCGTCGGTATGGGCGTGCTGGGTACCATGCTGCATATCGGTGTTGAATCCGATGCGGCAAAATACTTCTCCATCGCCATGTTGCTGATGTTCATCGTCGGTTTTGCAATGAGTGCCGGTCCGCTAATCTGGGTATTGTGTTCTGAAATTCAGCCGCTGAAAGGCCGTGATTTTGGTATCACTGTGTCTACCGCGACAAACTGGATCGCCAACATGATCGTCGGTGCGACCTTCCTGACCATGCTCGACAGCCTCGGTAACGCCAACACCTTCTGGGTGTACGCTGCGCTGAACGTGGTCTTCATCTTCATCACCATTGCGCTGATCCCTGAGACTAAAAACGTCTCTCTGGAACACATCGAACGCAACCTGATGAAAGGCGAAGCCCTGCGCGACATCGGTAAGTAAGTTCGCCATAAGTCCGCGATAAATAAGTTGGCTATAAATCAGCCAGCTTTTCCTCCCCTGCAAAGGGGAGGAATTCCATATTGCATCTCTCCCCTGCCAGATTTATCCTTCGCCAGATGAAAACCTCACGTCTCCCCATCGCCCTGCAACAGGCCGTTATGCGCTGTCTGCGGGAAAAACTCCGGATGGCAAATCAGTTTTTTGGCACCGATTACACGGAGCCGGAAATCACTTATCAGCAACGCGGCACCAGCGCGGGCAGCGCGTATCTGCAACACTGGCAAATCCGGCTCAATCCGGTATTGCTGATGGAAAACCAGCAGCCTTTTATCGATGAAGTGGTACCGCACGAACTGGCGCACCTGCTGGTCTATCGTCGGTTTGGCCGGGCACCTGCGCCGCACGGCAAAGAGTGGCGCTGGATGATGGAACATGTTCTGGGCGTTTCAGCGAGCAGAACGCACAAGTTTGAAGTCGCCTCCGTGCAAAGCAAAACCTATCCGTATTTATGCGCCTGCCGTGACCATCAGCTGACCGTGCGTCGTCATAATAAAGTGATGCGCAAAGAGTCAGAATACCGCTGCCGCCATTGTGGCGAGCTGTTACGGTTTAATGCTAAAGGCACCACTAACTGCTGATTTTTCAATCAGTAATCACGGCAAAGTCTCATTGTCACAGCCCGTGGTATCCGTTACCCTTCCGGCCTTTTAGTCTCAGGTCTTTCAGAAACATGTTTCGTAAAACGTTCTTATCTTTTCTGTTTATCGGTGCGCTGGCACCGCTGAGCGCCTTGAGCCAGTCTGGTCATGCCATCAATAATTTCTCTCAGGCCAAAGCCGCAGCGGTAAAAATTAATCAGGGTGCGCCGACCTTCTATTGCGGCTGTAACATCAGCTGGCAGGGGAAAAAAGGCACGCCGGATCTGCAATCCTGCGGCTATCAGGTTCGTAAAAGTGAACAACGCGCCAGCCGGATTGAGTGGGAACATGTGGTTCCTGCGTGGCAGTTTGGGCATCAGATGCAGTGCTGGCAGGATGGCGGACGCAAAAATTGTGCGAAAAACGCGGATTATCGTCAGGTTGAAACCGACCTGCACAACCTGCAACCCGCGATCGGCGAAGTGAATGGCGACCGTAATAATTTTATGTACAGTCAATGGAATGGTGGTGAAGGTCAGTATGGCCGCTGCGAAATGAAAGTCGACTTCAAGGCCAAGGCCGCTGAGCCGCCAGCCCGTGCCCGCGGTGCCATCGCACGTACCTATTTCTACATGCGCGATCAGTACAAACTGAATCTGTCCCGTCAGCAGACCCAGCTCTTTACCGCCTGGGATCGCCAGTATCCGGTCACTTCATGGGAATGTGAGCGCGATAATCGCATCGCCAGCGTACAGGGCAATCATAACCCTTACGTTCAGCAAGCTTGCGCACAACGAAAAAGCTAACTTAGTATTATCACGTCATCAGAGCACATTAGCTCGCGACAACGCGGGCTAATCACGCCAAAATAGCCCTCCAGAAAAGACTTTAAGGACAGCAGCCACACATGCGCATACCCCGCATTTATCATCCGGAAACCCTGACCGCTCACAGCGAAATTGCGCTGAGCGAAGATGCCGCAAACCATGTCGGACGCGTTCTGCGGATGCAGCCCGGTCAGGCGATCCAGTTATTTGATGGCAGCAATCAGGTTTTCGACGCCAGCATCACGCAGGTTGATAAGAAAAGTGTGCGTGTCAGCCTGAGCGAAGGCGTGCTGTCAGACAACGAATCCCCGCTGGATCTGCATCTCGGCCAGGTGATTTCACGCGGCGAGAAGATGGAATTCACCATCCAGAAATCTATCGAGCTTGGCGTAAATACCATTACTCCGCTGTTCTCTGAGCGCTGCGGCGTCAAACTTGACGGCGAACGCCTGGAGAAAAAATTGCAGCAATGGCAGAAAATTGCCATCGCAGCCTGCGAACAATGCGGACGTAACCGCATCCCTGAAATTCGCCCGGTGATGCAGCTCGAAACCTGGTGTGCCGAACAGGATGACAGCCTGAAGCTGAACCTGCATCCGCGCGCCAGCCACAGTATTAACACCCTGCCGCTGCCGGTGAGCCACGTCCGCTTACTGATCGGCCCGGAAGGCGGTTTATCCGCTGACGAAATTGCAATGACCTCCGGCTACGGATTTACTGATATCCTGCTGGGACCCCGTGTTCTGCGTACAGAAACCACAGCACTCACCGCGATAACGGCCTTACAGGTCCGTTTCGGCGATCTGGGTTAAGAGGAGACCAAATGATCAAGCTTGGCATCGTGATGGACCCGATTTCTTCCATCAACATCAAAAAAGACACCAGTTTCGCTATGTTGCTGGAAGCGCAGAGTCGTGGCTATGAGCTGCATTACATGGAAATGAATTCCCTGTATCTGCGCGGCGGCGAAGGCCGTGCGACCACCAAAAAACTCAGCGTGAAGCAGGATTACGACGGCTGGTATGAGTTCGGCACTGAGCAGGATATCGCCCTGCAGGAACTGGATGTCATCCTGATGCGTAAGGATCCTCCGTTCGATACTGAATTCATTTACGCCACCTATATCCTTGAACGCGCGGAAGAAAAAGGCACGCTGATCGTTAACAAACCGCAGAGCCTGCGTGACTGTAACGAAAAGCTGTTCACCGCGTGGTTCCCGGAACTGACGCCGGATACGCTGGTAACCCGCAATGCGGCGCAGCTGAAAGCGTTCCATAAAGAACACACTGATGTGATCCTCAAGCCGCTCGACGGCATGGGGGGCGCTTCAATCTTCCGTCTGAAACCAGAAGACGCGAACGTTTCTGTGGTGATTGAAACGCTGACCGAACACGGCAGCCGTTTCTGTATGGCACAAAATTATCTGCCCGCCATCAAAGACGGTGACAAACGCGTTCTGGTGGTCGACGGCGAGCCGGTGCCTTACTGCCTGGCGCGTATTCCGGCGCAGGGCGAAACCCGTGGTAATCTGGCCGCCGGTGGCCGTGGCGAAGCCCGTCCGCTGAGCGAAAGTGACTGGGCGATAGCCCGCACTGTCGCGCCAATCCTGAAGCAGAAAGGCCTGATTTTTGTCGGTCTGGATATTATCGGCGACCGCCTGACTGAAATTAACGTCACCAGCCCGACCTGTGCGCGTGAAATCGAAGCGGCATTCCCGATTTCCGTCACTGGTATGCTGATGGACGCCATCGAAAAGCGTCTGGCTGCCCGATAAACTGCCTGACCGCATAATCTGATGGGTTGTTCAGCAATGCTGGATAACCCACTTTTTTTGCTGCGGATGACGTACTACACTGCCCTCTTAGCTGCATTTCAATTTTCTGAGGTTAAACATCCTGCTTACCATGAATCTACAACATCACTTTCTAATTGCGATGCCTGGCCTGGATGAACCCCAGTTCAAACGTTCGGTCGTCTATATCTGCGAACACAATGAAGACGGCGCTATGGGTCTGGTGATTAACAAACTGGTCGAAGATTTCACCGTTGAAAACGTCCTCGACAAACTGGACATCACACCCGAGCCTCGCGACCCGAACATCCGCCTCGACCGCCCGGTGTTTTCCGGTGGTCCGCTGGCTGACGACCGTGGTTTTATTCTGCACACGCCGCGCGAAGGGTTTGGCTCCAGTATCCGTATTTCGGACAGCACCATGATCACCACGTCTAAGGACGTGCTGGAAACGCTGGGCACACCCGACCAGCCGAAAGATGTGCTGGTGGCGCTCGGGTACGCCGCATGGGAACAGGGGCAGCTGGAAAAAGAGCTGCTGGAAAATTCCTGGCTGACCATTGAAGCCAGCAATGACATTTTATTCCGCACCCCGATTGCTGACCGCTGGCGTGAAGCCGCGAAAATGATCGGCGTTGACGTCGGCCAGCTTGCCACCCATGCAGGGCACGCATAATGGCTAACCGCACGGTTTTTGCCTTCGATTTCGGTACCAAAAGCATCGGTCTGGCCATCGGTCAGGAAGTCACCGGCACCGCCCGTCCGCTGACATCGTTTAAAGCACAGGACGGGACGCCGGACTGGCAAAAAATCGAAAAGCTGCTGAAAGAATGGCTGCCGGATCTGGTGGTTGTAGGTCTGCCGCTGAACATGGACGGCACAGAGCAACCGCTGACCGCCCGTGCGCGCAAATTTGCCAACCGTCTGCATGGCCGTTTCGGCGTTCAGGTTGAACTGCACGACGAACGTCTGAGCACCGTTGAAGCCCGCGCTGATTTGTTCGATCGCGGCGGCTTCCGCGCGCTGGACAAAGGCAGCGTGGATGCCGCCTCTGCGGTGATCATTCTGGAAAGCTGGTTTGAAAAGCAGTGGAGTCAGTCCTGATCTGCCGCCAGTAATCCTGCGCTTTCCCGCTGCTGGCGGCTTTGGGCAAACGTCTGCATTCCGGCCTGTGCGCCGGTTTGCAGGATATCCGCCAGCTGATGCGTTTTTCCTTCCCGGATCATATTGCACACCGCCGGTGTTGACGTCAGCACTTCGAACAGCGCCACTCTTACCGCTTTTTCATCATCCTTTCCCTGCCCTTCTTTCGGTTTTTGCGTCACCAGTTTCTGCGCGACGACAGCCCTGAGACTGCCCGCCAGCTGAGCCCGCACAAAGGCTTTTTCTTCTGCCGGAAAGACATCAATCAGCCGGTCGATAGCCTGCGTGGCATTGCGCGTATGCAGCGTCGCCAGTACCAGATGCCCGGTTTCTGCCGCCGTCAGCGCCAGCCTGATGCTATCGGTGTCGCGCAATTCTCCCAGCAGTAACACGTCAGGATCCTCACGCAAAGCGCCGCGTACCGCTTCACTGAATGAACGGGTATGCAGCCCCAGTTCGCGCTGCTGGATAAGGCAATGTCTGCTGATGTGAATAAGCTCAATCGGATCTTCCAGTGTAATAATGTGCCGCGTCGTATGGCGGTTGAGGTAATCAATCATTGCCGCCAGCGTGGTGGACTTCCCGCTCCCCGTTGCTCCGGTAACCAGGATCAGACCATCTTCAAGTGTAATAATTTGCTGCAAGATATCCGGTGCCAGCAGCGTTGCCAGTTCAGGACAACGGGCGGGAACCGGCCTCAGCGCCGCCGACAAACCATGCAGTTGCTGAAACACGTTAAGGCGCATCCGCACGCCTTCCGCCAGCGTCAGCGCTTTATCGAATTGCCCGGCCAGCTGCAAATTCGTCTGTTCTGCGACATTCAGCCACTGGCTGACGAGCCTTTGCATCTGCGATGCGTCGATCAGAGGCTCGTCCTCACAGCGGCATAATTCCCCTCCGATACGCAGCACAGGCCGATTGCCGGTACAAAGGTGCAGATCGGAGGCATTTTGCTTTACACTACGCCCCACTAATCCATCAATATCCATGTTGAAATCCTCCTGAGTCCCTATGAGCATTAGTCAGCAAAACGCTATTGAGCAGAACTTACAGAATGTCCGTGAGAAAATCGCAGCCGCTGCACACCTTTGCGGCAGGCCTCCGGAAGAAATTACCTTGCTTGCAGTGAGTAAAACTAAACCTGCGAGCGCTGTCGAAGAAGCGATTGCCGCCGGGCAGTTAGCATTTGGCGAAAACTACGTGCAGGAAGGCGTGGATAAAATTGCCCACTTTGCCGGACATCAGCCTGCGCTGACCTGGCATTTCATCGGGCCGTTGCAGTCGAATAAAAGCCGTCTGGTCGCGGAGAACTTCGACTGGTGTCATACCATTGACCGCCTGAAAATCGCCCAGCGCCTGAACGAGCAACGTCCGGCGGGCTTAGCGCCATTGCAGGTGCTGATTCAGGTGAATATCAGTGACGAAGCCAGTAAATCTGGCATTGCTGTGGGTGAAGTTAACGAACTGGCGATGCAGATTATGGCGATGTCCAATCTGACGCTGCGCGGTCTGATGGCCATTCCGGCCGCAGAAACCGACTATGCGCGCCAGCTTGAAGTCTTCGGTCAGATGCGTGAAGCCCTGAAAGCTTTACAGAGCATTTGTCCGCAGGCCGATACTTTATCAATGGGCATGACCGATGATATGCCCGCTGCGATTGCCGCCGGAAGCACCATGGTTCGTATCGGTACCGCTATTTTCGGTGCCCGTGATTACAGCGCAAAACAGTAACCGTTCTCTGCCGGTATACTGCTTTACTATTGATTGGCTCAATTCAGCCCCCATTAAAAGCAAGGAGCATGAATGCAACATCGCAAAATATGTTTTATCGGTGCCGGTAACATGGCAGGCGCCATCATTTCAGGCCTGGTTGAAAGTGGTTATCCGGCCAGTATGATCAGCGTTTGTGCCCCTTCCACCACCCATCGCGATGCGCTGGCCGCAAAATACGGCGTACACAGCAGCAGTGATAACAACGCCTGTGCGCAAGCGGCAGATGTCGTTGTATTGTCTGTAAAACCGCAGATGATGGCGGATGTATGTAAAGCACTGCAAAAAGACGTGGATTTTAGCGATAAGCTGGTACTGTCGATTGCCGCAGGCGTCAGCGTGGCGCGCTTCTGCGAGTTGCTGGGCGATAATCTCAACATCGTGCGCATCATGCCTAACACGCCTTCGCTGGTCGGTCAGGGCATGAGTGGCTTGTATGCACCTGATCAGGTTTCGCAGGCAGATCGTGATTACAGCGGCGAACTGATGACTGCCGTGGGCAAAATCTGCTGGGTTGATACCGAAGAAGGTATCAACCACGTGATTGCCGCCGCAGGCAGCGCACCGGCGTATTTCTTCCTGTTTATGGAAGCAATGCAGGCTGAAGCGCAGCGTCTGGGTTTCAGTGCAGAAACCGCGCGGATGCTGGTTGAACAAGCCGCCAGCGGTGCCAGCGCACTGGTTGCGGCAAGCCCGGACACGCCATTGTCACAACTTCGTGAGAATGTGACGTCCAAAGGCGGCACCACCTTTGAAGCTCTGAAAGTGTTTACCGACCGACAATTACCGGAGATTGTTTCCGAGGCCATGCAGGCCGCCATTACCCGCGCGCAGGAAATGGAAAAACTGTTCTGATAAGAACGAATAAAAAATAATACTGCCCAAAATTATTCGTGTTGCGTCAAGACGACACGCGAAGGATGAAGGGCATAGGAGAATTATGTTAACGCTGACTTTTCTGGTCAAAACACTGATTGATCTCTACGTGATGGTTCTGCTGCTGCGCATCTGGATGCAATGGGCACGTACAGATTTTTATAACCCGTTTTCACAGTTCGTGGTGAAGATTACTCAGCCGATTATCGGACCACTTCGCCGGATTATTCCGCCGCTGGGCCCGATTGACAGCGCAAGCCTGCTGCTGGCTTTCATTCTTTGCACCATCAAATTCCCGCTGCTGTTGCTAATCCAAAGCGGCGCTATCTTCTTTGGTCTGAGCAGTCTGCTGATTGGCCTGATAGGGCTGGTCAAAGCCGCGGGTTATCTGGTGTTCTGGCTGGTCATTATCCGCTCATTGATGAGCTGGGTGAGCCAGGGCCGCGGACCAATGGATTATCTGCTGATGCAGCTGACTGAGCCGCTGATGGCACCCATCCGTCGTATTCTTCCTGCGATGGGCGGCATCGATTTCTCGGCAATGGTGGTGATCCTGATCCTGTATATGCTGAATTATCTCGGAATGGATCTGTTGGGTGCGCTGTGGTTCCAGCTTTAAGCCCGGCGTTCTGGCAATCTGACGTGCTGGTTTTGCGGCTGGTTATCCAGCCCAAAGCCAGCCGTGACAGCCTGGTCGGTTTGCATGGCGACGAACTGAAAGTCGCCATCACCGCCCCGCCGGTAGACGGACAGGCCAACACACATCTGGTGAAATTTCTCTCAAAACAGTTTAAAGTCGCCAAAAGTCAGATAAGCATCGAAAAGGGCGAGCTGGGCCGCCATAAACAAGTCCGCATTACCCATCCGCAAAATATCCCGACTGAGGTCGCGGTACTGCTCGCAGAATAACGTTAAGTCAGGACTCTCCCATGCAGAAAGTCGTATTAGCTACCGGCAACGCCGGTAAAGTGCGTGAACTCGCACATCTTCTGGCCGATTTCGGGCTGGACGTGGTGGCACAAACCGAACTCGGCGTTGAATCCGCCGAAGAAACCGGTCTGACGTTCATTGAGAATGCCATCCTGAAAGCCCGCCACGCGGCGGCTGTCACCGGTTTACCTGCTGTGGCAGATGACTCCGGCCTGGCGGTTGATTTTCTCGGTGGTGCGCCGGGGATTTACTCTGCGCGCTACGCAGGCTTTGATGCCAGCGATCAGCAGAATCTTGATAAGCTGCTGGTTGCGCTGAAAGACGTTCCACAGGGTCAGCGTAATGCACAGTTCCACTGCGTGCTGGTGTATATGCGCCATGCTGAAGACCCGACGCCGCTGGTGTGCCACGGCAGCTGGGCAGGTGAAATCACCTTTGCCCAGGCAGGTGAAGGCGGCTTTGGTTATGACCCGATCTTTTATGTTCCTGAGCTGGGTAAAACCGCCGCAGAACTGAGCCGTGAAGAAAAAAGTGCGGTGTCGCACCGGGGACAGGCATTGAAACTGTTGTTTGCCGCGATGAAAGAGGCAGTACAGAAGAATGCGTAAGTTACCGCCGCTGAGTCTCTACATTCATATTCCGTGGTGCGTGCAAAAATGCCCTTACTGCGATTTCAACTCGCACGCGTTAAAGGGCGAAGTGCCGCATGACGATTATGTCGCGCATCTGCTGGCAGATTTAGATGCGGATCTGCATCTGGTGGGCGAACGCAGCGTAGGGACCATTTTTATCGGCGGCGGAACCCCAAGCCTGCTGAGCAGCGAAGCAATGCAAAATCTGCTCGACGGCGTGCGTGCGCGGTTGCCACTCGACGCTCACGCTGAAATTACCATGGAAGCCAATCCCGGTACCGTCGAAGCAGATCGCTTCAGCGGCTACCAGCGCGCGGGTGTAAACCGTATTTCCATCGGCGTGCAAAGTTTTGATGCACAGAAACTGGAGCGTCTGGGGCGTATTCACGGCCCTGACGAAGCCAAACGCGCGGCACATCTGGCGACTGGCCTGAACCTGCGCAGCTTCAATCTGGATCTGATGCATGGTTTACCGGATCAGACACTGGAAGAAGCACTTGACGATTTGCGTCAGGCAATCGCACTCAATCCGCCGCATTTGTCCTGGTATCAGCTGACTATCGAACCAAATACGATGTATGCCTCGCGACCGCCAAAACTGCCGGATGATGACGCGCTGTGGGATATTTTCGAGCAAGGCGATCAGTTGCTGACCGCAGCCGGATACCAGCAATATGAAACCTCGGCGTACGCTAAACCGGGCTATCAGTGTCAGCACAACCTGAACTACTGGCGCTTCGGGGATTACCTCGGCATCGGTTGTGGCGCGCATGGCAAACTGACGCAGCCAGACGGGCAAATCCTGCGTACCATCAAAACCAAACACCCTCGCGGTTACATGCAGGGTCGTTATATGGATAAACAGCATCCGGTGGAAACCGAAGATTTGCCGTTTGAATTCTTCATGAACCGCTTCCGCCTGCTGGAAGCCGCGCCGCGTGAAGAGTTTGGTCTGTATACCGGGCTGGATGAATCGGTGATCCGCGCACAGTTAGACGAAGCGATTGCCAAAGAATATCTGGTCGAAACCGACACGCACTGGCAGATCACCAGCAAAGGAAAGCTGTTCCTGAATTCGCTGCTGGAGCTGTTTTTGGCGGAGTAGAATCAAGTGATAACAGGGGTAAACACTGCCCGAAAACACATTTTTGGTATATTATCACCACGTTGGGGGGCTGGCTTTCGTACTACTTACGGAAGTAGAAACTCTGGAAGATATAGCTCCAACTACCTCTTCCAACAAAAAAACCGCGTAATCGCGGTTTTTTTGTATCTGTCATTTGGCAGCTTACTGTTTCAAATCTGCCAGCAAGGTTTTGTGCTGAGTATCCAGATTGGTCACGCGCTTACAGACGTCATCGCCAAAAGCTTTAAACTCTTTTTCCTGCTTGTTCCACTCTTCCTGAACGGCCTGTTGTAAACCGCCGAGATTACCCATCATCGCCTGCAGTGGATTTCCGCCACTCGCAGCCTGTTTGAGTCCCATCTCGTTGATGCTGTCCTGCATGACGCCGCCCATGGTTTGTTCCATCAGCTTCTGGCCATTTTGCTTCACCTGATCCACTGCTTTATGGTGGAAAGTCAGGCCATCAGTGCGGTGTTCGATAATCAGGTTCATCTGCTCTTTCAGCTGCTTATCGAGCTTAACCAGGCGGTTACGCACGTTGCTGTCACTGCCCAGTTTTTCGACGATCACACGGTCAACCGCAACCCGGCCTTTTTCAAGATGCGCCGTCGCGCCCTGGTCAATCCACGGCAGGTCACGGCGTAAACCGGCCTGATAGTCGATGGCTTCCTGACGCTGTCTGGCGCTCAGGGTCATGTCTTTTCCGTTGAGGGTTACGTTACCGTTTGGTGTGATCAGCAGATCACCGCTGTTACCGACAACCTGTACGGTCTGCGGCTTGATGATCACGTCATCCTTAGGCTGGACGGCACACTGATAATCAGCCTGTGCGCTCCACGCGCTCAGCGCCAGTAACGCAGCAAGTCCGGTTTTTACCACTCCACTTTTTACTAACATGTACTCTCCCTTAAGACAGCAAACTCAAAAAATTGAACGGCCAATACGTTGCGCCAGTAATTCTAAGGCAGCAATACCTGCCAAAGAGTTCCCTGCCGCATCAAGTTCCGGTGACCAAACCGCAATGCACATCTCGCCAGGCACCACGGCAATGATGCCGCCGCCGACGCCAGATTTACCCGGCATACCGACGCGGTATGCGAATTCACCCGCGCCGTCATACATGCCGCTGGTGACCATCATCGCATTAATCTGACGCGCCTGACGGGCATCAATGAGCGGTTCTTCACTCCCCAGCGGATGCCCTTTATTGGCAAGATATACAAACGTCCGCGCCAGTTCTTCGCAACTCATACGTAATGCACAGTAGTGGAAATAGGTATGCAAAACGGTGATGACGTCGTTGTCGAAATTACCGAAAGACTTCATCAGATAGGCAATCGCCGCGTTGCGGTCAGAATGCTCGAACTCTGAACGGGCAACGTGCCGATCGTAGTTGAGATCTGCCGATCCGGCCAGTTGCCGCACCACTTCCAGCATTCTCTGCTTTGGTGCGGAGAGCCGGGTTTGCAGCAAATCGCAGACCACAAGCGCGCCCGGATTGATAAACGGATTACGCGGTTTTCCCTGTTCAAGCTCAAGCTGAACCAGCGAATTGAACGGCTGACCGGACGGCTCTTTGCCGACGCGCTGCCAGATTTCGCTTTCCTGATAACGGGTCAGCGCCAGCGTCAGGCTGAGCACTTTTGAGATCGACTGGATCGAGAAACGCATGTCGGCATCACCGGCACGAAAGATCTCCCCTTTCGTGGTACACACGGCAATCCCTAAATGATCGGGGCTGACTTCCGCCAGCGCAGGAATGTAATCAGCAACTTTTCCGCGGCCAATCAGCGGCCTGACCTGCGACAGAATATCTTCCAGCAAACTGTTATCGAGTTCGGTACCCAACGTCCTGCCTCCAGATGTAACAAAGGTGCCGGAAAGGCACCTTTTAAAGATTCAGAATTTATCTGACCGGCGGAATCAGTCCCACCAGATATCGAATAACTCGGAAACTTCCACGTCTTCCATTTTCTGGTCTTCTAACCATTTTTTGACCTGCGCGCGCTGTTCATCAGTGCAGTGACCGATGTCCTGACGGCAAACCAGACCTTCCCATTGCAGATAACCACTGCCATCGAAAGCCAGTTTGTTTGGCTCGATCACACCGTCGATGAATTTATCCAGGGATTCATCAATGGTTTCTACCGCGGTACCTTCCGGGAAACGCCATTTTACAGAGAAGCCCAGTTCCTGGAACTCGGCAATGTGTAACTTCTTACGTAAACGACGACTGCGATTTGTAGCCATTATTGCTTCCTCTCAAACATCAGATCCCACACGCCGTGGCCTAAACGCTGGCCACGCATTTCGAACTTGGTCACCGGGCGCGATTCAGGACGCGGGACATAATTACCTTCCTGCGACAGATTCGCCCAGCTTTCTAAACTGGTCATGACTTCGAGCATGTGCTCCGCATACGGCTCCCAGTCGGTTGCCATGTGGAATACACCGCCCACTTTTAGTTTCTTGCGCAGCTTCTCGACGAACTCAGGCTGCACGATACGGCGCTTATTATGGCGCGCTTTGTGCCACGGGTCAGGAAAGAATAGCTGCACCATATCGAGCGAGCCATCCGGAATCATTTTTTCCAGCACTTCAACCGCATCGTGACACATCACGCGCAGGTTGCTGACGCCCTCTTCGTGCGCCGTTGCCAGACACGCGCCAACACCCGGTGAGTGTACTTCAATCCCGATAAAGTTCTGGTCAGGATTCTGCTGCGCCATGGTAACGAGCGATGTGCCCATGCCGAAACCGATTTCCAGTACCACAGGTGCAGAGCGACCAAATAAGGCATCAATATCCAGGGATTCGGCCTGAAACTCCACGCCCATCACCGGCCAGAAGTTGTCCAGCGCAAATTGCTGACCTTTAGTGAGACGGCCCTGACGGCGGACAAAACTACGGATACGGCGCATCGCGCGACCGTTCTCGTCGAACTCCGGTGAAATGACGTCGTTTTTCATGGTGTTTCCACTCCAATTGGCAAGACGCGGTACCCGCGCGCGGATGCCTGTGCTTTGGTCACTAATATAAGGAAAGGCGCATTATCCAAACTTACTCCCGATTAGCAAGGCTTGCGGGCAGGAAATCCGTCAATACAGTGCGGAAAGTTCCGGTTTACAGCCAGACGGGAACTGTGATGTGATCAGCCCCGTCTTTTAACCCTGCCGGACTGTAATTCACCCATGATGGAAGCCCAACGTTTCTCACCTCTGGTGCTCGACTGGTATCAGCGCTATGGCCGCAAAACGCTGCCGTGGCAAATCGCAAAAACACCTTATAAAGTCTGGCTTTCGGAAGTGATGTTGCAGCAAACGCAGGTAGCGACTGTTATCCCGTATTTTGAACGTTTTATGCAACGCTTTCCGACGGTGTCTGATCTCGCCGCAGCGCCCCTCGATGAAGTTCTGCATCTGTGGACCGGGCTGGGTTATTACGCCCGTGCGCGTAACCTGCATAAAGCGGCGCAGACCATCGCCAGCCAGCACGGCGGCGTATTTCCGACAACTTTTGATGAGATTCTCGCGTTGCCGGGCATTGGCCGTTCCACCGCCGGCGCGGTTTTATCGCTGGCACTGAATCAGCACTACCCTATTTTAGACGGGAATGTGAAGCGCGTGCTGGCCCGCTGCTATGCTGTTGACGGCTGGCCGGGCGAGAAGAAAACCGAAAATAAGCTGTGGACGATAAGCGAAGACGTCACGCCCGCCGAAGGTGTTGCTCAGTTTAATCAGGCAATGATGGATTTGGGCGCGATGGTTTGTACCCGCAGCAAACCCAAGTGCGAGCTGTGCCCGGTGAAATCCGGCTGTGAAGCTTATGCGCATCACAGCTGGGCGAATTATCCCGGTAAAAAACCTAAGAAAACCCTGCCGGAAAAGACCGCGTTTATGCTGATGATCCAGCAGGAAGATAAAGTCTGGCTGGAACAGCGTCCGCCGGTCGGCCTGTGGGGCGGATTGTTCTGCTTCCCGCAATTTACCACCGAAGATGAACTGGCTCTTGGTCTGAAAAAATACGGTGTTACGCAAAATCAGTTGCAGCAGCAGACCGCTTTTCGTCACACTTTCAGCCATTTCCATCTGGATATCGTCCCGATGTGGTTAAATCTGCGTTCTTCCGCGGGTTGCATGGATGAAGGTGCGGGTCTCTGGTATAACTTAGCCCAACCACAATCCGTCGGGCTGGCCGCGCCGGTAGAGCGTCTGTTGACGCAACTGGCTAAAGAACCGACCCAAAAGAACGATCGATAAGGAATTAGCATGAGCAGAACGATTTTTTGTACTTTTCTCAAGCGCGATGCTGAAGGACAAGACTTCCAGCTGTACCCTGGCGAGATTGGCAAACGTATCTTCAATGAGATTTCGAAAGAAGCCTGGTCGCAGTGGATGACCAAACAAACCATGCTGATTAACGAAAAGAAACTCAGCATGATGAATCCGGAAGACCGCAAACTGCTGGAACAGGAAATGGTCAACTTCCTGTTCGAAGGTCAGGACGTGCATATCGAAGGCTATACCCCGCCGTCAAAATAATCATTTATAACAATGGTTAAAACATTAAGGCAGGTACTCCGGGTGCCTGCTTCTTTCATCAGAAACGGTTTGTAAGATGAAGAAAATTTTAGCTTTGCTGGTTATCGCGCCCATGTTGATCTCCTGCTCCGGCAGCAAGAAAGACCAGTTCAACGAAGCTTATGTGAAAGACACCAACGGATTCGATATTTTGATGGGGCAGTTCGCCCATAACATCGAAAATATCTGGGGTATGAACGAAGTGCTGATCGCGGGTCCGAAAGACTACGTGAAATATAGCGATCAGTATTACACCCGCAGCCACATCAACTTCGATGCGGGTACCATCACCCTTGAGACTATTTCTGGCACGGATCCGGCGGCCAGCCTGCGTCAGGCCATTATCAGCACCTTGCTGGTGGGCGACGATCCGGGCAATGTTGACCTTTATTCCGACGCCAATGATATCCAGATCAGCCGTGAACCGATGTTGTACGGTCAGGTTCTCGACAATACCGGCCAGCCAATCCGCTGGGAAGGCCGCGCAGCAAGTTTTGCTGATTATCTGATTCAGAACAAACTGATGCGCCGTCAGTCCGGTCTGCACGTGATTTATTCCGTGACGATCCAGATGGTGCCGAACCACCTGAACAAACGTGCGCATAAATATCTGCCGATGATCCGTGAAGCATCAGCTAAGTATGGCGTCGATCAGTCACTGATCCTGGCGATCATGCAAACCGAATCAGCCTTTAACCCGTATGCGGTGAGTAATGCCGATGCGCTGGGCCTGATGCAGGTTGTGCAACACACAGCGGGTGTTGATGTGTTTAAATCTGAAGGAAAATGGGGCAAGCCAAGCCGCAGCTATCTGTTTGATCCGCAGAATAATATCAATACCGGCACGGCTTATCTTGCGATGCTGCAAAACGTGTATCTGGGGAACATCAACAACCCGACATCACGTCGCTATGCTGTGATTACCGCTTATAACGGCGGTGCAGGTAGTGTTCTGCGCGTGTTCTCACAGAACAAAACGCAGGCGTTTAACATCATTAACAATATGGCACCGGGCGATGTGTACACCACTCTGACGACCAAACATCCGTCGGCAGAATCCCGCCGCTATCTGTACAAAGTGAACAATACTCAGCGCAGCTACCGCCGCGTAGATTAACGTTTATTGTCCCGGCTTCTCAGGCGTGAGGCGCCGGGACGAATGTCTTAACTGTGAGTCTGTAAACTCTCCGTCGGCAGACTTTGTGTCTGGAATTTTCCGTCACCCAGATCACTGACAATATGATTCATGCGCTCTTCCGTCAGCTGGTAGTAACGGATAGAGAAAGCCGTAATCAGATAGAAAATAGCCGGTAAGACGGTGAATAAAATCAGGACACCGCGTACCGCTTCCGCCGATTGTTGTTCCACGCCCGCCTGATAACCAAACCATGCCAGTCCCCAGCCTGTCAGCGCCCCACCAATCGCCACGCCGAGTTTAATCACAAAGATATTCGCCGCGATGTTCATCCCTGTAATTCGGCGCTGGGTTTTCCACTCCCCGTAATTATTGGCATCCGTGATCATTGACCATTGCAGCGGGGCATTTATCCCCTGTAATAAGTTAAGGGCAATATGAACAATAAAGGCAGGGATCCAGTAATCGGTTGGCAGCACAAAGAAAAGTAATCCTGCAAATGCACTTAATATGTTCACCCAGATGGACGCGCGGATTTTACACATCCACGAGCCCAGTTTTTTGGCAAATAAACTGCCGATAACCGCCGCAACGGTAGTCGCCATCATGAAAATGGAAATAATGCCGCTTCCCTGATGCAGAACATATTGCACGAAATACACCAGCAAACTGCCGCGAACAACCACGCCGCATAACATGGCAAGGTTATAAACTGAGAGGATCCGCCACTGATCATTTTGCATAAGAACACGCACATCACGAAGGATATTCATGTTCTCTTCTTTCACCGGTGTAATACGCTCCCGCGTGGTGAGGAAACAGACAAAGAACATCACGCAGCCAATGACACCAAAGATGCCCATCGCCCACTGCATACCGGTCGCGCGGTCTCCCGGTGAGATAAAATCAGCTAGCGGCAGGATGAGCGCCGTCCCCATCGCACCCCCAACGGGCGCAATAGCGAAACGCCACGATTGCAGGGAAAGATTATCCTGCGGGTCGGCAGTAATTGCGGCCCCCAGAGAACAGTAAGGAATATTAATCGCCGTGTACATTAAGGTCATAAATATATAAGCGAAAACCGCATAAACAATTTTACCGGTCTGTTCAAAATCTGGCGTGGAATAAACCAGAACACAACTGACGGCAAAGGGCACACAAATAATCAGTAGCCAGGGCCGAAATCTTCCCCAGCGACTTTTGGTCTGATCGGCAATCGCGCCCATAATAGGATCAGTGATCGCATCAAGTACCCTGACCACTAAGAACAGGGTTCCCATTACCGCTGGCGGCAAACCATAAATATTCGTATAGAAATAGGCAAGAATAGCGACAGAAGAATCAAAAACAATGTGGCTTGCCGCATCACCTAATCCAAAACCCAGCTTTTCTTTCGCACTGATCCTTTCAGTTAATGCTGACATGCAGTCACCTATATTAAGATGGAATTCTGCATTAGTTATAATTCCAGAAAATCACGCTGAGTATTGTGATTTCTCATTTACGTTTTATGCTTTTAATCAACTGTGACGCAGGTATCTATACTCTGGCTGAATAAGAGGATTATTTTCGAGCTGCATCACATATCCCCATGCAGGGTTATTGTCGCGATTGATGAATAAAAAAAGATCCAATAAAAAACCCATCCGGAGATGGGTTTTATGCGGGCTAATGTGCGAGAACATACCCCATCACGCGTTTCCAGCCGACCGGCTTTTTCTCAATATACACACCCTGTAATTCCGGCGAGAAGCCCGGTAACAGGTTGATCCCTTCTTCCAGCGCCATAAAGTAACGCTGAACTGCCCCGCCCCACAATTCGCCGGGCACCACGCACAGCACGCCCGGAGGATACGGCAGCGCGCCTTCTGCGGCGATACGCCCTTCAGCATCACCAATCGCCACCAGCTCGATGTTATCGCGGATAAACTCGTTATGCGCGTCCTGTGGATTCATCACCACTTTCGGGAAGCTCTTCTCTCGGAACATCTCTTTTTGCAGCTCTTTCACATCAAAACTGACGTACAGGTTATGCATTTCCTGACACAGCTGACGGATGGTGTAATTGCGGTAACGGTCTTCGTTTTTACGATACACCGTCGGCAGCACTTCGCTGAGCGGCGCATCTTCTTCGATGTACTGCTCAAAACGCACCAGCTCTTCCACCAGCAACTGCATTTTGGCCGGCGTTTCGGCCGGCGTCAGCAGGAACAGGATCGAGTTCAGGTCGCATTTCTCCGGCACGATGCCGTTCTCGCGCAGATAGTTGGCCAGAATGGTCGCCGGAATGCCGAACTCAGTGTATTTACCGCTGGACGCATCAATGCCCGGCGTAGTCAGCAGCAGCTTGCACGGATCAACGAAATACTGCTTTTCAGCATAACCGTCGAAGGCATGCCAGCGTTCACCCGGCACAAAATCAAAGAAGCGAACGTCGTTAGCCATCTCATTGGTTTCATGATCCTGCCAGCGCTTTCCGCCGACCACTGGCGGCACAAACGGCAAAATCATCGAGCATTGATCCAGCAGCATTTTGCGGGTTTCGATGCCCAGCTTCACGCACTCCATCCACATGTGTTTTCCGCTGCCACCGGCATGAATACGCGCATTCACGTCCAGTGCGGCAAACAGCGGATAAAACGGGCTGGTTGAGGCGTGCATCATAAAGGCATTGTTGAGCTTTTTATGGCTGCAATGGCGCTTCTGGCCCTTAATGTGATTGTCTTTTTTATGGATCTGCGAAGTTTGCGAGAATCCGGCCTGCTGCTTATGCACCGACTGTGTGACGATAATCCCCGGATCGTTTTCATTAAGCTCCAGCAGCAACGGCGAACATTCTTTCATCATCGGGATGAATTGCTCGTAACCGACCCATGCGGAATCAAACAGAATGTAATCGCACAGATGACCGATTTTATCGACCACCTGGCGCGCGTTATAAACCGTGCCGTCGTAGGTGCCGAGCTGGATGATGGCCAGGCGGAACGGGCGTTTCTCGTTAGCACGATCTGGTGCCACTTCTTTGATTTGTTTACGCAGATAAGTTTCGTCGAAACAGGCCGCATCAATACCGCCGATAAAACCAAACGGGTTACGTGCTGTTTCGAGATACACCGGCGTTGCACCTGCCTGTAACAGCGCGCCATGATGGTTTGATTTGTGATTATTACGGTCGAACAGCACGAGGTCGTCGCGGGTCAGCAGCGCGTTAGTCACGACTTTATTGGCGGCAGATGTCCCGTTAAGCACGAAATAGGTTTTATCTGCGCTGAAGACTTTAGCGGCATACTTTTGAGCGTCTTTCGCCGAGCCTTCGTGGATCAGCAAATCGCCCAGTTTGACGTCCGCATTACACATGTCAGAGCGGAAAATATTCGGGCCGTAGAAATCATAAAACTGACGCCCTGCCGGATGACGACGGAAAAACTCACCGCCCTGATGGCCCGGACAAGCGAACGTGGCGTTCTCCATCTCGACATACTTTTTCAGCGTGTCGAAAAACGGCGGGAAGAGCGCCTCTTCATAGGCCTGTGCGGCAGATTCGATTTGTGCCGCGTAAAACGCCTGGTTGGCGTCCGACAGCGTGATCACGCCTTTCAGCAAAGGCAAAAATTCCGGCGACACCTGCTCCGTTCCCTGCACTGCCACAAACGCGGGAATACCGAATCCCAGCGTTTCAATCTCCGCCAGCCTGCCGTGATTCAGGTCACCCACAGAAATGATGATGGCCGCTACGTCCGCGTAATCGGCGCGGCGCAGGTCAACGACCAGACGAGCAGTCTGGAGATAAGGGGCGACAGAAGCGCTTGCTGCAAGTTTTAAGTGTTTCATTCAGACTCTCAAACGGTTAAGTAAGAGGGTGTGCCAGATGGCACGGCAATGAGCAGGTTCTTACGTCATAGAGCAATTGCGCGCAGAGTCCGGCCCGGCAAATGACGTTGGCTAAGCAAGATATCGAGTGCGACAGGACAATGCCGGTGAGGCAAAGTGGTGACAAATCGAGTTTCAGACCCGGCCACGTCTGATAGACAACAGTAAAATCAGAGAATTGCCCTGTGGATGACGCTCTGTTTTTAATAATGCCTAACAGCGGACAAACGGTAGCCTTACCGCATGAAAGAGACTGCAAAAGGAGAAAAGCTGAAATCGTGGTGTTTACAGCACCCGGAGATCATCATCAGATTTTTTATGCACTTATAAAAAGCGCGATGTGATAAACCAGCCATGCCGCAACCCTCTTGAGCTGTCGCGTGAAAACGGGAACAGAGTTGTTTAATAAATCGGCGCAATAATGGCATCTTTTAGACCCCCGTTCAACCCTGTAAATTGCGCGAATTTCTTACAAAATACGACACCGTCCGGCATGGGATTTTGCCTGTGAATTTCAGGCAAACCGCAGATTCCGGCAGTTAAATCGACAAATCGTCGTAAAAAGCATCATTCAGGTGACGAACACCACCGTTGTCACAAAAAGCCGTTGACGACACATGCCCAATACGGTTTAATGCGCCCCGTTGCCCGGATAGCTCAGTCGGTAGAGCAAGGGATTGAAAATCCCTGTGTCCTTGGTTCGATTCCGAGTCCGGGCACCACTTTCACTTCTATGTACGTCTCCCAAACTCCACAAAACTCAAGTATAATCACTGCCATACATCACTTTCTAACATTCCGAACTCCACTGACCTCAACGCAACTCTCTCTAAATCAAGTTGCATCTGGGGGCTTTTCAGGGGGCTCATTGTGTTCAATGAAAATTGAGGCCCCCATATGGCACTGACAGCCCGACAGGTAGAGACCGCCAAGCCTAAAGAGAAGGACTATAAACTTTCTGACGAACGTGGCCTTTTTCTCCTGGTGACCACCACAGGAAAACGCTACTGGCGTATGAAATACCGTATCGCCGGTAAAGAGAAAAAGTTATCTATTGGTGTTTACCCTGAAGTCTCTCTGGCTGACGCGCGTGTAAAACGCGATGAAGCCAGAAAGGTGATTGCTGATGGTGGAGACCCTAGTGAGAAAAAGCAGCTCGAAAAACTCGCCAAAAAGATATCCGTCGTAAATACCTTCAGAGCGCTCGCTATGGAGTGGCATAAGCACAAGAGCATCTCATGGTCAGTAAGCTACGCTGAGAGCGTTATGGAAGCGCTGGAGAAGGATATCTTCCCACATGTGGGCAAACGTCCCGTCGCAGAAATCCTGCCTCTGGAGATGCTGGAGGTTTTACGTCTGATTGAAAAGCGTGGTTCGCTGGAAAAATTACGTAAGGTCAGGCAGTACTGCAATCAGATCTTCCGTTACGCCATCGCAACAGGACGTGCGACGATTAATCCTGCCGCAGAATTGACCGGTACATTAACCGCGCCAAAAACAGAACACTTCCCTCACCTCCAGACATCTGAATTACCCACATTCCTTTCCTGCCTTGCCGATTATCACGGTAGCTGCATTACACGTATGGCAACTAATCTATTGTTACTGACAGGTGTTCGTACGATTGAGCTACGCGCTGCAGAATGGCATGAGTTTGACCTGGATAATGCACTCTGGGCAATCCCTGAAAGCCGCATGAAGAAGCGCCGTAAACATCTGGTGCCTTTGTCAAGCCAGGTCCTGTCGATCCTACAAGAGCTCCGCACTTATACCGGTCAGTATCAACTCGTGTTTCCAGGGCGCTGCAACATCAACAAACCAATGAGTGAAGCTAGTATTAACATGGTGATCAAACGTATCGGTTACGATGGTAAAGCTACCGGACACGGCTTTCGGCACACAATGAGTACCATTTTGCATGAGCAGGGTTTTAATACAACCTGGATCGAGATGCAACTGGCTCACGTGGATAAAAACAGTATCCGCGGTACGTATAACCACGCGCAATATCTGGAAAACCGCCGCGAGATGATGCAATGGTATGCCAATTACATTGACAGCCTCTGCGCACAGTAAAGTGGACAACTGATAGCAGAGACCGATGAAGTACACCAGCCCAGCAATAAGGGCTGGGCTTTCTTTTTTTTATTTTTTGCAAATATCGTCAAAGCAGGCCTTTTTCTGAACATAGCAAGGTACTCTCATCTGGCTTGGATACGGCCTTGCGGAGGGTTGCAGAGGTCGTTGTACCAATCTCTTGGGAGCAAACGAAAGGTAGTTTTCGCTTAAGGGGGCTGAAAATATGCGAAATACTTCCTAACTAATTGACATGCTTGGAATTTCTAAAGAGCAATAGTTCTTGATTTAGATTTATACGGCTATCATAATGTGCGGTTGCATATATTCCTTTTGCTACTAGGCCTCACCACATGAAGCAACCCGCTTACACCTCCATTCAAGAAAAACGTCTACAGCCCTGGAAGGGTGAAGAAGAAGTACGGTTTGCCTGGAATAAAGCGTTAGAAGACGCAACGGGGTTGCATCTTTTTGCAGAACGCGAACGCAATGATGCAAGTTACAACCACGTCATAATTGAATATAAAGCGCCCGGACTCTTCAACGGTAAAAAAAATAGTCCTGCATTCCTGAATGCAACTGCGGAGAGACTGCTGCCGTATATTGTCAAAAAAGCGTCACAAACTAAAATTGCTGAATCCGATTTCATTGGCATCGCTATTGATGGCGAGCATATTTGTTTTGCCCAGGTAATTGATGGAAAAATCATCACTCAACATCTGATGCCATTTACTCCTGAATCCGTTGAAATGGTCGTTGATGCGCTTCGTTCGGATACGCGCAAAGGTTTAACTACAGAAAATCTGCTGGCTGATTTTGGGCATGGTTCTGCAAATGCCCGCGCATTCATGCAACAACTCTCTGATGGTTTATGGCAACAACTGGCCGACAGTGGTAACAACAAAATTAAAATGCTCTTCGCAGAATGGCGAACGCTATATGGTCAGGTTGCCGATCTTTCAGTCCTTCAAGCTGAGGCCATCGCTAAAGAACTAAAGTTTGCTTGGTTCGGCTCACCATCAGATTCAATTTCTGCACGGCTTTTTGTACTTCATACTTACAACTCAATGCTTATAAAGCTACTTGCAGCTGAGATAGTATCAGCACATGGGCTTACTTCAATCGCTCAACCAGCTCAAAGCATGGCGGCATTGATGGACGATGCTCAGATGCTGGAATTTATCGGATCGGCTATTGAGCGCTCTGCCATTTTTCAGGAAGCGGGAATCACTGGTTTTGTTGAAGAAGCCATTTTCAGCTGGTACCTCGATATTGCCAGCATGAATATAGTTCCTGAACTGCTTCCCACGTTGAGGCGACTGCTTTCTGTCCTGTCACTCTATCGCCTAGATCAGCTATCACAAACACGCGATGTATTACGCGACCTGTATCAGGGCTTGGTACCAAGTAAATTACGGCAGAGCTTAGGCGAATTTTACACACCAGATTGGCTGGTAGATTTTACGCTGAATAAAGTCAGTTCTCCGGAACTTCTTACCCATAGGGTCCTCGACCCAACCTGTGGTTCAGGTGCATTTCTACTGGCCGCAATTCGCAAGAAACGCCAATTAGCGAAGGCAAAGAATCTCAGTGCGAAAGAAACCCTGAAACTTCTTTGTGAAAGTGTATGGGGTTTTGACCTTAACCCACTGGCCGTGCAGACGGCCAGGGTCAACTTCCTTATTGAAGTAGCTGACCTGCTATCGCAATGCCCAGGTCAGGATTTTGAAGTACCAGTTCTAATGGCCGATGCGATTTATTCTCCTGCGGCTTCCCCGAACACGTTTGAACCAGTAATTCAGTATCGTATTGGCAGTCAGGTTGCGAGACTCGACATTCGCTTACCTACAGCATTAGCACTCGATCGGGTAAGTCTGGATTACATGTTTAATCGCATGGGTAAGGACGTCGAAATGGGGATCGAGTTTGATGAGTGCATGGAGAAGGTCCGCAAGGATAAATTCTTTACTGAAGGTCTGGCTGATGAATGGGATGCACCTCTGCGCTATACGTATGACCAGATTCTGACGCTACATCGTCAGAACTGGAACGGCATATGGTTCCGGATTGTTAGGAACTTTTTCTGGTCGGCAACTGCCGGGCAGTTTGACTTGGTCATTGGCAATCCTCCATGGGTAAGGTGGTCGAAATTACCCGATCTGTATCGGGAGCGTGTGAAGCCAACCTGTGAGCAATATGGGATTTTCTCAAAGACTCGTATGCACGGCGGCAATGAACTAGATATATCTGCAATGATTACATATACGGTTGCAGATAAATGGCTAAAAGCTGGCGGTCGCTTAGTATTTGTCATCACTGGCACGCTATTCAAAAATCCTTCATCAGCGGGCTTTAGAACATTCAAGATTGAACCTTCCCGAGAGGATTCTTTTTTCCTTCAACCAGAATCTGTTGATGACATGAAAGGCCTAAAACCTTTTGAAGATGCAAGCAATCATACAACAATAGCTGTATTCAAAAAGTCAGAAAAAGAGCCATATTATCCGGTTCCATATCGTGTGTGGAGTCCAGGCATAGGCCATAAACGAGCTATTAAAGCCTCTCAGACTCTTGAAGCAGTCATGGATACTATCCGGTATGACGAAAAAGAAGCTTTCCCTGTAAATGAAGCGGGTTCACCTTGGGCGATCCTTACGCCAGATCGTTTTGATGCCATTAAATATTTGTCTCGCCAATGTTCCTGGACCAAGGGACGCAAGGGGATCACGACTGACCTTAATGGCGTATTCTTCGTTCCCATCCTCAATGTGAATGACAAGTATGTTCAGATAAGAAGCCGTCCAGAGGCGGGTAAAAAAGACATTGGCCCGGTAAAGCAAGCCTGGGTAGAGCCTGAAGATTTATATCCCCTTATTAAGGGAGCGAGCGATTTTGAAGAGTGTTATCTAAAAATCAGCGCACCAGGAATTAATAATGAAGCTCGCCTGTACACGTTCGTGCCGAATACGGGGATCTCTAATGCTGATTACATCGAATCAGCAGAGCGTATAAACCGACATGACCACAAGAAAACCGCAGCCTGGTTTGATTCATTTGAACCGTTGCTGCAGGCACGCTCTACATACCGACGACAAATGAAAGGCGCTCCCTTTCATGCAGTTTATAACGTTGGAGAGTACACATTTAAACCGTGGAAAGTAATCTGGCCCGAGATGTCTTCATCCTTCTACGCTGCAGTAGCCGGAAGTGCTGATGTTCCCTTGGTAGGTACACGCACTTATATCCCTGATCATAAGGTGTATTTTTCTGCCTTTGATGATCGTGAGACAGCGTGTTACTTATGCGGACTGTTGAATTCAGCAACAGTGCAAGAATGGATCAACGCACACAATGTGTCTATTCAGGTCGCAGACGTATTCAAGCATTTAGATTTACCAGAGTTTAATGAGAATTCCAGTCAGCATGTTCTGCTGGCAGAGAAAGTGCTGTCTGCTCATCTGGAGCACGATGACAAGGCTCGCAAACTTATAGTTGAAGAAGTGAAAAGATTAGCTGAAGATATTTTGACTAATTGGAGTAAGCAGTTGTCCGGCTAAACGGTCAGTAGTTGGCAGTTTATTTAGGGACAGTCCCCACGACATTAGACAAATTCTGTCCTCACCACGAGGCCTGTTGGCAGGCCTCTGTGTGGTGCCATCCAGCTAGACCAGATGGCCACGGGCAGCATTTACGAAGCTTCTTTCGCCAAGATCTGCATGTTTAGCGAGCTTGTTGTCAAACCTGCTCTGTCGAACCGGTAGCGCATATAAGCCGAGATATCTTCCTCGTGGGAAGAGACAACCAACTGGCAATGCTTGAGCTCACAACGGAGTAGATCTGTCAAGGATGCAATGTTGACTTCATCCAGGGATTGAGACGGGTCATCAATCAGGATTAGAGGCACCTGTGAATAGACTTTGTTGAGCGAGAGGAAGAAGGCAAGGCTGAGGGCGGACACTTGCCCAGAACTCATGGACATCACTGCATCGTGCTCAGACTTCTCGGCAGTCAGGAACCTTAATTGCGTACCTTCTCGGCTCTCGATAAACAGGCCCAGGCCACGCTGGTAGTTTTGGATCAGACGGCCACTATAGATGTGGAATATAAACTCAATAGCCGAAATTGTCTGGTCGGTATAACTTTGCTCTGTTTTCTTCAGTGTACTGCGGAGCTTTTCGACTTTATCTTGTGCTTTTTGGGCTGCCTTAGTTTCCTTTTCGATAACTTTAAGCTCGGTAATACAGGTTTGGAGCCTGGAATTTTGAGCCTCATTAGCTTTAATCGATATGTACTTCTCTTTGTCCTTCAGATCTTCAGCCGTGACTATATAGAAGTCCTGTAAGTCTTTGAAAGCGCGATTTGTGGTTTCTCGCCAGTCCTCCGGCAGCGCTAAGGCATCAGCTTCAACCTGTTTTTTATTTCTTAGAATTTCCTTAAGCTTTTCAAATCGTTCATCTACTACGTCATCAATTTCCGTGAATGCATAAGTAAATTGAATATTTTCGCTTTGCAGGTTCTCCAGTAGCTGGATAATTGCCGGGAGCCGAAGCTTAATTCTGCTCAGCGCCACATGAAGATTTGGTTCAAAGGTAGGCGTAAGAAGTTTCAGGCGGTCTTGTATATGGGTGTTGATGAGTTTCAGCTCAGCGTCCATAGCAGCGATAAGGATAACTAAGTCTTTACCGTCCTGCCCTAGCGAATCAGAGATCTGCTTAGTTTTTGCTTCAATGGCATCAACCATTGATTTGTGATCTTCCCAGTCAGCGCCACAGAGGGGGCACATCTTATCGTCGGGATAGGACTTTTTATGTTCCTCAAGCAGTTGCTTTTTCAGATGTTCCAGTTCGGCTACGACATTAGCGTTGGTGCTGCTTTTTTCCGCTAGTCTGTTTCGGGATTCAATTTGTAACTCAAACCACTCAAGGCGCCCATCTTTCCAGTTTGGTAGTGATCGGGCTTCTTCGACCTTGATGACCTTAGCACCGCGTTTGATGATGTTTGCTGAGCGCTCTAATTCATCAATCTCCTGCTTGATAGCTTCAAGCCCATCAAGCTTGCCAAGGTCTTTACCGAACCTAGCCAGGCTTCTCATTGATTCCTCATTACGCTCGATGGCAGCATCGATTGTCTCGTTGTGAATCCTGGTTTTTATCGTGGCTTTGAGTGGCAGAAGGGCAATAAGCTTACGAACTGATTCCAGGTAGGCAGCATGGTCTACCGCAGAATACGATGAGAACAGTATCTCTTTGTCCCACCCAGGTGGGACATCAGTCGTCGAGAACTTCTTGTACTCAATAATCCCAGCCTCTGCCTGCAAAGTGTCTCTTAGGGTGGCTATCTCTTCTTTAAGTGATACAGCTTTTGCCGTGCGTTCTGGATTGTTGATGTACCTTGTAAGTTTAGTGTATACAGTGTTGCAGCTTTCGATCTCGGCTTCGATATCGCTGATGTTAAAGAGGTTTCCAAGTTTCTCCTTACGATCGTCTACCCGAGTGTGTAAAAGCCGGTTTTGGCCTTGCTCGAGATAGTTAAGAAAAGAGAAGTTTTCCCTGAAATTTTTTCCGTAAATTTCGTCAAGGAAGCTATTATCGCGGAAATTATTCTTAGTGAATTCAGATGATTCGAATTCTGGTAGCTCGTAAAGCTTGAAGTTTCCATATTTGTCTGCACGATTGTTTGCTGGTTTTTTGAATATCTCTGCAGGGCAATGTCTGGCTAAAACAAGTTTTCGACCATCATTAATGAATTCAATCTTGATGCAGAGATCGTTATATCCAGAACGACTGTTCCAGAAAAGATTGTCTGCATAGTCTCTCTTGTTTCTGGTTAATAATATATTGAATAGGTTTTGTATTCGATTGATCTGGCCAGTAAGCAGTAGCTCGATGGCATCGAAAATACTTGTTTTGCCATAACCATTTGGGCCGTCAAGAGTTAGTAATGACGCCCCGCCAAGATCCAGCAAAATATGTTTGAATGCTTTGAAACTAGAGACTTCAATCCTGGATATTTGCCATTTCATTACGAATCATTTCCTTGATAAAATCGTCAGCATTTTTATCTATGAATTGCTGGATAGTCGAATATATATCGTTTAGGTCGGCTTCGGCTACAGCTTCAGTTGCCTGCAACCTCAAGGACACAAGGTTCCCTTGATGGCTAGGTAGCTCTAAGAATGGAAGCTTGATAAAGGTCTTCGCAGCAAAACTGTATTGTGTTGCAAGAAGAGGGTTTTCTTTATATTCAAGAAATTCCTTTTTGTCAGAAATCACAGATACCAGTTTGTCGTAGGTGAAATTGGTGAGTGCGCTTTCCTCCGCAGTACTGTAATAGAGGACATATTTTTTATAGAAGTGCGGATCTTCCTCAATTGCAAAAATTTCTTCTTCGTGATCCTTAAACTTGGCCAGAACATCAAGGCGATGAATACAAATCAAATCGCAGTTTTTCTTAAAGCTTGGGTTTCTGAGAAACTCGTCAGGAGCAAGATGATTGATTCTGTTATTCAGTTCGGCCGGATCAGGGAGATCATCAAGATTATGTAGGACTGCGAACCTGATAGCAGATCCAGACTCGCGAATATAAAAACTTGTGTTGTCCCGGTCGAGTTTACAGACAAAGTCATGGGCCACAAGTGCTTCATTAATGAGTTGTTTTATCATTCAGCCGTTCCTCCGCGTCGTCTTTTGTTATGACACTAATGCATAGCGACTTAGTGATATTGCTCTCAAATTTTTCAGAAGTCTGCTTGTTGTCGAAGTTATCCGAGTTCGTGAATTTTGTATTAAAGGTGAATGAAGCTTCCGCTTTACTGGCGATTAAATGGTTGTACTCAAAAAGCAGTCTCAGCAGATCCCCGTTGTTTTTCATTTCATGGATCATATCAAATTCACACTCTTCGTTTTCATCCACGTCAAGAGCGGTAGGTACGTAGAACCGATTTTCGTTGTCAAGATAGTGCGGAAGATAGTTGAATATAGGTTCCATCGAAATAGCCTGTATCAGCTTGGTGTATCGCCTGATGTCGTTCTTCTGAACGTCTTGAAACCGCTCGGATGGTTTTATCATCTGGCATAGGTTTTTTAATTCGTTGAAGTGCGTTTTGAAAATATACTCACTCAGAAGTCTGGCTCTCTCATAAGTCGCATCGCTCATTGTTGGTAACTCCTGATCCAATCTTTCTTCTAAATGAGTTTGGAGCCTGGCCTTTAATTCAACTGCATAGTAATCCCTATTCTGATAGGGGTTTTCAGCCAGCAGTTCCTCTAAAATACTCCTGGCCATGATACGACCTTCGTATGCGGCTTTGTCTTCAGAGATCCCGTCAACTTGATTTAATTTATGGTTGTGTATTGCCTTAGAACTAATTTTTTCTGACAGTAGGCAGTAGTTAAAATTGATAAGGTTATCACTGACAGTGATGGACTGTTTCTCACATAATTTTTTTATGAGTTCTTTAGTCAGTCCTTCAATTTCACCCAGGCCACAATGGTAGTTGTCTCCATAGCGGTAGAATTTTACTGTTTCTCCGTTAGTGCCTCTGTAATCGCCAGTCTCATCTAGTGGGACAGATACATGGAAGTAACGCGTTGTCCCCTTGATTTTGTCGTGTTCGATTAATGTAGACTGTTCCAGCGCTTTGGTGTAACCACTTCGATATTTACTTATCTTAGCTTTGACTTGATGGGCGGTATGTAGTTTTTCGTTTTTATAAATAGCGAAGTCGTCACTACTATCCAGTTGAAGCTCGAAGTCTAGGTCGCCATCATGAATCAGTTTAAGGGAATGATATAGTGCAATTTTCCCTTGATAAACGAAGCCGCTCCACGAGGAGATGGCGCTGGCAGGATACTTCTCATCATCTTCTTGGCTCACATGATCTCCTTTTATCGTTAGCGAGCAGCTAGTTAGCATAATGATATTACTGCTTTTCAAGACGTATGCGTATTTCTAACATCAGACCGTTTATTGACCCCTTCTGGCTGACTCAGTCCTATCCGCTCCTGAGTAGTCTTTGCAGCCCTCGCGATTTCCATCACATCCAGTTTCTCCGGGGAGTTGATGGGCTTCGCGCAGGAAAAACAATATTTTCTGTGCTGACGTATCCGGTCACGTTGCTGATCCGTCAGCCCATGGTGCTGCATCACATCAAGCCAGCGACTGGCAGCCCTGCGCCAGAGACCAGCAACCTCCAGCTTTTGTGCAACCTCATCCTCCACCATCATGTCTTACCCTTGATACCCGTTTTTTCCTTTTGAAGGACCTCAGCCCCAGACTGGTTACCCTGTGTTTTATCGCCGGGATCGTCCTGTGGGGAAGCTTCTCCTTTACCCCACGGGCACCAGACTCAGGATATATGGCTCTTAACAGGCTGTCTTCATCAGGCAGCCAAAGCCGGGCCTCTGTCAGCCCCATTTTTCCGGCCTGGGCAAAAATGGCCTCCCGGGTACGGGCTGGCAGCAACGCTTTTATTTTATCAATCCCTTTACTGTAATGTGCCTGCATCAACATCAGCTCGCTTTCCGTCCAGGGTCTGTTTTTCCATGTTCCAAGGCCAAATTTGACCACTGCCGCCCTCACCGCACTGACGCTTTTGCCCAGTCTGGCGGCAATCTCCTTTGTTGGCAGATTTCTGTAATGTTTTTCCAGAAAGGCCTTCTCTTCACGGCTCCAAATGCTGCGGCCAGTGAGCCCGGCCAGAGAGGCTTGTCGGAAAATAGCTTTGCGTGAACGCCCGGGTAACAATGACATTACATACTCTATACCTTCTGTATAGTGGGTCCGGAGCAATGCCAGCTCCTCTTCCGACCAGGGCGGTGCCACGCCCCGGGACAGACCGGAAAGCTGAATAATCCGGGCCACCCCATGGGCAGACCGACCAAGCAGCTCCCCAATTTCACGGGCAGACAGTTGACCATAGTGTTGTTCCACAAACGTAATTTCGGCTATCGTCCACTGTGTCCAGTGATTCCGGTGACGCTGCGTTTTATCCACCATGTCAGACCTCCCTGGTATTAGTCACGCTGTTTTTCCTGCGCCAGCGTAGAGATTTGAGCCCGGAGGTGCTGCTCAGCCTGCTGAATCTGCTGCTGACGCTGCAGCGAGTCTTCATGGAGCAGTTTCAACTGCCGAAGCTGTTCTTCCACCGGCACGGTCTGCCGGAAGCTTGTCAGCATGCCAAAGATCTGCGATTTAAGTTCACTGACGGTGATATATTTTCCTCTCTGACCATCAAGCGCATTCAGTTTATCGGTAAGTGCCTGAAGCTGTGTCATACCTTCATGCCAGCCGTTCATTGTATCGACAGGAAGTACTGAGATATTAATCTGTTGCTGCCACTGCTGTATCAGCGGCTTAGCCTGTTCCGGCCACAGCGCCTGAGCCTGTTCTGTGAGTTTTCTGGCGTAAGCAAGATTCCAGTCAGGCGGCAACTTATCCAGTCGGGCAAGCTGCTGCTGTGTCCGGGCGATAAAGTCCTGTGGTAACGAAGTCTGCTGACGCAACATATCCAGTTGTTCAGACGTGAGAGGTGCAGGGAACGGAGCCAGTGAAGCTGCAAGCTGAGTCTGTAACGGGTCTGGCCGGTGAAGAAGATGCCAGCTCCACACAGAGACGATGCTTATCATTAACATGGTACACATACCGGCAGCGAAGGATTTACATTTTTTTACCGGAGTGGGCATAGCTGCCAGCACTTCCACGTTCGGCTGCTGTTTCGGTTGTGCAACGTAAATCCACTTCACTGCACTTTTTGGCGTATCTTCATCCGGTCCACCAGCAAAGTCTCTCGTGGATGCTGTCGCATCATTCATCATGGTGGCAGGCAATACGATACCAGGCTGAATGTTCGGCCCGGTGCTGGTAATGCCATCGCTGCTTTCCAGCCGGACAGCACTGTTGTGCATCAGGGTACGCAACGTATCGAGCTGGCTGAGATGCTTAAGCTCCAGGCGCTGCAATACATCTCCCAGACCTATAAGCAGTTGCTCGGCCCGGTACAACTGAACGAGGTCGCTATAATTCAGCGGGAGCGAGCGCATCCGCTGCTGCAGACGTTGGCTCAGGCTGCTGAGGATTTCCATTCGGGCATGGACAGGCTGCGGCCACAGCGCCCCCCACTGATGGCTTATCAGCGCCTCAAGTATCGCCAGCCCTTCATTGAGCCCGAATAAGCCGGCCAGTTGCGTACGCGCAAGCGTATACCAGGCTGCCGTCTGCAGCTCCACACCGTTCTGCTCAAACAGTGAGAGACAAAGCTTCTCGACATATCGCCAGTTCACATCCGGACGCGCCGGATGTGTCAGCTTACTCAGTTCATCGCGCAAGGCGGCATAATCCGGCAGCATGCGCGGGTCGACACCGGTTTTTAACGTTTTATGCATAGTCATCCTGTTGCTCCTGCAGATCCACGCCGGCAAATTTTGTCAGCTGACGACTGATGCTGTTTGCTTTGTAGCAGGTCACCAGCAGCGAACGCGTCGCGCGCGTAAACGCTACATAAAGCGCCGGGATGGCTTCCGATTCATCCTCAGCAGCTTTATGAACAAAAGACGCATTGATGACGGCAACGTAAGGAAATTCAAGACCTTTACTGCTCTGGAAAGTCATGAGGTGTACAACATCGTCGCGATGTGAATAGGCTTTTTTATCCCCGGAGGTAAAGCTAATAGCGGTGGGTATCTTATGCTGCTCCAGCAATACAGTGTTACCAACGGTGCAAAACTGATCCACCCCAGCGGTTGAAAATTGATCCAGGGGTTAATCTGCTCCTCTGAATACAGGGGAGCTTATGATCACTTTTGAGATTCGTATGGAAATTAAAGTCCTGCACAAGCGGGGAATGAGTATCCGGGCCATCGCCAGGGAACTGGGTATTTCGCGCAATACTGTCCGCAGCCACCTGAAAGCCAAATCTGAAAAGCCGCAGTATTCACCACGCCCGGTATCATCATCACTGCTCGATGAATATCGCGATTATATCTGTAAGCGGATCTGCGATGCGCATCCCTACAAAATCCCGGCTACCGTTATTGCCAGGGAAATCATGGAGCTGGGCTATCGTGGAGGTCTGACTATCCTGAGAGAGTTCATCCGTTCGCAGACACTCCCCGTACAGGCAGAGCCGGTTGTTCGCTTCGAAACCGAGCCCGGGCGGCAGATGCAGGTTGACTGGGGGACCATGCGAAACGGCAAATCCCCCCTGCATGTGTTCGTTGCTGTTCTGGGGTACAGCAGAATGCTTTACATCGAGTTCACCGACAACATGCGCTACGACACGCTGGAATCCTGTCACCGCAATGCATTCAGCTTCTTCGGCGGTGTACCGCGGGAAGTGCTGTACGACAATATGAAAACGGTGGTGCTCCAGCGGGATGCTTACCAGACCGGACAGCACCGGTTCCATCCTTCCCTGTGGCAGTTCGGCAAAGAGATGGGCTTCTCTCCCCGGCTGTGTCGCCCCTTCAGGGCACAGACTAAAGGCAAGGTGGAGCGGATGGTGCAGTACACCCGCAACAGCTTCTACATCCCGTTAATGACGCGCCTGCGTCCGATGGGGATCACCGTCGATGTTGAAACCGCAAACCGTTACGGCCTGCGCTGGTTGTACGATGTGGCCAATCAACGAAAGCATGAAACTATCCAGACCCGTCCCTGCGATCGCTGGGTGGAGGAACAGCAATCCATGCTGGCACTGCCACCGGAGAAAAAACAGTATGACGTGCAGGTCGACGAAAGCCTGGTGACCTTCGACAGGCAGCCGTTGCATCATCCGCTGTCCATCTATGACACGTTCTGCAGAGGGGCCGCATGATGGTGGAACTGCAACATCAACGGCTGATGGTGCTTGCCGAACAGCTCCAACTGGACAGTCTTATCGGCGCGGCTCCGGCGCTGTCGCAACAGGCTGTGGATCAGGAATGGAGCTACATGGACTTCCTGGAGCATCTGTTACATGAGGAGAAACTGGCCCGGCATCAGCGTAAACAGGCGATGTACACACGAATGGCCGCCTTCCCGGCAGTGAAGACGTTCGAGGAATACGACTTCACCTTCGCTACCGGCGCACCCCAGAAGCAGCTCCAGTCGCTGCGCTCCCTGAGCTTCATCGAGCGTAACGAAAACATCGTATTACTGGGCCCCTCGGGGGTGGGAAAAACACATCTGGCGATAGCCATGGGCTACGAAGCAGTACGTGCGGGCATCAAGGTTCGCTTCACAACAGCAGCGGACCTGCTGTTACAGTTGTCGACTTCCCAGCGTCAGGGGCGTTACAAAACGACACTCAATCGCGGTGTCATGGCCCCAAAACTGCTCATCATAGACGAAATAGGCTATCTGCCGTTCAGTCAGGAGGAAGCCAAGCTGTTCTTCCAGGTCATAGCCAAACGTTACGAAAAGAGCGCGATGATCCTGACCTCCAACCTGCCGTTCGGGCAGTGGGACCAGACGTTCGCCGGGGATGCGGCTCTGACATCAGCGATGCTGGACCGGATCTTACATCACTCACACGTAGTCCAGATAAAAGGAGAGAGCTATCGGCTGAAGCAGAAACGAAAGGCCGGGGTTATAGCGGAAGCTAATCCTGAGTAAACAAGGTGGATCAATATTAGACCGTTGGTGGTGACAGTAAGTGGATCACTTTTTACCCGTTGTTGACAGCGGCAGACACTTTCGAAATATTACGCAGCAGGGCAACATCCTGCGCAGAGGCATCAAACTCGTAAGCGGAAATCAGCGCAGCAATCGGCTCTCCGCCCGGAGAATCGTATTCTGCCGTGTACGTATGCTGATATAATCCGCTCTGAATAATCTCCGGCGCGTCTTCAAAATCCTGACGCAGGTCGTCCTTCGACAGGTCAAGCAACTCGATTTTGACGTTCTGACGGAAATCGGTTTTATCAACCAGCGACTTCAGCCCACACCAAAGACTCTCTACCGCCTGAAACTCCTCATGGTGCATCACCGCATCCAGCTGGCGACTAATCTGGTAGTCCAGTTCAGCGATATGATGGTCAATCAGCGTCTTATCGAGTTTTTCAACTTTTGAGCCCGATTTGGTCAGACACTCCAGGAACACCTGCATCCCGGCCGTTAAACGTTCATCCGCGGTCGCATCTGACATCGCCTGCGCGTCCTGCCAGGTATCCAGCGCACTCATCTCAGACACCGGATTCAGATTGATTTTTTCAAACAGGGACGCATACACCCCACCGGCTGCAGAACGTTCAAGCACCATACTCTCGCCACCTGCGGCATTCTCATTTTTTACAGACATCAACATCTTCCTTATAAATCCGTTAAATCATCGTGACTGTTATGGCTGTTTAGGAGCCAAGGCTGACAGTTCGGCTCTGAGTTCTGCGCTTAATGCCGGATCGAGCAAAATGTGTTCCAGCGATTTACGGAAGGTCTGGTTGTCCAGAAGGTTGGCTTTGAGATCACGGAGCAGGTTACGCATGGCGAGCATCGCCTTTAGTTGCGGTATGCTGGCCGTCACCTGTTCTGGCGAAAAATCTTTCATGCTCTGGAACGTCAGATTGATATTGTCTTCACTGCCGTCACCGGCCAGGGTGTTTTCGACGGACAGGTTTACGGAGGGAGAAAATTCGGCTAACACTGCATCAAAATTATTTTTATTGACGCTGACTGGCTCACGCTCTGACACAGGACGCTGTTCGGCCCCGTTGCTGTAATCTCCCGCAACCATCAGTTTCAGGGGGAGCTCGGTTTTCTTGCTAGCTCCCCCCGTATGTAGATCTAATTTTAGATTAATACGTGCCTTGGGGATCTCGGACTGATAGGAGTTAGACATGGCTGTCCCTGTTCTATGGAGTAATAGAAACGGTCAATGCCAGTGAGAAATTAACAAGAAAGGCTAACCCTGCCAGAACAACCTCCCGGTTCACGCCATCCGACGTAAATCAAAACAACGGAGTCAAAAGCGAGCCTAGTCTATTTCACCAGCATGCCGACACTGTATTTTGGGTGCTTGTCTGAAAGAAAAAATTTCGGATAAGACCCTATAGCGCGAGTGTAGGAACGTTCCCTGCGTGAGGGGAAATTAAATTATGTAACATAAATTTACAGATGATAAATTTAACAGTACAAGATCATCATCCTGATTTATAAGAATTTTCCTGCAATAGGCCTTATGGAATAAGGATGTTCAACAAATGATCAATCCCACTTAAGGAATAAAATCGTGCGAAATTTCATCAGTTACGTGAAATGTCTGATTTTTGATTTTTTCAAAAAATGAGAAGCAGAAAATTACCGGGTATGTGGAAAAGTAACGACACGCCAGGCCTTCGTGATTTTCTATTATTCACTTAAATTAAGTTTATTGATTTTTGACGTCGGAAAGGAACGAATGACTATTCGGTCTTACTCATTCCTCACACCATTGCCAGGGATATGCGCAGCATCGACACCGTGCAGTCGTCCAGACCTGTGCCGACTATCATTATCTTACTTAAGACAAAAGTAACTGAACGAAGCGAGCAGAACGCGATTGGGTTTGCGACCGGACTGAGGGCATTTGTTCTATTGTTCAGGTTGTAACGTGATCCGGTTCGACTCCATCATGGCTGTCGGGAGGGCATGAGTCTGAAAAACCTCCATGCACACCGACAGATCCCCCGATCACCTTGAATTCAACCGGTGCGAGCAGTTTGCAATCATCTGAAAATCCGCGAATCAATGCCGACCTTTTTACCAGCAGTGTATTCTTCTACCAGTGCTTCCTGGTCCGTAAGCGTCCCGCAGACGACGTCTGGTAGAAAATTGCCTGTTCGTTGAAAATTAATGTCCATCATTTTTCAATTTAATGGACATTAACCAATGGAAAGACAGCAATGGATGGAAGCGCTTCTGCGACTTCATTATGGCCAAAATTTCAGCAGCGGTGCTGCATGTAAACAACTGGGCGTTAATACATCAACAGGATATAAGTTTTTTCGTCGCTTCACTCAAAGCGACCTACTCTGGCCACTTGCTGATGAAATGACCTCGGATGAGCTGGAGCGGATGTTGTCCCCCTCTGAGCTTAATCCCGCCTACTCGAAAAAACCGATATCGGGAAAACGGCAACGTGCCAACTTTACCCCTGAGTTCAAAAGTCATCTTGCTGAACCGGCTGTGCAACCTGGCGTGAATATTGCGAAGCTTGCACGTGAGTACGGCATCAACGACAACCTGTTATTTAACTGGCGACGGCAGTACCAGTGCGAATAGGGCGATAGTACGCCTGATGCCCCTGTCACTCTGATGCCTGTAGATATCACTGAATCCCGGGGCGACATCGTTGATATTACTGCCCGGCAATCCGCGTTAGCTGAGCCAGATAATGCGTTGTGCTGTGAAGTGGTCCTGCCTGGTGGAACCGTAAAGCTTAACGGCGCGGTCACCTCGGCTCTGTTGCGAATGCTGTTCGACGAACTCAAGGAGAAGCTCCGGTGATCTCCTTACCTGCGGGAAGTAAAATCTGGCTGGTTGCTAGGGCTACTGATATGCGTTGTGGCTTCCACGGCCTGGCATCGAAAGTACAAAACGTTCTTGACGCTGATCCGTTCAGCGGACATATGTTCGTCTTCCGCGGGAAAAGCGGAGTGCTGCTCAAAGTGCTATGGGCCGATCGCGACGGGTTATGCCTGTTCAGCAAACGTGTCGAACGTGAACGGTTCGCTTGGCCTGCATCTCGTGATGGCCGGCGGATTATGACAATCCAGGTATCGGGCCGATTACTGCCAGCTTACTTTCATCCCAGGTCGGCGACGGAAAACAATTTTCATGCAGCAGGGATTTTGCGGCATCCACAGGGCTTGTTCCCCGACAATACAGCACTGGTGGCAAATCTACGCTCCTGGGTATTAGCAAGAGAGGTGATAAAATCTGCGCCGTTTACTTGTTCAGTGCGCTCGCTCGTTCATGATGCGGCTGGATCACCAGCAGTGCAGGCTTGCTGAATGGGTTCGGAAGCAACTCGACAACAAGCATTCGAATGTTGTCGCCTGTGCACTGGCAAACTAACTGGCACGAATAGCAATGAGTACCAGGCCTGAAATATGAAGACCTGATTCAATATGTTGATTGTTAAGTAGTTAAACAGTCGTTACCCATCTGGTTTTGCGAAGACTGATTATTGATGACATGAACGGCATATCGACCTGATGAGAAACCTTATGTAAAAAATGGCTAAGTGAAGCCGAGGGGCTCTTCAGGTTCATCAGGCGCGGAACTCATCCTGGCGCGGGCATCCTTGCCCACAGAGACGCCGGATAGATTTATGCAAGCCCACCATTAATCAAAATCAGTGTTGCAAAAATGGGGGTGACCATAGATTTTTTTCCCTCCAGCCATCCCCGCCTCTTACCGTTTCCCTGGGCGACGACGTTATGCAGTTGTATCACGCTCTATATCGCCGCGTAGCAATTCCGCAGGTGGCATGATTCCATGGCATCCAGCCTGAAAATGCTTTAGCGACTCGCAATATTTTGCTTTATGCTTCTCTTACCATTTAAAAAGGAAGATAAAGTGAAGAAAAGTGATTTTCAGTGGGGTAAATACTCCCCCCGGCCAGAGCGCTCAGAATTTGCGAATGAGCAACCATTGCTCCCTTATCCCGAACATCTGTTCCCTGCGGTCTTGTCAGAACCGCTTGATGAATTACATCGTAATACGCGTATTCCGGCCGAACTGACGGGGAATATTATCCTCAGCGCGGCTTCCCTGACATGCCAGTCCCTTATCGAAGTGATTCACCCTCATACCTGTGTGCCGGAGCCTTGCTCTCTTTATTTTTTTACCATCGCTGAATCCGGGGCCGGAAAATCAACAATCAAGAACAGGGTTATGAAACCCTTTTATGATTTTGACGAGAAAATGCGGCTTGAGCACATCAAACAAATGTCTGCTTTCGATACAAAATTTGAAACCTGGAAATATAAGCGAAAAGCACTTATAAAAAATCTGAACAAAGCTATTGATAATAACTATTCTGGCGAACCTGAATCTTTGAAACTTGAGGAACACAACAAGGTCAAACCTCATACTCCAGTACTCCCTCAGATTATTTATAATGACACCTCAGCAACTGATTTAATTCAGGGGCTCAGCCAGTATCCTGACGCTGGGCTGATCACGGATGAAGCCATTACCTATTTTGGCAGCAGACCCAAAAGTAAAATCGGATTTTTAAACAATGCCTGGGACGGCAGTCCCTATCATTTTCGACGTGCAGGTAAAACAGACTGTCATTTTACGCCTTGCTTAACCGCCTCTCTGATGACACAAACGGCGATCTTCGATGGCTTTATGGACGCCCACGGCGACGTTTTTAAAGAGAGTGGCTTTCTGTCACGATTTTTGTTTTCCAGGGTTGATGATCTTAAACACTTTACTGAAGGTACTATTCCCACTGAAATCACCTGGTCTGCGATAAATAACTTCCACCAGTTATTGAATGAACTTCTGGATAAGAAGAAAACCAGAATTGATGAACAGACCACTACCAGAAAACAACTAAGACTATCCCCCGTAGCAACGGCTCTCTGGGAAAAACACCGGAAGCAATTATTGCTAAAGATGCTACCCACAGGGGAGTTTTACTATATTCGTGATTTTGCAGCAAAAGCCAGCGCTAACGTATTAAGATTGTCCGCCATTTTCCAGTATATGAGTAACGAATGCTTGGACGAAATTGATGAAAATATCATACAAAGCTGCACGGGGATTATCGACTGGTATCTAAGTATGATTAACCGGATATTCTTTTACACGCCAGAACGCCTGCGTTTCATCCAGGACGTAAAAAAATTGTACCGATTTATTTTAAACGGCTGCATCAAGAACAAGAATGACCACTTTATCGTGATCAGTGATATTGAACAACTGGGCCCTAATAATCTCCGTAGAGTAGAAAAACTCATGCCAGTGCTGAATCATTTAATCGGCCAGGGCGAAGTAAAAATCCGCAGGGATACACTTAACGGAACAATCATGCTCGTCGCAAGAAACCATGAAGGTCTTTACCCCATGCCAGGAAACAAGATGCCTGACAACATTACAGATGCGGACTCTTCACCTTTCACCCCGAAATTTTACATTGACCTTGATGATATCAGGCTAAACACGAAGTAAAAACGAAAGCATGATGGCTTCATATGAAACACCGCACATCGCATGATGTGAGTATATAAAATAGCCGCTTTTATTAAAAACATGCAAATTAACTTCTTTAAATCCGCTAAAGCCCCCTCTTTAGCGGATTTTTAATAATTAATTAATCAACTCAATACCTTTTGAGATTAAAAATCATACAGAGCAAAAATCACAGGCTGTGGCAGAAAACCAGGGGAGATGGATGCGACAGGTCGAATCGAAAGCTTTAAGTGCAAGGAATTTAAATTTTCTCGGGTGATATGCACCCTACTTTAATATTGTGTTTAATGACACACTTACGGTATTTTATAAAGCTGACATACCAGTGGCTAGACATTATCTGCATTGATATCACTACGAGAGATTGCAATACGTTTCTGAACCCATGCTTCCACTTCGCTCTGCAACCAGCGGGAGCTACGGCCCAGTTTAATCGGCTTTGGAAACTGTCCTTCCTGTATTAATTTGTAAAACCATTTATCACTTAATCCGGTGAACTCAGTGATGAAGACTATATCCACGAGCTTATCACTCAGCAGGCCGGTATTATTGTTAGCAGTTGTCATGATGTTTTCTCGCTGTCTTTGGATGAAAGAGAAGACAGGAGCACCGGTACCCGTGTATTTATTTGGATACGGCACTCTGTCATAACATCTGTTTCAACTGTAAAAAAATACTGCCCTGTTCTGTCAGAACTGACTGCAACCAAAGTTACGCTGACCATCTGAATAGTCTTTACTGTAAAGTTTAGCCAGATAATTAATACGAGTCGTCACTGCAGCGTACTGCGTGGTAAAATCAGGACTGTTTTTACTGAGGTGATAATAACCGTTGGCAGGAAACTCCACCAGTGAGTAATACTGCGAATGATTAAGCTCCAGTGCGCGCACCCAAGCTTCCATAATCATTAAAGCCAGGTTATGTGAATACTCGCCGTTCACTGACCGGTAATTCCCCGGGTACGCATAGTTTTCACGATTAAGGAGCAGAGCAACATGATAGTGTTTTTTACCACATTCACTAAACTCACGCGCCCAGATATAACGAACCCGACAGGGGTGAACCCGTTTACCCGCATTCTGTCTTTTCAGTAAATTGACATCAATCTGAGCCTTAAGGGAAGCAATGAACCGGGTAATTAACGATGAATCAGAGTTATAATAGTCGACATTGAATTCAGGTAAGCGTAAGTCGACCCTCATGACTAATGTACGGGAATATTCATCAAGTGATTTATTGAGGGTGTCCTGAATACGTTTAACATGGTTCTGATTCAGTGGATAGGAGCTGTGCGTATTGATACTCATGAGTACTGTCCTGATGTTAGTTATGTTCAATAAAATGTGAGCATGGAGTAATAAATTACTTTTAAGGAATGGCAGATCGGTAATCAGACCACTAGGAGAATTGTATGACTACCGAAGGTATAGAACACAGCAAACAGTTTGGTATATTACCCACCAAAGAAGGATGATCTTATGCAGAATCTTTAGAACAACACCCTGTCAACTACAACGTTTATTATAATAACAATAATTCGCTAATAACATTCTATCAACACATGTTCAATGCTGTTATATTGACAGGCATTTAATATCTTGTAATTACACTCTTCTATATAGTTATATTACCAACCCGACAGGTAAAAACTTAATTCCATTAAAATTACAATAGAAGAAAGAAAAATTACCCAAGGTTGTTCCAGAGTAAACAAATCGATTATTTCACTCTCAAGTTAACCTTAATTACTCATATAATATAGAAACCCATATAATCATAATTTAACCCACTAACAGGCGTCATTTACGCTACGTTGAATAGCCTGATATTCGACAGGCAATGCCCCGGTTCCGCACAGCGACGAAGGCCACTTAACGTAAATTCCACTGAGCACAACTTCCTGTAGGCTCCACACTTTTCAGCAAATTTTCAGATACATATCACCCTTTTGAAACGGTGCCTGACCGTCGATGAACTTACCTGTTCACGTCAATAAGCATTTTTACTCAATTACGATCGATTTTGTCGATCGGTACGATCGAATTTCATCGTTATCCACTTCACTTTTGTGGCTATATAATCCGCACGGGATGTTTATAGCTGTCAGTGTTCCATTAAAAATCATGTAAATACCCCTTCCGTGTAGCGGAATACGACAATCCAAGGAGCGTAGAAATGAACAGAAAAATGATTCACACAGTGCTGCTGACCTGTGCACTGATGCCCGCAATGGCGCAGGCCTTCGGCAATCACGATACCTGGACGAGTGGCTGGGGCCAGGGCGTGTCTGAGTTTGTCATCAAGGGCAAAGGTCAGTCTCAGCTGTATCTCGCCTGTGACGACGCGGGTTCACAACCTGCCACCCTCATATTCACGGACGCCAGTGGGCACCAGGTCAGCATAGACAGCGGTAAACGGCTTCAGGTCCGGATTGACGGAGGCGAGCCTGTTGATATCAGCGACTCCGACAGCCGGGTCGGTGAAAACAATCTGGCGTTTGCCTGGCAGGCGCTGCGGACCGGTAACCAAGTTCTGGTATCAGGAGACGGTGTCAGGCCCGCCCTGTTTACACTGAACGGCGCGGGGAACGTCCTGCCCGCCTTTAACACGCAAGGGTGCGTATCAAAGTTGGCACTGTAATCATTCACCCCAGGCCACGGCCTGATTTCTCAATAAAAACCCGTAAGGATACATTTTGTATGAACGACATCTCCACTCTCAGCCAACGCCTGGCGACGCCCACCCTGCATTTTGTTCTGCTCAGCATTGCCACCTTCGGCGTCTGGCCGCTGCTCTGGCTGTACAAAAAGCAGGATATTATCCGCGAAACCACAGGCATGCCGGGTTACGGCAACCTGTTTATCATCTGGCTGGCGGTCTGCTTCGGCGTCGGACGGCAGCTGGCGGCGATGGCCTCCCCGGACATCGCGGGCTACGACCCGACCAGTGACACCCTGCTGGGGTTAAGTGCCGTGCTGTCGCTGGCCTGCGCGGTGATGTACATCGTATGGGCCTTTAAGACCCGAGCCGCCCTGCGCCATTATGCGTTGAATACCTTCCACTTTGACCTGAAGATGAACGCGTTTTACACCGTGCTGCTCAACGTCTTCTACGTCACCTACTGCATTAACGACATGCCGCAGGCGCTGGCAAAGCACCGCATCATTCATCAGCAGGTTCAGGCCTCTTCCGATACTCCACTTCAGCCGTAACCCTTCATTCACCGGCACATTGATGCACGTTACTGACGTTACTGACCGCCATTTAGGCACCGCGATTCGTGACCCGATGAGCCTCCCAAAAGGACGATTCTGTGAAAATTAAACTATGTCTGATGTCCATCCTGCTTCTGTTATCCGCCTGTCAGGACGAAGACCGTATCAATCAGGTAAAATCTCTGGTGATGGATAACGATACCAGCATTACCCTCGGCAATGCCCTCGACCATCGCGAAGTCTGTGAGCAAACGCGCTGGTCGCAATTTGATGACGAGAAAGGACGCCCCGTGGTGGAATATCGTTGCATGTTCCCTGAGTCAAAATACTTACCGGCGTTCCAGTCACTGAGAGTCAATTACCTGAACACGCTGAATGACAACTTACGCCACTATAACGACAGGCTTAATGATGCGCTCGCGGAACAACAGGCAGAATTACAGCGCCTTGATAAGGCCCGCAGTGTCTTTGATGCACTCAATAAAAGCGGTGATTTACAGCGCTATCAGGCGATATCCCGGCATTTCGACTCAGCTATGGCCATGAGTTCAGCCAGGCAACTGAACGAATTTTTCTCCGATGAACGGGGAGAACGCTTTATTGCTGATGAACTGAAAGGCGACCCGGACGCCAGAGGGGCGATTAACCGGATTTATGCCGCCCTCAGGCAGGCCGGTCTGGAAAACGAATACGGACGTAATGCCCGCAATGAGTTTTGCTCACCGCCGGACCTGTTGCTGGCCCCTATGTCCTCGCCAGCCGACGTCAGGCAGTCGCTGGATGACTGCCAGGCGAAAATGAGTCAGCGAGGCGACAGCTACAGCGTCACAGACAACCGCAGCCGAACGGAGCGCATAAAAGCCTCACTCGGCAGGGTTAACGTCAGTGTGGATGCCATTGCGTACCAGGAGACTTTCCGCTGGAGCGTCATCCCGAATGAAGAGCCCGTCCTGTACTACCACGCCTTTACCCTGAGCGTGACAAATCATCCCGATATGGACGTCACATCACCCAATGATGCCGGCAACGCTTACACCAGCGCCCTCCGGGATGCTTATCAGGGTAATAATTTCTCTGATTATAAAGACCGGCTGTGGCGACTGGTCGCGGTTATGTACCACATCACAGATTAAGTTGCGGCACAGATATCCTCCCCCCTGAGTGGATTTTCCCGTTCCCGTCCCGCATCAAAGACAATATTCCGCACCCCGTAAGGCGTTAATAATGAATGTATTGCCGAAAACAGCCTTCGCCACCACGCTGTCGGGGCCGACAGTCCGGCTTGTGTCGTACCGGACGGGTCCGCGCCCTCTGCCTTTCCGGGGACATATGAGCAAAGTACTTTTTGACATGTCCGAATACACGCCCGTCACCGCTGAATAGCCTTAATTTTATACATATTTACCCCATCCGTTTCGTCCGAAACGGATGCGCCCACCGTCAGACTCCCTTTCCTTTGTATTACACGCTACCCACTGGTAGCTCAGAGATTACACCTATGACCTTTCTGAAAATGCTGGTGACCGCACTGGGCCAGGTGCTGGCCTCGTGCGGCAGTCATCAGGCACGGCAGTTTATTGAAATCCGCTTTCGTCAGGCTGGCTATGATGACAACAGCATTGATGCGGCCAGAGAAGCGGTCACGCTGCTGGTCACCGCGCTCATTACTGCCCTGATGGCGCAGATACTGCTGATTCTGGCTCCTCTGTAGCCACCCACAAGCAACATCCGTATCCCATGAGCAACACATCCTGCCCCTGCCTCCTCACGGAACAGGGGCTTTTACTTTTATGCCGTCGGATTACCCGATAAGGAATTCATCATGCGATTAGCCAGCCGCTTTGGTCGAATCAATCACGTTCGCCGCGACCGCCCACTGACCCGCGAAGAGATGATGCAGGTCGTCCCCAGCGTGTTCGGGGAAGACAAGCACGCGTCCAGAAGCGAGAAATACACCTATATCCCCACCATTACCCTGCTGGAGAACCTTCAGCGCGAAGGCTTTGAACCCTTCTTCGCCTGTCAGACCCGCGTACGCGACCCGGGCCGCCGCGAGCACACCAAACACATGCTGCGCCTGCGCAGCGCCGGTCAGATAAACGGTCAGCAGGTGCCGGAAATCATTATTCTTAATTCGCACGGTGGCGAATCCAGTTTTCAGTTAATTCCCGGGATCTTCAGAAGCGTGTGCACGAACTCACTCGTCTGCGGACAGTCGTTTGGTGAAATAAGGGTTCCGCACCGCGGCGATATCATTGGAAAGGTAATTGAAGGGGCTTACGAGGTGCTGGGGATATTTGACCGGGTCGAGGAGAAGCGCGAGGCGATGCAGTCGCTACTGTTGCCGCCGCCTGCGCAACACGCTCTGGCAAAAGCGGCGCTGACGTACCGGTTTGGACAAGAGCACCAGCCGGTGACCGAGGAGCAAATACTGACCCCGCGTCGATATGAAGACCGGAAAGACGACCTGTGGTCAGTCTTCAATCGTTGCCAGGAGAATCTGAGTAAGGGTGGCCTGTCCGGGCGTTCGGCGCAGGGCAAACGCAGCCGCACCCGTGCGGTCAACGGTATTGATGGTGATATCAGGTTAAACCGTGCGCTGTGGGTCATGGCCGAAGAACTGCAGCAGGCCCTGAAATGAGGCTGCACGTGCCTGCAAATGCCAGCCAGGCGGAGGTCTGGCCTGTGCCTCTAAACCACGCCACCTGTCGTTCTGTTTCTGATGATGACCTGTGCGCCTGGTGTACACATCTCTGTTACCGACCCGGCGAACTCAGTCTGTGCCGGCAGGCTGAGGCTGACGGCGTCTGGCCTTCACGATGCAATGCTGACGGCTATGCGCAATTCTGCCCGGAACTGCACCTGACCACTTGCTGATGTTACCTGCAGGTAACGCCGCTCTCCCTTGACGCCCCGAACCTTGTTTCTCGCCAGTAAGGCCCCGTTCAACGGGCCCTGTTTATTACCTTTCAAAAGGAACAACCGATGAATAACGCCATAAATCAGCACATCGTTACAGATCCTGAAAATACTAATGCCATCACCGCGACTCTGCTGTCCGATCACCTGCGCCCGAACTTCTGGCCGCAGCACTTTGGCACCATTCCCAAATGGATACTGCTCGAACCGACAGTCTTCGCCTGGATGGACCGCTTCTGCGCGGACTACAACGGGGGTATCTGGCAGTTTTACACGCTAAGCAACAGCGGTGCCTTTATGGCACCAAAAGCTGACGATGCCAGCAGTGCGCCCTGGTCGCTGTTCAACACCATGAATGGCAACGGTGGTGAACTCAGCTGTGAGGCCACCGGAATAGCCGCCTGCCTGATGGCGTACAGCCACCACGCTATGCGCACCGAATGCGACACCATGACGGAGCACTATTACCGCCTGCGGGACTATGCGCTCAGCCACCCGGAATGCAGCGCCATTATGCACATCATCGACTGAGGGGCCCGCTATGGAAACACAGTTACCGCTGTTTGCCCGTGAATTAGCCCCTACCGACCAGCAAACGGTCAGGGAAGCATTAACCCTGCTGGAGCAGCAGCTACGCGAACCCGGCGCGGCGTTTACCTCCACCACCGCCGTTCGTGACTGGCTGCGTCTGCACCTTGCCACGCTGGAGCGTGAAGAGTTTGTGGTGCTCTTTCTGGACAATCAACACCGCATGATAGCCAACGAAACGCTGTTCACCGGCACCATCAACCATACGCAGGTCCATCCCCGCGAAGTTGTGAAGGCCGGCCTGAAACATAATTGCGCTGCTGTCATTGTCGCTCATAGCCATCCCTCTTGTCTCGCTGAGCCCAGTCAGGCTGACCGGCAGATAACCGAACGCCTTAAACAGGCGCTCGACCTTGTGGGCATTCGCCTGCTGGACCATCTGGTGGTCGGCGGGATGGACGTCGTCTCATTTTCCGAACGTGGTTGGTTATAAGGAGTACACCGCGATGAAAATCATCAGCAAACGTCAGGCGATGACGATATATCGCCAGCATCCACAGGCCCGGCTGTTTCACTTCTGTACCGGGAAATATCACTGGTCCGGCAGCATCTGCCACTATTACGGTCGGGAAGTGCAGGATATCAACGGTGTGCTGGCAGTCTTTGCTGAACGTCGTCAGGACCGTAACGGCCCGTATGTGGTATTGCGCAGCATCACGCTGAACTGAATGACAGCAGATAAAGGCCAGACACCATGAGCAAAATTATCTCCACCACCGTTTATACGCTGGATGAACTCTCCGCAACGGCCAGAGAGCAGGCACGAGCCTGGTATCGTGAGCACGCGCTGAATGATGATTGGCATCAGACCGTGTATGACGAATTCCGCGACATCTGCAATATCCTGGGCGTAAAAATTAAGATGTACATGGATCCTCTCACGTCGAGCGGCAATCATCAGCACCCCTGTATCTGGTTCAGCGGCTTTTGCCATCAGGGGGATGGCGCCTGCTTTGAAGGTGATTATGTTTATCAGCCGCAAGCCGTATACCGGATCAGGGACACTTTCCTGAAGACGCAGAGCTTCACCGGATAGCCGATTTACTTCTGGCCATTCAAATGAACAATGGCGGACAACTTCGCGCCACAATCCGTCATCGCGGTCAGTATGTCCATGAAAACGGCATGACAATCACGGTCGAACGCCACAGCCCCAGCGGACAGGAAATGACCACTGACAGTAAGGACATCGTAACCGAAGCCATCCGGGATCTGGCCCGCTGGCTATACGGCTGGCAGACACCCCCCACCATTGTTGACGATGACATCATCGACAACGAATACACCTTCACCGGATCCGGCCAGCGCTTCGGCTGACCACATCCCCATAAAACATTTCTTAATTCACTTTTTAGTGAGGCTGAACCATGCCAGACATCAACACAACAACAAATGACAATATGCACGCGCCGAGCTGGGGTCTGCAACGCGATATCACGCCGTGTTTTGGAGCCCGTCTGGTGCAGGAAGGCCATCGTTTGTATTTTCTGGCTGACCGGGCAAACTTCTGCGGTCTGTTCAGCGCCGACGACGCCCTGCGGCTCGACCAGGCATTTCCATTGATACTCAAACAACTGGAGCAGATGCTGGTGTCCGGTGAGCTTGATCCCCGCCATCAGCACTGCGTTACGCTGTCTCATAATGGCCTGATCTGCAACGCTGACACCCTCGGCTCGCACGGCTACGTTTATATTGCAATTTATCCGACACTACCCGCAACAATATAAAATCCCTGTATTTATCTTTAGGTTAACACAACACATTCCCCAACTCCATTTACCATTAATAGCGAGATCACCACCATGAAAACGTCAACTTCTGCGTCACAACCAGCAGTACCACTGTCGTCATGCCCGACGCCCGTGGCGGTTTGGCAGCAACTCCTGACCTACCTGTTCGATCGCCATTACGGTCTGACGCTCAATGACACCCCGTTCTGCTATGAATCGGTGATCCAGGAACATATTGAATCCGGCATTTCACTGAAAGATGCGGTGAATTTTGTAGTCGAACGCTATGGCCTGCTGCGTATTAATCGCAGTAGTGTTTCTTTCACGGAACCCCCCCCCGTTCATTACCTACGTCAACATCCTGCAGGCACGGCGGGCTACTGGCCTGATGAAGCTGGAAGGATATAAAGAGGTCAGTAGCCTCACTCAAGGTCGGAGCAGAACCCAGGGCGGGACCGATGAAAATATCCGTTAATGTCGAAGCAGAGGCCGTCAATGTCCTGGCTCTGAACCTGGGAAAAATTGCCGTTGAAGTCGAAGGTATTGAGCTGGCTGAGTTAGTTGACGCAGTGAACAGCAACGGCTGTTCACTTCGCATCGCCGAAGAACCAGGAAAGCTTGTTGTTGAGACGCCACCACTCCCCCTAACGAGGCTTAACAGCATTCAGTGCAGCTCGGCCCATATCACCCATGATGACAATCAGCTGTTGTATCAACTATCACACAGGGTCGAAGAATACGGCACCCGAGAAGTGGATCCACTTCTCGGGTGCCGGGTATTTACTCCGGCTCAACGCCTGGCAATACCCGGTACTTAGACTCAAACGGTTGGGGCTGTCAAAAGCCTGTCGCCGGTTAGCAATCACGCTGATGCAGCTTCACCGTATCAGTATTCTCCATCTGGATGCCGCAGGCGATCTCCTTCCCGGCTTTGAAACCTTCGACTGGTAACCCCCTCCGCTCACTGCAAGGCATTAACCACTAAAACAGTCCCCCGACATTCTGATTGACTGGCAGCACGACAATATCAGCGGCAAAACGACGACGCCCACTCATTAGCGTTGTTGCCCTGAACTGAACAGGCGCGGAATGATGTTCGCGATCACCGCCATCTGCAGCGTCAGCAACAGAACAGAACAGAACAGAACAAATTAGCCACGAAACCAAACTCCTAACCCACGCATAAACGCCAGCTTTCGCCCGCTGGCGTTTTTCTTTATATAAAGGATAAAAGCATGTCAGAACTCACCATCACAGAGCCTGAAGTATTAACTGACCATACCGACGTAATTTGCTCCACCAGCATTGAACGTATCGTCACCGGACGTAATACTTCACTGGCGCAGATTGAAGCACTCATTCAGCAACTTGATGATATTTCGACACTGACCCGCAGTATCGGCGGCAAAACAGCCCTGGACTGGGCCATGAAGCAGGATTTTCGCTGCGGTTGCTGGCTGATGGAAAAAAGAAAAGCGGCGATGAAAGCCATTACCCGCAATCTTGATCGCGGTATATGGCGTGATTTGATGAAGAGATCCGGAATGCTGTCGATTATGGATGCTCAGGCGCGTGACCAGTGGTACAACAGCCTGGAAAAGGAGGACATTCCTGCTGTCAGTGAAGCGAACATTCTCAGTACGTTTGAGCAACTGCATCAGAGCAAAGGTGAGGTGTTCGAGCGCGGCGTTATAAACGTCTTCAAAAGTCTGAGCTGGAATTTCAAGACGAACTCGCCCTGCAGTTTTGGCAAGAAAATCATCGTGACGGGGCTGGTCAAATGCGACCGGTGGGGGTTTAGTCTGAACTGGGGCTGGCAGCGTGACCGCCTGGCGGACCTTGAGCGCATGCTCATGATCCTTGATGGACAACCCGTTCCCGACAGCCGCGCGGACGTTACCCGTCGTCTCGGCGATCATATCCATGAGAACGGGCATAGCACCCGTTTTGAGGATGAGATGTTTGCGATCAAGTACTTTCAGAAGGGAACGGCGCACATCACGTTCAAACGACCAGAGCTGGTCGATAAGTTGAACGACATCATCGCCCGGCACTATCCGGGGGCGTTGCCAACTAAATACTGGGGATGCTGATTATGGTATCATTTCCAAACGCTGATGGTGCTCACTGCGATTCCGTAGAAGATCACTACACCTTGCCATCAAATAGCATTCAGATGGATGTAAAAGTTCCTGTTCAACCATCAAATTTTGACGAGTTGCATAAGGGGGCCTTAATGGGGGCCTCCATATTTATGGAACCAAATAAAAACCAAAACAATCAATGGACTTACAAAACCAAATTCATTCCGAGTCCGGGCACCATATTTAAAGAAACCAGCCTAACGGCTGGTTTTTTGCTTTCTGAGTTCTTATAAAAGATCATGGACTCTCCATCGAACTTCGTTCGATGACTCGCCTTAGCAGGCTCGCCCTGCGGGCCAACGGCAAAGCCGTTGTTCAAATGCCTGCGGCATTAGTCCGAGTCCGGGCACCATATTTAAAAGAACCCGCCTATGGCGGTTTTTTTGCTTTCTGCTCTCCTGAAACTTCAAGCCCGTTTAGAAAGCAAAAAAAGCCGGAGAATGTCAGCGCATTCTCCGGCTTTTTCGTACTTATGAAGCAACAGCGACAGGCGTTATCCGTACAATTTCAGCCGCTGACACTGCTTTTCATGATGAATGCAAAAGCGAGGATCATTTGTATGCAAACCATCAATGGCAGATTCAGTATTGAGAATGTTAATAAACGATGCGTTTACGTTCATTAAAATCATTCCATTTTGTTTTGATATATTCGTCCAGTTCATTATGAAATCTTTCCCCGGAAAACTTTAATGCATTTTCACGACAGTCCAGAGGAAGAATTGAGTCTTTAATGGTATCGAAGTGACGCACGGCCTTTATCAGAGACGCCGCTGTTTGCTCAGCGAAAAAGACTCCTGTTGCATGCTTTTCACCGTAAGGTCTGATGGTCTCCAGAACGCCGCCTTTGCCAAAGGCAATAACCGGCGTTCCGCTGGCCTGCGCTTCGACAGGCGTGATCCCAAAATCTTCTTCCGCAGCGAAAACAAAAGCCTTTGCGCGTCGCATATAGTCTTGCATCACATCGTCAGGCTGATAGCCCAGTATTTCAATGTTACTGCCCGCTTTGGCCTTAATCTTGCCCATTTCAGAGCCGTCACCGATCACCACCAGCTTCTTATCCGGCATCTGACTGAATGCTTCCACAATCAGATCGATACGTTTATAGGGCACCATGCGCGAAGCGGTAAAATAGAAATCCTCTTTGTTCTCCTGCAATGTAAAACGCTCTACATCGACAGGCGGATAAATAACATCCGCGTCGCGGCCATAGACTTTCTTAATCCGGCGGGCAATAAACTGGGAATTGGCAATAAAGTGATCCACCCCATTAGCCGTCCGGTAATCCCACATCCTGATTTTATGCAGGAACCAGCGGGCAAGATTGCCTTTCAGCCCCTTATTCAGCCCTGCCTCACGCAGATACTGGTGCTGAAAATCCCAGGCATAGCGGATCGGAGAATGCACATAGCTGATGTGCAACTGGTCAGGACCGGTCAGCACGCCCTTGGCGACCGCATGACTGCTGGAAAGCACTATGTCATGTCCGGTCACATCAAGTTGTTCGATAGCCAGCGGCATTAAAGGCAGATATTGCTGATATTTCTTTTTAGCAAAAGGTAAGCGCTGAATAAAAGAGGTCGTCGCTTCTTTACCGTAGAATTTTTTGCGGGACTCATCAGAAAGAAAATCAACAACAGAATAGATATCTGCGTCCGGGTATAATTTAATAAATTCCGCAATGACTTTTTCGGACCCGGCAAATGTCACCAGCCAGTCAGCAACAATCCCCACACTCACATTATGTGACATAATCTAAACCTTATAAAATAAAAATGGGCAAAATAAACCCATAGCGAGTTATTACCACTCACTTAAATAAGATATTTTCAATAATTACATGCTACGAAGGATGGAAAGAATCTTCCTGGTTTGTTCCTGCATTAATTTTGTATTAGCACGGGATTCCACATTCAGTCGAACAACCGGTTCAGTATTAGAACTACGGAGATTGAAACGCCACTCATCAAACTCCAGACTTATTCCGTCCGTATGGTCGATGTTCAACGCCTCTCCTTCATACATCGCTAATACACGGTCAATAGACTCTTTGGGCTTTTGCAGGTAACTGTTTATTTCACCTGAAGCAGGGTAAGCGGTGATCCGGTCATTAACCAGTTGCCTCAGGGACTTACCTTTAACATGCAGTAATTCAGCGACCAGCAACCAGGGGATCATACCACTGTCACAATAATAGAAATCGCGGAAGTAATGATGGGCGCTCATCTCGCCGCCATAGACCGCATCTTCCTGGCGCATACGCTCTTTAATAAACGCATGACCGGTTTTTGACATCACAGGCACTCCGCCCGCACCGGTGACAATATCAATGGTATTCCAGCTCAGACGCGGGTCATGAATGATACGCGAGCTGGGGTATTTCTCGAGGAACGCGTCGGCCAGCAGACCCACGATGTAATACCCTTCGATGAAATTACCGGCATCATCAAACAGAAAACACCGGTCAAAATCACCATCAAACGCGATCCCCATATCTGCCTGGTGTTTAATGATGGCATTGGTGGTGTCCTGGCGGCACTCAGGCAATAACGGATTAGGGATGCCGTTGGGGAATGTTCCGTCGGCCTCGTGGTGAATTTTGATAAATTCAACCGGTGCTCCGGCAGCAATAAAGCGCTGCTCGATAGCATCCACAACGTGACCGGCAGCGCCATTACCGGAGTTAAATACCAGTTTCAAGGGACGGGTGAAATTCTCTAAATTGACATAGCTGAGCAACTTATCAACATACGCTTCCAGCACAGAGGCTTTTTCATAAGTGCCACGTATAGCCTTTTCTGCTGGTGCGAAATTATTAGCTTCGGCCAGTGCCTGAATCTCGCGTAAACCGGTATCGCCACTGATTGGACGGGAGTTCTCACGAACCAGTTTCATACCATTATAATTCATTGGATTATGGCTGGCGGTGACTTCAATACCACCATCAAGGCTGAGATAGGAAGTCGCAAAATAGATTTCTTCCGTGCCGCTCACGCCAATATCAACAACATCAGTCCCCGCATCCTGTAAACCCTTCGCCAGAGCAAGTTTCAATGCTTCACTGGTTAAACGAACATCACCGCCTAATACCATTCTATTTGGCTTTAAATATTCGCCGTACGCTCGTCCTATGCGATAAGCAATATCTTCGTTTAATTCAACACCTAATTCACCGCGAATATCGTACGCTTTAAAGCAAGATAATGTATCTGACATATTTCACCCCAAAATTAACAGCGACCATAGTGATCTTTTATACGAATAATATCATCATCTTCCAGATATGAACCTGATTGTATTTCCAGAAGTTCAAGAGGTATTTTTCCGGGATTCTCTAATCTGTGATGAGCACCAATGGGTATAAATGTGGATTCATTTTCAGTCAGCAGATAATCTTTATCTTCCAGAATAACTCTGGCTGTACCCGAAAGAATTACCCAGTGTTCAGCCCGGTGATGATGCATTTGTAATGAGAACTGTCCGCCCGGTTTTACCGTTATTCGATTCACATGATAACGGGGCGCCGTCACAACATTATCGTTCCGCCCCCATGGACGATAAGATTCACGATGCACGCGATATTCCCGGCGTTTATGACTTTTTAAATATTCAACGACTTTTTTAACGTCCTGCACCTGGTTTTTATCAATCACTAAAACGGCATCTTTAGTATTAACAATCACCAGATTATCTACACCAATAGCGGCCACCAATTTTTCATCGGTATTGATATAACAATTCGTCGCATTATGAGTAAATACATCGCCACTGAGGGCATTACCCTCGATGCTTTTATTATTCACTTCCCAAAGAGCCGACCAGGAACCCACATCATTCCAGCCCGCATCTAACGGAACGACAATCGCATCAGTGGTTTTTTCCATCACCGCATAATCAACAGACTCATCGGGACAGGAAATAAATGATTCTTTATCAACACGAATAAAATCCTGCTGCTCATCGGCCTGTGAGGTTTCAATGGCTTTAAGACAGGCATCAACAATGTCCGGCCTGAATTTCGTCATCTCTTGCAGAAAACGCTTCGCACGGAACAAAAACATACCGCTGTTCCAGTAATACTCACCGCTTTCCAGATATTGCATCGCGGTAGCAAAATCCGGCTTCTCGACAAAACGCTGCACCCGAAAAACAGGATCTGCGTCGGTGCACAATTTGGTTCCCCTCTGTATATAACCGTATCCGGTTTCCGGACCGGTCGGCACGACACCGAAGGTCACCAGCTTCCCCTGTTCCGCGAACGGAATAGCATTCTGTACGGCCTGGTGAAAGGCCGCAGGAGACTCGATAACATGGTCGGCAGCAAGCACCAGCAAAAGCGGGTCTAAACCTTTGTCGATAGCACTGAGCGCAGCCAGCGTAATCGCAGGCGCCGTATTGCGCCCGACAGGCTCGAGGATAATATTATCTTTGAGCTGATTTATTTGCCGCAGTTGTTCGGCAACGAGAAAACGATGCTCTTCATTACAAATAACCAGCGGCACAGAAACATCCAGCCCTTTTAAACGGCAGACGGTTTCCTGCAACATTGAATTATCGCCATGCAGACGAAGAAATTGTTTTGGATAAAGCTCACGAGACATCGGCCACAAACGGCTACCGGTACCGCCAGCCATGATTACTGGAAGGATCATAATATTCGTCTCAGGAAAAAGTCAGATAAGATGCAATCATTAAAAAACAATTCAGTGCTCAGAGAAATAACTGAATTATCATTCAGAATGAGCACTGACAAATTGTGAATGATTTATGCTTTAATTTTAAAAACTGTTTTAAGGGAAAAGTAGAGCAATACTGGAGAAATTCTAATCATGAGTATGGAGTAAAATTTTTTATAATTAAGTTGCGGTTTTAACCTGAATAAACATGAAACATTGATGCGTTTCTGGATTTCTGTAACTTCATTTACCGGAGCACCAAATTTAATTGCATTAATAAAAACCATCAAAGCCACAATATACTCATGCTTTATTATCCTCAGCTTGTCTGATTCTGAGATAATTAAAGGCTTTATCAGTGACTTGGTAATTTCCAGGTATTGCAGTCTGTCTAGTGCTTTTCGGTAGGATTTTTTTGTCAATGAGGAAACATGCTGTACATAATGATACTTGGGTTCACTGCCAAATGAGATGTCAGCACCATTGAGAAACATCGTCATAATGACAAGATAGTCTTCAAAAACGGGTAACGTAGTGTCAAAATGAACATTCAGGAAAAGATCCCGTTTGAATATCTTATGCCAAAGGAAACCTGTTATTTCATTTTCCAGCATAGAAAAAACAGCATCTTTACCCTTCAGAATCTTTTTGGGAGAAAATTGATTTACCGTACCGCTTTGGACACCCTCGGGTGTTTCAGAGTAGTATAAGCACTGGCCTATATCCGTATTATTACTTACTACAATGTTCATTAAATAACTTATCGCATCATGCTCAAAGTAGTCATCAGAATCTAAAAAACAAATAAAGTCCCCTTTTGCATGCTCCACTAACTTATTCCGTGTGAAAGAAACCCCTTCATTTTTAACATTATGAGAAATGCTACGACGGATATGATCGTGCTCAATAAAAAAACTCTCAACAATTGCCACTGAAGAATCGCTCGAAAAATCATCGACAATAACCACTTCTATATTAGAATAGGTTTGAGTGGCAACAGACTCCAGGGCCTTCCTGATATACTTTTCAGAGTTGAAAAGAGGAATAAGGATGCTAACTAATGCTGATTGAGTTTCCATAAAATCATCTAGCCCCTCTTAAATATCTTTCCCGCCAGTGAAAGTATCATTGCTTTTCTACTCTTAGAAGTGATAGTAAAAATAAGAGTAAAATAGGATATCGCACCAACGGTAATTTTTACTGCTATTCCAGCCCAGGATTCATTTAATAATGTAAACTCCTGCATACCCATCAGAATAATACACATACCCCCGGCGCATATAATGGGAACAATAATCTCTCTTATGTATTGTCTGAATGTTAAATTTAAGAGTGTTAATGCACACCATGCGGAAACAGGGTAAAGAAGTATTGTACGGATGGAAAATACCAGTGCAGTAGCAATCAAACCATATCGAACAAAAATATAGAATGCCAAAACATTACTTATTGCATAAAGCAGTGTTAATCTGGCTTGCCATTCAGGTTTATCACGGGCAAACATGACGGAATGATTGTAATATCCAATCGATGTAACAAACCCTACAGCACTGACAATTTGCATTATGGGTACAGATGGCATCCATTTCTGTCCCAGCAGCAGAAAAGTAATATCATGAGATAATGCACTAAGACCAACAAAAGCAGGCGCTGTTACCAGAACGGTAAAATAGGTTGCTTGCAGATACTTTTTACCAAATTCATCTAAATCATTTTTATATCGGGTAAATGCGGGTAATGAAACCCGCATTAATGCGGATGAGAGAACGGTGTTCAGGGTGTTTACGATACGTTTACCCGCCGAATAAACACCGGCACCCGCTGTTCCAAGAAAGTAGGTAATAAAGAAAACATCACTATTTTGATTGGCGAAGTTAGTAATATTGCTCAGAGCCACATGCTTAGAAAACCCTACAGACTCGCGAATGGAATCCTTTGAAATTTTCATTTTGGGCTTCCAGGGGGTCGTCACCCACAGCACTACCAGAGAGATCAGTGAAGTGACAACTTGCTGTACCACCAGACTCGTAACAGCATACCCTTTACAGGCAAGCACCACTCCGACAGCCCCCCCGATAGAGATCGAGCAGATTGATCTTATCGCTAAAGGGCGGAACATCATATTATGCGTTAACCAGGCTTCGTGTGTCCGGCTCAATCCGCTGACGACAATAATAATGCCTGTTCCCCGGATGACATTGGCCAGCTCCGGTACTTTCATGTATGCCTCAATAAACGGGGCGGAAAAGAAAACAATCAAGAATGCGGGTACAGATAAAGAGAAACATAAAAAAAATGCAGAATTATAGTCTACAGGTGTCGGTGATTTCATTCTCACGATCGATGTCGCAATACTATCGAATATAACATTGCGAAAAAACTGCGTAACAAGCAAAGATACACTGAGCATGCCGTATATACTGGGTGTCAGCAACTTCGCTAATATTATGAATATAATAAATGTTATGACTTGTGAAACTGTATTATCCAGAACAGACCAGATAGCGCCTGAAATTATACTCGGCTTCTGGTTTCTCGCTTGAGCATTCAATTTAGCGTCCTTAGAATATCATTTGCATTTTGAAAGCCTGTCGATGCCGCTTAATAAGCGCTCTACATTATTGGTAAATTTAAAATCTTCGCTTAGAAAACCCGGTCTGGACTTCGCATCAAGAAGCACGCTGGATGCCTGGTCAATAAATCTGTTATTCAAATTCAGATTAAAACGCTCTTCAACTGTCCTGATAGCTTTGTTTGGAATTCGATGCAACGCTAACTGAGTTAACTGCTGATACTTCTGCCACCACTTTTTGTTCTTTAGCTCTCGCTGTTTTCTGAAATATTTAACAGCGAACTCTACATCTGAATCAGGTAAGAAATACTTTTCTCCATAGGTACACAGAGATTTATCGCGTAAATACTCACGCAGGGAACTGCTTCCCAGAACAGTTGGCCGGTAGGGGGTATTTATGGTCTGAGTCCAGTCTAACCATTTGAATGTATTGATCTGTGAGGAAGTAATTAAGGGAACCCAGGGTACGCGCAGAGCGTCAGCAATAATGGCCGCATGCATAGCATCCGCCAGCACCAGTTTTGCATGTCTGATTTTTTGGATAACCGTCTTTGCATCCGATTGAGGATTCACGAACTCAATCCCAGCCTGCTGGCACACCTTTTCCCATTGCCCGGTGGCAAGCGCGTGATGATGAGGAACAAAAATTACCCCTTTGCGTTCAGCATCTGAGAGTGGTTGAAACTCAGCGAGCGTGTTTAAAAGGGCAGCGCCATCAGTAATAAATTTGTCTTTCGGCAATCCTAAAATCTCAGCACTGAGCGGACCCCGAACGCAGAGTGTTTCCCAGGAGCTGTCGCCAAAGTTGACTGGCGGATAGCCGTAACCGACACCGCTCGAGAAGACTATCCATTTTTTAGCCGGAGGCATGGCAGAAGTAATAATGGTGCCAATCCCTGATACCCTGACATTTTCGTTATCATCAAAAAAGCCGGGAAGCAATGCATCCCAGATCCATGCGTTAAGGTCGTCCCCAAAATTCCCATGCGCAGATTTATAATAGTAAATTTTCAATTTATCACCGATTAATATTTAATGGCTAACTCGATAGAATAGTAAGCATTCTTGAATATGATTTATCCTGATCATATTCATTGTCAATTTTCATTTTTGCATTCTGACATATATCAGATAAAACACTGGGATCTTTTATAATATCTGAGACGATATTTGCAATACCTTCGGCATCATGTTCTTTGACCAAAAATCCAGATATTCCATTTTCTATCAATTCAGGGATCCCGCTGTGAAAAGTTGAAATTACCGGGATACCCATAGCCATGGCCTCCATCAATGCCACCGGTATTCCTTCCATATCGCCATCCGCGGCTGTCACTGAAGGTAATAAAAAAATATCCGAGATATTTAAGTAGTCAGTAACAGTTTCCTGCGTCTGCGCGCCTGAGAAGATCACCTGCTCGTTCAATTCAAGTTCAGAAACCTGCAACTCAAGGTCATTGCGTAACGGACCATCACCGATAATGGTGTAGCGAAAATGAATATTTCTTTTCTTCAAAAATGAACATGCAGTGATGGCAACTGATATCCCTTTTTTCTCTGTAAGCCTTGCGATAGAGAGTAAGCGAATGGGATTACCCAAAACGGATCGAGGTCGAAACGAGAATTTGTCAACACTGATCCCCATCCTGACAACATGAATATTTTTCTCATGACCTGAAACGGCTTTGATTTTATTAGCCCATAACTGACTTACTGGCAGGATGAATTCCGCATTATCAAAAAGATTTTTATAATCATCCTTAAAAACATCAAGAGTACGAGTTTGTGAAATGTCATTACCATGAAACACTGCAGCTAGTTTACCTTTAAGAAAATCAAGCTTCCTTAGTTGATTTGCCAATACCGCAGTAGTGCCAAAGTGAGAGACGATAACATCAGCCTCTATGGGAGGCTTATTTTTTGACAATATATACGGGAGCATCAACGTTTTCGCATAATAGCCATATTTAGAGACATTCATACTCTTAATAGCACAAGAGGAAAGAACACAAGGGAGCAGTCCTTTAAGTCGCGCAAAAACCCTGGAGATCTTACCTTTTGGTTCTCGTTCAAGTAAATATCGCGTTTTATCTATCAAATCAAATTTTTTGATAACATGGTGTTCAGCATCCAGCTCACCGGGAAAAACGGAAACTATGCTTACGTTGCAACCCTTGTTAATGAAATACGCTATTTGGTTGAGGATAAACGTTTCAGAAAGCACAGGGAATTTATATACAAAAAACAAAATCCTCATATTACCTCTTTACTCTCATTAATTAATTACATAAATACTAATTAATAATACATTATAACCTTCACCATCATTTATGATTATCTTTATTAAGTAACTCAGTAATGACAGGAGCGACTAACTTGGGCGAGAGATCATTGTTCAGGAGGCCAAAATTATAATCCCTCTTGCTCTTGTCTTTGCCATCATCAATGAGGTCATAAATCCAGACACCTTTTATGTATGAACGAGACTTTGCATCCTCAATATAATTTTTTATATAATCGGCCGATTCTTGCTGGCTCATTCCCCCAGGTCCGGTATAGTTTGTCACTCCAACTTCAGTAATGTATAAGGGGAAATCCCTCCCTGCTATTTTGTGGCTATCAGCGTAAAACTCATCAATAAAATCTAAATTACCTTTTGTCGTTCTTAAGTCCCGGCGACCATTCAGATACGAATAAGTGTGGATTGAAATCCCATCGGCATAATCCAGAATCCCCAATTTTAGTAACTGCTCAAACCAAACCACATCCGTAATATTCAGATATTTGGCTCTTTGTTCCAGGGGATTGAATCCGCCGGCCAAGATTATTGCATTGGGGTCGATACTTTTTATTGCCTTGCTTGTTGCCTTAACGAGATTAAAATAGACCTCAGCAGAAGGTATATTGTCACGATAGCGGGTCATTCCAGTACCAATAGTCCATTCATTCCAAATTTCGTAATATTTCACTTTCCCCTTAAATCTTGACGCAACCCAACTTGCATATCTAACGAAATCATCAATCGATTCCTGATTTCGTGGATAATCACCGTTATTATACAATTTATTTCCATAATCAAGGATCAAGATAGGACTGAGACCTTTACTCTGGGCATTTAAAAATGCAGCGTCAGTTTTTTTTATATTATCACTTACTGAAAAAACGCCTTTAGTTCTTTCAACGTTTGACCAGGAATAGTCCTCACGAAATGATGTAAATCCCATTTCTTTGATTTTTTCTAAATATATACTGCTTTCTCCACGATAACCTTGAAAGTGCGTTCCTGCTCCGATAATTGTACACATTCCGTATGACGAGTGAATGAATATAAACACACAACACATTTTTATATAAAGCATCATCCTGTTCATTATCTACCTTACTAAAATAGCCTATGAGGTGCAGTTTACTTTTTTAAGTTATTCAAACAATTCGTTATCAGATCGGCCGTTTTCTCCCAGGTGAATTTTTTTGCCTGAATTAAACCTTTTGCTATTAGTTCCTTTTTCAAATCTGGATTGTAATAAAGGTTGCCTATTGCCAGCGCAATCTCCTCAGTGTTTTCAGGATCCACAAGGATTGCTGCATCACCTGCGACTTCTGGTAAAGAGGTTGTGGTGGACGTTATCACAGCGGTACCACTGGACATTGCTTCAATGACAGGAAGACCAAAACCTTCGTAAAGTGAAGGAAATAATAAAAAAAGTGATTCTTTGTATAAAGATGCCAGTTCGCTGTTCTCCACGCGCCCTTTAAAAATAACTCTATCCTGCAAGTTTGTACGTTTAATTTCGTTCAGCAGGCTTTCATCCGGATCCCCTGTAAAAACTAACTTTACTGAAGAGGGAATGTTAGCCATATGAAAAGCTGACAATATTCTCGATTCATTTTTATGTTTCTTTCTGTTACTGACAACTAAAATGTATTCACCTTCAGAGTTAGTTACCCTACTCTCTGTATTTAAAAACTCCTCCGACACACCATTCCCAACCACCAGGACCCTGGAATCACTTATGCCAGCCCATTCACAAATTCTTCTTTTTGAAAAATTCGACACTGTCAGAACTTTAAGCGATTTCTGACAAGCTCTTTTCATCACAAATTCATAATATATTTTCTTAAGAAAACTACTATTGTGCTCTATATCTATATGATTCAAGTCGTGAATAGTAATGACACTTCTGTTTAAAAAGAATAACGGACAGTTATATCCCGGTGAAAAGTATACCCCACGTTTGAATGCTAAATATAAAGTGATAAAAAAAACATCAAAAGGACTTGTTGGTTTCAAACCATTTTTTATTTTTACAAATCCCTTATTGCGTACCAATACTTCATTTGCGAATCGTCCGATCCCATGCTCACCAATCCAGCGTGCATCAAAAATTATTCTTGCCATCCTTATCCCCATTCATTTCAATCAGCATTTCTAACATGCTTTATAGACTCTTGAATTGATCAAAAAACCCATGGAAAGTGCCATAAATGGATACTCCGGAGCCGTCATTGATAATCCAAATAAACATAAAACTATTAGCAACAATGATAAATACCTGCAAGTATTCCCATTATTAAATACAGTAGATTGATAAAAAGCCCAAAATAATAAAATGAATCCCAACAGATAACCACCGGAACCAATAAGATAAAGATACATACTATCACCCGGATTATAGGCACCTGTCCCTAATTTGGAACCCACTCCAATCGTTCCCATTCCACCACCAAAGAAAAGGTCTCCATTACTGATGATAGTATTAACACCTTCCGGCCAGGTATTAGTCAGTCGATCATTCAGCGATGCTAATAACATAACCTGCATCGGATCCCTGCTTACATTAAAATGATAGTTGGTACTTCCTATCGTAAACACTGTAAAGATAAAAGCACAGGCTAATGTAATCCGCCATATAACTTTGACAGGAATAACTTTCACCAGAATGTAGAGAAGGAGAATAATATGGAGTAAAAAAATTGTTTTAGATATGGTTAATAAAGCTACAAGTGCACTAAAAACAAATGAACTAACAATCAAGGTTTTACTTTTACTTGTTGATACTATATATAGAAGAAGAATTAATACGTTAGCGGATGCCTGTAAAGAACTCTTAAAAAAACCAGCGTATCGGGTATAGCCACCGCTGCTGCCTATCTGAGAGGAAGAAACATCCATCCCGGCAATTTCATATGATACGTTATACCAGGGGTAGTTGAAAAACACGTTACAAATAACACCACAGCATGATAATAGAAAAATAATTACTATAATACGGTTTGTTTTTTTCTCCTTAAGATTTGACATAATTATTCTTGCCCCGTGATAACCCAGAAACAGAGGAAGAATTGCCCAAACACCGACAAATATTGCTGCCGGTTGAGATGATATCATGCTTATAAAAATCAAATAGCATATAGTTACTGAAGCAATCATTCCATTTACAGTTACTTTTCTATAATACAAAACCAATATTATCGAGAAGGCTTGAGTCAGTAAAATAAAGAGCTTTGGCATGGAAAATAAAAATTCGACACCAGCCATATGAAAGACCATCCGAAGTGGTCCTGCCAAACATTCAAAAATGATAAAAAGTAACAACGTTAGTCCAATAAGCTTTTTCTCTACCCCCTTCATTGTCATTTTATACACCCGATTTGCCGTTATAAACCCGGAGATATTGGTTAGCTATTTCCCTGGGTGTAAACCGCTCAATAAGCGAAGAGTCGATGGATTTTATCTCAGCGGTTGCTATTTTATCGTCGAAGTCACGTTCAATATTATCGGTAATAATGATGTTAGGCAGGAGCATAGATAACTCTGTCATTGCCCCAACCGGGTTGGTGAGAACCAATTTATCAGCCAGTACACATTCAACCACAGTACGCCCAAAGGGTTCATCCCATCTGACAGGAAGAACGACAGCATCAACCTGATTCAGAAAATCGTCCAGTTTCATAAACCCTTTCAGGGTCACATCAGATTTATTTGCCAACTCCATTAGTGATTGCTGCTCTTCAATATTGACGAAGTTACCGGCAGCAATGAATGAATATTTTCTTTTATACTGACCCGCTACATTACAGAAGATATCAAATCCTTTTTCAGTTGATAACCTACCGATGAACCCTATTCTTTTAATATCCTTAACTTTATCTGCTTCTATTTTTGAGACAGCATTATAAATAACATGGTGTCCCGCTCTTTTGAAAAAGGCGTTATCGCAATGCTGCTTTTTGATAAATTGACTAATGCCGACATACTCATCAACATGTCGGTCATATACTCTCTTTATTGCAGACCAAAATAAAATACTTTTACCTTTTAAACTCATCCTCTGACCATGACTAAATAATGTGCTATTAGGATGAAAAAGATAATAGTCTCTTGAAGTGTGTATGAGTCTGACCTTGCATTTTTTTACAGCCTTCCATAAAAGCACTGAAAATCCTGATATATTATTTGTATGAACAATATCAGGAGCAAATATCTGGATTTCTTTCAAAGCCTTAAAATACATTTTCACATTCAAATAATCGAACAAATGCCAGATAGCCTTTTTTAAAAAGCTTTTATTTTCATTCGTAAATGGCCAATAGACATTGGATAACGGTAACTTAACAAGCTCTACCCCATTAAGCGTAGTCACTTCCCTTTCATCCCCTTCCGTAAGACTCACCACTCTCACTGTATGTCCTTGCAGCGCGAGTTCTTCGGCAAGGAGCTGAACCGAAACCTCGGCGCCACCAATTCTGTAGGGGAAATACAATGTGTTGAATATCATTATTTTCATTTTATTTCCCATTTCTTCGAAGGTGCTGCATATTTATTAACAGGGTCACTTATTTAATGATGAGCATTCCGTCTGAGAAACTTGTTTCCCAGACGGAGATCTAAAATCTATTTTTCTTTGTTATCGGTGTAAGAGTAATCATATTGACTATAACCGTAACCGTAGTAGCTACTCGCCTTTTTAAGCACGCCATTGAGAATACAACCTTTTATTTGCACACCCACTTGCTCAAAACGCCTGATACTGACCTCTACTTCTTTAACCGTATTTGTTCCATAACGAGCAACCAGCAATGATGTGCCAGCGCAACGACCAATAATGGCTGCGTCTGTTACGGCTAAAATAGGCGGTGTATCGATAATAACCAAATCATAATTATCTGAAGCCCAGTCAAGCATTGAACTTAAGCGTTTATGCATCAGTAATTCTGAAGGGTTAGGCGGTAACTTTCCTCTTGGGATGAAATCAATGCCGATCTCCGGTACATGTTTCTCTATTTCATTAATATTTATTTTTCCGGAAAGAATATCCGACAACCCTAGCTCTCCTGTAAATCTGAAAAGTTTATGTGAATACCCTTTTCGCATGTCTGCATCAATAAACAGTACTTTTTTACCTGACTGGGCAATGACCGCTGCCAGATTACTGGCAATAAATGTTTTACCCGCGTTTTGGGTTGAACCGGAGATCATCAGAATATTATTACTTGCTTCCATCATGGCAAAATGCAAGCTCGTTCGCAGACTACGGATGGCTTCAATAGCTAAGTCTGCTGGGTTTTCTACTGCCAGGAATTTGATTTCAGATTGCCTTTTTCTCCCCCCACTTCTATTTGATCTCTCTGGTTTATTTTTCTTATTTAACCACTCGGAAAGCGGGACACTGGCATAAACGCTGACGCCAACTTCTTCCAGCTGCTCCGGAGATTCAATTCCACGACGCACAAAAACTTTCAGTAAAACGAGTGAAAAAGAAACAAATAGCCCCGCAACAATACCGATCAAAACAACCAGGGTTTTTCTTGGTTTCACCGGTTTAGGTTGTGTTATTGCGTTGTCGATAATACGAACATTACCGATTGCACTGGATTTGGCGATACTGAGTTCTTGCTGACGATTGAGCAACTGCATATAAATAGCCCGGCCAGAGTCAACATCTCGACTCAAACGCTCTACTTCTTGTTGAGTTGCCGGCATTGCCGTCACACGTTTATTTAGGCTATCTCGCTCATGCACCAAGGTCTGACGTTTTTCCAGCAGGGCCTTATACGTCGGATGGCTTTTCGTATAAAGTTGCGAAATCTCGGCCTCGCGAAACGTCAGTTCATTAAGCTGGCTGTCTACATTAACGATTTGCTCAAGTACCGATTTTGCTTCTAGCGATAAATCAACCGAATCCTTCTGACGGCGGTACACATTAAGTTTATCCTCAGCATCGTTCAGTTCGCTTCGTACAAGCGGTAACTGCTGATTCAGAAACTCCAGGCTTTTCGCATCTTGAGCAGCCTGACGGGCAATATTCTGGTTCAGATAGTTTTGGCTAATATCATTAAGGACTGACGCTGCCAGCACCCTGTCATCACTATTGAATGACAGGTTTAGGATCCCCGTATCTTTACCCTGTTCGTCGACAGTAAGCGAATTGATTAAACCGTTGATAGCATCTAATCGCGTTATATAGTTGACCGTGAATTGTGTTCCTGGATCAGCATCCATACTCCGGACGTTCAGGGCAATGCCATCTTGTGTAATTAAGGTCCCCACTTCTCCATCCAGTTTGAAATTATCACCTTCGACCTGGAAACGGTGTTTATCAATAACTGTCAGCGTAATATTCGGTACATCATTACTGGTTTTAGGGATATACAGACGACTGATGCTCAGTTTTCCCGGGATCTCGCCGGTCATCCTTGCCCAGCCTCGCCCAAATACCGGAAAGTAATTCTGAGTTATAACAGCCTGTAAATTAAGATCATCAACGGTTTTGCCTAAGATCATTCTGGATTGCAACAATGCAATCTCAGGTTCAGAAACAGGCTGAGAATCCGGTAACATCTGGCTAATGCTATCAAGGATAGCGTTACCCTTTTTTTGTTCAATCTGTATCATCGCTGTGGCCTGGTAAACAGGTGTGGCGAATAGGGCATAAGTTACCGCCAACAGAGTGATAACCATGGTCAGAATAATAATCAGTTTACGGTGATCGAGAATTTCCCCATAAAGGCGTCCCAAATCGATTTCGTCAGAGTCTGGTGTTGCGGTTATTTTTGAAATAGCTGATGACATGCGATGATTTCCTGAGAGATTAGGCGGTGAGCTTCTGTGCCCAGCGTTGACAGGCCTGATCAATAAGCTGATAAACGGATTCGAAGGCTTCCTGGCTTTTGCGATAGGGATCCGGGATTTCCCGATGTTCTGACCAGTGTCCCAGTAGCATGATTTTGCCTCTGGCCTGTGGAGCCATTTCGCTGATGTGTTCCAGGTGCCTATCTTCCATCACCAAAATAAGGTCGAACTCTCCGGCCATCGAAGTCCGAAACTGCGTGCCTTTATGTCCTTCTAACGACACACCGTGGCGCCCGGAAACAATCACAGCAGTCTCATCAGCCGGGTGATTGACCATGGCCATCAGTCCAGCGGAACGGATCATTTTTTCAGGAAAATATTGCTTCATGATCCGTTCGGCCATTGGCGAACGACATATATTGCCGGTGCACACTACAAGAACTGAAGAGAACATGGTCAGTTCCACTGGTTGATGTAACGTGTGCCTTCAATCATGTCATGCACACCCGCAATGGTCGGGACTATCTGAGATATCACACGATTCCAGCGAACAAGCGGTGCTGTAGTGACATAAACGATATCGTAAGGTTGCAGCTGGAATTCAGTGCTCATCACCATCGAGGAGGCATCTTTTGCATTTAACTGATAGATGTCGGCGATTTTGCTTTTATTGCTGCCTTTAAGCGGGCGAATGACAAATATCCCGGAGGCATCTGCCATGCTTTGTGAGATACCGTCTGAGTTACCCAGCGCTTCGGCCAGCGTCATTCCGCTGCGATCCATTTTCAGCGTGCTCTGTTTTGTGACTTCTCCCATCACAAACACTTTAAGGTCGTCATTACGCGGTACGAACAGAATGTCACCGGGATACAGTAAGCGGTTCTGTGTCAGGTCGCCTTTTTGCATCAGAGCATGCAGGGAAATCTGCGTATTCTGACCTTTATGGTTGAGCACAACGTTACGCCAGTCCGCATCCGGCGCTAATCCCCCTGCCGCATTGATGGCGTCAATGACAGTAAGAGGAATATTAGTGACGGGTTGCTGGCCGGATTTTACGACTTCCCCGGTGGTATAAATTTTTTGCGAACGGAACGCGGCAATACTGACGTCAACTTGCGGGCTTTCAATATAAGCTGCCAGACGGGTACTGATTTCCTGACGAACCTGGGTGACCGTTTTACCGGTGACTTTTAATTTACCAATATAGGGATAGAAAATCGTACCGTCTGAATTCACCCAGTTACCGGTATCACTGGCACTTCGATACTGACCTGCCGGTGTCGTCAATTCAGGATGGTCCCAGACGGTCACCATCAGTACATCGCCGATACCGATATGATATTCATAATCTTTAAGCTGCTGATCTAACTGCGGATTGGGGCGGGCTATCACTGACTGCGGTCGTAAATTATCGATCAGTGCTGGCGTCAGGGGATAAATATTAACCAGCTTATCAATATCATAATGTCTATCGGGTTGTTCAACGACTTCTTTTCCTGCTGTTTTTAAACTCTGGCCTGGAACAAGGGTGCATCCACTTAATAACCCCAACGCGGTTATCATCAGAGAAATATTCAAAAATCTATTTTTCATTATTTCACATCATCTGTATTTCAGGTTTAATATCTGCCTATCAGAGAGAATCCCTATTCCCAATCTGGCAGTCGCAGTTTCTCATTCCTGTGTGTAGATATTAACAAAAGCATCAAAACACTTTCATGACGGAGCGATTCAAACCCTTTTATACAGTCTGAATAACCAGGACTACGAAAGTATTAAAACTTATTTTTCATGCAAATTAAGGTGACGGATTTATTTCTTATAAAGGCATCTGGTGCAGAATAATTTATTAAAAATCATCACGGGATCGTAGTTATCAGTCTAATAAGCCCCCTCTCTTCTGAGCACAACACTCACGGTTTTAAATAAAATGGCGATGTCATTCCACATTGACCAGTTTTTGACATACCAGGCATCAAGATAAACACGGGTTGAGTAATCGACTTCACTGCGTCCGCTCACCTGCCAAAGCCCGGTCATTCCCGGTTTGCTGAGCAGGTAATAATCAACTTCATCGCAATAACGCTCCAGTTCAGCAGTAATAACAGGACGCGGTCCTACCAGACTCATTTCACCTTTTAAAACGTTAAAGAGTTGCGGCAACTCATCAAGACTGGTCCGGCGCAGAAAATGGCCGATAGCCGTTATGCGTGGATCGTATTTTAGTTTGAACGTCAGATCCCATTCCTGTCGCGCTTCAGCATTATTTTCCAGCAATTCTTCCAGCACTTCCTTCGAGTTAATTATCATCGAGCGGAATTTCAGACATTTAAAGGGTTTACCATTTTGACCAATGCGTTCATGACCATAAATTGCGGGCCCGCCATCTTTTCTCACTTTACGGCTGATGTAGAGCAGCAGCGGCGACAACAGCATGATGATCGCCAGTGAACCGACGATATCAAATAAGCGTTTTGCCAATCGCGAGGAGCACTTCGCCAGGTTCTGATGCACGCGGAAAATCATCACTTCCTTGCTGAATATAAATGACATGTCGGTGTTATCCAGCGGCATACCGCGAAGCGTGGGAATGACAGAAACGGACCGGTATCCATTAATCATAAATACCCGCAGCCATGCATTTCGGATGTCGCTCTGATGCGATTCTACGGCCACGATAAACTGCGTCTTTTTATCGACATTAGTGCGTACCCAGTTTTCGTCCGAAGGCATAACCGGCACGCCTTCTATCGCATCTCCGGGCTGGTCGCTGGGTTCACTGGAAATAAATTTAAGAACCCGCAGTCCGAGGTTTCGGTCACTTTTAATGGCGTTATACCCTTCACGCGCATTATTGCCGCTGCCAATAATGATTGCATCTCGTTCCCAAAGCCCGAGTGAATCCAGCACACGCTTGGTCATCATTCGCGCGAATGGCACCAGAATAAGTACAAGAGTCCAGGTCAGTACCCAGAGATAACGGGAGAAATACCATTTAGCAAAGGCGATCACTGCGATTTCGATAAGCGCAAAAATAAGCAGAGTGCGCAGGATTTCTTTCAATTCAAACCAGAATGTTTTTCGATAGTAATAATGTCTTAGTCGCAGGTGAAACCACGCCACACAGCAAATGGCTAATAAGCTGTGCAACGCAATCCAGCCGGAAGTCTGTGCAGCGGGGATCCGTTGCTCAAAATCCGTCATGACCTGACTGAGTATTCCTTTAGCCAGATACAGAGAAAGTGTGAAGCTAAGAAAATCGGATAACGCGAGTAATAAATTTGACCAAAGGTTCCTGGTGAGAAATGTCATATGCACCTCACAACAATTAACGATAATAATCCTCCCTCACGCCTTTGCCTGAAGGAATTTTATGCTGATGAATAATAATGCGATAGCTGCGTGAGTCAGACATCAAATGTTATAGTCATAAATAAAACGCATAACATTTCCTGATGCAGAGAAAAATCTCATGCTCTAGAAAGTCTATTGCAAAATTTATAGTTAAGTTTTATACATTCTTAATACGCACATGATAACTCATTGTTTTTTGGCCATGCTACCGCCCCTGGTTTACGGCCACCAATTTGCCAAAACATAACCAAGATAAATTTTAACGCAGTTAATCCTCACCAAAATATTCAGGGTGATTTATGCGGGTAGATCTACATTAAAGTTGCAACGGGCAAATAACGTTTTATTCACCTATGCATCACTTAATATTCTCTTTATCAAAAAAAAATGAGTAAACTCTTCCTGTCCATAGGCAAACCACAACGCCCCGTACATGCTCCGGCTATTACTGCCACTCAGAAACTCAATGTACTGTGGACTTCCGGCGCCATAGATGATGACGCCATGACAATTATGGCCTGAGGGGATCTGGTTTTTTCTTAGTGAAAGGGTTCCCTGGTATTGCCAAAAAGGTCTTACTCATTTTTATATATTCAAATATTTACTTATTACCTAAGACAAACTGGACTTTCCTGTGCCGAAATTGTCCAGCCCTGACGGACAGCATCGTAAAAAATCTGACCATAGCATCACTTTTAACTGCCAATTCTGTTTCCCACAGCGTGTTTATGCAAAAAAAACAAAGCTGAACTGCTGTTGGCGTCAACGCCTATTTTTCTCAAGGAATTGCACTTATGTACACTTACCGTCTTGACACTCAGTTTCAGAATATTTGAGATGCTTGTCACCGACAGACCAGACATCATCATCACTAAAACCTTCTCTTCCATCCTGGTAATATTGTAATTAAAAGCCTGCTTGTTAAGCGTCGTGCCCTGAAGCTGGATAAACTGTTCTACTGAAGTCACGACGACAGCCAATTCGTTTTTTTTCTTAAGAAACTTAAATTCTTTCTTAAGCAAAAGTTCAAGCATCAACATATCGACCGCAGAGGACATAATGAGGATCCTTTCCGGGTCCAATACGCTCATATTTTCTCGCAAAAACTCATAACATCTGTGGAACCCGCCGCCTGATGGATCAATGATCAGATAATCTTTTGCATACAAGTTCACCTCATCGCCGTGGTCATAAGAAATGACTTCATTAACGTAAGGTAACTTCCTGGAGATTATTTCTTTCAACGCCAATTTTGTATACTGGCACTCACTCCAAATTATTACCCGAGGCATTGAGCCGCCTAATTGTGAGGTTTTAAAAACGCTTAAATCCTGCCCCGTGAAACCGGGGAAGAATAAAGCACTCTCAGAGAGATATAAGGAAAACGAATATTTAAATTCGTTCTATATCCTATTTAAATCTTTTCAGTAGCCGTATGTAGAGTAATACGCAGCGGAAACTCTTCAAATCGTTTTTCTCGCTCATAATTGCAGGCAACAATAGGTTTAACCGATCGATTTACACGATCTTATCGTTAAACCCATCAATTTTTACTAGGCAGATTCCTAATGAATCCCGAAAAACACCAAGAAAATGTGAGTATCGCAACGATTTTTGATATATTTCGACTCGAAACTAAGAATAGTCTCATTAATAATCCCTCCCATAGAGTGTGTTTCATTCGCAGAATAATTAACCTGAAAGTTTACGTTAAAACAGAATATTTCACTTTTTTAAGGGTGATTTAAGTTTCATTTATTTACCGATAATAAACACGAAAACATAAGAATTGAGTGATTTTCTGAAAATCTTATTAGGTGAAACTGATCTATTGGTTTTTTATATACATTTATGCTTGTAAATTAACATTTGCAATTCACCAGGGCATACCTCAGAGTATTCTTACCTGATGTGAAAATAGTCTTATTGCTTTAATTTGAAACAAACATCGCCCCTGATTTGTTTTTTAGCCAATAATATGACCAAGAGTATTCTTAATTAACCCCCCTCTTTAAGTAACATTTCCGTATCAAAAGAGAGGAATTCCACTTGACGTTCTTCATCTATCGAACAGGATGCGAAAATATGTAAATTATGTTTTCTAAAAGGGAATATATTTGGAAAAAAATGCCTTAAACTGAGCGAAAAAAAACCAGCCTTTAGGCTGGTTTCCGGTTTAGCAGCGGACATCTGATGATAATGCGGTTTGTTAACTCGCCTTCCGCCAGCTACGGGTCAGTACTTTTTCTATCTCGACAATCACGAACAGCGCGATACCGATCAACAGGCCGATGATCCAGTAGAAGAACGGCAGCGGTCGTGTGCCGAACAGCGTATTCATCAGCGGGACATAGATAATGATCGCCTGCAGCGCGAACAGCACCACGGTGACAATCCAGATCCCTTTGTTTTGCAGCAGACCGCGGTTGAGTGAGAAGTTATCCGAATCGCGACAGTTAATCATGTACACCCACTGCGCGGTCACCAGTGTCTGCAACAGCACCGTACGGATGAATTCAGGTTCATAACCGCGCGGTTGCAACCAGGCTTCCAGCATGAAGGCGCTGATTGAAATCAGTAGCCCGACAAACGCCACACGCCAGATGGCGTATTTATCCATGACGTGTGCGCTGACATTGCGCGGCGGACGGCGCATTACACGGCTTTCGGCTTTCTCAAACGCCAGGCCGAAGGAGAGCGTGGCGGACGTTGCCATGTTCATCCACAAAATTTGCACCGGCGTCAACGGAAGCAGATTTCCCATCAGAATAGCGATGATAATCAGCAACCCCTGCGCCAGGTTGGTCGGCATAATAAAGAGGATGGTTTTCTTCAGGTTATCGTAAACGCGCCGCCCTTCCCTGACCGCATTAGCGATAGTGGCAAAGTTGTCATCCACCAGGATCATATCAGCAGATTCTTTGGTCACCTCGGTGCCTTTAATGCCCATGGCAATCCCGACGTTAGCCTGTTTCAACGCAGGCGCGTCGTTCACGCCGTCGCCGGTCATCCCGACAATTTCACCGGTCTCCTGCAACGCTTTTACCAGACGCAGTTTATGCTCCGGGCTGGTACGGGCAAAAATATCGAACTGAACGGCTGCCTTTCTCAGCTGCGCGTCATCCATATGTTCCAGCTCATAACCGGTGATGGAATTCTCGCTGTTACCGATGCCGAGCATTTTCCCGATCGCCATCGCCGTTTCCTGATGGTCGCCGGTGATCATCTTGACGCGTATCCCTGCCTGCTGACATTCGCCAATCGCCACAATCGCCTCCGGACGCGGCGGATCCATCATGCCCGCAATGCCGATCAGCACCATACCGTGACTGAGTTCAGGATGATCGAGTGCCGCAACCGGTTGATCAACCGGCTTCCAGGCCGCGGCCACCATGCGCAGCCCTTCGCTGGCATATTGCGTAATTGCCGATTCCCAGTACGCATGATCCAGCGGCACCGCACCTGCCGGTGTTTGCTGGAACTGGCAGAGTTTGAGCAGCACATCTGGCGCGCCGGTGAGCATTATCTGCGACTCACCGTTTTTCTCGCCCGCCACCGCCATATATTTGTAAAGCGAATCAAATGGAATTTTACTGCTGAGATTAAACGCCAGCTCCGGCAAATGCGCTTTGGCCGCCAGCACTTTCAGCGCCCCTTCGGTCGGGCCACCGGTAATCCCCCAGTGTCCATGAGCATCCTGTTTAAGCGTACTGTCGTTACAGATATCGACTGTACGCAGGAACTGAGTCAACAGAGGCGAAGAATCGGCAGGCAGCGGCGACGCCGAACCGGCAATCGTAAAGCTGCCCATAGGTTCGTAACTGTTGCCTTCCACCGTCCAGATGTTATCCGCCAGGATCACTGCTTTGACGGTCATTTCGTTCATGGTCAGCGTGCCGGTTTTATCCGAACAAATCACTGACATCGCGCCCAGCGTTTCCACTGTTGGCAGCTTGCGGATAATGGCTTTGGAGCGCGCCATCGCCTGCACACCGAGCGAAAGAATGATCGAGATGATCGCCGGTAAGCCTTCAGGTACCGCCGCGACTGCCAGACTTATCACCGACAGCAGCAGTTCGCCAAACGGGATATCGCGCAGCAGATAACCGAAAATCAGCAGCGCCACCATCATGAACAGAATGATGACGAAAATGGATTTACCCAGTTTGTCTATCTGCACCAGCAGCGGCGTTTTATTGTCTTCAATGGAGGACAACATTTCATTGATATGGCCAAGCTCGGTCTGGCCGCCGGTGGCAAATACCACGCCGCTGGCGGTACCGGAACTGACCGTAGTGCCTGAAAACGCCAGGTTTTTGCGGTCACCAATCGACTTCTCACCTTCCAGCGAATCGGTTTTTTTCGATACCACCGTGGATTCGCCGGTCAGAATGGCTTCTTCCACCCGCAGGTTATGGACATCTATCAGACGTAAATCGGCAGGAATTTTGTCACCGGGACGCAGCAGTACAATGTCGCCCGGCACAATTTCATCGGTTGCCACGGTGACCTGTTGTCCGCTGCGTAATACCAGCGCCTCACTGGAAAGCATATTCTGAATACTTTTCAATGATTTCTCGGCATTATTTTCCTGAATAAAACCTATTAAGGCGTTGATCACCGCCACGCCTAATATCACCAGTGTGTCTACCCAATGACCCATTATTGCGGTGACGACGGCAGCGGCGAGTAAGATATAAATCAGGATATCTTTAAAGTGAGAGATAAACTTTATAAATAAAGACTTACCTTCTTTTTGCGGAAGAACATTCGGTCCGTAATGTTTTAGTTTATTTTGTGCTTCTTCGGGGGAAAGCCCGGCTGGTCCTGACTGCAACCCCGCCAGACTTTCTTCTACAGTTTGCTGATACCACAGTTTTTCTGTGGTCGTTTTATTCACAGCAAGTGGCGCTGGATTATTCATAATGCCTGACTCCTTGACCCCTGAAATGGTTCATGAATGAAGCGGGTAATGAATGAATTGTCGTGATGTTTTCTGGCAAGATGCGTAAAGCTGTATAAACTATAATATACCGACTTAAATAGTGTTAATTCCTTGCTTTAAAAAAACAATTAAATAAACAAAAACAATAAGTAGCCTAATAGTCTCACTAAAAATACGTCATAGCAGAAAATAGCGGAGCCTGTGTATTAAAGGCCTTCACTATTCTGCCGGGAATAAATTTTTCGCATGTGGTTTGCATGAGGGGAAGTATTTTGAATATCCGCTTTTCTCCCGCTCTGATCCTCCTTTTACTTTTAAGCGCCTGTGATCAGAAAACCACAGACGCCCCCGTTCCGCCACGTCAGGTTAAAATCGCTACTGCTGAAGCGGCCAGTCCGCTGAGTACCCGCGTGTTTCCGGCACGCATTCTGGCTGGCGATAATACTGATATCGCGTTTAAGCGCGCAGGCCAGTTGCAGACGCTGGAAGTGCGGGAAGGCGAGGCCGTGAAACAAGGGCAAATCCTCGCCCGGCTGACTAACAATGATGCCCGTCAGCGTCTGAACGATCGCCAGAGCGCGGCCACGCTGGCGCAGCGTCAGTTCGAACGTTATCAGACGCTGGCACGGCGCAACGTGGTGTCGCAGGCGGAACTCGAAGTGCACAAAGCCAGCCGGGATTCGGCCAGAGCCGCGCTGAAAATCGCGCAGGAAGAACTGAATGATTTGAACCTGACCGCACCGTTCAGCGGGGTGATCGCCCGGCTTTCTGTGCGAAATCATCAGGTCGTCGCTGCCGGTCAGCCAGTCGCGACGATCAGCCGCTCAGATCTGTTAGACGTGATTTTCAGCGTCCCGGAAAACCTGTTTACCAGCCTCGATATGCGTAATGCCAGTTACCAGCCACGGGTGCGCATTAACAACCTTCCTGACCGCGAATTCACCGCCACTTATAAAGAACACACCACCAGCAGCGAAGCCAATTCGCTCACCTGGCAGGTGACGCTGATCATGCCACGCCCGGAAAACTTCCCCGCCGTCGCCGGTTTAAGTGGCACGGTGACGATTAATCCGGCCAATCTCGCGACGGCAACGCCCGTGGATACGCTGGTGGTGCCGGTCGAAGCGGTATTTAACCCGGACAGCAGCCAGCGCAATGAGGCACACGTCTGGGTGATTGCCGGTGAAGGCGACACATTACATGTCGAAGACCGCAAAGTGACCGTCGGCGAACTGACCTCTCAGGGCATCGAAATCAAATCCGGCCTGCAAAAAGGAGACAGAGTGGTCGCGGCGGGCGTCAGCGAATTACACGCTCAGCAACCGGTTCGCATCTGGGTCAGGGAACGGGGTCTGTGATGAGCATCAACGACAGCTTTATTAATAATCCGACGCGCGTCTGGCTGGTGATCCTGCTGCTCGGCGTGGGCGGACTGATTGCCTTGTTCAATATCGGACGGCTGGAAGATCCGGCTTTCACCATCAAAACTGCCGTGGTTTCCGTGCAGTATCCCGGCGCATCTTCCCAGCAGGTTGAGGAAGAAGTCACGTTGCCGCTGGAAAATGCCCTGCAACGCCTGCCTTATGTCGATAACATTTCTTCGATTTCCGCCGTCGGCTTATCGCAAATCACCGTCAATATCGATTCCCGCTATCACTCCTCCGAACTGCCGCAAATCTGGGATGAACTGCGCCGACGCGTCAATGACGCCACGCTGCAATTTCCGCCCGGTGTCAGCCCGCCGTTTGTGAACGATGATTTCGGCGATGTATACGGCTATTTTTTCTCAATTTATGGCGATAACTTCACTAATCCCGAACTGCGCAAATACGCTGAACAGTTGCGCAGGGAACTGGTGCTGGTACCCGGCGTCGGTAAGGTTGCCATCGGCGGTATCCTGCCTGAACAGGTCTATATCGAGATTTCCCGCGCCAAAATGGCGGCATACGGCGTGACGTTGCCGCGTCTCGCCGATGTGCTGAACCGGCAGAATCTGGTGTCCGACGCGGGCAGCATGACCGTCGGCAGCGAGTCGATCCGCCTGCATCCGACCGGTGGTTTTCAGAATATTGATGAACTGAATAATGTGCTGATCAGCCCCGCCGGAACCACGCACAGCATTTACCTGCGTGATATCGCCACGGTGTCGCAGGGCGTAAGCGATCATCCGGGCAATATTTACCACGCCAATGGCCGTGATGCGCTGACTATCGGTGTCTCGTATATTCCCGGCGTGAATGTCATGAATATCGGCCATGCGATTGAAGCCCGCATGCAGCAGCTGTCCGCCGATAAACCGGCCGGGATCCAGCTGAAAGTATTTTATGATCAGGCCTCTGAAGTGAAGAAATCCGTCGACGGATTCATCATTAACTTCCTGATGGCGCTGGCGATTGTGGTCGGCGTACTGCTGATTTTTATGGGGCTGCGCAGCGGGATTATCATTGCCGTGTCGCTGGCGCTGAACGTGCTCGGCACACTGCTTATCATGTATTTGTTCGGCATCGAGCTGCAGCGTATTTCGCTCGGGGCGCTGATTATCGCGCTCAGTATGCTGGTGGATAATGCGATTGTGGTGGTGGAAGGCGTGCTGATTGCCCGCCAGCAAGGCAATCCGCTGATGAATGCCATTTCGCACATCATTAAACGTTCTGCCCTGCCTTTACTGGGCGCCACCGTGATTGCCATTCTGGCGTTTGCACCCATCGGCCTCTCGCAGGATTCGACCGGGGAATACTGTAAATCGCTGTTCCAGGTATTACTGATATCGCTGATGCTCAGTTGGGTGACCGCGCTGACACTGACGCCGGTGCTGGTGAAATGGGCTTTCGCCAACATGAAGGTGGCAGAGAAAAAAGCGGATCAGCATGCCGATGATCCCTACGGCGGCTGGATATTTCGCGTTTACCGGCGCGTGCTGTCGGCGCTGCTGGTACGCCAGACTGTCACGCTGGTTGTTCTCGCCGCGCTGCTGGCGGCATCAGTCTGGGGATTCGGCTTTGTGCGCCAGAACTTTTTCCCGTCGTCTAATACGCCGATTTTCTTCGTCGATTTGTGGATGCCTTATGGCACCGATATCAATCACACCGCGCGTATTGCGGGAGAAATCGAAAAAGAGATCAATCATCAGGAAGGCGTGGAAAACACCGTGACCACCGTCGGTCAGGGCGGGATGCGCTTTATTCTCACCTACAACGGTGAACGCCAGTACTCCAACTATGCGCAGATTATGGTACGTATGGACGATCAACGGAAAATCGCCGCACTGACCCGCCGCACCGAACAGAACATTCGTGATCATTATCCCGAGGTCAATGCCAGCCTGAAACGCATCATGTTTGGCCCGTCCGGCGGCAGCGCGATTGAAGTGCGCATCAAAGGATCCGATCCCGATACGCTTCGCCAGATTGCCAGTCAGGTCGATAAAATTATTCTCGAGGACGGCGCAGCAGACGGCGTGCGTAATGACTGGCAGGATCGCAGCAAAAGGGTGCGTCCGGTGTTCTCACCTTATCTTGGGCGCGAACTGGGCGTTGACCGGGGTGACGTCGACAGTGCGCTACAGATGAATTTCAGCGGCAGCACCGTCGGCATATTCCGTGACGGTTCGACGTTAATGCCGGTCGTATTGCGTCCCCCGTCAGCGGAACGGCTGGATGTCGATCACATGGCCAATATCATGGTCTGGAGCCAGACGCGCCAGCAGTTTATTCCGCTGAGTAACGTGGTCAGTGATTTCAGGGTCGAATGGGAAGACCCGCTGATCATGCGGCGTGACCGCTCGCGGGTACTCACCGTGCAGACCGATCCGGATCCGGCCAGCGGCGAGACTTCCGGCGATATGCTGGCGCGTATCCGGCCACAGGTTGAGGCACTGACCTTGCCGCACGGCTACAGCATAGAATGGGGCGGCGATGCGGAAAACTCCGCTGAAGCGCAACAGGGATTATTCACCACGCTGCCGATTGGTTTCCTGATGATGTTTATCATCACCGTGCTGATGTTCAGTTCGGTGAAAAACGCCATCGCCATCTGGCTGACGGTGCCACTGGCGCTGATCGGCGTGACGTTTGGCTTCCTGCTCACCGGTATTCCGTTTGGATTTATGGCGCTGATCGGCCTGCTCAGCCTGAGCGGCATGCTGATCCGCAACGGCATCGTACTGGTCGAGGAAATCGGCCAGCAGAAAAAAGAGAAGAGTCAGACCGAGGCGATCATCTACGCCGCCACCTCGCGTCTGCGCCCTATCCTGCTGACCGCTTTCACCACTGTGCTCGGCCTCGCCCCGTTATTGCTGGATGTCTTTTTCCAGAGCATGGCGGTTGTTATTATGTTCGGGCTGGGATTTGCCACCGTGCTGACGCTGCTCGCGCTGCCGGTGATTTACAACTGTTTCCATCGTGAAGGACAACGACGTACACAATGAACACCACGGGACTGAATATTATTAAAACGCTCGGCTGCCTGACCGCCGTGACTTTTTTCACCGTTTATAACACTTACGACAATTACAATTATAACTACGACAGCATTCTGGCTTTTCTGACCTTTATTTCGACCATCGCCACGCCGCTGTTTTTTGTGGTTACCGGTTATATGGATGCCGGTTCGCAGCACACAACAGAATGGCAGATGAAGAAAATTCGCAGCATATTAACCCTCTTCATCTTCTGGTTTTCGATTTATTATTTATGGGGGCCTTACCAGAAAGGCTATCTTATCCAGCCGTGGTTTATCTTTTCGCTGGTCATTATTTACACTTTTCACCCGGTAGTGGAATGGCTGGCCAAAAGACGGGTCATCCTCGCCGCGCTGATTGCCGGTCTGCTGATTTTTTCGTTTGCGTATGATCTGCTGGCCATCTATTACACGGAACACAAAGCTTTTTCGACGCCCGCACAGTTCCGCATCTGGACCTGGGTGCTTTATTATCTGACCGGGCAGTTGTTGTATGATCCGGTGATTTCCGCACTGTACGGTCGCCCGCGGGTGGCAAAAATTGCTGCCATCGCCATTCCGTTTGTGTATATTTTCACCTGGTTTTATGAAAAGCATTTCTTCTTTTCGCTCTTCAATATGGAGCGCAACAGCTTTATTCTGACCGGATCGCAGGTCTATATTCTGGTGGTATTGATTATTATCGCGGCCAATGGCGTCAAGCAAGACGCCACACGGTTGCCGGTCAGTGAAATGGTCAGTTCGCTGGGGAAAACCATGACCGGCGTTTATATTCTCCACTACACCTTTTTCAATTTATTAATCCAGTGGATCCCAATCAATTCCCTGACCGCAAAACTGTTGGTCATCCTGCTGACGTTCCTGCTTTCAGTGCTGTCTTCAATGTTGCTGCTAAAGAACAGTGTGACGAAGAAACTGATTACGTTTTGAGAGGGCGGTCTGAGGCAGGGATCAAATATGATCCCTGCAAATGGGGGGAACCTAATTAAGGAAATTAATTATCACGTTTGTCTCTGCCAATGAGTTTATCAATCGCCTTAGACAGAAAATAGAGGAACACGAGCCACACTCCGATGCTGACAAACTTCATCGGCCAGGGTTCGACAAGCATAATGCAAAGTATTGGGCCAATAACGATCAGTGGGCCAATAAGTGCTTCAAAAGCATGATGAATAGTGAAGGTGATAATCTTAGAGGTAATATTAAGTAAGGAGCGGATAAAGCGTATAAAAATAGTATTATGCTGCATTGAGCTTCTTCTCCACGCTATCCATAATTTTCCTGAATGTGGGTTCACCTTGCGTCATTCTGACATGTATCGCGTCCACAAAGGGTTGGACTGAAGATTTAAACAGGAAATAAAGCAGGTCGTAATCTCTTGGTCTGAGAAGCTTATAAATTTCCGGGAATTCTGCCTGCAGAGATTCAGAGGTGCGTATTGAGCGTTCTGACATACCACCGATCATTAAAATAGTACTTATAGCCCCAATATAGGGTTTACTGCTGCAGGCCGAAATAAAGGAAACCCGCTCTAATACAGCTCCCGATATTTTTGTGATAACCATAGAAGTACCGAGTCTGCCAAGTACTGATGAAACTGCACCTCGGTAAATTTTGTCTTGCTCAGTTTCTGAAACATATTTATTAAAATCGTTAAAAACCAGTTTCACTGCTTCAGAGATATGATGGTGATTCAGAATGTCGCTTCTGATTGCTGCCGCCATGCGTATTCGCATCGTTTCATGTATGTATCGTGAACCGGCATCAAATACCCCATACGCCATGTATCCAAAATCAACCGGAACGGTAAGTGCACCGTTTATAAGGCCATATACAGAATCAGGGGACAGAATAATCCCGGCAATCCGCGTGGCGATATCTTCAATGTCAGCCATGTCATCCCTTAGCTATTAATAATTCCCATGCAAATTGTAGGTCATTAATAACTCAGCAGCCAGACTCTTTATTGTATATACCTGCCGCGCAGTACCTCCGGGATCACAGATTGATCATTAACACAAAACCTCAACTCTGCTCCGATACCAGCACCGCCATGGTGTCCGGTTCCAGTGCGCGGAAGATGTGCTCGACGTCCGCAGGATAGGAAATGTAATCGCCGGCATTCAGTTCCACCGGCGAATCCACCAGTCCGATGAGGGCACGCCCCTGTGTGATAATAATGTGTTCGACCGATCCCTGCGGATGCGGGCTGGAAACGCGATCTGCGCCAGGTTGCGTGGTCAGCAGATAAATATCCCGACGCGAACCCGGCGGACACGTCGCCAGTAAAACGGCTTTATAATCCGCCAGTTCAGCGACCACTGTCGGGCCTTCCCCACGGCGGATCACCTGCATCTTGTTCACTTCCGGTTCCATCAGGCGCGCGAAAGGAATATTGAGGGCCACGCACAGCGCCCACAGGGTTTCCAGACTCGGATTACCGTTGCCCGCTTCCAGCTGCGACAGCGTTGATTTGGCGATGCCAGCACGACGCGCGACTTCTGCCAGTGATATACCCGCCCGCTGACGTTCACGAACCAGACCTTTAGAGATAACGCTGATAGGTTGCGACATGATCCTGCCTGTTTTATATAACGAACGATCGTTCGACTTGAAGAACGATTCAGATGCGTTCATTATAATGGGAAATCGTTCGTTATGGGATTGAATTATGTCTGCACGTTTCTTTTCACCGCTGGGAAGTGATGTGGTGAAAGCCATCTTCCTGGTCTGCCTGGCCGATGGTCTGGTGGGGATTTCCTATGGTTCGCTGGCCGTTGCGGGCGGCTTTCCGCTGTGGGTGCCGCTGATGCTCTCGCTGCTGGTACTGGCCGGGGCGTCTGAGTTTTTATTTATCGCCATCGTCGGCGGCGGGGGCAGTCCGTTCGCCGCGGCCGCAGCCGGATTACTGGTCAATGCACGCCATTTACCGTTCGGGATTGCGGTAAAGGATCTGGTCGGCAGCAAGGGCATGAGCTGGCTTGGTTGCCACATCATGAACGACGAAAGCGTGGTGTTTGGCATCTCCCAGCCTACCCATGAAAAACGCAAAAAGGCCTACTGGTTATGCGGTGCAGGCATCGCGCTGTTCTGGCCGGTCAGCGTGATTGCCGGTGCGTACATCGGCCAGTTCATTCCCGATATAAAAGCCATTGGCCTCGACGCAGTATTCCCGGCCATTTTGCTGGCACTGATTTTCCCGGCATTGCGCAACCGCCGGACGCGTATTCCCGCTTCCTGTGGTGCGCTGATTTCCGTCGCCGCCGTGCCGTTTGTGCCTGCCGGTATGCCGGTGCTCTTTTCCCTGCTCGGATTACTGACGTGGAGGAACCGGAAATGATCTCTCACAGCCTGATGATTGCCGGTATTGCGGTGCTGGCCGCCGGAACGTTCCTGATGCGCGTGGCCGGTTACCGTCTCGGTTCGCGCCTTAATTTCTCGCCGGCGACGCAGACGATGCTTTCCGATTCTGCGACCACCTTATTGCTCGCCGTTGCGGCCACATCGGCACTGTTTGAAGGCCAGCATTTTGCCGGATACGCACGGATTATTGGCGTCGGCGTTGCGCTGTTTTTAGCTTGGCGAAAAGCGCCGCTGATTGTGATTATTATCGCGGCCGCCGCCGTTACGGCGCTGATGCGCTGGCTGGGGATTCACTAGCACAAACAAAAATGGCTCCTGCGAAGGAGCCATTTTTTTAAAGCGGGCGCGTTTAATGCCAGTGAAAATTACGCCACGTCTTCGTATTGCGGAACCGGATTACGGAAACTTTTGGTCATGCAGGCCAGATAAATGAAGCCGATTGCGCCCCAGATCAGCCCCAGCACCATCGAGCCTTCTTCCAGATTCACCCACAACGCACCCACCGTCAGCGCACCGCACAATGGCAAGAGCAAATACTGGATGTGGTCCATCACGGTTTTGTTGCGCTTCTCGCGGATCCAGAATTGCGAAATCACCGACAGGTTCACGAAGGTAAACGCCACCAGCGCACCAAAGTTAATCAGCGCGGTTGCGGTCACCAGATCAAAGTTAATTGCCATCAGGGCAATTGCGCCCACCAGCAGCACGTTGAAAGACGGCGTACGCCATTTCGGATGGATATAACCGAAGAAGCGTTTCGGGAACACGCCGTCGCGCCCCATCACATACATCAGACGGGAAACGCCCGCGTGCGCCGCCATACCGGAGGCCAGCACGGTGATACTGGAGAAAATCAGTGCGCCAAACTGGAACGCCCTGCCCGCCACCTGCAACATAATTTCAGGTTGTGAGGCGTCCGGGTCTTTAAAGCTGGAGATGTCCGGGAAATAGAGTTGCAGGAAATACGTCGCCGCAATAAAGATCACGCCGCCGATCAATGCCGTCAGGAATATTGCCCGTGGGATCACCCGTTCTGCGTCTTTGGTTTCTTCCGACAAATTACTGATGCCGTCAAAGCCGGTAAAGGAGAAACACAGAATGGTCGCGCCGGTAATCATCGGCACGGTATGCGCGTTTTCACCCCAGAAAGGCTGAGTGCTGGCGAGCGTGCCGTAGCCGGTGCCGTGATCAACGCCATAAATCACCATACCGGTGATCACCGTAATCAGCACAATCTGCAAGACCACTACCAGCGTATTAATGTTGGCGACGGTTTTAATACTGCGCAAATTCGACAGCGTCATAAATCCGACCAGCACCACCACAAATATCCACGACGGCACCGAAGGCACCAGCGCTTCAAAATAGATTTTGGCCAGCAGGATATTAATCATTGGCGCGAATAAGTAATCGAGCAGCGAAGACCAGCCGACCATAAAGCCGACCACCGGATGAATCGCTTTTTGCGCGTAAGTATATGCCGAACCCGCAGAAGGGTAGCGGCGCACCAGCTTGCCGTAGCTCAGCGCGGTAAACAGGACGGCGATCAGCGCAAACGCATACGCCGTTGGCACATGGCCGTCAGTCAGGCCGGAGACAATACCGAACGTATCGAACAGTGTCATGGGTTGCATATAGGCCAGGCCTATCATGACAACCGGAATCAGCGTAAGACTTTTACGCAATTCCACGCGGGAGGCGGTACCCGTAACGACGTTATCCGACATGATGTGTAATTCCCATGATGGAAAACGCGGCATAGTGAGAGTGCTGCACCATTAATGTTTCCTTGCGACATGACTGTCGGTATCTGAAAGTAAATATCTATCCGGTACTAAGCCCGGCCTCTGTTTTGAAAGTTTTCTTGTGCGAAGAGTCCTTCGCCAATGAAGAAATAACGGTTAATCCCCGATTTGCGGGGCGCATATTTTGCCCTATTACGTAATGAAATGACAAGGCGGGGAGGAATAAAGACAGGCATTAAATAAAATAAGCAGTAAAAACTGGCACGTATTGTCAAAGCGGGTTTCAGCGAGTTTTAGAAATTGTTCTCATCATGTGAAACAAAGATAAAATGCGGTTATTAATAATCGAATTCTGGCGCTTAAATATAACCTTCAGGCCTGTTATTTAACATTCAGACGGTTACCGTCCGATCCCCGTGTATGCATCTGTACAGGACAACTCGTACTTATGGGCAAAATCTGAAAAATTCGTCCGCGAAAGCCTTTTTAGATCAGACTGTTTGTAAACACCGGAGGGGTAGTGCTTCGCAGGCAGTCCGTCGGGAGGTCTGCTGGCATGGCATACAGGGGTTGTGCCGTGATGAAAGTCATTCACTTTTGTTGTTAACAGTTTGTGCTATAAATTCTGCATAAGAAAAACAAACGTGTCATTTTTTCGCACAGCAATGATCTACGGGGTGGAATGTGTCTCTTTCTATTTCTGAATGGACGATGGCTAACGACATTGAGTGCTCGCATCTGACTGCGAGTAATTCCTCATTTCCGCGTCATACTCACGACGAATACGTCATCAGTGCCAATCTGACCGGCACGGAAGAAATCTGGCTGCACGGCAAAACCGAGCTGGTGCGCGGCGGCGAAATCACGATTTATAATCCGGCCACCATTCAGTCGTCCCGGTTTGGCGATGATAAAGTCGAATTCCTCAGCGTGCATATTCCGCAGTCATTACTGCGTCAGGTTTCAGTTGATCAGAATCTGCGTTCCGATCACTGCGCGCCGGTGCTCAAAGAAGGCGTACTGAATAATCCCGAGCTGTTTTCCGCGCTGTGCCATTACAAACGCACTCTCAATGATGACGATCAGGAACAAAATTTACTGTGGTTGCTCGGCGCGTTGCTGGAAGAACCGGCCAGAGAACAGGAACAATCCCTGCGCCCCATCCAGCTCGCTCTCGATTTTATGCGCGACCATCTGACGCGAAAAATTCATCTTGATACGCTGGCTCAGGTCAGCGGGCTGAGTAAGTTCCATTTTGTCCGGCTGTTCCGCCAGCACATCGGCATGCCGCCGCTGCAATACCATATGCAGTTACGTTTACTGGAAGCCCGTAATCAGCTGCGCAAAAACGACAATGCGCTGGATGTGGCGATCCGCCTGGGCTTTTACGATCAAAGCCATTTCATTAATACTTTCCGTAAAATGATGGGGATCACTCCCCATCTTTATTCGCTGTCGCTCTGCGCTTCACAGCAGATGAGTCAGGTGCTTACACGATAAATTCGCGATAGCCGGTGATCACCACATACAGCGCGAAGTACGAGAAAATCACCGCAGAGGCCATGTAAGAATAACGGAGCATTTTGGTGCCGAGCATTTTCCCGCCCAGACTGCCGACCGAGCAAATCACGACCGTCCAGAATACGCCGGCAATGAAAAAGCCACTCAGAAACCATGAAGCATTTGCCGTCCCCCCTTGTCCCATCCGCGAAATCAGCGCCCCACCGACGGCAGCAAACCACAAAATTGCCGTCGGTGAGGACATCGCCAGAACAATGCCGCGTCCGAAATTTCGTAATACCGATCGCTGCGGAACGTTATCCCCGGAATTCAGATTTTCCGCGGGAGCCAGTGCGGCGCGGATCATTTTGTAGGTAAACCACATCAGCATCAGCGAGCCGCCGACCCACAACACCCAGCGCACGCTCTGGTATTGCAGCAAAATCGTCATGCCTGCCAGCGCCAGCACGGCGTAAATCAAATCCCCGATGCAGGTGCCGATACCCAGCCAGAATCCGTGAAAATAGCCGCGTTGCATCGCCAGCGTCATCATGGCGATATTGGCAATCCCGATGTCCAGACACAGCGACAGGCTGAGCAAAAATCCATTTGAAAACGGCATCATAACGGGACTCTCTTGATTAACTGGTTGTATTCAATCATGTCATTGGTCGTGCCCAGCCGCGCCATCAGGATTTCAACATCTTCAGGGTTGGTATGCGGACAATGTTGCAGCATGAAGGCCTGCGCACGCTCGGTATCGCCACCCAGCAGTTCTTCGCTCATCAGACGGGTGAGATTTGCCATCTGGGTAAAGAACAGCTCTGGATGGAAATCAATCGAGTCGGCTTTCAGCTCAACACAACCGTGCTCACGCAAATAATTGAACTGGATCCACGCTGCACCGGCATCGGGATAACTTGACGGGCCGCGGCGCAGATAGCGCAGCATTTCGAGAAAATAAACGCGCGCCAGCACCGTGCGGTCGAGCTGCAATCCTTCAGTGACCTGCGGCGTCAGACACATCAGCAGACCGAACTGATCCGCCAGCGCTTCCTGCACCATCATTGATCCCCAGCGATCAATTTTGCTGAGTTTCGGGAAGACGTTTTCATTACGCACCAGCGAATGCCCCAGGTCATGCCCGCGGAACCAGGCAATCAGATAGCGCTGGCACACATGGCTTTCCGGCAACGCGTCTTCCGCCCAGCCCATTTTCACCGCTTCGGTCCGCGAAAACAGTTCGAACAGTTGCAGGTAGGTATTGGCAAATACCACCGTGCGCTTCACCGGCGAATACTTCAGCCCTTCGTCCTCCGGGAAGAAATACGCAAAGTGTTTCGGATACGTGTTGGCCTCACCCGCAATGCCAAACAGATTGATAATTTTGTAGGCACAGCCCGGCATCGCCAGTAAATCCGCGGCGATTTCCTTTTGCAGATACAGCAGACTTTCCGGGAACAGGCTGTCCATTACGTCGGAAATTTCCTGTAAAACCGGCGCGGGTTCGCCAAACCATGAGGAATAAAAACTCTGTCTGGATTTACCGACCCACGTCGAGGTGTTGCCAATGCCCAGCACCAGTTGCTGTTCATTCAGACCGGCAATTTGCGGCAGAACTGTTTTTCCGCAACTGTCATCCGCCAGAATTTCCGCCCGTAAAAACAGTCCACGCCGGGTATCCGGATCGTCAAACATCGGTGCCAGACGGAAACACTGAATCGACATCTCTTCACGCAGAGCGTCCAGCAAACGGCTTTCACAGGCCGCTTCCAGCTGATTAATGGCTTCCGTCAGGCGCAGACAATAGTGAATGGTTTGCAGAGCTTTGGGATGTAAATTTTCCGGAGCATCCAGATCCATCATTGAAACCTGGTATGCCGCAGCAGCTGGCCAAAATGACGTAGTAAACATAGTTTCAGACCCTTGAGCGCAATAGAGTAAACCTACTAAATCATTCCGCTGTAATCGGGTATTGGAAGAAATTGCGCATAAGTCTGAACGTGTGAGTTTGCCCCCGGCGACTACAGTTAAGGTATCCGTGTTTTTTGCCAGGTGCCTGACATCATGAGTTTATCTTTGCGCCATTATCTGCGCGTGCGTGGTCGTTTACTGATCTCGATAATTGCCGGTGTGATGTGCTTTTTTGCGCTTCCGTCGCATCTGGGGATTTTGCAGCGGCTGATGACCGGCTGGAATGTGCTGGCGTGGCTGTACCTGTTTTTCCTGTGGTTTCGTATGTTGCGTACCGAAGCAAAAGATATTCCGCATATCGCCAAAACTCAGGATGAAAGCGCGACGCTGGTGCTGACGCTGGTCACGCTGACCTGTCTGGTCAGTATTCTGGCGATCCTGATGGAGCTCGGTTCGCTCAAAGAGCTTACGGGAACCGCAAAAACTCTGCATATTCTGCTGACCGCAACCACGCTGATTGCCTCGTGGGCCCTTCTGCCGACGTCGTTCGCCATGCATTACGCCCATCACCATTATCTGCGACGGACAAAAGACGTGACGCCGATGATTTTCCCGGAAAAACCTGCCGAACCCGGTTACTGGGATTTCCTCTATTTCTCTTTCACCATCGCCGTCGCCTCACAAACCGCCGACGTTGCCACCGGCACCACCGACATGCGCCAGATTACCCTGCTGCAGTCCGTCATTTCCTTTGTCTTTAATCTGGCGATTTTAGGCTTTTCGATTAACGTCGGGGCGGGCTTGCTGAGCTAGAGAGTGAAGTAATGCGCTGCTATTCATAGGATTTTCCGCAGAGTTGACTATAAGTGGAAAATAAGTGAAAAAACGCTGAATTTAGACTTCTATACGTCTAAAACTTAGTGTAGGTTTTTACAATATTTTCCCAATCTGGTTACGTTTAAGGAACTCCATTTATGCGCACTCCGTTTGTTGCTGTGACACTCCTTGCTGCCACACTGTTTTCTGCTGCCTCGTTTGCCGGAGCGACACTTGATCGCGTGACGAAAACGGGCGTGCTGCGCAATGCCATCGTCAACGACTATCCGCCTTTCGGTTTTATTGATGACAATAATCAGCTGGCCGGTTTTGACGTGGATGTGGCGAAAGCCGTGGCGCAGCGCATGGGCGTAAAACTTGAAATCATCGCGCCGGGCTGGGAAACCATTGTCGGCGGTAAATGGCAGGGGCGCTGGGATACCTGTATCTGCTCGATGACGCCCAACACTGAGCGCGCCAAAGTGCTGGATTTCCCGACACCGTACTACAATTCGCCCGCAGTTCTGGTGGTGAATAAGAAAGATGACCGCTTTAAATCGGCCGCCGATCTGAGCAATAAAAAGATTGGCGTCGGTATCGGCTCTTCCTACGAAACTTACCTGCAAAAAACGCTGGTGATCCCCGGCAGCAAGCCGATCGCCTTCCCGTTCGATAACGTTCAGGTCATTCCAAGCGATGAAGAAGTGGCGTTCCAGAATCTGGCGCTCGGGCCGGGCGTTCGCCTCGACGGCGTGGTTTCGGATCTCGCCACCGCTAACGCCCGCATCAAGCGTGCGCCTGTGTTTAAAATTGTCACCGAACTGTACGCAGAACCTAACTGGGTCGCGACCGACAAAGGCGACGCTGAGTGGGATAAGAAAGTGGCGGACACCATTAAATCGCTGCGTGACGATGGCACGCTGGCAAAAATATCTCAGCACTGGCTGGGTGAAGATATTACGCACGAGGTACCGTGATGCCGCAAATCCCGGACAGCCAGCCAAAGGTGGAAACGCCGGAGCGCTGGCACCACGCACACGCGTTTAAATTTAAAACCGGGCTGACCTGGCTGATTTTGCTCAGCCTGCTGCTCGGCGCGTTCAGCAAAATGGGTCTCGACTGGAGCCTGATCGGCCAGAAACTGCCCTTCCTGCTGGGTCTGCGTCTTTCGCCGGACGGCTTTATTCAGGGCGCGGCGCTGACCATTATGATCACCGCCTGTTCGATGTTTTTCTGTCTGCTGATTGGGCTAATTACTGCGCTCGGGCGGATGTCGGACAATGCGCTGGCCTTTGGTTGTGCGACGTTTTATGCCTCGCTGTTTCGCGGCACGCCGCTGCTGGTGCAGGTGCTGATTATCTATCTGGCATTGCCGCAGGTCGGGATTGTGCTCGGCGCGCTCAGCTCCGGCATTATTGCCTTGTCGATGAACTATGGCGCGTATCTGGCGGAAACTATCCGCAGCGGCGTGCTTTCCGTACCACGCGGTCAGCAGGAAGCCGCGCTGGCGCTCGGCGTGTCACGCTGGACGGTCGCGGTTCATGTGACGGCACCGCAGGCGCTGCGCATTATTATTCCGCCCGCTGGCTCGATGTTTATTTCGATGCTGAAAGATTCCTCATTAGTCTCGCTGATGGGACTGTGGGAACTGAATTTTCTGGCGCAATCCTACGGGCGCAGCACGTACCGTTATATGGAAATGCTGGCGACTGCGGCGGCAATATACTGGATTATGTCGATTGTGCTGGAACTGCTGCAAAGCCGCCTTGAGCGCCGTTTTGCCCAAGGCCAGCGCCGCTAATGTTTTAAATTCTTATCAACGGATATGCTATGTCTTTTCCTGAAGATTTTCGCTTAATCAGCTATCTCTCGCGTCTCGAACACGCCGTGCGTTTTCCGCTGTCATCGTCTTATCCGGAATCGATGAGCATCGATACGTTATTTGAACTGGCCGGAAAGCAGCATCGCGCGCCATTCATGCAAACCGTGCTGGATTACCCGCCACTGCGCGGAACACCCGAACTGCTCGACGCCATCGCCTCGACCTATAAAAATGTCGCCGCGCAGGACGTCATCAGTTTTGCCGGGGCCGACGAAGCGATTTACGCCAGCTTCCAGATGCTGCTCAAGTCCGGCGATCACGCGGTAGTGATCACCCCGAATTATCAGTCGCTGGAAAGCGTACCGTTATCGCTGTGCGACGTCACCGGCGTGGCGCTCGATGCAGATAACGACTGGGCGCTGGATACCGGTAAAGTCCGCGACGCACTGCGCGCCAATACCAAAGTGCTGGTGATTAACTTTCCGCATAATCCGACTGGCGCGCTCATCAGCCGCCAGCAACTTAATGAGCTGATCGACCTGTGTCGCGAGCGTGGGATCTGGATTTTCTCAGACGAAGTGTACCGGCTGACCGAGTTCGATCCGGCCGATCGTCTGCCGCAACTGGCGGATGTCTACGAGCGCGGGATCTCCCTGAATGTGACGTCCAAGGCTTACGGATTACCGGGTCTGCGCATCGGCTGGGTGGCGTGCCAGGATAAATCGTGGATGCTGGAACTGGAGCGCATGAAACAGTACCTGTCTATCTGCAACTCGATGCCCGGTGAGTTCCTTACCACCGTGGCACTGAATGCCCGTGCGCCCATACTCGAAAGGGTGATGGAGCGCTCGCGCCGTCAGCTCGCGTCGCTTACCGCATTTCTGGCGAAATACCCGCATCTGTTCCGGCTCAGCGTGCCGAAGGCCGGGGTACTGGCTTTTCCACGTTATACCGGTGCAGAGGGCGCAGAAGCTTTCGCCACGCGGCTGGTTGAAGAAGCCGGTGTGATGGTGATCCCTTCTGTCGCCTACGCGTCAGAACTGAACACCGTGTCGGAAGATTTCCTGCGTATCGGTTTTGGTCGCGAAAATCTTGATGAAGCGCTGGCCGAAATGGGTAAATGGCTGGACAAAAGAGGCCGGTGAAGGGATGAAAAAAATGGGCGCGGAAATCGCACCCATTTTAGTTTTCCCCGATGAACGGAAACCGGAATTATTGTAGATTTGCCAATGAATTACACATCACTTACAGGCTTTGATCTCTTTCCACTGTGACCATTCACCGGTGAACGATGGGTTACCTGGCTCATTGTCCTGAGTCCAGTAATTCGCGAGATACTCCTTACCTTTCCAGTTCACACTTTCTCCGCCGTTATACACTTTACCCGCATCCCAGTTGTCAGCGCAGCCAGTGCTGGTGCCTTCATCAGGGAGCGGCAATACTTTCGGTGTGACTGTCAGAACATACGTCGCCACACTGCTTTTCTTACTATCGGAAACGGTCAGGGTGAAGTTGAAGCTTTGCTTGCTGGTGACCACCGGTGCAACAAAACTCAGCGACTCACGATCGTTACCGGCCAGCGTAGTGCCGTTCGGCAGCAACCAGCTGTAGGTGAGTTTATCGCCATCAGCGTCGGTAGATTCAGCCGCATTGAGCGTCACATTCGCCTGACTTTCCACATCACCAATCGGGCCGGAAAGTTTTGCTACCGGCGCAGAATTACCGTCAGCCGGGGCTGGTGTCGGTTCCGGTGTTGGTGTTGGTGCTGGCGTCGGTTCAGGGGCAGGCGTTACCGCTTCCTCTTTACCGGCATCATCGACCACTTTCACGTTAAAGAAGTGCTGCACGCAACGTTGGTAATCGCCCTCTTTGAATGCGGAGAACGGTGTCTGATAACCGACCAGCTGACAGGAGTAAGTCAGACCGGTTGGCGTTTCTGCTGACCATCCCCAGTCTTGTTCCCAGTATTGCGGCAATGCGCCCGCGCCACCGGAATCAAACTGCTTCATGTTTTTACAGCCCAGCACTTCGTTTGCCGGAACCGGCACTTTCAGGTATTCCGCTTCGCTTTTGTAATACGAGATACGGTTCAGACCCTGCGCAATATCCTGCGGGCCACCGCACTCAACGCCGCCGTTGATGATCTGGATCGTCACGCCGAATCCCGGTACCAGACCGTTAGCTTTGTCATGATCGTTTGGCTGCCACGTTCCGTCGATCACATGCAACATGCTCGGCTTCGGTGCCTGTGGCGTCACATAGAAAAATACCGCACTGGCAAGGTTCAGCCAGGTGTCAGCCACCAGCTCCGGTTTATCAAGCAGGGTTTTGACCGTGCCGAACATGGCATCGGAGAACGGGCCATAGTTATAGTTATAAGAAAGCTGTTTGGCCCCGCGACCGAAGTAGCTGACAAAATCCCCGTCGGCATCTTTGCCGCACGGCCAGGTTTGTCCCTGCCAAACGTTCGGGTTACATTCGCCGTTGTAGCCGCCTTTCTGCCCTTCTTTCCAGCCCATTTCACGCAGGAATACCAGCCCCTGACGCCATTCGGCTTCAGGACGCCAGCTTTCATGGCCGCCGGTTTCCTGTGCAAAGTGTGCAAACATGGTGGCAAGGCCTTTGCGGCAAATGGCATCAGAATCACGACCATCAGTGTAAGTTCCGCACACCGCCGGGAACTTGCCGATGGCTTGCAGGAATTTGGTGTAGGTATAGCTCGGGTCACGCAACGGGAAAATATGGTCCCACTTATCGCTGCCCAGAATGCTTTCCACCCGCTTGACGTTGGCCGGGTTATCGCTGCGGCCTGGTGCAATTTTATCGACAGAATCGTTATCCAGCGTGCGGATTGAGGCTTTCACTTCCTGCATTAGCGGGTTTTGAGTCAGGCTGTTCTCTTTTTTGATCAGGTCACTTTCTTTGATGACGTAGGGCTCTGACGTATCGGCTGCCAGAGCCGGTGCCATGCCAGCCATCAGACAGGAAAGCGTCATAAGCTGTAAAAGGGCTTTATCTTTAGTTCTGCGCATAAGGATAACCTTATATATTGAGTCGAAGTTAAATGCTGAAAATAATTTCTGCATGATATTAACCGGCCAGAGTCTTTGTAACGCTTCCCTGCCCTGTCACTCAAAAGATTATTCGCCCGATGCCATTCCCGCTAATAAAAACAAGGTCATAAACATCATAATAACAGGATGATATTTATTAAATTATGGCTTATAAATTTACGCCAGAAATAAAAACGCGGACCGAGTCATTGGAATCGATCCGCATATTTATCACTCAATGTGAAATTTCATTGATTCCCTTCGTTTACCGCTGAGCAAACGTAAAGTTTTCTGCCAACCTCTTCACCCGATCACCCGCTATCATTAATAACGGCCCACCGAGGACGCCTCCCATCCCGGAGGTCAGCAAAATCATATTAAAACTCATATCCCTTTCAATCAAAACAATACTTAACAGAAAACCGGTGAAACACGACACGACAATTTGCGCAAAGCACTTATAAATATCCTCAACGGTAGGTTTAGTTTTGCAGCGCATAATGAAAAGCACCAACCCACCCCATGACGACATAACTAATATGGAAACTAATAATTCAAATTCGATAAATACAACTTCTTTAGCATGAAAAGTGATCATGATGAAAACCTCATAGATTAATTAAGTACAATTAGATAACTGCGACAATCATAATCCGGTTCGCATCAAAGCAATAATCACTTCACCTCAATAATTAATTTTAATCATCTGGTGAAGGGTATTTATTAAAAAATTGTCATTAAAAAATAAAAATATCTCATCGTAAATCTCGTTAATCCCATTTTTTGCCACATCTTTCAGACAGGCTCCACGGCCTTCAACTGAGAAAGGACCATATGTACATAACGTCTTTTGCTGCTGTTGGACAAGTAATGCATATAGACAGGTGAATGTTTGATAGAAATTTCTTTCGGTAAATCAAAGCATTTCAACTTACAGTTTCGTTCCCGGATAAAATAGTCTGCCAGCATACGGGGCAGGACTGTGAGCATATCACTGCGTTCCAGCGCGCTGATGATTCCGTTGATGGAAGAAGAGCGATAAATGACTTTGACCAGGCCCGCATAGGGCGCATCAATGGTCAGAGAGGTACCAAGAAGGCTGGTAAAATCATTATAAACACCGTCATTATAAACTGCGTGAGGTAATGCATAATAGTGCAACAGCGCCAGTTCTTTTTGATTGGATAATAAACTGTTGGCACCGCACAAGATAACGTAGTTATCCATGGAATCCATCTTTACCGAAGTGATTTTTTCATGTTGCAGGGCATGATGCGAAATCACCACGTCAATATTTGCATGCAACAAACTCTTTACCATTTCATCACTCTTAACATTATTCGTACTGGAAAACTCTACTTTTACCGCTTTTCCAGAATCGTTCTTATACATCCTGTTAAAATAATAATCCTCAAGTACATCAGGACACATCACGCGTAATATGGGGCAGGATGGCCCCTCCGTTTTTGTCGACTGGAGGACATCTTCAATAATAGTAATCGCGTTAACAAAGGAATCATGAATATCCAGCGCAGTGGCCGTCGGTTTGAGGCCGGTTGCCGTACGGTAGAACAAATCCTCCCCAAGATGCCGCCTGAGTTTGTTTATCGACAAACTTATTGCTGAGGGGGTAAGGCTCAGATTTTCAGCGGCTTTTGAAATATTCCCTGAAACAATGACTTCGTTCATTATCTTTATTAGGTTGTAATCGAAATTAATCGCACTTGGCTCATTCATTATTGACTCTCCAGATAATGGGATAGTTTTCTGCAAAATAAATAATACAACTCTTTATGCATTTTACTGTCAGAAAAATCCACCTTTAATATTGATAAGCATTATGATTGGCATACGCATTCACAAAAAATTCCGACAAAATTAGAGATTTATCCGCCCCTTCATCCAGCCATAAACGAATGATTCGTTGGCAGTTCGCCCTTCTGCCAGTTCCAGGTAACGTTGCCCCTGACTGCAATTGAGGGAGATGACGAGGACCCCGGCGCCTTCCGTACCGCGTTTCTCAAGGAACTGCGTCAACGCCTTTAACGTACCGGGACCAATTTTGCCGTCAACGGTGATATCGGCATAGTGGGCTTCCTCGTGATTAAACACATTCAGCCAGCGTTGCAACCATTTGATACCGACGACCGGCCCCATATTGGTGCCGGTATCACACAGTTCCAGCGCCAGCACGGGTGCGATGGCATAGACTTTGTCAAAACCCGGCTGATACCAGTAATTTTTTTCCAGGATCAGGTAGGCATCTTCTTTCGTGAAGTCGACCATTTTCCCGGTGTAGCCATAACTGCGGGCGGTCTTTTCGGTAATACCCCAATGGGTCGGGCCGCCGGTATCATTCGGGTGGTCAACATAACCCCCTTCGTTTTTCAGTACAGAATTGATCACAGGATTGGTAAACATAAGGTATTCCTCCGACAACGATTAAAGTTGAAGCGTCAGGAACAACGCGGTACCGAGCAATAACACTGAGACGATAAAACCAAATGCCAGCAGCCACGGTCTGACGTTTTTGACAGGTGGAACCTTCTCTTCCATGATTTCGACGGTGGCTGAGGTACTGACACGGATGCCTGATTTCGGTACGGTAATAAAAAATTCATCCAGTCCGGCAAATTTAAGATCACGGCGTATTAAATAAAGAGTTTGAGTGAGGCTGGCATCGCTGGTGAATTTACTGCGGCTCCCCCACAAGGCTTGTGAGATTGCCTCTTTTTCGATGACTTCATCCTGGGCATGTTCAATTATATAACTCAGACAGCGTGCTCTCATTGATGTCAGTTTAATGTTTACATCACTGTGGAGTTTTTTAAATTCCTTTGTTTTTTCATTAAATACATATTCACTATTTATCAGGTAAACAGCCATCATCCTCTCCCCTCCATTATTACAGACATCTGAGAAACCCCACGTAATCTTTGCTGATGATTAAGCGTATCTGCTTTTATTATTTTCTCCACAGGCAATAGGATTAATATTAAGTATTTTAGTTAAGATGTGACTGATTTAGAAGAAACGGGGGGTTATTAAGTAAAACTCAAAAACAACTTAATTCTCACTCAACAACAACACGCCAGTCAAGCAACTGAATAGTAATGTTTTTAATGATTAATTTGTGATATGTGATTTTGTCATCAGCGTGATTAATGAGATCGATAAAACTAGCCATGTTTTAACGTTCATAAAACATCCATAAATTTTATCTTAGTCAATTTTATTTATATCTCAATGTGATTTGCCGGTTTTTATTTCCAGGTCGAATATATCCACCAGCAGCAAACGGCTGTTGATGTATTCAATTAAAACTTAGGAAATTATTATGCCGAACAGTGAAATCATTAAGACCGACGAGTTAACCGAATCTTCCTATAAAGATGACGGTTTTAAACCCGCCACAGAAACAGAGAATTACAGCTATACCTCTGCACGTGTCACTAAACCGGTATACAACAAATACAACAAGGCGAATAAGCCAAAAGTATTTGGTTATTATACTGACTGGTCTCAATATGATGGCCGTTTGCAAAATGCGAAGGCAGAAAAAGGGTCACGTGGCCGTGGCTTTGATCTGGCAAATATTCCACCGACTGCTTACGACAAAATCATCTTTGGTTTCGTTGGAATCGTTGGTGATCAGGGCGAAAAAGCCAACACCGTCGCCAATGCGGCGCGGCAAATGGACAAAACCACCCATCAGGCGACGTTCCTGGATCCGTGGGGTGATTTCGCTTCTACCGTCAATAACAATCTCGACAATCCGGGCTGGGTTGAGCTTTCTCCGACCAGCGCCACGCAAGCCAATGTAAAAGGTCTGATTGGCGGCTTACGTGACCTGCAAAAACGTGCCAAAGCGGTCGGTCATGATCTGGTGCTTTCCATGAGTATTGGTGGCTGGACGTTAAGTAATGGCTTCCACAACATGGCGAAATCAGCAGACGGGCGTCAGATTTTTGCGAAAAGCGTCGCGAGCCTGTTCACCCGTTTCCCAATGTTCAGCGAAGTGGATATCGACTGGGAATATCCGGGTAATGCCGGGAATAACAACCCGTATGACGATAATGATGGTGCAAACTATGCGTTGCTGCTGGCTGAAATCACCAAAGAGATGAAAGCCATCAAGCGCTCTGATGTGAAAATCAGTATCGCCAGCTCCGCTGTGGTCGCCATCCTTGAAAAATCCAACGTAACTGCACTGCAGGCTGCTGGCCTGTATGGCATTAACGTCATGACTTATGACTTCTTCGGTACGCCGTGGGCTGAAAAACTGGCACACCATACCAACCTGCATGCGCTGGTTGAAGGTGGGTTCGGTACCGATACCATCGTGGAATACCTGCTGGCTAAAGGCTTCCCGGCGGATCGTATTAACGTCGGTTATGCCGCTTATTCCCGTAATGGCCAGAATGCCGTGCTGGAAAGTTATTCTCCTTTAGAAGGGTCTTATACCCCTGTTGAAGGCAAAACCACTGTCGGGACGTTCGAAAGCGGTACCAGCGAATGGTACGACCTGGTAAATAACTATCTGGATCTGGAAAACCAGTCAGGCCGCAACGGCTTTGAGGTGTACACCGATCAGGTTGCTGATGCTGATTATCTCTACAACAAAGATACCGGCCTCTTTATGTCTATCGATACTCCACGTACCGTGCGTGAAAAAGGCCGTTATGTGATTGAAAAAGGCCTGGGTGCGCTCTTTACCTGGACCATCGATCAGGACAACGGCATTCTGGTCAATGCCGCACGTGAAGGCCTCGGTTACACCCTCGAGCAGAAGGTTATTGATATGTCACCTTTCTACTTTGAAGGGGTGAATATCGCGGGTCAGGTACCGGAAGATGAAGTCCCTGCGGAAAGCAATGTGGCACCGACCGGTGACATTTCGTTGCAGGTATTCAGCGGCGCGAAAGTGCGTCTGAGCGCAGCGGGTTCTGCCGACCGCGACAACGACAAGCTGACGTATAAATGGACTGCGCCGGCTGCCATTGCGCTGTCTTCTTATAGCGCTGTGTCCGCAGACTTCACTGCACCGGACCTGGTCAGCAAATCTGATTTCAGCTTCACTCTGGTCGTCACCGATGAGCATGGTGAGAAATCATCGTCCAAATCTATCACCGTGACCGTCCTCGGGAATACGGCTGTTGAACCAGAACCAACGCCAGAACCGACTCCGGAGCCAACGCCTGAACCGACACCAGAGCCAACGCCGGAACCGACTCCTGAACCAACACCAGAACCAACGCCAGAGCCGACACCAACGCCATCTCCGGCCGGCAAATATGCCACCTGGGAATCCAGCAAGGTGTACAACACGGGTGATAAAGTCAGCCTGAACGGTAAAGATTATCAGGCCAACTACTGGACGCAGGGCGACCAGCCGGGCAAAGCCGAATTTACCGGCGAATGGTCACAGTGGAAGCAAATCTGATCCCCTTCAGACGTGCGATAAATCGCGTCAGACCTGAGATAAATCTCTTCTGACCTGTAATAAACCTCTTTTGACTTGTAATAAAAAACCTCACGGGGCCTTGTGCCCCGTTTTTTTATCCGGATGTGATATCACCCAGCACCTGTTTTTCGGTAAGAAAATCAATAAATACCCGCACTTTCGGCAGCATATGACGGCTGCTCGGCCACACCACGGAAAACTTGCCGCCTTCTTTCAGATAATCATGCAGCACCGCCACCAGTTCACCGGACTCAAGATAAGGCCGCACGATAAATTCCGGCACATAGGCCAGTCCCAGCCCTTGCAACGTCGCCTGTAAAATAGATTCCAGATTATTGCTGCTCAGCGCCAGCGGCAGTTCAGGTGGCGTCACGCCGGTCATCTCCCATTCCTGCCACTGTCCGTTGCCCGGAAACCGGTAACGCAGACAGGCGTGCTGATAAAGATCGTCAGGTCTTAGCGGCGCCGGATGGCTGGCGAAATACGCCGGACTTCCCACAATGGCAAACCGGAATGGCCCGAGGCGGCGTGACATCATTTGTGAACTGTTCAGTTCGCCGCTGCGGATGGCGATATCAAAGCCTTCGTCTATGACATCTGCCATCCGGTCACTGAAATCCAGATCCAGTTCGACATCTGGATAACGCTGACGAAATTCCGGCAGATGCGGCAACAGCATGCGGTAACCGATAGCGGGCGCGGTGATGCGTAATTTTCCGCGTGGCACAGCAGAAATTCGCACCAGTTCCTGTTCCGCCTCTTCCAGTTGCGAAACGATATTCTGGCAGCGTTCGAAAAACAGCTGCCCCTCATCGGTCAGGCTGATACGCCGCGTGCTACGGTTGAATAACCGCACGCTGAGTTTTTCCTCCAGCCGCGCCACACTTTTGCCAACCGCCGAGGCCTAAATCCCCATGCGCTCCGCCGCCGCCGCAAAACTCTGACTTTGCGCCGCACGGACGAAGGCCAGCAGGCCGTTGAGGTTCTCCATTTTTCCTTCCCGTTTATTAGAGCGTTTTAGTCCTTAATCATCGGACTTATGGCCTGTTTCCGCAACACTGCGGACATTTTATCATCATCACTATTCTCAACTGTCGGAAGAAGCCATGAACTCATCAGCAACACCCTCGACGGGCAGCCTGCGCGTTTTGTTTACCGTATGTCTGGCGGCGGTGATTTTACCGCTTAATTTTGTCAGCGGCGCAGTGGCAACGCCCGCTATTGCCCGCGAACTCGGCGGCAGTGCGCAGGCGCTGAGCTGGATAACCAATTCATTTATGCTCACTTTCGGCTGTTTTCTGATGGCCGCCGGCGCGCTGGCCGATGAGCTGGGGCGTAAAAAAGTGTTCATCAGCGGTGTCTCGCTGTTTGCGTTGCTGTCGTTATTGCAGGCATTCAGCAGCAATTTGCTGTGGATTGATCTGCTGCGCGCCGCACAGGGCATCGCGGCGGCGGGCGCACTGGCGGGCGGCGCCGCGGCTCTGGCACAGGAATTCGACGGCGCAGCGCGTACCCGGGCTTTCAGCCTGATGGGCAGCAGTTTTGGCATCGGGCTGGCCTTCGGCCCGTTCCTCGCGGGCGTGCTGATCGCCCACTTCGGCTGGCGTGCGGTGTTTTTCTCCGCGACGGTGATTGCAGCTCTGGCGCTGGTGACCGGTGCCAGCAAAATGCGCGAAACCCGTAATCCGCAGGCGACAGGTATCGACTGGCCGGGTACCGTCTCCTTCACCGCCATGCTGGCATTGCTGACCTGGGCGCTGATGGAAATCCCGCAATCCGGTCTGCAAAGCGTCCGGGTACTTTCGCTGCTGGCGGGTGCGGCGCTGTTACTGGCAGTTTTTGTCATGGTGGAGCGTCGCGTAAACAACCCGATGCTCGACTTATCGCTGTTCCGCTATATCCGTTTTATCGGTGTGCAGGCGCTGCCGCTGGCGACCGGTTTCTGTTTTGTGGTGCTGCTGGTGATTTTGCCAATGCTGTTTATCGGCGTAGAAAATCTTAGCGAAGAGCGGGCCGGGCTCATGATGATGGCGCTGTCGGTGCCGATGCTGGTGGTTCCGCTGCTGGCGGCATGGCTAACGCGCTGGGTGTCCGCAGGCGTGTTATGCACCTCGGGTTTGGTGATTGCCGCCGCCGGATTAGGCTGGTTAAGTCAGGCGGTACTGGCGCAGGATATAACCGCGATGCTCGCGCCGATGGTCGTTATCGGCATCGGCACCGGTCTGCCGTGGGGACTGATGGATGGGTTGTCTGTGAGCGTCGTTCCCAAAGAACGGGCGGGCATGGCGACCGGGATTTTCAGCACCACGCGGGTGGCCGGAGAAGGCGTCTCACTGGCGATCGTCGGTGCTATTCTTTCGGCATTAACGCACACCGCGCTGATGGCGAATTTTACCGGCACCGCGATCAGTGTTCAGGCGATCAGTTCCCCGGCAATCAGTCAGGCGGCGCAGCGGCTGGCGACCGGTAATCTCGCCGTGGCGCAACAGCTTATTCCACAGGCCAGCACGGCGCAGCTTCAGCAGATTTATGCCGCTTCACTGCATCCGTTACTGTTATGTCTGATGGCGATTACGCTGTTCTCTGCGCTGGTGGTGCTGCTGGCGCTGCGCGGGAATCATCAGGATGAAACCGATCCCGTACCTGCCGGATGTCAGAAGGATCTGTCGCCGTAATCCGCGTCCAGCACCGGTTTCAGCCGGGCATAAATTTCCTCAATCTCTGCCGGAATATCCACTTCTGCGATAAAGCCCGCCCCGCGCGGACCATAACCACCCGGGGCGTTACGCAGGCGTGGGATTTCGCCGAGCAGCAGCGAGACAAACCGTGGCAGCGACCACAGGCTGTGATGCCCTTCTCCGGCAAAACGCAGTCCGTCGCCGTCACGTTCCAGCTGAGGCACCAGCACCGGCCAGTTGACGAATGTCACTTCAGGGCGGTCGCGCCAGACGTGGCGGAAACTGGCATCGGTGCGCAGTTGCATCAGCGGATCCTGCACCAGCGTGATGTGCGTGGAGCGATCACCGGCCAGATCCAGCACCCGTCGGGCCTGTAAGGCATTGTCGCCACAGTTGGTTGAGGCGGTTTCCAGAAAAATCTGCTTTTGCGGCGCGGCGCAGCACTGAACGCCGATATCGTTCAGCACTTCGGCCTCACTGCGACCTGATGTATGGATGTGCCGGTAGCGCACATGTGTCTGCACCGCCTGATACAGCAAGTCAGTGGAATGCCCAATCCCTCCGGCAATCAGCAAACGGGAAATCTGCCCCTGCGCCAGCGCCTGAAATGCCGCTTCGGCGGTCGGCAAAATCGCATTGCCCAGCAGGATCATGAGAGACGCTTCACCTTCCGGTCCCTTTCCTGACGTCTGATCAAAGGCCAGAAAATGCGCCAGCCGGTTCATGTCTTGAATCACATCATCTGAAAACATCAGTAGCTCCGTTGAACTATCACGAGAAGCAAATTGATAACATCACAAAACCAATGGTTAAAAAACCTCATCGTTTAGTGGTCTTAACGCAATCATTAACAACACAAAAAATAAATAAACAGGATTAAAAATGGATAATTTTGAATTTATAGAATTTTTATCCTTATTAACCAGAATGCTGAAAAGATCCCCTTAAGGTAAATTTATTAACTTATATTTAACCATGACGGCGTTTTTCATCATGCGCATAAGGTCAGGGCTCCGTTCCATTGTGAAGGGAAAACATAACACCCGGCCTGAACGCTGTTAATTACCGGCTTTTCTTGCAGTTTTTTAGCGTTAATTATTGACCACCAGAGGATTTCCACATGCAACGCCGTTGCATGAATACACAACTGTGTAAGCTGTTATTGGGAGTCATCATGGGCGAAAAAAAATCATTATTACTGGCCGGTCTTGCTGCTGCAACGCTGATCTTAGCGGCGGGTGTTCAGGCAGCCGGTACCTTAACAGGGCAGGTAGGCGTTCAGCTGACCATCAGCACCGGTTGTACTGTCGGTAACGGCACATCAACGGGGGGAACCAACCAGTGGGGTACCCTGAACTTTGGTAACTACGCGGATCTGACCAGCGTGATCAACGGGACAGTATTTGGTGCCAATGGCACCGGTGCCGTCACCATCACCTGTAGCACCGGGCTGACACCGACGTTGTCACTGAACGGCGGACTGGCGGCAACCGGCGGGCTGCGGACCATGACATCCAGCGGCAACAGCATTCCTTACCGCCTCTATTCTGACACTGCACGTACCACAGAAATCGCCATCAATACGCCGATTACTTTGACGACGGGCACCACTGCGCAAAATATCCCGATTTATGGTCGTGTGCTGCCTGCTGACCAGACCAGCACCACACCGGCTGCGGGGACGTATAACGATACCGTTGTTGCCACTCTTTCCTGGTAAGGCTGTTTTCCATCAGAGCCGGTTTCGCCTCTGACTGGCTTTTGTTTCAAGGAAGGAAAGATCATGGACATCAAGGTACTGCTGCTATTGCCGGCTGCCCTGCTGGTGTCAATGCAGTTGCGCATTCCATTCAGCCAGGCGGCAACGATAGGCATCAGCGCCACGTTGCTGCCCGCCTGCAATGCGGGAACCACGACGTCCGGCAGCACCAGCTTCGGTACGCTGAATTTTGGCAACTATGCGTCGCTCACCAGCGCAATTAACGCCACCAGCGCGCAACTGGCGGGGTCGATTCGCGTGAATTGCGTGAACGGGCTGACGTATAAAATCGTCATGGATGGCGGCAGCAGTGGCGTTGTTACCGCCCGCAGGATGGTCAATACCACCAACAGCGCACTGACCTTGCAGTACAACCTTTACACCACGGCGGCGCGTACCACCGTCTGGGATAATGTCACCGGCGTCAGCGGAACCGGTAATGGCGCGGATCAGTGGAGCACGGTCTATGGCCGCGTTCCGGCGCAGACCACGCCTGCTGCCGGTGTTTATCAGGATACGGTGAATGTCACCGTATCCTGGTAGAGGTTTTTATGCCTGGCCGTTTGCTGGTGCCGCAGGTGCCGCAGGTGCTGCTTATGTTGCTGCCGCTGATGTCGTTGCCGCTGATAATGTGCAGTTCAGCACGCGCCGCGACAACCACCGCCACATTTACCGTCACGGCCACGCTCACCAATGGCTGCGTTTTCGGCAGCTCACTTTCCAGCCCGACCACCAATCTCGGCACCCTCAATTTCGGCTCCTTTCCTTCCGTTCCCACCAATGTCGATGTGGTCAGCACCTCGGGCGCAGGCTCGGTGGTGGTCACCTGCACGCCGGGCACCACGGTGGCGATTGGGATGGATTACGGCATTCACGGCGGCTCCGCCGCACAACGTTATATGGCCAACAGCGGTGCCACCGCGACGCTTGGCTATCAGCTTTATCAAAATGCCGCACGCACCGTGGTTTGGGGAACCGGCGCACAGGCGATGACCATCAGCAGCTTTCCCTCAACAACACAAACTTACCCGGTCTATGGCCGGTTGTTTTCATTCACGACGTCACCCACTGCGGGCACTTACACCGACACGGTAACCGTGACTCTCACTTATTGAATCATCAGGATATGAGCTATGACGACGATGTTCTCACGCATGATGGCTGCCACTACTCTGGCTGTGGCTTTGTTTTCCGGTACGGCGGTTCAGGCCGCCAGTTCGGTGCTGGTATGGCCGGTCTATCAGATTATCGAATCCGATCAGAACGGATCGGCCCTTTGGCTGGAAAACCGTGGCGCAGAGCCGGTGTCTTTACAGGTGCGCGTGCTGGCCTGGAAGCAGGAGAATTTTAACGAGAAATACGCCGATCAAACCAACGTGGTCGCCAGTCCGCCGTTCGCCACCGTGCCGCCGGGCCAGCGCCAGCTGATCCGTTTGATCCGCAACACGCCGGTGCCCGCGAATACCGAACAGGCGTACCGCATTATCATCGATGAAATTCCGTCTCCGCTGAACAGTGCCGGTGAAGGCAAAGACAAGGCGGTGGTCGGGCTGCAATTGCAGATGCGTTATCTTCTGCCGCTGTTTATGGATGGCGGCAGTTTATGGACCAACGATCGCCCTGATATGAAACGCGATGAGTCAACGGCGACCCGCCCGATCCTCACGTGGCGTTCGGTATCCGAAGGCGGCAAAACCTATTTGCAGGTGCGCAATACCGGCATTGTCCATGCGCGTCTGAGCAACGTGTTCTGGTCATCCGCTGGCAATCAGAAGCAAGGCGTCAAAACCATGGTCGGCGGTTTTATGGGGTATGTATTGCCGGGGCAGCAGATGCGCTGGCCAGTGCCGGCAGGCGTCACGCCGGGCGCACAGCTCAATGCGCAAATTGCCGATAACACCAAACCGATTGTCATTCCACGCGGCGAATAACAGCAGGAGCCGCCACGGATGCCAAAAAGATCGCTTCCCGGTGCAGGTTGTCAGCGTGTGCTGATTTTCCGGGGAAGCCTGTGCCTGTTGTATCTGAGCGCCTTCGGCGCGCAGGCACAGGAATATTCGTCACTGCCCGATGCCCCGCGAGCGGCACCGGTGGTGACCGACGCCATGTTTTATCTGTCGATTGTGGTCAACGGCCAGACAGATAATCAGGTGGTGCCGGTGACGTATCGCAATAATGCCTATTTCGTGGAAGCCGGTGTACTGGCAAAAAATCACATCCACATTAACGGTCAGCAGGGGCTGATCAATGTCGGCGAATTGCCGGACGTTAAAGCAAAATACGATTCAGCCACCCAGCAACTGGTGTTAACCGTGCCGGACGCCTGGCTGCCGAACCAGAAGGTCAGCGGCGATCCGCTGATGAACTACACGCCGTCGCAAAGCAGCACCGGCCTGCTGTTTAACTATGACTCGTACTACACCGACCCGCCGGGTGGTTCTAAATCTATCGCCACCTGGATGGAGCAACGTTTATTCAGCAGCCTCGGATTGCTCACTAATACCGGCACTTACCGCTATAACATCGACGGTTCGGGCAATAACGAAAATGGCGGCAGCACCGCGCAGGACGGCTATCTGCGTTACGACACCTTCTGGCGCTTTACCGACGAAAAGAACCTGATCAGCTATCAGGTCGGGGATTTCGTCAGTGACTCCCTGACCTGGAGTAATTCGGCGCGCATGGGCGGTTTGCGTATCAGCCGCAACTTTGCCGTTCGCCCGGATCTGGTGACCTATCCGCTGTTGCAGTACAGCGGCACAGCGGCGGTACCAAGCACGGTGGATCTGTTTCTCAACGGCTACAAGGCCAGCAGTAATAACCTGAATTCCGGGCCTTTTACGCTGACCAACGTGCCGTATATCAACGGTGCCGGTGAAGCGACGATTGTCACCACCGATGCGGTCGGACGTCAGGTTTCAACCAGCGTGCCGTTTTACGTTTCCAACACCCTGCTGCGCAAAAACCTCAGCGATTTCGATTTCTCGCTCGGGGCGGTGCGCAACAACTATGGCGTCACGAATGGCGATTATTCGGATGCCGCATTCAGCGGTATTTACCGTTACGGGCTGAGCGATTATCTGACGCTGTCCGGTCATACCGAAATCGTCCAAGGTCTGGCACTCGGAGGATTAGGGGCGGATGTGGCAGTGGGAACCTGGGGAACGCTGAGCGTTTCCGGCAGCCAGAGTAAGGCCGATCATCCGCCGGTCAGCAGCGATAATCAAACAGTTACGCAGGATAATGACAACAACGGGCAGAGGCCGGGCATCCCAAATTCCAGCGGCGAAATCGACAATCCGCTCGGTGAGAATATCACTGACAAAAAGGATGGCAGCCAGTACACGCTGGGTTATTCCTACTATTCGACGGTGTTCAGCCTCTCGGCGCTGCGTTCAAAACGCACGGTGGGTTATCAGGATCTGACGTCGTACACCAGCGACACGCGATTAAGTCGTCAGGCGGATCAGGTGACGTTCAGCACCTCGCCGTTCGGACCGTCGAACGGCACGATGGGCATCGGCTATTACGACGTCGAAGCCTATGACAATTCGCATACCCGTCTGGTGAATTTCTCCTACAGCCGCTCGCTGTGGGGACAAAGCAGCATGTTTTTATCACTCAACAAAACGCTGGGCGACAGCGGCTACAGCGCGCAGCTGCAATTTATCATTCCGATTGGCACCAATATCAACATGAATGCCGGTGTGCAGCGTGACAGCGCGGGCAATTATCAGGAGCAAATCGGCGCCAGCAAAGCCACGCCAACTGACGGCGGACTCGGCTGGAATCTGGCCTACAGCGGCGGCAACAATCCTTATCAGCAGGCTGATGCCACCTGGAAATCACGATTCGCCACGATTCAGGGCGGGTTCTACGGCAATCAGGGCGATTACACCAACTGGGCTGACTTAAGCGGTTCAATCGTGTTTATGGCCAATGACTGGTTCCTTTCTGACAAGATCAATGATGCCTTTATCGTGGTCGATACCGACCATTACGCCGACGTTCCGGTACTTTTCGAGAATCAGAAAATGGGCAAAACCGACAAGAAAGGCCATCTGCTGATCCCGACCGTCAGCTCGTATTACCCGGCCAAAGTGGAAATCGATACCCTGCCGCTGCCCGCCGACGTGGTTGCGAATAACGTCAATGACCGCATCGCGGTGAAACAAGGCAGCGGCGTGGTGGTGAAATTCAGCGTTGAAAAAGTGCTGTCGGCCAATATCACCCTGCACGACGCCGCCGGACAACCGCTCAAGTTGGGCACTCTGGTCACAGAGCAAAATACGCAGCAAACCACCGTCACCGGTTACGACGGGCTGGTGTACTTCTCGCATCTGAAGGAAAACAACGTGCTGAATATCCAGCAGGAAGATCATTCGGTCTGTCGGGTCAGCTTCACGCTGAACCCTGATCGCCACAGCATAGAGCAGGTGGGGCCGCTGTCATGTCCGGGTGGCAAAACAGGCGCATCAGCAGGAGATAAATCATGAGAATGTTCAGGCAGTGGATACGCCGCGCTTTAGTGCCGATCCTGTTGCTGATGCTGTTGGCGGGCGTGTCATCGCAGGCTTTTGCCGGCTGTACAACGGCGGCCACCACCATCACGCTGGGTACCCAAAACTCGTTTGCGGTCAGCACTTCACCGCTGGTGACCTCAGGCAGCAGCGGCTTAAGCTGCACGGGTCCCTTGCTGAGTATCGGCGGCACCAACACCATAACCGCGACCATTGGCGCCACGCTTCATCCCAGCGGCACGCAGCCCCGCCTTTACAGCGCGGCAACCGGCCAGTATCTGCCTTACAACCTGTGTAAAGACAGCAGTTGCGGCACGGTATATAACCAGGGCGATGTGATCAGCTGGAGCAGCACGACTGCACTGGGGTTACTGGGGTTGTTCTCCGGGCCGAACGGTACGTTACCGTTGTATGTGATGCCACAAACGCTGTCCAATCTGGCGGCCGGCACCTATACGGATACCATTCCTATCGCCTGGAGATGGAACATCTGCTCGGTGGCCGTTGGCACGTTGTTGTGTATCGCCGATACCGGCAATGTCAGCGGTTCCGTCAACCTGACGCTTAACGTCACCAACTTTTGCTACATCGACAGCGCGCCGAACGTAGGTTTTGGCAGCGCTGCCCTGCCTTCCGGCCTGACTACCGTTGTTGCTAATACCATCAGCGTGCGCTGTACGCTGAACGCCAGTTATTCCGTTAATCTTACCAGCAGCGTAGCGGCATCCGGCCAGTACCGGCAGATGGCCTCCACCGTCGGCGGCACCACCAGTTATCTGCAATATCAGATATTTAAAGGCGACAGCACGGTGTGGACGGCGGCAACTAACAGCAGCGCGACCGGTACCGGCACATCACAATCGTTTCCGTATACGGCTTCCGTGAATCTGGCGCAAAGCAATCAGCCCGCCGGAAACTACAGCGATACGGTGACCGTGACGGTGACTTATTAACGAGGGAGGAAACAGAACCGGTGCTGCGAATGCGCACCGGTTTTGGAAAAGAAAATCTTAAAGTGCTTTCAGCGTTTTGACGGTGGCATCCACATCAATTTCATCTTCCGTAAACACATAAGTGCTGTTCTGGAAGGTGGTGATCAGCAGCTTTTTCATGGTGCGTGTTTCCGCTTTCTTCTCTTCTTCCTGCGGGCGGATACGGTTCATCAGCAGGCCCACGGACAGCACGGCGTTTTCTTTGTCGATCTTCGACTCTGCCGGTACTTCTTCGTTAAACGCCAGGAAGGACTTGATGCTGGTGATTTTGATGCGCTCACCGGCGATAAAGATGTATTTGCTCTCCGGCTCGACTTTCACCGCAAAGGCGGAAAGGCCTTTGTTATTGGTGGTCGGCTCGAAAGTGACTACAGCATCTTTTTTAATCAGCTCAGGGTTTGCAACTTTAATCACGTGGAAATAACGGTTATCGCCGTTTTCATCTTTGATAAAACCGAAACCTTTATCTTCAAACCAGGTTGTGATTACGCCGTTCATCGCTTACCGCCTAAGTAATTATCTATTCAACATGTCAGTTTTTGCAGGGCGGCAGTGTAAAGCAGAATGAGGATAAAGTCCTGTGCTTTACTGCCCGATACCCTCAGTTTATATCGCTTTTCGGAACGTCAGATTAAATCGGTAGGATCCGGTCAGCGGATGCTCGCCCGCTTTCAGCGGCAACACGCCATGATAACGCAGCCGCGACGGGCCGCCCCACACCACAATATCGCCATGCGTTAACTGCACGCGCTGTGTTTTATCGCTGCGCTCCATGCCGCCAAACTGAAAAACAGCCGGTAAACCCAGCGAGACAGAAACAATCGGCTGGCCGAAATCGTGCTCGTCTTTGTCCTGATGCAGGCTCATTTTAGCGCCCGGCTGATAACGGTTGATGAGACAGGCGTCCGGCTCAAATCCGGGGAATCCCGCCTGTTCTGCCGCTTTCACCGCAATCTGTCGAAACAGTTCCGGCATCGGCGGCCATTGCTGATGGTTTTCCGGCGACGTCGCCTGATAACGGTATCCGGCTTTATCTGTCACCCAGCCGACATCCCCGCAGTTGGTCATCGCTACCGACATCGCATAACCGCCGGGCGTCGCGCGATACTGAAAAGGTACCAGTCCGGCAATACGATCGATTTCCGCCAGCAACGCGACATCGTCTGCCATCGCAGCACCGCGCAGAACCACTGCGCCGGGACACAAGTCTTCACGCCAGTTCGGGTGAAAATCCGGGTGATCGAAAAGATCCAAATTCATAAGCGCCTCCGTTCATGCGTATCGGTTAAGTATAACGGATGTGGCCAGACAGTCATGGACGCTGCCAGCGCGCGGCCAAAAAGTCGAGCAGCGCCTTCGCCGCCGGACCGGTACGCCGGTTGGGTCGCACACAATAAACACCGGTTTCCCGCCCTGTCCATTGCGGCAATACCTGCACTAAATCCCCTGCGGCAATCGCCGCCGCCATGGTGACCGCGGAATGAAACGCGATGCCTTGACCATCAATACACAGCCGACGCGCGGCATCGGCGTTATCCACTTTGACCGATCCTTTTGGCGCCAGTATTCGCTCTTCTCCATTCGACTCTCTGGCATTCGATCCTTCAGCATTCAAAAATAGCCGCCAGAGCACACCATCCTGACTGGCGGAAGAGACAATACACTCATGCTCGTGGAGATCTTCCGCGCTCAACGGCGTGCCGCGTTTTTTCAGATAAGCCGGAGCCGCCACCAGGATCCGCCGGTTATCCAGCATCTTGTGTGCAATCAGAGAAGAATCCTTCAGGCGACCAATCCGGAACGCCAGCATGATGCCTTCTGACACCAGATCAACGTAGTCATCGGTCAGACGCAGATCCAGCTGCACCTGTGGACAGGTCGCCAGAAACTCGCTCAGATAAGGCACGATATGGGTATGACCGAACGCCACCGGCGCGCTCACGACCAGCACGCCATAAGGCAGCGTCTGTTCATCACGCACCATTCCGGCAGCATTATTGAGCTGCAACAGCGCCTGATGGCATTCGGCGTAATAGCGTTTGCCGGTTTCCGTCAGCGACATCGCCCGCGTGGTGCGGTTCAGCAGCGTGGTGCTCAGTTCCTGTTCCAGCATTTTAATAAAACGACTGACAGAAGAAGGAGTAATGCCCAGCGCGCTGGCGGCACGGACAAAACTATGATGTTCAACCACCGCGACAAAGGTTTGTACCAGATGCAGGGACGGCGTGTTCATTATTGCTCTCAGCGAATGAATGAATGTTATTTCCGGCTATTATCAGGAAAATTAAGCATGATTAGAATGATTCTTTTTTGAGGAACCCTTCCATGAAAACGCCATCTGCCACCTTATTTCGTGAACTGCATCTGCAACAAACTCCGCTGAAATTACCCAATGCCTGGGACGCAGGCAGCGCGCGCCTGATTGAAAGTCTGGGGGCGACAGCCATTGCCACCACCAGCGCGGGCGTCGCCTGGTCACTGGGCTATCGAGATGGCAACCTGTTGCCCGTTGAGGAATATGTCGCACGCGCGGCATCGATTTCTCGGGTGATTTCAGTGCCGCTGTCTGCGGATATCGAAGGCGGTTACAGCGATATTCCGGCGACGGTGGCGCTAACCGTCTCACGATTTATGGATACGGGCGTGGTGGGTATCAATATTGAGGACGGCGCAGGCGATCCGCATGTGTTGTGCCGGAAAATTGAAGCCATCAGAACCGCCAGCGCCCGCTGCGGTGTAGATCTTTATATCAATGTGCGCACCGACGTTTACGCACGCAATTTGGTTCCTGCTGGCGAAAAAGCAGCGGAGGTCATCACGCGGGCTCAGGCTTACCGCCACGCCGGAGCCGACGGTATTTTTGTCATCGGGCTGGCGGAGGCAGAAGAAATACGCGCCATTGCTGACAGCACGGATCTGCTGCTCAATGTGGCGGTCTGGCCGGGACTGCCGCCGGTCAGCGAGCTTGCAGGCATTGGCGTACGCCGCCTGAGCGCCGGTTCCTGGTTGCCGCAAACGTTATGGGCGCACAACGCGCAGTTAGTCAGCGGGTTCCTGCAACACGACGAAATGACGCCTATGCTGGAAAAAGCCGCGCCATATTCAGAAATTAATGCGATGTTTTAATGACTCAGATACCGCCTGAACCGGAGAGATAAATGAATTCCACAGCCAGCCCCGACAATGTCACGCAACCGCGCCCGGCAGTTCTGCATATTCTATGCGGGAAAATAGCCTCGGGAAAATCCACCCTGTCCCAACATCTGGCCAGCGCGCCTTGCACCGTAGTGCTTAATGAAGACCAGTGGCTTACTCATCTTTATCAGGATGAGATGCTCTCTGTGGCGGATTATGTCCGCTGCTCGGCCAGACTCAGACAAGCCATTGCCCCGCATGTGATTTCACTGCTCAGGGCCGGTGTCTCGGTCGTGCTGGATTTTCCGGCTAATACGGTGGCGAACCGTCAGTGGATGATGAGTCTTATCACGGGATCGGGCGCAGACCATCAGCTGCATTATCTGAACGTACCGGAAGAAGTGTGTAAAGCCCGGCTGCGGGCGCGCAATCAGGCCGGAACACATCAGTTTAGCGTCACCGATGAGCAGTTTGAGCTGATATCCCGTCACTTTGTCGCACCGGAACCGGAAGAAGGTTTTCACGTGATCAGACACGATTAAGCTTCCACCTCTGACCGTCCCGGAACAGGATTATTGTAGGGGCGTATCGTTTCAGCTAAGGTGCTCTGACAGGCCGCAAGGTCATAAAGAATATCTGAAAGGAGAACGAAATGAGTCGGGAAATCAATAAAGACACGCAGTTGTGTATGTCCCTTTCCGGTCGTCCGGGAAATTTCGGCACGCGTTTTCATAACTACCTCTATCAGGCGTCAGACCTGAATTTTGTCTACAAAGCTTTCTCTACCAAAGATATCGAAGCCGCGGTGAAAGGCGTCCGCGCACTGGGCATTCGTGGCTGTGCCGTGTCGATGCCGTTCAAGGAAGCCTGTATTCCTTTCCTCGATGAACTGGATCCTTCCGCCACCGCCATTCAGTCCGTGAATACCATCGTCAATGACGACGGCTTCCTGCGCGCGTACAACACCGACTATATTGCGGTCGCCAAATTGCTCGACAGCTATCAGATACCACGCGACGCCGTTTTTGCCCTGCGCGGCAGCGGCGGTATGGGTAAAGCGGTAGTCGCCGCCATCCGTGATGCCGGATTCAAAAAGGGCTATATCATTGCGCGCAACGAAGCCAATGGTCGTGCGCTGGCAGAAGAATATGGCTATGAATGGAAAGCCGAAGTGGGTGATTTGCCGGTGGATATGGTGGTGAACGTCACGCCAATCGGAATGGCCGGCGGGCCGGAAGTGGATTCGCTGGCCTTTGAGCCGGCAGTGATTGACCGCGCCAGCATTGTTTTTGACGTCGTCGCGCTGCCGGCAGAAACACCGCTGATTCGCTACGGTCGCGAGCACGATAAAACAGTGATTACCGGTGCAGAAGTGGCGACATTACAAGCCGTCGAGCAGTTTGTGCTGTACACCGGCAAACGCCCGTCTGATGAGCTGATTGAAAAGGCAGCGGCGCACGCACGGAGCTGATTTCCGGTCAGAACGTAAAAAGCCTCTCATATGGGAGGCTTTTTTACAGGTGCATAAAGTTTACCGCATCAGACACGGCCTTTTCGGATCAAACTTCCAGTCCGGCACCAGGAACTGCATGCCCTGCGCATCGTCGCGCGCGCCGAGGCCCATACCTTTGTAAAGCTCGTGCGCTTTCATCACCTGATCCATATCCAGCTCAACGCCCAGACCAGGCTGTTCCGGCACGCGTACTTTACCGCCTTTGATCTGCAACGGTTCTTTGGTCAGGCGCTGATTACCTTCCTGCCAGATCCAGTGCGTGTCGATAGCCGTGATTTTACCCGGTGCCGCAGCCGCAACCTGAGTAAACATTGCCAGCGAGATATCAAAGTGGTTATTGGAGTGCGAGCCCCAGGTCAGGCCCCATTCGTGGCACATCTGCGCCACGCGCACGGAACCCTGCATGGTCCAGAAATGCGGATCCGCCAGCGGGATATCCACCGATTTCAGCTGAATGGTATGCCCCATCTGACGCCAGTCCGTTGCGATCATATTGGTGGCTGTCGGCAAACCGGTCGCCTGACGGAACTCCGCCATCACTTCACGCCCGGAGAATCCCTGCTCTGCCCCGCACGGATCTTCCGCATAGGCCAGCACGTCGCGCAGTTGTTTACCCAGCGCAATGGCTTCATTCAGCGACCAGGCCCCGTTGGGATCAAGCGTGATGCGCGCCTGCGGGAATCGCTGCGCCAGCGCTGTCACGGCTTCAGCTTCTTCGCTGCCCGCCAGCACACCGCCTTTGAGTTTGAAATCATTAAAGCCGTATTTCTCATACGCGGCTTCGGCCAGACGTACCACCGCCGCCGGTGTCAGCGCTTCTTCGTGGCGCAACCGGTACCAGTCGCAACTGTCACCCGGCTGGCTCTGATAGCCCAGCGACGTCTTATTGCGGTCGCCAACGTAGAACAGATAACCGAGCATTTCGACTTCATCGCGCTGCTGTCCGTCACCCAGCAATGATGCGACGGTCACGCCAAGGTGCTTGCCGAGCAAGTCCAGCATCGCGGCTTCAATAGCAGTCACTACGTGGATAGTAGTACGCAAATCAAACGTCTGTAATCCGCGACCTGACGCATCGCGATCGGCGAATTTCTCCCGTACAGCGGTCATCACATTCTTGTATTCGCCCAGCGTTTTGCCAATCACCAGCAGTGACGAATCATCCAGCGTCTGGCGGATCTTCTCGCCACCCGGCACTTCGCCGACGCCGGTATTGCCGCTGCTGTCTTTGAGGATCAGAATATTACGGGTGAAAAATGGCGCGTGCGCACCGCTGAGATTGAGCAACATGCTGTCGTGTCCGGCAACCGGGATCACCTGCATGGAAACAATTTTTGGTGTAGATGAAGCACTCATACTCACTCCTTATTGATTCAGATTCCGTAATCAGCGGCCCATTGCCGGGCGCTTACGATCGAATGTCCAGCCGGGGATCAGGTACTGCATCGCAATGGCATCATTGCGCGCCCCGGACGGCAGTTTGTTATGCAGTTCATGCGCGCGACGGATCTGATCCATGTCGATCTCCACACCCAGTCCCGGCTTTTCAGGTACTTTGATTTTTCCGTTCACAATTTGCAGCGGCTCTTTGGTCAGGCGCTGATTGCCTTCCTGCCAGATCCAGTGCGTATCAATGGCCGTCGGTTTGCCCGGTACGGCCGCGCCAACATGGGTAAACATCGCCAGCGAAATATCGAAATGATTATTCGAATGACAGCCCCACGTCAGACCCCATTCGTCACAAAGTTGCGCCACGCGCACCGCGCCGTGCATAGTCCAGAAATGCGGATCCGCCAGCGGAATATCCACCGACTGCAACATCACCGCGTGCTGCATCTCACGCCAGTTGGTGGCGATCATGTTGGTCGCGACGGGCAAGCCTGTCGCACGACGGAATTCAGCCATCACTTCGCGGCCTGAAAAACCTTGTTCTGCACCGCACGGATCTTCGGCATAACTGAGGATCCCGTGCAGGTCTTTGCACAGGTCAATCGCTTCATCCAGCAGCCACGCTCCGTTCGGATCGACGGTAATTCGTGCATCCGGGAAACGTTTTGCCAGCGCGTTAACCGCGTCGATCTCATGCTCGCCCGGCAGCACACCGCCTTTGAGTTTGAAATCTTTAAAACCGTAGCGGTCCTGCGCGGCTTCCGCCAGTCGTACCACGGCCTCGCTGTTCATCGCTTCCTGATGGCGCAGGTGATACCAGTCGTGAACGCCTCGCGCGCCTTCCTGATACGCCAGATCGGTTTTGTTACGGTCACCGATGTAGAACAGGTAACCGAGCACCGTCACTTCATCGCGCTGTTTGCCCGGCCCCAGTAGTTCACACACCGGCACACCGAGGAATTTGCCCATCAGATCCAGCAACGCAGCTTCCAGTGCGGCGACCGCGTTAACCCGCAGTTCAAAGGTCCACGCGCCTTTACCAAAGGAATCAAAATCCGAAGACTGATTGCCGACATGGATCTGATGCACCAGCCGGTTCATGCGCGCCACTTCCTGGCCTTTCACCTGAGGAATGGCTTCCACCAGCGTGTTGTAAATGACTTCTCCGCCCGGCGCTTCGCCCACGCCGGTATTCCCGGCGCTGTCTTTGAGGATCACGATGTTGCGGGTGAAGTAAGCGCCGTGCGCGCCGCCAATATTCATCAGCATACTGTCGTGGCCTGCCACCGGAATAACCTGCATGTCAGTGATAACCGGTGAGGATTGTGTATTCATCATGGTTTCCTTTGACTCAGAAGGCACGTAACTGAATACGTTCGATTTTTCCGACGATAAACACATAGCTGACAACCGCCAGCAACGCGTGGATCCCGACATAAATCAGCGCACCGTTGAATGACCCTGTGCTGCCGATAATGTAGCCGATGGCAATCGGGGTGATGATGCCGGAGACGTTACCGAACATGTTGAACAAGCCGCCGCTCAGCCCGCTGATCTCTTTCGGTGCGGTGTCGGCCATCACAGCCCAGCCCAATGCGCCCAGCCCTTTGCCGAAGAAGGCGAAGGCCATAATGCCGACTACCATCCATTCGGTATCGACGTAGTTGCAGAAAATCATCGACATCGACAGCAGCATGCCGACCACGATCGGCGCTTTGCGGGACAGCGTAAGGTTGTTGGTTCTGCGCATCAGCCAGTCAGAAATGATCCCGCCCAGTACGCCGCCGAGGAATCCGCAAATCGCAGGCACCGAGGCCACCATGCCCGCTTTGAGGATCGACATGCCGCGCGCCTGTACCAGATACACCGGGAACCAGGTGATGAAGAAGTAGGTCAGCGCATTGATGCAGTACTGGCCGATGTAGATGCCAATCATCATGCGGGATTTCAGTAATTGCTTAAGCTGGAAGGCTTTTTCCCCTTTAACAGCCGCTTTCCTGGTGGTCTTCTGATCCATATTGATCAGCGCGCCACCGGCTTCCATGTAATCAAGTTCCGCCTGATTCACACCCGGATGATCTTTCGGATCGTGGATCACTTTCAGCCAGATGAAACTCAGGATGATCCCGAGTCCGCCCATGAAGAAGAAGACGTGTGACCAGCCCACTTCGTGGGTCAGCCAGCCCATGATCGGGGCGAAAATCACGGTCGCAAAATACTGCGCAGAGTTAAAAATGGAGACGGCGGTTCCGCGTTCCTGAGCCGGGAACCACGCGGCGACGATCCGGCTGTTGCCGGGGAAAGAAGGTGCTTCTGCCAGCCCGACCAGGAAGCGTAATGCGAAGAGAGAAACCACAATGCCGAAGCCGCTGAATATATCGACAAAGCCCTGCAGCAGGGTAAACAGCGACCAGATAAAAATACTGTAGAAATAAACTTTTTTGGAGCCGAATTTATCCAGCAACCAGCCGCCGGGTATTTGTCCGATAACATAGGCCCATGAAAATGCCGAGAAAATATAGCCCATCCCGACAGAATCCAGCCCGATATCTTTTGCCATCGCCGAACCGGCAATGGATAACGTGGCACGGTCGCCATAATTAAATGAGGTGACAATAAATAACATCACCACTATCCAGTAGCGCGCGTTAGTTCTTTTTTTGACGGCACTGGCTGCTGAAACGGTAGTTTCCATGGTGTTCTCCGGAATTAATGACAACGCCTCTAAACAGAGATAAAAGTCATTCCAGTCACAGAACTGTAGGGTTCAGAGAGGAAGGAACGCAGCCAGTATATGAACAACATTCCTTTTACTCATTGGGCAATACAACAGGCTTGAACCGCGCTTTGCATTTATCCTGAGGCAAATGCCCAGCGCGGTGCGAGTTGTTTCACAAAAAATGAAACAGCTGTGATGGCTGTCACAACTGATCGTTATCTAATTGCAACGCAACATACAGTAATAAACGATCGTCGAAATTACCCAGATCCAGACCGGTTAATTCCGAGATACGGTTAAGGCGATATTCCAGCGTATTGCGATGGATATATAACGCTTTTGAGGTGGCGGTCGGCTGCACATTATTATGGAACCAGGATGTCAGCGTGCGGCGCAGTAATCCGTTGCCGTCCGTTGCTTTCAGCCGCGCCAGCGGACGAACCAGCTCGTCGGCCTGCCAGCTACCGCGCAGACTGTCGAGAAGTACGGGCAGGATCAAATCCTGATAGAAGTAACAGCGCTGCTCGGGCATCCGCTGCTTGCCGACGGTCATGGTGGTGCGCGCGGTCCGGTAGGAACGGGCAATGCTGCCGGGACCGGTGAAAAAGTTACCCAGCGAAATACGCACACGCAGGCGGCCAGTTTCCGTCATGCGGGAAAGCAGGTGATCGATACGCTGACGGTGTCCGTCCGCATCCCAGCGATCGTAGCTGTTCAGCGCCGGTTTCAGCACCACCATTTCGGTGAGGGAAACAATGGCGATCAGGTTGTCGCGCTCCGGCGTGGTGAGCAATGTTTGCAGCTGTTGCAGCTCGGCCATGGCGGAATCGACGCCGAGCTGTCCGCTGTCAACTTCAACCACGGCCGCCACGCGCGGACGGTTCAGGTCAATGCCCAGACGCTGCGCCCATTCCATCAGCGCCGGAGAAAGTTCATCCACGCGGATAAGATTGAGCACCAGTTCTTCGCGCAGACGGCTGTCCTGCGCCAGCATGTGCAGCAAACGCGCCTGCTCAAGCATCATTTCGGCGGTCATACACACCAGTTCGCCATATTGCCGTAGCTGGGAAGGATTACCTGTCAGGCCGATCACGCCGACGATCTGCCCGTCAATACGCAACGGCAGGTTGATCCCCGGACGCACACCGTGCAAATGCCTGGCGACGCCTTCATCAATATCGACAATACGTTCCTGTGAAATTGCCAGCAATGCGCCTTCGTGCAATTCACCAAGACGCTGATCGTCGCCACTGCCGATTATTCTTCCGCGGCCATCCATGACATTCACATTACTATCAATAATTTGCATGGTGCGGGCAACAATCTGTTGCGCCAGCTTTGCATCGAGATGATACGCCGACATGGATCCCCTGCCTTGGCTTATTGTTTTTTGTCCAGAGAGCATACCCAGCGCGTTGCTGCCATACATTATGCAAATGCCCAAAGAGCAGAAGCACCTGTTGAAGTTGCGGCGAAAGTCACATTTTTAAGCAAATGCCCAACTGGCATAAAACATTGGCATAAAATACGGGCATAAAAAAAGGCACGCCGGAGCGTGCCTTACCCAAAAGCCGTGCTGACGAATTACTGTGCCAGCAGGTAAATCGAGGTGTCACCACGCTGAATGTCCAGCGCCAGAACGTTTGGTTTGGTGTCGAGAATTTTACGCAGTTCACCCAGATTGGTGACTTTCTGCTGGTTCACACCCAGGATCACGTCGCCTTTTTTCAGGCCGATGCGTGCTGCGGTAGAACCGGCTTTCACTTCATCGACTTTCACGCCTTTCTGATCACCTGCTGAACCGTTGCTGAGTTCAGCGCCTTCGATGCCGGTATAAATATTGCCGGATTCGACTTTAGGCGTCTGCGTGCTTTGTTCAATGGTGACATCCACGTTCATCGGTTTGCCTTCGCGCAGCAGACCCAGCGTGACTTTGGTACCAATTGGCATGGTGCCGATGTCAGCACGGAACGAAGCGAAGCTGCTGATTGGCTTGCCGTTCATGCTCAGGATCACGTCACCGGCTTTGATGCCCGCTTTCTCTGCCGCAGATTTCGGCATGACCTGGCTGATGAATGCGCCGCGCTGTGCGTCGACTTTCATGGCTTTCGCCAGTTCAGAGTTCAGCTCGGTACCCATGATGCCCAGTTCGCCACGTTTCACCTGACCGAACTCAATCATCTGTTTGGACAGGTTTTTCACCATGTTACTTGGGATCGCAAAACCGATACCGATGTTGCCGCCGTCCGGAGCCAGGATCGCTGTATTCAGACCAATCAGTTCACCGTTCAGGTTCACCAGCGCACCGCCGGAGTTACCGCGGTTGATCGCCGCATCCGTCTGGATGAAGTTTTCGTAGTTTTCGATATTCAGGCCGGAACGTCCCAGTGCAGAAACGATACCGGAAGTCACGGTTTCGCCCAGACCATACGGGTTACCGATAGCCACGGTGTAATCACCGACGCGCAGTTGCTCGGAATCGGCCATTTTAATGGCTGTCAGGTTTTTCGCGTTTTGCAGCTGGATAACCGCGATGTCTGAACGCGGATCTTTACCGATCACTTTCGCGTCGAATTTACGGCCATCGTTCAGCTGAACGCTGATTTTTGTCGCGTTATCAACTACATGATTGTTGGTAACCACATAACCTTTATCGGCATCAATGATGACGCCGGAACCCAGCGCGCGGAAATCTTCTTTCTGCTCAGGTGCTGGCTGACCATCTGGTCCCTGACCGCCGCCCTGACAAACCGGTGAACCCTGGAACGGAGAACCGTCCTGGCACAGCGGCGAGTTCTGACCAAAGAACTGCTGGAACTGCTGGCCCATGCGCGGTGTTTTTACCGACGCACTGCCTTCCACGTTCACGCTCACCACGGATGGCATCACTTTTTCCAGCATTGGCGCCAGACTTGGCAGCTGTGTAGAGCTGGCGGACGAAGACGCTGTTTCAGCAGCCAGTGCAGAAGAAACCGGGGCCATTGCCATACCGATACTTAACGCTAATGCGCTGAGGAATAAACTCGATTTTTTCATTTTTCAGGATCTCTTAAAATTATTGTGGCAACCAAAATAGTCGCTTTGCTTGGTAGTCGTGATACTGAGATGGTATTAATAGCGTGAAGTTCATCAGGGTCGATCTGACAATGGTAAAAAATTATTGTCAGTATTTACAAATGGCGTTTTTTCAGACAGTTCCGTAAAGAAAATTAAAGAGAGTTCAACTTGTCTTTTTAAAAACAAATTACTCAGCCGCCATGAGTCTTCTGTATTCATCATACGCATAAAGGTCAGTCATTCCGCTGATATAATCCTGAATCATTCTCGCCCGGTAATAAAACTCCTGCGCCGCATGGTTTGCGACCGGTAATCCTTCCAGCGCCGTCACGGCATTGTTGTAAGCCAGACGATGCTTGGCAGAGATCTTATGCAGAAGACGGGTTTCTATAGGATATTTCCTGTGTGTATCTTCCTGAACCAGCTGCGAAAAATCCGAAAGCGGCATGTCCAGCAACGGGCTGTAAATATCCAGTAATCCGCTGATCACCCGGTAGCCCTGCAATTCCAGTTCTTCTACTTCGTGATGATTGAAAACCTGTTTGAAAGCCACGCTTTTATAAATCTCTAACAAACGATTAGCCTGACTGTCATCTTCGAGCAGGGCATGATTAAACGTGCCCTGATAAATATCTTCTATATTATCAATGAAGCGGCGTGCCGCGTGCGGGACAAGTTGTTTGACAGTCTGAACACGCAATTCCATAAAGAAGTAATCGACCGGATTACGGAAGGTTTTGGCTTTATCCATTTTCTCGTAAGCGGTACGAACCACTTTATCGAAGAAGTCGTTTTTCTCAATCTCGCCCCATTCGCGATACAGATAATGATAGAGCTGATCGACGCTAAAAATGTTTTTTTCGACCGCATCTTCGAGATCCGCAATACAGTAAGAAATATCATCCGCCGCTTCCATAATGTAGGTGAGCGGAAAACGATTGAACTCACCCAGACTCAGTTCGCTGCGCAACTCTTTAATAAACGGCTCTTCCGCCAGATAAAAACCCGGTTTTTTCATCAGGTAATCATGGGAAGGCAGTTTAGCCATCGAATACGCCGGACGGGTATATTTCAAAATGCAGGCGGTCTGGCTGTAGGTCAGATTGAGTTTCAGCAGGGTAAATACCAGCCGGATGGCCTGCGCGTTGCCTTCAAAATTAGACAGATCGTAGCGGATTTTGCTGCGCAACTGATTGAGTTCAACGTCCCCGGACGTCAGGCGTAAACAGGCCACCAGACAGGAATCTGTTTCCTGCGGCGTTTCGCCACAACTGTCAGTATCCATCCTTTTGGCAAACCAGTTATTAATCGCCGATTCACCAAAATGTCCGAACGGGGGATTGCCGATATCGTGCATCAGGCAGGCCATTTCGACCACGCTTTCGAAAGGATCGGTGACATCGTCAAGGCCATATGCCTCGAGTTTCCCCTGACGGCGCAGACGATGGAGCACTTCTTTGGCGATATGACGGCCAACCTGCTGAACTTCAAGGGAATGGGTCAGACGGCTGCGGACGGCGGCGTTTTTCTCCAGCGGAAAAACCTGCGTTTTTTGCTGCAACCGGCGGATGGCGGCAGAGTTGATAATACGCCCGCGATCGCTTTCAAACTGGCGAACCACGTCGTACGCATCACGCGCCTCAATCGGGGCGCTGAAAGGACGCTGAAAATTGAATTTCGCTTTAAAATCGATCCCGGACATGATTTCCCACCTTTTCAGCCACTCGCGCGTCAAACCGACACCAGGACAGCATCCCAAACGCATTATCTCTTGTCATTAGCCATGATAGACTATCGGCCATTGTTTTCGTGATTAAACCGTCAATTCCGCACAAGCTGCGGCTTATTCCAACCACATCTGCGAGTATTTATATGAAAGTAGGCATCATCGGTGCAATGGAGCAGGAAGTCACCCTGCTGCGCGACAAAATCATCAATCGTCAGACTATCGAACGCGCGGGCTGCGAAATCTACACCGGTCAGCTGCACGGCGTAGACGTGGCGCTGCTGAAATCTGGCATCGGTAAAGTGTCTGCGGCGATGGGCACCACGCTGTTGCTGGAACATTGCCGTCCTGATGTGGTGATTAACACCGGTTCCGCGGGTGGTCTGGCAAAAACGCTGAAAGTGGGCGATATCGTGGTATCTGATGAAGTGCGTTATCACGATGCTGACGTCACCGCGTTTGGTTATGAACCAGGCCAGATGGCCGGTTGCCCTGCGGCATTCACTGCGGATCCGGAACTGATTACGCTGGCAGAAAACTGCATCCGTGAACTGAATTTAAACGCCGTCCGCGGTCTGGTGTGCAGCGGCGACGCATTCATTAATGGTGCTGCGCCTCTGGCCCGTATCCGCGCCACTTTCCCGCAGGTCGCGGCAGTGGAAATGGAAGCGGCGGCTATCGGTCACGTGTGCCATCTGTTTGACACGCCGTTCGTGGTCGTTCGCGCCATTTCTGACGTGGCAGACGGGGAATCGCACCTGAGCTTTGAAGAGTTCCTGGTCGTTGCCGCACAGCAATCTACCCTGATGGTTGATGCGATGCTGAAAGCGCTGGCAGCGTCAGAAGAGTGATTGTTCGCAGGTTTTGTCTGGCGCTCTGCTGCCTGTGGCTGCCTCTGACGGCCACAGCGGCACCGGCGCAACGGGTGGTCAGTCTGGCACCCAATCTGACAGAACTGGCGTACGCGGCGGGTCTAGGTGGTCAGTTAGTCGGAGTTAGTGCTTACTCCGATTATCCGCCGCAGGCCAGCAAGCTGGAACAGGTGGCGAACTGGCAGGGGATCAACGTCGAACGTATTCTGACGCTTAAACCCGATCTGGTGCTCGCCTGGCGCGGCGGAAATCCTCAGCGTCCGCTGGATCAGCTGACGTCTCTTGGCATCAAAGTGCTCTATCTTGACCCGCAAAATGCGGATCAGGTGGCACAGGCGCTGGAACAACTCGCCTCGTACAGCCCTTCTCCTGCCACCGCGCAGAACGCCGCAAAAACGTTTCGCCAGCAATGGCAGGCACTTAAGCAGAAATATCACCGGCAAAAACCGGTTCCGGCGTTCATCCAGTTCGGCACACAGCCCCTGTTTACAGCTTCTGCCGCCACGATGCAAAGCGAAGTGCTGGATGTCTGCGGAGCAAAAAACATATTTGCCGACAGCCGCGTTCCCTGGCCTCAGGTCAGCCGGGAACAGGTTTTAACCCGTCAGCCGCAGGTTATTGTTATTTCTGGCGGAAAGTCGCAAAAACAGGTCATTGAAGATTACTGGCATTCGCTGCTTAAAGCGCAGGTCATTGCGCTGGATGCAGACTGGTTCAGCCGTGCCGGACCGCGAATTTTGCTGGCGGCACAACAGCTTTGTCCGCAACTGGCAGCCCTGCCTGAAAGGTAAATGCTTACTAACATCAAGTGTCGCACTTTTCTGAATTGTTCCTTTATTAACCAAAATCAATAATTCAGTGCTGTCATCTGGTAACATGTCCGGCGTAAAATCTTCGCTGCAATACCGTTCCCCGCTTTATTATTATCTCTTTGTTATACAACGTTGTTATACGACGAAATATAAAAAGTCTGGCGTGTGAGTAAAAAGAAACGTCAGAGAAAAGCGTGATTTCCATCCGGAACATAAGAAATCCGGATTAAAGGCTTCGAAAACTTTACCGATAACTTTTTCAGCCTGGGCTGAATTTTTATTACACCAGCAGGAAAGAAATTTAATGAAAGCTTTATTACTCAGTGCGTTGCTCGCCTTGAGCCCGCTGGTTGCTGTCGCTGGCATGACAAGTGGCGAGATTCATATCAGCCTGACCATTTTACCCAGCTGTAAAATTGATGCTGCGCACAGCGGCACGTCCGTCACCTGCGCCAGCCGGACAATGATGCAACCGCATATCAGCGAAATGATGCTCACCGCCGTACCGGGGATCAGCACGGATTCAAAGCTGGTGACCGTTGAATGGTAACCCCTTGGTAAATACTTACTTACCTGAAAGCCCGCGTCTGACCATTAAAAAAGCCCGTCTGCATCAGCACACGGGCTTTTAATTTATACGATTCTTACCCTGGATCATTCGAGCTTGAAGGGTAGTTAAATACTAAATGAAGAGCCGCACCCACAGGTCGTCTTAGCATTCGGGTTGGTCACAACGAAACGTGAACCTTCCAGACCTTCTGTGTAATCTACTGAACCGCCGACCAGATATTGCAGGCTCATCGGGTCAACCACCAGCGCCACACCGGCTTTCTCGATAGTCATGTCGCCGTCGTTAATTTTATCGTCGAAGGTAAAGCCGTACTGAAAACCACTGCAACCGCCGCCGGTGATATAAACACGCAGCTTCAGGTTTGGATTTTCTTCATCCGAAATAAGGTTCTGTACCTTACGTGCCGCGGCCTCAGTAAACTGTAACGGCAACGCGGCTGTGTCATTCATCAATGCTTCGCTCATAATCTCTCACTCCCAATCCGCATTTGTTCAGGCCGCCGGATTGACTGTCTGAATAATGTACTCATTATCTAATACCTGAAAGTATGGTTCAAGTATGGGCATTTTTTGCTGCGCTGTCCTGCTTATTGGTGCCTTCGGCGTCGGGTTCTGCCTGCGCTTTCTCTGCATTTTCACGTTCCTGCCTCTGCAAGGTGCGGGTCAGGATCGCTGAATACAAGGGTTTACCGCCTAAAAACTGCGCCAGCAGGGTCGCACCAAGGCAGGTAATGATCATCGGTAAAATAAGCTGATAGTTATCGGTCATTTCAAGAACCAGCACAATACCGGTGAGCGGCGCACGGACACTGGCGGCAAACAGCGCCCCCATTCCGGCTATCGCAAACGTCGCGGGCTGGATACCGTACTGCGGGAACCACGTCAGCGCGGCGGTACCAAATGCCGTGCCCAGCAGCGTGCCGAGCGCCAGCATAGGGGCGAAAATCCCGCCTGGTGCGCCGGAAGCAAAGCACAAAAGCGTTGTCACCACGCGAACAAGAAAGATCACCAGCAGCATCATCAGGCTGTATTTTCCTGCCGCCGCCAGCGGGATCAGCGCAAAACCGCCGCCGGTGACTTCCTGATGAACCAGCCCGAGCAGGCCACAAAATCCGCCCAGCATCCCGCCAATCACCAGGATATTTCGCAGATTACCGCCATGAACACGGGCAAACATGTCCTGCGTGCGGAAAATCAGGGCGTTAAACATCACGCCGACCACGCCAAAAACCATCCCCAATACCAGATACAACCACAGCGTATTCAGCGGTGCGTTGGCCAGCCTGCCTACTTCGATAACTGCGCCGTCGCCGTTGAAAATCCTGAAAACGATGCTCGACATGATCACACCGATAAACACCGCTTTTATCGATATCAGGCTGTAACGAAATTGCAGGCGCATCTCTTCGAGGATGAACAAAATGCCTGCCAGCGGTGCGTTAAAGGCCGCAGAAAGCCCGGCCGCCGCACCGGTCGCCAGCAGTGAGTGGCGTGCTTCCGCGCTGCGCAGACGGAAAATATCGAACATCATTTTCCCGACATTGGCACCCATCTGCACGGTCGGCCCTTCCCTGCCCAGCACCATTCCCGCGCCGAGCGTACCCAGACCGCCAAAAAATTTCACCGGGATCACCCGCCACCAGCGAACAGGGCGCAACTCTTCCAGCGCCCCTTCGATTTCCGGGATCCCCGAACCGCCCGCTTCCGGCGCAAATTTGCGCACCAGGTAATAACCGAACATCGCCATGACCGCCGAGATAACAAAGGTCAGCGGCCAGAGCAGGATCCAGTAATCACTGAACATCCCAACGCTCGAAAGACGCAACGCCATCACCAGATTCACGGTTTTTTCAAAAGCAACGCCCAGCAGACCAGCAACCGTGCCCACCAGTGCAGCCATGATCAAAATCGTGACCGGAGTTTTGTCACGGCGGAGTAAAAGGCGCAGCGCTTCGCTGCGTTTACGCGGTCCGCGCACGTGCGCGCCCGCTACATTCTCAGTCTCAGATTCATTCATCACGGAAAGAAAAATACAGAAATGGTTATGGAAGATGAATGAATTTAATCATACAAATTGGCTCCCTGACAGGATCAGCAACAAAATGCAGCACGGTTTACGGTTTTATAACGCCGCTCAGTTCACTAGAATGGGCGCAACAAAATTTCTTTACCCAGAACCCAGCAATTTCAGGAGTTGAATAATGAGTAAGTCAGAAAGTCTGTTCACGCAGGCGCAAGCGCTAATCCCGGGCGGTGTTAACTCGCCGGTACGTGCCTTCTCCGGCGTTGGCGGCGTGCCATTATTCATCGCACGCGCTGACGGCGCTTTCCTGTTTGATGCCGATGGCAAAGCGTATATCGACTATGTCGGTTCGTGGGGCCCGATGGTGCTTGGTCATAACAACGCCGAAATCCGCAGCGCGGTGATTGAAGCCGCAGAACGTGGCCTGAGCTTTGGCGCGCCGACCGAAATGGAAGTCAAAATGGCCGAACTGGTCACCGGTCTGGTGCCAAGCATGGACATGGTGCGCATGGTCAACTCCGGCACCGAAGCCACCATGAGCGCGATTCGTCTGGCGCGCGGCTTCACCCATCGCGATAAAATCGTCAAATTCGAAGGCTGCTATCATGGCCACGCCGACTGCCTGCTGGTGAAAGCTGGCTCCGGCGCGCTGACCCTCGGCCAGCCAAACTCTCCGGGCGTTCCGGCTGATTTTGCCAAACACACCCTGACCTGTACCTATAACGATCTGGATTCAGTGCGTGCCGCGTTCGAACAATTCCCTGACGACATCGCCTGCATCATCGTTGAGCCGGTCGCGGGCAACATGAACTGTGTGCCGCCTTTGCCGGAATTCCTGCCGGGCCTGCGCAAGATTTGTGACGAGTTTGGCGCACTGCTGATTATCGACGAAGTGATGACCGGTTTCCGCGTCGCGCTGGGCGGTGCTCAGGAGTATTACGATGTGATGCCTGACCTGACCTGTCTGGGCAAAATCATCGGCGGCGGTATGCCGGTGGGCGCATTTGGTGGCCGTCGTGACGTGATGGAAGCGCTGGCACCGACCGGCCCTGTCTATCAGGCAGGAACGCTTTCCGGCAACCCGATTGCCATGGCAGCGGGTATCGCCTGTCTGACGCAAGTCGCACAACCGGGCGTGCATCAGACCCTGACTGAGCGCACCACACAACTGGCGGAAGGTTTGCTGGATGCAGCGCAGGAAGAAAATATTCCGTTCGTGGTGAACCACGTCGGCGGAATGTTCGGTCTGTTCTTCACCGATGCAGAAACCGTGACCTGCTATCAGGATGTGATGAAGTGCGACGTTGAGCGCTTTAAGAAGTTTTTCCATCTGATGCTGGAAGAAGGCGTTTATCTGGCACCTTCCGCGTTTGAGGCTGGCTTTATGTCTCTCGCTCATACTCAGGAAGACATTCAGCGCACCATCGACGCCGCACGCCGTTGTTTCGCTAAGCTTTAAGATCTGGTGAAGTCAGTTACCTCCCCTGCGAAGGGGAGGATTGGCGTGGAGTATTAAGCTGAAATTTCTATTTCGCCTGCTTTCTCAGCAGATAAATAAAGTATGGCGCGCCGATAAATGTCGCGAGCAAACCGGCCGGGATCTGGTTCGGGAAGATAATCATCCGGCCGCACCAGTCGGCAAATACCATCAGTAAACCGCCGAGAATACTGGCGACCATCCACTGCGGAACCGCACGACGAAAGCCCATCATACGCGCCATATGCGGTGCCATCAGACCGACAAAGCTCAGCGGCCCGATGGTCAGCGTCGCGGCAGCCGTCATCACCGCCGCCAGCAATAAAATCGCCATACGCGTTGGTGTCAGTGCAACGCCGACTGATTTCGCCGTCACGCTGCCCAGTGGCAAAATATTAATCCAGCGACGACAGAACGGCACAATCACCATCAGCACCGCAGCCAGAATGAGCGTCCGCCATGCGGCTTCAGCGGACACAGAATAAGTGGAACCGGAAAGCCAGGTCAGCAAACCGCCCATACGCGGATCACCGCTCGCCAGCAGCAGTGACATCAGCGTGGTGAATGCGGTACTCAGCGCGATACCGGTCAGCAACATACGTTCGGCAGAAAAACTGCGCAGACCCGATGCCATCATAATCACCAGCAACGTCAGCGCCGCACCGAGACTCCCCGCCGGTAACAGCCAGGCAAAGGCATCACCCGGCACGATAAACATCATGACCACCACGCCGGTCGCCGCACCCGAGCTTATTCCCAGCACTTCCGGGCTCGCCATCGCGTTACCGGTGAGTTTCTGGATCAGCACCCCGGAAGACGCCAGCATGATGCCCGCCGCCAGCGCCGCCATCACGCGGGGTAAACGCCACGGCAGCAGCGCCTGTAAATCCGCGCCTGTTGACCAGCTCCAGCCAGTCGCATTACGTCCGGCCATCAGCGCGATAACCAGCCCGATAAACAGCACCGCCAGCGCCAGCGCGACCCAGCGCACCAGATGATGACGTTCAGCCGGCACGTTATCGCCCTGATCCATCGGCGGTGGCGTCATGCTGTTGCGAAGACGCGGCAACAGCCACAGCAGCAACGGCGCGCCGACCAGCGCGGTCGCGGCACCGGTCGGAATTTCCATCCAGAACGTGGTGATGTACTGCATCACCTGATCGGTGAACCACAGCAATAAGGCCCCGATCAGCGGCGCCATAATCAGACGTGAAGGTAAACGTCGCGCACCGAGCATTTTCGCCAGCAGCGGGGCGAACAGGCCGATAAAGCCGACGATACCGACCGCATTCACCAGCTGCGCACTCATCAGGATGGCCAGCGTCAGCACCGCCAGACGTGCCGCAGAAAGCCCGAGGCCGAGGTTTTTGGCCACGCCGTCGTCCAGCCCCAGCAGCGTCATCGGACGCTGCAACAAAAACGCCAGCAACCAGACAATGATCACACGCGGTAACAGGAAACTGGCGACATCCCAGTCCTGCTGCGTCAGTGAACCACTGCTCCACATGTACAGGCTTTGCAGGCTCTGATAATTGAAGATACCGATCAGGCCGTTGACCGCACTGCAATACAAACCGAGCACCAGCCCCGCCAGGATCAGCGTGACCGGCGACATGCGTTTGCCCCAGGCGATACCGAACACCAGCGCACCAATCACCACCGCGCCGATCATGGCAGCAAACTGCTGGGTGATCATTCCACCCGGCAGCGCCCACAACGTGGCAACCGTCAGGCCGAGTTGCGCGCCCGCCGAAACGCCCAGCGTCGCAGGTTCAGCCAGAGGATTACGCAACACCTGCTGGAACAGTAAACCGACCAGCCCGAGCCCCGCTCCCGCGAGCAATGCCACGGCGATGCGTGGCAGTGAGCTGTAATGGAAAAGCATCTGCTGCACGTTGTCGATGTCCGGCTGCCACAGTGCGCCGCGCCATTGCGCGTAAGGCAATTGCTGATGCAGGTTGTAAATACTGAGCGCGCCCGCAGCCAGTGCCAGAATAATCAGAAGAGTCAGCGAAACGCTGAGCGAACGGCGGTTCATACCGGTTTCCTCAGCGTGTTGGTTAAAATATTGCAGAAGTGCATCGCGCTGAACGTTGCGCCGTAGTACCAGACGGCAGGGATGACGGTGAACTGGTTCGCACGAACGAACGGCATGGATTTCCACAGCGGCGTTTTTTCGACGGCTTTCATGATGTCAGCGCTGTCGTGATCAAAGCACAACACGCGGGCATTTTTGATCGCCGCCAGCCTTTCCACTCCGACGGAAACACTGCCCCAGAAACTGCCCTCGCCCTGCCAGGCGTTGGTGAGCCCGACATCATTCATTACTTCATGCAGCATACTGCCTTGTCCGAAGACCAGAACATGGCGCGGATCGATGAACGTGATCAGCAACAACGGCTGCTGTGCTACCGGCTTCAGCTGTTCGCGGGTTCTGGCTAAAGTGTCCTGATACCGCTGCAAATGCTGTTCTGCACGATCTTGCAAACCGAGCGTATCCGCCAGTTTGTGCAGCGAACGGATCGCCAGATCTAATGGCTTCGCAGAGCCGTCATTGGCTTTGACACTCAGCACCGGCGCGATGGTTTCCAGCTGAGCGGTCGCCGGGCCGTAACCCTGCGTCAGCAACACCAGTGACGGTTTCAGTTGCTGGATAAGTTCCATATTCGGCTCGGTGCGCTGACCGACGTCAATCACGCCCGGCGCAAGCGGCGGTTCGGCTACCCAGATGTTGTAATTGCGAATATCCGCAATCGCCAGCGGCATCACGCCGAGTGCAATCAGAAGTTCAGCGGGAAGCCATTCGAGCGCAATAATGCGGCTGAGATCGGGGCGGGACGCAGAAAGCGCGGGCAAAGATGTCAGCAACGGGGAAAGCGCCATCATCTGCAAAATACGACGGCGCGTTATTCCGGAAAAGTGTGAAATATCAGACATATCAGTATACGAAGCTCACCGGTGCGCCACCCGCAGGATGCGGCAAAATGCCCATCGGAATGCCATAGATTTGTTCGAGCACGTCACCGCGCATCATTTCTTCAGGTTCCCCCTGAGCGATCATCTCGCCGCCACGCAGCGCCATCAGCTGGTCACAATAGCGGGCTGCCATATTCAGGTCATGCAGCACCGCAATCACGGTGAGGCCCTTTTCACGGCTCAGGCGCTGGATCAACGCCAGAACGTCTTTCTGATGGGCGATATCGAGCGCCGAAGTCGGTTCGTCGAGCAGCAGGCAGCGGCTGTCCTGCGCCACCATCATCGCCAGCCACGCGCGCTGACGTTCGCCGCCGGACAGGCTGTCGACCAGACGATGTGCAAAGGGCTTCAGCCCCACCAGCGAAATCGCTTCTTCGACTTTTTCTTTATCGTGATGTTTGAAACGCCCGAGCGCGCCGTGCCACGGATAGCGGCCAATCGCCACCAGCTCCTGCACGGTCATGCCTTCTGCTGCGGGAAGTTGCTGCGGCAAATATGCGACCTGCCGCGCAAAAGCTTTGCTGTCCCACTGCGCCAGCGGCGTTTCATTGAGGTAAATCGTTCCGGATGTCGCCGCCTGATGACGTCCCAGCATTTTTAACAACGTCGACTTCCCTGAGCCATTGTGACCAATCAGCCCGCACACTTTTCCTTGCGGGAAAGTCAGTGACAGTGGCGCAAGAAGCGTGCGGCCCGGGACGGCAAAACTCACATCCTGCAGACGAAAGACGCTGTCTGGCAGCGGGGAAGACGGATGTACGTTGTTATCAGGCATAAGATTTTCTACGTCGACATCTGGTTGAGAACAGGAAACGGGCACGACCAGCGTGCCCGGATTTGACTACGTCACTGCTACGATACCCTAAATAATTCAGTTTGCAGGAAGGCGACAAGTTCGCGAATCCCCGGGAGCTTAGTCAGCTAAGTGACCGGGGTGAACGAACGCCGTCAACGCATCTGCGGCCTGAAGTATGACGGGTATCAGAAGCGGAATGTGGCCGTTGCAACCACCTGACGATCTGAACCCCAGTAACAGGCGTAATCGCGGTAGCAGCTGGCGACATATTCGCGATCCAGCAAGTTGTTGATGTTCAGACCCACGGAAGAACCTGGCAGGCCGAAGCGACCCAGATCGTATTTCACTGTGGCATCTATCAGCGTATAGGACGAAACGTTGAAAGCTTCATTCTCTCTGGATGCATTCACACCGTTCGCTGTATAGAAACTTGAGCTGGCACCAACATAACGCACACCGGAACCGAGTGTCAGGCCGCTGAGCGCAGTTTCGTGGAAGGTATAATCCGCCCACAGAGACGCCATATTCGCCGGTACTTCAACAGGACGCTTGCCTTCGAAATTGGTGTCATGGGTGTATTTTGCATCGGTGTAGGTGTAAGACGCCGTCACGTTGATGTTGGCGTTAACCGCGGCTTTGGCTTCGAGTTCCACACCTCGTGAACGTATTTCACCAGACTGAACGCTAAAAGCGGCATCAGCAGGGTTGGCCGTCAGGTTTTTGTCTTTTGTCAGCTGGTATACGGCTGCCGTCAGGCTGATCGGACGATCGTTCGGGATGTATTTGATCCCGGCTTCGTACTGTTTGCCCATTGAAGGATCGAATGGCTTCCCTTCTTTGGTCGCGCCTGCGGTCGGTTCAAAGGATTCGCTGTAACTGAAGTACGGAGAAATACCGTTGTCGAACAGGTAGTTCAGACCGCCACGCCAGGTGAACTGCTCATCGTTGATCTGCGACGCGCTGTTGGTCGTGCGGGTAAAGGTTGAGCTTTTCGCGAAGTCGTAACGACCGCCAACAGTCAGGATCCACTTGTTCCACTCCGCCTGATCCTGCACATACAGACCGGTTTGTTCCTGACGATTAAGGATTTCGTACGGGAAGTACAGGGAAACGTTGCCGTTACCGTATTGCGGATTCGCCAGATTCAGGTTACTTGCACTGCCGTAGTCTGCGTCAATATCGTTACGCATACGCATGTAATCAACACCAGCCAGCACGGTATGATCGATATCGCCGGTGCCGAATTTGGCCTGTGCCTGTGTATCGACATCAAAGTTCGCCAGCTTCTCTTTGGACTGAACATAGCTGCGCGTAATGTTGCCGTTACCGAGGTAACCGAAGCCGTAAACGGATTTGTATTCGGTATCGAGTTTGGTGTAACGCAGGTTCTGGCGCACCGTCCAGGTATCATCAAACTGATGCGCGAAGCTGTAACCGACCATTTTCTGGTTGCGGGACATGCGGTTACCCGCTTCACCTTCATTGAAATCTGTCGGGAGTTTATGTGCTTTACCGTTGGCGTCGTAATAAGGCACCACGGTACCTTCACGCGGCAACCAGCCGTAGTAACCGGCATCCGGATCGTTCTGGAAATTGCTCAGGAAGGTAAAGTCAGTTTTATCATCAGGACGCCATGAGAAAGACGGGGCAATGGAATAGCGTTTCTCTTTCGCCATTTCCTGTTGCGCATCCTGACTGCGCGCCACACCGGTCAGACGGTAGGAATACACGCCTGCATCATCAATGGCATCGCTGAAATCAAATCCGGTCTGGTACAGGTTGTCTGTACCCATTTTAAACTGCACTTCTTTCAGCGGTTCAGTGGTCGGGCGCTTGCTGACCATGCTGACAACGCCGCCCGGATTGCTTTTACCGTACAAAACGGAAGAAGGCCCGCGAAGCACTTCGACACGCTCAAGCATGTACGGATCCATTGAGACTTCAGAATAGTTATCGCCCTGAAGTTTGATGCCGTCGAGATACTGGTTGGTGTTAACAGAGGTGAAGCCGCGGATTGCCATGGCGTCGATGGTGTTAGAACTGCCACGGCTGGCAAAGACACCCGGCGTATAACCCAGGGCTTCTTTCACCGTCACCGGTTGCTTCATGTCCATTTCTTCGCGAGTCACCACGGAAACAGATTGTGGTGTCTTCACCAGTGGCGTATCGGTTTTTGTACCGGTAGCGCTATGTTTTGCTGCGATGGTCGCCGCAGGGCCCCATGCAGATTCCTGTGCCGCTTCGGGAGCAGAAGAAGCCGTCACATTAATGGTATCTTCCTTCGCAGGCGCGGTGGTGGCGGCACCGGCGTAAAATGCGGCAGTACCCAGTGTTGCGGTAATGGTTAAAGCTAACGTCCGACGCTTAAATGCGCCTTTTGGGACAGAATTTGAAAGCGAGCGTTGAGAAGCCATTGCATAATCTCTGGAGTGGAAATGGGAATGTAAACGATAATTATTATTATGACCGTCGCATATTATGCGCAATGCTTGCCCGCCTGCAACACTAATTCACATATAGATCGTCTGAATGAATAAAAAATACCCCCATGTTAAACATGGGTAAAAATGCCTATAAATTAAACGGGGATGAATGTGACGGGTTTGCGAAAAATGTAAAACGTGCGGGTTAATTTGCGTTAAGAATAACAAATAAAAAGGGCACGATTTTCATCGCACCCTTTTTTAATATCCTAAATCATTCAGGTTGGTTTAACGCAGCCAGCGCCGAGCCAACCTGAAGGATGACGGATATTTAGTTGCCTGAGCCAAACATATCCTTGATCCAGCCCGCAACGCCGTTGCTGTCTTTCTTCTCATCCTGAGATTGTGGCTGTTGCTGTTGCCCCGATTGCTGTTGTTGTTGCTGCTGCATCTGTTGCTGCTGTTGCTGTTGTTGTTGCTGAACAGCGGTCACAGAAGCCTGGCACATGGCATCCGGAGAATCAGTCCAGACCGGAATGGAACGCGTTGCGCCACCGCCGCCCAGCATTCCGCCGCTGTTGTTGCCACAGACAAAGTTACCGCTGCCATCAATGTTCATCGTGCTGATGCCTTCCGGCATTTGCAGATCCAGAGGCTGCGGTGTGCCGTTCTCAAGATAGCGTCCGTACAGCACCAGCGCACCGGTTGAACCCCACAGTTTAGACGGGCCGTTGTTATCGCGGCCAACCCAGGTAATCGCGACCTGATTGCCGTCGATGCCCGCAAACCAACTGTCACGCAGTTCGTTGGAGGTACCGGTTTTTGCTGCCAGATGCAGTTTCGGGAACTTGTTCGCCAGCGCGCGCGACGTCCCTTCCTGCACAACCTGCTGCATCGCATACAGCGTCAGATACGCCGCCTGCGATGGGATCACGCGAACCGCCTGCGGGAAGCTCTGATAAAGCACCGTGCCGTCTTCCGCAATCACCGAGCGCACCGCGGACAGTGGCGCTTTGTTACCGCCGCTGGCAATGGTCTGATATTCCTGTGCGACTTCCATCGGCGTCAGTGCAATCGCACCAAGCAGCATCGACGGCGTCTGGTTCAGGGATTCTTTCGGGATCCCCAGATTGATAAGCGTTTGGGTGATGTTATCCAGCCCTACCGCCATACCCAGATTTACCGTCGGGACGTTCATGGAACGCGCCAGCGCATCCACCAGCAGAACCTGACCACGGAACTGATGGTCATCGTTTTTCGGTGACCACGTCTGACCATTTGCCAGTTTCAGCGTCAGCGGCTGGTCGGCCAGAATGGTGTTCAGACGGTATTTGTCCGGCTGAGAAAGCGCGGTCAGATAAGTCGCCGGTTTAGCCAGAGAACCGACCTGACGACGCGCCTGCATCGCACGGTTAAAGCCTGCGAACTGCGTTTCCGCGCCGCCGACCATCGCCCGTACTTCGCCGGTATAACGGTCGACAATGACCATCGCGGTTTCGATGTCATTCAGGCCGCTTTTCTTACGCAGTAACGGAATGCCTTCTTCGACCGCTTTTTCCGCCGCATCCTGAGAAATAGGATCCAGCGTGGTGAAGATTTTCACCCCTGACATGTCCTGAACTTTATCGCCCAGTTTGGCCTGAAGCTCCTGACGCACCATCTGCATAAACGCAGGCTGAGGCGAAATCACGCCGCCTTTCGGCTGCACGCCAAGCGGACGGGCGCTGAGCATGTCATACAGTTCCTGATCGATAACTTTCTGATCAACCAGTAAACGCAGCACCAGATTACGACGCTGCAACGCCATTTGCGGGTTACGCCACGGGTTATACAGCGACGCCCCTTTCACCATGCCGACCAGCAACGCCTGCTGATCCAGACTCAGTTCATTCACCGGACGACCAAAGTAATACAGGCTCGCCAGCGGGAAACCGCGGATCTGATCGGAACCGCTCTGGCCGAGATACACTTCGTTCAGATACAGCTCAAGAATGCGGTCTTTGCTGTAGTCCGCGTCCAGCAGGATCGCCATAATGGCTTCACGTGCTTTACGGCTCAGTGAACGTTCGTTGGTCAGGAACAGGTTTTTTACCAGCTGCTGCGTCAGCGTAGAACCGCCCTGCACCGCATGACCGGCGGTCAGGTTTGCCAGCACCGCACGGCCGATGGAATAGAAGTTGATGCCATCGTGTTCATAGAAATGACGGTCTTCCGTTGCCAGCAAAGTATCGACAAGCAAATCCGGGAAACCGGAACGCGGCACGAACAGACGCTGTTCGCCGTTAGCATTCGACGCCTGCAACATGGTGATCAGACGCGGGTCGAGGCGGAACAGCCCGAAATCACGCTGATTATCCAGATTTTTAATTTCTGCAAGGCTGCTGCCATCAAACATCAGGCGGGCGTTCACCTGCCCTTCTTTACCTTCCGGGAAATCAAACGGACGACGCAGCAAATCGATGTAATTCGCGTGCACCGTAAATTCGCCCGGACGGGTGATACGCGTCACTTCGCGATACTGCGTACCTTCCAGCAATCCGACCATCTCAGCTTTGCTGATCTGCATGTCCGGCTCAAGGTTTACCTGACGACCATAGACCGCCGCAGGCAACTGCCAGACTTTACCGCCATCAATGCGGTCATGGATTTGTTTGTTGAGGTAAAACGCATAAATCCCGAGCAGAATAAGAAAAACGATGAACAGTTTGACTAACAGCCAGAAAATACGGCGCTTCACACTCTTTTTTCCGCCTTTTTTGGCTTTACGCGGCGGTGCTTTACGGCTCATGCGCGATTCCTGTTCTTCTTCGTACTCATCGTCATCCTCATACTCGTCATCGATTTCTTCTTCATAATCATCGTAGTCGTCATCCCGGCGGCTACGGCGAACGGGACGAGCCCGCGCAGGCTTCCGCCCGGCAGGTTTACCTTTACGGCCAATCGGCTCGCGATCATCGCCAGACATCAGTCAATCTCCCAACGTGCTGCTGTGTTCGTCATAATGATTCTGCTTAGCTGAGTCATTTTCATTTTTGATTTCAAAAAAACACTGTATTTCAAAAAGATACTGTTGATGGCCTGAAGTTCAGGCCGCAAGGCGCTTACTCTGTGCCCCGCTTAAGTTTTCGCCCACAGGAAATGTCTGAAAAATCGCCCCTTTCCTGCACAATTTTTAAAAGCTCAGACAGACATCAGGACGCATGTTTTTTCGTCCGGCGCGTAGGCAGCGCCTCCGCCGGATTGTCCGGCCACGGATGTTTCGGATATCGCCCTTTCATTTCTTTTTGCACTTCGCGATACGATCCCTGCCAGAAAGCGGCCAGATCGGCTGTTATCTGTAACGGACGCTGTGCCGGTGACAATAACTCAAGCACCACCGCAACGCGGCCTTCCGCCAGTTGCGGGCTGCGCTGCTCGCCGAACATTTCCTGCATCCGCACCGAAAGTGCCGGTGGCTGGTCTGCATGATAACGGATTGGCAGACGACTGCCAGTCGGCACGGTGTAATGTGTCGGTAATGCACTGTCAAGACGCTGACGTTGTTGCCAGTCCAGCAACCTTAATAAGGCATCATGCAAATCAACCTGTTGCAGTGATTTTAACGAGCGAACGCCCTGTAAAGACGGCTGCAACCAGCGTTCCAGACCGTCGAGCAAAGCCTGGTCGTCGGCAGCCGGCCAGCCGGCCTCAGGCAGCCATTTTGCGGCACACAGAAGCCGGAGTCGCAGTTGTTCTGCCGCTACCGACCAGTTCAGCGCCTGCAAACCCTGTGTGCGGATCCAGTCGATCAACGCCTGTTGCAGTTCTTCGTCATCCGGCTTCGCCAGCGGATTCGCTTTCAGCACCAGCCGGCCAATCTGCCAGCGTCGCCAGGCGCGCAGGGTACCTTTTTCTTCATCCCATTCCACCGCCGTCTGTTCTTTAACGACATCGGGCAGGCGAGATGGAAGTTGCGTGATATCCAGCGAGACAGCCAGAAGAATGCGGGCATCCGGGCTGTTGTTGCCCTGTAATAACTGCGGGGCGACCAGCCACGGCGCGCGGGTTAACCCGTCGTCCTGCGGCAAAGACGCGCCCAGTCCGTTCGCCAGCAGATAGCGGCCATCTTCGCCGCGGCGTTGTGCGATACGGTCACTGAAAGCGCGGGCCAGCAGCCACGGTGCAAGGGAAGCATCCGGCTCACCGCTTTTCGCACCGGTGCGCTGCGCCAGCTGTTTCGCCCGCCGCTGCCAGTTGCCCTGCGGGCGGCTGAACCAGTAATCGATATCCGGTAATCCGCCGCGTGGCGGTTCTTCGAGGATGGCGGCCAGTAAGGCTGCCGTGGCCAGTGCGTCCGGACTTTGTGTTGCAGCCGCAATCAGCATAGCCGCCAGCCGTGGCTCACAGCCAAGCTGTGCCATACGTTGTCCGGCGGCGGTAAGTTTTCCCTGCACATCGGTGGCACCGAGCTGCTGTAACAGATTTTTGGCAGCAGATAATGCGGCGACAGGCGGCTTATCCAGCCACTGAAGTTGCGCCGGATCCTGACAGCCCCACTGCAACAACTCCAGCCAGAAACTGCTCAGATCGCTTTGCAGAATTTCCGCTTCGGCCTGCGCACTGGCGCGTTCAGCCTGCTCTTTGCTGAACAGATGCCAGCACAATCCCGGTTCAAGACGTCCGGCACGCCCCGCGCGCTGAGTCATCGACGCCTGACTGATGCGCTGCGTCACCAGCCGCGTCAGGCCGCTGCGCGGATCAAACTGCGCGCTGCGCTCCAGACCGCTGTCCACCACCAGACGGATACCTTCGATGGTCAGACTGGTTTCCGCAATATTGGTCGCCAGCACCACTTTGCGGCGTCCTGCGGAGGAGGGCTGAATGGCTTTTTGCTGTTGTTCCAGCGACAACGCGCCGTACAACGGACAGAGATCGACATCCGCCGCCAGCCTGCCGTTCAGCAGATTTTGCACGCGGGTAATTTCAGAAACACCCGGTAAAAACAGCAGCATCGAGCCGTGATTTTCGCCCATCAGACGGCTGACCACACGCGCCACGCCTTCGTCCAGCCGTTCGTGCGTGGCAAGGGAAAGATACTGCCGCTCGACCGGGAAACTGCGGCCTGCAGATTCAATCACCGGCGCATCCGGCAATAAAGAAGACAGGCGCAGATTGTCGAGCGTCGCCGACATAATCAGGATTTTTAAATCATCGCGCAGCGCATTCTGCACATCGAGTAATAACGCCAGCGCCAGATCGGCCTGCAAACTGCGCTCATGGAATTCATCGAGGATCACCATCGACACGCCGGTCAGTTCAGGATCCGCCTGCACCATACGGGTCAGAATACCTTCCGTCACCACTTCAAGGCGCGTTGCGGCACTGGTTTTGCTTTCAGCGCGCATACGATAACCCACGGTCTGCCCCGGCGTTTCACCCAGCTGTTGCGCCAGACGGAAGGCGACATTTTTTGCCGCCAGACGACGGGGTTCGAGCAGCAGAATTTTGCCCGGCAAATTAGCCTGTTTGAGCAACTGCAACGGCAGCCAGGTCGATTTACCGGCACCGGTCGGGGCAAGCAAAAGCACCTGCGGCGCCTGCTGCAGTGCGGCTAATAGCGGTTCAAGTACGGCGCTGACCGGCAAAGAAGGCAATGAATTCACCATGAGAGTTAACTTTAAACGGCGGGCATTGTAGCATTTAGCCCCACATCCGGCATGTTGCCGTGATTCGTCTTAACAGGAATTTCTATGTCTGCCGAACGCCGCCTGTTCTTCGCCTTATCTCTGCCTGCAAAAATGCAAAAGCAGGTGATTAAGTGGCGTGCGGATAATTTTCCGGCGGAAACCGGCCGCCCCGTCGCAGCCGCTAATCTGCATATTACGCTGGCATTTCTCGGTGAAGTCAGCGCCCTCAAGGAAGCCGCGCTGACCCGCGTCGCCGGGCGCATTCAGGGGCAAAAATTCAGCCTGATACTGGATGATATCGGCCACTGGCCGGGTTCCGGCGTGGTATGGATTGGCACCCGACGCGCGCCCAACGCATTGTTGCAGCTGGCGTCCGTATTGCGATCCCACGCAGCGCGCAACGGGTGTCATCAGAGTACACTGCCGTTCCACCCGCATGTGTCGCTGTACCGCAATGCGACGCGCCCGGTCACTATTCCTCCGGCCACACCTGGCTGGCAACTGGATGCCACCGAATTCAGTTTGTACGAATCGCTGTTTGAACGGGGACGCACCCGTTACCACTGCCTGCAAACCTGGCCGCTGGGCGATATGCAGGAAACCTGATCTCTTTTAGCATTCTCTTTGACCAGAGTATTTCACACGGAAACCCTCATGCATTTCGAGCCTGCGCTTCAATCTGCCACTCTCATTAAACGTTACAAACGGTTTCTCGCCGACGTGATCACGCCCGATGGCACCGAACTGACCCTGCACTGCGCCAACACCGGCGCGATGACCGGTTGCGCGACACCCGGCGACACCGTCTGGTATTCCACGTCCGACAATCTTAAACGCAAATATCCGCACAGTTGGGAACTGACGGAAACACAGCAAAATCACTGGATTTGCGTCAATACGCTGCGGGCCAATCAGCTGGTACGCGAAGCCATTATGGCGCAACGCATACCGGAATTATCCGGTTACAGTAAACTCACATCAGAAGTAAAATACGGCACCGAAAATAGCCGTATAGACTTGATGTTACAGGCAGAAAATCAACCTGACTGCTATATTGAAGTGAAATCTGTCACGTTGCTGCAAGAGGGACGGGGATTCTTTCCCGATGCAGTCACACTGCGCGGTCAGAAGCATTTACGCGAGTTACAGTCGATGGCAGAACAGGGGCAGCGGGCGGTACTTTTCTTCGCTGTTTTACATTCAGGCATTGAAAGCGTGTCCGCAGCACACCATATTGATCCGCGTTATACCGAATTACTGACGTATGTTCAAAACAAGGGTGTTGAGGTGATGTGCTACGGTGCCGAACTTTCTGCGGAGGGTATCCGCCTCACAGAAAGATTACCGCTGGTGACGACATCAGTCAGTTAATAAAAAGAGTTCGGATAACCCTGTAATTACCTGTCGGCGGCATAAAAAACAGGTCGCGAATACGCTTTTCCTCACAGGCTTGTCAAGCACCTGCGAGGAATAATTGCCAACCTCGTTACCTTCTGTTATTTATAGCGGCCTGATTTTTTCCCCCGTTGGGGATCGAAATGTTCGAAGCCTGCATGTTGCAGTCATATGCGGCATAAAAAGCGGATGAACATAGTGCGTGTTATGTAGGAGAAGCATCATGCAAGAAGGCCAAACCCGTAAGACGTCGTCCTTGAGCATTCTCGCTATCGCTGGGGTGCAGCCGTATCAAGAGAAGCCGGGCGAAGAGTACATGAACGACGCTCAGCTGGCTCACTTCAAAAAGATTCTTGAAGCATGGCGCAATCAGCTCAGGGATGAAGTAGATCGTACCGTTTCACACATGCAGGAAGAGGCAGCTAACTTCCCTGACCCGGCTGACCGGGCAACACAGGAAGAAGAGTTCAGCCTTGAACTGCGTAACCGTGACCGTGAACGTAAGCTGATTAAAAAGATTGAAAAAACACTGAAAAAAGTGGAAGACCAGGATTTCGGATATTGTGATTCCTGTGGCGTTGAGATTGGCATCCGCCGTCTTGAAGCCCGTCCTACCGCTGATTTGTGTATCGACTGTAAGACTCTGGCAGAAATCCGCGAAAAGCAGATGGCTGGCTAAGTTTCGGGTCCCACGCGGTGCGTCATGCACCGCGTTCCCTTTTAACGCCATACCCCATTTTTATGCCGCAAGAACAACACTACACTGGCCGTTTCGCCCCCTCACCTTCCGGTGACCTTCATTTCGGTTCTCTGATTGCCGCGCTTGGCAGCTATTTGCACGCCCGTTCGCAAAACGGCAAATGGTTAGTGCGCATCGACGATATCGACCCGCCGCGTGAAATTCCGGGCTCCGCTGACCGCATTTTAGCCACGCTCGAACGCTACGGACTGGAGTGGGATGGCGAGGTCGTCTGGCAGTCAAAACGTCATGACGCCTATCGTGCCGCGCTGGACTGGCTGTATCAGCAGCAAAAAAGCTATTACTGCACCTGTACCCGCCAGCGTATTTCGCAAACCGGCGGAACCTACGACGGCCATTGCCGTGATTTAAATTTAGGTGCAGAAAATGCCGCCATCCGCCTGCGCCAGACACTGCCTGTGTACGGTTTTGATGACGATTTTCAGGGGCATTTACAGGCCAGCGCGAAACTCGCTCAAGAAGACTTTATTATCCGCCGCCGTGATGGCCTGTTTGCCTATAATCTGGCGGTGGTGGTAGATGATCATTTTCAGGGTGTAAATCACATCGTGCGCGGCGCGGATCTGATTGAACCGACCGTGCGCCAGATTTCCCTTTACCGGCATTTAGGTTATCCGCAGCCCGGATACCTGCATTTACCGCTGGCGCTCAATGAAAATGGCGATAAGCTTTCCAAGCAAAATCACGCGCCCGCGTTGCCGGAAGGCGATCCGCGTCCGGTTATCATTAACGCATTGAAATTTTTAGGCCAAAGGCTGCCGGAAAACTGGCAGGATTACACTTTGCCTTTATTATTACGCTGGGCGACAGCACAGTGGACGACAGCCGATATCCCGCATCAGGGGCGCTAATGCTGCGCAGATGTGACATCGGCATTCTCAAAGCGGCTACTGTGAGCTATGATTAGCCGCTGTTTTTGCGTCACGCCAATTTTTTCAGTCACTATCGAGGTGTACCATTTTTACCCGAGTAGCCAATTTTTGCCGTAAGGTGCTAGTTCGTGAAGATAAAGTCGTTCGTGAAGAAAAGGCTGTTCATGACGAAGCCGCGCTTCATGGAGAACCTAATCGCGAGGAAAATCCCCGTCGTGATCCGTCTCCTGTGGCCGAAGGCAATGTGAAGGCAAAAAATCCTGAACGTCGTGACAACGAGCAACGCCGTGAAAATCGCGGCCGTCGGGATGACAACGCGAACCGGGGCGACCGCCGCAATAATAACAACCGCCGCTCTTCTTCCCCTTATCAGCCTCGTGGCGAACGCAGCGATTCCCGTGGCGATCGTCATCACGATCAGCGTACTGACCGTAATGAATCGCGTAACGAACCTCGCGCTCCGCGTCCTTCTGTCGAACACGTACAGAAACCGCGTCCGTCATTTGATTACGCCGGTGAAACCCGTGCGATAACCATTATCCCCCGCGATGAGCACAATATTTCTCGTCGTGATATCAGCGAAAACGCCCTGAAAGTCCTTTACCGTCTGAACAAGTCTGGCTTTGAAGCCTTCCTGGTTGGCGGTGGCGTGCGCGATTTGCTGCTGGATAAAAAACCAAAAGACTTCGATATCACCACCAACGCCACGCCGGATCAGGTGCGTAAACTGTTCCGCAACTGCCGTCTGGTCGGTCGTCGTTTCCGTCTGGCTCACGTGATGTTTGGCCCGGAAATCATCGAAGTCGCCACCTTCCGTGGTCACCACGAACAGCACGAAGAAACCGAAGACAAAAACGTGTCCCAGCAGGCGGTCAACGGCATGCTGCTGCGCGATAACATTTTCGGCACCATTGAAGACGACGCACAGCGCCGTGACTTCACCATCAACAGTTTGTATTACGGCGTTGCTGACTTTACCGTTCGCGATTACACCGGCGGTCTGCGCGACCTGGAAAACGGCATCATTCGTCTGATTGGTGATCCGGAAACCCGTTACCGCGAAGATCCGGTCCGTATGCTGCGCGCTGTGCGTTTCGCCGCCAAACTGGACATGAAGATCAGCCCGGAAACCGCCGAGCCGATCCCGCGTCTGGCTACGCTGTTGCAGGAAATTCCGCCAGCGCGTCTGTTCGAAGAATCCCTGAAGCTCTTGCAGGCCGGTTACGGCTACGAGACATACAAAAAGCTTTGTGAATACCAGCTGTTCCAGCCTTTGTTCCCGCTGATTGCCCGCCAGTTTACTGAGCAAGGCGACAGCCCGATGGAACACATTCTGATCCAGGTGCTGAAAAATACCGACCACCGTCTGCATAACGATCAGCGCGTCAACCCGGCGTTCCTGTTTGCGGCAATGCTGTGGTATCCGGTGATTGAGCACGCACAGAAACTGGCGCAGGAAGGCGGTCTGACATATTACGATGCCTTCGCGCTGGCAATGAACGACGTGCTCGACGAGCAGTGCCGTACGCTGGCCATTCCGAAACGTATTACCACGCTGGTGCGTGACATCTGGGCGCTGCAACTGCGTCTGTCACGTCGTCAGGGTAAACGCGCGCACAAGCTGATGGAACATCCTAAGTTCCGTGCGGCTTATGATTTACTGGTGCTGCGTGCTGAAGTCGAACAACACCGCGAACTGCAAAGTCTGGCGCAGTGGTGGGGCGAGTTCCAGGAAGCCACACCGGCTTCACAAAAAAGTATGCTGGGTACGCTCGGTGACGATGCGGCACCGGCACGCCGTGCGCGTCCGCGCCGTCCGCGTAAACGGGCTCCGCGTAAGGATGGCGGTCAATGATCCGCGTTTACCTGGCTCTGGGCAGTAATCTTGCCCGTCCCCTTGACCAGGTAAATTGTGCGCTGGAGGCGCTGGCACATTTGCCGCGCACCCGCTTTGTGGCCGCGTCACCGTTTTACCGCAGTAAACCGCTGGGGCCACAAGATCAACCTGATTATCTGAATGCGGTGGTGGCACTTGATACGCTGTTACCGCCGGAAGAGTTGCTCGATTGCACGCAAGGGATCGAGCAAAATCAGGGACGCGTTCGCAAAGCCGAACGCTGGGGACCGCGGACGTTAGATCTCGATATGCTGATCTATGGCGATCAGGTGATCAGTACCGAGCGTTTAACAGTGCCGCATTACGATATGAAAAACCGCGAGTTTATGCTGTATCCGCTGGCCGATCTGGCGCCGGATCTGGTGTTTCCGGATGGCGAAACGCTGCAAAGCCTGCTCGCACGCGTTCCGCTCAACGGCCTGACTAAATGGTAAGTCGCTCAGCGGCTTACCCGTACGATCAATCCCCCTTCTGCTTTGTTCTCATAGACTACTTTCAGCTGATGTAACTGCGCGATCCTCTGTACGATCGAAATCCCCAGACCGCTGCCGGTTTGTTCCTGTCCCGGTGGCCGGTAAAAACGCTCGCCGAGTCTTGCCAGATGTTCATCGCTGATCCCCGGCCCCTGATCTTCAACCGTCATTCCCCACGGTTTCAGTCGCACCGTCACGCAGGTTCCGGCCGGTGAATAACGGATCGCGTTATCCAGCAGATTGCGCACCATCAGCGAAAGCAGCAGCGACTGGCCCCGCATTTCAGGCGGCGCGCCCTGCTCTTCAAAACGTAATTCGATACCTTTGCCGTGCGCACGATAATCCTGTTCCGCCAGACTTTGAGCGACCAGCGAAGGCCAGTCGATCCGTTCCAGTTCTTCCGGAGCGGAGAAACTTTCCAGCCTTGAGAGCGTCAGTAACTGATCCACCAGCCGCGTGGCGCGATCGATGCTGGTGGTCAGATTTTCCAGCGCATGTTCACGCATTTGGGCGTCATCGCCGGAAAGCTGCACCACTTCCGTTTGCACCCGCAACGCCGCCAGCGGACTGCGCAGCTCGTGGGCGGCATCCGAAGTGAACCGGCGTTCGCGTACCAGCATTTCACCGGTACGGGCAAACAGAGAATTCAGCGCATTCGCCAGCGGCAGCACTTCGCCGGGCAGAGAGTCCGTGACTATCGGCGTGGAATCTTCCGGCGAACGCTGACGCAATCCTTGCGCCACGCGACGCAGCGGACGCAATTCCAGCGTAACCATCACTATGAGGGCCAGTAACAGTACCGGCAGCGAGCCCAGCCACGGCGTCAGTTGTCCGCTGACCAGACTCCAGGCCATATCATTGCGATAATCATATTCCTGCCCGACGGCCACGCGATATTGTCCGTCCGGCGACGTCAGCCAGACCATCCGCCAGGTATCGCTGTCACCTCTCAGTTCCGCATCGACAAAGCCCTGCGTATCACCATCGAAGCGAATGCGTTTGCCGTTCTCACCATCATTAAGCAGCATTTGCCCGTGAAGGTTAAAAATAGCAAAGGTCAGCGCATCGTCATCGGTATGACCGCGTGATCCTTTGCGCACCATTTTTTTGGTATCCGGCAGTTCGGCGTCTTTTGAGAGATTCAGGCGATCGCCCAGCCCGGTGGCGGCAAGACGTTTGGCGAACAGCATTTGCTGAGTATCGAAAACTTCATTGATGTGTTTGCGGGTCTGATGCCACGCCACGCCGCTGGCAATCATCCAGGTCAGCAGCGCCAGTACCGAGAAAAGCAGGATCAGACGCAGGCGCAGGCTGAGGTTTTTCAGTTTCTTCACCCGCTTCACGCCTCCCCTCCTTCACCTGTTTTTATCTCATCGCCCAGCGTATAGCCCACGCCATGGACGGTGCGAATAAAACCTTTGCCGAGTTTGCTGCGCAGATGGTGAATATGCACTTCCACGGCGTTGCTGCTGACCTCATCGTCCCAGTTGTAGAGTTTTTCCTGGATGAGCGTACGCGCCAGCACGCGGCCTTTGTTGTTGAGAAACAGCTCCAGTACCGCGACTTCACGCGGGGTAAGCGTCACCGCTTCTCCGTTAAGCATCACGCTGCGGGCTGCGGGATCAAATTCTATCGCGCCATGAATGACTTTTGGCGTCACTACGCCGTGACGACGGCGGATCAGTGCCTGCAGGCGCGCGGCAACTTCCACCAGTGCAAAAGGCTTACACAGATAATCATCGGCACCGGCCTGCAGGCCACCGACCCGCTGCTCGAGCGCATCACGGGCGGTGAGGATCAGCACCGGCGTATCGCGTCCGGCCTTACGCCATTCGCGCAACAGATCCATTCCGTCCATGCCCGGCAGGCTCAAATCGAGGATCACTGCATCGTAAGGCGCGCTGTCGAGCGCCGCTTTGCCCGTCACGCCGTCGGTAAACCAGTCCAGTGTAAAACCTAATTTTGTCAGCCCGGCTTTGATACCGTCGCCGATCATCTTGTCGTCTTCAACTAATAGAATTCGCATGGTTCCCTCCGTTTTTGCCATTATAGCTGACGCTTCTTAATCACTTCTTAAGAGCGGGATCAACGTCTCTGCGAGTGATCGTGCTGTCTGACTTTCCACTCATACAGTAGAATACCGGCATCATATTCATCCGATGAATTATTCAAAGGAACGTGTTCATGAAACCAACAACGCTGAGCCAGCTTCGCCAATGGAAGCAGGAAAAACATAAATTTGCGACCATTACCGCGTATGACGCCAGTTTCGCGCAACTGTTTGCTGAACAAGGCATCTCTGTGATGCTGATCGGTGACTCGCTGGGCATGGTCGTTCAGGGCCAGGATTCCACGCTGCCGGTGACGGTCGAAGAGATTGCTTACCACACCCGTTGCGTTCGCCGTGGCGCGCCTCACGCGTTATTGCTGGCTGACCTGCCGTTCATGAGTTACGCCACGCCTGAACAGGCGTTTGAAAGCGCTGCCGTGCTGATGCGCGCGGGCGGCAATATGGTCAAACTCGAAGGCGGCAGCTGGCTGTGTGATACGGTCAGAATGCTGACCGAACGCGCCGTGCCGGTGTGTGGCCATCTGGGGCTGACGCCGCAGTCGGTGAACATTTTCGGTGGCTACAAAGTTCAGGGACGCGATGAAGTCGCCGCCAATCAGCTGATCAAAGATGCGATGATGCTCGAAGAAGCCGGTGCGCAGTTGCTGGTGCTGGAATGTGTGCCGGTCGAACTGGCCCGCCGCGTGACCGAAGAACTGAGCATTCCGGTGATCGGCATTGGCGCGGGCAATGTGACTGATGGACAGATTCTGGTAATGCATGACGCATTTGGCATCACCGGCGGCCATACGCCTAAATTCGCCAAAGACTTCCTCAGCGAAGCCGGTGACATTCGTGGCGCAGTGCGTTTGTATGTCGATCAGGTCGCGCAAGGCGTGTATCCGGGCGAAGAACATTCCTTTAAATAAGCGGGAGAAGGCTGGTGTTGATAATTGACAGCGTGGCGCTGCTGCGTCGCGAAATCCGTGATTTTCGTAAGAATAACAAACGCATCGCACTGGTGCCGACGATGGGCAACCTGCACGAAGGCCACATGACGCTGGTGGAAGAAGCCAAAGCGCGTGGCGACGTGGTGGTGGTGAGTATTTTCGTCAACCCGATGCAGTTCGAGCGCGCGGATGATCTTGAACGTTACCCGCGTACCTTGCAGGAAGACTGCGAGAAGCTGAATAAGCGCGGCGTAGATCTGGTATTCGCCCCGTCGCCTGCGGAAGTCTATCCGAAAGGTCTGGCAACCCAGACTCAGGTTGATGTGCCGGTGATTTCCACCATTCTGGAAGGCGCGAGCCGTCCGGGACATTTTCGTGGCGTCTCAACCATCGTCAGCAAACTGTTCAATCTGGTGCAACCGCAGGTCGCCTGTTTCGGGCAAAAGGACTTCCAGCAACTGGCACTGCTGCGCACGATGGTGGAAGATATGGGATACGACATCGAGATTGTCGGCGTGCCGATTGTGCGTGCCAAAGACGGTCTGGCGCTCAGTTCCCGTAACGGTTATCTGACTGCCGATGAACGTAAAATCGCCCCTCAGCTGAACAAGATCATGAACGCGCTGGCACAACGTCTGAGCCAGGGTGAACGTCATACCGACGAAATGTTGCAGGAAACCGCGCAACAGCTTCGCGAAGCGGGTTTCACACCGGATGAACTGTTTATCCGTGATGCAAAAACCTTGCAGGAGTTATCCGTCGACAGCACCTCTGCGGTGATCCTGATGGCGGCCTGGCTGGGTAAAGCGCGACTGATTGATAATCAGGAAGTTGATCTGACGCAGTAGACAGCGCAGGTCAAATGGACAACTATGTTGGCCGCCGGAAACTTCGGACTTTTAGACTGTCCGCCCGGCGGATCCCCAGACTTTTTACGCACGAAGGGTCACACGCAATGGTACGTACAATGCTGCAAGGCAAACTGCACCGGGTTCACGTCACTCAGGCAGATTTGCATTACGAAGGCTCCTGCGCCATCGATCAGGATTTTCTTGATGCCTCAGGCATTCTGGAATACGAAGCAATTGATATTTATAACGTTGCAAACGGTCAGCGTTTCTCGACTTACGCCATCGCGGCAGAACGCGGTTCGCGGATTATTTCGGTGAACGGTGCGGCAGCGCGCTGTGCCTGTGTCGGCGACCTGCTGATCATCTGTTCTTACGTGCAGATGTCAGATGAACAGGCCCGCCAGCACAAACCGAAAGTGGCCTATTTCGAAGGTGAAAACCAGCTGAAACGCACCGCCAAAGCCGTGCCGGTTCAGGTAGCCTGATAAAACGCCTTCCCCTGCGAAGGGGGGAGGGAGCTAATGGTGTTTCGCATTCAGCTGCAATACAACCTGAACTGATTTTGGTTTTGCTCCTCCCCCTGCGAAGGGGGAGGTTGGGAGGGGGTTTTAAATACAAAGCAATGAGTTAAAGCACACCTTTAATTTAGTTTTTGACCTTAATACCCCACCCCAACCCTCCCCTTCGCAGGGGAGGGAGCACAGAAAAATCAACTTCTAAGACCACGCCCGCGCTCGATCAGATACCACGCCAGCAAATAAAACACCGCAATAAACGCCACCAGCACGCTCATGGTGAACACCAGCGGCACGTCTGAAATCCCCAGGAAACCGTAGCGGAAACCGCTGATCATGTAGACGATCGGGTTCAGCTTGGAAACCGCCTGCCAGATTGGCGGCAACAACGACAGCGAGTAGAACACGCCGCCAAGATAGGTCAGCGGCGTCAGCACGAACGTCGGGATCAGGCTGATATCGTCAAACGTTGTCGCAAACACCGCGTTCAGTAAACCGCCCAGTGAGAACAGGATCGCAGTCAGCAGTAAGGTCAGCGCGATGATCCACCAGGAGTGGATGACCAGCGGGACGAAGAACAACGAGATCGCCGTGACCAGGATCCCCACGCAGATCCCGCGCGCCACGCCGCCGCCGACATAACCGGCGATCACCACGTGCGTTGGCACCGGCGCGACCAGCAGTTCTTCAATGTTGCGCTGGAATTTAGCGCTGAAGAACGACGACGCCACGTTGGCGTAGGAGTTAGTGATCACCGCCATCATGATCAGCCCCGGCACGATAAACTGCATGTAGGTGAAACCGTGCATGCTGCCGATCTGTGAACCGATCAGGTTACCGAAGATGATGAAATACAAGGTCATGGTGATGACCGGCGGAACCAGTGTTTGGATCCAGATCCGGCCAAAACGGTTGATCTCTTTCATCCAGATACTTTTGAGTGCCACCCAGTACAATTGCGACATTATTTCTTTTCCTCACTGCCGTTCACCAGCGTGACAAACAGCTCTTCCAGACGGTTCGCCTTGTTACGCATACTTAATACCTGCACGCCCTGCTTGCTCAGCTGGCTGAACAGGGAATTCAGTCCCTGCTCGCGCATGACTTCCACTTCCAGCGTTGACGTGTCCGTCAGCTGGCTACGGTAGCCTTCGAGCACCGGCAGCGGGCTTTTCGCGCCTAAATCCAGAATGAACGTTTCGGATTTCAGCTTCGACAACAGCTCTTTCATACTGGTGTTTTCCACCAGCTGGCCGCCCTGAATAATGCCGATATTACGGCACAGCATTTCCGCTTCTTCCAGATAGTGCGTGGTCAGAATGATAGTGGTGCCCTGCGCGTTCAGCTCTTTCAGGAAGCCCCACATGGAGCGGCGCAGTTCGATATCCACGCCCGCCGTGGGCTCATCGAGGATCAGCAGTTTTGGCTCGTGCATCAGCGCACGGGCGATCATCAGACGACGTTTCATCCCGCCGGAGAGCATGCGCGAACGCTCGTTGCGCTTGCCCCATAAATCCAGCTGTGTCAGATATTTTTCCGCACGTTGCAGTGCCAGCGGACGTGGCACGCCGTAATAACCGGCCTGATTGACCACCACCTGCATGACGGTTTCAAACGGGTTGAAGTTGAATTCCTGCGGCACCAGACCTAACTGGCGTTTAGCATTCACAATATCTTTATCAATGTCATAGCCAAACACCTGCACTTTGCCGGCAGTTTTGTTGACCAGTGAACTGATGATACCAATGGTGGTGGATTTACCCGCACCGTTCGGCCCAAGCAGGGCATAAAAATCGCCAGCTTCGACGCGCAGATCGATTCCACGCAAAGCCTGTACACCACCGGCGTAAGTTTTGGTTAACTTTTCCAGTTCCAATGCATAATTCATAAAGGGAGCGTACCTTCTTGTGAAAACCCTGTTGTAGGAATGAGTAAGTGGAGATGCCGAATCTGTTTGAAAAGTCGGGGCATTGCCCTATATTACCCCATCGCAGTGAGCTCGTTACAGGCTATTGACCTCCATGAATGACATAGAAAGACTCATCAGTAACAACGCAGCCTGGTCTAAAACCATGATTGACGAAGATCCTGGTTTCTTTGAACGCCTTTCCCAGTCTCAAAAACCCCGTTTCTTGTGGATTGGCTGTTCCGATAGCCGTGTCCCCGCCGAGCGACTGACTGGCCTGGAGCCGGGCGAACTTTTCGTTCACCGTAACGTCGCCAATCTGGTCATCCACACCGACCTTAACTGCCTGTCCGTTGTGCAATATGCTATCGACGTGCTGGAAGTCGAACACGTGATTATCTGCGGTCACTACGGCTGTGGCGGTGTGCAGGCGGCGGTTGAAAACCCTGAACTGGGTTTGATCAATAACTGGTTGTTGCATATCCGGGACATCTGGTACAAACACAGTTCCCTGCTGGGCGAACTGTCGCCAGAAAAACGTCTCGATAAATTGTGCGAACTGAATGTGGTCGAGCAAGTCTACAACCTCGGTCACTCCACGGTGATGCAATCGGCCTGGAAACGCGGCCAGAAAGTCACGCTGCACGGCTGGGTTTACGGCATTCAGGACGGACGACTGCGCAACCTGGAAGTTGACGCCACCAGCCGCGAAACGCTGGAACAGCGCTACCGTCAGGGCGTCTCCGCCTTGCTGAACGGCGACCCGCAATAACAAGCCGCACTACTCTACCGAATTTCAAAAAACAAAAGGCACAAAAATGTGCCTTTTTTATCATTTATTTTTCCTGCACTTACAACGCGATCACTATAAATCAATGCGTTATATGCGGTGTGTCTTTGACCCCGATGCTGGCCTGAGCCGGGCGGATAAATGGCTGCGTCGGTAAAATCAACGATTAACTCCCCGGAATATCGTTATCGCATCCGAAATATAATCAATAGCCCCCTTGGCTGGCTATTACCGTTTCCCCGCCTACTATTATCTGTGAGCATTACTTATGGGGCGGTTCTACATCCTTTTTGCTCATTATTATTAATGATTAATTTTTCTGGGGAAGGATAAATATTTGAAAACAAAAATGAAGTTATTTCTCTTTAGTGGGATCGCTGGCAGCTATGGGTTATTTAACCCTGTGAATGCTCTGGCAGCCTGTAGTCCCGCAGCGGGGAATGACGTAAGCATAATCTGTGATGGAATAATCAATACGCAGCAATCCTTTACTGATGCAAGTGGTATCACAGCGACGATTATTCCTCGTACGCAAATTGATCTTACTGCTCAGGATACGCCTGCCTTTTATTTCAATACCTCATCCAGCAGCCTTCAAAACCAGGGCAATATTACAACAGACGCTATCACCAGTGATGGGGTGGCTTTAGAAACCCTCAATGCGTTCACTTTAATTAACGACGCCTCCGTGGGCACCTCGGGCAGCAATTCCAACGCCGTCCATCTGTCTGGTGTTTTTGATAGCACGATTACCAATAACGGACAGTTAAGTACAACCGGGAACGTCAGTTCAGGGATCCTGTTGGATGCAAACATCGGTAATAACACCTTAAATAACAATGGAGTTATTACCACTACCGGTGCTCAATCCCATGGTATCTGGGTAACAGGAGAGAGCCGGAACATCACAATTAACAATAGCGGAAGCATCACAGCAAGCGGTCCTGGCAGTTCCGGTATCTTCGTTGATACGGCCACAACTACGGCTGACGACGTCGCGGTGGTAAACCGCTCCTCAGGTGTGATCTACTCTGAGACTGACGATGGTATTAACTTTAGCCGTGATTCAACCGGTACCATTGATAACGCCGGGATAATTGAAGCGGCAGATAGCGGCATTGCGTTGCAGGATAACGCGCAAATTTCAAGCATTATCAACGATGGGATTATTGCTGCCGGGCGCGGAGGGATTACCCTTGACGATACCAGCGGAACCAATTTACTGCTTAACCGCGGCGTTATTGGTTCAATCGAAGGGGATGCGATCCGTGTCAGCGAGACCAGCACCGTGACTAACGGAATTAATAATGAAGGCATTATTATTGGCAGGGTTGATGCTCCCACAACGAATATGAGCAACAGTGGTCTGTTTGATTTGCTCAATAATAATTCCCCTTCACGAGTCGCCAACTACAGCCAGTCTTCAGATGCCTTCTTAGCTCTGCAGGCTGAGAATGCCACTAATTATGGGCAACTGCAGGTTGGCGGAACGGCCTCGCTGGCGGGTAATACCATTGTGGTCACCAATGGTAGCCTGGACTTTAGCAATGGTGATGTATTGAGTGATGTGGTTACCGCCCCGAGTATTGTGGGCACACCGACATCGGTGATTGATGACTCTCTGCGTTTCCAGTTTGTGCAGGAGCTGACACCCACGAGTTACTCATTACGCATCGTCGATACGGGACTTACCAGCGTAAAAGAAGCGGTCACCACACAAACCGCCTCACCGACGGCTTCACGTATCGGTGGCGCTATCGACCAGATTATAGCCAAAACGAGTTCCGCTGGCGAAGGCACTGGTTCGGGTACTATTCCCGGCACAACCCCGGACACCAGCGGCAACGGTAACGGTAACGAGTCCAGCTATTGTTCTGGCGCGTTAGGGGCAACCGTCTGTGCCATCACGTCCTCATCCAATGCACAACAGGTTTACCGTAACGTGGTGCAGTTAGGGCCGTTGATGAACGGTATGCTGCCCTATGCCGAGTTAAATAATGCACGTGCCTTTGGCGATATCGTGGACTCTCGTCAGGACTCCGTGCGTGAGTTTGGTCAATACGAAGAGTTTAATCCCGAGAAGTACTTATGGATCCGACCGGTAGGTCGCTGGGATAACCAGGAACAACGTGGTGGTCTGGATGGTTATAAATCTGATACTCGCGGTATCGCCATTGGTGCCGATGTGCCGGTATTAGAACAGGTTCGCGTGGGCGTGGCAGTGGGCACCAGCCGCACCGATGTGAAGGATACTTCAGACGATTTCCGCCATGATGCGCAGATTGAAAGCTGGAATACTTTGCTTTATGGCAGCTTTGACTTCACCCCGGCCACATCCCTGACCTGGAAAGCGGGCTACGGCCGCGACACCGTTGACGGTAATCGTTACCTGAACATCATTAACCCGTCGTCATCTGACCTGGCTTATGGCGGCGTGGCGCGTTCCAGCTATGACAGCCATAACGTGCAGGCAGGCCTGGGTTTACAGAGCATCTTCAATCTGACTGACAACTTGACCCTGACGCCAATAGTGCGTGGCGACTACTACAGTATTAAGGACAAAGGCTACACCGAGAAAAATGCCAGCGATCTGGGTCTGGATGTGGATGGGCAGACCCTTGAAGCGATGATTGTTTCCACCAAAGCCAAGCTGGGTTTGCAGGTGTCTGACATTGTGAATGTGCATGCGACGGCTGGTGTGGGGTATGACACCATCAATGACCGTAGCGCCAACCGAATCGCATTTACCGGCAGCCCTGATACCCCGGTCACCTACCAGAGCATGGAGCAGAGCCCGTGGATTGGGATGGCGGGTGTAGGCGTGACTGCCAAGTTCACTGACCAGCTGGACGGCACCGTTCAGTATGATTCAGAACAACGCTCCAGCTTCTTCAGCCAAAGCGTTGCCGTTAAGGTACGTTACGCTTTCTGATAACAATCTGAATTCACTGAATCACCTAAGCCACCCGCATCCGCAGGTGGCTTTTTTCTTGCCTTACTCCAGAGGGCTATGATGGAGTCCACCCGGAAAACGAAGAATATCCTGCGCTAAGCCTTCTTTTATGCAGACAGCCCAGGCGAGGTGGGACCAACTCCAGCCCCGCTTTCCCCCTCAGTGGATTGAAGGAAATTGCGTCCTGCTGGGAGTCCGGAGTATTGAAAGCACTAAATATAATTACCTTAAGAATCAACATATAACGAAACATTTAATTCTCTTGACTTGAAAGGTTCCTTTATGCGGCTTATGCCGTGGTCATAAGGGAAAGGAACCAATTAGAACCGAAAGGTTCCCCCCTAAAGAACAGCGGGCGGCAGCTTAAGAATACCCCGCTTAGCAGCGGTATTCTTTCGGGCGAGTTTCCTGTCATCAGGACTGGTGAATAAAAAAACGGCCTCCAAATCTGAAGGCCGTTTTTTAATTAACTGCTGTATAGGGCGTAGCCGATGACGTCAGTTCTGGCGTACATGACTGCCCAGGTAAGCGCTAATGTTCCTGGTGACGATCAGACTGTCCGCGTAGCACGTCGCGTTGCAAATGAGCTGAATGCATATGATGAAGAAGTGGGAAAGGTTGTGGGCTTTTTCGCGCCCCACCTCGGCGAATCATATGTAGATGAAATGCGCACCACTCAATGGCGCATCGTTGCTTCTGCCGTTGATTCTGAGGTTTTGACCGCAAAAAGCGCCTCCGGCGCGCCTCGGAGTCCTGTCAATAACTGTGGGTTCGATGGAATCAAACAGGCTACAAATTAGCGTGGTCGTCAGGTTGAGAGCACCGCTACACCATTCAGTTCTGGCAATCTGCGAGTTATTGACTGGACAGACACCGCCTCCGTGAGGGCGATTGTGGCGCGCATAGGGGAGGAAACGCCGAGAGTCAGCAAAGCACAGCGAAGTTTTGACCCAACAAAAGGCCGCGATATTGCCCCATCGGCAAGATTGAAGGCAGCAGAACGGGCACGCTTGCCTGAAATTGAGCGAGAATTGATGAAAAGCAACATCACTGCTGCGCGCTGGGAGTTGGAGGCATTAAGCCGCGGGGCTACGTTGAAAATAGGTGATACAGAATTACATTTCGGAATGGTTGAGGATTGGCCGGAGTTTAGCTAAAAAAACGCCCTGGTGGGCGTTGCACTATTTCATTCTGATGATCTTAAATGTCGTCGGATATAAATGCGACACAGCAGGATTACCAGAATAGATATTAAGCCTGAAATAATTAGTGAGGCATCGACATAAAGGTCTAGCGTTCCTTCTATGTCATGTACTCCCCAAAATTGAGCGAAACCTTCTATCTGTTCACCTGTAGCATAGCTGTCAATCACTTGGGTAAAGAAGGTCACCAGTATGCAGAACGCCACAAAGTAGCCCAATGCGGCAAAAAAATACTTAACCCACCTCATCCGAGTGTAACTCTAATCGTACCATGTGCCTTGAGCGAAGACCCAGGTACACCGATCATTGAGGTACCCAGCAATGCAGTCCGAAGATAATCAAAATCGGATTGTGATGTCATGGTAATACAGCCCTCACTGAGTCCTTGTGGTCCGATTGGATGAAGCCGAAAACTTCCACGTTTAACTCCTTCAATAAAAGTTTCATCGTTTATCTTTCCGTCATCGCGATAGAGCCCAAACCATGTTTCTCTGTCAGTGCCGTAACCATATTTAAGGACAGCATTTCGTATACCGCCTAAGCGCCCCCCCGAAACGCGGCTGACAATAAAGTAACGCCCTGTAGGAAGTGGTCCCAGATCAGCGATATTAGTTAATGTCGGGTTATTTCGACCAACTAACTGGCCTGAAAAGGCAGGGAAATTGCCGACACCAGCACAACTCAGAATTGATGTTTCCATTCCATTCAACACATAGCTGCAGGTGATAGCCATTTAAGCTGTCACTCTCTCATTCCAGGCGTCGGCAAAAATTACGTTGCCGTCACAATATTTCCATGTGATTTTTTCATAGCGAAGCTCAACACTTTCGTTGTGGTTATGCTTTTCGAAGGCTGGATTTTTGATATGGTGCATTGTCGGGCAGATTGATACAATTTTAACGCCTTCGAGATACATGTTGAAGTACTCAACTTCCTGGCCTGCATCGTTGATTTTGTACCATTTAAATTCGGCAGATTGGAGAGTTTGGCCGGTTGCGGTTGCTTTATAGAGATAAGGGCTGGAGCTGTCGAATTCTTTCTCAAAACCTAATGCCGCATGTATACGTGTGCCGGTGATCTTGCCTGTAGCCCCGTCAGTTGGAAGATGCAGAGAGTGTCCGAAACCTTGAATCTCAATTGAACCTTCACGTCCATTCACATCGACAGATCCTTTAATATCTGCTCCGCCGTCATCCTTCAACCATAAATACGCTGGTATAGCCATTGTTAACAACTCCTTATGTTTTGTAGGGAAAACATACGCCCAAAAAACCACTTAAACAATATGGACTTTTACCTCAAGGCAGGGATTGTCTTATTTGCAGGAGAAGCATTCAGGTGGCAGATGATTTCTACACATAACATTCATAAATATATAAACAGGAATGCCCATATTAGTTATCCTCAACAAATCCGTTTGATTGACCAATAGTCTTAACAATAGTATCGATACACGCTTTACTGTTCGGAACCTTATAAAGACCCTGAATTGCATCAACGACATATTGGTTAAATTCCGGTTCTTTGATGCTATAAAAGGGTAAAGCACATACATTATCGGTACTGAAGGGTAAAGCCCCACCTTTAAGAAGGGAGAGCACACCTGCGGGATTATGTGGAATTGCCGTGGCAGCGGCAGTAGCAAGCGACTCCGCTGAATCAGCATCACTACCGGGCGCTAATAATGCAGCCACGTCCAGCCAGTTTTGTTCACCACTGCCTATTTTAGTCAGCACATACAGCCATTGGGATTCGCCATCTTTGTACAAATCGGTAATAACAGCTCTGGCGCCCTGAGTTTTGATCTGCTGAGTTAACTCCACGGATGTTATTTGGGTCGTGGCGGCGGCTGAAAAAGAAAGTAAAAGCAAAAGAGAGAGTACAATTTTCATTTGACCACCAAAATCATGTCGCCAGGGTGTAATGAGCTATGGTGACCTTTTTATATAAGTCTGTTAGATAATTATTGACTAAACGGACCAGCCAATCTCATTTAATGAAGCCAGAAAAAATACCCTCAATAAATCATTCAAACAATGCAGGTTTATCACATATTCTAAATAAAAAAACGGCCTCCAAATCTGAAGGCCGTTTTAATTAACTGCTGTATAGGGCGTAGCCGATGACGTCAGTTCTGACGCGGCCAGCGCGGAGCATCCGCAGTGGACATAAAGTCCATGAGGAATGCGAGCACTGCCCGCGGCGGAAATGGCTAAATCGGGTAGCTATTCGCTACTCGTCCAGCATCACAACCTTGCCAACATACGGCAGATGACGATAACGCTGGGCGTAGTCGATGCCGTAACCGACAACGAATTCGTCGGGGATCGGGAAGCCGACGTATTCGACTTTAACGTCAACTTCGCGGCGTTCCGGTTTATCCAGCAGGGTGCAAATGGCCAGAGATTTCGGGCCGCGCAGTTGCAGGATTTCACGCACTTTGCTCAGCGTATTGCCGGAGTCGATGATGTCTTCGACGATCAACACATCTTTACCCCGAATGTCTTCGTCGAGATCTTTAAGGATCTTCACGTCGCGGGTGGTGGACATGCCGTTGCCGTAGCTTGAGGCGGTCATAAAGTCCACTTCGTGCGGCACATCCACGGCACGACACAGGTCAGCCATGAACATGAACGAACCGCGCAGCAATCCAACCAGCACCATTTCGCTGCCGCTGTCACGGTAGTGTTCGGTGATTTCACGGCCCAACTCGGCAATTCGGGTTTTGACTTCCTGTTCGGAAATCATGACGTCAACGCGATGTTTCATATAAAGACTAACCACCTGATTTAAGAATATTTATCGCTGCTTTTTAGGAAAGCAGCGACCATATAGTGGAAAGGATTATATCAAAGAACCCGCCGGGGAGTAACGCCGGTGTCAGCCAATACCGGCCTGATGCAGGTCATGCAGGTTGATCGCACCGACCAGCACGCCTTCGCTGTCGACCACCGGCGCGGCGCTGATATTTTGCTGATGCAGGGCTTCGAGTGCCTCGCCTGCCCGCCATTGTGCCGGAAGCTGATAACCGGGACGGCTCATGGCATCGGCCAGCGGGTCGTGCAGGCTGTGGCCTTTGACCAGCCAGCGACGTAAATCGCCATCAGTGAACACACCAACCACGCGCAGACTCGCGTCGCATACCGCAATCAGCCCCAGACCGGTGCGGCTCAGTTCGAGCATCGCGGCCATGACATTTTTCTGACTGTCGACCACCGGCAGACGATCGCCGGTACGCATCAGATGATGCACACGGTTCAGCAAACGCGCCCCCAGACTGCCACCGGGATGTGAACGGGCAAAATCTTCCGCGCCAAAACCACGGTGTCGCATCAGCGCCATCGCCAGCGCATCGCCCATCATGAGGGTATTTACCGCGCTCGAGGTCGGTGCCAGTCCCATCGGGCAGGCTTCGCGCTCAACGCTGATATCCAGCACACAATCGGCTGCCAGCGCCAGCGGCGAATCTTTACCGCCGGTGATAGCAATCAGACGGGTTTGGTTTTCTTGTAACAATGGCAGGATCAGATCCAGCTCTTTTGCCCGGCCGGAATAGGAAATAAAAATCATCACGTCTTCACTGCCGATCATGCCGAGATCGCCATGCAACGCTTCGGCGGGATGCACGAAGAACGCCGGTGTGCCGGTACTGGCCAGTGAGGCCGCGATCTTCTTGCCGATATGACCGGATTTTCCCATACCGGAAATGACGGCTTTACCTGTGCAGTTCAGCAATAAGCGGCAGGCGCAGAGGAAATTATCATCCAGCCGCGTCAGCAAACGGCGGGCTTCTTCTATTTCAATCTCCAGCGTTTCACGTGCGTAATTCAGTAATGCGTCACTCATCGTCTTCCCCGACTAAAATAATGCGGATCCCCAACTTTTCGATGGCATCACGATATTGCTGGCTTAACCCGCTGTCCGTGATCAGCGTATCGACCTTGCTTAAATGGCACACCACATTCGGGCTTTTACGGCCAAATTTTGACGAATCCACCAGCAGAAAAATACGCTCGGCCGCTTTACACATCGCCTGACTGACGCCGTGAACTTCGTTGAATGTGGTGACACCGCCATCGAGATCAACGCCATCAGCGCCGATAAACAGCTTATCGAAGTTGAATTTATCAAAGGCGCTTTCTGCAAGGCTGCCGTGGAAGGAAGACGATTTTTTGCGGTAGGTGCCGCCCGGCATCAGGATTGTCTGGTCGTTATCCAGCTCCACCAGCGCATTGACGATATGCAGGCTGTTGGTCATGACAGTGATGTTGTTGAACTGACTCAGGAAAGGCACCATCTGCATCACGGTGCTGCCCGCATCGAAAATCAGCGAGTCGCCGTCCTGAATTTCCTGAATAGCCGCGCGGGCGATGCGCAGTTTTTTGCCGGTATTGATGTGTGTTTTACGATCAATAGGCTGATCGCCTTCTTCGCGGCTCAGCACAACGCCGCCGTAAGTGCGGATCACTGCGCCCTCTTCTTCCAGCAGGGTGAGATCTTTACGGATAGTGGTGCCGGTAGTGGCGAAATGCGCGGCGAGATCGTCCACCGCCGTCTTTCCAAATTGCTGCAAGTGCTCCAGTATCGCCGCCTGCCGTTGCTTAGGTTTCATCACGATTTACGCTCAAATTTTAAGATAAATTCACGGCCATCATTCTTTTTGAAAGATAATAGCTTTTAAAGTGAAAATATCATGATTTCGGTTCAATCGCTAATGATAGTGCAGTTTGAATATTCGGATCTTTCGGGAAGATCACACCTGTCATCAATTGTTCCCGGCTCATGCCATTAAGCGATGAAACCGGCTGAGGGCTGGCAAAAATCGTCAGGCCGCGCAGTAAAAATCCGTCACAGACTTTCTCCTGTTGATCGAAAGCCAGCGCCAGCACCACTCTCGGTTTGAAACGTCCGCCGGAACGCCCGACACCCACATTTCCCTGCAAACACAGTTTGTCGAATGCCCGGTTAAAGCGCTGCAACTGCCACCAGCCCAGCGCGATTTGCGCCACCCAGGCCAGCACCGCACAGAGGATTAATGCCGAAGTCGGGGTCATCATTTTCTCCTTAACATGACTTTCTGAGTAACATGATTTGCTCATTAAAATAGTCATCCGCCCCTGCAAAACAGGGGCGGAAGGTATCAGAACATCACCTGACCACCAGTGATATTGATCGACTGACCAGTGCAATATGAAGCTTTATCGCTGGCGTAAAACAACAGCATATCCAGCACATCCTGATAGTCGCACCCGCGTTTCAGCGGCACTTTATCAATGTAATATTGCTCGACTTCATCGGCCTTAATGCCAAGCTTTTTGGCGTACTGCGGCAATAATGACTGGAACATCGGCGATTTGAGCAAGTTACCCAGCATCAGTGAATGCACAGTGATGCCATATTCCGCCAGGTCCAGCGCCAGAGACTGTGTCAGACCGACGCCGCCAAATTTTGCCGCGCTATAACCGGCATTGTGTTTGCTGCCCACTTTGCCGGATTTGGAGTTGATCTGAATAATCCGTCCCGGAATACGGTCGCGGATCATCAGACGGGAAAACTCGCGGGCGCAAAGGAAATACCCCACCAGATTGACCTGCAGTGAGAGATCAAAGTCGTTGAGGGCGAAATCCGTGATTGGCGATGCTTTCGCCATTCCCGCGCTGTACACCAGCAAACTGACCCTGCCAAACGTCTGATCCACCGCTTTCGCCAGTTGTTCTACGCTGGCCTCATTCGTGGCATCGACCGTAAATCCGAATGCGCGATCCTCACCAAACTGCTGGTTAATCTGTTCTGCCACCGATGCGGCATTTTTCTCATTCAGATCCGCCACCGCCACGCGATAGCCGGATTCAGCCAGCCCCTGACAGAGAAATGCGCCCAGCGTCTGCCCCCCGCCGATCACGACTGCAACCTGTTCCATAACTGACTCCTGATTCTGATAGTTAATCGATAAATTTCAATACGCTGCCCAGCGGAATATCGTCGGGCGTGGTGCCTTTTACATGGACGCTGCCGGGGAATTCAGCCTCGGCACTGCCGTCAAAACGCAGGGTGATATGCCCCAGCTCGCGCAGGTTTTGCATCGCCACGTCGCCCACGGCGGTCACCGGATATCGCACATCGGCCAGTTCCATGTAAGCGCCGCGGTGCAATTCCCCTTCGGTTTTCCCGTGCTGATGAATGAAGCAATAATCCTGAATGTCTGCCGGTGCGCCTTCACGAAAAGTGATCAGCATCTGGTCGGTCAGCGCCTCACGCGCGAAGTCGCCGATTTGCGTGATAGTGGTCTGATAAATGGTTTGCACGATGACTCCTTACTGATAGATGAAAGCGGAAGCGGCCCAGGCGATAAGTACCGTCGGTGCGCCGGTCAGAAAACGGCTGACCAGCACCGAGGGCACGCCAACGCGCACGGTGTCCTGTTTGGCTTCGGCCAGCGACAATCCGACGGGAATAAAATCGCAGGCCGCCTGAGCGTTGATGGCGAAAAGTGCAGGCAGCGCCAGATGTGGCGGGATATTGCCCAGCCCGATCTGCACACCCACCAGCACACCGATAACCTGCGCAATGACCGCGCCGGGGCCGAGGAAAGGAGATAGCAGCGGGAAGGAACAGATCAGCGCCAGCATCACCAGCCCGACCGGGCTTTTCGCCAGCGGAGTCAGCCCGTGCGCCACCAGATCCCCCAACCCGGAGGCCATAATGATGCCGATCAGCGCCGCCACGAACGCCATAAATGGCAGGATGGTTTTGAGCACCGTATCGATGGTGTCGCGCCCGGCCTGGAACAACACGGCAACGCCGGAGCCCATGCCCATACCGACTTTCGCCAGCAGGCCGTCGCTCTGTTCGGTGATTTTTTTAGTGGTGTCGTAGTCGCGCCCTGCCGCAGCCGGTTTAGGCGTCGTCGTTTCCGGTTCCGCGGCGTCTGTGCTTTCAACAACAATGTCATGCTCACGCACACCGGAAACGTAAATATCTTCGGTAATAAACTGCGCCAGCGGGCCAGACTTGCCGGTCGAATGGATGTTTACGGTCGGGATGCGCCGTTTAGGGTAGATACCGCAGCGCAGCGTGCCGCCGCAGTCGATGACCGCCACACCGATTTCTTCCGCCGGAGGTTCGCCTTCTTTAAAACCATCCACCGTTTCCCAGCCGGTCAGTTCCGCCAGCTTGTCGACAATCGCCGGGCGCGTGCCCGCCGTGATATACACCACTTTTTTGCCGGGCACCGCGTCAATCAACAGCGGACCACCCCAGCCACCTTCACCCCGGTTAATACGGATCGTAACGCTCATTTTCTGCTCCGGTTTTTAGAATTGGATTTTGAATAGACTGGAACCTGCCTACAGCTGAACCTGACGATCTAGCTGAATGCCCATCTTGCGTTCGAAGATGCGAGTGGTGAGATCCGTTATCCAGCCGCGGAAGAAGTTGGTCACCATACCGACCAGGAAATAACTGACGGCCAGCGGCCCGAGCGGCAGTCCCAGCGTGGTCAGCCCGCTGGCAACGCCCAGATAGACGAACAGTTCGCCGGGGTTAATGTGCGGGAAGAGACCGTTCATGGAATGGCAGCTGTAAGAACCCGCCGCGTAATAGCTGGGTTTGTAGATTTCAGGCATAAAGCGCCCGAGGCTCAGGGTCATCGGGTTGCAGAAAACAAAGGTGCCGATCACCGGCAGCAGCAGGTAGCGGGAAATCGGATTGCCAGCACAGCGCTGTGCCAGACGTTCGATTCGCCGTTGTCCGACAAAAACAATCAGCGCGTTCATGACTACCAGCAAACTGATTAAGAGAGGCAGGATGCCGGTGACCATCCCGACAAACACCTCTCCGCCTTTTTGAAACAGGCCGATAAACCACTCAGCACCGTGCGTTATTACATCGATCATCATCTTCTCCTGTAGGGGACGTGGGTTTACGCTTTCATGTTTTGTTACTCCACGCTGAAAATATAATCATAATGAATTTATATTAATTATATATTGATCACATTTTGAAAGTTTAATCTTTCAATTTGAAAGATAGATAATCAAGGGGCATTACAGAAAGAAGAAGGAAACAGGAAGAAAGAGGGATGAAACTGGCCCGAGGAACGTCTCAGGCCAGCTTATTTTTAGAAACTTTTAAGAAACTACAGAAAGGAAAAACCGTTACGCCGACACCGTAAATCCAAGCATCATGCCGGTATCTTCATGTTCCAGCAGATGACAGTGCGCCATATAAGCATGTTGTTTATTGGCCAGATGGTTGAAGCGCACCAGAACTTCACTGCGGGCACCCTCAACACGCACGATATCTTTCCAGCCCTGCCGATGCGGCGGCACGGGCTGACCATTTTCAGAAAGAATACGGAACTGCGTGCCGTGGATATGGAAAGGATGCAGCATCATGTCGCCTTCACCGGAAATGGTCCATTTTTCGTACTGGCCTTGTTTCACATCGAAAGCGGGCACATTCATATCGTAGGCTTTGCCGTTAATTTTGTTGCCCTGCATGAAGTCGTAACCGGCGGACGATTTGCTCATGTCCATGCCCGCCATGCTGCCGTGACCGTCATGTTCTGAACCCGACATGCCCGGCATTGCTGCCATATCGCCGCCGCCATGATCCATGCTCATGCCAGCCATCGCATTGTGGCCATAGCGTTTCATCAGCGCCGCCATACCCTGCTGGTCCAGTTGCGGATCCATCATCAGTTGCAGCCAGCGGGTTGGCAGATTATCGACGGACACCAGCGCAGGCAGCGGCACCAGCGTGTCCGGCAGGGAACTGCCGCTTTGCGTCAGCGTCGGCTGAATACGCAGCACCGGCAACGGTTTGTCGAACGGTGCCAGCGTCATACCCATCTGTTTCACCGGCAGCGTAACCAGATCAAAGGCTTTGCCGTCGCTGCAATCAATCAGCACTTCAAAACGTTCGCCCATCAGCAAGGATAAATCGCTGACTTTCACCGGTTCAGGCAGGAAACCGCCGTCGCTGGCGATGACGTACATTGGACGCTGGTCACTGGTGGCGATGTGCAGCGAGCGCGCATTACAGCCATTGAGCAGACGAAAACGCACCCAGCCGCGGGAAATACCGTGCTGCGGATAGACTGCGCCGTTGGTCAGCATATGTTGCCCGAACCAGCCGACAGCCGCGGTCATCACGTCCATCTGATAATCTATCTGTCCGGCGTCGTTCAGGCGTTTATCCTGCAAAATGACCGGAATATCATCCACGCCCCAGCGTTTCGGGATCTGCAACAGGTCGCTGGCTTCATCTTCAATCAGCACCATACCGGCCAGACCCATCGCCACCTGATAACCGCTGGTCTGATGCGGATGCGGATGGAACCAGCAGGTCGACGCTGGCTGATCGAGTGTGAAACTGACTTTTCTTTTCTGACCCGGAGCGATCAGTGCCTGAGGGCCACCATCGACGTCACCGGGGATTTCCAGCCCGTGCCAGTGAACGGTGCTGGCAACATCCAGACGGTTATTAACGGTGACATCGACCTGTTTGCCGCGACGGATACGCAGCGCGGGGCCGAGAAGATTACCGTTAACGCCCCAGGTTTCGGTGTTAACACCGGGCAAAAACTGGCTCTGACCGCGCTGCAACGTCAGCATAATGGCGTTACGGATATCCGGTTCCAGCAGCGCAGGAATGGGCAATGCAGGGCGGTCTGAGGCGAGCGCGAAGCGGCTCCAGCCGGGCAGCGTACTGGCGGCCCCCATCAGGGTTGTCCATTTTACGAAATCACGACGGTTCATTTTTCAGTCCTTATGAGGGCAATTGCCAGACGGATGGCGTGAGCGTGCCATAATAGTACGACAGCCTAACCCTTCCCCTAAGGGGAAGGTCAAGCGGCTCAGCGGGAAAAGAAATTTGGTGCCGCTCAGTGCAAATATGGTAACGTCCTTTTAACTGTTTGTGAGCCAAGTCTTTCTGACTTTCTATCTAAAAGAACAAGAACACGCCGATGAAAAAAACAACATTGTGTTTACTATTACTGTCGCTGCTTGGCTTCTCGTCCGCCAGTCAGGCGCTGAGTGAATCAGAAGCGGAAGATCTGGCGGATCTGACTGCCGTTTTCGTTTATCTGAAAAACAACTGCGGTTACGAACAGCTGCCGAATACCCAAATCAAACGGGCGATCGTGTTTTTCGCCCAACAAAACCGTTGGGATCTGAGCAATTACAACAGCTTTAATATGCAGTCGATGGGCGAAGACAGCTACCGCGATCTGAGCGGGATTGCCGTCCCTAAACCGACCAAATGCAAATCTCTGGCGCGTGATTCCCTGAGTCTGCTGGCCTACACCAACTAATTTTTAAGCCTGTTTACGCGCTTTGCGCTCCGTCATTTTGTTGCCGGAGCCGCTTCCCCTTCCCTCTGTTACCCGTACCACGTTTGCCTCAGCTACACTTAACCTAAACGGGTTTGTCTGAAACCGTGCATGGACCGGCAGAGTTAGCTATCATGTGCGCCCATTTTTATGGCTGCGATTGATCAGGAGAAACCACAACATGTCCCAGAGCTCGTCATCCAAAGAAATATGGTATGAGACGCTGCACGCCCATTTTGGCCAGTACTTCAGCGTCGATAAAGAGTTATACCGAGACAAAACCGAGCATCAGGATCTGGTGATTTTCGAGAATGCCGCGCTGGGTCGCGTAATGGCGCTCGACGGCGTGGTGCAAACCACCGAACGTGATGAATTCATCTATCATGAAATGCTGACTCACGTGCCGTTGTTCGCCCACGGCAACGCGAAAAAGGTGCTCATCATTGGCGGCGGCGACGGCGCAATGCTGCGCGAAGTGTGCCGCCACAAAGGCGTGGAATCGGTGACGATGGTGGAAATTGATGCCGGCGTAGTGGAGTTTTGCCGCCAGTATCTGCCCAACCATAATGCCGGTGCCTATGACGATCCGCGTTTCAACCTGGTGATCGACGACGGTGTGAACTTCGTTAATCAGACCGCTGAAACCTATGATGTGATCATCTCCGATTGCACCGATCCGATCGGTCCCGGTGAAAGTCTGTTTACGTCGGCGTTCTACGAAGGCTGTGCCCGTTGTCTCAAACCGGGCGGCATTTTCGTGGCACAAAATGGCGTGTGCTTCCTCCAGCAGGATGAAGCGGTCAACAGCCACACCAAACTGAGCCACTATTTCAGTGATGTCAGTTTCTATCAGGCCGCGATCCCGACCTATTATGGCGGCATCATGACCTTTGCCTGGGCGACCAACAGCCCGGAATATCGCCAGATCGACAGCGCAACCTTGCAGGCGCGCTTTGACGCCGCAGATATCACCTGTCGTTATTACAATCCGGCGATTCATCACGGCAGCTTTGCCCTGCCACAATATTTACTGAATGCCCTGTCAGCCGCGCGCTGATACTGCATCCATAAGGGGGTGAACTAAATTGCAAAAGCTGAAACTGCATGGCTTCAACAACCTGACCAAAAGCCTGAGTTTTTGTATCTACGATATCTGCTACGCCAAAACCGCAGACGATCGTGATGGCTACATTGCCTACATTGACAAAGAATATAACGCTAACCGCTTGACGGAGATCCTCACCGAAACCTGCTCGATCATCGGTGCCAATATCCTCAACGTGGCGCGACAGGATTACGAACCACAGGGCGCCAGCGTCACGATTTTAGTGAGCGAAGAGCCGATGGATCCGCGTGATGTCGATAACACAGAACATCCGGGTCCGTTGCCGAATTCCGTGGTCGCACATCTGGATAAAAGCCATATCTGCGTGCATACCTATCCGGAAAGCCATCCCGAAGGCGGCCTGTGTACCTTCCGCGCTGATATTGAAGTCTCGACCTGTGGCGTGATTTCACCGCTGAAAGCGCTGAACTATCTGATCCACCAGCTCGAATCCGACATCGTCACCATCGATTACCGCGTTCGTGGTTTTACCCGCGACGTAAACGGGGTGAAACACTACATCGACCATTCCATTAACTCGATTCAGAACTTTATGTCGCAGGATATGAAAGCGTTGTACGACATGATGGACGTCAACGTGTATCAGGAAAATATCTTCCACACCAAGATGTTGCTGAAAGAGTTCGATCTCAAACATTATCTTTTCAATGCTAAACCGGATGAACTGAGCGCGCAGGAGCGTAAGGAAATCACCGATTTGCTGTACAAAGAAATGCAGGAAATCTATTACGGCCGCAATCTGCCGTCAGTCTGATCAGTGCTGAATAAAGAAAAGGCCGGACATGAGTAAAATGTCCGGCCTTTTTTTGTATAGACAAATTCTGATACTGAATATTCTCACGCCTGAAACTCAATAAGCATTACTTAAGTAAAATAACTTCACCTGTATAAAAACCGGCTATACTCCTTAAGGCAAATTAATATTTAAAGAGTGATAAAATCCTTATTTAAGTCAAATTAATCGCCAATCGATCTAACAATTAAGCCAAATTTCAAAAATAATATACAGCCTATAAATCAAATATAATTCACGTATAACCAATAATTTAACTTATGGCAGATCAAAAGATCGCTTTTTTCTGAAAAACAGATAAATCCCTTTATATATTCCCTCCTGACCATTAGCATCGCGTCATTGCTTACTAAGCAACCAGCTCCATCCACCTGCAAGCAGAAATATAAAATGACAATGAGTAAATTAAAGACCGTATCCAGCCTGCTGGTCGCGAGTTCTTTATTGGTTTCCGGGGTTTCCCGGGCCGGGGAAAGTTTGTTAGGCAGCAATACTGAAGGGATGCGGCACTATGTGAGTTACGGTGCTGAATATTATAAGTGGGACGAATCCGTCGATAATATGGACGGTAAATATGTTGCTGAACATGGCCCGCGCCTGCGCGTTAATTTCGGATCTAATAATTATCTTGGGACAAAAAATAGCCTCGATACCCAAAGCGGCTTATTAAAAGCCTGGGACATGAGCGTGATGTTCGGGATCGTCCGCTATAAAGGCAGTACGCTGGACGATCAGGCCAATGTGCCGAACGGATCACTGAAAGGTAAAACCTACTACACCGGTTACAGTGCGGACATGACGCGCGGCTACCGTTACCGGGCCTCCGACAGCGTGTCTTTCGATATGAAAGGCGCACTCGGTGGTCAGGCGTGGCTGCGAAACATCCGCTCTGACGATGTGTATATTGCGTCGGAAAATACCACCCGCAATTACAACGCGGTGGAGGTTACGCTGCAGCCTTACGCCAAAGCATCCCTCGGTACCAACTGGCAAATGACCGCAGATTCACGTCTGAGTCTGGAAGGCGGTGCGCTGTATCCGATTAAAACCTGGACGCACAGCAATCAGGGTTCAGTCTGGCTGGAGCCGAAATCTAAGCTCTCGCCATTCACCAGCCTGACCTGGAATATCAACAAAGATGTCTTTGTGAAAGCCAGCTATGTGCACCAGAAATACGGCAAGTCGGACGAGAAACAGGGTGACCTGAACGGACGCACCGTCGGCTATTATCAGCCCGCGACCACCACCTCCACGCTGGGATTAGAAGTCGGTTTCTACTTCTGATAATCCCAGCGAATAAGCGCCCTCAAGCGGATTGTTCCGGTGTAAATCGCCGGGACAATCGCTTATCTTAAAAGCCTCCTTTTCCCGAGGCTTACCTTTCATATGGATCGTTTTGCAACGCTGTCTGGCGTTCTCGCCATTTTATTGTGGAGCATGAGCGTGGCGCTCACCCGCAGTTTATCTGAATCTCTGGGGCCTTTTGGCGCCGCCGCATCGATTTATACAGTCAGTGGAATTATGGTCTGGATGGTCGGTGGAAAGCCTTCCCTGCGCGGGGAATCGCCCGCCTATCTGATCGTCTGCGGTCTGCTGTTTATCTTTTATATGGTGGCGTTTTCGCTGGCGATTGGTCTGGCGCATACCCGTCAGCAAACGCTGGAACTGGGGCTTATCAATTATTTGTGGCCGAGCCTGACATTGATTTTTGCGGTTCCGCTGCTGAAATTACGCGTGCGCTGGTGGATCTGGCCGGGCGTGGTGCTGGCGTTTGCCGGTGTGCTGTGGGCAATCAGCGGCGGGCACGGACTGGATATCCATCAGTTGCTGCGTAATGTGCGTGGCAATCCGGTGGCCTACAGTCTGGCGCTGGGCGCAGCCGTTTCCTGGGCGCTGTATTCCAATCTGGTTCGCGTGTTGTGTAAGGGTAAAGGCGTGCTGCCGCTGTTTCTGCTGGCGACCGGTGCCGTGCTGTGGGTGTTGTATTTTACCTATTCATCGAATCGCATCAGCCTGACGCTGCCGGCTATTCTCGAACTGCTGGCGATGGGCGCGGTGACGGCCATTTCGTATCAGTGCTGGGATATCGCGATGAAAAAAGGCAATGCCACACTGGTGGCCGCGCTGTCGTATTTCACGCCGCTGTCATCGGTTCTGATTGCCGGGTTGTGGCTGCACACGTTGCCGGGCGCCAGTTTCTGGCCGGGCGTGCTGATGGTGGTCGGCGGTTCGCTGCTGTGCTGGACCGCCTCGCGGAGCAAGTAAGGTTTAACGATAAGTCGTGACCTTATCGATAAGTCGTCACGAAAGAACGGTATTTGGCGAGGACTTGCAAAAAGTCCTCGACGCCGCAAAACGCCAGACTCTCTTCGTCGTAATAACTCATGCCTTCTTCAATCTCATCGCCGTCGAAATCCAGCTGATTGGCGCGGATCATCACTTCATCGTCGGCTAACAGCAGCGTGTATTCGTGGCCGACCATTTGCGTCTGGCGCTCGCTGCCTTTGAGTTCAGCCAATGCGGATTCAACCGTATCCAGCACGCTCAGGTCGCCCTTCACTTCTTCATTCAGCCAGTGACCGAGCACTTCGTGGCCCATTGAAAAACGCACTTTGACCTCACCGGTGATGTCGCGCAAAAAATCGTAATCCATGGGTTACTCCGCAGGAGGATGAAAAGGGGAATCGTCAACCGGCCGCATTTTGGCGTTCAAACAGCCGTATGTCCACCTCTTCTATGTTGCAAATCGGCGCACCGGCTTTACGCAGGATCTTACTCTTGTCCATCAGTAACAGTGATTGTGCGGCGTATTTGATCAATAGCGCTTTAAAGCGGGCATTTTTGTCATTACTGTCCCAAAGCACGCCTTCGCCGTCTAATCCCTCACAGGAGAAAATAAACAGATCAATCTCCAGTGATCGCAGTAAAGCCAACAGATGCGGGATATCACTGAGGTACGCCTGATATTTACGGGAAAGCACCCCGCCCGTCGCAATCACCCGGATATTCTCACGTCGCACCAGCGTCTCCATGATACGTACGCTGTTGGTGTAGACCGTCAGAGGGATATTGGGCAGTTTTCTGGCTAAATACCAGCAGGTGGAGCTGGCATCCAACGCCAGCGTCATATCGTTTTCAATATAGGATAACGCTTGCTGAGCCAACTGATCCTTCGGTGAAATATGACTTTTCGCTCGCTGCGCGAAAGTGATCCCCACATCCTGAGTCTGATTGATGCTTTTTGCACAACCATGCCGGCGAATTATCTCCCCCTGAATTTGTAGCTGCCCGAGATCGCGGCGGATGGTTTCATGACTGACGTGTAAACTGCGGGCGAGCTGACTCACGCTGAGCGCATCCTGCTGTGCCAGGAGTTCAAGAATGCAGAGATGGCGTGCCTGCTTTATCTTCATAAACGGTTCCATAAACCTGAAAGAAGAAGGCCAGCGTAAAGTGTTTAGACAATGAATACCGCGGTGCATCATTGATTCCCGGTCAGCACCGCGTTCGTCATTTATTTGTATAACGGGCCATAGTGCTGACAGGCGCGGTAATCCTGGCCTGCTTTGTCCATCCCAAACGCTGACCACGCAGAAGGACGGAAGAGTTGTACATCCGGCAAATTGTGCAGACAGACAGGAATACGCAACATGGCAGCCAGAGTGATCAGATCCGCACCTGCATGACCCGGTGTTAGCACCCCATGATTGGCTCCCCAGCAATTCATCATCGTACTGGCATCGTTAAAGGGTTCCTGTCCGGTCAGTCTCGGCGTAAACCACGTTGTGGGCCAGGTGGAATTAGTACGCTGAGCCAGCTGCTGATGGACATTCTCGGGCAATTCCACACTCCAGCCTTCTGCCAATTGCAATACGGGGCCAACGCCCTTGATAAGATTGATCCGGCTGAGGGTGAAAGGCATATCGCCAGGCGTAAGAAAGTTCGATGAGAAACCGCCTCCGCGAAAATATTCATGCACCGCCGGGCACCAGAGGGTTTGCGCCAGACAACGTTGTGCGTCTTCAGGCGTCACTTGCCAGTGTGGTTTAATGGTCGGCAGCCCCTGCTCATCGCGCTGTGCACCGCTGCCATCAAGCGCGGCAGAACCGGAGTTGATCAGATGGATAATTCCCTGAGCTGCCCTGCCCGCCAGCTGATGTCCCGTCACGCGAAAAACGGCCTGCGGCGACCAGCAGGTTCGCATATCGGCAAAGATTTGCGCCTTGCCAGTCAGGTAGTGACCGAACAACATTGAGACCGCATTCAGGCTATCGTTTTCTGTCGCCATCAATATCGGCTGACGGGGTCCATTCCAGTCGAAGCTGCTGTTGAGCAAGGCTTCTGCGATATCCGCATTCGGATAATGATCGGTCCAGTGCCTTTGCCCCTGAAACCCACCGGCAATGGCGTTATAGCCTGTCGCCTCTTCATTAAAGCCACGCACCGCCAGTTGCGGGTTACCCTGCATCATGTCGCGTAAGCACAACGCCATCGTCAGTGACTCTTGCAAAATCCGCCGCTTCTCGCTGTCAGAACGCTGAAATTCTGGCGGATTAACCTCTTCGCCGTACACAAACCCAGCTTCTGCCCAACTTATCGCCAGTGCCAGTTCCTCTTCGTCATAAATACCGCAGTCTATGCGGCGGCGAAGTTCAGTCATATCAACGCTTTGCACCTGCATGCCTAATGTTTCAGCAAAAAAGTGATGATCAACAATCGATCCGGCGATCCCCATTGAGACACTGCCCACTGACAAATAACTTTTGCCACGCAGACTGGCGACGACCAACCCTGCCCGGACGAAACGCAGCAGTTTTTCCTCTACATCCGCAGGAATATGGGTGTCATCGGCATCCTGTACATCCCGTCCCGAGATACCGAACGCAGGCAATCCCTGCTGATTATGCGCGGCCAGCGCCGCCGCCAGATAGACCACGCCCGGACGTTCAGTGCCGTTAAACCCCCAAATGGCTTTTGGCCGCAGCGGATCGTTGTCAATCGTTTCGTCGCCATAACACCAGCACGGTGTGACGGTGAGGGTCAGACCGACATTTTCACGACGAAACAGCGCGTCGCAGCGCGCCGATTCTGCGCGCCCGGCAATCGTAGTCTCGGCAATCACGCAGCGCAGCGATGAGCCATCGGGATGACGGATACACGATGAGATAAGCTCAGCGGCAGATTCGGCCATCGCCATAGTTTGCGCTTCCAGTGATTCACGCACGCCCATTCTTCGTCCGTCGATAACCGGGCGAATACCAAGTGAAATCGGTTGAGAAATCCAGGATTCAGTCAATGTTTTCATTTTGCGCCCTCACTGGCTAATACACGGTTGGTGATCACATTCTTACGGCGGACAAAGATCAGAGTGATACCCAGAAGCAGCCAGACGCCCATAACGCTGAGTGTTTTACTGTCGGTATCGCGAAGTAACATCACAATCATGCAGCCCAGAATGGCGATACTTAACGTAGCGGTAATGATGTGTAACGCAGGTGATATACGGAAAGAAGACATCTGATAGGCGGGCGTTTTGCGCACACGCCACGAGCAGATAATGCAGACGATTTGTGCCGCCAGAAAGGTGATTGCAGCGGCACTGGCAATATTGGACACCGAAATACCGCACAGGATTGGTATCACCCCGATCAGATACAGCAGGGTCAGCAGTAAATACGGCACGCGGGTTTTAAGACTTACACGCCCGAGGCTGCGCGGCAGCCAGCCATCATCGCAGGCCACCAGCAAACTTTTACTGCCCCACAACATCTGCACATTGGTTATCCCCAGCATGCTGATAATTCCCGCGCCGATACTGAAGAACAGGAAAGATCCCGGTGACATGAAGGATTTTGCGACCACAGTCAGCGGCTGATGTGCCACTTCTGATAGCGGTAAAATTCCGGTTGCGGTGACAGAAACCAGCATATAAATCAGCGCAGCAAACGCCGTGGAACCCATGATCGCCACCGGAATTGCGCGTGCCGGGTTTTTCATTTCACCGGCCAGTTCTGCCACCGTACAGGCACCGTTGGTAACAAACAGCAGCAAGGCCACCGAGGTTGCAAAGGCCGCGAAGCCGTTCGGCAAAAGGGTGGTGAAGTTGTCTATCTGCACTTCCCCGATACCTTCACCGACAAACAGCAACATGCCACATAACATGATAATCGTGAGGATCATACTCAGGCGGGCGCTGAGGGCTGCACCAAGCAAATTTGCCAGATAAATGACCGTTAATATGACGAAACTGACCGCTGTTTTTGGCAGGTCGGGAAAAAAGGCGATCAGATAATCGGAACAGGTCAGCGCATATAACGACAGTGAAACGTGAGTGAGTGAGAAAAACCAGAACACCAAAAAACCACACGTCGGGCTGATTAAACGTGAAGGCCAGCTGTATATTCCGCCGGTGACCGGCAAGGTTGCTGCTAATACTGCATAGGGAATACCGGCAAGAACGGTAATTAATGATGCCACTAAGTATGCCAGGGGTGTTCCACCGCCAGTATTGGCAATAATAACGCCAGTCAGTGCAATTACGCCGCCGCCAATAATGGCTTTAATTGCAGCGAAAAAAATTACCGGCGTGCTGAGTGTTTTAACCAGTTTGTCCGCATTCCGGGAAACCGAAGGTTCGCTCATGATCATTCCTTAATTGAATGAAATAACGCAGCAGAAGATCGAATTAGCGCAGCAAAAAATTATCAGGTCGCAGTGACCATTTGTCTGAGCGCGGACGTTAATAACGTGCGTGAAGTGGCATAGTTCAGGCGAATAAATCCGTCACCGCCCCTGCCGAAATGTGTACCGGGTTCAATCCACACATCACTTTTTTCAAGGAAAAAATGTTGCAGATCGACCTGCTGCAAACGACGACAGTCGATCCACGCCAGATAAAGTGCGTCACCACCACATCGCTGCATACCCGAATCTTTGAGTATCAGATCCAGTTGTCTGAGGTTATCGCGCAAAGTACTAAGCAACGCGTTCAGCCAAGGCTCACCGTTTCTGTAAGCCGCTTCACAGGCGATAATCCCGGCGATATTCGGGCGCTCAAGCCCGCAGGCCAGATAGTGTTGATGTAAACGCTGGCGCAACTGCGGATTAGAAATAATCAGCGTAGAGGTCTGTAATCCGGCCAGATTAAAAGTTTTGCTGGGTGCGGTGCAGGTAATGCTGATGTCGGAAAATTCCGCGCAGAGGCTGGCAAAAGGCAGGTATTTCACTTGTGAATTAATCACTAAATCCTGATGAATTTCATCTGCTATCACCAAAATATTATGGCGCAGACAACACTCACCAAGCAGCAATAATTCTTCGCGACTCCAGACTTTGCCTATCGGATTGTGCGGGTTACTGAGAATGAAAATTTTCACATCAGGGGTAATCGCTGCCTCGAACTTTTCGATATCCAGCACGTAATCCTGCCCCACAAGCTCCAGCTCCACGGGCACAACCCGCCGCAGATTCAGACCAACGCTGTCATGAAAAGGGCCGTATACCGGCATCAGCATAATGACGCCATCACCCGGCGCAGAAAAGGTTTGGATCGTCAGATTCAGTGCGCTGACAATGCCCGGGCTATGCAACATCCACTGCGTTTTTACTGCCCATTGATGGTGAGTATATTGCCAGCCAGCCAGTGCTTCACGCAGGCTTTCAGGCGCGTCGGTGTAACCGTAAATCCCGTGTTCGGCCATCCGGCCCAGTGCCTGATTCACTGCCGGAGGACTGATAAAATCCATATCAGCGATCCATAGCGGTATCGGCCTTCTGGTCACATTCTCAGGTAGCCAGGGTGAGGGAAAAGTCCATTTCAGCGAGCCGTCTGAAGTACGATCGTGAGGATATTCAAAGCAGTGCTCAATTTCATTCATGACATCACTCCTTGTTATTTTTATTATTCAACTCTCAGCCCGTAATGCTTAAATCGCTCCAATACCACGTTAATCTCTTCCTCTGACAGGACTGGAACAGGATTAACTCGTCCTGATACGGCCAGATACAAGCGCGCCAGAACTTCGACTTCCTGAGCCAGCCAAAGGGCTTTCTCCAGATCCACTTCGCAGGCAATCATGCCGTGATGTTGTAATAAAGTGGCTTTGCGATCGCGTAATGCTGCCGCAACATTCACGGACAGTTCAACGGAGCCAAAGGTGGCATAAGGAGCACAGGGGATGGTGTTCCCACCGGCGGCGGCAATCATGTAATGAATGGCCGGGATCGGCAGATTGAGAATGGCGACGGCAGTGCAGTGCGGCGCGTGGTTATGGACAACAGCGTTAACGTCTGGCCTGACCTGATAGGCTGCCTGATGAAAACGCCACTCGCTGGAGGGAATTTTACCTTCTTCAGATTCTCCGCTGGCGTTCACATACACAATTTGTCCGGCATTCATCTTTTCATAGGCAATTCCGGAGGGCGTAATTAGCATACCTTCCTGATAACGCACGCTGATATTTCCGGCAGTTCCCTGATTTAACCCCAGACGGCTCATTTCCAGACAGGCATGAATAATGTTTTCGGCTAATGTGCTTCTCGTCATAAGTGGCCTTTTTATTCGTTAGATAACGTCATAAACAGAACCATCATGTTGAGTGCTATTTTATTCTCAGGAGAAAATCTAAATATGAAGTGTGATGGACGTCATCAAAACAGGAAGGAAATTGGGAGGGTATGATACGCAGAAATAAATAAAAGTGACCTTTTTCGTAATTAATAATTCAAATGGTCAAAAATATAAAAAATTGATATAAAAAAGGGAGCCGAAGCTCCCTTTTCAACACTGGCGCAAATATAACGATTTAGACTGCGGTTTGGAAAATCACGCCGTCAGCTTTATCCGTATATTCACTCAGCTTGTCGAAGTTCAGATAACGGTAAGTATCCACCGCAGTCTTATCCACTTCAGCCATGTAGCCGAGGTATTCTTCCGGCGTTGGCAGACGTCCCAGCAGGGACGCAATCGCCGCCAGTTCTGCGGATGCCAGATAGACATTGGCACCGTTACCCAGACGGTTCGGGAAGTTACGGGTAGAGGTGGAAACCACGGTAGAACCGTCGGCCACACGCGCCTGGTTACCCATGCACAGTGAACAGCCTGGAATTTCTACACGCGCACCGCTCTTACCAAAGACGCTGTAATAGCCCTCTTCCGTCAGCTGAGCCGCATCCATTTTGGTCGGTGGCGCAACCCACAGACGGGTTGGCAACGCGCCTTTATGGCTGTCGAGCAGTTTACCTGCCGCACGGAAGTGACCGATGTTGGTCATGCATGAACCGATAAACACTTCGTCGATTTTGCTGTTCTGCACGGAAGACAGCAGACGCGCATCATCCGGATCGTTTGGCGCACAAAGGATTGGCTCTTTGATGTCCGCCAGATCGATTTCGATGATCGCCGCGTATTCCGCGTCGGCATCGGCTTCGAGCAGGTTCGGGTTCGCCAGCCACTCTTCCATACCTTTGATGCGACGCTCGATGGTACGACGATCGCCGTAACCTTCAGAGATCATCCACTTCAGCAGCACAATGTTAGAGCTCAGGTATTCTTTGATCGGCGCCTGATCCAGTTTGATCGTACAACCTGCCGCTGAACGTTCTGCGGACGCATCCGCCAGTTCAAATGCCTGTTCTACTTTCAGTTCCGGCAAGCCTTCGATTTCCAGAATACGGCCAGAGAAGAGGTTTTTCTTACCCTTCTTCTCAACGGTCAGATGGCCTTCTTTGATCGCGTAATAAGGGATCGCATGCACCAGATCACGCAGGGTGATACCCGGTTGCATTTTGCCTTTGAAGCGCACCAGAACGGATTCCGGCATATCAAGAGGCATCACGCCAGTCGCCGCAGCAAACGCCACCAGACCGGAACCCGCAGGGAAGGAAATCCCGATCGGGAAACGGGTATGGGAGTCACCGCCGGTGCCGACAGTGTCCGGCAGCAGCATACGGTTCAGCCATGAGTGAATGATGCCATCGCCAGGGCGCAGTGAAACACCGCCGCGGTTCATGATGAAATCAGGCAGCGTGTGGTGCGTGGTCACATCAACCGGCTTAGGATACGCGGCGGTATGACAGAATGACTGCATCACTAAATCGGCGGAGAAGCCCAGACACGCCAGGTCTTTCAGTTCATCACGGGTCATCGGACCGGTGGTGTCCTGAGAACCCACGGACGTCATTTTTGGTTCGCAATATTCGTTCGGACGAATACCGGCAACGCCACAGGCGCGGCCCACCATTTTCTGTGCCAGCGAGAAACCTTTGCTGCTTGCAGCAACTGGCTTGGCGATACGGAACACTTCGCTCTGAGGCAGTTTCAGTGACTCACGGGCTTTGGTGGTTAAACCACGGCCGATGATCAGCGGAATACGGCCACCGGCGCGCACTTCGTCGAGCAGTACGTCGGTTTTCAGTTCGAAAGTCGCAATCACTTCGTTGGTTTCGTGGTTACGCACTTCGCCTTTGTACGGGTAGATGTCGATGACATCGCCCATGTTCAGGTCAGAAACGTCCACTTCGATCGGCAACGCACCGGCATCTTCCATGGTGTTGAAGAAGATTGGCGCGATCTTACCGCCGAGAACCACACCGCCGCCGCGTTTGTTCGGCACATGAGGAATATCATCGCCCATGAACCACAGCACGGAGTTGGTGGCTGATTTACGTGAGGATCCGGTACCGACTACGTCACCAACGTAGGCCAGCGGGAAACCTTTTTTGTTCAGTTCTTCGATTTGCTTAATCGGACCGACGCTGCCAGGTTGATCCGGGTGGATACCTTCACGTTCGTTTTTCAGCATAGCCAGCGCGTGCAACGGAATATCTGGACGGGACCAGGCATCCGGAGCCGGTGACAAATCATCGGTGTTGGTTTCACCCGTCACTTTAAACACAGTGACAGTGATTTTTTCAGCCAGTTGCGGACGTGACAAATACCATTCGGCATCCGCCCACGACTGCAGGATTTTCTTCGCGTGTTCGTTGCCGGCGTGTGCTTTTTCTTCCACATCGTAGAAGTTATCAAACATCAGCAGGGTGTGAGACAGCGCTTTCGCGGCGATAGGCGCCAGCGTTTCGCTATCCAGCGCGTCGATCAGCGGGTGAATGTTATAACCGCCCTGCATGGTACCGAGCAGTTCAACGGCTTTTTCAGGAGTGACCAACGGAGAGGTAGTTTCGCCTTTGGCGACTGCAGCCAGGAATCCGGCTTTAACGTAGGCGGCTTCGTCGACGCCCGGTGGAACACGATTAATCAGCAGGTCTAACAGAGTATCTTCTTCGCCTTGCGGCGGATTCTTCAGGGACTCAACCAACGCTGCCATCTGTGAAGCATCAAGTGGCTTAGGGACGATGCCCTCTGCAGCACGCTCGGCTACGTGCTTACGGTATTCTTCTAGCACGACTTTCTCCTCGCTCTCATTGTCATTTATTATGCCTGGCTTCCCTCATCAGACCGCTAGTAATCCTGCAGGGACAGCGGAATATCGGATTGTCTGATGAGTCGGGGACACTGCGGGTATGATTGTTTCTTTGTCGGTTTACGACACATCCTGAACCGGAGCACAGTGTCCTTTAGCGCCGAAGCAGCATAGCAGGATTTTTAGGGGGTGTTAATCTGTTTACAAAAAAGCAACATTAAATTCTTGCTGAATCGTTAAGGGCAAAATAATCCTTTCCGATATGGCGTTCAGGCATCAGCTTACCGCCTTGTAAAGCCCGCAAAGACAAGCGTGTGGAGTAAAAGTTTACTGTTTATAATTCATCTGCAAGCTTCTGCTAAACCTGGTGCATGAAGCGAGTTCTGCCCCTCTGACGAGAAACTGATCGCCTATGAAGACAAACAATAATCTCTCAAGCCATGGCAAAAACTCGCCGCTGGGACACAAGCCATTGGAAGCCATCACTCGCCTGATTGAAGTCTGTTTACCCCACGCCACGCCGGTGGCTACAGACACCCCCAATATCCCCATCACCCTGCGCGCTGAAGACGGCAAGCAGCAAATTATCTTGCTGCTGGAAGGCGATATAAAATGCTATCGGGCCTCTGACAACTTGCTGTATGGCATTGCTGACGCGCCCACTATGCTGGGATTAATGACTTCAGAATACAGCAGCGTCTCTTTTATATTTAAAGGAAATAAGGAAAGTAAGATCAGCGTGCTGCCGCGCGATAAGGCTATCGACCTGATTGCCGAACATGGACTGGTGAGAGAGCTTATCGCCTGTAACACCCGCTTTACCGATTACCGCAACTATCATTCCGATCTGATGATCAGCCGCACCGCCTATGACATTATTTGCGGTCTGTTACTCGAAATAGAACAGTTACCACAAGAAGTCCGCAGAAAAAGCAGCGTGGTAAACTTTATTCTGGAGCGTTCGAATTTAGCACGCAGCGGCGTCATGAAGATTCTGGCGGATCTACGGACAGGGGATTATATCGATATTCAGAACGGGAAACTGATCACCATCAATAAGCGTTTTCCAGACGAATACTGACAGGTAGCAGGCATTGCTTAAAAAATAAAACTTCGCTATATTTTTTGCGGGCTAATTTACTTGCCCATTACAGGTTTACTTAATACATGGTAACTATGAAATAAATTCAACTATCGATATTTAATATGGATATTAAGGAGAGTTAAAATGATGGGATGCAATGGTACAGAACATGAGTTCTGGAAGTGCATGGAAAAAACCTTTAAATAACAAGGAACGTTCCGTATGAGAAATATCCTCCTGGTACTTATCCTCGCACTGACATTCCCTTGCCTTGCGCATATAAATGAAGATATCGAATACAGCCGTGACAAATATCTTTTAGCTTACAATAACCTCAACACTAAACTTGAGGAATGCTTATCAGAAATGAAATCCAGGCCATTCATTACTTCGTCTGATATTGAGGGTTTTGATAAAAGAACGGTAAGCATTGCCGTTGTATACCTTGGCACAGTTCAAATCGATCAATGCACCGGGAATGAGCATCATCAGTATATGATCAGGGCATTCGATTACTACGATGCACTAACAGAAGTCAGCATCTACAGCCAGCAAATTAAAACACTTCAGGATAATATTTTTGCTCTTTTACCAGCGGGAAATATAAGATTAGAAAGGGAATATGAGAGTTTTCCCTTAAAAATCAGAACTGAGCTGGAAGCACGCTTAAAAAATAAAAACCTCAGATCCTACCCCTCTTTCCAAAGCAGCCCCCAGTATGATTTTGATGACCAATAATTTAATAACCACGCTTAATGCCTGGTCGGGCTAAGACGTCGTCGTCTATAACAGATCGTTTTTGAAAAGACTTAATTGAGGTCGTCTGTCAGGGCGACCTTTTCAATAGTAGATCATCGTAAACGTCGCTGTGCCGTTCGCACTTCCGCTGCTGAGTGTTTGTCCGTTGAGATAGTAGCGGGCAAAAAAGGGAATACTCAGGCTTCCTTCACTCGCCGAGGGCGTGATTGCCCATTCCTGTCCGATGCCCACGGGCGACGTATCGCCTTTGAGTATCTGAATCCCCACCCCGGTCGCCTGCCCCTCTGCGCCACTGCTGATTTTGATTACGCCGGCGGCCAGCGAATCATCGGCAGTGCCGTCGATACGGATATTCACATTCGCCCCGGCATCACAATTGAGTTCTATGCTGAAAGGGACATCCGGTGAAACACCGCCAGGAGAGGTACTGGAAAATTGTCCCTGAGTCACCGTACCCAGTGGCACATTTATTGTGTTATTCAGCACATCGCAGCTTTCCGTTCTGATATTGATATTGCCGGTGTAGGAAAGCGTGTTGTTGCCCCCACCCCCGAGGCCTGATTTGCCATACACCCCCAATCCGAAACGGGTCTGGCTTTGCGCCAGTGCCGTATCCGAAATATCGTTGGCGGTTTTGACTAACGATAACGTCACTGTTATCTGATAGCTGAGACTGCTGTCCAGGCTACCCAACGAGGTATTACGCGTATCGCAGCTTACCCCGCCTCCGACCACACGTTGTCCGCTGGAATTGGTCAGGGCTATACCGATGCCCTCGACGCCGGTGGAGTAAACGCCAGGGAAACCTGCTATTTCAGCACCGGTTCCATAGTAACAGGCGATGATCGGGTCACCGGCGAGTTCGTTGCTGCCGTTTGTACCGCAAGTACCGCTCACATTGAACGTATGCTGACTTCCGGGTATATCCGCGCCAACAGGCAGTGAAGAGGTCGCCGCAACCGAACTTAAATCCCAGGACTGAGGCATGGCCGGAGAAGTAGAGCAGGCCGCCCATAATTTGCCAGAAAACAGGGCCAGACAGGCCAGCAGTAACATCATTTTCATAAAGGCCTCATCGACATACGCTGGTGGCCTGTGAGACCGCCGCTTTCTGTGTACCGGATAATGTAAACGGTGCTTCGCACTGTCCCCCTTGCCACGTCACACGGACTGCGCCCTCCTCCGGCAAGCCGCTGAGATAAAGTTGCCCGATGTCTCCGACAATGGCGCGATTCTGCTTATCGCCCACCACAAAGGCTTCTGCACCGAAAGGTACAGGCTGCCCGTGATAGGTCAGATTGAGTAATAACCGGTTGCCTGAGCGCGTAGTAAAAGAGGCCATAACGACAGCACCGGCAGTGGGAACAACCGAAAGGATGTTGTCGTCAATATCAACGTTCTCATCCAGTGATGTGGTATCCAGCGCCACGCGGGTTCGCTTATAAGGACTGAGGTAATTCACCACGGCATAGCCGCGCCAGTCGGTATACACGCCGGTGTTATTCTGCAATTTAACTCCCGCCGCCCCCGGCGCGCGGACAATGGCAATGGCGGAGAGATCGCTGGCAAGAGGCTGCGCGAAAGTGACGCCGAAGGGATGACCCACAATCGCGCCCTGCCAGCCGTAATTGACCTGATGCGTGTCCTGATTGTAGTTGTAGCCCCCGCTGAGCTGAGCGGCGCTGCCGAGATAATTCAGGCTGGCGCTGCCGCTGTTTCCCTGCCCGTGAGTGCCATAGCCTTCACTGACGGCATAAGAGAGGTTGTTATCCTCAAGCAGCATGCCGTTGATGCCGGTCTGATAAAGCGTCCGCCCATGGCTCGCGCTGTTTATGTTAGCCGTGGCCCAGGCGTTAGGCAGCCAGCGCGCCAGAGGAATACTGACATTAAACGCGATCTGTTTATCGCTCTCAGTACCGTAAGTCCGGTTATCCGATACCGATAAGGCGTAATCGATACTGGCAATATTAACGTTGTAACTGATCCCGAGACTGCGCTGGTTAATTTGCGACTGTCGGTAGTTTTGCTGGTACCAGGAAAGGGAAAGTGATCCCCACTGCCCGTTGTTAATCATCTGGGTCAGGTTAAGACGATACTGTTCCCGTGGCTGACCATAGTAAGTCCCGTTGCTTTCGTCCTGACGCCAGTTACTGGCATCACTGAAATGATAAAAATCCCCGGCAAATCGGATCCCGGCCAGCGACAGCGTGGAGCCGGTCGCGGCAACGCTTTTGGCATATTGCAGCCGGTACGCCACGCCCTTTTCCCGCTGACTGTCAGTCAGCTCGCTGTTGGCCAGCGTGGTATCAAACGACAGGGATCCAAAATCCCCGACCATAGTACCGACACCGGCATTCGCCGCTTTATAGTTCTGCGCCAGCTGACTGCCGCCAAACAGGGTCACGCCATAACCCAGTCCGTAAATCAGTGACCCCTGAAGAAATTCAGGCTCGTCTCCCCCGGACTGATAAGTACGGTATTTCCCCAGCGTCATGGCGTATTTCAACCGGCCTTCTCGCTGCATGATCGGGATAGCGGAAAATGCCTGGGTAAAATGTCGCTCTTCGCCATTACTTTCCCTGACCGTCACATCCAGATCTCCGGAGGCTGAAGTCGGGTATAAATCGTTAATGCTGAAAGCGCCGGGCGGTACATAGGTCTGGTAGATCACCATGCCGTTTTGCCTGATCGTCACCTGCGCGTTGCTTCTGGCAATGCCGCGGATCACCGGCGCGAAGCCGCGTAGGCTGTCCGGCAACATGTTGTCATCCGAGGAGAGCTGTACGCCGCGAAACGAAAAGCTGTCAAAGATATCCGCAGGTGTGGTGCTTTCTCCGGCGATAAATTGCCCTTTGAGCACCGGCACATCGCGCTGGAGAAAACTGTAGGCCGAGTCCCAGTCCTGCTGCGACTGACCGTCAATGTTGCGGCTGTAACGCCATGTACTGTAGTTGCGCAGCCGCCAGCCGCCCCAGTTAGCACCGCTTCTCAGGCTCAGAAACTGGCTCTGATCGCTGCCGCCTGAATTTTGCCAGGTACGGGCACCACTGAGGTTGTAATTAAGCAGCAAGGCTGGCGTTCCCTCATCCCATAACTCAGGGCTGACCGCGCCCCTTGCCAGCGTGTCGAGCAATCCCTGAGGGATGGTGATCAGCAGCTTCTGACGCGAAAAGTCAAACTGGCTCACCACTCCGGGCATCAGCGGCGTGAAATCCTCAACCGGCTTTTGTGCGGGCCAGTCACGTAATGCCGGAATGCTGCGGGTTCTGAGCCCCAGATTTTGCCACTGCGTCGGGGTAAAAAGTGGGGAAAGCGTCTGGTCATGCTGGGCAATAAACGTCACATCCTGCCGCCCTTTCGGCACATTGTTCACCAGCACATCCACACGGTAGACACCGGGGGTCTGCCCGCCTGCCCGGGAAAATTGCGATAAATCCACCGGCGCGCCAGGGTGTTCAATTTCCAGCGCCTGCACGTTGAAGCGGTCATCCGCGCGTGTTTCAGAGGTTCCCAAAACAATCCCGGCCAAAAGCCATGACCGCAAAGTGAAGGATGAAAGATGCGTAACGACATGATTTTTATTCATAACATGCCTCAGCGCAGCCGGTTTTTTTCCACTGAACTGGCACCGCCATAATCATTGACGACCTGCCAGCTGACCTCACCAGCAACCGCCCCCTGAGGCCAGGGATAGCGGGCTTCCCCAAAAGGCGGAACCATTGTGTTGCCTGTCGCCACATGATTGCTGCCGAGGTTCAGCCTGAAAAAGGTGAAGTAATAAGGTGTCGGATTGGTCACCCGCAGGTCTGAGCCCTGACGGGAAAATTGCAACTGCCGCCAGGCGCTTTGCCCTGCGGGTGTGAGCAACGCTGCCGGCCGGTAAAAAAGCTTCAGGCGCGTCTTCACCACAATTTGCAATAAACCGGCGGGGGCGTTTTCAGGCAGACGGGGGATAGATTTGATATTTAGCCAGAACAGGGATTCGCGATCTTCAGGCAGCAGGCCGCCCGTGCGGATAATCCGCAGACTGTTATCTTCCCCGGCATTCAGCCGGAATAGAGGGGGGGTTACGACAAAAGGTGCGGGGACGGAGGACTTTTGCGTCCCGTCAGGACCGTTATTATCTACCCATGACTGGATCAGAAAAGGCTCTGCTTGTGCTCCCTGATTACTGACGGTAAGCGAGGCTTCTTTTTTATTGCCCTGATATATCACCCGTGTGGCTTCTGTAATCACACCCGCATAAACCGTGGGAACAGAAAAGAGAATGAATAACATCCCTGATAAAATAATAAAAAGACGCCGCATATATTCCTCTCATACTTCCGTCAATAAAAATAAAAGACATCCGCGTCTGAATCTCTGGCATCCTTGCCAGTTTAAAGAGATTATTTTTGATTCTTATTATTGATAATTAATGGTGAACTGTGAGGTCCCGTTTGCCGCACCTTCGCCTACAGTTGCCTCGGTACTTCTGTAGCGGGCGATAAAGTTCATATCCACCCCTTCAGAGGTTGCATCAATGGGATAAAAACGTGAGGCCGTATAAAGAGGAATGGGTGTCCCCTGATTATCCGCAATTTCAATGCCTACGCCGGTTGCGCCACCGGTCACTTCCAGTAGCTGGTTATCCACAGCATCAGCGGTACCGTCGAATTTGACCGCAGCAGCCGTGAAAGTTGCCGGGCAGTTGGTGAGTGAAATCGTAAACGCGGTCGGCGAAGAAGTATCACCGGCTGCCGTAAATGAGGTCGCGGCGACAGTGCCTAAATCCACATTAATGGATGCATTACTTCCGCCATTCACATCACATGTCGTGGCAACAATTTGTCCGATGAAATTAATGGTGCCATCAGCTGCATGTACGACGGCATGACTGAAACACAACACACTACCGAGAAGTAAAATAAAAGAATTATGCTTGTTCATGAAATAATACCTGAGATTAAAATTGAATAAATTCCACCAGATTCATTTATCAAAGCTGGCGATATACATCCACTTTAAACAAGCAGGTACATTTGAGGTAATCACATCCCCCTCACATTATTTTATCGATAATATTAAGAGAAAGAAAATAAATGAATGAGGATGTAATGAGATAAATGAGAACGGGGTTGGTGTGTGCTATAGAGGAAAAAGGCAAAAAACCGGAAATGGAAAAATTTCCGGTTCAGACATGGACGACTTATTGCATAGAAACCTGGCGCACAAACTCTTTCCTGAGCTGCATGCTGTATTCCTTGCCGTAAAACTGCGTGGCAACGTCTGGTTGCACCACGTCTGTTTTCACTTGTTTGTTCATCGGCACCGCGCCGAAAGCGACATTCAGCGCCCGCTGGGTTTCAGCTTTCGTTAACCAGTTCAGAAACACCGCCGACGCCGCAGGATGTGTGCTGTTTGCGGCAATAGCCGCAATATTGCCCCCTCCCGGCATACCAAAAGCCGGAATATAAAATTTCAGGCGGCCGGTAATCGCCCCGGATTTTTGCAAACCCGCCAGATGATCTTCCCAGGCGGGCACCAGCAATAATTCGCCATCATTCAGACGGGTCAGGCTATCTGCACCCGATGCGGTCTGGGTGATTTTTTCTTTATTACCGACAAACCATTCCCAACCCTTTTTCCAGTTTTTAATAATGGCAGGATCGACTTGCGTAGCATCGGCATCAAAAGTGCCTGAGGAGAGGGTGACTACGCGCTGAATAAAGGCTTCGCCTGCTCCGCCGTTATTTGGATCGTTGTAACCAAACTTCTTCGGATTCGCATCGATAAAGTGTTGTAAATCATCGAGTGATTGCGGCAAAGGTTGATTGCCCATCTGTTGCGGATCGTAAGCCATACCGGTTTGGTTGCCCCAAAAGGCAACCGCATATCCTTCGGTATCCACACTTTGCAACTGATGCACTGCATCTTTGTAGCCTGGCAGCCAGGCTACCTGCACCAGGGCATTTGCTTTACGGATGATCGGTAACTGCGCCACCGACAAAGCCACCACGTCCATTTTGCCTTTTTCACGGCGTGCTTCCGCCAGCAGTTTATTCATGTTGCCATCGATCGACCCTTCCGGAATACGTACTTTAATTGCGTACTGTTTCTCAAAATCAGCCACGAAACTGCGCCATTGCGGTTGTAAATACCAGACGTTAAATGTCACTGAGCCTTCTTTTTTGGCCTGTGCGACGACAAGATCCCAATCTTGTTGCGCCAGTGGCGTGGCGGTCGCTACCCCGCTCAATAACATGCCACCGAGAAGTAAAACCGTGCCTGTTTTCATGATAAATGACTCCCTCATCAAGGATTACGCCTTGCCGGTTGACTGTGACAGATAATTCCCTTTCAACAGCTTCTCAATAATGACCATCAGGACTACATTCGGGATCACCAGGATCATTGAGACTACCGCCGCATCCGGGCGCACAAAGGAATAGCCGAGGAAAGAATAAAGAATGGTCGGCACGGTAATAAAATCTGGCGCGCCCAGGACGTATGAAATGCTGAACTCTTCTAAACTACGCACCAGACAAAAAATCAACGCGGCCAGGAAACTGGGCTTGAGCATCGGTAAAAAAGCATTGCAGAACGTTCCCCAATAGCTGGCACCGAGATCGCGACTGGCATCAATTAAATCCTGCGGCACCGCTTTAAACCCTGCGGACATAATGCGGATCGAGTAAGGCAGCGTCAGCACAGTGTGCCCTAACACGATGCTGATAAACGGGTTGCTGATATTCAGATTCATCAGCATGGCACTGAAGAAAATCCCGATGATCATACCTGGCATAACCAGTGGGATCAGCGTGAGCATTTCCGCAACGGCTTTGCCCCGAAAAGTCATGCGCCCAAACGCATAAGCGGTCGGTAACGACAGCAGTAAACTCAGCATCGCCACGGCGGGCGCAATGGTGTAGCTGTTAAAGAGGGCTTCTGACAGCGAAGTTTGCTGCCACACCTGTATCCAGCGGTTAATCGACAACACTTGCGGAAATAAGTCCGGATAGCTCCACGGGTGTTGCGGGTCAACCAGCGACCATAAGATAGCCATTGAAAATGGCAGTCCAAGCCAGACCAGATTGACCAGAACAAAAAACAACAGTGAAATCCTGACGATCAGGCGTCCATTCGCCGTGCGGTTCATTTGACCTCTCCTTTGCGGGTGGCGAGGGGTGTCAGGAGGACGGCGATAAGCAAGGTACCCAATGCTGCCGTCAGCATGATAATCACGGCAATAACCGCAGAGTTATTCCATTCCCCGTATTCCATGGCTGTGGCCTGCATCAGGCGAGCCAGTGAGTAGGTATTGCGCGGGCCAGCGACAGAGAAGAAAGCAAAGTCGCCCAGCGCACCGATAAAAATAAGGATCAGGGACACTTGCACTGCGGGTAGCGTCAGGGGAAAAATAACGTCCCGAAAACAGCGCCATCGGCTGGCACCCAGGTTACTCGCCGCGTCTAACATGTCGGTACGGATTGCGTTAACTGAGCCACCAACCAGAATCAGCGCGAACGGCAGATTCTTCCAGATTTGTAAGATAACGACGCCCCAGCCAAAGTCATCGTTCTGCATACGCAGCGGTTGATCAATAACGCCCAGCGCCAGCAATAGCTCATTGATCACGCCGTGATAAGCAATGATATTGATGAAAAGAAATGCCGCCACGAGGCCGGGAATAAACATCGGCGCACGCAGCACTGCAACAATACCTTCTTTCGCTACCAGCGGCTGACGGAGCCACAACGCCAGCGGGTAAGAGAGCAGCACCGCACCAAAAGCCCCCAATATTGAGACTTTAACCGAATAGAACAGCGCGCTGTGCAGCACCGGATCTTGTAATACGCTTTGCCAGTATTCGAGCGAAAACTGGCTGTCGCCGGAAAGATTGAAATAGCCGATGCTTTGTACCAGCACCACGTAAAAGGTCGATCCCATCAGCAACACAATAGTGCCTAGTCCACTGATCATCAGCAGCCAGGCAGTCAGCTCATTACGCCATTTCATCGTGTCCCTCCGCTACCGGCTCGAGGAAGTGAATCGCATCCTCGGGTAAACGGAAGCAAACCCGCGCCCCGCTTTCGGCCTGCGGTTTTTTGATCAGTTGCAGACGTACCGACAATTTACCGTCATCGTTATCGCCCCATGCTTCGGTCAGGTTGCCCATAAACGCCATTTTGCGCAGCGTGAGGAAGAAATGGTTATCGCCGGTTTGTGGCTGTGGCACAAAGCGCGCATCTTCAGGCCGCCAGCAGATATAGCAATGCTCAGCAAGCGGGGGACGCGGAGAACGTACGTAAAACTCACCTAACTGGCAGCGAACCCGATAAAAACCAGGCTGTTCCGCAGGCGTGATGTGGGCGATATCAATATTGGCCGCACCAATAAAATCGGCGACGAAACGGTTAGCAGGACGGTAATAAATCTCTTCTGGTGGCCCTATTTGCTCCACATTGCCCGCATTGAGCACCACGATCTTATCGGACATGGTCAACGCTTCGGCCTGATCATGGGTGACATAAATGGACGTGAGTTGATATTGCCGCTGTAACTCTTTGATTTCAAAACGCACACTTTCACGCAGTTTCGCATCCAGATTGGACAGCGGCTCGTCAAACAGCACCACATCCGGGCGCGTAACCATCGCTCTGGCCAGCGCCACCCGCTGCTGTTGCCCGCCAGAAAGTTGCACCGGCATTTTCAGGTGCTGATCCTGCAAGCCAACCTGCTTCAACGCCTCCGCCAGACGCAGTTGCTGCTCGGCAACAGGTAAGCGTTTTTGCTTCAAACCAAAACAGATGTTGTGCGCCACATTCAGGTGCGGAAACAACGCGTACGACTGAAAACACATTGCGGTGTTGCGCTTTTCCGGCGGCAAATTATTAACGGATTGCCCGTTAATCAGAATGCGTCCGCTGTCAGGCTGATGAAACCCGCCGATCATTTTAAGTAACGTGGTTTTACCACATCCGCTCGGGCCAAGCAGGGTGACAAATTCACCTTCTTCGGCGGTAAAGGAGATCTCGCGGGCAGCGTAAAACGCGCCAAATTGCTTTGTGACCTGTTCCAGTGAAAGTGTCGACATAGTGTACAAATCCTCTGTTAAAACTCGTCGATTAAATTTACATACTAAATATAAAATTTATGTGATAAAGATCCTCAAAACCAAAAACAACACTAAAAGCGAAGGTAAAACCAATAAACATCAAACAATTAACATGAAAACATTGTCGGGATATAAATTTCACTTCTCTAATTAAGTTTATAAAGTAAATTTAATATTCAAACTTTGGAATCACATGAGGAACAACCATGGCGTTTAACTTTCATCAGGCCGCACAGGGCATCGTGCTGGCAAACAGTCACCGCGGATACTCCAGCCGTTATCCGGAAAACACTCTGCCCGCGTTTATCGGAGCAAAAAAAGCAGGGACGCATTGCATTGAGTTAGATATTCATCTGACCGCAGATAATCATCTGGTGGTCACACACGATCACCGCATTGATCGCGTGTCGACCGGCACCGGTTTTGTCGAGCAAATGACGCTCGCGCAGTTACAGCAATTTGATTTCGGCGTTAAGTACCATGCGCAATTTGCTGGCACGCCTATCCCTTTATTGCAGGATATTCTGCGTTGGGCGGCAGAGAATGGCATGGGCCTGATCGTGGAAGTGAAGCAACGTCGCCGACATGACGAATTTGTGCATCATCTGGTTGCCTTGTTGCAGTCAATGCCAGAGGCGCTGTCACATATTCAGTTGCTTGGGTTTAATCATGTGTTGATTAACCGCGTCAAAGCCCTGATCCCAGATTTAGCATTGCAGGTCGTGACGCTGGAGCGTTACAACAGTCAACTGGCCGCCGTGCAACATTCCCACGCCAGTTGTGTCTGTTTTGAATATGAGTTCGCCCATGTTGACGATCTTCGCGCCTATAAACAGGCGGGACTGGGGGTACGCATGTACCTGCATGAAGTGAAAAATGGCATGACGCCACTGGAGCAGTACCAGCACAAATTCGGGTATGATAGTCGCCCCGAGATCATGGGCTGGCTGCGTGAAGGTCTGATCGATATGCTCAGCCATGATGATCTTCCGTACCTGCAGGCGCTGATTGAAGAAGCGGGACTGCGCTGGGCCTGATAACAAAAATGATAGCCATATTATGAATGTAAAACCTGACCATCTGGAACTGCGTCCTACCCAACGTTTGCTGCTGGAGCTGATTCGTCGCCATGCACCGGTAACACGCGCCGAACTGGCGCGCTATTCAAACCTCACCGCGGGGGCAATCACCCAACAATGCCGGGAGCTTTTATTTTCGGGTCTGGTTATCGAAGGCGAACGCAATATGGGACAGCGCGGACAACCGTCGCTGCCCCTGCGGCTTAATCCTGGCGGCGCGTGTGCGGTCGGGCTGGCTTTCAGCCCTGGCTTTATCGACATGACGCTGGTCGATCTCAGTGGCCGCAAACTGTTCAGTATTTCTGAGCCTCATCAGGAAAATCAGCCGCTCGCCACCACACTAAAACAGATTAAAAATCTGGTGGAGCAGACGTTAAAAAAACGCCAGCTTCAACATGCGCGCATCCTCGGCATGGGTTATGCCGTGCCGGGTTTTCTAAAGCCCGATGGCAAAAAGCGCCACTGTGTGGCCTGGCTTTCAAGCTGGCGCGATGTCGACCTGCAACAGGCGTTTGAGGACAATTTGCCGTGGCCGACATGGGTTGAAAACAACGCCAATGCCTCGGCGATTGGCGAGCTGTATTCAGGTACGTGGAATTCCTATCGTGACATAACGTTTATCGATCTTGGTTACGGGATTGGTGCCGGGATTATCGCCGATGGCAAACTCCTGCGCGGCGGGTTTTTGAATGCCGGTGAAGCCGGTATGGCATTTCCCGGTGATAAACCGCGTCCATCCTATAAAGACCTGGTCGCGACGCTCACACAAGCAGGGCTAAGCGAAGCGCAACTGCCCGTACTCGCCGTACAGCAGCATCCCTTGCTGGAATCCTGGTTTTCACGCTGTTGCGATCAGGTCGAGCAGAGCATCATGGGATGTCTGCAATGGCTGGATCCACAATTGATTATTTTAGGTGGGGCCATGCCGAAAACCATCACCGAAAGGCTGGCAGAGGTTTTAACGCTAAGACTTGATGCCAGGCTTGATCCAGACCGCCCGAAAGTGCGGCTGGTGAACTCCCCGATGGGTGCCGAAAGCGCCTCGTGGGGCGCGGCGATGATCCCGTTGTATCAGGTGATTAATCAGGCATAATCCGCCGGGCAAAAAAAACGCCTCCGGAGAGGCGTTTATCAGCAAAGGAGAAAATTATTTTTTCTTCGCTTTCGGGTTTGGCAGGTCGGTAATGCTGCCTTCGTAGATTTCTGCTGCCAGACCCACGGACTCATGCAGAGTCGGGTGAGCATGGATGGTCAGCGCGATATCTTCTGCATCACAACCCATTTCGATTGCCAGACCGATTTCACCCAGCAGCTCGCCGCCGTTGGTACCGACAATTGCACCACCGATAACACGGTGAGATTCTTTGTCGAAGATCAGTTTGGTCATACCGTCTGCACAGTCGGAAGCGATAGCACGGCCTGAAGCGGCCCACGGGAAGGTGGCGGTTTCGTAGCTGATGCCTTTTTCTTTCGCTTCTTTCTCAGTCAGACCAACCCAGGCAACTTCTGGCTCAGTGTAGGCAATGGATGGAATGACTTTTGGATCGAAGTAATGTTTCTTGCCGGAGATAACTTCGGCAGCCACGTGGCCTTCGTGAACACCTTTGTGCGCCAGCATTGGCTGACCGACGATGTCGCCGATGGCAAAGATGTGTGGCACGTTGGTGCGCATTTGTTTGTCAACGTGGATGAAGCCACGGTCGTCAACTTCAATGCCTGCGGCGCCCGCTTCCAGCAGTTTACCGTTAGGAACACGGCCGATAGCCACCAGCACGGCGTCGTAACGCTGTGGTTCTGCAGGGGCTTTCTTGCCTTCCATTGTGACATAGATGCCGTCTTCTTTGGCTTCTACCGCGGTCACTTTGGTTTCCAGCATCAGGTTGAATTGCTTGCTGATTTTCTTGGTGAAGACTTTCACCACGTCTTTATCAGCCGCAGGAATCACCTGATCGAACATTTCTACCACGTCAATCTGCGAACCCAGCGCGTGGTAAACGGTGCCCATTTCCAGACCGATGATGCCGCCACCCATCACGAGCAGACGCTCAGGGACGGTTTTCAGTTCCAGTGCATCGGTAGAATCCCAGACACGCGGGTCATCATGTGGAATGAATGGCAGTTTGATTGGACGGGAACCCGCCGCAATGATGGCATTGTCGAAAGTGATGGTCGTAGGACCGTTTTCGCCTTCAACAACCAGAGTATTTGCGCCAGTAAATTTACCCAAGCCGTTCACGACTTTGACTTTACGGCCTTTCGCCATACCTGCCAGACCACCGGTCAGCTGGTTGATGACTTTTTCTTTCCAGACACGCACTTTGTCGATGTCAGTTTTCGGCTCACCGAAAACAATACCGTGTTCTGCCAGTGCTTTTGCTTCAGAGATCACTTTCGCGACGTGCAGCAGAGCTTTAGAAGGGATACAACCTACGTTCAGGCACACGCCACCGAGAGTGGAATAACGCTCAACCAGTACGGTTTCAAGACCTAAATCAGCGCAACGGAAAGCAGCAGAATAGCCCGCAGGGCCAGCCCCAAGTACCACGACCTGAGTTTTAATTTCAGTACTCATCATGACCTCTTAATTTATGTCCGGCGGGTCTGACGTCATTTTTATGTCGCAACGCCCATCATCCACCGGGTCGTTCTATCCGCCCGCAGTTTACAAAATTGTTAACAAATTTGAAACAACAAACGGCATACGATTTGTGCTTAGCGCCCGAAAATCCCAAACAGCATGAAGAGATTATCAGAAAAAAGCCGGCCGATTGGCCGGCTTTTCACTTACATCACCAGACGGCGAATGTCAGACAACACGTTGTTGATGATGGTGATGAAGCGCGCACCATCGGCACCGTCAATAACACGGTGGTCGAAGGAGAGCGACATTGGCATCATCAGACGCGGTGTGAACTCTTTACCGTTCCAGACTGGCTCGATAGCAGACTTGGAAACACCGAGGATAGCCACTTCCGGCGCGTTGACGATTGGCGCGAAGTGGGTCGTCCCGATACCACCGAGGCTGGAGATAGTGAAGCAACCGCCCTGCATTTCGCCAGCAGTCAGCTTACCGTCACGGGCTTTCTTGGAGATAGCCATCAGCTCACGGGACAACTCGGCGATGCCTTTCTTGTTCACGTCTTTGAAGACCGGAACAACCAGACCGTTTGGCGTATCAACCGCCACACCGATGTTGATGTATTTTTTCAGCGTCAGTTTCTGACCATCTTCGGACAGGGAACTGTTGAAGCGTGGCATCTGCTCAAGGGCAGCGGCAACGGCTTTCATGATGAAGACCACTGGAGTGAATTTCACGTCCAGTTTGCGTTTAGCGGCTTCATCGTTCTGCTGTTTACGGAACGCTTCCAGCTCAGTGATATCGGTTTTGTCGAAGTGCGTAACGTGCGGGATCATCACCCAGTTACGGCTCAGGTTCGCACCAGAAATTTTCTGGATACGGCCCAGTTCGACTTCTTCAATCTCACCGAACTTGCTGAAGTCAACCTTCGGCCAAGGCAGCATGCCTGGCAGACCGCCACCCGTTGCTGCTGCCGGCGCGGCTTCAGCACGTTTGACCGCGTCTTTCACGTAAGTCTGAACGTCTTCGCGCAGGATACGACCTTTACGGCCAGTCCCTTTCACTTTCGCCAGGTTAACGCCGAACTCACGGGCCAGACGACGGATTACCGGCGTGGCGTGAACGTAAGCGTCGTTCTCAGCGAATTCGCCTTTGCTTTCAGCTTTAGCTGCAGCCGGAGCCGCCGCTTTCTGTTCCTGTTTCGCAGGAGCAGCCGCTTCTTCTTTCTTAGCCGCCGGAGCAGCAGGCGCAGCGCCTTCTACTTCGAAGACCATGATCAGAGAGCCGGTGCTGACTTTGTCGCCCGCAGCGATTTTGATTTCTTTTACGGTACCCGCGAACGGTGCCGGGACTTCCATTGAGGCTTTGTCGCCTTCAACGGTGATCAGTGACTGTTCTGCACTGATTTTGTCGCCAACTTTAACCATGATTTCAGTGACTTCAACTTCGTCGCCACCGATATCAGGCACGTTCACTTCTTTGCTGCCGGACTGAGCCGGTGCAGCAGGTGCCGCGTCTGATTGGGTTTCTGATGCTGCGGCTGGTGCGGCTGCACCAGAACCTGCCACTTCGAAGACCATGATCAGAGAACCGGTGCTGACTTTGTCGCCCGCAGCGATTTTGATTTCTTTCACTTTACCCGCGAACGGCGCAGGGACTTCCATAGAGGCTTTGTCGCCTTCTACGGTGATCAGCGATTGTTCAGCTGTCACGGTGTCGCCTACTTTAACCATGATTTCAGTGACTTCAACTTCGTCGCCACCGATGTCTGGTACGTTCACTTCTTTGCTTTCGCTGGAAGCAGGGGCGGCGGCAGTGGGTTTCTCTTCCGCTTTGGCTTCCTGTTTCGCAGGTGCTGCATCAGCTGCACCGTCAGCGGCTTCAAAGATCATGATCAGTTTGCCGGTTTCGACGGTATCACCGACCGCAACTTTAATTTCTTTGACCACGCCAGCTTGTGGAGAAGGCACTTCCATAGAAGCTTTGTCGCCTTCAACGGTGATCAGCGATTGTTCAACTTCAACCTTATCGCCCACCTTCACCATAATTTCGGTGACTTCCACTGCATCTGCACCGATGTCCGGTACGTTAATTTCAATAGCCATCTGTCTTTACCTCTTATGCCAGACGCGGGTTAACTTTTTCTGGGTTGATATCGAATTTCTTAATGGCTTCAGCCACTACAGACGTTTCGATTTCACCGCGTTTAGCCAATTCACCCAGCGCAGCAACCACAACGTAGGACGCATCCACTTCGAAGTGGTGACGCAGGTTTTCGCGGCTGTCTGAACGACCGAAGCCGTCAGTACCCAGTACGCGATAATCGCTGGCCGGAACGTAAGTACGAACCTGTTCAGCAAACAGTTTCATATAGTCGGTGGACGCAACTGCTGGCGCGTCGCTCATCACCTGGGCGATGTACGGAACGCGTGGGGTTTCAGTCGGGTGCAGCATGTTCCAGCGCTCACAGTCCTGACCGTCACGGGCCAGTTCAGTGAAGGACGTAACGCTATAAACGTCAGAACCCACACCGTAGTCTTTGGACAGGATCTCAGCTGCTTCACGTACGTGACGCAGAATAGAACCGGAGCCCAGAAGCTGCACTTTACCTTTGCTGCCTTCCAGCGTATCCAGCTTGTAGATACCCTTACGGATGCCTTCTTCCGCGCCTTCCGGCATGGCTGGCATGTGGTAGTTTTCGTTCAGCGTAGTGATGTAGTAATAAATGTTTTCCTGCGCTTCACCGTACATACGCACCAGACCGTCATGCATGATGACAGCGACTTCGTAAGCGTAAGACGGGTCGTAAGAAATACAGTTAGGGATAGTCAGAGACTGAATATGGCTGTGACCATCTTCGTGTTGCAGACCTTCACCGTTCAGGGTAGTACGACCAGAAGTCCCGCCGATCAGGAAGCCACGCGCCTGCTGGTCACCCGCTGCCCAGCACAGGTCGCCGATACGCTGGAAACCGAACATGGAGTAGTAGATGTAGAACGGGATCATTGGCAGATCGTTGGTGCTGTAAGACGTCGCTGCGGCCAGCCATGAAGACGCGGCGCCCAGTTCGTTAATACCTTCCTGCAGGATCTGACCTTTCTCGTCTTCTTTATAGTAAGCAACCTGCTCACGGTCCTGCGGGGTGTACTGCTGACCGTTCGGGCTGTAAATACCAATCTGACGGAACAGACCTTCCATACCGAATGTACGCGCTTCGTCGGCGATGATCGGGACCAGACGGTCTTTAATGGAGTCGTTTTTCAGCATCACGTTCAGGGCACGGACGAAAGCGATAGTGGTAGAGATCTCTTTCTTCTGCTCTTCCAGCAGTTGTGAGAAGTCTTCCAGTTTCGGCATTTCCAGCTTCTGAGTGAAGTTTGGCAGACGAGTCGGCAGGTAGCCTTTCAGCGCAGCACGACGCTCATGCAGATATTTGTATTCTGCAGAGTCTTTTTCCAGAGTGATGTACGGCAGTTTTTCCAGATTTTCATCGGTAACTGGCACGCTGAAGCGATCACGGATATAGCGAACGCCATCCATGTTCATTTTCTTCACCTGGTGAGCAATGTTTTTACCTTCGGCAGCGTCGCCCATGCCATAACCTTTAATGGTATGCGCAAGGATAACGGTCGGCTGGCCTTTGGTGTTCTGTGCTTTGTTCAGTGCAGCGAAGACTTTCTTCGGATCATGACCACCACGGTTCAGCGCCCAGATTTCGTCGTCGGTCATATCTTTGACCAGCGCAGCGGTTTCAGGGTATTTGCCGAAGAAGTGCTCACGAACGTATTTGCCGTCACGGGACTTGAAGGTCTGGTAGTCGCCATCCACGGTTTCGTTCATCAGCTGGATCAGTTTACCGCTGGTGTCTTTACGCAGCAGTTCATCCCAACGGTTGCCCCAGATGACTTTGATCACGTTCCAGCCAGCGCCTGCAAAGATGCCGTCCAGTTCGTTGATGATTTTGCCGTTACCGGTGACAGGGCCATCAAGACGCTGCAGGTTACAGTTGATGATGAAGCACAGGTTGTCCAGTTTCTCACGGGTCGCGATGGTGATCGCACCTTTGGATTCTGGTTCGTCCATTTCACCGTCGCCCAGGAACGCGTAAACGCGCTGTGCGGACGTGTCTTTCAGACCACGGTGTTCCAGATATTTCAGGAACTTAGCCTGGTAGATTGCACCGATCGGGCCCAGACCCATGGATACGGTCGGGAACTGCCAGAATTCAGGCATCAGTTTAGGGTGCGGATAAGACGACAGACCTTTACCGTGAACTTCCTGACGGAAATTGTTCATCTGGTCTTCAGTCAGGCGGCCTTCAAGGAAAGCACGCGCATACACGCCCGGAGAGATGTGACCCTGGAAGTACACCAGATCGCCGCCGTCTTTCTCGTTGCGCGCACGGAAGAAGTGGTTGAAGCACACTTCGTACACGGTCGCTGAAGACTGGAAGGACGCCATGTGGCCGCCGAGTTCCAGGTCTTTCTTGGACGCACGCAGAACGGTCATGATGGCGTTCCAGCGGATAGCGGTACGAATGTTACGTTCCAGCTCCAGGTTACCCGGGTATTCAGGTTCGTCTTCAACAGCGATGGTATTGACGTAGTTACGGCTGGCTGCACCAGCAGCGACGCTCACGCCGCCCTTACGCGCTTCACTGAGAACCTGGTCGATCAGGAACTGTGCACGCTCAACACCTTCTTCACGGATGACCGATTCGATCGCTTGTAGCCAGTCGCGAGTTTCGATCGGATCCACGTCATTATTTACACGTTCTGACATGGTGCTTTTCCTTATCTGTATCTAATACGTTGGTTTATCTGGAGCCTGTCTTCCTGCGCTCTTTTAAAACGGTCTTCGTGATGAGAAAGCGCACGAAGACAGGCCCGTCATGTAGTTGCCGTGAGCCCTCAAATGAAGACTCTAAAAATTAACCTCGTGGGTTAACTTTCATCTTTTCGTTGCTGGAGCCGTCGTAAAGACCGATCCCGCCGGGTGTGTTCCCTGCTGAGATCCAGCAAAACTTCTTCAATGAACGCCAGGTGACGGTGAGATGCGGCACGCGCTTTTTCTGGTTCCCGTGCAACAATCGCCTCGAAAATACTGGCGCGGTGGTTGCTTACCATCGCCAGCATTTCGCGGCGGGAGTAAAGCAATTCAAAGTTCTGTCGAACATTTTTCTCGAGCATCGGTCCCATACAGCGAACCAGATGCAGCAGCACCACATTATGCGCTGCTTCTGTTACAGCAACCTGATACTGCATTACCGCGTCGGCTTCTGCGTCCAGGTCCCCGCTGTCTTGTGCGGTCTGAATGACCACGTGACAATCACGAATGCGCTGCAAATCTTCCTCTGTGCCACGAAGCGCCGCGTAATAGGCAGCGATCCCTTCAAGGGCATGGCGTGTTTCAAGGAGATCGAATTGTGATTCAGGATGGTCGGCCAGTAACTCAGCCAGCGGGTCACTCACGCTTTGCCACAAGTTACTTTGTACGAAAGTGCCACCACCCTGACGGCGCAGGAGTAGCCCCTTCCCTTCCAGGCTTTGGATTGCCTCTCTGAGAGAAGGTCGCGATACATCAAACTGTTTGGCCAGCTCGCGCTCTGGCGGAAGCTTTTCCCCGGGCCTCAAAGTGCCTTCGAGGATCAGGAACTCAAGTTGCTGCTCGATCACATCGGATAACTTAGGCTGTCGGATTTTGCTGTAAGCCATATATGTGCTGTTCTCTGCGAGTAGCGACTCTGTAAGTTGCCGGAGTCAATTGGTAATACCAATTTAAAAAACGTGGCCGTAAAGTAACAAAGTATTCACCTTGTGTCCATATGGCTACCCAGTAAATGCGTCGACCCCGCACAATTTAACAAATTTTTATCATTTATGTTTTTTACCCAGTCACGGATCACATTTTTTAGATCCTGAACAAATTTACAGTCAATTTGGCTATTTGTTATGCAGATGATGCATAAACCCCGTGCAAACTTTTGCGCATAACATTATTCTTGCGCGAACGGTAGATGATCCTGCGTTTTAGGTACAATCCAGCCGTAAATAATTAGATACAAAAAGTGTAATTATCGCCTTACATTCTCTCTAACACACAGAATGTTATGGGTTTTGCCCCAATGACAGAGGACAGGTAAATGGTTGAACAACAACAAGGCGATGAGCTGAAGCGTGGTCTCAAAAACCGCCATATTCAGCTGATTGCACTAGGTGGGGCCGTCGGTACAGGGCTGTTTCTGGGCAGCGCTTCCGTCATTCAGTCTGCGGGGCCGGGGATTATTCTTGGCTACGCAATTGCAGGTTTTATTGCCTTTTTAATCATGCGCCAGTTAGGTGAAATGGTTGTTGAGGAGCCGGTTGCGGGCTCATTCAGCCACTTTGCTTACAAATACTGGGGTGGGTTCGCAGGCTTTGCTTCTGGCTGGAACTACTGGGTTCTGTACGTGCTGGTGGCGATGGCAGAACTGACCGCAGTCGGTAAATACATTCAATTCTGGTGGCCGGAAATTCCTACCTGGGTTTCTGCGGCGGCCTTCTTCGTGCTGATCAACGCCATCAACCTGACTAACGTTAAAGTCTTCGGTGAGATGGAATTCTGGTTTGCGATCATCAAAGTGGTTGCGGTTGTGGCGATGATCCTGTTCGGCGGCTGGTTGCTGTTCAGCGACACTGCCGGTCCGCAGGCAACAGTACGTAACCTGTGGGAGCAAGGCGGATTCCTGCCGCATGGTATGACCGGGCTGGTGATGATGATGGCCATCATTATGTTCTCGTTCGGTGGCCTGGAGCTGGTGGGGATTACAGCGGCAGAAGCCGATAATCCTGAAGTCAGCATTCCTAAAGCGACCAACCAGGTTATCTACCGCATCCTGATTTTCTATGTGGGCTCACTGGCCGTGCTGCTTTCCCTGATGCCGTGGACTCGCGTCGGGCCGGACACCAGTCCGTTCGTCCTTATCTTCCATGAACTGGGTGATGCACTGGTTGCCAACGCACTGAACGTGGTGATCCTGACTGCCGCGCTGTCGGTCTACAACAGCTGTGTTTACTGTAACAGCCGCATGTTGTTTGGTCTGGCGCAGCAAGGCAACGCACCGAGATCCCTGATGAAAGTGGACAAACGCGGCGTGCCGGTGACGTCCATCCTTGTCTCTGCGGCCACTACTGCCCTGTGTGTTCTGATTAACTACCTTATGCCAGCCGAAGCATTTGGTCTGCTGATGGCGCTGGTGGTTTCTGCACTGGTGATCAACTGGGCGATGATCAGCCTGGCACACATTAAATTCCGTCAGGCGAAGCGTCGTGAAGGCGTGGAACCTAAGTTTAAAGCGCTGCTGTATCCGGTGGGTAACTACATCTGCCTGCTGTTTATGGCGGCAATTCTGGTGATCATGGCGATTACTCCGGGCATGGCGATCTCCGTATGGCTGATCCCTGTCTGGCTGGTGGTTCTGGGCATTGGTTACTGGATCAAGAATCAGCAAAGCGGGAAGTCCGTTAACGCTTAAGCAAGAGTCATAATTTAAAATCCTCAGACGCCCCGGTTAAGTCACTTACCGGGGCGTCTTGTTATACAGGTCACACTTTTTCTGAGATGACCAAATCGTCCATCTTCATGACTCTTACCTCCTGACTCTTATTCCCTTCCTCAGCCAATACTCTGGTCTATCAAACAGTTTTTTAACAACTGTCCTTTTGACATCTATGTGGAGAGAACATCCATGAAGGAAGGCGCGCTGTCGTTCAAAGAGAAAGTGGCGTACGGCATGGGGGATGCGGGCTGCAATATGATTGGCGGCGCCATCATGCTGTTTCTTAATTATTTTTATACGGACGTTTTCGGATTAGCCCCGGCGCTGGTCGGCATACTGCTGCTCTCCGTGCGCGTTATTGACGCCGTCACCGACCCGATTATGGGCGCGATTGCCGACCGTACCACCACCCGCTGGGGACGATTCCGCCCGTATTTGTTATGGGTTTCGGTGCCGTATGTTCTTTTCAGCGTGCTGATGTTCACCACGCCGGAATGGAGCTACAACAGCAAGGTTATCTATGCTTTTGTGACTTACTTCCTGATGTCCCTGACTTACACAGCCATTAACATTCCTTATTGCTCGCTCGGTGGCGTCATTACTGCCGATCCGCACGAACGTGTTGCCTGCCAGTCTTACCGCTTCTTTATGGTGGGCATCGCAACACTTATTTTGTCTTCCACCCTGCTGCCAATGGCAGATTTTTTCGGTGGCGCGGACAAAGCCAAGGGTTACCAGATGTCGATGGGCGTAATGGCGATCATCGCGCTGTTTATGTTCCTGTTCTGCTTCAGCTCAGTGAAAGAACGTATCCAGCCAGCGGTGCCGTCTAAACATGCCTTAAAATCTGACCTGAAAGATGTCTGGAAAAATGACCAGTGGGTGCGCATCCTGCTGCTGACGTTCTGTAACGTGTGTCCGGGCTTCATTCGTATGGCAGCCACCATGTATTACGTCACCTGGGTCATGGAAAAATCCACGTCATTTGCCAGTATGTTTATCAGCCTCGGTGTGGTCGGCATGATGATCGGCAGCGCGCTGGCAAAACCGCTGACCGATAAATACTGCAAACTGAAAGTGTTCTTCTGGGCCAACATTATCCTGACCATTTTCTCCTGCGGCTTCTATTTCCTCGATCCGCACGCGACAACGCTGATTCTTGTGGCGTACTTCATCCTGAACATCATGCATCAGCTCCCTTCCCCGCTGCACTGGTCGCTGATGGCCGATGTGGATGATTACGGCGAATGGAAAACCGGTAAACGCGTGACCGGCATCAGCTTCTCCGGCAACCTGTTCTTCCTCAAATGCGGGCTGGCGGTAGCCGGTGCAATGGTCGGATTCCTGTTGTCAGCTTATGGCTACAATGCCGGAGCAGCGCAGCAAAGTGATCACGCAATCAACGGAATTATGCTGCTGTTCACCATCATTCCGGGCGTGGGATATCTGATTACTGCCGGTGTGGTGCGCTTACTGAAAGTGGATCGCGAAACCATGCGTACCATTCAGGCTGATCTCGAAATTCGCCGCCGTAATTACCGCGAACTGAATGAATATCACGATGCGAAAAATGCACAGGACGCGGATATCGCCAGCGTCTCACTGAACAGCAAGGAGCTGAAACATGAGTAATTACCCTAATCCGCTGATTGAGCAACGTGCAGACCCGCATATCTGGCTGCACAGCGACGGAAATTATTACTTTATCGCGTCGGTTCCTGAATACGACCGGCTTGAGATCCGCCGCTCGCCAACGCTGGCCGGACTTGCCAATGCACCAGCCACCATCGTCTGGCATAAACCTGAAACCGGCCCGATGAGCGCACTGATCTGGGCACCGGAACTGCATTTTATCGACGGAAAATGGGTTATCTATTACGCCGCTGCGCCGTCGCAGGAGATTGTGGACGGATTATTCCAGCACCGGATGTATGCGCTGGTGTGCGAAGAAGCAGATCCGCTCACGGGAAAATGGCAGGAGAAAGGCCGGATCCAGACCCCGATCGACAGCTTCTCGCTGGATGCCACGCACTTTGAGCATCAGGGCAAAAGCTATTATCTGTGGGCGCAGAAAGATCCGGCAATTCGCGGAAACTCGAATTTGTATCTGGCTGAAATGGAAAACCCGTGGACGCTGAAATCACCGCCTGTCATGCTCAGCAAGCCGGAGCTGGACTGGGAAATCATCGGTTTTTGGGTTAACGAAGGCCCCGCCGTGATCACGCACGGCGATAAGATTTTCATCACTTATTCCGCCAGCGCCACCGATGAAAATTACTGTATCGGGCTGCTTTGTGCAGATCTCAGCAGTAACCTGATGGACCCGGCGAGCTGGCATAAATCTCTGTATCCGGTGTTCACTACTCAGACTCAGAACAAACAGTTCGGCCCCGGCCACAACAGCTTTACCCGCAACGAACAGGGCGAAGATGTGCTGGTATATCACGCCCGAAATTACACGGAAATCGAAGGTGATCCGCTGTATGACCCAAACCGGCATACGCGCATCAAAACCTTCCGCTGGGATGAAAACGGGATGCCAGATTTGGGTGAACCCGCGGCCGATAACCGTCTGCTGACCTTACAAAAGCAGCGCGGATAAAAAGCAAAAAGCCCGGACATGTAAATGTACCGGGCTTTTTTAATTGCGCTCTCTTTTCAGATAAGCGGATTAAATCAGGGTGCCGTAAATCGTCAGCAGTGCCACAACCACCAGAATAATCATCGTCACTTTACGCGCCAGCCCGACGGCTGCACGAGGCGTTTGTACCGGATCGGTGTGCGGATCACGCGCCAGCGAGAACTGCGCCAGACGGGTTAATACCTGATACTGCGACGAGTGAATATCACCCAGCGAGGCGAACCAGGCTGGCAGAGCCTTCTCGCCGTGCCCCAGCAAGGCATAGGCCACACCGGCCAGACGAACCGGGATCCAGTCCAGAATATGTAACAGGGCATCAACGCCGGACTGAGCACGTTTCAAAGGCGTCATGTGGCGCGCCAGCCAGGTCTGATAACCGCGTAAAGCCGCGTATCCGCCTAATGCTATCGGTCCGCAGGGACCACACACCACAAACCAGAATAAAGGGCCCAGATAGTAGCGATAGTTAATCCATAGCAGCGCATTTTGCAGTTCCCGCAAACGGGCTTCTTCTGTGCAATCCGTTGGCAGACCGTGGATCAGCGCCAGTTCTTCGGCCATTTCCTTACAAGCGTCGGCATCCCCCTGACGGGCTGACTTAAGATAAGCGCGATAATGCTTACGTTTAATCCCCGCGCCAATGCATAGCAGACACAAAATCACCCATAAAATCAGTGTCGGTACGCCAAAGAATATCCCCTGAAGCGCACGCAAGACGGCCCAGATCACCGCCATCCAGATGACCATGATAGCCAGCGTTTTCACTAAGGAAGTCTGCCGCCCGCGGCGAAATATCACCTCGAACCGATGGTCCAGCTGCCAGTGTTCACCCAGTTTGAACAGCCGTTCCCAAGCCAGCACCAGCAGCAAAGTAAATAACGTCATCGATTGTCACTCTCTCTCAACACATCACATGCTTAAACACACACCAGAGACCGCGGTAACTCACTGGTCAGAAGCGCTATTCTGCCCTACCGGCAGGACTATCAGCTTGCGATAAAATGCCCAGTCAAATTCAGGGCCGGGATCGGTCTTACGCCCCGGAGCAATATCACTGTGTCCGGTAATGGCATCAAGATTAATGGGATAGTGCTTAATTAACAACTCAGTAACAGCGGCCAGGCTGCGATATTGCGCGTCAGTAAACGGCTCAAAATCCGTGCCCTCCAGCTCGATACCGATTGAGAAATCATTACAGCGCTCGCGCCCCTGCCAGCTGGAAACACCCGCATGCCAGGCGCGTTTATCAAAAGGAACGTATTGAACAATTTCGCCATCGCGGCGGATCAGGCAATGTGCCGCCACACGCAACTGGTGGATACCTTCAAAATAAGGATCGTCCTGCGGATTCAGCGTACCGGTAAAGAGTTGATCAATGTAGGGACCACCGAATTTTCCGGGCGGCAAACTGATGTTGTGGATAACCAGCAACGAGGGAATTTCATCGTCAGGACGGAGATCAAAATGGGGAGAAACGACCCGCCGGGCTTCGGCTATCCAGCCTTGTTCTAAGTGCATCAAAGACCTCAATGATGTGCTTGTGTGGTACTTATCACAGCAACAGGGTAGCATGTTTTTTTGTCCTTCTTATCCGCCATTTCGGAGTATTTGTATGTCTACCCGCAGCTACAGCCCTGAAAGTCGCCGCGCACAGTTACTCGAACGTATCCAGAATGATATTCCTGCTCTTGTGACTCAAGCCCTGGGCGAAGACCTCGGCGGCGAAGCTAATGCTAACAATGACTTAACGGCACAATTATTGCCGCAGGATAAAAACGCGACCGCCACCATCATCACCCGTGAACCCGGTATTTTTTGCGGGCAACGCTGGCTGGATGAAGTCTTTAAGCAACTGGCCGGGGATAAAATCACCGTTAAATGGCATGTTAAAGACGGTGATACAGTTTCTGAAAACCAGACCTTATGCGAACTTTCCGGCTCTGCCCGCATGTTGCTGACCGGCGAACGCACCGCGCTGAATTTTGTGCAAACCCTCTCCGGCGTGGCAACCGAAGTGAATCACTATGTGAAAATTCTGCAGGGCACCAAAACTCAGTTGCTGGACACCCGCAAAACTTTGCCGGGTCTGCGTACTGCACTGAAATATGCCGTGCTCTGCGGTGGCGGAAGCAATCACCGTCTGGGTCTGGCTGATGCATTTCTTATTAAAGAAAACCACATCATCGCCTGTGGCTCAATCAAAGCGGCCGTGGAGCGCGCGTTGTGGATCCATGCCGACGTTCCTGTGGAAGTGGAGGTCGAATCCATTGATGAACTTCAGCAGGCGCTGGATGCCAAAGCTGACATTATCATGCTCGATAACTTTACCGTGGCGATGATGCGTGAAGCCGTTGCGCTGACTGCCGGCCGAGCACTGCTGGAAGTCTCCGGTAACGTCACGGAAAAAACACTGCGTGAATTCGCAGAGACCGGCGTGGATTACATTTCCGTCGGCGCGCTGACAAAACATGTCAGAGCGATGGATCTCTCCATGCGCTTTAGCTAATCGCAACGCTGTTGCCCCTGACTTCCTTTTCAGGGGCAACACGACTTCTTTCGGTCTATTTCATCTTGCCGCATTACCCTCTCATTCTCCCGGTCTGACTGCTATCCCCTTTTTCATTTCATCTTCATTGTTGCGGCGCATCGCGCAAAAGTTTTGCCAACCTGACTGACATACATACTTATCCTGGAAGACATCCCGGAGAAGCCAACAATGGGGCTGGAGTCTGGTTATTTATGCGTTTAGTTTGCTGCCCGAGCTTTACTCAAGCAGTTTTACAAAACGGAGAACGCCATGCACCGGCAACAAGGATTTACCCTCATTGAACTGATGGTCGTGATCGCGATTATTGCGATCCTCAGTGCCATCGGCATACCCGCTTACCAGAGTTATATCCAGAAGGCCGCCATGACCGACATGCTGCAAACCATGGTGCCGTATAAAACCGGCGTCGAATTGTGTGTGATTGATTCCGGCACTCTGACGGGTTGCGATGCAGGCACTCAGGGAATACCCGCAGCAGTCAGCAGCCGTTACGTCAGCCAGGTGCAAGTCAGCACAGGTGTCATCTCGCTCACCGGACAACAGGCGCTTGAAGGGCTCAGCGTTGTCATGACGCCGGTTGTCGATAATGTGGCCGGAGGGATAGTCTGGAATCGCAGTTGTACTAACGCCGCTAACACGTCGATGGTTGAGGCCTGCGAAAGCGTATTCCGCTTTGACAGTCAGGGAGCAACACAATGACCGATACTCCACTGGTTCCTGTTTCGCCGGTACACAGCGAAAGGCAGCAAAGCGAAGCATCGCTTGAAGCCCTGTGCCAGCGATATAAAGCCGTCATTTTGCATCGTGATCCGCAGATAATTCGCGTTGCCTGCCATGAAAGTGAGGCGGACACGGAATCCCTGAGCAACGTGCTGCGTTTCGCCACCGGATTAAAAGTCCAGCTTGAACGCTGGCCACAGGCGCGGCTGGAACAGGTGATGGAAAAGGGCCATTCGGGCTCGCAACAATTTGTCTCGCAGGAAGAGCTCACTCCTTCTGTACCTCGTGATGAGAATGAACTGGATGCCCAAAGCGATGCGCCAGTGATCAATGTACTTAATCAGATCCTCAGGCACGCTATCACCCGCCGCGCATCGGATATTCACTTTGAACCTTTTGAGCACAGTTTCCGGGTTCGCGTCCGGATTGATGGCGTACTACAAGAAATCCCCGGCCCTGAATTTGCAATGGCCGCCGGTATCTGTGCACGCCTCAAAATCATGGGACAGCTCAACGTGGCAGAACGCAGATTGCCGCAGGACGGGCAGCTTTCGGTGATGTTACAAAATCAGCGATATTCCATGCGGGTCTCGTCCCTGCCAACGCTGCACGGCGAAAAAATTGTGCTGCGGATACTCCATATGACGCAGCAGGATCTGTCGATGTCACAGCTGGGATTCACGCCGCGTGATCTCGATTATTTCAAGGCCGCGCTTAAACATCCGCAAGGATTGATTCTGGTCACAGGTCCGACAGGGAGCGGAAAAACAGTCACGCTCTACACGGGTCTGCGACATCTGAATGCCATTACCCGCAATATCTGCAGCGTCGAAGATCCGATTGAGATCCCGGTCAGCGGTATTAATCAGACGCAGATCAATAGCAAAACAGATCTGAGTTTTGCCGGTGTCCTGCGGGCATTATTACGTCAGGATCCTGACGTGATTATGGTCGGTGAGATCCGGGATAAAGAAACAGCCGAGATTGCCGTAAAAGCTGCGCAGACCGGGCATATGGTGCTTTCCACCCTGCATACCAATTCCACCTGCGAGACGCTGACCCGTCTCAGGCAAATGGGGATCGAGAGTTTTCATATTGCAGCCAGTTTACGTCTGGTCATTGCACAGCGGCTGGTTCGAAAGCTCTGCCCACATTGCCGAAAAGCACATATGTCACTGGTCGAAAAAGGCCCGGATGGCCACAGCGGTACGTTGCCACTTTGGTTGGCTGCGGGTTGCCATCAATGTTTTTCCGGCTACTACGGGCGTACGGGAATTTACGAGATACTCAATATCACGCCCCGGTTACAGCAGGCACTGGTCGCCGGAGCGGGCGTCACAGAACTGAGTAAAATCGCCCGTGAGCAGGGACAGAAAACATTGCAGGAAGCGGGAATGTTGCTGGTCGAGCAAGGCATTACCTCGCTTGAGGAGCTTTACAGGGTCACCGGCGAAGACACTGGCTTATGAGCGAAACCGGGGCTATTTCTAAGAAATGGAGGCTTTATCAATGGCAGGCAGTTGATACCCAGGGAAGCATTCAGCAAGGCAACAGCATTGAGATAAATAAAGACATCATCTACCAGCAGCTTTTTGCTGCTGGCTTACAGCCGGTGAGTATCAGGATGAGGCAACGCCTGAGAGGAAATTGTTGGAAAAATCAGGAGCGCGTCGCCTTTGTCAGACAGCTGGCGACACTTTTGCAGGCCGGATTACCCCTGATGAATAGCCTGACGCTGCTGGGCAATGAGCATACGAAACCGGCATGGAACTGCGTGCTGTTAAATATCGCCAAAGGAGTTCGTGAGGGAAAGCCTCTTTCAGAGATGCTGGGTCAGTATCCCGACACGTTCCCTGATATTTACCGGCAAATTATTTCGATTGGTGAACTGACGGGGCAACTCGACAAATGCTGCCTGCAACTGGCAAGTCAGCAAGAACAACAGGCTGAATTAAGAAATAAGGTGAAAAAGGCCCTGCGTTATCCGCTGATTGTCAGTGCGATCGCCACGATTGTTACCCTGCTGATGCTGACCCTGGTGTTGCCTGAGTTTGCGAAAATCTATGCATCCTTTGATGCTAAGTTACCGTGGTTTACTCAGATGTTAATCAACACATCAGAAGCATTAATCACAACAGGCCCGTGGATAGCTGGAGGATTATTGTTTTGCTGTTTTGGGTATCTGCAAAAAATGCATCCGCACGTACGCTGGAAACTCCGTGAGCAGATGCTTCTGCTGCGGTTGCCCCTGACTTCACGGCTGGTCACCGACAGCAGCCTCGGACAGATTTTTCAGACACTGGCCATGACACAACAGGCCGGAATGACATTAATTGCGGGGCTGGCGGCGGCCTCTGCGTCTGTATCCAATTTGCATTTTCAGGCCGCGCTGAGCCAGATACGTGAGCAGATCATACAAGGGGTTCCGTTACACAAAGCTTTTGTTCAGTCACCACTGTTTCCGACCTTATGCCATCAATTGATTAAAATCGGTGAGGAGTCAGGTTCTCTCGATGAGTTACTGCAAAAGCTCGCGCAACTGCATAATCATAAAGCGAATTCACTGGCGGATACGTTATCGCAAACCATTGAGCCGGTACTGATGGCAGTAATGGGCGTCATTGTGGGCGGGCTGGTGATTGCAATGTATCTGCCGATATTCCAGCTGGGGTCAGTGATGGGATAGGAAAAGGATAAAGCTTAAGGAGCAGAAAGCGGCGAAAACGAGTCTCGCCGCATCAGCCATTGCCGGCTTATTTACTGCCGAACAGACGGTTTTCCTGTTCCGCGACGCGGATAAAGGTCGTGCGTTTGGTCAGTTCTTTAAGACGCTCAGCACCCACATAAGTACAGGCAGAACGCAGGCCACCGAGGACATCGCGCACAGTGTTTTCAACCGGACCACGCAGAGGTAATTTCACCGTTTTACCTTCTGCCGCACGGTATTCTGCAACACCACCGACGTGACGTTTCATCGCAGATTCTGAACTCATGCCATAGAAAAGCATGAATTTTTCGCCATTTTCTTCAACGACTGTACCTTCACATTCGTCATGCGCAGCCAGCATACCGCCAAGCATGACGAAATCAGCGCCGCCGCCGAAGGCTTTTGCCACATCGCCAGGAACCGCACAGCCGCCATCACTGACAATCTGTCCGCCCAGACCGTGCGCCGCATCTGCACATTCGATAACCGCAGAAAGCTGCGGATAACCCACACCGGTTTTCACGCGAGTGGTACAGACAGACCCTGGACCTATACCGACTTTAACGATATCTGCACCTGAAAGGATCAGCTCTTCTACCATTTCGCCGGTGACCACGTTACCGGCACAGATCACTTTATCCGGACAGGCTTCACGAACACGTTGCAGGAAACCGACAAAATGCTCGGAGTATCCGTTCGCCACATCCAGACAAACAAATTTCAACAGCGGGGAAAGAGCCAGAATTTGCAGGGTTTTAACGAAATCCGCTTCTGATGTTCCGGTCGACACCATCACATTGCGCAGGACGGATTCATCCGAAGACGTGATAAATGCCTGCCACTGTTCTACGGTGTAATGCTTATGTACCGCCGTCAAAAGACCGAAAGAAGCCAGAACGGTGGCCATACGGAATGTTCCGACGGTGTCCATGTTCGCGGCAATGATCGGTGTGCCAGACCAGCTGATACCAGAGTGTTTGAATGTGAATGTGCGTTCCAGTTCGACTTCGGAACGACTTTTGAGAGTAGAACGTTTAGGGCGGATAAGTACGTCTTTAAAACCTAACTTCAAATCTTCTTCAATACGCATGACGGGTTTGTCCTGGTTTGGCGACGGGTCGCTAGGGTGTACAGCAAATTTTTAGACACCCTTTCCAGTGGTTTTATCATACACAGGAAAATGACAACGGCAAGATGGCTTTTGCAACTCACATCACAGACTTTTGATTGTGCTGCTGAATAATTTTCGCATGAAAAGCGGGACGACGACGGCTTGCACTTAATCACAATCTCTTTATCATTTACCTGTCTAATTTTATCAGAGCATCCGCATGAGCTATATCGTTGCATTGACCGGAGGTATCGGGAGTGGCAAAAGTACAGTTGCCGAAAGTTTCGCCCGCCACGGTGTAAACATTGTCGATGCCGATATTATCGCCCGTCAGGTAGTAGCGCCGGGAGAACCTGCGCTGGATCAGCTCCATCAGCGATTTGGTAACGAAATTATTCTTGCCGATGGCTCACTGAACCGCCCGGCTCTGCGGGAAAAGATTTTCAGTTATCCGCCTGATAAAGAATGGGTTAACCAGTTACTGCACCCCATCATTCATGCCAGAACACAGCAGCTTTTTGCACAGGCCGATACGCCTTATGTGCTCTGGGTTGTTCCATTGCTGATTGAAAATGGATTACAGACGCGGGCAAATCGCGTACTGGTAGTGGATGTTGAGCCTCAGCTTCAGCTTTCACGCACCCTACTTCGCGACAGAATTAGTCGTCAGCAGGCAGAAAATATTATTGCTGCGCAGGTAAGTCGTGAAAAGCGGCTGGCCTGTGCGGATGACATCATTGATAACAGCGGTGACCCGAAATCCATCGAACCGCGTGTTGCCTTATTACATTGCCGCTATCTGGAATTTGCGGCATCAGTAAACAGACAGGATATTGCCAAGCATGACTGATGTAGCTGCAACCGTTCTTTTTGAACATCCCCTGAATGAGAAGATGCGCACCTGGCTGCGTATCGAGTTTTTGTTGCAACAGATGCACTCTAATGCACAAATCACTTCCATTGCTTCTGCCCTGTTATTTTTCCGTACCGTATCTGATTTGCTCGACGTACTGGAGCGCGGAGAAGTCCGTACTGATTTACTGAAAGAACTGGAACGTCAGCAACAAAAATTATCCCAGTGGAAAGACGTTCCGGGCGTGGATCTTTCAAGAGTTGACGGCCTGCGTAGCGAGCTCAAACAGTGCGCCTCCGTGCTGATGAAAGCCCCACGCATCGGACAGGCGCTGAAGGAAGATCGCCTGATTGCTCTGGTCCGCCAGCGTCTGAGTATTCCGGGTGGCTGCTGTAGTTTTGATCTCCCGACGCTGCACATATGGCTGCATCTGGCTCAGTCCCAGCGTGACAGCGAAGTGAAAAACTGGCTCGAAACGCTCGCCCCGCTGAATAACTCACTCACTATGGTTTTGGGGCTGATCCGCCAGTCTGGCGCGTTTCGTAATCAGATCAGCCTGAATGGTTTTTTCCAGGACAACGCAGAAGGCGCAGATCTGTTACGATTGCGCCTCTCGATGGAAAACCAACTTTATCCGCAAGTATCCGGGCATAAAACCCGTTATGCCATTCGCTTTTTACCTCTGGACAGCGAACATGGCGTGGTTCCCGCGCGACTGAATTTCGAACTTGCCTGCTGCTAGGAGTTGCACATGGATCCTGAAATTATTGAAGTAAATTGCCCGACGTGTGGCAAAACGGTGGTTTGGGGCGAACAGAGCCCTTTCCGCCCTTTTTGTTCCAAGCGCTGCCAGTTGATTGATCTCGGTGAATGGGCCGATGAAGAGAAACGCATCCCGAGTAAAGGCGATGTAAATGACCTGGACGACTGGAGTGAAGAAGAGATTTAAGTCAGATCATGAGTACGCAAAAAGGGGCTTTGGCCCCTTTTTTGATCATGTCATCCACAACAAATGCGTCATCAGTACTGATTGTTTTTAAGGGCTGTTACGATGGCTTCATTAGCCGGAGGAAACTCTTCCTCTTTCAAATCAGACTGTGCAACCCAGCGTTTAGGCTGCCCTTCTTTGCCATAAGGTTCACCTTGCCACTCTTCCACCAGGAAGAAATGCAACGTGATGATGCGGTCGGGGAAACGATGCTCCAGCGTTTTCAGCAGTACCGGTGATTGCGCATCGATTCCAACTTCTTCCTGCAATTCGCGGATCACTGCCTGATCCGGCGTTTCACCTGCTTCAATTTTCCCGCCGGGAAACTCCCAGAAACCTGCCATATGCGATGACGCATCGCGCTGAGTAATAAAGATTTCTTTCTGAGCATTACGAATAATGCCGACTGAGATATTCAGTTGTTTAAGCGTCACAGTATCCACCTATCCGCTGACTGCAAAGACTGTCCTGTACGAACTTTTAGACAAAATTAAAGGCGGTGATTAGCCGCCTTTAAGATTAACACGATGACTTAGCCTGAGATGTTACTTTTGCAGGCGGCCATGGCATTGTTTGTATTTTTTACCGGAACCGCATGGGCACAGATCGTTACGTCCCACTTTGCGTTCACCGGAGGCAGCCAGACGTGCGGCTTCCGCTACTTCGATTTCCTGCTGATCCTGATGGCTCAGCTGCTGCTGACGGGCCAGATGTTCCGCTTCTTCACGGCGCTGGATTTCCATCGCTTCAATTTCTTCAGGCATACGCACCTGAACTTTGCTCAGCACGCTGACCACTTCATATTTCAGGGATTCCAGCATCGCAGCAAACATCGCGAAGGATTCACGTTTGTATTCCTGCTTAGGATCCTTTTGCGCGTAACCGCGTAAGTGGATGCCCTGACGCAGATAATCCATCGCTGCCAGATGCTCTTTCCACAGGGAATCGAGGGTCTGCAACATTACGCCTTTCTCGAAGTTACGCATCATTTCAGCGCCAACCACTTCTTCTTTACGGGCGTAAGACTCTTTCGCGAGTTCCATGATACGTTCGCGAAGGGTTTCTTCATGCAGTTCCGGCTCTTTATCCAGCCACTCAGAAATCGGCATTTCCAGCTCGAAATCGTTTTTCAGGCGCTCTTCCAGACCTTTCACATCCCACATTTCTTCCAGAGACTGTGGTGGAATGTAGCTGTCGATAGTCGCTTTGAACACATCTTCACGGATGCTGGCAATGGTTTCGCTCACATCAGACACGTCCAGCAGTTCGTTACGCTGGCTGTAGATCGCACGACGCTGATCGCTCGCCACATCATCGTATTCCAGCAATTGCTTACGAATATCGAAGTTACGGCTTTCAACTTTACGCTGAGCGTTGGCAATCGCTTTGGTCACCCATGGGTGCTCAATCGCTTCGCCTGGTTTCATACCCAGTTTACGCATCATGCTTGATACACGGTCAGATGCGAAGATACGCATCAGGGCATCTTCCATAGACAGGTAGAAGCGTGATGAACCGGCATCACCCTGACGACCCGCACGACCGCGCAACTGGTTATCGATACGACGTGATTCGTGACGCTCGGTACCAATGATGTGCAAACCACCAGAAGCCAGAACCGCGTCATGGCGAATCTGCCATGCGGCTTTAATTTCAGCAATTTTCTCGTCGGTCACTTCTTCGCCCAGGTTTTCAACTTCAACCTGCCAGCTGCCGCCCAGCACGATATCGGTACCACGACCCGCCATGTTGGTGGCGATGGTTACCGCGCTTGGCTGACCCGCCTGAGCAACAATGTCTGCTTCTTTGGCGTGGAACTTGGCGTTCAGAACGCTGTGCGCGATGCCCGCTTTCGTCAGCTCGTTAGACACCACTTCTGATTTTTCAATCGAAATAGTACCGACCAGAACCGGCTGGCCCTTAGCGGTACACTGACGGATATCTTCGATAATCGCGCCAATTTTTTCCATCTCAGTCATGTACACCAGGTCGGCCATGTCTTTACGCACCATAGGGCGGTTAGTTGGCACAACAATGGTATCCAGTTTGTAGATAGAGCTGAATTCGAACGCTTCGGTATCCGCAGTACCGGTCATACCGGCCAGTTTTTCGTACAGACGGAAGTAGTTCTGGAAGGTGATAGAAGCCAGCGTCTGGTTTTCGTTCTGAATCTCAACGCCTTCTTTTGCTTCTACTGCCTGATGCAGACCGTCGGACCAGCGACGACCTTGCATGGTACGGCCAGTGTGTTCATCGACGATAATGACTTCACCGTCTTTCACGATGTAATCGACATCGCGGGTGAACAGCACGTGTGCGCGCAGTGCCGCAGTCACGTGGTGCATCAGCATGATGTTAGTCGGGGAATACAGAGATTCACCTTCTTCCATGATGCCTGCTTCTACCAGCATTTCTTCGATCAGCACCAGACCACGTTCGGTCAGGTGAACCTGACGCGCTTTCTCATCCACAGAGAAGTGGCCTTCACCCTGGAAGGTGTCGGAATCTTCTTTTTCCTGACGGATCAGTTTAGGGATCAGTTTGTCCACGCGGGTGTACATTTCTGAGCTGTCTTCGGCAGGACCGGAGATGATCAGCGGAGTACGTGCTTCATCGATCAGGATGGAGTCAACCTCATCCACCAGCGCATAGTGCAGTTTACGCTGTACACGTTCTTCCGGGCTGAACGCCATGTTATCGCGCAGGTAGTCAAAGCCGTATTCGTTGTTTGTACCGTAAGTGATGTCAGCAGCGTAAGCAGCACGCTTAGCCGGGGAAGGCATACCCGGCAAGTTAATGCCGATGCTCAGACCGAGGAATTCAAACAACGGACGGTTATTTTCGGCGTCACGCTGGGCTAAGTAGTCATTGACGGTCACGACGTGAACGCCTTTTCCGCTCAGTGCGTTCAGGTAAGCTGGCAGCGTTGCGGTCAGCGTTTTACCTTCACCGGTACGCATTTCCGCGATGCAACGCTCGTTCAGTACCATACCGCCGAGTAACTGCACGTCAAAGTGACGCATGCCGAACACACGTTTACTGGATTCACGCACCACAGCAAAAGCTTCCGGGATCAGGTTTTCCAGCACTTCACCTTTTGCCAGACGCTCACGGAACTCATTGGTTTTCGCCTGCAGTTGCTCGTCAGTCAACTTTTGAATTTCAGGTTCCATGCGGTTGATCAGGTCAACAACTTTACGCATGCGACGCAGTGTACGATCGTTACGGCTACCAAAAACTTTGGTCAATAATTTGATTAACATTATGCTTAATATCTCTTGGAGGCCATCTGAAAATGGCCACTAATTTATTGATTTATAGATAGAGTTTTAAATTACAGTCTGTTAAATCAGGAAGTTTGGCCCAGCACGAATGCCTTGTACCTGTGCTAACCACAGGCCGGTCTGGTGCGGTAAAGAGAAGGTAAGGAAAGGTTGTTGCGTCTGACGGATGATAACCGGTGGTTTGGATTCATGGGTCAGTAAAGCATTCAGAGTGACCAGCAGGGCCAGTTGCTGAACGTGTAATGGTCCGACTTCTTCAGCGACCACTTCCGGCGCGGCAACGGTATAAACCACCTGCGGAGCCAGAGCAAAAGAGAGATGACGGATAACTGTGCGCAACGCATGTTGCTGCCAGTAATCCACACCGAAAGACGGGCGGCGGTTCGCCTGGAGCAATGCAAGATTACTCAGCCCTGTACTACTGATGTTAAGACGGTTTAGACTTGAGGACGTATTGGGAACAGCAGGCAGTTCCGTTTGCGACAGGTTCGTTGACACGCCAAGGCTGGCCGCGACCATCCCCAAAAGGAGATGCGGCCAAAAATACCTTCTGCCAAATTGTCGCCAACGATTTAGAATGCCAATCACAAGTTTACAATCCGCCGGAGCCCGTCATGCGCGATAGTCGCCCACAATTATTAGATATCCTGTTCGATGACGCTTCTTCCACAGAGCAAAGCCCGCTGCGTATTGTTCAACAGCGTGCTGCGGCGTTATTAAAACTCAACCGCGCAGTCAAAGGTCTGTTACCGGCGCCCATGCAACCATGGTGTCGTGTCGGTAATTATCGACAGGGTGTTTTAGTACTCGAGATTGCTAATGCCAGCTGGATGATGCGACTACGCTATGAACAACCTGCATTACTCTCTGCACTTCGAGCGCAAATTCTACCATCTTTGTCATCAATCGACATCAGGATTAATCCTTCGCTCATGTCGAAAATGGAAAATGCTTCGCAGATTGCGATTAAAAATAAAGCAATCGCTTCAGAGTCCATGCCTGTCAGACATTTGAGTGCGCAAAGTGCTGAGGAATTAAGAGGACTGGCGAGCCGTAGCCCGGAAAAACTGAGGAAGGCATTAGAACGACTGGCTGAATTGGCCGGAGAGGGTGCCAAAACGACCAGTCGTAATAAGTAATACGAGTATCGATTACGCCAATACGGTGGAAGGCGCTTTAAAAGCCAGTGGCAATTCAGCTTCATCCTGGAAGGTAACTAATTCCCAGGCTTCCTGCTTAGCTAATACCGCTTGCAATAACTTGTTGTTCAACGCGTGGCCAGACTTGAATGCGGTAAACGCACCAATGATGTTATGTCCACACATGAACAGGTCACCGATAGCATCCAGCATTTTGTGACGAACGAATTCATCTTCAAAACGCAGGCCATCTTCGTTAAGCACGCGATAATCATCCACAACGATAGCGCAATCAAAGCTGCCACCCAGGCACAAACCACGTGACTGCAGGTACTCGATATCACGCATGAAACCAAAAGTACGTGCGCGGCTAATTTGGCGAACAAATGCTTCTGCGGAGAAGTTCATTTTGTAGCGCTGTGAGCTGGAATCGATCGCCGGGTGGTTGAAGTCGATAGTGAAGTCCAGAGAGAAACCATTAAATGGTTTGAACTCAGCCCACTTATCACCGTCTTCAACACGCACGGTTTCTTTGATGCGCAAGAATTTCTTGGCGCTGTTCAGCTCTTCAATCCCTGCATCCATCAGCAGATAGACGAAAGGTGCAGCACTACCGTCCATAATCGGCACTTCAGGCGCATCGACTTCGATAACAATGTTATCAATGCCCAGGCCAGCTAATGCCGCATTAAGGTGTTCAACCGTAGAAATACGTACGTCATGCTCATTAACCAGGCAAGTACAGAGCATGGTATCACGCACGGATTTTGCATCTGCCGGGAAATCAACCGGTGGATTCAAGTCAGTGCGACGATAGATGACCCCGGTATTTGCCGGTGCAGGACGCAGAGTCAGGGTGACTTTCTTGCCGGTATGTAAACCGACGCCCGTCGCCTGAACGATACGTTTTAATGTACGTTGTTTGATCATCGTTTTTATCTCGCAATGTTTATCCATCCAACCGACCTAAGCATACCTTAAGGTCGGCGGGACAGTTTAGCACAAAGAGCGGAGATCCTACAATTCGGACTAGTCTGCCTGCTTACGCAGGAAGGCTGGGATGTCCAAATAGTCGGGCTCTTTATTAGATTGCGCGCTTTGATCATTGACCACTTTAGCAGCGGGTTTCGTTTCCTGCGGCAGCGGAGACATCCCGTGCTGCTGATAACGATGATCCATCACTGGCTGAGCGGCTGGCTTATTGGTCACCAACGTGATTTCAGGACGTTTGTCCATACCAATACCGGTCGCAACCACGGTGACGCGCAATTCGTCATTCATTTCCGGGTCAAGGGAAGTACCAATAACCACGGTAGCGTTGTCAGAGGCGAAAGCACGGATAGTGTTACCCACAGTTTCAAACTCATCCAGACGCAGGTCGAAGCCAGCGGTGATGTTGACCAGAACGCCGCGAGCGCCTGACAGGTCGATATCTTCCAGCAGCGGGCTGGAGATCGCCATTTCAGCCGCTTCTTCAGCACGGTCTTCACCGCATGCCACGCCGGAGCCCATCATGGCATAACCCATTTCAGACATAACGGTGCGCACGTCAGCAAAGTCGACGTTCATCAGACCCGGACGGGTGATCAGCTCTGCGATACCCTGCACCGCGCCTTTCAGCACGTCGTTGGCCGCACCAAAAGCGTCCAGCAGAGAGATACCGCGACCCAGAACTTTTAACAGCTTGTCGTTCGGGATAGTGATCAGGGAGTCCACATGTTTGGACAATTCAGCGATACCCTGCTCCGCGAATGCCATACGCTTTTTGCCTTCGAAATTGAAAGGCTTAGTCACGACAGCAACGGTCAGAATACCTAAATCTTTAGCTACTTCAGCAACCACTGGCGCTGCACCGGTACCGGTACCGCCGCCCATGCCCGCTGCGATAAAGACCATATCAGCACCTTCAAGCGCAGCGCGCAGGGCTTCACGGTCTTCTTCTGCAGAATTGCGACCCACTTCCGGGTTCGCACCAGCACCCAGACCTTTGGTAATACCGCTACCGATCTGAATAGTCTGGCCTACTGCCGTTTTACGTAACGCCTGTGCGTCGGTGTTAACGGCGAAGAATTCAACACCCTCGATGCGCTCGCGCACCATGTGTTCGACAGCGTTGCCACCGCCACCGCCGACGCCGATGACTTTAATCACCGCGTCATTGGTCAGTTCCATAGGTTCAAACATAGTTTCTCTCCGTTTTGTGCCTGTCGCGTCGGGATCAAAAACCTTAACAGCATGATCCCGTTGTTAAACCATTAAAACTCTTTTCTCAGCCAGCTGTTGATTCGTTTGAACCAGTTGCCCACTGAGGCGCGTTTTTCCACTTCGGCCTCACCGCTCAGGTGAGACTCCTTCCCGTAGTGCAGCAGCCCTACAGCCGTTGAGTAGTAAGGTTCCTGCGCATAATCTGTCAGCCCGGTGATGTTCAGGGGTTGCCCGATACGCACCTGGGTATGGAATACCCGCTGCGCACAGGCTGCCAGACCATCAATTTGTGCTGCACCGCCTGTCAGAACAATACCGGCGGCCAGATGATGTTTTACGCCTTGCTGGCGTAACTGCTCCTGCAATTGCAAAATTTCGTCGTTCACTAAATTCAGCAATTCTGTGTAACGTGGCTCAATAACTTCAGCCAGTGTCTGACGTTGCAGACTGCGTGGTGGACGTCCACCTACGCTCGGCACTTCGACGTTTTCGTCTTTGCCGACAATCGAACCTAATGCACAACCGTGGCGAACTTTGATCGCTTCGGCATCGGTCGGTGGTGTACCAAACGCATAAGCGATGTCGCTGGTGACCACGTTCCCTGCATAAGGGATAACCTTAGTATGACGTAGTGCGCCGCCGGTATAAACCGCGATATCCATGGTTCCGCCACCAATATCGACCACACACACACCTAATTCACGCTCATCTTCGGTCAGAACGGCATAACTGGCTGCCAGACCGGCAAAAATGAGCTGGTCAACTTTTAAGCCGCAGCGTTCTACCGCTTTAACTATGTTCTTCGCCATATCGTTATGGCAGGTAATCAGGTGAACTTTAGCCTGCATACGCACGCCGGAAAGTCCGACCGGGTTTTTGATCCCTTCCTGATAATCAATGGCATATTCCTGAGGGATCACATGAAGAACCCGATGTTCATCACGCACACGCACAGATTTTGCGGTATGCACGACGTTCTCTACATCTTCCTGTGTGACTTCCTCTTCTGAAATAGGAACCATCCCTATTTCATTCTGACAACTGATATGTTTACCAGACAAAGCAAGGTAAACAGAGGAAATCTGGCAATCCGCCATCAGTTCAGCCTGATCGATGGCGCGCTGTACGCATTTCACCACCGATTCCAGATCATTCACGCCACCCTTGTCCATGCCACGGGATGGGCAACTGCCCACGCCGATAATATTGACCATGCCATCGGGCAGAACTTCCCCCACCAATGCGGCGACCTTTGCCGTACCGATCTCCAGCCCAACTACCAGTTTTCTGTCCGTCGACTTGATCATTGTTGTTTAGCCTGTGCCTGATTCTGTTGCTGATTACTGTTTTGCTGGTCAATAAACTCTGGCGCCCAACCTACCGACGCACCGCTGTCATAACGTAAATCGACATAAGTGATGCGTTTCTTATCGGCCTCTGCCTGTTGCTGGAATCGCGGGTAGAGCTCGATAAAACGTTGTAAACGCCCCATCCGGTCATCTCTCCCCAATTCCAGCCGGACGTCATTATCCAGAGTTAACTGCCACGAGTGACGCGCACTCATTGCCACTGCTTTCAACTGGAACTTACCGGCGGCCAGCGCCTGGCTCATTGTTTGAAAGCCCTGCAAAACATCCTGTTCGCTGCCTTCCGGACCGTAAAGCAACGGCATTTTCTGTTTGACCACACGTTCGGCGGGTATGCTGAATGATTTGCCCTCGGCATCCACCATATGCAGATCATTCCAGTGTGCGACCGGCACATACTCCACCAGGTGTATCTTCAATTCATTCGGCCATTGCTTACGGACGCTGACCTGTTTTATCCAGGGTAAACGCTCAATCTGCTGCTGAATGACGTTTACATCCTGCGTCATGAACGTTCCCGGAGCCCCTAAGGACAGGATCGCCTGACGAATATCATCATTGGTCGTGTAATGACGTTCCCCGGTAACCACTAACTGGGATAACGGCAATCGGTTCGCATCCTGCATCCAGCCAACAACGGCCCACGCACTCCATAAAATCGTTCCTACAACCAACAACAGAAACACGATCCCAGCCAGCTGGCCACCGTTACTGCGACGGCCGTTGTTTTCGACCGTCTCACGCTCTCGGGTATTCAGGGCGGCTTGAGACATATCAGTCCGCCAGTGCCAGAATACGGGAAACGAGCTGCGGGAAACTTAAACCGGCGTGTTTGGCTGCCATTGGCACCAGACTGTGGCTGGTCATGCCCGGCGACGTATTTACTTCCAGCAGGTTAAAGCTGCCGTCGCTGTCTTGCATCACGTCAACACGCCCCCAGCCGCTGCAATCGAGCGCCTGATACGCCTGCAATGCCAGCGCAGAAAGCTGTTGTTCCTGTGCTTCGCTTAAACCGCTCGGACAGAAGTACTGTGTTTCATCAGACAAATATTTTGCCTGATAGTCATAAAATGTTCCGGCTGGCTGGATGCGAATGGAGGGCATCACGTCGTCACCCACGATGGCGACCGTGTATTCCGGGCCGCTCAGCCATTTTTCAATCAGTACGTTATCGTCATGGCGGAAGCCTTCCTGCAGGGCTGGCAGCAACTCTTTTTCCGTAGTCACCTTGCTCATGCCAACGCTGGAACCTTCGCGGCTGGGTTTGACGATAACCGGCAGACCCAGTTCGGCGATTTTTGCCGCCAGAGCGCCCTGCCCTGCTTCTTCAATTTGTGAACGATGCAGTACAACAAACGGTGCGACCGGTAAACCTGACGCCTGCCACACCAGTTTGGTGCGGAATTTATCCATAGTCAGCGCAGACGCCATCACACCGCTGCCGGTATAAGGCAAACCGATTTGTTCCAGCAAGCCCTGCAACGTACCGTCTTCACCGCCGCGACCGTGCAGTGCGATAAAGACTTTGCTGAAGCCTTCTTCTTTAAGAAGCGCCACATTAAATGTTTTGGTATCGATGCCGTGAGCATCAATGCCTGATTCACGTAAGCCAGCCAGCACCGCGGCGCCGGACTGTAATGACACATCGCGTTCTGCGGAAGTACCACCCAACAATACTGCTACTTTCTCAGACATGATGTTCTTCACCTTTCTTAACTGGTTGCAGCTTTTGATCAGCCAATTTACGGGCCACTCTGCCGACATTACCGGCGCCCTGAACCAGAACTAAATCGTCACCTTCGAGGATCTGCGCCAGACTTTCCGGCACGGCTTCAATATCAGAAACCAAAATAGGATCCAATTTTCCGCGCGCACGGATGGTGCGGCACAGAGAGCGGCTGTCAGCGCCAGGGATGGGCGCTTCACCCGCCGGATAAACATCCAGCATGATCAGCACATCAACCTGAGACAGCACATTCGCAAAATCGTCGTACAAATCACGGGTACGCGTGTAACGGTGCGGCTGGAAAATCATCACCAGACGCTTATTCGCCCAACCTGCCCGCGCGGCTTTGATGGTCGCATCGACTTCCGTCGGATGATGACCGTAGTCATCAACCAGCATCGCGCTGCCGGTTTTGCCGTTCACATTTTCCAGCGCATATTCGCCCAGGAAATCGAAACGACGGCCTGTACCCTGAAAACCTGCCAGTGCGCGAAGAATGGCGTCATCACTGATCCCTTCATCTGACGCAACGGCTACTGCGGCCGCGGCATTCAGGGCGTTATGACGACCCGGCGCATTCAGCGTCACGCTTATCAGCGGCAAGTCCTGACGGCGCAGCGTAAAGTGTCCTTGCGCGCCGACCTGACGGTAATTTTCGATAATCACATCCGCGTCTTCGCTGAAACCGTACGTCGTCATATGACGGCCCACGCGTGGGATCAGCTCGCGGATCACCGGATCATCAATGCACATCACTGCACGTCCGTAGAATGGCAGGTTGTGCAGGAAATTAATGAACGTCTGCTTCAGGATTTCGAAGTCACCCTGATACGTATCCATATGATCCGCTTCGATGTTGGTCACAATCGCCACCATCGGTTGCAGATGCAGGAACGACGCATCACTTTCATCTGCTTCAGCAATCAGAAAACGGCTTGATCCCAGACGCGCATGGGTACCGGCAGCTTTGACCAGTCCACCGTTAACGAATGTCGGATCCAGACCGGCTTCAGCATAAATACTGGTGACCATTGCTGTGGTCGTCGTTTTGCCGTGCGTACCTGCCACGGCGATACCGTGACGAAAACGCATCAGCTCAGCGAGCATTTCCGCGCGGCGGATCACAGGTATGCGCGCTTCACGTGCGGCAACGATTTCCGGGTTATCGGAAGAGATCGCCGTGGATACCACGACTACGCTGGCATCCAGCACGTTTTCAGGACGGTGATTAAAATAAATCGTCGCGCCCAAAGCAGTCAGTTGCTGTGTTACTGCGTTCGGCGCCAGATCGGAACCACTGATCTGATAGCCTTCATTTGCCAACACTTCGGCGATACCACCCATGCCGGCACCACCGATGCCAACAAAGTGAATGTGCCGGACACGATGCATCTCGGGCACGAAGGTACGCAGTTTCGCCAATTGTTGTGTATTCACGTTTTTATTCACTATTTCAGGTTACTGATTAATCCGTTTCTTACGGCTGGGACCACACACTGCATGGCCCGTTCAATTTCATTTTTTACTGGCGGCAACCACTTCTGCGGCTACACGCTCTGTCGCATCAGGAATAGCGGCTGCACGCGCAGCTTTTGCCATTTGCATCAGATGGGTTCTGTCCCATCCGGCCATCAGATCAGCGACGGCTGCGGCACTAAAGTCTTTCTGTTCAATAATTTTTGCAGCACCCGCTTTTTCCAGCGGCAATGCATTCCAGTACTGCTGGCGGTCTTTATGCTGGAATGGCACAAAAATAGCCGGCAAACCTGCGGCAGCAATTTCACTGACCGTTAACGCGCCGGAGCGACAAACCACCACATCTGCCCAGGCATAAGCTGCTGCCATGTCATCAATGAATTCGGTGACTTTGTGCTGAGTCTGACCGACTTTTTCGTAAGCCTGATTCACTGACTCCAGCGCACCTTTACCGACCTGATGCCACAACGTAATTTTATCGCCCATCAGCGCCGCGACTTCCGGCATGCTCTGATTAAGCACCCGCGCACCCTGACTGCCGCCAATCACTAAGACTCTGATCGGCCCTTCGCGTCCGGCTAAGCGCGTTTCCGGCAATTCCAGCGCCAGCACATCCGTGCGTACCGGATTTCCCACAACATCCGCTTTCGGAAAAGCACCGGGGAACGCCTGCAATACTTTGGTAGCAATGTGCGACAACCCTTTGTTGGTCATGCCCGCAATGCCGTTTTGTTCGTGCAGCACCACCGGAATACCCAGTGACCATGCCGCCAGACCGCCGGGGCCGGAAACGTATCCGCCCATGCCTAACACCACATCTGGCTGAAAGCGTTTCATGATGGCCTTCGCCTGACGCCACGCATGATATATGCGAATCGGGGCGGTGAGTTGCGCTTTCAGACCTTTCCCACGTAATCCAGAGATTTTAATGAAATCAATATCGATGCCATGTTTCGGCACAAGATCCGCTTCCATCCGGTCTGCTGTACCGAGCCAGCGAACTTCCCAACCTTGCGCGATAAGGTGATGCGCCACAGCCAGCCCCGGAAACACATGTCCGCCGGTACCGCCAGCCATCACCATTAAACGCCGGGTATTGCCACTCATCGGGCACTCCTTACAAACGCCTGGGCTTTTGCCAGCCGCGTTTCAAAATCCACTCGCAGCAATAACACGATTGCCGTCGACATAATGATTAAGCTCGAACCACCGTAACTGATCAGCGGCAACGTCAGACCTTTGGTCGGCAACATCCCCGCCGCCGCGCCCACATTGACCAGCGCCTGGAAGCTAAACCACACGCCGATAGAACAGGCCAAAAATCCGGAAAAACGCTGATCAATCTCTAACGCACGGCGCCCGATGGACATCGCGCGAAAAGCGACGAAGAATACCATCAACAGGGCTAAAACCACACCGAAATACCCCAGTTCTTCACCCAAAATGGAGAAGATAAAGTCGGTATGCGCTTCCGGTAAATACTCCAGTTTCTGTACTGAATTCCCTAAGCCCTGTCCCCAGAATTCCCCACGGCCAAATGCCATCAGCGACTGGGTTAACTGGTAGCCGCTACCAAACGGGTCGGCCCACGGATTCCAGAACGAGGTAACACGGCGCATACGGTACGGTTCGGCAAGAACCAGCAGCACAACCGCAAACGCACCGGAACCGATAATCGCCAGGAACTGCCACATTTTCGCCCCCGCCAGGAATAACATCGCCAGCGTGGTGATAAACAATACGACGACGGTACCCAGGTCAGGCTGAGCCAGCAGTAAAACGGCCAGCACTACCATCACGCCCATCGGTTTGCAAAAGCCCCAGAAGTTGCTGCGTACTTCATCTACCTTGCGCACCAGATAACTGGCGAGATAGCAAAACAGCGACAGCTTCGAGAACTCAGCTGGCTGAATACGCAACGGTCCGAGTGAAATCCAGCGCGAGGCCCCGTTGACGGAGCTACCGACCACCAGAACCACCAACAGCATCACCACCGACAGCAGCAACAGCACATTGCTGTACTTCTGCCAGACGGCCATCGGCACACGAAGCGTCACCAGCGATAAACCAAAAGCCAAACCGAGATAAATGGCATCACGTTTAGCAAACAGGAACGGATCGTCTGCCAGACGCTGACCGATAGGCATGGAAGCCGACGTCACCATCACAAAACCCACGATCGCCAGACCAAAGGTCAGCCACAACAATGTCCGGTCGTACAGCACCAGCGTGACGGAATCGCTTTCCTTTGCGCCCATCACCCAGTCATTAAATTTTCCGATGAGGCTCAGCCCCGGAATACGCAACCGCATCAGCCCAGCTCCTTCGCCAGCGCGGTGAAGACATCACCCCGTTGTTCAAAACTGCGAAACTGATCCAGACTCGCGCAAGCCGGAGATAACAGAACCATATCGCCGGAAGCCACGTGCTGGCTGATTTCCCGCATCGCCTGTTCCATGGTTTCAAACAGGGAGGAAACATCAGGTCGCAGCTCTGCAAGCTCAGCACCATCACGGCCAAAGCAATAAATACGCAGATTATCGCCTTGCAGATAACGGGTCAGCGGTGCGAAATCAGCAGATTTCCCGTCTCCGCCCAGCAGCAGATGTAACGTGCCTTCAACGTGCAAACCGTTCAGCGCCGCTTCAGTGCTGCCCACATTGGTGGCTTTGGAATCATTAATCCAGCGCACACCGTTGTGGTGCCAGGCTATCTGGAAACGGTGAGCCAGACCGGTAAAAGTGGTCAGCGCTTTCAGGCTGGACGCATGAGGAACACCTACCGCATCCGCCAGCGCCAGAGCAGCCAGCGCATTGGTGTAGTTGTGGCGTCCGGTCAGCGGCATTTCACGGGTGTTCAGCACTTTTTCGCCATGCACACGCAGCCAGATATCATCCTGCTGACGGGTCAGATGGTAATCACCCACATCGACACCAAAACTCACACAACGCTTATCCGCGCCACGCACCGGCATAGTCAGCGCATCGTCCGCGTTAACAACACACAACGCAGCGTTTTCATACACTTTCAGTTTTGCCGCACGGTATTGCTGCAAGCCAAACGGATAGCGATCCATATGATCTTCAGTCACGTTCAGAATGGTCGCCGCCGCCGCGTGAAGGCTGTGCGTGGTTTCAAGCTGGAAGCTGGAAAGCTCAAGCACGAACAGATCGTATTCATGATCCAGCATGGTCAGCACCGGCAGGCCGATATTGCCGCCCACACCGACACGCCAGCCCGCAGCTTTCGCCATTTCGCCCACCAGCATGGTGACGGTGCTCTTACCGTTAGAACCGGTGATGGCGACAATAGGTGTCGTCGTTTCACGGCAAAACAGTTCGATATCACCCACAATTTCCACGCCTGCATCAGCAGCAGCGATCAGTGCCGGCGTCGCCAGCGCAACGCCCGGACTGGAAATAATTAAATCTGCATCCAGCAGCCAGTCTTCGTTGAGCGAACCCAGGTGACGCTCAATGTTATCCGCCAGTTTATCGAGTCCTGGCGGGCTGACGCGGGTATCAATGACACGCGGCATCACGCCACGTGCAACAAAGAAATCAACACAGGACAGGCCGGTAAGACCCAGCCCGATGATGACCACTTTTTTACCCTGATAGTCAGCCATAATTACCGTACCTTCAGCGTCGCCAGGCCAATCAGCACCAGCATCAGCGAAATAATCCAGAAGCGCACGATGACGCGCGGTTCCGGCCAGCCTTTAAGTTCGTAGTGATGATGGATAGGCGCCATACGGAAAATGCGCTGTCCACGTAACTTGAAGGACCCAACCTGCAGGATCACCGACAGTGTTTCGACCACGAACACACCGCCCATAATCACCAGTAAGAATTCCTGACGCAGCAGTACGGCGATGGTACCCAGCGCCCCGCCCAGAGCCAGAGAGCCGACATCACCCATAAATACTTGTGCCGGATAGGTGTTGAACCAGAGGAATCCAAGCCCGGCACCGACGATCGCCGTACACACGATCACCAGTTCACCGGCATGACGCAGATAAGGGATGTGCAGATAGCTTGCGAAGTTCATGTTACCGGTTGCCCATGCCACCAGCGCAAAACCTGCTGCGACGAAGACCGTTGGCATAATCGCCAGACCGTCCAGACCATCTGTCAGATTCACTGCGTTACTGGTGCCGACAATGACGAAATAACTCAGCAGGATGTACAGCAAACCCAACTGCGGCATGACGTCTTTGAAAAATGGCACAACCAGCTCAGTGGCTGGCGTGTCTTTACCAATGGCATACATGGTGAAGGCTGCCGCCAGCGCGATGACTGACTGCCAGAAGTATTTCCACCGTGCAATCAGGCCCTTGGTGTCTTTGCGCACGACTTTGCGGTAGTCATCGATAAAGCCCACGATGCCGTAACCAATCAGCACAAACAACACGCACCACACATACGGATTGGACGGATACGCCCACATCAGTACAGAAATTGTGATCGACGCCAGAATCATCAGGCCGCCCATCGTTGGCGTACCGCGTTTACTGAAATGCGACTCAGGACCGTCGTTACGGACAACCTGACCGAAAGACATTTTTTGCAGACGGGCAATCATGCGCGGCCCGATCCACAGCGACAGGAACAACGCGGTCAGCAGGCTGACAATGGCGCGAAACGTCAGATAGGAAAAGACGTTGAAGCCGGAATAATATTTGACCAAGTGTTCGGCCAGCCAAACTAACATGTTGCATTCTCCTGTAACGCGCGTACTACCTGCTCCATTGCGGCACTACGTGAACCTTTAATTAAAACGGTAATTACCGCGTGTTCAGACAGTAAGCTCGTTAAACGGGCCGTCAGGGCTGCCTTATCCTCTAAATGCTCACCACATCCGCTGACATCACTGATGATGCGGCTGTCATGACCAATACTGAATACTTTGTCGATACCGGCGTCACGTATGGCTTCGCCCACCTGACGGTGGCAGCTTTCGCTTTCCGCGCCCAGTTCCGCCATATCACCCACTGCCATCACGCGGTAGCCAGGCATTTCAGAAAGCACTTGCGCTGCGGCTGTCATGGAACCCACGTTGGCGTTGTAGCTGTCATCAAGCAGGGTTTTACCCTCGCTAAGTGCGATAGGGAATAAACGCCCTTTGACGGATTGCAGGGTCGCCAGACCGGCGCGCACATTCTCCGGCGATGCCCCGACAGACATTGCCAGCGCAGCCGCAGCCAGTGCGTTAGCGATGTTGTGACGACCGGGGACCGGCAGCGAGACATCAATGCTGCCCTGAGGAGAATGCAGAGTGAACGCGGTATTCAGCGGGCTGATTTTGACATCAGTCGCACTGAAATTGATGCCTTCACCGTAAGTCGGGGAGAAGCGCCAGACGGTTTTACCGCTCAGCTTATGCTGCCAGTTTGCCCAGTCGTTGTTATCCGCATTGATCACGGCGATGCCGTCTTCCGGCAGGCCATCGAAAATCTCGCCTTTCGCCCGCGCGACACCCGCCAGGGAACCGAAACCTTCGAGATGCGCGGCTGACAGGTTATTCACCAGTGCCGTTTCAGGCCGTGCCAGCGCAGTCGTATAGGCGATTTCACCAAGATGATTCGCGCCCATTTCGATGACGGCAAAATCATGTTCAGCGGTCAGGCGCAGCAAGGTGAGCGGAACACCGATGTCGTTATTGAAGTTGCCAGCGGTGTACAGCACGTTGCCGCACTCACGCAAAATAGCTGCAGTCATCTCTTTCACAGACGTCTTGCCGGATGAACCGGTCAGGCCGACGACACGGGCCGGAACCTGCTGACGCACCCAGCCACCCAGTTGCCCGAGAGCAATGCGGGTGTCTGCAACCACTAACTGAGGAACCTCCACCGGTAAGCGCTTACTTACCAGCAAAGCCCCTGCTCCGGCTTTTACGGCATCAGCAGCGAAGTCATGGGCATCGAACTTTTCGCCTTTCAGCGCGATAAACAAACCGCCCTGGGTGACCTGACGGGTATCCGTGGTAACGCTGTCGATTTGAGTATCTGTGCCGATGAGCTCAGCGTTGAGCGCATCCACCAGAGTTTGCAGGGAAACGCGGATCATGCGATCACCCCCAGCAAACGTGCAACCGTGACGCGGTCGGAATAATCAAGACGCTGGTTACCGACCAGCTGGTAGTCTTCATGCCCTTTGCCGGCAATCAGCACGACGTCTTCTTCTTTCGCCTGCATAATTGCGCTGGTGACGGCTTCTGCGCGACCATGAATTTCCTGCGCACGCCCTGCATCAAGCAGGCCAGCAAGGATATCAGCGACGATAGCGCGCGGCTCTTCACTGCGCGGATTGTCATCGGTGACGATCACACGGTCAGCGTATTGCTCCGCAATGCCGCCCATCAGCGGACGCTTACCTTTATCACGATCGCCGCCGCAACCAAACACACACCACAGCGTACCGCGACAATGCAGACGGGCAGCCGCCAGTGCTTTTTCCAGCGCGTCAGGCGTATGGGCATAATCAACGACAGCGGTAGGTTTGCCCGGTGCATTGAAGACTTCCATGCGGCCGCAAACCGGTTGTAGCTGAGAAGCCGTAGCCAGTAATTGCGCCAGCGGATAATCCAGGGAAAGCAGTGTAGCCAGCGCAACCAGCAGGTTGCTGACGTTGAACGCGCCCATAAGGCGACTATCAAACTTACCTTCGCCCCAGCTTGAATCGATATTTACGGTGGCGCCGTTATCGTGATAATTCACGCTGCGTGCCACCAGCCAGCGGCCTTTCCAGCCTGCCGGGATTTTGTCTTCCATACTGACGGCGACAGCTTCAGGCGTTTTCGCTAACCAGCGCGCGCCGACTTCATCGTCAGCATTAATGATTTTCTGACCGACCTGATGCGAGGAGAAAAGCTGCCATTTAGCGTCTTCGTAACTCTGCATATCACCGTGATAATCAAGATGATCACGGCTCAGGTTGGTGAATGCCGCTGCGGCAAAGGGCAATGCGGCAACACGGTGCTGAACCAGTCCGTGGGAAGAAACTTCCATTGCGGCAAAGGTTGCGCCTTGCTTCACCAGATCGGCCAGAATGTGCTGAACCTGCACGGCAGAACCGGTGGTGTTTTCCGCGGGTACCACGTTATCCAGCAAACCATTGCCGACGGTGCCCATCACGGCGCTGGTTTCGCCCAGTAACTGGCTCCACTGCGCCAGCAACTGCGTGGTGGTGGTTTTACCGTTGGTACCGGTTACGCCAACCAGACGTAACGCTTTGCCCGGTTGCTGGTAAAAACGTCCCGCCAGTTCTGACAGCAGGACGTTGAGATCTTCGAGATAAATGACCGGTACACCATGCATCTGGCAAACCGTTCCGTGTTCTTGTTCACCCTTTGCCTCGGCCACGACGGCAGCGACGCCCTGGGCAATTGCCTGGGGAATAAAACGACGCCCGTCACTGGTATGGCCTGAAACCGCGACAAACAGATCGCCGGCAGCCGCAACGCGGCTGTCCAGAATCATGTCTTTTAGCGCTGCTGCCGGGGCATCACTCACCCAGGGCGCTAAGATGTCGCGCAAATTACGATCTGCCACCTGAAGCCTCTTTTTGATTATTCACTATGTCTGCGTTTTCATCGGCAGTCAGCGCATCCGGTTCAACGTTCATGGTACGCAATACGCCGCCCATGATGGCGCCAAACACCGGTGCGGAAACGGCCCCACCATAATATTTCCCTGCTTGTGGATCGTTAATGACCACCACAAGCGCAAATCTTGGATTGCTTGCTGGCGCAACGCCGGCGGTATAGGCAATGTATTTGTTAACGTATTTACCGTCCGGACCGACTTTCTTCGCGGTACCCGTTTTTATCGCAATACGGTAACCCTTGATCGCGGCCTTCACGCCACCGCCGCCAGGCAATGCAACGCTTTCCATCATATGTACCACGGTACGCACCAGCGGTTCAGGGAAGACACGTTCGCCGGATACCGGCGGATCAACTTTCGTGATCGACAATGGGCGATAAATGCCCATGCTGCCGATCGTTGCGTAGACTCGCGCTAACTGGAGAGGTGTCACCATTAGCCCGTAGCCGAAAGAGAAGGTGGCCCTCTCTATGTCAGACCACCGTTGTTTTTTAGGGTATATGCCACTGCTTTCTCCAACCAGCCCCAAATTGGTTGGTTTTCCCAATCCGAATCGCGAGTAAGTATCTACCAGCTCAGCGGAGGGCATCGATAACGCCAGTCGTGAAACACCGACGTTACTCGACTTCTGCAAGATGCCCGTGACGGAAAGCTCACCGTAACGCGCAACATCTTTAATTTCATGGCCATTGATCCGATACGGCAGGGTGTTCAGCACGCTGTTTTCGCGGACCACACCGTTTTTCAGTGCCGTCATCACCACCATCGGTTTCACTGTGGAACCCGGCTCAAAAATGTCGGTGATGGCACGGTTACGCATCACATCTTTCGGCGTATCCGGCATGTTGTTTGGGTTGTATGAAGGGCTGTTAGCCATCGCCAGCACTTCACCGGTCTGGACATCAACCAGCACGGCAGTACCTGATTCGGCTTTGTTAAACGCCACCGCATTATTCAGTTCGCGGTAAACCAGCGCCTGTAAACGCTCGTCGATACTCAGTGCGAGGTTGTGGGCGGCCTGACTGTCGACGGTAGAAATATCTTCGATAACGCGACCAAAACGGTCTTTACGAATGGTACGTTCGCCGGGTTTACCGGTCAGCCAGCGGTCGAAACTCTTCTCAACGCCTTCAATGCCTTCGCCATCAATGTTGGTCACGCCGATAACATGCGACGTCACCTGCCCGGCCGGATAATAACGGCGCGATTCCTGACGCAGGGAAATCCCCGGCAGTTTGAGTTTATGGACATATTCGCCAACGGCAGGGTTAACCTGACGGGCAAGGTATACGAAGCGTCCGTTGGGATTGGCATTAATGCGGGCGGAAAGCTGGGCAAGCGGCATGTTCAGCGCGTCAGCCAGCGCCTTCCATTTGGTATCGACGGTAATGCCGCCGCGATCGTTAATTTCTTTCGGGTCTGCCCAGATAGCATTGACCGGAACGCTGACCGCCAGAGGGCGACCGGAACGATCGGTAATCATGCCACGTGAGGTAGGAATGGTTTGCACGCGCAGGGAACGCAGATCCCCTTCTCTCACCAGCTTATCCGGGTTAATAACCTGCAGGTATGCCACACGCAACATCAGGCCAACCAATGCCAGCAGGATACAGGCGCACAACAACGCAAAACGCCAGCTGATAAAGCTGGCTTGATCTTCTGGACGCTTTAACTTCGCGGTGCGTGTTGCTTTCATTAGCTGCCTGTATTCTCCGTGCGCATTTTAAGGCTGAACCACAATGATTTCTTGAGATGGATCAACGTGCTGCATCTGCAATTTCTCCGTTGCGATGCGTTCTACCCGGCTGTGATCGCCGAGAGCATTCTCTTCAAGGATCAGGTTGCGCCATTCGATATCCAGCGCGTCCCGTTCCAGTACTAATTGTTCGCGCTGAGCCGTCAGCAAACGCGTACGGTGAGCGGTTGTGACCACTAAGATTGCGCTGACCAGAACGGCAATCAGCAAAATCAGCGGGATCTTGCCATTGCGCAAAATATCGCTGGCAATAACCCCCACTAAACCGTGGCGTTCGTTGCCGATCACGCTGTCGTTCTCTCAGCAAAACGCAGAACTGAACTGCGTGCGCGAGGATTTTCAGCAACTTCAGCGTCTGAAGGCATCATCTTCCCGACGGACTTCAGGGAACGTCCGCCAAGCTCAGCGATTTGCGCTTCTGTCATCGGGATACCCGCTGGCACTTGCGCGCCACGACTGTGCTGGCGAATAAAACGCTTCACAATGCGGTCTTCCAGAGAGTGGAAACTGATCACCGATAAACGACCTTCAGGTGCCAGAATTTCCAGAGCGCCATCCAGCGCGCGTTCGATTTCTTCCAGCTCACTGTTGATGTAAATACGGATAGCCTGGAAGCTGCGCGTGGCCGGATGTTTGTGTTTTTCACGAACCGGCGAAGCGTTGGCAATCAAATCCGCCAGCTCTTTGGTTCGGGTCATCGGCAGCTCACGGTTACGCTCAACGATCGCGCGGGCAATTCGCTTGGCAAAACGTTCTTCGCCGAACGTTTTCAGCACCCAGGCAATGTCTTCGGCTTCTGCTTTCATCAGCCATTCAGCTGCAGAATAACCACGGGTTGGATCCATACGCATATCCAGAGGCCCGTCGCGCATAAATGAGAATCCGCGTTCAGGATCGTCAAGCTGCGGAGAAGAAACACCTAAGTCCAGTAATACGCCGTCGATCTTGCCTTCGAGGCCGCGATCACGCACATAGTCAGCGAGATCAGAGAAAGGTCCGTGAACAATCGAAAAACGAGGATCATCAATGGATTCTGCGGCTTTGATCGCTTGTGGATCACGGTCAATCGCCAGCAAGCGTCCGTCCGGCCCAAGCTGGGACAGAATCAAACGTGAGTGGCCACCGCGGCCAAAAGTTCCGTCTATGTAAATGCCGTCCTGACGAATGTTTAGGCCGTTAACGGCTTCATCCAGCAAAACGGAAGTGTGTTTGTAGTTTTCAACCATGCTTATAATGACAAGTCCTGTAATCGTTCAGAAAGGGGTTCCTGAGACGATTGTTCAGCGTCGATGTCTTCCTTAACTTGTTGATACCAGGTCTGTTCATCCCACAGTTCAAACTTATTGAACTGCCCAACCAGCATCACTTCTTTTTCGAGCCCGGCGTGCTGTCGCAATGTCGTTGCAATCAGCAGGCGCCCGGCGTTATCCATCTGACATTCACTCGCATGCCCGAGTAAAAGGCGCTGAATACGGCGCTCAACAGGGTTCATGCTCGACAGACGGGACAATTTTTGTTCGATCACTTCCCACTCAGGGAGGGTGTAAAGGAGGAGACATGGGTGATGGAGGTCTATGGTGCAAACCATTTGACCTTGCGATTCTTCGCTCAGCAAATCCCGATAGCGGGTAGGTACGGCAAGTCGCCCTTTGCTGTCGAGGTTAACCATCGTCGCGCCACGAAACATGACCGATCTACCCCTCTGTGACCTTTTTCACCACTTTCCCCCACAAATTCCCACAGAAAAGAGTTTACGGATGGTTTTAAAACCTTGTCAAGCCAGAGCAGAGAAGGTTTGGCATTATTTACGCAGCCAGGCAATTACTTAGCGCAAGGTGATGATGTTTTTTAGAAGGGGAGAGAAAATAACGTCATGATTAGTTGAAGAAATTTCGGAGGGTTAATAATTTCGTTTAAAAAAAAGCCAAACTGAACATTATTTAACTATTTATATTCTTCTGCTAGCTAACTCTCATTTCCTGACTGTTTTGCCATAACAAAAATCATTTTCAGTTTTTTTTATGGCTCTCACGTCTACATCATCATCATTTTGCCTGCCAACCCGCAGGACATCAGTCTTCCGGCTGATTCAAAACTCATCAGCAACGCGTCAGACCATAACTGCGGGAAATTAAGCGGGGAATTCTACAGCACTTTTGCAGGGAGCATTAACGTATTTTAGAAATTGATTGGCAGGTTTATATCAGTTCAGGAAAGACAAAAACAATTGTTAATAATTCAGCAGTCTGGGAATGTTCTTAATTTACCCATTCTGCTTATATGGGAATTTTCGTATTCGATTATCACAACCGGCAAGATGCTTTATTCATTGTTACTTATGAAACGTGTTGCTGAGACGGGAAAACAACGGGCAGTCAGGATGAATGCCCGCAGGAGGTTTATTTGCGGCTCAGACGGCCACGGCGGAACAAATTACGCCGGATACGGGTCAGCCCGGCTTTCGGTTTTTTCGGCTCATCGAGACAGGCCAACACCAGTTCCAGCACGCGTTCAGCCACATCACGGTGACGCTGCGCCACAGCGAGAACCGGACACTCCAGGAAATCGAGCAACTCGTTATCGCCGAATGTGGCAATCGCCAGATCGACCGGCAGCCGCCCTTCCGTTTTCAGCGTCACGTCCATGACACCCTGCAACAACTGGAATGAGGTGGTAAATAACGCCTGTGGCATCGGGTTGGTTTTCAGCCATTCAGCAAAGACGACGGCAGCCGATTCGCGATCGTAGGCATTGGCGTAAAGGTATTTCGGCTGACGGGGATCATCAGCCCAGGCCTGACGAAATCCCTGTTCACGCAGGAAGCTCACAGAAAGCTCCGGCAGTGCGCCGAGATAGAGTACCGATTCAGCCGGGAACGTGCGCAATTCCTGCGCCAGCATCAGTGCGTCTTCCTGATCGGCCCCGACCACGCAGATGAAGTGCTCAGGGTCCAGGGCACGGTCGAGCGCAATGATCGGGAAATCATCGTTAGCCCAGCGCTGATAGAAAGGGTGTTCCGGCGGTAAAGACGTGGAAATGATGATGGCATCAACCTGACGCTGCAGAAGATGTTCGATGCAACGCATTTCATTATCAGGCTGATCTTCAGAGCAGGCGATCAGCAACTGATAGCCACGCTGACGGGCCTGCCGCTCAAGGAAATTGGCAATTTTGGTGTAGCTGGTGTTTTCCAGGTCAGGGATCACCAGACCAATAGAGCGGGTTCGACCGGCGCGCAGACCTGCTGCCACCGCGTTCGGGTGATAGTTATGTTCCTTCACGACAGCCATGACTTTCTCGACTGTCTTATCGCTGACACGATACTGTTTCGCCTTGCCATTAATCACATAACTGGCCGTGGTACGCGAAACGCCCGCTAACCTCGCGATCTCATCCAGCTTCACTGAGCAAACCCCTTAATAAAGATAATGCTTTATCTAACCGCAGAAGCCCCTGCCGGGCAAGGTGTTTTACCGAATCGCTTCACCTGACTCGCAAAAAAGAAAGCCCGGCTCATGAGCCGGGCTTTTAACTATCAGCAAAACTTCACATCTTGCTGATTATTTGAGCTTTAACGCATAATCTTGTCGCCACGCGAAACACCGACCACGCCGGAGCGTGCAACTTCCACAATTTCAGCCACATCACGGATGCTGGCTAAAAATGCGTCAAGCTTGTCGCTGGTTCCCGCCAGCTGAACGGTGTAAAGCGTGGCGGTGACGTCCACGATCTGACCACGGAAAATCTCAGTTGAACGTTTAACTTCTTCACGGCCATAGCCTGAAGCTTGCACCTTCACCAGCATGATTTCACGCTCAACGTGAGCGCCCTGTACCAGCTCGGTCACGCGCAGTACATCGACCAGCTTATGCAGTTGCTTTTCGATTTGCTCGAGCACCTTGGCATCGCCGACGGTCTGAATGGTCATGCGTGACAGGGTCGGATCGTCAGTGGGTGCCACGGTCAGGCTTTCAATGTTGTAGCCACGCTGAGAGAACAGGCCGACTACACGGGACAACGCGCCCGATTCGTTTTCCAGTAAAACTGATAAAATCCGGCGCATGATCAGGTCCTCTCCGTTTTGCTTAACCACATTTCGTCCATCGCACCGCCACGGATGTGCATCGGGTAAACGTGTTCTGTTTCATCTATGCTGATATCCACAAATACCAGACGATTTTTCTGTTCCAGCGCCAGCGCCAGTTTGCTTTCCAGCTCATCCGGCGTGCGGATTGCGATACCCACGTGCCCGTAAGCTTCCGCCAGTTTCACAAAATCAGGCAGAGATTGCATATAGGATTGGGAATGACGGCCGGAGTAAATCATGTCCTGCCACTGCTTCACCATGCCGAGGTAACCGTTGTTCAGGTTCACCACGATCACCGGCAAATCGTATTGCAATGCAGTCGACAGTTCCTGAATGTTCATCTGAATACTGCCGTCGCCGGTCACGCAAATCACTGTTTCATCCGGCAGACCGAGTTTTACACCCAGCGCGGCTGGCAGGCCAAAGCCCATCGTGCCGAGGCCACCGGAGTTGATCCAGTGTCGCGGCTTGTCGAATTTATAATACAGCGCAGCAAACATCTGATGCTGGCCGACATCCGACGTCACGTAAGCATCGCCTTTGGTCAGACGGTGCAGCGTTTCGATAACCGCCTGCGGCTTGATGGTGCCGGTATTTTTGTCGTAGCTCAGGCATTCACGGCCGCGCCAGTTTTCAATGTTTTGCCACCAGTCACGCAGCGCATCGAATTCCTGCTTTTCATCGCTTTGTGCCAGCAATTCGAGCATCTGAACCAGTGTCTGTTTTGCATCGCCGACAATGGGAATATCCGCATTCACGGTTTTAGAAATGGACGTCGGGTCGATATCGATATGCATGACTGTCGCATTCGGGCAATATTTCGCCAGATTATTAGTAGTACGGTCGTCGAAACGCACACCTACGCCGAAAATCAGATCCGCACTGTGCATCGCCATATTGGCTTCGTAAGTGCCGTGCATACCGAGCATGCCAAGGCTCTGACGATGCGTGCCAGGGAAAGCGCCCAGCCCCATCAGAGAACTGGTTACCGGCAGATTCAGTTTCTCTGCCAGCTGCAGCAGCTCAGCATCACACTCAGAGTTGATCGCGCCGCCGCCGACGTACAGCACCGGTTTTTTAGCCGCCAGCAAGGTCTGGACGGCACGTTTGATTTGCCCGCGATGGCCCTGTACCGTCGGGTTGTAGGAGCGCATTGTTACCTGCTCAGGATAGGCGTAAGGCAGTTTGATCTGCGGATTCACCACGTCTTTTGGCAGGTCAACGACAACCGGCCCGGGACGGCCGGTAGACGCCAGATAAAACGCTTTTTTCAGCACAGTCGGAATATCTTCCGCGCGCTTTACCAGAAAACTGTGTTTCACCACCGGGCGGGAAATGCCCACCATGTCGCATTCCTGGAACGCGTCATAACCAATGAGTGAACTGTGGACCTGACCTGATAGCACCACCAGTGGAATGGAATCCATATAAGCCGTGGCAATACCGGTGATCGCATTGGTTGCGCCGGGACCTGAAGTCACCAGCACCACGCCCACGTCACCCGTGGCGCGCGCATAACCATCAGCCATATGAACAGCACCCTGTTCATGTCTCACCAGCACATGATCTATCCCACCGACCGTATGCAGGGCATCATAGATATCCAACACCGCTCCGCCGGGATAACCGAATACGTGCTTAACGCCCTGGTCGATTAACGACCGGACGACCATCTCGGCTCCTGACAACATCTCCATGGTTTTGCCTCCAGGCTTTTTGTTTCTTCTATAGGATGACTTTTTATTTCAGCTAGCTGTTCTATCAGGCAACGATTTATGGGGGAAACCGCTGAATTTTAGGACTTTCTATCGGGATTAAAAAACCCTGCTGTTCTTATTGGCGTTCACAAACCTAACTCAGTACCTTAGCGTCAGAATCTGAGTCAGGCAAACGCCAAAAAGGGTCAGGAAATATCGTTATATCGGCTCGCACTGCCTTCATTCTTCTGCCCGGCACAAAACACTGCCTGAGAGTAACAACCAGTCAGAAATATCAGGAAGGCCCGAAAAATTACAGTATTAAATTATGTCCGTGACGGACATACAAATGAGGATGAAACCGGCAAACACATGTTTGCCGGTAATTGCGCAGGGAAAAGGGGAAACAGATCCGGAAGGAATTACTCGCGGTAAAGCTGGTCGATTTCTTTCTGATATCGGCTGAAGATGATTTTGCGCCGCAACTTAAGCGTCGGGGTCAGCTCACCATCCTCCATCGTGAAAGGCTTGGTCAGCAGTACAAATTTTTTCACCTGCTCAAAACCGGCCAGCTCATGCTGGATCTCGCGCAACTGATGCGCAAACAGTGAAAGAATTTGCTCGTTTTTAACCAGCCCGGTGCGGTTCAGATAATCGATATGATGGTTTTGCGCGTAAACGTTCAGCACGTCAAAATCAGGCACAATCAGCGCGGAAACAAAGTGACGTTCATCGGCGATCACCGCCGCCTGCTCAATGTAACGATCCTGCACCAGCGTGCCTTCGATACGCTGCGGCGCAATGTATTTGCCGCCCGAGGTTTTCATCAGATCCTTCAGCCGTTCGGTGATGAACACATTGCCTTCTGCGTCCATTTTTCCGGCATCGCCGGTTTTAAACCAGCCATCAGCCGTAAAACTGGCCGCCGTTTCTTCCGGCTTATTAAAATAACCTCTTAAAAGCGTCGGGCCGCGAACCTGGATTTCATTTTCTTCGCCAATGCGCACTTCAATTTCGGGTAACGCTGTCCCGACCGAACCGAAGCGGAAATCGTTTTCTTCCCAGCAGGTAACGGTGGCGCAGGTTTCTGTCAGACCGTAACCGTATTTGATTTTCAAACCAAGTGATTCGAAAAACAAGATCACGTTATCGTCAAGACTGGCGCCCGCTGCCGGCAGAAAGCGTAAATTTCCGCCCAGCAGATTGCGCAGCTTTTTCAGTACCAGTTTATCGGCGATGAAATACGCCGGGGAAAGCCAGAAGGGATAACGCGCTTTACGGCGTTCAGTCAGAAACTTCTCTTTGCCCTGCGCGACAGCCCAGTGGAACAGTCGTTTTTTTAAGGTTCCGGCGCGAGCCACTTTGTCATGTATGGCGCTGAACACTTTTTCGTAGAAACGCGGAACGGCGCACATCACTGTGGGTTTAACGGCCTGCAACGCATCGCGCACCAAATCGGTTTCACGCAGGAAAACATTCTGCGCGCCGCTGTGCATAACGAAGAAACTCCAGGCACGCTCAAAAACATGCGCCAGCGGCAGGAAGCATAACGAGACATCGCGGTCAGAAATACTCAGGCGTTTTTCATGCTGCTTTAGTTGCGTCGCCATGCTGACGTAATCGAGCATGACGCCTTTCGCCTCCCCCGTTGTTCCCGAAGTATAAATCAGCGTGAAGAGATCGTTGAGGTCACAGGCGTTAACCCGCGCCTCACGTTCAGCCGCCAGAACTCTGTCCTGAGGAACAATGCCTGAAACATGCCGGGCAATGGACACACCGCGCAAATCAACGTCGTTATCGAGCACAAAGATATGTTTCAGTTGCGGGCACAGTTCACGCAACGCCACCGCCGCATCATACTGACTCTGCCCGACAACGAACAAAATGCGGATATCGGCATCATTAAGCACATATGCAGACTGCGCGGGGGTATTGGTCGCATACACGGGCACGGTGACGGCCCGTAACTGCAAAATCGCCAGATCGGTCATCGCCCAGGCCATCGAGTTTTTTCCGCAAATGGCGATCCGCTCCTGAATACCCACGTTCTCCTGAAGCAAAACGTCGGACAGCGCATCGACTTTCTCACCGAGTTCACGCCAGGTGAGCGTGCTTTCAACCACAGGCGACCATTCACGGAATGCAATTTTTTCAGCACGGCTGATGACTTGATGGCGAAAACGGGTGATCAGGTGGTAGTCATTTAAGGTTGGATTCATTGAGCGTCTATACCGGCGTCCAGCGCAATCAGATAAAGGAGGGAGCTGACTGCATTGCTCTGTTACAAAGATTTAACGCAGTCTACCGGCAAACATTGCACGGTGAAATCAAATTGTAGAAGCACAGGTGCTCTTTTGGAAAACCAGGAAGGACTTTTAGAAATGAAAAAAACCTGCGTGGCTCTAACGAGGCGCAAAAACCAGGCAGGATAAAAAACCACAAAGAAAACCATAACCAGCCATTTTTACTGTGTAAGGAAACACAGTAAAAATGGGACGTATCAGAGTCACCCGCTATAAAGAGAGAATGCATTGGCTTAATAACGACTTCATCCACATATTGCCTTTATCTTTACTGGAAGATTCATGCCATGACAGGTAGCACGTCAGATTGTTCTTCATCCAGGGTAACGGTATCACGGACAGATTTAATATTCCGGCACTCGATTGTGCCATCCAGCGCGGTACCAGCGCGACCATATCTGTTTTCGACACTATTTCCATTACGCTGGAAAGATCTGTTCCCTGATAAGCAATCAGCGAATGCATTTCGGGGTCATCATAATAAGGTGAACTGAATGAATAAAAACGATCGAGCATCATGACCGCATGTTTTTCTTTCAGATATTTTTCATCTGACATATGCGGACTTATCCGCGGATGTTTTTGTGCCGCCACCAGAACCAGTTCGTCATTAAATAACGCCTGATTACAAAAGTCCGGACGGTCGAATTTACGATAACTGATCATGAATTCAATATTCTGATAACGTAACTGATGCTCAATATTGTCATTCACAATGGTTTGCAATTTAATACTGACATCCGTCGATAAAGTGTCGACCGCATTCAGTACCTGCGAAGTCAGACGTTTGTCCAGCGGACTGCAAATCGCCACATTGAATTCACGAATACTCACGTTAGGATCGAAACCCGCTCCCGGGAGTTCGTTCATCACCAGTTGCAGAGCCTGTCGGATGGGGCCAAATAACTGGCGCGCGCGCATTGTTGGCTGGATCCCACGCCCAAAGCGGACAAACAAATCATCATTAAACATGATTTTTAACCGGGCGACGGCGTTACTCACCGCCGGTTGGGACATCCCCAACATATTAGCTGCTCGAGTAATATTTTGTAATTGCATCACGGCATCAAATACCGTTAACAAATTCAAATCTACATTGCGAAGGTGTGTTTCCGCTTCAGGAGGTTTAGTTTGATTGTCTGTAGTCAGATCGGACATTACATTTCCTATTCAAGATACCTCAGCCTGTTTAAGACTGATTATCTTTAATTATTCGTTTTTAATAAAATGTCACCGAAATGAATTCGGGCATACAAAAAACCAGCAGATGAATTCAGTAACGCAATGCATTCTATTTTCGGAAAGAAATCGGCTCTCATTTCCAATAATCAGAAAGATAAATGCTATCTTAATTTCATCTAGGCAAAACTGATGATATAGAACAATAAAATGTTTATAGAAACAACATGCGGAAAATGAATAATAAGTTAAGCTCCACTAAATCATTTATAACCCACTGTATTCAATAGTTTATTACTATTGACCAGATAAGTTAATGTCCATTTTGAGACTGTTTTTTTTCTTTACTGCCGCCTGAATGAACAAAAACCTTCGTTCCAGATACATTTGGCAAACTAGTTTTTAATGCTAAATGAGATGAATTATCATTTTTAAATTTCCACACCTTGAAGGTTGACATACCGCACACATTCCCGTATCACTTTAAGCACTGTTTGAACGATGTACGTTCTGACCACCTGATTACGAGAAGCTGAAAACACATGTTTATGATTACCCGTCTCCTAGGCCTACTACTCAACGCAGAAAATTTGCGCGGTAAGCCAGTGGGCGAAAATCAGAACTGATTTCAACTTCCACAGACAATAAACCCGCGCCGATGCGCGGGTTTTTTTTTATCTCTCCGCAGGGCGCGAAAATAAAAGCAGACAAGGAACAACCCATGAGCGAGCAAGTCATTATTTTCGATACCACGCTGCGTGACGGTGAACAGGCGTTACAGGCCAGCCTGAGTGTTAAAGAGAAGATTCAAATTGCAATGGCGCTGGAAAGGATGGGCGTTGACGTGATGGAAGTCGGCTTCCCGGTCTCTTCTCCCGGCGATTTCGAGTCTGTACAAACCATTGCCCGTCAGATCAAAAACAGCCGGGTTTGCGGTCTGGCCCGCTGTGTGGACGGTGATATCGACGCCGCCGCCGAAGCATTGCGCGTAGCAGAAGCTTTCCGCATCCACGTATTCCTGGCCACCTCTACCCTGCATATTGAATCCAAGCTGAAGCGTTCGTTTGATCAGGTGCTGGAGATGGCAACTCACTCCGTGAAACGCGCCCGTAATTACACCGATGATGTCGAATTCTCCTGCGAAGATGCAGGACGTACCCCGCTGGATAACCTGTGCCGCGTTGTAGAAGCTGCCATCAAAGCCGGGGCGACCACCATTAACATTCCTGACACCGTGGGTTACACCACACCGGTTCAGTTCGGTGGCATTATCACCAACCTGTATGAACGCGTGCCTAACATTGATAAAGCGATTATTTCCGTTCACTGCCACGACGATCTGGGCATGGCAGTCGGTAACTCCATCGCAGCGATTCAGGCCGGTGCGCGTCAGGTTGAGGGCACATTGAACGGTATCGGCGAACGTGCCGGTAACACTGCGCTGGAAGAAGTGATCATGGCAATCCGCACCCGCAGCGACTACATGAACGTTCACACCAACATCAATCACAAAGAAATCTACCGCACCAGCCAGATTGTCAGCCAGATCACCAACATGCCGATCCCGGGCAACAAAGCGATTGTCGGTTCTAACGCCTTCGCGCATTCCTCCGGTATCCACCAGGACGGCGTGCTGAAAAACCGCGAAAACTACGAAATCATGACCCCGGAATCCATCGGTCTGAATCAGGTTCAGCTGAACCTGACTTCCCGCTCCGGTCGTGCTGCCGTTAAGCATCGTATGGAAGAAATGGGCTACAAAGAAGCCGATTACAATCTGGATCATCTGTATGCCGCGTTCCTGAAGCTGGCCGACAAAAAAGGTCAGGTTTTCGACTACGATTTAGAAGCACTGGTCTTCATTAACAAGCAGCAGGAAGAGCCTGAGTTCTACCGTCTGGATAACTTCAGCGTGCAGTCCGGCTCCAAAATTACCGCCACGGCGTCAGTCAATTTGTCCTGCGGCGATGAAATTATTACCGAAGCCGCCACCGGCAACGGTCCGGTGGATGCCGTATATCAGGCCATCAACCGCATCACTGGTTATCAGATTGAGCTGGTGAAATACCAGCTGAGCGCCAAAGGTCAGGGCCGCGATGCACTGGGCCAGGTTGACGTGGTCGTCTCCTTCAATGGCCGCCGTTTCCACGGTGTCGGCCTGGCAACGGACATTGTCGAATCCTCCGCAAAAGCGATGGTGCACGTACTGAATAACATCTGGCGCAGCAAACAAGTTGAGATTGAAAAACAACGTTTGCAGCAGTCAGGTCAGCAACACAACAACATTCAAAATAATCAGGAAACGGTGTGAACATGAGCAAGCCCCATCATATTGCCGTCTTACCCGGAGACGGAATTGGCCCGGAAGTTATGGCCCAGGCATATAAAGTTCTGGAAGCAGTACGTCAGCGTTTTGGTCTGAAGATCACCACCAGCGAATACGATGTGGGTGGCGCAGCCATCGACAAACACGGCAGCCCGTTGCCGGAAGCGACCGTCGCCGGTTGCGAACAAGCAGATGCCATTTTGTTCGGTTCCGTTGGTGGCCCGAAATGGGAACATTTGCCGCCAAACGATCAGCCTGAGCGCGGCGCATTATTGCCCTTGCGCAAACATTTCAAACTGTTCAGCAACCTGCGCCCTGCCCGTCTGTATCAGGGGCTGGAAGAATTCTGCCCGCTGCGTGCCGACATCGCCGCAAAAGGTTTCGATATTTTGTGTGTGCGTGAACTGACGGGTGGCATTTATTTCGGTCAGCCTAAAGGCCGCGAAGGTCAGGGTATGCATGAGAAAGCGTTTGATACCGAAGTGTATTACCGCTTTGAGATTGAGCGTATCGCCCGTATCGCCTTTGAATCTGCGCGCAAACGCCGCAGCAAAGTGACCTCCATCGATAAAGCGAACGTGTTGCAGACTTCCATTATGTGGCGCGAAGTGGTTAACGAAATCGCCAAAGATTATCCGGATGTCAGCCTGAGCCACATGTACATCGATAATGCGACCATGCAGCTGATAAAAGACCCGTCACAGTTTGACGTGCTGCTGTGTTCTAACCTGTTCGGCGACATTCTGTCTGACGAGTGCGCGATGATCACCGGCTCCATGGGCATGTTGCCTTCTGCCAGCATGAACGAGCAGGCATTTGGTTTGTTCGAGCCTGCGGGTGGCTCAGCGCCGGATATCGCCGGTAAAAACATCGCTAACCCGATTGCACAAATCCTGTCTGCTGCGCTGTTACTGCGTTACAGCCTGGGTGCGGATGACGCGGCCAATGCCATTGAGCAGGCTGTCAATAAAGCACTGGAAGCCGGACACCGTACAGGGGATTTGGCTAACGGTCAGCAGGCACTGGGCACCAGTGAAATGGGCGATATCATTGCCCGCTTTGTGAAAGAAGGGGCATAACATGGCCAAAACTCTGTATCAGAAATTGTTTGATGCGCACGTCGTTTATGAAGCACAAAACGAAACGCCATTGTTATACATCGACCGCCACCTGGTTCACGAAGTGACATCTCCGCAAGCTTTTGACGGCTTGCGCGCGATGGGCCGTCAGGTGCGCCAGCCGGGTAAAACCTTTGCGACCATGGACCACAACGTGTCCACGCAAACCAAAGACATCAATGCGAGCGGCGAAATGGCGCGCATCCAGATGCAGGAATTAATTAAAAACTGTGCGGAATTTGGCGTTCAGTTGTATGACCTGAACCACCCGTATCAGGGCATCGTTCACGTTATCGGTCCTGAGCAGGGCATGACCTTGCCGGGCATGACCATTGTGTGTGGTGATTCCCATACTGCCACGCACGGTGCGTTTGGTTCGCTGGCCTTCGGTATCGGTACATCAGAAGTGGAACACGTTCTGGCGACGCAAACCCTGAAACAGGGTCGCGCCAAAACCATGAAAATCGAAGTGACTGGCGATGCACCTGCCGGTATCACGGCGAAAGATATCGTTCTGGCGATCATTGGTAAAACCGGCAGCGCTGGCGGTACGGGTCACGTTGTAGAATTCTGCGGTAAAGCCATTGAGGCGCTGAGCATGGAAGGTCGTATGACCCTGTGCAACATGGCGATCGAAATGGGTGCGAAAGCCGGTCTGGTTGCGCCGGACGAAACCACGTTTGCCTATCTGAAAGGCCGTCAGTTCGCGCCGAAAGACCAGAACTGGGACGCGGCGGTGGAGTACTGGAAGACGCTGAAAACGGAAGACGGTGCGAAGTTTGACAGCACTGTCACCCTGGACGCGTCTGAGATCGCACCACAGGTCACCTGGGGCACTAACCCGGGTCAGGTGATGGCGGTAAACCAGACCATCCCGAATCCGGCCTCATTTGCTGATCCGGTAGAACGTGCTTCTGCTGAAAAAGCGCTGGCGTATATGGATCTGCAACCGGGCATTAAACTGACCGACGTGGCGATCGATAAAGTGTTTATCGGTTCCTGCACCAACTCCCGTATCGAAGATTTACGTGCGGCGGCAGCCATTGCCAAAGGCCGTAAAGTGGCGACCGGCGTACAGGCGATTGTGGTACCAGGCTCTGGTCCGGTAAAAGCGCAGGCGGAAGAAGAAGGTCTGGATAAGATCTTCATCGAAGCGGGGTTCGAATGGCGTCTGCCAGGCTGCTCAATGTGTCTGGCGATGAACAATGACCGTCTGGAACCCGGCGAGCGTTGCGCGTCTACCAGTAACCGTAACTTCGAAGGCCGTCAGGGTCGTGGCGGCCGTACGCATCTGGTCAGCCCGGCAATGGCGGCGGCGGCGGCGGTTACCGGCCGTTTCGCTGATATCCGTGAACTGAACTGAGGAAAACACCATGGCTAAATTTACCCAACACATCGGTCTGGTGGTTCCGCTGGATGCAGCTAACGTCGATACCGACGCCATTATTCCGAAACAGTTTTTGCAGAAAGTGACCCGCACCGGTTTCGGTCAGCACCTGTTTAACGACTGGCGTTTTCTGGACGATGCAGGTCAGGTGCCCAATCCTGATTTCGTGCTGAACAAGCCGCGTTACAAAGGCGCGAGCATTTTACTGGCACGCGAAAACTTTGGTTGCGGTTCTTCCCGCGAACATGCGCCCTGGGCGCTGACCGATTACGGCTTCCATGCGGTGATCGCACCAAGCTTTGCCGATATCTTCTACGGTAATTCTTTCAACAACCAGTTGCTGCCGATCACCCTGAGCGAAGCAGAGATCGACGAGTTGTTTGAACTGGTAAAAAACAACGAAGGTATTCAGTTCGAAGTAGATCTGGAAGCGCAAACCGTCAAAGCGGGCGATAAAACCTATCCGTTCGTCATCGACAGCTTCCGCCGTCACTGCATGATCAACGGTCTGGACAGCATCGGCCTGACATTGCAGCACGAAACAAACATTTCCAGCTACGAGCATAAGCTGCCTGCTTTCATGAATTAATGATCAAAGCAAAGAAGGGTTAGTCCTCCTGGCGCACTGAACATACAAAATAGCGGCGTATACCGCTATTTTGTATTCAATCTCCTTGAGATAATCACCTCTGATAAAGCCAGCGGTTCTTTATATATCTGCGAGAGAAGGTGTTCGATATCCATCATGACATGATGATTATTTGTGCGAAATAATCCGTAGTTTGGATCCAGGAATAAAGTATCGTATTCACCCAGCCGAAATAATGCCACAGCGTGCCCTGCTCTGACGTCCCCCTGCCCCAAAAATTCAAATGTTATAATGACGCCCGTCAGTACATTTTTATCCCTGTAGTGATCAGCGCCTTCGCACTGCCTAAAATAATCTCGCTCAAAATACCGATAATTCAGCCCGGGGACACCGCTGATCTTTTCCTTCGCACTTTGACGGGTGTTTTTATAATTAGCTGTAAATTCGACATATTCTGACTTTCCAGAGGCGCACTTATCTCTGGCATCATATCTTTGGAAAAAGTTATTTTGCTTCCTTGCCGCGCGCTCAAAAAGTTTTCTTAAACGGGCAGAGTCGGAAGGCAGGAAGGCTTTCTTCTCAGCTGTTGGCGTGGAGGTAAACCACCCTGACAGCCAACCACCGGTATTTTGTGCCGGGCGTTCTTTCAAAATATCGCCTAACCAAGTCAGGCAAAAACCAAAACAAAATCCACTCGATTTATTCTCAATAACAAACTGGCTGTATTCTTTTCGTATATTGCAAATCTGAATCATATTCGGATCACTCCCTGTTGATTATTTCAAAAGGAGTGATCCTATTGGATAGCATCCCGACATCCATGACATCAGATAACGGGCGCTCAAATAAATATATAATGTACTGAAGTGAAATAAATCAGACGTCTTTGACTTTATACATCAGCCCGAGCGCCACCACCGCCAGCACAGTCGCCGCCCAGTACACCGGATAGTGGCCGAAGTTTTCCACGATAAAGCCCTGCAACAACCCCGCGCAAATCACACCAGTGGAGATGCTGTTGGTGAAAAGTGTGGTCGCTGAACCCGCCCTTCCCGGCATCAGATCCTGAAAATATAACATTCCGATCCCGGCGACGATGCCGATGAAAATCGCGTTGAACAATTGCAGGATCATCAGCGCGGCTTTGAACTGAAACGCCACCAGTCCGGCATAGAAAATCACACCGCTCGCCACGGCATACAGCATCAGCTTGCGTTTGCCGGTACGTTTGACCAGATAACCCGCCAGCAACATCGCCGGAATTTCCAGTCCGGCAGCGGTTCCCATCAGCAAGCCCGCCAGCCCTTCCGGCAGCCCCAAATCACTGGTGATGTACAGCGGCATATCAATGACATACATGATATTGCAGGTCCACATCAGCAGGGAGGAAAAGAACAACAGCCGCACATCTTTGTTGCGCCAGGCGCTAACCGGCACGGCTTTTTCATCCACCGGCTGTTCAAGGCGCGGCACTGACGGAAGGAAGAAAAGGATCATTAATATGCTGCCGACAAACACTGCGGCGGCACTCAGGTACATCGGCGTAAAGCCGTAATTCAGCGCCAGCATAAAAGAGAGCGGCGGGCCCAGCACCCAAGCCAGCGAGAGCATCGCACGCATCATCGAACTGAACATCACCACTTCACTGGCGGAGCGATCCGCATGTTCACGCGCCAGCGCAAACAGCTGCGGCATCGACGCATTGCCTATCGCCGCCAGCAATACGCCGACGGTGATCAGCACCAGATAATCGCGGCTAAAGGCAAATACCAGGCTGTTACCCAGCGCCATCAGGCAGCAGAACATCAGCAATTTCCGCCGGTCGCCTTTGTTATCGGAACGGTTAGCCAGCAGAAAACTGATCGCGATCCCGGCGATGGCGTTAACGGTATAAAAGAACCCCACCCACAGCGGACGGACCTTCACTTCGTTAGTCAGAAACAGACTCAGCGTCGGCGCCTGTAATGCGCCCGCCACGCCGCACAGCAAGGAGACCACCAGAAAGGTGACATAAATACGATTAAAACGAGGTTTTGGCATGACGTCGTCCCTGAGAAATGAATGTCTTACAGCACAACATACAGTGTATACCCAAAACAGTTCGAGTTGCAGAAAGGCGGCAAGCGCACGAATCCCGATGAGCTGACACAGGTCAGTGATTCGGATGAGTAAGAGCGGCCAACGCGTCTGCGGCTCGAAATATGAAGGGTGTACGAATAAAAAAACCAGTGAGTTTCCTCACTGGCTGGTGACAATACACCATTACTCAGAAAATCGAATTTAGTCAGACCTGAAGTCACAGTCGCCGGCGGTATTGCTCGTCGTCCAGTGTTTCCATATCCCACTGCGTAAGACGGGACAGAATATCCAGACGGTATTGCACCGGAACCCAGGACAGCCAGTCTGCATGATTTTTAGAGGCGTTCTTTTTGATGGCTTCAAAATAACGCTGATAGAAACGGGCGTTCAGACTGCGTTTCATGCTGACCTCCGGTGATTCACAACAGGCTTTCGTTGAGAAACAGTATCAGCGTAATATGAGGAAAGATAAATTGATGAAAATTGCCCGTGGAGTTCCTCTTTTATGTCCTCGTCCCGTTTGCAACAACAGTTCATCCGCCTGTGGCAAAGCTGTCACGGTCAAGACACTGAAACGACGCTACAGGCATTATCGGAAGTTCTGAGTTGCTCACGCAGACACATGCGCTCGTTGCTCAGCACCATGCAGGAACAGGGCTGGCTGACGTGGGATGCAGAAGCCGGACGCGGCAAACGTTCCACGCTGAAATTTTTGTATACCGGCCTCGCACTCCAGCAACAGCGCGCCGAAGAGCTGCTGGAGCAGGATCGTATTGATCAGCTGGTACAACTGGTCGGCGACAAAACCCTGGTGCGCCAGATGCTGCTTTCCCAGCTCGGGCGCAGCTTTCGTCAGGGTAAGCATATCCTGCGTGTGTTGTATTACCGTCCGCTGATTAATCTACTGCCCGGCACCATGTTACGCCGCTCTGAAACCCATATTGCCCGGCAGATTTTCAGCGGCCTCACACGCATAAATGAGGAAAAAGGGGAAGTCGAAGGCGATTTAGCCCATCACTGGCAGGAGATTTCGCCATTGCAGTGGCGGTTTTATCTGCGCCCTGCCATTCATTTTCATCATGGCCGTGAGCTGGAGATGGTGGATATCATTGCTACCTTTACCCGGCTGAAAACGCATCCGCTGTTCAGTAACCTGAAATCAGTCACAACGCCCACGCCAAATGTTATTGATATCCACCTGAATGAACCCGATCGCTGGTTGCCGTGGCTGTTCGGCAATATCCACGCGATGATCCTGCCGCAGGAGTGGCAGTCGCTGCCCGATTTTGCCCGCCATCCGGTCGGTACCGGCCCTTACGCCGTGGTGCGTAACCTGAAAACCCAACTGCGCATCCGCGCCTTTGATGATTATTTTGGCTTCCGGGCGCTGATTGACGAAGTAAATATCTGGGTGTTACCGGAACTGAGTGAAGAACTGGTGCATTCCGGTGTACAGCTACAGGCTGATGAATCGGGCAAAAGCGAACTGGAAAGTCGCCTGGAAGAAGGCTGCTATTTTCTGTTATTTGACCAGCGTTCGCCGGTGGGACAATCCGCAGAAACCCGCCAGTGGCTGTGCGATTTACTCAATCCCATCGCTTTACTGAATAATGCCGAACCGATTTATCAGCGCTACTGGTCGCCGGCTTACGGCCTGCTGCCACGCTGGCACCACAAAGCGCCACAACCGCGTCCGCCCAAACCGCAAAACCTGACGCAGGTGACACTCACATTTTACGGCGAGCATTCCGAGCATCAGGCGATCTGCAATGCGCTGCAGCCGCTGCTGGCGTCCGAAGGCATTGAGCTGATTATTCAGGTCGTGGATTACGCGGTCTGGCACCGTGGCGAGGCCAAAAGTGATCTGTGGCTCGGCAGCGCCAACTTTACCCTGCCGCTGGAATTTTCACTGTTTGCGCATTTCTATGAATTACCGCTGGCGAAACACTGCTTCAGTGAAGAGATGGAAGATGACGCCGCGCAGTGGCATGCGGGCAATTTATCGATCGCCAAATGGAGTCAGAAACAAACAGTCAGCCATCAGATCCATCCTCTGTTTCATCACTGGCTGGTATTGCAGGGGCAGCGCAGTATGCGCGGCGTGCGCATGAACACCCTCGGCTGGTTCGATTTCAAATCCGCGTGGTTTGCGCCGCCGGACAGTTAATCGGACTATCGCATCGCGCCGTTAGTCTCTAGAATGACATCCGTTCTCAACGGGGTGCCAGAGTGCGTTCTTTTTCAGGAAGAATGAACTCGATCTTTAAACGCCGCGAGCGCGTGTTCAGCGGGTGAAGTCCAGCGCACAGAAAGCGGAGCGTACACAAAGTACGTGAGCATTTCGAGCACTGCACGACGCCCGATCAACACACGCACAGCAAGTTTAAAAGGCTGAGATTTAGACCCGTCGAACCTGATCCGGTTAACCCCGGCGGAGGGATTTGAGACTGCGCGATGCTTACTCAAAATCCTTTGCCCTTTCATTTTTTTGGAGCGCAAAGTTGAAAAAATTATTGTCCTGCCTGCTGTTACTTTCTGCACCTGCACTGGCTGCAAAACCTGTTCTGACGGTTTATACCTACGATTCTTTCTCTGCCGACTGGGGTCCTGGCCCGGCGATTAAAAAAGCTTTTGAAGCCCGGTGCGGTTGCGAACTGAAATACGTTGCGCTGGAAGACGGTGTCTCTTTGCTTAACCGTCTGCGGATGGAAGGCAAAAACAGCAAAGCCGACGTGGTTCTCGGGCTGGATAACAACCTGTTGCAGGCGGCCGAACAAACCGGATTATTTGCCAAAGCGCCGAAAACCGATGCCAGACTGACCGTACCAGGCGGCTGGGACAACACCACGTTCGTGCCTTACGATTACGGCTATTTCGCGTTCGTGTATGACAAAAACAAACTGAAGAACCCGCCAAAAAGCCTCGATGAGCTGATCAACAGCGACCAGAAATGGAAAGTCATTTACGAAGATCCGCGCACCAGTACACCGGGTCTGGGCCTGATGTTGTGGATGCAAAAAGTCTATGGCGACAAAGCACCGCAAGCATGGGAAAAACTGGCGAAGAAAACCGTTACCGTCACCAAAGGCTGGAGCGAGGCTTACGGTTTATTCCTCAAAGGCGAGAGCGATCTGGTGCTGAGCTATACCACATCTCCGGCGTATCACATCGTCGAAGAGAAGAAAGATAACTACGCGGCGGCGGATTTCACCGAAGGTCATTACATGCAGGTCGAAGTGGCGGGTCAGCTGGCGAACAGCAAGCAACCTGAACTGGCTGAAGCATTTATGAAATTCATCACTACGGAAGATTTCCAGAAAGTGATCCCGGCCGGCAACTGGATGTATCCGGTGATCAACACCCCGCTGCCTGACGCCTTTAAACAACTGACGATCCCGGCTAAATCCCTGCAATACAGCGCACAGGATGTCGCCACTCACCGTTCACAATGGATCCAGGCATGGCAGAACGCCGTCAGCCGTTGATCCCTCGCTGGTTGTGGCCGGGCGCTATCGCCTCGCTGCTGATGTTGCTGGTGGCTATGCTGGCGTTAGGCTCTCTGTGGCGTCATGCGCCACAGATGAGCGGCGCCTCGCTGTGGCAGGATCCTTATCTCTGGCATGTGATCCGCTTTACTTTCTGGCAGGCGCTGCTTTCTGCGCTTTGTTCTGTGCTGCCCGCCATTCTGCTGGCACGTGCGCTGTTCCGCCGCCGCTTCCCCGGACGTCAGCTGTTACTACGTTTATGCGCGATGACGCTGGTATTGCCGGTTCTGGTGGCAGTCTTCGGTATTCTCAGCGTCTACGGACGACAGGGCTGGCTGGCGCAGATTTGCGGCTGGCTGGGCGTGGATTACCGTTTCTCGCCTTATGGTTTACAGGGCATTTTACTGGCTCATGTGTTTTTCAATCTGCCACTGGCAGCCCGACTCTTATTGCAGGCGCTGGAAAATATCGCCGTCGAACAGCGTCAGCTGGCTGCGCAGCTTGGGATGAACGCCTGGCAGCAATTTCGCTTTGTTGAATGGCCTGCCATTCGCCGGCAGATTTTCCCCGCCGCCGCGTTGATTTTTATGTTGTGCTTCGCCAGCTTCGCCACCGTGCTGTCGCTGGGCGGCGGCCCGCAGGCGACCACCATTGAACTGGCGATTTTTCAGGCGTTAAGTTACGACTACGATTTAAGCCGCGCCGCCACGCTGGCGCTGATCCAGCTGTTTTGTTGTCTGGCGCTGGTCTTGCTCAGCCAGAAACTCAGTCAGGCGTTGCCGGTCGGACAAACGCATTCTCAGCGCTGGCGTAACCCGGACGATTCCTGGCTGAGGCGCATCGCAGATACCGTGCTGGTCGGCCTGGCGTTAATGCTGATCCTGCCGCCATTACTCGCTGTGATTACTGACGGTATCAACCGTGCAGCAGTCGGTGTTTTACAACAACCCGCACTGTGGCAGGCATTATGGACATCCGTGCGTATCGCCCTGGGCAGCGGGATAGTGTGTGTCCTGCTCACCATGATGCTGTTGTGGAGCAGTCGCGAACTGCGATTACGCCAGAGAAATGGCTGGGCGCAGGCGATGGATCTCAGCGGTATGCTGATCCTCGCGATGCCGGGCATTGTGCTGGCGACCGGTTTTTTCCTGCTCCTTGGCGATACGACAGGTATGCCGCAATCGCCATGGCCGCTGGTGATCATGACCAATGCGCTGATGGCGGTGCCTTATGCGCTAAAAGTGCTGGATAACCCGATGCGCGACGTGGCCGAACGTTACACGCCGCTGTGCCTTTCACTGGATATGCACGGCTGGCAGCGCCTGCGCTGGGTGGAACTGAGCGCGCTGAAGCGCCCGATTGCGCAGGCGCTGGCGTTTGCCTGCGTGCTGTCGCTGGGGGATTTCGGCGTGATCGCCTTATTTGGCAATGAGAACTTCCGCACCCTGCCGTTTTATCTGTATCAGCAGATCGGCTCCTATCGCAGCCAGGACGGCGCGGTGACGGCGCTGTTATTGCTGTTGTTATGCTTCCTGTTATTCACCCTGATTGAGAAATTACCGGGCCGCCATGCTGACGCTGAATAAACTGACGTACCTGTACGAACACCTGCCGATGCGCTTCGATTTACAGATCGAGGCCGGTGAGCGCGTGGCCATTCTCGGGCCGAGCGGCGCGGGGAAAAGTACCCTGCTCAGCCTGGTCGCCGGTTTTCTGGCACCGGTCAGCGGGCAGATCCTGCTTAACGGTGCAGATCACAGCGCGACACCACCGGCAAAACGTCCGGTGTCGATGCTGTTTCAGGAAAACAATCTGTTCTCGCATCTGACCGTGCGTCAGAACATGGGACTGGGGTTACATCCGGGGCTGAAACTCACCGCACAGCAGAAGCGCGAGCTGGAAGATATCGCCCGACAGGTCGGGCTGGCAGAGTGTCTGGATCGCTTACCGTCGCAGCTTTCCGGCGGCCAGCGTCAGCGTGTCGCACTGGCGCGCTGCCTGTTACGCAGCCAGCCAATCTTATTGCTCGACGAACCGTTTTCGGCACTCGATCCGGCGCTGCGCAGTGAGATGCTGAGTTTGCTGGATAAAGTGTGCGGGCAACGTCATCTCACATTACTGATGGTGTCGCATAATCTGGATGACGCGGCGCGGATTGCTCCCCGCACACTGCTGGTTGTCGATGGCCGGATTTTCTACGACGGACCGACGCAGGCACTGGCCGACGGCAGTGCGCCGGAAGCCAGAGTATTGGGGATAGATGTTTCTGGAGCGGACGTTTAGGGCATCCGCCAGAAATCAGCGGGTGATCACTTTCCACAGCAGATGACCGTAGACCGGCATCATCGGCTGTTTGCTAAGCATCACCAGACTCACTGCGGTTGCGATCAGACTCAGCACACAAACGACGCGCAGACGCGGCAGAGGCAACCATTTGGTCATCGCATCAGGTGAGGCTTTGCCCGACCGGAACCAGCGCCACAGCAACCAGGCACTCAGCCAGATCAGCACCACGGTGGCAAACAGCATCCATTTGAACACTGAACTGTTGTGGCTGGCCGGGATATCAATCGCAACGCCCGCCAGGATCCCCGGCAGGAAATACACCGGCGGCCAGGTGATGCAGCCGATGATATTCGGCGGTGCAAATTTATAAGGCGGCAGGTTCAGCATACCGGCCACCATCGGCACCAGCGGGCGTGTTGGCCCGATGAAACGCCCGATAATGACGGTGGCAAAACTGTGCCTATCCAGCGCATAACCGGTTTTATCCAGTAATGACTGGTAACGCTTAAGGAAGCGCCAGCGATGCAACGGTTCCTTGAAACCGCGGCCAATGAAATACGAGGCCCAGTCGCCAAAGAAACAGCCCAGACCCGCCGCCAGCCAGGCTTCGTACAACCCGACCTGACCGCTGCCGATCAGCGTGCCGAGCGTCGCCATCATCACGGTGCCGGGCAAAATCAGCCCGACCAGCGCCAGCGACTCGAAGAAAGCCACCACAGCGACAATAATTAATGCGAAGCCCACCGACTGAGCGACCAGATGTTGTAGATAGGCTTCCATAAATTCCCAGAATTGAGTTACGTCCGCGCCAATTGCGCAGATAAATGAGACAAGTGTGAGTTTTCTGCATTCTCATTGTAGTAAATACATCAAGCGGCTGAATTGTCAGCGCATGAACTATCACAGTCAACCGCGTAATTGTATGCGTATTTGGCAGAAACCTGAGGCATAGACAAAGACTGTATAAATAACCATACTCTGTCTTTGCATTTCATCTTTTATTTCATCTGTTCCGAGGCGCTTATTAACGCAAATTCCGTCCCCTCATCTGCCCGACCCCCTGACACGGCGCCGCGTCAGGGATTTGTGCTGACCCGCCACTGGCGCGACACGCCGCGTGGTACGGAGGTGGATTTATGGCTGGCGACAGACGACGGCCCGCAAAAAGTGCGTCTGCCCTTGCAGGAATCGGTGGCGTTTATTCCCGCGGAACAGCGTGCGGCGGCGGAGCGTATTCTCATTGATGAAAAAAATATTAGTCTGCGTCCGTTGCCGTTGCAGGATTTCCAATCCCGCGCCGTTCTTGGGCTTTACTGCCCGCAACACCGGCAGTTAATGCGGATTGAAAAACTGCTGAAAGATAATGGCGTCAATGTTTTCGAAGCGGATATCCGCCCGCCGGAACGCTTCCTGATGGAACGCTACATCACCGCACCGGTCTGGTTCAGCGGCAAACCCGGGCCGGACAAGCTGTTGCTGGACACCAAAATGAAACCGGCGGAAGATTACCGGCCCCCGCTGAAACTGTGTTCGCTGGATATCGAAACCAGCGGCAACGGCGAGTTGTATTGCATCGGGCTGGAAGGCTGCGGGCAGCGCCACGTTTATATGCTCGGCCCGCCCAACGGCGATCCGGATGCTCAGTTCGATTTCAACATGGTTTACGTCGACAGCCGCCCGCAGTTACTGGAAAAACTCAATGAGTGGCTGGAGACTTACGACCCCGATGCCATCATCGGCTGGAGCGTTGTGCAGTTCGACCTGCGGGTTTTACAGAAACATGCAGACCGCTACAAAATCCCGCTGAAATTCGGGCGCGGTGGCGGGGATCTTGAATGGCGTGAACATGGCTTCAAACAGGGGCACTTTTTTGCCGCTGCCGCTGGACGCCTGATTATCGACGGCATTGAAGCATTGAAATCCGCATTCTGGAACTTCAACTCGTTCAGCCTCGAATTCGTCTCGCAAAGTTTATTAGGCGAAGGCAAAGCCAGTGACAATCCCTATCAGCGGCTGGCCGAAATCGAACAGCGTTTTCGCGAAGATAAACCGGCGCTGGCACGTTATAACCTGAAAGACTGCGAACTGGTGACGCGTATTTTCGCCAAAACAGAGCTGATGCCGTTTTTGCTGGAACGTGCCTCGGTGACGGGTCTGGCGGTAGATCGCAGCGGCGGTTCGGTAGCGGCGTTTACCCATCTTTATTTACCGCGCATGCACCGCGCCGGGTATGTCGCGCCAAATCTGGGCGAATTAGAGGGTGAAATGAGCCCTGGTGGCTTTGTAATGGATTCGCGCCCCGGTTTGTACGATTCCGTATTAGTGCTCGATTATAAAAGTTTGTACCCGTCGATTATTCGTACTTTTCTGATCGACCCGGTCGGGCTGGTTGCCGGACTGCAACAGCCTGACGACGAACACTCGGTGCCGGGTTACCGCAACGCCCGCTTCTCGCGGGAAAAACATTGTTTGCCGGAGATCGTCCGCCAGATCTGGATGGGCCGCGAGGAAGCTAAAAAGCAGAAAAATAAACCCCTCTCGCAGGCACTGAAAATCATCATGAACGCCTTTTACGGCGTGCTCGGCTCCAGCGGCTGCCGGTTCTTTGATCCACGCCTCGCGTCTTCTATTACGCTGCGCGGGCACGACATTATGCGCCAGACCCGTGAACTGATTGAGGCCGAAGGCTATCAGGTGATTTACGGGGACACCGATTCCACCTTTGTCTGGCTCAATAAACCCCATTCACAGGAAGACGCCAGCGTCATTGGTCGTCATCTGGTAGAACAGGTTAATGTCTGGTGGAAAGCGCATCTGCAAAAGGAATACGGGCTGGAAAGCGCACTGGAACTGGAATTCGAAACGCACTATCAGCGCTTCCTGATGCCGACCATCCGCGGTTCGGAAACCGGCAGCAAAAAACGCTATGCCGGCCTGGTGAATGACGCCGACGGCGAGCACATCGTTTATAAAGGGCTGGAAACCGTACGCACCGACTGGACGAAACTGGCGCAGGAGTTTCAGCAGGAACTGTATCAGCGTATTTTCCACCGGCAGCCTTATCAGGATTACGTCCGCGATTATGTGGCGCGCACGCTCGACGGCGAATTTGATGACAAACTGGTATACCGCAAACGTCTTCGCCGCAAGCTGAGTGATTACGAAAAAAACGTTCCGCCGCATGTTCGCGCCGCAAGGCTGGCGGATGATTATAATGTTCAGCACGGGCGCGCAAAACAGTATCAGAACGGCGGCTGGATAAGTTACGTGATGACCACGTCCGGGCCTGAACCTCTGGAGAACCGCCAGTCCCCCATCGATTACGATCATTACATCGAACGTCAGCTGGAGCCGGTTGCCGACGGTATTTTACCTTTCCTGCATGACGACTTTGCTACACTGATTACAGGTCAGATGGGATTATTCTGAGCAAAAAAAGGATTGCTCTTTGATTCGCAGGTGACGAAAGGCTTACCTTCCATTACCATAGCGCCCTTTCCCATTTCTGAAACTTCCTCACACAGCGAACTACTCCGCGCCATCTGGCGGGGAAAGAAAACTATTGCCCGAGAAAGTTCACGGGCTGAACACGCATTGCGCAGTCGTCGTATACCGAGCAAACAACACAGAGAGAGATTATGCCGTTTACATTGGGTCAACGCTGGATAAGCGATACGGAAAGCGAATTAGGATTAGGGACCGTAGTAGCGCTGGACGTGCGCATGGTTACTCTGCTTTTCCCCGCCACCGGTGAAAACCGTTTGTATGCCCGAAATGATTCCCCGATCACCCGCGTGATGTTCAATCCCGGTGACACCATCAGCAGTCATGAAGGCTGGCAGTTACAGGTCGAAGAAGTCCTGGAAGATAAAGGCCTGCTGACTTACATCGGTACCCGTCTGGATACCGAAGAAACCGGCGTCGCGATGCGTGAAGTGCTGCTCGACAGCAAGCTGACGTTCAGTAAGCCGCAGGACCGTCTGTTTGCCGGTCAGATTGACCGTATGGATCGCTTCGCCCTGCGTTTCCGCGCCCGTAAATATCAGCGCGAGCAGTTCCGTCTGGAATTCGGCGGCCTGCGCGGTATGCGCGCCAGCCTGATCCCGCATCAGTTGCATATTGCTTACGAAGTCGGTCAGCGTCACGCGCCTCGCGTTTTACTGGCCGATGAAGTGGGTCTGGGTAAAACCATTGAAGCCGGTATGATTATTCATCAGCAACTGCTGTCTGGCCGTGCTGAGCGCGTATTGATCGTGGTGCCTGAAACCCTGCAACACCAGTGGCTGGTAGAAATGCTGCGCCGCTTCAACCTGCGTTTCTCTCTGTTTGATGACGACCGCTACGCTGAATCCGTGCATGAAGCGACTAATCCGTTTGAAACTGAACAGCTGGTGATCTGTTCTCTTGATTTCGTGCGTCGCAATAAATCCCGCCTTGAGCAGCTTTCTGATGCGGCGTGGGACATGCTGGTGGTCGATGAAGCGCACCATCTGGTGTGGAGCGAAGACGCGCCAAGCCGCGAATATCAGGTTATCGAGCAACTTTCCCAGCAAATCCCGAGCGTTCTGCTGCTGACGGCGACGCCGGAACAACTGGGTCAGGAAAGTCACTTTGCGCGTCTGCGCCTGCTGGATCCGGATCGTTTCCACGATTACGAAGAATTCATTGAAGAACAACAGCAGTATCAGCCGGTGGCCGATGCCGTCACGCTGTTACTCAACAAAGAACCTCTGACGCAGGAAGCGCTGGCGTTACTGGGTGAAAGTGTCGGCAACGCCGATACCGATGCCCTGCTGACCGCCGCCAATAAAGGCGATGAAGCGGCAGCGAAACAGCTGGTTTCCATGCTGATGGATCGTCACGGCACCAGCCGCGTGCTGTTCCGTAACACCCGTAACGGCGTGAAAGGTTTCCCTGAGCGCCATCTGCACGCGGTGAAACTGCCGCTGCCGACGCAGTATCAGACCGCGATTAAAGTCTCAGGCATTATGGGCGCTAAGAAAACCGCCGAAGCCCGTGCGCACGACATGCTGTACCCGGAGCAGATTTATCAGGAGTTCGAAGGCGAGAACGCCACCTGGTGGAACTTTGATCCACGCGTCGAATGGCTGCTCGGTTATCTGACCGCCAACCGTGACGAGAAAGTGCTGGTGATCTGCGCCAAAGCCGCCACCGCATTGCAACTGGAACAGGTTCTGCGTGAACGTGAAGCAATCCGTGCCGCCGTGTTCCATGAAGGATTGTCGATCATTGAACGTGACCGCGCTGCCGCTTACTTTGCTTCTCAGGAAGAAGGCGCACAGGTGCTGCTGTGTTCCGAAATCGGCTCCGAAGGCCGTAACTTCCAGTTCGCCAGCAAAATGGTGATGTTCGATCTGCCGTTTAACCCGGATCTGCTGGAGCAGCGTATCGGGCGTCTGGATCGTATCGGCCAGCAAAATAATATCGACATCATGGTGCCTTACCTCGAACAGACCGCGCAGTCGGTGCTGGTTCGCTGGTTCCATGAAGGTCTGGACGCGTTTGAACATACCTGTCCGACCGGCCGTACCATTTATGACAGCGCCTATGAGCAACTGATTGCCTTCCTGGCGACGCCTGCCGAGCAGGCAGGTCTGGATGAGTTTATTCTCACATGTCGCGCCGAACATGATGCGCTGAAAGAGAAGCTGGAAAATGGCCGCGACCGTCTGCTGGAAATGCATTCCAACGGCGGCGAACGTGCGCAGCAACTGGCGAAGGAAATCGGCGAGCAGGATAACGACGTTAACCTGGTCAACTTTGCGCTGAATCTGTTCGATATCGTCGGCATCAATCAGGAAGATCGCAGCGACAATCTGATCGTACTGACGCCTTCCGATCACATGCTGGTGCCGGATTTCCCGGGGCTGCCGGAAGACGGTTGTACCGTCACCTTCGATCGTGAACAGGCGCTGTCCCGTGAAGATGCGCAGTTCATCAGCTGGGAACATCCGATCGTGCGTAACGGGCTGGATCTGATCCTGTCCGGCGATACCGGCAGCTGTGCGGTGTCGATCCTGAAAAACAAAGCACTGCCGGTCGGTACCCTGCTGGCTGAGCTGGTGTACGTGGTGGAATGTCAGGCGCCGAAACATCTGCAACTGACCCGTTTCCTGCCACCGACGCCGGTGCGCATGCTGATGGATCGCAAAGGCACCAATCTGGCGGCTCAGGTCGAATTCGAAAGCTTTAACCGTCAGCTGAACGCCATTAACCGTCATAACTCCAGCAAGCTGGTGAATGCGGTGCAGCAGGACGTTCACGCCATGCTGCAACAGGCAGAAGCGGAAATCGCTGAGCAGGCACGCGCCCTGATTGAAGCGGCCAAAGTAGAAGCCGACGAGCAACTGACCAAAGAGCTGGATCGTCTGAAAGCACTGAAGGAAGTGAACCCCAACATTCGTGATGACGAACTGGAATCGGTAGACTCTAACCGTAAACAGGTGCTGGCGAATCTGAACGATGCCAGCTGGCGCCTGGATGCGATCCGCCTGGTGGTGGTCAGCCACCAGTAAGCCCGACGGGATGCAGCCGGTCTGCATCCCTTCTTTATTTCAACCCGAATGCAGACTGAAACCGCTATGAGCGAACATCAACCCATAATCCCTGAACCTTCAAAAACCCGGCCGCTGGAAAATTACAATCCACCGACCGATCCCTGGTTACAGGTGATTTTTCAGGATGAACACATCATGGTGGTCAATAAACCGAGCGGGCTGCTTTCGGTACCGGGCAAACTGGCGGAGCATCAGGACAGCCTGATGACGCGTATTCAGCAGCAATTTCCCGAGGCTGAATCCGTCCATCGTCTGGATATGTCGACCAGCGGCGTGATTGTCGTGGCGCTGACCAAAGAGGCTGAGCGTGAGCTGAAACGTCAGTTCCGCGAGCGCGAAACCAAGAAAGTGTATATCGCACGGGTCTGGGGACGGGTTGAAGAAGATTACGGCATTATCGATTTGCCGCTGATTTGCGATTATCCCAACCGGCCAAAGCAGAAGGTCTGCCATGAAACCGGCAAAAAGGCGCTGACGCAATACGAAGTGATGTCATGGGATGATGACGGCACCACGCGGGTGAAACTGCGGCCAATCACCGGACGTTCGCATCAGCTGCGCGTACACCTTCTGGCGCTCGGGCATCCGATTCTGGGCGATAAATTCTATGCGCATCCGCAGGCACTGGCGGCAGCAGACCGTTTGCAACTGCACGCCCAGGAATTATCGTTCTACCATCCGATAACGGATGCGCCGCTGGTGTTTAATTGCGAGCCGGATTTTTAATCATTCAAACAATACATATTTCTTAAATCACTTTTAAGTAATATGTATTGTATTTCCATCATATTGTTTTATTAGGTTTTAACGCCCCGCAAAATAGTATATTCCCTGAGTCAGTTATTGACTGACCTGTCATTACTCTTCCTGCAACTGTTAACATCCCCTCCTTTTAATAATTTCATCCTCAGGGAAGATAATAATGAAATGGAAACCAAAGCTGCTCAGCAGCCTGATTGCATTGGCGCTTTTTGATGCCGATGCCGGTGTAATGCGCGAGGATGTCGCGGTTCAGGACTATCGTGATTTTGCTGAAAACCTTGGGAAATATGGTGCGGGTGAAGAAAATGTCGAAGTTTTTAAAACGGACGGCACGTCAGCGGGCATTCTTAACTTCCCTATGCCTGATTTTGGCGCCGTCAGCAGTCTGGGGTTCGCGACATTAATTTCTCCCTCTTATATTGTCAGCGTGGCCCATAACGGTGGATATACTTCCGTAGACTTTGGGAATCATGCGAAATACAGAACTACCTATAAACTGATTAATCGCAACATTGACCCGGAGTATTACACCAAAAATAAAGATTTCCATGTCCCGCGTTTAAATAAAGTGGTTACTGAAGCTGCACCGATGCCTGTCGCAGATCCCGCTGAGTTTACCACTGATAAAGAGCGTTATACCTATTTCGCACGCGCCGGATCCGGCACGCAATATCAGGTCGATCCTGTTACGCATAAAATGAAATATCTCGCGGATGCGTATGTCTGGAAATCGGGTGGCACGATTGTTAATCCTACCTTTCAGAGCGGGCAACTGAAGTGGATCAATTATGGTCCTACAGATTCACGCGTTCAGCCTTTCAGCAGTGCAATTCAGGCCGGTGACAGCGGCAGCCCGCTGTTTGTTTATGACAATAAAGAAAAAATCTGGAAAATTGTCGGGGTTTCACCCTGGAGCGGCGGTTACGGACCTTATAAATACGACAGCTATACCCTTTACATACAACAGGCTTTCATGGAGAGCGTGTTTGCCAAAAATATTGACCCGGATGTGACTGATATCGCCGCCGATGGCGACATTCACTGGACGGCGGCCAATATTACCCAGGGCGATAACAGCTGGCAGTGGCACGGTGTTAACACGGCTCTGCCTTCGCAGGCCACGAATGATGAACTCGATGCCTCCAAAGACCTGCGCTTTGCCGGTGATGGCGGCCTGATCGTACTCGACAGCGCGGTGAATCACGGTGCGGCAAAACTGCAGTTTTCCAACGATTACCGCGTCGTCTCTGCCGACGGAGCCAACAGCACCTGGGTGGGCGGCGGGATCGAAGTCGATGCGGGGAAAACCGTCGACTGGGAAGTCAATGGATTAGACGGAGACACCCTGCATAAAATCGGTGAAGGTACGCTGTACGTCAATGCCGTGGGCAATAATGGCGGCGCGCTGAATGTTGGCGACGGTCTGGTGGTTCTGGCACAACAAGCCAATGAAGCGGGTGAGCAAAAGGCCTTCTCCAAAATCACCATCGTAAGCGGGCGCCCGACGGTGCAGATCGGCGGTGAAAACCAGATTGAAAGCAGTGACATAAACTTTGGCTACCGTGGCGGTAATCTGGATCTGAATGGCTATGACATGGCTTTCAGCACCATCAATCACAGTGATTCTGGTGCAGCGATTATTAACAGCAATGCAGACCAGATCAGTACGCTGACGTTGAATAACTCAGATAACCAGACATTTATTGGCCATCTCGGCAGTAAAGAAACAGCATCAAATTTAAATGTCGATTATGCTCCTGATTCTTCTGCGGGCATCTGGGACCTGGCGGGCGGTGCCGATCTGAATCAGCTTTCCGTGCAAAACGGCATTCTAAGACTGGTCGGACGCCCGACACCGCATGCCGGCGGCACTGTTTTCAGTGATGACTGGATTGATGAAACCTATAATGTTAACCAGGTTGATCTCGCCAGCCATGCCACCCTGCGGGTGAATGAACATGCCACGCTGAATGCCAACGTTAAGCTCAATGAGCAGGCAAACATGATGCTGAACAGCAAATCACATTTGAGCGGTCAGGTTGAGTTAGCCTCTGGCAGTGTGATTTCCGTTGATCAGACAGACAATAAAACCACCAGCACTGATGGCAATAATGATGTGATCATAGATGCCGCCATTTCCGGTAACGGGACGCTGAAAAAAATGGCGCCGGGTGCGTTATATATCAACAGCGATAATACCTTCACCGGCTCAACCCATATTTACAGCGGCGCATTGATCCTCAACGGCTCCCTTACCTCGACCGTGACTATGGAACAAAACACCGTGCTGGCGGGAAACAGCACCGTCACAGATCTTATTCTGAAAGATGATGTTCAGCTTCTTCCTCAATGGCCAGCAGAGAGCGAAAGCGATGCCTTTGTGCCGGCAACACAAACCGTTAACGGCACACTCGCTGCAGGTAACAATAATCTGCTCAGCTTGCGCACACATTTCGACCCGAGTTTTGCGCAAACCGACAAGTTACTGATCAATGGCGACGTGGTTTCTTCAACCCCTGTTATCGTTCAGGTCACACCTTCGGGTGCCGGCTTCTTCACCGACACGGATAATGACGGTGCAGCAGATAATCAGGAAGGGATTTCTCTGATTCAGGTAGCGGGTAACGCCACAAAAAACAGCTTCAAACTGGCGGGGGAATACGTCGCGCGTGGCGCTTATGCCTACAACCTTTACGCTTTCGCGCCGGGACGCAGCTCCGAAGAGCAGCGTGATGTTGAAGGAAGCGGCGATCAGTTCTGGGACTATCGTCTGCAAAACAACATGCTGACTGAAGGCGATAATACGGTGCCTGTCGATAACACGCCGGTTCCGGATCCCACGCCGGATGACGGCGGCGATGATACGCCGGTTCCCGATCCGACACCGGATGACGGCGGCGATGATACACCGATTCCAGACCCAACTCCGGATGACAGCGACATACCTGTTCCTCCTGCTCCGACACCCGATGAGGATGACAACGGGAAAAATACACGCCCGGCTGTCACACCGCAGGTACCTTCCTATCTTTCATTACCTTCCGCCCTGCTGAGCTATAACAGCCGGGTGAATGAGACATTCCGTAACCAGACACTGGCGCAGGATGATAAAAAACTGCACATGTTCTTCCAGTACCTCAACGGAGAAGACAAATATCATTCCTCGTTGGGCTTTATGAATTATGGCTATGACTACACCCAGAAAGAAGAAGGCTGGTTGTTTGGCGGTAAAGTTCTGCAACTGGGTAATGATACTCACGCATTGGGACTGAGCCTCGGCCTTTCCAGCGCTAATCTGGATGTCACGCCGGATGCCGCCGATGGCAACAGCAAAACGCAATACACCACCTGGGGACTCTCTTCACTGCTGTCGTATCAGTATGTCAGCGGATTAACGGTGGATGTGGCTTCGGATGTCGCCATCTATGATGGCAATGTCTCGACCGACCTGCGCAGCGGTGAAGTGGCGGATATCAGTGCGAAATCCTTCGGCGGCTCTGTCGATGTAGGATATAAAATCCAGGCAGGCAATCATGAGCTGACGCCATCCGTTGGGTTTGGCGTTCAGCGACTGCAAGTCGATGATTTTACAGATGTTGATAATACCAAGGTGCATTATGACGATATCACCCGTCCGACTGCCCGCTTGGGGATGCGTTACCGCTACGACTGGGATACCGCGAATGCAGGTAAATGGGCGGTGACCGCCAATACCCTGTTCATTAAAGATCTCAGTGACGATGCGTCAGTGGACATCGGGGACACCTACAGCGACGTCAGCAACAGCTTCCGCAGTGGGGCAACAGGCAGCTCTGGTATGATCGATCTGGGGATTATCAGTAACCCGACACCAAATGTGTCACTGAACACCGGTGTGCAGTATCAGCACAGAATTGAAGATGAAGGGGTTGATTACTGGCAGGCGATTGCAGGCGTGAAGGTGAGTTTCTGATCCCTGACCGCATATGAAACGAAAAGCAAAAGGCGTCCTGGAATGGACGCCTTTTTTATGATGACGTTATTTAAAGCCTTTTTCGCGTTTGATCAGGTCATACGCCGCCTGTATCGCCTGCGCTTTTTCCTTGGCCATTTCCATCATTTCAGGTGGCAAACCTTTCGCCACCAGTTTGTCAGGATGATGCTCGCCCATCAGTTTGCGATAGGCACGCTTGATGGTCGTCGCGTCGTCGGTGGCATTCACGCCCAGCACTTTACAGGCATCCGCCAGCGTCGGGCCTTGCTGCGTCTGGTGATAACCGCCGCCATAGGAACGCCCGCCCTGCTGATGGCCGCCAAACTGCTGGCCGCCTTCCATCATGCGCAGGAACTGATCGAACTGCATCCGTGAAATACCCAGTTCTTCAGCAATCACATACAGCACTTCGCGTTCGTTAGGATGCAATGAACCGTCGGCGTAGGCCGCCTGGATCTGAATTTCCAGAAAAGTCCGTATCAGGTCAAAACGACCAAAACACGCACTGCGCAGTTCACGCATTTTTTCCCGCAAAGGATAATTGGCTTCTTTGCCATCGCGGAAGGCACGTTGCGCGGCTTCACGTTGCTCGCCATGCAGTTGCATACGTTCCATGTAAAGACTGGCGATCTGAATATCTGCTTCGGTAACTCTGCCTTTTGATTTAGTCAGATTCCCCATCACCTCAAAGGTGGTGCGGAAAAAGATGGTTTGACGTGTCTGCTGATCGGCAAAATATCCCCGGCGTTTCGCGGAACGCGCGGTATCAAACATATGCCCTATCACCAGCCCTGCAACAATTCCCCAGAAGCCTAAACCTGACCATAAGCCAAGGATAAGTCCGAGCAGTTTTCCCCAATACTGCATATACTCCTCAATTCGCCATGCCGTCGCTTAAAAATTGCTTTATCATAACCGGCATTTATCGTTGTGCCTAACGGCGGCAACGTAACCGGTGGGATTTAACACTAGCGCAACCATGATGAGTGAGATAGTCTCTGACCGTTTGCCGGCATGATGCCTCTGATGACGGAACACCATTTTACGTATGAAAAACAGACGTCTGAAAACACGCTTACCGACAATGCTGGCCGCCACAATCTGGTCAGTATTGTACAGTCACGGAGCAATGGCCGATCTCGCAGAACAATGTATGCTCGGCGTTCCGACCTATGACAAACCTTTGGTGCAGGGTGATCCTAACTCACTGCCTGTTACTATTAATGCCGATAAGGCGACAGGCAATTATCCCGACAGCGCGTTGTTTAGCGGCAACGTTAACGTTGTTCAGGGAAACAGCACACTGGACGCTGATCAGGTTCAGCTCAATCAAATCGCGAATCCTAATCAGCCAACGCCGACCCGAACCGCCACAGCGACCGGCAACGTGCGTTATAACGATAATCAAATCAAGCTGAAGGGCCCGAAAGGCTTTGCAAACCTGACCACGAAAGACACTGATGTTCAGGATGGTGATTATCAGATGGTTGGCCGTCAGGGTCGTGGCCAGGCTGACAAGATGAAGCAGCGTGACAATAACCGCTACACCATCATGGATAACGGCACGTTCACCACCTGTCTGCCCGGTGATAACAGCTGGAGCGTCGTCGGTTCAGAAGTGATTCAGGACCGTCAGGAAGAAGTGGCTGAGATCTGGAACGCACGTTTCCATATCGGCCCGGTTCCTGTGTTCTACAGCCCTTATATGCAGTTACCGATTGGGGATAAGCGCCGTTCCGGTTTCCTTATCCCTAACGCTAAATACAGCACCAACAATGGTTTCGGCCTGACAGTTCCTTATTACTGGAACATTGCGCCAAACTACGACGCCACGATCACGCCAAATTACATGAGCGATCGTGGTCTGCAGCTGCAGAACGAATTCCGCTACCTGACCGTCGCCGGTGCGGGTCTGATGGAGTTCGATTATCTGGGTAATGATAAGAAGATCGACGATCAGTTCCTGAAGGACGAAGGCCGTACCAGTGATAACACCACCAAACGCTGGATGTATTACTGGCGTCATTCAGGTGTTTACGATCAGGTGTGGCGCTTCAACGTCGATTACACCAAAGTCAGTGACCCTTATTACTTCACCGATTTCGATTCGAAATACGGTTCCAGTACCGATGGCTATTCCACGCAAAAATTCAGTGTAGGGTATGCGAATAAGAACTGGGATGTGACACTGGCAAGTAAGCAGTTCCAGGTCTTCACTGATTATGGTAACAGCAATGCTTACCGTGCCCAGCCACAGCTGGACATTAACTATTATAAAAACGATGTAGGTCCGTTCGACCTGCACCTGTACGGTCAGGCGGTGAAATTCACCAGCGTGAACCCGGATAACCCGGAAGCGATACGTACGCACTTCGAACCTACGTTAAGCCTGCCGCTCAGTAATGGCTGGGGCAGTCTGGATAACGAAATCAAGCTGATGGCTACTCACTATCAGCAGGATATTCCAGATGCCTATTATGATGCGAACCCGGACACCAAACTGCGTTCATCCGTGAACCGCGTTATGCCTGAATTTAAAACCGACGGCAAAATGGTGTTTGACCGTACGATGGACTGGAACAGTGATTACACCCAGACCCTCGAGCCGCGAGTGCAGTACCTGTACATTCCGTATCGTAACCAGAGTTCGATCAATACCTATGACTCCACGTTGTTACAGTCCGACTACACCGGTCTGTTCCGCGATAAAAGTTACAGTGGCCTTGACCGCATCGCTTCTGCCAATCAGGTGGCGAGTGGTTTAACCACGCGTATTTACGACGAAAATCTGGAAGAGCGTTTTAACGCCTCTGCCGGACAGATTTATTACTTCCAGCCACCGCGCACTGGCGATCAGAACAGCGTGCTGGATAAAAATGATGACACCGGCAGCCTGGTTTGGGCAGGTGACACTTATTACAAAATCAATAACTTCTGGGGCGTTCGCGGCGGTGTGCAATATGACACCCGTCTTGATGCACTGGCGCTGGGCGATGCAGTGCTTGAGTATCGTGCTGACTCAGAGAAAATGATTCAGTTGAGCTACCGTTATGCCAGCCCGGAATATATTCAGGCGACATTACCTCAGGTCACCAACCCGGGGTATCAGGACGGTATTTCTCAGGTCGGCGGTATCGCCAGCTGGCCGATTGCCGATCGCTGGTCCATCGTCGGTGCGTATTATTACGATACCAAAGCACAGCAAAGCGCCGATCAGTTAATCGGCCTGCAATACAATACCTGCTGCTGGGCAATCAATGTCGGTTACGAACGTAAGATCACCAACTACGACACGACCAAGTCCGAAAGTAAGTATGACAATAAGATTGGTTTCAATATTGAACTTAGAGGCCTGGGTAACAATCAAACCCTCGGAACAAAAGAAATGTTGGCCACCGGCATACTGCCATATCAGCGAGCTTTCTAAGCCCGACGACGCTCTTGATTTCCTGTCTGCATGTCATTTCGTGCAGACAGGGCTGATTTAGTGAAGACACTACGAACTCAGTGAACTTGAAACCCGCGCTTGCGGATTAGACAAATGGAAAAAGTATGAAGAACTGGAGAACACTTCTCCTCGGCGTGACGCTTTGTGCCAGCACTGCGTTTGCTGCCCCTCAGGAAGTTGATAAAGTTGCTGCCGTCGTGAACAACGGCGTCGTATTGCAAAGTGACGTAGATGGTTTGTTTAATTCCGTTAAACAGCAGGCACAGCAGGCTAAACAACAGCTGCCGGATGACGCAACGTTACGTCACCAGATCCTCGATCGTCTGATCATGGATCAGATCCAGTTGCAGATGGCGACCCGTATGGGGATCACGCCAAACGATCAGGATGTCGATAAAGCCATCGCCAGTATCGCCCAGCAGAACAACATTTCTGTCGATCAGCTTCGCAGCCGTCTTGCATATGACGGTTTGAACTACAGCACCTACCGTGCCCAGATCCGCAAAGAAATGATCATCAGCGAAGTGCGTAACAGCGAAGTACGTCGTCGCGTTACGATCCTGCCTCAGGAAGTGGATCAGCTGGCCAAACAGGTTGCTGCGCAAAATGGCAGCGGTGCTGAATTCAACCTCAGCCACATCCTGTTGCCATTGCCAGAAAACCCGACGCAGGATCAGGTTGATTCTGCAGAACAGCTGGCGAAGAAAATCGTCTCTGATCTGAACAATGGTGCGGATTTCGGCAAACTGGCGATCACCTACTCTGCTGACTCCCAGGCGCTGAAAGGCGGCAACATGGGCTGGGGCAAATTGCAGGAACTGCCTTCCCTGTTTGCACAGGCGTTGAGCACCGCGCAGAAAGGTCAGGTTATCGGTCCGATCCGTTCAGGTGTTGGCTTCCATATCCTGAAAGTGAACGATATCCGTGGCGATAACAAAACCGTTTCCGTCACCGAAGTACACGCCCGCCACATCCTGCTGAAACCTTCAGTGGTGATGACCGATGCGCAGGCGCGTGCAAAACTGGAACAAGTGGCTGCGGATATTAAGAGCGGCAAAGCGACCTTCGCTGATGAAGCTAAACAGCTTTCTCAGGATCCGGGCTCTGCCAATCAGGGCGGCGATTTAGGTTGGGCTTCACCTGACATGTACGATCCGGCGTTCCGTGATGCCCTGATGAACCTGAAAAAAGGTGAAATGAGCGCACCGGTTCACTCCTCGTTCGGCTGGCATTTGATCCAACTGATGGACACCCGTCAGGTCGATAAAACAGATGCAGCACAGAAAGAACGTGCTTACCGCATGCTGTTCAACCGCAAATTTGCGGAAGAAGCTCAGACGTGGATGCAGGAACAACGTGCTGAAGCGTATGTGAAAATTATGGATGGTAATGGAAAATAATACTTCCGTGACAAAATCTGTGGTCATCACCCCCGGCGAGCCAGCCGGGGTTGGGCCGGATCTGGTACTCGCTCTGGCTCAGCAGGCATGGCCTGTTGAGTTAGTGGTATGTGCCGATCCGGCCTTACTGCTTGAACGTGCTGAGAAACTGGGTCTGAGTATTCAGTTGCGTGATTATCAGCAAGGTCGTCCGCCTGAGCCTCAGGCGGCAGGCACACTGACCGTTTTACCCGTTAACCTCGACGCGCCTGTGACAGCCGGGAAACTGGATGTTGCTAACGCTCCTTACGTGGTAGAAACGCTGGCGCGTGCCTGCGACGGTGCCATCAGCGGCGAATTTTCCGCACTGATTACCGGTCCGGTTCAGAAAAGTATTATCAATGATGCCGGTATTCCCTTCATCGGTCACACCGAATTCTTCGCCGACCGCAGCCATTGCAACCGTGTTGTGATGATGCTGGCGACTGAAGAATTGCGCGTTGCGCTGGCGACTACGCACTTGCCTCTGCTGGCGGTGCCGGGTGCCATTACCCGTGAATGCCTGCATGAAGTCATCACCATTTTGCATCATGATCTGAAAACCAAATTTGGTATTACCGCGCCGAAAATTTATGTGTGTGGTCTGAATCCACATGCCGGCGAAGGTGGCCACATGGGGCACGAAGAGATCGACATTATCATTCCTGCACTGGACGAACTGCGCCAGCAAGGGATGGATCTCATCGGCCCGCTGCCCGCTGATACGTTATTCCAGCCTAAATATCTGCAACATGCCGATGCTGTTTTATCGATGTATCACGATCAGGGCCTTCCGGTGCTAAAATATCAGGGATTCGGTCGCGCAGTGAATATCACGCTTGGCCTGCCTTTTATCCGGACTTCCGTTGATCACGGTACCGCCCTTGAACTCGCCGCCACCGGCACCGCCGATGCGGGCAGTTTCAAGACAGCAATAAATCTCGCCATTCACATGGCAAATAACAGCAACGATAAATAACAACAATGAATAGTAGAGTCCACCAAGGTCACTTTGCCCGTAAACGTTTTGGGCAAAACTTCTTAACCGATCAGTTTGTTATCGATAGCATCGTGTCGGCCATTCACCCTATGCCGGGTGAAGCTGTCGTTGAAATCGGTCCGGGTCTGGCAGCATTAACTGAGCCTGTCGCTTCACGTCTGGACAGCATGACGGTGATCGAACTCGACCGTGATCTGGCAACGCGTCTGGAAAATAACCCTAAGTTTCAGGGAAAATTGCGGGTCATTCAGTCTGACGCAATGAAAATCAATTTCGGCGAGCTGTCTGAAGAACTCGGTCAGCCACTGCGCGTCTTTGGTAACCTGCCGTACAACATTTCTACGCCACTGATGTTTCATTTGTTCACCTATACCAACGCCATCAAAGACATGCATTTTATGTTGCAGAAGGAAGTGGTAAACCGTCTGGTTGCAGGTCCGAACAGCAAAGCGTATGGTCGTTTAACGGTGATGGCGCAATATTATTGCAACGTGATCCCGGTGCTGGAAGTTCCACCAGAATCCTTCACACCGGCGCCGAAAGTGGAATCCGCTGTGGTACGTTTAGTGCCGCATGAAGTGATCCCGTATCCGGTCCCGGATATTCGCATTCTGAGCCGTCTGACTACCGATGCGTTCAACCAGCGTCGTAAAACAGTACGCAACAGCCTCGGCCATCTGTTCACACCAGAGCAAATGACCGAACTGGGCTTAGATCTCAGCATGCGTGCTGAAAATATTTCTGTAGAGCAATTCTGTAAACTGGCTAACTGGTTGTCCACACGACCTAAAACCCCGGAACCTCAGGAGTAGCGTTATGCTTAATTCGCCCCGCGTTTGTGTTCAGGTGCAAAGTATCTACGTTGAGTCACAGTCGATACCGGAAGAAGAACGTTTTGTCTTCGCTTACACCATCACCATCCGCAATCTGGGGCGTTTTAATGTCCAACTGCTTCGCCGTTACTGGCTGATTACCAACAGTAACGGCCGCCAGACAGAAGTTCAGGGCGAAGGGGTCATCGGTGAACAACCGCTGATCCTGCCTGGCAATGAATTTCACTATACCAGCGGCGCGATTTTAGAAACGCCGCTGGGCACGATGGAAGGCCATTATGAAATGGTCGCACAAGACGGTGAAGCCTTCCGTGTGCCTGTTCCGGTCTTCCGCCTCGCCATCCCTACGCTGATAAATTAATCCTCATGTCGACATATCTTATTGGTGATGTTCACGGCTGCATCGATGAACTCAAGGCGCTATTGGCGCAGGTGGATTTTGATCCGCAAAATGATGTTCTGTGGCTGACCGGTGATCTGGTTGCCCGCGGTCCGTCCTCTCTCGACGTGCTGCGTTTTGTCAGCGGTTTGGGCGATTCGGTTCGCATGGTGCTCGGGAACCATGATCTGCATCTGCTGGCGGTTTACGCCGGCATCAGCTTTAACAAACCGAAAGATCGCATCACGCCTCTGCTTGAAGCCGAAGATGCTGATGAGCTGATCAACTGGCTGCGACGTCAGCCGGTATTGCAGGTAGACGATGAGCTGAAGCTGGTCATGGCACACGCCGGGATCACGCCGCAGTGGGATCTCGAAACGGCGCAGATGTGCGCCCGTGAAGTGGAATCCGTGCTGAGCAGCGACACCTATCCGCTATTTCTGGATGCGATGTATGGCGATATGCCAAACAATTGGCACCCGGAGCTTTCGGGCCTGGCACGCCTGCGTTTCAGCACCAACGCGTTTACCCGTATGCGCTACTGTTTCCCAAACGGTCAGCTGGACATGATTTGCAAAGATGTGCCGGAAAGCGCGCCAAAACCGCTCAAACCCTGGTTTGATATTCCGGGTCCTGTCCGGGAAGCAGGTTACAGCATTGCGTTTGGTCACTGGGCGTCCCTGGAAGGAAAAGGCGCGCCGGAAGGTATTTACGCACTCGATACCGGTTGTTGCTGGGGCGGAGATCTGACGATGCTACGCTGGGAAGATAAAACCTACTTCACGCAGCCGTCCAACCGCCACAGCGAAAAAGAGCAGTCTGAGATCCCAAAAGCGATTTAATAAACCGCAGACATTCAGACAGCAAAAAGGCACCTTCAAAGGGTGCCTTTTTTATTTCAGGTTGATCAGGGATCATGCGCGGCGATCGAGAATTTCGAAGCAATAACCGTGGGAGTTCTGCTCATCCGCATCATGGAATTCGCTGAAGGTGCTTTCCCAGTCGTCCGGTTCGTAATCAGGGAAATGCGTGTCGCCTTCCACTTCTGCGTCGATGTGAGTCAGGTATAAACGGTTAGCTTTTGGCAGCAACTGCTCGTAAACGCGGCCTCCGCCCATCACCATGACTTCTTCCACATCACCGGCCGCCGCCAGTGCAGCGTCAATGGACGTTACCCAGGTCACGCCTTCATGTTCGCCCGGTTTAGAGCTGATGACGATATTCAGCCGGCCAGGCAATGGGCGTCCGATTGACTCAAACGTCTTGCGTCCCATGATGACAGGTTTGTTCAGCGTATTACGCTTGAACCAGGCCAGATCACCGGGTAAATGCCAAGGCATAGCGTTTTCCATGCCAATAACGCGATCGGTCGCCAGTGCGGCGATCAGGCTAATAATCATTGTGAAGCCCTGTGTAGAGAAGGAATTGGAGCGTGACCCGAAAAAAGAGCTGACACTATACGGAAAGCCCTATCAGCCGTCGATAGGAAGACCTGCGCTTTACAAAGATATAAGGGAGCTTTAATCCTGCCGGGATATTCCCCGTCAAAAGTGCCAGTTCAGCCCCTGAAGAGTGGTCAAAAGCCGGAAGCTTTCGCCGTAATTCAGTCGAAAATGCTGAACCGTTTATCTTCATTTCGTCCTGTATATCCATGTTGTACAACAACCCTTACACACCGGGGCGTTTACGGTACAGCCACAATCCCGGTAATGATAATCCGATAGATAAAGCTCCGACGATAAAACTGGCTTTTAGAAAATTGGTAAGCGCCGTCGACAGCAATGCCTCGCTGTAGCCAAGGTGAGAAATCTCCACCACGGAAATCATCGCCGTGTAGGCTGATATACCGGGGAACATCGGTATAACGGCGGCAACGGTGAAAACTTTAGGATGCGCCAGCAACCAGCGTGACCAGCGAATGCCCATAATGCCAATCAGTATAGCCGCCAGCAGGGACGCCCACTCAATGTTGATCCCGCCATGAATAAGTAACATCCGGGTGCCATGGCCGAGCCCGCCAAGCAGTGCGCAATAGGGTAATGCCCGGCGTGGAACATTAAACACCATCGCAAAGCCCAGCGCAGGCACCGCGGCAAAAATCATGTCCTCGATCAGCGCCCATAAAAGACTCATGACCACCCCCGCAAATCCCACAGCGCCATGGCCATGACCACACCGATGCAGGTTGCCAGCGTCAGCAGACTTGCCATCGTCCAGCGTGCCAGCCCGGTATTCACATGCCCCTTGAACATATCCGCCACAGCGTTAATCAGCGGAAAACCCGGCACCAGCAATAATACACTGGCGGCCATGGCGACGTTTGACGACTGATCAAAAATGCCCAGCCGCAACAACAGCCCTGAAATGGAGGTCGCCACAAATGCAGTACAGCAAAAGTTGATCAGCGGATTCATGTGCTGCGCAGTCAGACTTTGGCGAACGGCCATAGCGACGCCGCTGGCTAAAAAGGTGACGATGAAAGCATCCCATCCGCCGCCGTTAAGTTTGCTGAAACACCCGCAGGAGAGCGCCACCATCAGCACCATCAGCCAGCGCGGATAGCGCAGCGGTTTGATTTTTTGCAGGCGTTTTGCCACCAGCGCGCTGTCGAGCAGTTTATGCTCAGCCAGAATCACCGTGTGCTGGACTTCGGTCACCACCTGCATGTTGATCCCGCGATCGACATTCTTACGCGTTGAGGTCAGGCAGTAACCGCCGCTGAGCGTGCTGAGCACAATGGCATTGGCGGAGATTGAGCTTTCCACCCGGTCCATGCCCAGCGCGACACCAAGTCTTGCCGACAGCTGTTCGACCAGCATACTTTCCGCGCCATGCTGCAACAGCATCAGGGCACATTCGATGCATAACCGGGTAATTTCACGCTGATGATGCGCCTCGGGGCTTTCACGCACCGGGTATTCTATGACCGGATCCTGCATACCATTCACCGTCCGCAAAAAAAGCAATAAGAGTGATTTAACTTACTGAGGATTGGCGTATCATGCCGCCTTCTTTTGCTCCGAACATTGACGACGGTTATTTTCATGCTTGAAACCACCCTTTTTGTTGCCAGTATTGCCTTCCTCGGCATGCTTTCTCCCGGCCCTGATTTCTTTCTGGTGATCAAAAATGCGGCCCGCTATCCGCGCATTGCTGCACTCATGACGTCGCTGGGTGTGATTTGCGGCGTGATTACGCACATGTCTTACTGCGTGGCGGGTCTGGCAGTGGTGATCACCACTACGCCGTGGTTATTCAATTTGCTGAAATACGTCGGTGCCGTGTATCTGATATGGGTGGGTATTCAGGCGTTGTTCTCCCGCAGCAACAGCAAAATGAACCTCGACGGGCTCGAGCCGCAGCAGGTGAAATTACGCACGGCGTTCGTGCAGGGTTACCTGTGTAATCTGCTGAATCCTAAGGCGACGCTTTTCTTCCTGGCGATGTTTACTCAGGTTTTGCAGATCAACTCCACCGTCGGTGAAAAGCTGTGGTACGCCTCGATAATCGTGGGTTTGTCTGCTATCTGGTGGCCGTCACTGGCCTTGCTGATCCAAAGCCCGCCGGTACGTCGCGGTCTGGCAAAAGCACAAAAAATTATCGATAAGCTGCTGGGTGGCGTGCTGATTGGTTTAGGTATCAAAGTCGCACTGAGCTGATTTGTACTGAATCAGGAAAGAAAAAAACCGGTGCATCAGGCACCGGTTTTGTATTTTGAATCTGTTTACCCCTTCGCTTCAATCACCTCATTCTCCGGGGCTTTTCCGTCAATACTGCCGCGCCAGCCCTGTTGCTGACCGGAAGCCAGACGCTCCTGATCCTGCTCAATCGCTGCCGTCAGCATATCTTTCGCACGCTGCATACTGGCGATGCGGAATTCGGTATCTTCGTAATTCTCGATAGTCGCTTCCAGCATTTTCAGGTTATAGCGGCGGAACAAATCGGCTTTCTCGCGGGCTTCATAAGCATCCAGCCCCAGCGCTTCCAACACATCACGACCGACGCGCAGTGAACCTTCAAACAGTTCACGCTCCGGCGCTTCTACGCCTAACTGGCGCAACTGATACCAGTGATCAACGTCACGCGCACGGGCAATCACTTTCAGGTTCGGGAAATGCTCTTTCGCCAGCGCGGTCAGCTGAAGGTTGGCGTCCACATCATCAATGGCGTTAATCAGGACTTTAGCCTGCGCCGCGCCTGCCGATTCCAGCAAATCCACGCGCGTGGCATCGCCGTAAAATACTTTGGTACCAAATTTGCGCAGCGTTTCAATATGGTCAGGATCGTGGTCAAGAACCACGGTATGAACGTTGTTGGCCAGTAACAGACGACCGGCAATCTGACCAAAACGACCGAATCCGGCGATAATAACCTGCGCATTTTCTTCATCGATGGTGTCTTGCGGACGGTCATCTTTTGGCGCATTGCGTTCAAGACGCGCCGACAACACCAGCAGTAATGGCGTCACCGCCATAGAAAGTGCAACGGCCAGCGTCAGCGCCTTTGACCATTCCACCGGCAACACACCGGCCATCTGCGCCGTACTGAAAATCACGAACGCGAATTCACTGCCCTGCCCGATTAAGATGGCAAACAGGCCGCGCTGCTTTTTCGGCACACCCAGCCACGGCGCAATCAGCCACAGCAAAGCGGCTTTGAGCGCCATAAATCCGACCAGCAATGTGGCGATCAGCAACGGCTGATGGACCAGCGTGCCGAAGTCGATAGACATCCCGACGCCGATAAAGAACAGGCCGAGCAGCAGGCCTTTAAACGGCTGAATATCGCTTTCCAGCGCGTGACGGTATTCAGAACTCGCCAGCAATACGCCTGCCAGAAATGCGCCCATCGCCATCGACATACCGGCCATTTCCAGCAAGATGCCGAAACCGAAGACCAGAAACAGCGCAACGGCACTGAACACTTCTCGCATGCCGGAACGTGCCACGAAGTGCAGTAATGGCCGCGTGACATAGCGTCCGAGCAGGATAACCAGCACAAGCGCACCGGCCACTTTTGCCGCTGACAAACCAAAACTCATCAGCGTGGTGGCTTCGCCGGTACTTGCCAGTAACGGGATCATCGCCACCAGCGGGATCGCTGCGATATCCTGAAACAGCAACACCGCAAACGCGCTGCGGCCAATCGGTGACGCGGTCAGGCTGCGCTCACTCATCGCCTGCATTGCTATGGCCGTTGAGGACAGCGCCAGCGTCAGGCCAATCAGCAACGCGATTTTCCAGTCCAGCCCGAGGAAGTAACAGAACGCGCTGAGCACCACGCCGCAGCCGACCATCTGAATACTGCCGCCGCCGAATACTGAGGCACGCATGGTCCATAACCGTTTGGGATCCAGCTCCAGACCGATGACAAACAGCATCAGCACCACGCCGATTTCCGCAAAGGTCAGAATCGACTCCGCATCTGACACCAGCTTCAGCCCCCACGGACCGATAATGCAGCCGGCGATCAGATAACCGAGCACGGAACCCAGCCCCAGCCGCACAGCAATCGGCACAAACAGCGCCGCCGAGCCGAGATAAATCAGGCCTTCGATCATCAGGTTATGGTTATCCAAGACTCACCTCCGGCGGACAGCCTTCTTTCAGACTCAGACAAGCCGTTAAACGCCGGCGATATTCCTCGCCCGCCGCCTTCAGCGCCACTTCATCACAAATAAAGGTGTTGTGGACGGCAAAATACGGCAGCCAGTGCATACCGCAATAAATGGCTGTCGCCTGTAACGGCTGCGCCAGCACGTCGAAATCAGGGTGATCACCCAGTTCGAAATGGTGCTCGTTGCCACCGGTCGTCACCGCCCACAGGCAATGTTTTCCGTTCAGCGCATTGCCTTCATGACCGTAGGCCCAGCCGTGCTCAAGCACTTTGTCGATCCACAGTTTCATCAGCGGCGGCAGGCTGTACCATTGGATGGGATGCTGAAAAACCACCAAATCCGCGCGTTCAACCGCTTTCTGTTCAGCGGCGATATCGATATTGAAATCGGGATAGAGGTCGTAAAGCGAGCGCACTTCAACATTGGGCAAATCACTGACGGCAGACAGCAGCCCCTGATTGGCTCTTGAATGACGCGGATAAGGATGGGCGTAAATTATTAAAATCATCAGTGAACTCATATCGACAAAATATGCATTCATCATAAAGTATTTTTAACATTTATTAACTGCCGTATACACGATGAAAAACAGGGCCCTCAGGCCCTGTTGATTTAGATGAAAGGTTTACGGGCAACTTACTGCCCCGAGATCCAGCCAGTTGTCACCTGCAACCGGCGTCACTCCCTGTGTCCAGACTTTCGCTTTCCAGTTATGGCCGCCGTAAGTGGCCATTTCACCCTGAACATAGGTAGCCGCATTGTCGTAAGGCAAAGTGATATTGCTGACGAGTTGCCACTGATCGCTGCTGCGCAATGGCGGATTGTTTTGCGTCCAGTATTTCGCCTTCCATATCAGCTGGTTGTAGCTTACGGCATCACCGGTATTGTAGATTTTGCTGCTGTCCCAGGCTGCCACTTGTGCCGCCGCAGGATCCGTTGTCACGCCACATCCGCCCGAGGTCGCCGGGTTTACTGTCAGCTGTAAGCTGGCCATGCCGGATGATTTTCCGTCGCTGACTACCACACTGACCTGATAAACCGTGCTGGTGGTGACCGCCGGAGCGGTAACGTTGATGGAGCTTGTCGTCAGCGAGCTGGCGCTCAGACCGGCGGGCAACGTCCACTGATACGTGAGCGGATCGCTGTTAGCATCCGTCGCCTGTGCCACCAGCGCGAAGGTATTACCTGCCGTCACGGTCATGGTCGCTGGCAGCGTCACCACCGGCGGCTGGTTCGCCTGAACCGCCGAGTTTGTCACCTGAACCTGCGCAGTCGCGCTCAGTCCTTGCGGGTCGGTGACTTTGAGCTGGAATACCCACACCTGATCTTGTGTGGTAGTCAGGACGTTAAACTGCGCTTTGGTTTTGTCTGCATTAGTCAGCGTCACTGCCGGGCCGGAGATTTTGGTCCACAGATACGTCAGCGCACTATTTTCCGGGTCACGGGAGGCAGAACCATCAAGTACCACGGTCACCGGGCCGGTCACGTTCTGATTCGTTCCCGCACTGGCCAGCGGCGCAAGATTTGTAGTGCCGCCGCCGCTGCCATCCCCTAACCCTTCATGCATGGCATTCAAAATATCGCCGTTATCTGCGTCGATTTCCCATGCGAACAGGCCGCCAAGCTGATTAGCCAGAACGTATTTACCTTTGGCAATCACTGAACGGTTGTCATCGTAAGTGATCAAATCACCGGTGGAAGGCTTCCACAAATACGGGGCTTCAGCTGCCGGATCATAGTTGTACTGCCAGTCACTGCTGGCTTTAAGCTTCGCCACCTGACGGTAATCGAGAATGCCATTCTCCCAGGTCCCTGCGGTCGGGCCCGTCGCGGTGCCGGTGAAAGGATCGTTATTCTGGAAATTCTTCACTCCTGTCCAGCCGCGTCCGTACATAGCGGCACCCACCACGATTTTGCCCGGCGTCACGCCCTGTGAAAGCAATGCCTGCACGCCATGATCGGTGGTGTAATCGGTATCGGGTTTCGAGGCGGAACCGTATAAGGCGGTTTGATGCCCCAGCGTCGTCAGTGAGAAAGCCCCATAGAAGTCGTAGCTCATCAGGAATATGTGATCCATATACTGCTGCGCGGCGCTGTAATCCACGTTATCAATTTTGTCCCTGCCTGCACTGATCGCCGAACTCAGTTCGTAGGTTTTTCCTGTCTGGGCGGACAATTCATTAAGCATCGCCCGCAGATCTTTCATCAGCTGCACATAGGTATCGCCATCCGCCGTGCTGCCCAGCGCCGGGTTTTCACCGCCACCACCCGGAAATTCCCAGTCAATATCCACGCCGTCAAAGAACTTCCAGGTTTGCAGAAATTCTTTTACCGAGGCCACGAAGACGTCCCGCTTCGCCTTATCCTTCATGAAATAGAACGGGTCTGACAACGTCCAGCCACCGATGGAAGGGACAATTTTCAGGTTTGGATAGGCTTTCTTCAGCGCCATCAGCTGACCAAAGTTACCTTTATAAGGTGCTGAATATTCACTGACGCCTTGCTGAGGCATCTGCACCGCAGCCCAGGGATCGTGTATCGCAACTTTAAAATCCTGACGCCCCGCACAGGCGCGTTGCAAGGCCTGAAAACTGCCCTCAATGCTTTTTAAACTGTCGTTAATCCCGTCCCCGCCGCAAATCGGCGTGAAGCCGTACAGGATATGTGTCAGGTTCTGCGCAGGGATTTTATCCACGGAGAATCCGCGACCATACACGCCCCACTCAACAAAATATGCGCCAACGACCTTGCCAGACTTGTTGTTATAAGGCTGGTTGTTTTCCTTCAGCGTGCTGGTTAACGGTAGCAGATGACTGCCGTCGGTATCTGCCACCACAATTTGTTTGGCGTCACTGGTGGTACAACCTTCGCTGTTACATAAGGCGACCTGTAACTGATAACGCCCGCCTTTATTGACAGCAAACGTGGCGCTGCCTGTCGCGCCTGAGGGACCGCTCCAGACCTGCGCACCATTGAGTAAAACTTTGGCTGTCTGGCCCGCGTCGCCGGTCCATAAATTCCAGGTGACCGTCACATCCGCCGCATTTTTTACCGTCACCAGCTGGTTATAGGCCGAGGCAGACTGATTGATATCAACAATGGCAAAGGTGGTTTCATCCGCGCCAAGGGTTGGCTTTCCGGGTAGAGCCGCCTGTGAAACCGGCGCAAGTACCGTGCCGATAAGCAAAGCCAGAAGGCTGACAGGAGTTTTGTACATGTGAAATTCCTCATTTTTTGACTGGAAGCGCTGCAAGAAGGGTTAATTCTCGATGTGAACTAACCAAGGCTTCGAGTATAAAATCAGACACAAATACATAACAATAATTAAACATTAAAACAGCATGACACTCATCACATTAACCTGAAATATCGATCTAAAATAATAAGTTACATCAAAACTTTCTTTCATATGAAGATACCAATACATAAAAAATATGATTTTAATGTTAAACATAATTAATGATTATGTTTAACATTTTAGCCTAACTGATATAAAAAGACGCCCGCCCCTTTCGGGAGCGGGCGTCTTAACGACCGGATGAAAACAGCGGAGACTTATTTGCTGATTTTGGCGTGCATTTCCTGCACCGAAATTACCTGCTCAGTCGGGTCAGATGACAGCGCCATCGCGGTAGCAAAACCACCGTTCAGCGTGGTGTCGTAATGCACTTTGTATTGCAGTGCGCTGCGACGGATAAGCTTAGAGTCTTCAATCGCCTGACGGCCAGCCGTGGTGTTCACGATATAGACATATTCGCCGTTCTTGATACGGTCCTGAATATGCGGACGGCCTTCATGCACCTTGTTGACCAGACGTGGATTAATCCCGGCCTCGCCCAGCACTACCGCCGTACCGTGGGTTGCATCCAGCTCGAAACCGCGTTTCAGCAGTTTCGCGGCTAAATCCACCACGCGACCTTTGTCACCCTCGCGGACTGACAACAGTGCGCGACCGGCTTTCTTCATACCGGAATTACTGCCCAGCTGCGCTTTAGCAAAGGCTTCTGCGAAGGTACGGCCGACGCCCATGACTTCACCGGTAGAACGCATTTCCGGCCCCAGAATCGGGTCAACGCCAGGGAATTTGTTGAACGGCAGCACCACTTCTTTGACGGAGTAGTAAGGCGGGATCACTTCTTCAGTAATGCCCTGCTGTGCCAGTGTCTGACCCGCCATCACGCGAGCCGCCACTTTCGCCAGCGGTACACCGGTCGCTTTGGAGACGAACGGTACGGTACGGGCTGCACGCGGGTTAACTTCAATCAGATAGACTTCGTTGTTCTTCACGGCGAACTGGACGTTCATCAGACCGCGAACGCTCAGCTCGAAAGCCAGTTTCTCGACCTGCTGACGCATCACATCCTGAATTTCCTGGCTCAGCGTGTAACAAGGCAATGAACATGCGGAGTCACCGGAGTGAACACCCGCCTGTTCGATGTGCTCCATGATGCCGCCAATCAGTACGCGCTCGCCGTCGCAGATAGCATCAACGTCAACTTCTACGGCGTCGTCAAGGAACCGATCCAGCAGAACCGGAGCATCGTTCGAGACGCTGACCGCGTTCTGGAAGTAACGGCGCAGGTCGATTTCGTCGTAGACGATTTCCATCGCGCGGCCGCCCAGCACATACGAAGGACGCACCACCAGCGGATAACCGATACCCGCCGCTTTTTCGACTGCCTGTTCGATAGTCGCAACGGTGGCGTTCGCCGGTTGTTTCAGACCCAGACGGTGAACCGCCTGCTGGAAACGTTCGCGGTCTTCGGCACGGTCAATCGCGTCCGGGCTGGTACCAATAATTGGCACGCCCGCGGCTTCCAGTTCACGCGCAAGTTTCAGCGGAGTCTGGCCACCATACTGAACAATCACCCCTTTCGGCTGTTCGATACGCACGATTTCCAGCACGTCTTCCAGTGTCACGGATTCGAAATACAGACGGTCGGAAGTGTCGTAGTCGGTAGACACCGTTTCCGGGTTACAGTTAACCATGATGGTTTCGTAACCGTCTTCGCGCAGCGCCAGTGAGGCGTGAACGCAGCAATAGTCGAACTCGATACCCTGACCGATACGATTTGGACCACCGCCCAGCACCATGATTTTCGGCTTGTCGTTGGTCGGGTTAGATTCGCATTCTTCTTCATACGTCGAATACATGTAGGCGGTATCGGTAGAGAATTCCGCGGCACAGGTATCCACACGTTTGTAGACCGGATGCAGGTTGTATTTGTGACGCAGTTTGCGCACTTCGCTTTCTGAAACGCCGACCAGTTTCGCCAGACGCAGATCCGCAAAGCCTTTGCGCTTAAGCATGCGCAGGTAATCGTGGGTCAGGATGTTGAAGCCACCTTCGGCCACTTCATTTTCCAGTTTCACCAGCTCTTCAATCTGCACCAGGAACCAGCGATCCACGTTGGTCAGGTTGAAGATACCGTCAACGGACATGCCAGCGCGGAAAGCATCAGCGATGTACCAGATACGCTCGGCACCGGCTTCTTTCAGCTCGCGACGAATTTTAGTCAGCGCTTCCGGGTCATCCAGACTCACTTTCGGGTCAAAACCACTCGCGCCCACTTCCAGACCGCGAAGGGCTTTTTGCAGAGATTCCTGCTGAGTGCGGCCAATCGCCATCACTTCGCCGACAGATTTCATCTGCGTGGTCAGACGGTCGTTGGCACCGGCAAATTTCTCGAAGTTGAAGCGAGGAATCTTGGTCACAACGTAGTCGATGGAAGGTTCGAACGAGGCCGGGGTTTTACCGCCGGTGATGTCGTTCATCAGCTCATCGAGGGTGTAACCCACCGCCAGTTTCGCGGCCACTTTGGCAATCGGGAAACCGGTCGCTTTAGACGCCAGCGCGGAAGAACGTGATACGCGCGGGTTCATTTCGATAACGATCAGACGGCCATTTTTCGGGTTCACCGAGAACTGGACGTTAGAGCCACCGGTTTCTACACCGATTTCACGCAGTACCGCCATCGAGGCGTTACGCATGATTTGGTATTCTTTGTCGGTCAGGGTTTGCGCGGGGGCCACGGTGATGGAGTCACCGGTATGGATGCCCATCGCATCGAAGTTCTCGATGGAGCAGACGATGATGCAGTTGTCGTTTTTATCACGCACCACTTCCATCTCGTACTCTTTCCAGCCAATCAGCGACTCATCAATCAGCAGCTCTTTGGTTGGAGAAAGATCCAGACCGCGTTCGCAAATCTCTTCAAACTCTTCACGGTTGTACGCGATACCGCCACCGGTGCCGCCCATGGTGAAGGAAGGACGAATGATGCACGGGAAGCCAACATCAGCGGCAACCGCCAGCGCTTCTTCCATAGTGTGTGCGATACCGGAACGTGCGGTGTCGAGGCCGATTTTTTTCATCGCCACGTCGAAACGGCGACGGTCTTCCGCTTTATCAATCGCATCGGCGGTCGCACCAATCATGGTCACGCCGAATTCTTCCAGCACGCCCTGACGTTCCAGTTCCAGCGCACAGTTCAGTGCGGTCTGGCCGCCCATGGTTGGCAGCACGGCATCCGGACGTTCTTTCTCGATAATCTTGCGCACCACTTCCCAGTGAATTGGCTCGATGTAAGTCGCATCGGCCATTTCCGGGTCAGTCATGATGGTCGCAGGGTTGGAGTTCACCAGAATGACGCGGTAACCCTCTTCACGCAGCGCCTTACACGCCTGCGCACCCGAGTAGTCAAATTCACAAGCCTGGCCGATAACAATCGGGCCGGCGCCCAGGATCAGGATGCTTTTTATGTCTGTACGTTTTGGCATTTTTTCTTGCTCCTGATTTATTTGCCTGTAAGAGTGGCGTCGTTTTTATTGGTAGCGCGAAAAGCTTCGATCAGTTCGATGAAATGGTCGAACAGCGGTGCCGCATCGTGCGGACCCGGACTGGCTTCAGGGTGCCCCTGGAAGCTGAACGCCGCTTTATCAGTGCGATGAATTCCCTGCACCGTGTGGTCGAACAGTGATTTGTGGGTCACGCGCAGGTTGGCAGGCAGACCGGTTTCATCAACCGCAAAACCGTGGTTCTGCGCGGTGATCATCACGATATCTTTATCGATATCTTTTACCGGGTGGTTACCGCCGTGGTGGCCGAGCTTCATTTTTACGGTCTTCGCGCCGCTGGCCAGTGCCAGTAACTGGTGGCCGAGACAGATGCCGAATACCGGAATGTCAGTTTCCAGGAAGGATTTGATCGCCGCGATCGCGTAATCACATGGCTCCGGGTCACCCGGGCCGTTAGACAGGAAAATACCGTCCGGATTCATCTTCAGCACTTCTTCTGCAGGCGTTTGCGCAGGAACCACTGTCAGGCGGCAACCGCGATCCACCAACATGCGCAGGATATTACGCTTCGCGCCGTAGTCGTAAGCCACCACGTGGAATGGCAGTTCTTCAGATTTCTTCGCTTCCGGCAGTTCGCCTTCCAGCGTCCAGCTGCCTTGCTGCCAGCTGTAGGATTCTGTCGTCGTCACTTCTTTCGCCAGATCCATCCCTTTCAGCCCCGGGAATGCTTTGGCTTTTTGCAGCGCCAGTTCAGCATCCGGTGAATCGCCCGCAATGATGCAGCCGTTCTGTGCGCCTTTTTCACGTAACAGGCGGGTCAGTTTGCGGGTATCAATATCGGCGATGGCAACGATGTTGTTGCGCTTGAGATAATCAGAGAGGTTTTCTTCACTGCGGTAATTGCTGGCAATCAGAGGTAAATCGCGAATGACCAGGCCTTGAGCGTGTACTGCGGAGGATTCTGCATCAGCGGCGTTAGTGCCGACATTACCGATATGGGGATAAGTGAGAGTGACAATCTGGCGGGAATAGGAAGGATCAGTGAGGATTTCTTGATAACCGGTCATCGACGTATTGAAGACCACTTCCCCCACTGCCGACCCTTCTGCCCCGATGGCCCGACCGTGGAATTGGGTTCCGTCTTCCAGAACCAATAGCGCTGACTTTATCAAAGCATCCTCCAAGAATAATAAATCACAATATCTGCATATTAATTCAGATAACCCGATCTAAATCAATGCAAAAATCGCTCCCAAAGGCAATTTTTGGCAAATTGCGCGCATTCTAATGATGGCAGTACGGTTTGTCTACCAAAAGCACCAATATTTCTCTTCTTTTCGTACAACTCAGAGAAAAGTCTCTCTGACTGGCATAAAAATAGTGACTAAGTCGTCATAGTAACCGTTTGCGGGAGAGGATGTGTGGAAAATGAGGAGAAAAGGGGAATTGTTACAGAGCCGGAGAGTGGTCGCGTTCAAAAAACATGCAATACATCAGATGAAACCAGTGAAAACACCACAAAAATGACAACACAGAGAAAAAAACAAGCGAAACACTTATTTATTAAAAAAAAGAGAAGGGCAATCAAGGAACTGCCCTTTTATCAAAACATTATGACCAAAACAACCACATCACATCTAAATCATCTTTTACAAATCGTCTAAACCAAGCACATCGCGCATATCATAAAGACCGGTTTTATGTGAAGAAAGCCATTTACCTGCACGAACTGCACCATTCGCAAAGGTCATACGACTGGAAGCCTTGTGCGTTATCTCAACCCGCTCACCGATATCTGCAAACATCGCGGTGTGTTCACCGACGATATCGCCTGCACGAATCGTGGCAAAACCAATACTCTTTGGATCACGTTCACCGGTATAACCTTCACGGGCATACACCGCGCACTCTTTGAGATCACGGCCTAATGCACCGGCAATCGCTTCACCCATCGCCAGTGCTGTGCCTGATGGTGCATCAACTTTATGACGGTGGTGCGCTTCCACGATTTCAATATCCGTGTAATCGCCCATGACTTTGGCCGCCTTTTCCAGCAGCTTGAGGACAACATTCACGCCAACGCTGAAGTTGGCGGCAAAAACGACCGGAATGATCTCCGAAGCCTGCTTAATTGCAGCCTTACCGCCATCATCAAAGCCCGTGGTCCCGATAATCATGCCTTTATGGTGCTTCTGGCAAAATTCCAGATGCGCCAGCGTGCCTTCCGGACGGGTGAAGTCGATCAAAATATCGAAGTCATTGGTCACAGCATCCAGATTGTCATGCACTTTAATGCCCATAGTACCGACACCGGCCAGTTCACCCGCATCGGCACCCACTAAGGAAGAGCCCGAACGTTCCAGCGCTGCGCCCAACACCACACCATCGGCATCGGATACGGCCTGAATCAGCTGCCGGCCCATGCGGCCACCTGCGCCAACAATGGCCATGCGAATATCAGCGTTACTCATAATTACTCTCTTCTTATAGGGGTTCTGCCGTGAAACAGAATCAGGTTATCGGCCCCGCCATGAGGGAGCCAGCGAAATTGCCTCATAATTAGAAAATTATGATACAGGCCGGTTAATATCAGTAAAAGCCATCTGGTTTCAGGTTACTAAACGTAGGGTTTTGTGTTAACCCGCTGACAGAACTGGAACTTGACGGGCGAAACTCACCAAAAAGCCCCTGAAAACGCCATTCGCATAATCATGCAATAACCTGCATAAACTCTGCCATTCCAACACCTCAGTCACCTTATCACTCACTTTAGTGATTTTACCACCGTCCTTCAAAGCACCGTCTGACAATATGTTATTCAGGAATAAAGCGAACATGTCGGCGATATCTGCGCACTTTTGTTCCTGCTGCCGTAATGACAAATAATGCATCAAACGCAGCATTTCTTAGATCTGAAACATTAAATTTTTATTATATCTACACAAATAATATTGATAAAACCAATGATTGTGGTAATAAATAGCAACCTAATTTTAACTGCGGAAATTTGATTTAAACGCAGTCAAAATGAGCAGCCTGGCATCATAAGGCGCGTCTTCACCCTCACCAGACAGTCATCAGTGAGGGGAAAAATAAAAATACAGGGCCAATATTGTTGCTGATTTTTCTAATCAGCATGTTGGCACAGGGACTCAAGATGAAATTCAAACTAAACAAAGTCGCCCAGGCGACTACTGCTGGCCTGCTCTTCGGCTTAGCCTCTTTCGCTTCACACGCAGAAATCACCCTGATTAAACAAGACCCGCAGCCGAACGATCCGCTGAGCCGCCTGCAATTCCAGGTTGGCGGGAGTATTCGTCCGCAGTTCCAGTTCCAGAATGGCGTGAAAAACTACAAAACTAACGGTTTTGATGGCGGTACACGTTTCCGTTTCTCCACTGATTATTATCTGTTTGATGATATCAGCTGGATTAACTACTACGAACTGGGTGTCAATATCCCGGCCCTGACGGGCTGGGACAATCACCACGCAGATGGCGCGCATAACACCAGCCGCCGTATGCTTTATACCGGTCTGAAAAGCAAAACCTACGGGCAGCTGACTTTCGGTCAGCAAAACAGCGTTTACTACGATGTGGTCGGTGCGAAAACGGATATCTGGGATTACGACATGCTCGCCCAGGCACCGGGTAATGGTGTGAACGGCGATTACGACGGTTCTTACCGTTCCCGTAAGATGCTGAAATACAAAAACACTTTCGGCGACGCCGATGTGTATGCCTCTTACCTGTTCGAAGACAACGAGTTGCTGACCGGCAAAAATGGCCTGCGTTACAAACGTAACGGCGGCGGTTCCGTCGGTGTGGATTACCACATCACCAAAGATCTGACCTGGGGTACGGCGTACAACTACACCGATGCAGAAATGAGAAACCCTGGCGATAACACCTCTAAAGACTACAACCAGAGCATTGTCGGTACCGCACTGAGCTGGAAACCGGGCAACTGGACGGCGTCCTTCGGCGGCGGTTACTACCATGACTTCCTGACCACTGGCGTGAAAACTGAAGACAACTTCTTCGCGGGCGACGCTTACGGGCTGGAATACTTCCTGGGTTATGCTTTCCCAATCAATCAGCTGGCAGTTAAAACCATTCAGCCATACTTCATGGGTGACCGTCTGACCTATGTGACTGGCCGTAATTACCAGCGTATTGATAACGGGCTGGGCGTGTCCTTCCAGCTTGATTACGGCTTCCGTGTTGATTACGAGCACGTGTTCACGTCCTCTACCGATAACCTCGGTGATATGAACCTGATCCGTCTTCGTTACGACTTCTAAGCCTTAACGATTGAACTCTGAGGGCCGGCTTTACGTCTTATTGACGGGCTGGCCCTTTCTTTTTACATCATTTCACCTATCCCGCAGAAGCAAAGCCAGACTAGACTCATAGAGACAATTGTCGCTATATCCACTTTGTAACCTGCAGGAGAGCTTTGCGATGTCAGCATTATTCCGGTCCGACATAACTGCCATTGGCGACTATCGAGCCGAATTGGGTGAAACTCCCGTCTGGTGCCAGCGCACACAATCTTTGCTTTGGGTCGATATTCTGGCTCAGCGCGTTCTGCGCTACTGGCCCGATACCGGGCAAACTGAAATCCATGAGCTTCCCGCCGTCACCAGCGCCGTGTTGCTGACCGAAAAGAGAAATCAATTTTTGCTGGTTTCCGTCGACGGGATCTACCTCTACGATTACGAGCAAAAATCCCGTCAGAAGCTTTGTGATTATCCCGGTGCCGAAGGCACGCGGCCGAACGAAGCCGCTGTCGCCCCCGACGGTTCGCTGTGGTTTGGTACGCTCGATATTAAGGAAGAGAAGGACAACGGCGAATGGTTCCGCTATGAAGCAGGGGCAGAAAAACCTGAAATGATGCTCGATGGCGTCGGTTGTACCAACACGCTGGTCTGGCATGAAGGTAAAGTCTGGTTCGCTGACAGCAAGAAAAAACGCTTCTTTTCCGCCAACGCCCGCCGGATCAATCCACTGAAAATATCCTGCTTCTCTTCAGGCGATAAAATCCCGGATGGTTCAGCACTGACACAAAATGGCTGGCTGATCACCGCATGCTGGGGATCGAAATGCCTGCTGCGTCAGCAGATTAATCAGGGTGAATTACTGAAGCTGGATACGCAACCGGTGCCGGTGACACAACCGAGCTGCTGCACGTTTGGTGGTCCGGATATGACTGAGCTGTTTATCACCTCAGCCCGTAAAAACCTCGATGCGCCACATGCACTGGAAGGTGCGTTACTGCATGTAGAAACCACCGCGGTGGGTGCGCCACAGAATTTGTTTAAACTCGAAAAGCCTTAATTCCCTTCGGATTTCAGCGATAAAAAAACCGGCCACAGTGAGCCGGTTTTTCATTTTAAAGCCTGATGTCAGTCGATCTGTTTTACATCTACGCGCAGCTCTTTCGGCACTTCGAACACGATATTTTCTTCGCGTCCTTCGATGTTAATCACATCGAGGCCACCAAAGGTTTTCAGCTTGCTGATCACGTCCTGCACCAGAATATCCGGTGCAGATGCGCCTGCCGTTACGCCAATGCTTTTCGCATCTTTCAGCCAGCCTTCCTGAATATCAGCTGCCGAGTCGATGAGATAAGAAGGCACACCGACACGCTGGGCGAGTTCCGCCAGACGGTTGGAGTTCGACGAATTTTTCGACCCCACCACCAGCACAACATCTGCGCCATCCGCCAGCGTACGCACGGCTTCCTGACGGTTAGTGGTGGCGTAACAGATATCATCTTTGCGCGGCCCGACAATGTTCGGGAAACGATCGCGCAACGCATCAATGATCGCTGAAGTATCGTCAACCGACAGCGTGGTTTGCGTCATAAAGCACAGGTTGTTTTCATCTTTCACCTGCAATTTATACACATCTTCCGGTGCTTCAACCAGATACATGCCCCCGTTCGGGTTGCTGTACTGGCCCATCGTGCCTTCCACTTCCGGGTGACCGGCATGACCAATCAAAATGGCTTCAGTGCCTTTACGACTGGCGCGCGCCACTTCCATATGGACTTTGGTCACCAGCGGACAGGTCGCATCAAACAACATCGTCAGGTCACGGGCTTTCGCTTCTGCGCGCACAGCCTGAGAAACACCGTGGGCGGAGAAGATCAGAATTGAGCCATCCGGCACTTCGCTGATTTGCTCAATAAAAACCGCCCCGCGCTGACGCAGGCTGTCGACCACATAGCGGTTGTGTACCACTTCGTGACGCACATAAATAGGCGCGCCGTAAATTTCCAGCGCACGTTCAACAATACTGATTGCGCGGTCAACGCCCGCGCAAAACCCTCTCGGGTTAGCCAGCAATATCTGCATGTTTCCCCTCAAGCTCCGGGTCAATTTCCAGCACTTCAATATCGAAATCGATATGTTGCCCTGCCAGCGGATGGTTGAAATCTACAGTGATGGAATCTTCGGTCACTTCACGGACAACGCCCGGCATTTCACTGCCATCACGGCCGCTGAACAACATGATGGTGCCGACATCCGGCACCCCTGTTTCCTGAAAATCACGACGGGAGAAGAACTGAACCAGATCCGGGCTTTTAGTCCCGAATGCCGATTCAGGGGCTAACGTGAATGCACGTTTATCCCCCACGTTCAGCCCTAACAGCTGATTTTCCAGCGCGTCAGACAAGCTGCTGTCGCCAAGGCGAAACAGCGCAGGTTTCCCATTAGCGCGGGTCGATTCTGCCGTCGAGCCGTCTTCCAGCTTCAACGTAAAATGCACCAGCACGGCGCTGTCGTGTTTCACCTGTTGAGACATAATTCTTATCCTTTGCTCTTCGTGGCTTCATTCGGTTTAGCCAGAAAACCTTCCAGCACCACCATTGCCGCACCGACGCAGATAAAACTGTCGGCCAGATTGAAGGTCGCGAAATGCCAGCTACCGACATAAAAATCGATAAAGTCGACCACGAAACCGTGGTACAGGCGGTCAAACAAGTTACCGAGTGCGCCACCGATAATCATAGCGAAGGCAATGTTATTCAGCTTCTGCTTCGCGCTGCCACGATACATCAGCACGACCAGCGCCACGACGATAACCAGTGCGATTAACGCGAAGAACCAACGCTGCCAGCCGCCTTTATCTGCCAGGAAACTGAACGCAGCGCCATGGTTCTGGGCGTAGAACAGATTTAAATACGGGATCAACGGCATGGATTCGCCGAGCTGGAAGTTTCCCATAATGAGAAACTTACTGCCCAGATCCACGATAATGACCACGACCGCCAGCCAGAGCCAGCGGAGTCCGGTGGAACAAATCGATTTACTCATTATGCAAACTTACGCTCTTCGCCGTCGCCAGCGATGTTAGTGACACAACGGCCGCAGATATCGCTATGTTCCGCGTTCTGGCCGACGTCAGTAGTGTAATGCCAGCAGCGCGGACATTTGTCGCCTTCCGCTTTCGCCAGACCGATTTTCAGGCCTTTGAGCAATTCACTTGGCACAGCGGCATCGTCTGCTTCAGACAGCGCGGCAACTTTCGCACCTGAAGTCAGCAGCACGAAGCGCAGTTCGTTGCCCAGAGAACGCAGGTCGGCTGCCAGCGCATCATCAGCAAACAGCGTGACCGCCGCTTCCAGAGAACCGCCCAGACGTTTATCTGCACGCGCCTGTTCAATCACTTTATTCACTTCGCCACGGACTTTCAGCAGTTCATCCCAGAACGAATCGTTCATGGATTCGTTGCCCGCCAGACCGAACAAGCCGTCATACCATTCTTCGGTAAAGACGAATTTCTCACGGCTGCCCGGCAGCTCAGCCCAGATTTCATCTGCGGTGAACGACATGATTGGCGCCATCCAGCGGACCAGTGCTTCGCTGATATAGTAAAGCGCAGTCTGGCAGCTGCGACGTGCAATGCTGTCGCTTTTCGCGGTGTACTGGCGATCTTTAATGATGTCCAGATAGAAGGAACCCATTTCGATCGAGCAGAACTGCATCAGGCGCTGAACCACACCGTGGAAATCATAGGCTTCATACGCGGCAATGATTTCTTCCTGAGCGGCTTTCGCACGGCCAACAGCCCAGCGATCCAGAACAACCATATCTTCCGGAGCCACGCTGTGCAGCGCCGGATCGAAACCGTTAAGGTTCGCCAGCAGGAAGCGCGCGGTGTTACGGATACGGCGGTAAGAGTCCGCAGCACGTTTGAGGATTTCGTCGGACACGGCAATTTCGCCGGTGTAATCCGTTGATGCCACCCACAGACGCAGGATGTCGCCACCCAGCTTGTTCATCACGTCTTGCGGCGCGATGGTGTTGCCGATGGATTTAGACATTTTGCGGCCCTGACCATCCACGGTGAAACCGTGCGTCAGAACTTGTTTGTAAGGCGCTTTGCCTTTCATGGCAGTCGAAATCATCAGGGAAGACATGAACCAGCCACGATGCTGGTCAGAACCTTCCAGATACAGATCCGGCGAATGACCGTTAAATTCAGGGCGCACATCCACAACGGAAGAATGTGTTGAACCAGAGTCAAACCACACGTCCAGCGTATCCGGCACTTTGACGTAATCGGCAGCGTCGGCACCCAGAATCTCTTCCGGATTCAGATCCCACCACGCCTGAATGCCGTCCACTTCAACACGTTTAGCGACTTCTTCCATCAGCTCAATGCTGCGCGGATGCAGTTGCTCGGTGTCTTTGTGAACGAACAGAGACATCGGCACGCCCCACGTGCGCTGACGGGAGATACACCAGTCAGGACGGTTAGCGACCATGTTTTCGATACGCGCCTGACCCCAGTCAGGGATCCACTGCACGCCTTTGATCTCTTCCAGAGACTGCTGACGCAGACCTTTCTGATCCATGCTGATGAACCATTGTGGCGTAGCACGGAAGATGATCGGCGTTTTGTGACGCCAGCAGCACGGGTAGCTGTGCGTGATTTTCTCAACGTGCAGCAATGCGCCTTTTTCGCGCAGCAGTTCAACGATCAGGTCGTTGGCTTTAAAGACGAATTTACCGTCCAGCGTCGGGTAAGTGCCTGGCAGGTAGCAGCCGTTCGGCCCTACCGGGTTCGCCACTTCCAGACCGTATTTCTGGCCGATGACAAAGTCATCCGGACCGTGGCCTGGTGCGGTATGCACGGCACCGGTACCGGCATCGAGCGTTACGTGATCGCCCATGATCGCCGGAACGTCGAAACCGAGGAACGGGTGTTTGAAGCGCAGCAGCTCGAGATCCGCACCTTTACACTCGCCCAGGATGGTCCATTCTGCGATACCGGCGCGTTTCATGACGCTTTCAACCAGATCGGTTGCCAGGATCAGGCACTGGCCTTCAACCTGAACCAGCTGATAAGAAAACTCAGGGTTCAGTGAAATCGCACGGTTAGCAGGCATGGTCCACGGCGTGGTGGTCCAGATAACCAGCGAGATTGGGCCGTTAAAAGCAGATACGCCAAACTTCGCAGCCACGGCGGCAGCGTCAGTCGCGTTGAACGCCACATCAATAGATGGAGACGCTTTGTCGTAATACTCAACTTCTGCTTCTGCCAGGGATGAACCGCAATCTGTACACCAGTGAACCGGCTTAGCCCCTTTGTGCAGGTGGCCGTTACCGATGATTTTACCCAGCGCACGAATAATGTTGGCTTCAGTTTTGAAATCCATGGTCAGGTACGGGTGATCCCAGTCGCCCAATACGCCCAGACGGATGAAGTCTTTCTTCTGGCCTTCAACCTGCTCTGCTGCGTATTTACGGCACGCTTCACGGAATTCTGCCGCAGTGACTTTCTCGCCCGGCTTGCCGATCAGTTGCTCGACTTTCAGCTCGATTGGCAGACCATGACAGTCCCAGCCCGGAACATACGGCGCATCAAAGCCCGCCAGTCCTTTGGACTTAACGATCATGTCTTTAAGAATTTTGTTTACTGAGTGACCAATATGAATGCTGCCGTTCGCATACGGAGGGCCGTCATGCAAAATAAAGGTTTTCTTGCCTTTCTTGGCAGCACGAATAATCCCGTACAGATCCTGGTCATACCAATTTTTCAGCATGTCAGGTTCACGCTTGGCCAGATCGCCACGCATCGGGAACCCTGTTTCCGGCAAATTCAGGGTGTTCTTGTAGTCACTCATAGATTCTCGGTTCCGTTTTCGGCTGGATTCCAGGCTTTGTTACACGCCTGTCAGTACATGTTTAGCGCAGTGTCTTTAACCCAAAGAATTCCCGGGCCGTCACTTCATCGTTCGCAATCTGTTGCTTTAAAGCATCAAGCGAGGAGAAACGCTGTTCGTTGCGCAATTTCGCGCGGAGCACCACGTCAATGTGGCGCCCGTATAAATCTAATGTGGTGTCGAGAAGGTGCACTTCCAACTGCTTGCGCACACCACCGACTGTCGGACGTATTCCGATGTTCGCCACGCCCGGCAAAGGTTCAGGCCCGAGGCCTAAGACTTCAACGGCATACACGCCGCGTACCGGTGAAACGACTCGCTTGAGCGGGACGTTGGCGGTCGGGAAACCAATGGTACGTCCCAGCTTATCGCCGTGAACAACACGCCCTGAAATACTGAACGGATGGCCGAGTAAGTTTTCGGCCAGGGCTAAATCGTCATCCCGCAGCGCATTACGGATAGCCGTACTGCTGATGCGGTTCTCCCCTTCACGGAAAGTTTGCGTGCTGATCACTTCAAAGCCGTATTCTTCCCCGGCTTTCTGCAATAGCTCAAAATCTCCCAGACGACTGGCACCAAAACGGAAATCATCCCCGACAGTCAGGAATTTAACGCCCAGCTTTTCGACCAGCAGTTGCGAGATAAAGGCCTGCGCCATGTGGGCAGCGAACCGGGGTTCGAAACGCACACATAAAAGATAATCAACGCCGCACTCTGCCAGATACTTGGCTTTGTCGCGCAAACTGGTCAGTCGTGCAGGTGCTTTATCACCGGCAAACAGCTCCAGAGGCTGTGGCTCAAAAATCATTACCATCACCGGTAACCCCAGACGTTGACCTTCCAGCTTCAGCTGTTCAATCAGGGCCTGGTGGCCACGGTGTACACCATCAAAATTGCCAATAGTCAGCACACATCCATGATGACGTGCTCGAATATTGTGTATTCCGCGAATTAGCTCCATAGCTGGCTCAAATCCAATGCTGACTCATAAAGATGGAAATCGGCGGATTATACCTTGTACAGCCTCCAAGGTTAACCAGCGATTAGCAGGATCTCACCATTCTCTCTTGCATACGGCAGATATTGCGGTTCAAATGGCGGCGTGGCGATGAAAATCTTTCGTTGCATACAGGGAATGCGTGACTTTTCGCATAAACAAAGCGTTAATGGCCGTAGTGGGCAGTTTGTACACTCTCCTGTCGATTTTTCTCGCGAAAGACTGTATTCCGATGCCGGAAGCTGTTAAAATCCTGCGCCATCACAACGTAACAAGCGACGATCGAAGTTTACTCTTTAAAACGCCGCTTATTTGCACAAATCCGTTGACAAAAGAAGACCGAAAAGGCATATTCCTCGGCCTTTGAATTGTTCATCAATAGAAAAATATTTGGGAGTTGGCCTTGGCTAATATCAAATCAGCTAAGAAACGCGCCGTACAGTCAGAAAAACGCCGTAAGCACAACGCGAGCCGTCGTTCTATGATGCGTACCTTTATCAAGAAGGTATACGCGGCTATTGCAGCAGGCGACAAAGCTGCTGCACAAAACGCATTTAACGAAATGCAACCAATCGTGGACCGTCAGTCTTGCAAAGGCCTGATCCACAAAAACAAAGCAGCGCGTCATAAGTCAAATCTGACTGCGCAAATCAACGCAATGCAATAATCGCATTACGCTGAAATGCTTGATAAAAAAACCGGCTCAGGCCGGTTTTTTTATATCTGAAATTTGAGTCACAGCGAGAAGCTACTCAAACAGCGCCGTGAAATCGGTGTGACAAATCCGCTGTACTGAAGGATGCTGGATCATACGCTCCGCAAAAATCACATAGTACTCTTCCATGATCCCCTCCAGCCGCCCGACCTCTTCAATTTTTTCATCCTGAAATTCTGTCGACGAATAGATGGCTGGCGCGACAAAAATCGCATTATTGTTCATTCCGAAAGCTTTCATTAGCGCCGCATCATCAAACTCCCCCAGAATATTGACGTTAAGCCCCTTCGTGTTAAACCAGTTAAGCAGCTTGCGACCCAGCATGGATCGCCGCCCGGGGATCAGCAAAGGCCGCTGCTCGAGACAGGCTGGAAAACTCATTTCCGACATCGGCTGGCAGCAAAAGAAGCTGATCGGGCTTTCACCCAGTTTCACGGAGAACAATCCTTCCTGCTGCGTGGAGTCCACCGGGCAATCTGACAAAATCATATCCAGCTTGTGCAGACTCAGCTGCTCAAGCAGCATTTCATGTGTTGATTCAAAGCAACGCAGATGAATTTTCGCATTGTCCGGTACGGCCGCTTCCAGCACCCGGCTGACCAGGCGTTTGGATAGCGCATCCGCCACGCCCACATCAAACAGCAGGCTCGACTCTTTGCGATAATTCACGATATCCAGCATTTCCTGACTGAGTGTGAACATTTTGTCCGCATAGCGATACACCAGTTGCCCCAGCTCAGAAGGTACCAGACCGCGCCCCTGACGTTTGAACAGCTTGCCACCCAGTCTCTCTTCCAGCGATTTAATCTGGCCGGTGATGGTCTGCGGCGTCAGATACAGTGCCTCTGCGGCTCCCACGACAGAACCTGATTTACACACGTGCCAGAAATAATACAAATGGTTGTAGTTAATATGAGGCATGGTTTCATCCTTTCTGAAGTATGAAGTCAGCATCATGCTGCGCGGTTTCCCGCACAGCACAGGGTTTAATGATGCGCTTTTTTCGGCAAAGCGCGGCTCAGCATCAGAAAACCTATAACAGCTGAAGCCACTGATCCCATCAGAATGCCCATTTTTGCGTAAGTCAGCAGCGCCGGATCAAGTGAAGCAAATGCCAGTGAGCCGATAAAAATGGACATGGTGAAACCAATCCCACACAGCACTGACACCGCTGCAATCTGGCTAAACGTAATGCCGGATGGCAGACGGGTGATGCCCAGCTTCAGCGCCAGCCCGCCGAAAAGAATGATGCCTGACGGTTTACCCAGCAACAGTCCCGCCATGATACCCATCGGTAACATTGAAAACGCACCGGCAGCCGTCACACCATGCAACGAGATACCGGCATTGGCGAAAGCAAAAACAGGCAGAATGAACCAGGCAACGTAAGGATGAATTCCATGCTCAAGACGGCGCGCTGGTGAGGTTTTATTCTCTTTGGTTCGGAGCGGGATAAGGAATCCAAGGATCACACCCGCCAGCGTCGCGTGAATACCTGATTTTAGTACGCACACCCAGAACACGGCGCCAATGAGCAGATAAGGCGTCAGCTTAGTTACACCACGCCAGTTCAGCCAGGCCAGAACCGCGATACACGCCGCAGATAACCCAAGCGCAATCATTGAGACATCATGGCTGTAGAACAACGCAATGATAACGATCGCACCCAAATCATCAATGATGGCCAGTGCCAGCAGAAACACTTTCAGGCCAGTTGGCACGCGGGACCCCAGCAGTGCCATCACACCCAGCGCAAAGGCAATGTCCGTGGCTGCCGGAATAGCCCACCCCTGACGAGCAATATCGTCCCCACCGTTAAACAGTAAGTAGATCAGAGCCGGAACGATCATCCCACCCAATGCGGCAATCGCCGGGAACAGCGCCTGTTCGCGATTTGCCAGCGCGCCTTCACACAGTTCACGCTTCACTTCCAGGCCAATCATCAGGAAGAATACGGCCATCAGCCCGTCGTTAATCCACAGCAAAAGCGGTTTGTCGATCAGCAATTCAGAAAAACGCAGCGTAACCGGAATATCCAGAAATGCCTGATACGCCCCCTGCAATGGGGTATTCGCCATAATAAGCGCCACGATAGCGGCAAGGATCAGTACGATACCGCCTGCGGCCTCTAAGCGTAAAAACTGACGAATGATATTCGACATTCTGACTCTCCTGTAAAAAAGGCGTGGCGATAAAAGGATTGCCACAATGGAATGCGCGAATTGTACGCACAGATTCACTTCGTAAAAAGTCGATTATTTCTGGAGTATAGCTCGGCTTTTACGAATGGTATGGCTTTGCATTTTCTTTATAAAACCCATAAAAAAATCCCCGGAGCGTGAACCGCTGCCGGGGATTTTATCTGGCTTTCTGCCGCTGAAGTCAGCGAGAGATTAGCGGGTCAGATCGTCAAAGAACTTTTTCACGCCATCCAGGAAGCTTTTAGAACGCGGGCTGTTTTTTTCACCCGATACGCCACCAAAGCTTTCTTCCAGATCACGCAGCAATTGCTTCTGCTTCTCGCTCAGGCTGACCGGCGTTTCAACGACCACGCGGCACATCAGGTCGCCCTGAGCACCACCACGGACAGATTTCACACCGCGTCCGCGCATACGGAACATTTTGCCCGTTTGCGTTTCGGCAGGGATCTTCAGACTCACGCGGCCATCCAGCGTTGGCACTTCAATTTCGCCACCCAGTGCAGCCATGGCAAAGTTGATTGGCACTTCGCAGTACAGGTTATTGCCTTCACGCTCAAAGATTTTGTGCGCTTTAACCTGAACCTGAACGTACAGATCGCCTGACGGAGCACCGTGCTCGCCCGCTTCGCCTTCACCTTCCAGACGAATACGGTCGCCGGTATCGACACCCGCAGGAATTTTCACTGACAGCGTTTTAGAGCGCTCTACGCGACCATGACCGTGACATTTGTTACACGGATCTTTAATCACTTTACCGCGACCCTGACAGGTAGGACACGCCTGCTGGACAGTGAAGAAGCCCTGACGCATCTGAACCTGGCCTGCACCATGACAGGTCGGACAGGTGGCCGGAGAGCTGCCCGCTTTCGCGCCGCTGCCGTGGCAGACGTCACATTCATCCAGTGTCGGGATGCGGATTTCTTTGGTGACACCACGAACGGCCTCTTCCAGAGTCAGATCCATGTTGTAACGCAGATCAGAACCCCGGCTGGCACGCTGACGGCGACCGCCGCCAAAGATGTCGCCAAAGACGTCACCAAAGATGTCGCTGAAATCTGCACCGCCACCGCCGTAACCACCGCCACCGCCTATGCCACCTTGTTCAAAGGCTGCATGACCGTACTGGTCGTAGGCCGCACGTTTTTGCGCATCGGTCAGGATTTCATAAGCTTCTTTAATTTCTTTAAACTTACTTTCGGACTCTTTATCGCCCTGATTGCGGTCAGGGTGATGTTTCATTGCCAGGCGCTTATAAGCCTTTTTGATTTCACGCTCATCCGCTGTTTTGGATACGCCTAAAATCTCGTAATAATCTTGCTTCGCCATGCTTTAACCTACCCTCAACATGCGTGCACGGGCGTAGAGTTTCCTCGACGCCCGTGCTGGTTATCAGTAAAACTTCTTACTGTGCCCGCTTAAGGGCGATTATTTTTTGTCTTTAACTTCTTCGAATTCAGCGTCAACAACGTCGTCATCTTTCTGCGCGCTGTTATCGCCGCCTTCAGCCTGGCCTTGCTGCTGAGCCATTTCCATCAGTTTGCCGGAAACCTGTACCAGCGCCTGGATTTTCGCTTCGATATCAGCCTTGTCTTCACCTTTAGCCGAAACTTCCAGTGCTTTCAGGGCTTCTTCTACTGCGGTTTTGTCTTCAGCTGGCAGTTTATCGCCGGCGTCTTCCAGTTGCTTACGGGTACCGTGGATCAGGTGATCCGCCTGGTTGCGGGTCTGAACCAGTTCTTCAAACTTACGGTCAGATTCAGCATTGGCTTCAGCATCGTTGACCATTTTCTGGATTTCTTCTTCGCTCAGACCAGAAGATGCCTTGATGGTGATCTTCTGCTCACGGTTGGTAATCTTGTCTTTCGCAGACACATGCAGAATACCATCGGCGTCAAGGTCGAAGGTCACTTCGATCTGTGCCTGACCGCGAGGCGCTGCCTGAATACCATCCAGGTTGAATTGACCCAGAGATTTGTTATCACTTGCACGCTTACGTTCACCCTGCAACACATGGATGGTTACTGCAGACTGGTTGTCTTCCGCAGTAGAGAACACCTGGCTGTGTTTAGTCGGGATGGTGGTGTTTTTAGTGATAAGCGGAGTCATCACGCTGCCCATGGTTTCGATACCCAGAGACAACGGAGTCACGTCCAGCAGCAGAACGTCTTTCACGTCACCTGCCAACACACCACCCTGAACTGCTGCACCGATTGCCACAGCTTCGTCCGGGTTCACGTCTTTACGTGGTTCTTTACCAAAGAATTCAGCAACTTTCTTCTGAACCATTGGCATACGGGTCTGACCACCCACCAGGATAACGTCCTGAATGTCAGAAACTGACAGACCTGCGTCTTTCAGAGCCACTTTCAGTGGTTCGATAGAACGGTTAACCAGGTCTTCTACCAAAGATTCCAGTTTTGCACGGGTCACTTTGATGTTCATGTGTTTTGGACCTGACGCATCAGCAGTGATGTACGGCAGGTTCACGTCAGTTTGCTGAGCTGAAGACAGTTCGATCTTCGCTTTTTCAGCAGCTTCTTTCAGACGTTGCATCGCCAGTGGATCGTTACGCAGATCCATGCCTTGCTCTTTCTTAAATTCTTCAACGAGGTAGTTGATCATGCGGCTGTCGAAGTCTTCACCACCGAGGTGTGTGTCACCGTTGGTTGCCAGAACTTCGAAAGTTTTTTCGCCGTCAACTTCGTCGATTTCGATAATAGAGATATCGAAAGTACCACCACCGAGGTCGTATACCGCGATAGTGCGGTTACCGATTTCACGATCCAGGCCATAAGCCAGTGCCGCTGCGGTTGGTTCGTTGATGATACGTTTAACTTCCAGACCTGCGATACGGCCGGCGTCTTTAGTTGCCTGACGCTGAGCATCGTTGAAGTAAGCAGGTACGGTGATAACCGCTTCAGTCACTGGCTCGCCCAGGTAATCTTCAGCAGTTTTCTTCATTTTCTTTAACACTTCTGCAGAGATCTGCGGAGGTGCAATTTTCTGACCTTTAACGTCGATCCAGGCGTCGCCATTGTCAGCGCCTACGATCTGGTAAGGCATAATGCCTTTGTCGCGTTGAACTTCTTCGTCCTGGAAGCGACGGCCAATCAGGCGCTTGATCGCAAACAAGGTGTTCTGCGGGTTAGTCACAGCCTGACGTTTAGCCGGAGAACCTACCAGAGTCTCGCCATCTGCCGCATAAGCGATGATGGAAGGAGTGGTGCGGTCGCCTTCAGCATTCTCCAGTACACGAGCAGTCGTGCCATCCATGATAGCTACACAAGAGTTGGTGGTGCCCAGGTCGATCCCAATAATTTTACCCATCTAAAACGTCTCCACTTAAATTCATATTCGTTCAGGTTGCTACTGTATATGTGGCCGATCTTTACGATTTCAACAGCCCCATTTAACGGATTTCCCGACGGTAACAACTGCGGTTGGGAATAAGATGGGGCCATGCTGCTCAGCATCAAGGGGCAAAGTGAAAAAAAATCTTCAATTGCTGTTACGCCAGATCAATGTTTGCTGACGCAACCCTCCTTATGATGCCGCGCGCTTCCAAAGATATGTGGCTTTTTTACCCATTTCCAAGCGTTCTTCCCCCGATTATCAATTAATAATAATTCCGATACAGAGGATCTATGCACAGTAAACCCTTAGCAAATCCAGGCCCGCTCGGGCTGATGGGATTTGGTATGACCACTATCTTATTGAATTTACACAATGCAGGCTTTTTCCCTCTCACCGCAGTGATTGTGAGCATGGGCATTTTTTATGGCGGACTGATTCAGATCCTCGCCGGGATGATGGAATTTAAAAAAGGGAACACGTTCGGCACGACCGCGTTCACTTCATATGGCGCATTCTGGCTGAGCCTGGTTGGCATCCTGATGCTGCCACGCATGGGCCTGGCTGACGCCAGCAGCGAAAGTTTCCTGGGCGCATATCTCGGTGTGTGGGGCGTTTTCACTTTATTCATGTTCTTTGGCACCCTGAAAGCGAACCGTGGCATTCAGGTTGTTTTCGGCAGCCTGACAATCTTGTTCGCCCTGCTGTGCTACGGAAATATGACCGGCAACACCGCAGTTCTGCATTTTGCGGGCTTTGAAGGTATCTTCTGCGGTGCCAGCGCGATTTATCTGGCGATGGCTGAAGTACTGAATGAACAGTATGGGCGTACGGTTCTGCCTGTCGGCGAGCCGAAAAAACAGGCTCCGCGCGTTGATGCTGTCGTTGCATAACAGTCATGCCTGAGATGATAAAGCCCTGCATTGCAGGGCTTTTTAATATCTGAAACAAACTTACTGGCCGGATGCGACACGCTCGGCAAATTTCGCTTCTTTCGCCGCTTCACTGTTCAGGTCACGGCTCAGATAAATACCGGTCAGCAGACCAATTGCGGACAGCGCCAGCACGTAGTACGCAGGAGCCATCGGGGTCAGACGCATAATGAGCGTCACGAAGATCGGCGTCAGGCCGCCGAAAATCGCATATGCCACATTGTATGAAAAAGAAATACCGGTAAAACGCACTTCAGCCGGGAATGCCCGTACCATCACATAGGGCACAGCACCGACCACGCCCACGCTCAGTCCGGCGAGCGCGTACATGCCCATCAGTACCGACGCATCCGCCGCGACCATGTGATAGAACGACCATGTGCAAATCCCCAGGAACAGGCTGCCGAAGATGAATGTTTTGCTGGCACCAAGCCGATCCACAACGCTGCCTGAGATGATGCAGCCAACCATCAGCGCCACGGTGGCCAGACAGTTTGCCTGCAATGCCGCTGCAGCCGGAATACCGAACTGTTTCTGCAGCCAGGTTGGTGTCATCAGAATCACCACCACGATCCCGGCCGATAACAGCCAGGTCATCAGCATCGAGACCACAATTTCTTTTTTATGATTGGCGACCACGGCTTTCAGAGGCAGCTCTTCCGCCAGCGCTTTGTGCGCTTTCATCTCAATAAAGACCGGCGTTTCCTGTAACCAGCGGCGCAGATACATGGCGATCAAACCGAAAATACCGCCAATAAAGAACGGAATACGCCAGCCGTACTGACTGATTGTTACCGGTGTCATGCTGGTGTTCAGTAAAGTTGCCACCAGAGAACCCAGCAGGATCCCCAATGTTAAACCGGCCGTCAGCGTTCCACAGGCAAAACCAATGCGGCTGCGCGGCACATGCTCGGCCACAAACACCCATGCACCCGGGACTTCTCCGCCAATAGCCGCACCCTGCAATACGCGCATCAGCAATAATAACAGCGGTGCTGCAATGCCAATCGACGCATAAGTCGGCAATAAACCCATCGCCAGTGTCGGCAAGGCCATCAGCAGAATACTCAGACTGAACATACGCTTACGACCCACTAAATCGCCGAAATGCGCCATGATGATGCCGCCCAGCGGACGTGCCAGATAACCGGCGGCGAAAATACCGAAGGTCTGCACCTGCCGCAGCCAGTCGGGCATGTTGACCGGGAAGAAGAGATCGCCAATCACCGCAGCGAAGAAGACGAAAATGATGAAATCGTAAAATTCGAGTGCGCCACCCAATGCAGCCAGGGACAGCGTTTTGTAGTCCTGCCGGTTCAACCGGCGCGATTGTGCGTGTTGCATAGGGATACCGTCAGACACCAGAGTGTAAAATGGGAAAAGGTTTTGCCACCTCATGTAAAGTAATCATTACTATAACGGCAAATATTTTTCACACCAGAGTGCCTGACGCGTAACTTCTGTTAATTTTGAAATCGGGGGCTATTCAGTTTTTTGTATCGCGGCGGGCACTTTTTGGACGAAAAGCTGCTACCACTTCATCATGCGTTTCGACGTAAGGTCCGTCGAGAAGCTGGATACAGTACGGCACGCTGGCGAAAATACCGGAAACAATCACCTTACCGTCTGCATCTTTCAGGCCTTCCAGCGTTTCCTGAATTGATTTCGGCTGACCGGGTAAATTGAGGATCAGCGCCTGTTTGCGGATAACCCCAACCTGACGCGATAAAATCGCCGTCGGCACAAAGTGCAGGCTTATCTGGCGCATCTGCTCACCAAAGCCCGGCATTTCACGATCGGCCACCGCCAGCGTGGCATCCGGCGTAACGTCACGGCGTGCAGGGCCGGTTCCGCCGGTGGTCAGCACCAGATGACAGCCACTCTCGTCGACCAGCTCGCTGATCGCCTGTTCAATGAGCGGCTGCTCATCGGGGATCAGTCTTGTTTCCAGTTTGTATGGGGTAATAAGCGCCTTCTCCAGCCACGCTTCCAGCGCCGGAATGCCTTTATCCTGATAAACACCGTTTGAGGCGCGGTCCGACACCGATACCAGACCAATTCGGAATGTATTCATGCTATTTCTCCACAGCATTTTTCTTCGTAATTTGTCTCAGTATATCGGTAACCGGCCTGTGGTTTTATCGCAGGTACAAAAAAAGCGGCTGATTAGCCGCTTTTTGTCGAAAACTGAGCGCTGATTACAGCAGGTCAGAAATCATTTTTTCCAGTTTACCCTGGTCAACTGCAAACTTACGGATACCGTCAGCCAGTTTGTCGATAGCCATCGGATCCTGGTTGTGTTCCCAGTAGAACTGAGATTCAGTCAGTGGCGCAGGACGTGGTTTGGTTTCACCGGAGAAGGACAATTTGCGCTCCAGCGGACCTTCGCTTTCTGCCAGCTCTTTGAGCAGCGCAGGAGCGATAGTCAGACGGTCACAACCAGCCAGTTCGATGATTTCGCCGATGTTACGGAAGCTTGCGCCCATCACGACAGTTTCGTAGCCGTGTTGTTTGTAGTATTCGTAGATTTCGGTCACAGACACCACGCCCGGATCTTCATTCGGCGCGAACTCTTTCTTGTCGCCATTGGCTTTGTACCAGTCGAGGATACGGCCAACGAATGGAGAAATCAGGAACACGCCCGCTTCTGCACAAGCACGAGCCTGAGCGAAGGAGAACAGAAGGGTCAGGTTACAGTTGATGCCTTCTTTTTCCAGTTTTTCCGCAGCGCGGATACCCTGCCAGGTCGAAGCGAGTTTGATCAGGATACGGTCGTTGGTGATGCCCGCATCGTTATACAGTTTGATCAGACGTTTGGCTTTGGCCACGCTCGCGTCAGTGTCGTAAGACAGACGGGCATCAACTTCTGTTGAAATACGGCCCGGGACCAGTTTCAGAATTTCCAGACCGATGTTTACTGCCAGTTTGTCAGCGGCATCAGTAATCTGCTGATCGTGATCGCTGCTCTGGTCACGTGCCCAGGCGATTGCTTCGTCGATCAGTTTACGGTATTCAGGAATTTGCGCAGCGCTGAGGATCAGTGACGGGTTGGTGGTCGCATCCTGCGGCTGGTACAACTTCATTGCCGCGATATCTCCGGTGTCAGCAACAACCTGAGTCATTTGGCGTAGGGAAGTCAGTTTATCGGTCATTTTGGCATATCTCATCGTTTGGACGTTTTCGTATAGGCATTTTCATGCCTTGCCTTTGGCTGATGATAACATGCAAAAAGCCACGCGCAAGGCGCATCTCGCGGCATGCTCGGCTACGAACATCTATGGATTTATCACCTTCCAAAACACACAATTTCAGCCAAAATGCATATGTCACCGGTTTGATAAAAAAGGTATGTTAGCCATCCAAAGTGGTCATTGCCCTTAAGCCAATTAATAAAAACGATGAAGGGTAAATCAACCAAGGACAATTCATGAATGACTTGCTGGAATTTTTCGACACAATTCTCTGGAGCACAATCCTGATTTACCTGCTGTTTGGCAGCGGTATTTATCTCACTTTCCGTCTTGGGTTCATTCAGTTTCGTCGTTTTGGCCACCTCTTCTCTCCGTCCCTTTTTAAACGCAACGCCGATCCCCGCGGAACATCCCCCTGGCGCGTACTTTGTCTGAGTATGGCTTCACGAATGGGTACCGGTAACCTGACAGGCGTGACCATTGCGATTGCGCTCGGCGGGCCGGGAGCCATTTTCTGGATGTGGATTATTACGCTCTTCAGCATGGCGACTGCGCTGATAGAAAACACGCTGGCGCAGATTTACAAAGGCACCAGTGCGCGTAATAAATTTCGTGGTGGACCGGCAGACTATATGGAGAAAGGGCTGGGAATGCGCTGGATGGGGATCCTGTTTTCCTTCCTGATGGTCATTTCCTGCGGCTTTATTTTCAGTGCGTTACAGGCCAATTCGATTGCTCAGGCATCATTCCATCTCCTGCATGTTCCGGCGCTGACAACCGCCTGTATTTTAGCGGCACTGGTTGCCCTGCTGATTTTCGGCGGGATCCGCGCCGTTACCTGGCTGTCCAAATGGATGATCCCGCTGATGGCCATTGCGTGGCTGCTTCTGGCCGTTTGGGTCATTGGTCATCATGTCGAAAAGCTTCCTCAGGTATTCGCACTGATATTCAAAAGCGCCTTCGGCCTGCAGGAAGCGGCATCCGGCGCGCTGGCTTATGGCGTGACTCAGGCGATAACGCAGGGGATGCAACGCGGGGCTTTTGCCAGTGAAGCCGGTGTCGGTTCATCGCCAAATGTCGCGGCGATGGCAGCAGTCAGCCATCCGGCTGCTTCGGGTTTTAACCAAATGCTGGCGGTGTTTATTGATACGGTGGTAATTTGCACCGCTACAGCGTTGATTATTTTAACGTCCGGCGCGTTGGATATTCCCGGAGCGCCCACAGGAGTTCGCCTGCTCCGCCTGGCCATCGACCCGGCATTGCCAGAATGGAGCTCGGTTATTCTGGCGATGCTGGTGTGCGCCTTTGCGTTCACTTCAATCGCCGGCAACTATGTCTATGCTGAAAACAATCTCAGTTTTGTTCACAGCGCTTCCCCGGTTAAGTTGCTGATTTTCCGGTTGCTGGTCATTGTGATGGTTTTCGGCGGCTGCCTGATGGAACTCCAGATGCTTTGGAAGCTGGCTGATATCTTCATGGCGCTGATGGCCATACTTAATCTCACCGCCCTGCTGCTGCTTTCCGGCATCGCGGTAAAAGTGGTGAAGGATTATGAGCGGCAGCGGCGGATGGGCAAAACTCCCGTCTTTAACCCTGACCATTTCCCTGAATTACGCGGTCAGCTTGAGCCGGGTGTGTGGGATAAAACGTCATCTCCGCGCTGATTTTCACCGCTTTTACCTATTGCTGTCATGCCCCCATCGCAGTGACTTTTTTGCTACAGTATGGCAACGAAAAATTCTGAATTTGAACCGTCACTGACCAACGGACAAGACTATGCTGACCATTATTTCACCTGCCAAAACGCTCGATTACGAAAGCCCGCTTGCGACAACGCGCTATACCCAACCAGAGTTGCTGGATAAATCCAGTGAACTGATCAACGTGGCGCGTAAAATGTCCCCGGCGCAGATCTCTTCACTGATGGGGATCAGCGATAAACTGGCCCATCTGAACGCTGAACGCTTCAATGACTGGCAGCCGGATTTCACCCCGAAAAATGCCCGACAGGCGCTTCTGGCCTTTAAAGGTGACGTGTATACCGGTCTGCAGGCGGAAGATTTTAGCGAGAAAGATTTCGATTTTGCCCAAAAACATCTGCGCATGTTGTCCGGTTTATACGGTCTGTTGCGTCCGCTGGATTTAATGATGCCTTACCGTCTGGAAATGGGTATCCGTCTGGAAAACCCGCAGGGTGCGAATCTGTATGCGTTCTGGGGCGATTTACTGACTGAAAAACTGAATCTGTTACTCAGCGAACAGAAAAGCAAAGTGCTGGTGAATCTGGCGTCTGATGAATACTTCAAAGCGGTGAAACCTAAACTGCTGGATGGGGAAATCATCAAACCTGTCTTCCTTGATGAGAAGAACGGTAAGTACAAAGTCATCAGCTTCTACGCCAAAAAAGCGCGTGGCCTGATGAGCCGGTTCATTATCAAAGAGCGTCTGGATAAGCCGAAACAACTTCAGGATTTCAATCTGGAAGGTTACGAATTTGATGAATCACGCTCACAGGGCAACGAGCTGGTATTTACCCGCCCGGAACGCTGATTTACCTGAGCAGTATGCGTAAAAAAGCCCTCGCGAAGAGGGCTTTTGCATTTCTGAAGCACGGTTTTTATTCAGGCAGCGCCATCAGGAATGCGCGCATTTCACTGAAATCAGCCGGAAGGTTATGCGACAGCAACGGCAGATCTGCGCGATCCGCCAGTTCTTTCGGCAAACCGATGTCCTGATCCAAAATCGCTTCCACGCTTTCTTTGAATTTCGCCGGATGCGCAGTACCGATGAACAGACCAAATTCGCCCGGTTGCAGCTGATCACGCAGTACACGGTAAGCAATGGCCGCGTGAGGTTCAGAGATATAACCGATATTCGCCAGCTCGCGCATCGCATCTTCGGTGGTGTCATCGCTGACTGCGCCAAAGCCCAGATCTTTCAGCTGCCAGGTTTTACGACGATAGAGCTCTTCCACACGTGGCCAGTTATTTGGCTGGCTGACATCCATGGCGTTCGACAATGTCGCTACGGTTTTCTTCGGATCCCATTCGCCGTCAGACAGGAAACGCGGCACGGTATCATTGGCGTTGGTCGCTGCGATAAAGCGTTTCACCGGCAGGCCGAGAGATTTCGCCAGTAAACCGGCCGTCAGATCCCCGAAGTTACCGCTTGGCACTGAAACGACCAGCTGATTGCGCGCTTCCTGCGGCAACTGAGCCACCGCTTCAAAGTAGTAGCAAATCTGCGCCAGCAGGCGGCTGATATTGATGGAGTTGGCCGAGTTCAGCTTCAGCGCATGTTTCAGTTCTTCATCATCAAACGCCTGTTTCACCAGCGCCTGACAGGCGTCAAAATCACCGTCGATGGCGACAGTATGGATGTTGCCACCAAGGGTACAGAACAGTTTTTCCTGTAACGGGCTGATTTTGCCACGCGGATACAAGATAACAACGCGAACGTTCTTCAGACCGTGGAAAGCGTGCGCCACGGCTGCGCCGGTATCGCCCGACGTTGCGGTCAGAATGGTCACCGGCTGGTCACCTGAAACCTGCGTCAGGATCTGCGCCATGAAGCGGCCACCGAAATCTTTAAAGGCCAGGGTCGGACCGTGGAACAGTTCCAGACAGGCAATGTCTTCTTCCACTTTCGCTACCGGTGCCGGGAAAGCAAAGGCGTTTTTCACACGCTGATGTAATTCCTCTTCAGGAATTTCATCGCCGATGAAGGCAGAAAGAATGCGGCTGCTGCGGGTGACGAAATCCAGTTCCAGCAAGCGGTCGATTTCAGTCAGTTCAAATTCAGGCAGATCCAGCGGGAAGAATAAACCCTGCTGTTTTCCAAGACCTTGTTTGACGGCCTGAGCAAAGCTGACCTGCTCGTTGTGATCCTTCAGGTTGTACAGTTTCATTAGTTATCCCAATAAATTATCGAGTTATCCCAATACCCGCGCGCCCGCGGTATCAAGACGACAAATATGAACAAAGCCTTCGTCATTTTGCAGATAGTGCGTCTGCAACCAGTCAGCCATACGTTTCGCTGTTGCGCTGTCATTACAAACCGCAAACAGCGTCGGACCGGAACCCGAAATCCCGCAAGCCAGCGCCCCGATTTCTTCTGCGGCGCTGCGTGCTTCTGCAAAGCCCGGCAGCAGACGGGTGCGATAAGGTTCAGCAATCACATCTTTCATCAGTTTCGCAGCCAGCGCAGGTTGCTGCGTGTGACAGGCATGAATAAAGCCCGCCAGATAACGACCATGGCTGATGCAATCCTGACGGCGATACTGCGCGGGTAAAATAGCACGCGCTTCTGCCGTCGACACTTTGATGCCCGGATACGCCATCACCCACAACCAGTCGTCAAAGCTTGGCACGTTCTGGCTGATAATATCGAGTTCTTCCAGCATCAGCTGAATGCCGCCCAGATAGCACGGTGCGACATTATCGAAATGCACGCTGCCGGAAATACGCCCTTCCAGCTCGCCCATCAGCAACAGCATCTGGTTTTCACTGAGCGGCTTACCGCAAAATTCATTCATCGCCATCAGACCGGCGACCACCGAACAGGCGCTGGAACCCAGGCCGGAACCGATCGGCATGTTTTTTTCCAGCGTCATCGCCACCGGCACTTCTTTGCCGATTTCCTGACAGAAACGCTGCCAGCACTGATAAACGATGTTGTCCTCCATGCGGTCAGGCAGTTTAGACACAAACTTGCCTTCGTTTTTCAGACTGAACTCTGTGGCCGCTTCGACAGAAACGCAGTCGCCCAGCAGCGTGCCATCGACCGGAGACACGGCCGCGCCCAGCACGTCGAAGCCTACGCTGACGTTCCCGATTGAAGCCGGGGCATACACCTTAACCATATTAAACTCCTAACTTCCATGACAGCGTTCTCAAAAGATCGGCAAATACACCTGCCGCCGTCACATCATTCCCGGCGCCGTAGCCACGCAGAACCAACGGCAACGGTTGATAATAGCGGCTGTAAAACGCCAGCGCATTCTCACCATTTTTTACTTTATAAAGCGGGTCATTACCATCGACGGCATCGATTTTTACCTTGCACTGGCCGTCTTCGATAGCCCCGACATAGCGCAATACTTTGCCTGCAGCGGTAGCATCGGCCACGCGTTGGGCGAACTCTGCATCCAGTTCCGGCAAGCGTGCGACAAAATCACTCACGCTTCCTTCGCTGTTAAAGGACGCCGGTAAAACAGATTCCACATCGATATCCGACAGTTCGAGTTTGTAACCGGCTTCACGCGCCAGGATCAGCAACTTACGCGCCACGTCCATACCGGACAAATCATCACGAGGATCCGGTTCGGTATAGCCCATTTCCTTCGCCTGCAAGGTCGCGGCGGACAGCGACATGCCTTCGTCCAGCTTACCAAAGATGAAAGACAGAGAACCGGACAGAATACCGGAGAAACGGAGCAGTTCATCACCGGCATTCAACAGGTTTTGCAGGTTTTCGATAACCGGTAAACCCGCGCCGACATTGGTGTCGTAAAGGAACTTACGGCGTGAGCCATCCGCCGCTTTGCGCAGCTGATGGTAGTAATTCATTGAAGACGTGTTGGCCTTTTTGTTTGGCGTGACCACGTGGAAACCGTCGGCGAGGAAATCAGCATACTGATCGGCCACTTCCTGGCTTGAGGTACAGTCGACGATCACCGGATTCAGCAGGTGATATTCTTTCACCAGACGGATCAGACGCCCCAGATTTAGCGGTTCTTTCGCAGCAGCGAGTTCATCACGCCAGGTTTCCAGTGCAATACCGTGAACGTTGGTCAGTAACGCGCGGGAGTTAGCGATGCCACAGACGCGCAGATCGATGTGTTTGGTTTTCAGCCACGTCTGCTGACGGCGGATCTGTTCGATCAATGCCCCGCCCACACCGCCGACGCCGATCAGGAATACTTCGATCACCTGATCGGTATTGAACAGCATCTGATGGCTGACGCGCACGCCGGTGGTCGCATCGTCATTATTGACGACCACGGAGATAGAACGTTCGGAAGAGCCCTGAGCGATCGCCACAATATTGATATTGGCGCGCGCCAGAGCCGAGAAGAATTTCGCTGAGATGCCGCGCAGCGTGCGCATGCCGTCGCCGACCACGGAAATCACCGCCAGCTTTTCCATGACGTCCAGCGGCTCGAGCAGGCCGTCTTTAAGCTCAAGATAGAACTCGTCTTCCAGCGCTTTACGGGCGCGTTGCAGCTCGCTTTGCGGCACACAGAAACTGATGCTGTATTCGGAAGAAGACTGCGTGATCAGCACCACGGAAATGCCGGAACGGGACATCACGGCAAACACACGCGCCGCCATGCCGATCATCCCTTTCATTCCCGGACCGGAAACGTTGATCATCGCCATGTTATTCAGATTAGTGATGCCTTTTACCGGCGTGCTGTCATCAAGACTTTCGCTGCCAATCAGGGTACCCGGCGCCTGCGGGTTAGTGGTGTTTTTAATCAGGCAAGGGATCTGGAACTGAGCAATCGGCAGGATGGTACGCGGGTGAAGGACTTTCGCGCCAAAATACGAAAGCTCCATCGCTTCCTGGTACGACATCGATTTCAGCAAGCGGGCATCGGGTACAGTGCGCGGGTCACAGGTATAAACGCCATCGACATCAGTCCAGATTTCGCAACAGTCAGCGCGTAAACAGGCGGCCAGTACGGCGGCTGAATAGTCGGAGCCGTTACGACCCAGCACCACCAGTTCGCCCTTTTCATTACCGGCAGTGAAACCGGCCATCAGCACAATGTGATCGGCAGGGATGGCACTGGCGGCAATACGGCGGGTGGATTCGTTGATATCCACGGTGGATTCAAGGTAATGCCCCTGTGCAAGCAACTTTTCAACCGGATTGATGACGGTGACGCCGAAACCTTTCGCCAGAAATACCGCTTCCATGATGGCAATGGAAAGTTTTTCACCACGACAGATAATGGACGCGTTCACACTGTCCGGACATTGGCCCAGCAGGGTAATGCCATGCATCAGCTGTTTGAGCTGAGCGAATTCGTGATCGACAAACGCTTTCACCTTTGGCAAATCAAAGCCCGGCTGCGCCGCCGCCAGACCGGTAATCAGCTGACCAAAAATGTTTTCAGCATCGCTCATGATAGTTTGAATGTCCTGTCCTGCGACAGTTCGCTCAATCATGGCAACCAGATAGTTGGTAATTTTGGCAGGCGCGGATAAAACCGTTGCGACCTGTCCCTGACGCGCATTGCTTTCCATAATGTCCGCAACCCGCAAGAAGCGTTCTGCGTTTGCTACCGAGGTCCCGCCAAATTTCAACACTCGCATTTCTGGTACTCTCCTGAAGCTCTCGTTTAAATGTAAAAAAAAAGCCCGCACTGGTTAGGTGCGGGCTTTTTTTCTTTTTCCTGTACGCGTCAGCCCGCCCCGTTACCTGTGGTATCGGTGGTGGTAATAATTGTTGTATTCAGGCTGATGATTCGCATTTTTATTTTCTGTCTGTCTTAGGGTTTGTACTCTGTCTGCCTCTATTAGCTAAAGCATAAGGCACGACAAGTCAATTTTTTTCTGTTTTTCACCGCTTAGTCACGGACAAAATCAACTGTATAATTGTCTGCCTTTAAAACCCTTTCCAGTGTGATCGCCAGCTGTGTTCCCATCACACCGGATATCGAACTGTTCAGGCAGAAAATCCCCTCACATCATGAGGTCAGCTTTTTTTCGATGTCATGCAGCAAAGTATGCAGCATTGCGGCGTCACGCTGCTGCAAAAGACCCAGGCGCTGATGCAGCCAGTCGGACAATTTCTGGTCATCTTCTGCCCCGACATTTTCAAGCAAACGCCCGACTCTGGCACGCAACGCTGACAGCTGTCCTGCTTCGGCAATTTCAGGTTTTACCGAGGTCACCTGATTCAGCGAAGAGAGCTGATAACAGAACACCATCACCGCCTGCCCCAGATTGAGTGACGGATAATCGGCCACCATCGGTACGCCGGTCAGCACATCCGCCAGTTCCAGCTCTTCATTCGTCAGGCCGGAATCTTCACGACCAAAGACCAGCGCGGCATGATTGATCCACTGGCTCTTTTCTTCGAGCTGCACCTGCAATTCCTGCGGTGTGCAGTAATAGTGAAATTTAGCCCGGCTGCGGGCAGTTGTAGCTACGGTAAAATCGATATCAGCCAGGGCTTGCGCAAGCGTATTGAAATGGAGAGCATTTTGCAGGATCTCCTGCGAACCATGCGCAACCCAGCCAGCTTCCGGCCTGAGATGCGCCCCGCTGTCGACAATACGTAACGATGCGAAACCCATGGTTTTCATTGCACGAGCTGCCGCACCGACATTTTCCGGGCGAGCCGGCGAAACTAAAATAATATGAAGTTGCATATCGGGCCTTTGCAAAAGGGAAAGAAATTGCCGTCAGTATTTAAGCGATGAAATTTTACCCTGTTCCAAATCTATTCATGGCTTATATTCTTCACAAGAACTTAACAGTCGGCTGAATATATTCCTTTATTTTATCGGAAAACCTTACCTTGCAGGTAAAAAAGGTGCTGGCCCGATTAAGCAAACATGAATGAAAAATTTATCATTAATTTTCATATGGATATATAATAAGGAATCATCACCATTTTGCATTTATCTCCCGATTCTTAATCATTTGCTGAATCGTGTACAATAAATGCTGAAATGTGACTCAAGCGTGCATTCTTGTAAGTGTTTTTCACTGTTCTGTTACCGTGCTACAATTGAACTTGATATATGTCAACAAACCGTAATTTTGTTGAGTGGTAATTTCGGCACTCGCTGTTATATTGCTGTTAATAGGGTTAGGATATGCGCCGCTTTAGGACCCCGTGGAACTGCAGAAAGTGGAATCCCTGACCGAGCTTGCGATGTTGTTGTCGTTGATGGAAATTGCATCGAGAACGCGTTTACGTACTTTAGTCATGTAACGAGTGAGATGCCCAATAAAGCATCAAAATTCTCTGGGATAACAAGGACTTCTGTACTCCTATTTTCTATTTGTTGGCAATCTTAGGTAGCAATCATGCAGACCCCTCACATTCTGATCGTCGAAGACGAGTTAGTGACACGTAATACGTTAAAGAGCATTTTTGAAGCAGAAGGCTACATGGTACATGAAGCTAATGATGGCGCAGAAATGCACCATATTCTGTCCGAAAATGACATCAATCTGGTTATCATGGACATCAACCTGCCAGGCAAAAACGGCCTGCTGCTGGCACGCGAATTACGCGAACAAGCCAGCGTTGCTTTGATGTTCCTGACTGGCCGCGATAACGAAGTTGATAAAATTCTGGGTCTGGAAATCGGCGCTGATGATTACATCACTAAGCCTTTCAACCCACGCGAACTGACTATCCGCGCACGCAACCTGCTGTCCCGCACCATGAATCTGGGCACCACCGGCGAAGAACGCCGTCTGGTTGAAAGCTACAAATTCAATGGCTGGGAACTCGATATCAACAGCCGTTCGCTGGTGAGCCCGCAAGGTGAGCAGTACAAGTTACCGCGCAGCGAATTCCGCGCCATGCTGCACTTCTGCGAAAACCCGGGCAAGATCCAAACCCGTGGCGATTTGCTGAAGAAAATGACCGGCCGTGAGCTGAAGCCTCATGACCGTACCGTTGACGTCACTATCCGTCGCATCCGTAAACATTTCGAAGCGACGCCTGACACCCCGGAAATCATCGCCACCATTCATGGTGAAGGCTATCGTTTCTGCGGTGATCTGGAAGACTGATACAAAAGGTTGCCAACCGCACTGTATCCGGTGAGACGGTATCCTGTGAAAAAAACGTCAAAGGCCAGCGAAAGCTGGCCTTTTGTTTTTTGCGCATTGCTGAGAACTCACGGAGCGGTATGCGCCCACGGAATAATCGGTACCGCGCTTAGTGCGTTTTTCGGTGAACCATCCACCACTTTATCGGAGTAGCTCAGATAAATAAGTGCGTTGCGATTAGCGTCATAAAAACGGACCACCTGCAGCTTTTTAAACACCAGCGATGTGCGTTTCTGAAAAACAACCGTCCCTTTGTCTTTGCCTTGCTTAATCTTGTCGCTTAACTCAATCGGGCCCACCTGCTGACAGGAAATCGCGGCATCAGCGGTATCTTCTGCCAGCCCTAAACCGCCCTTGATGCCACCGGTTTTCGCACGACTGATATAACAAGTTACATTTTTAATATCAGGATCATCAAAGGCCTCGACAACAATCTTATGGTCGGGGCCGAAGAGTTTGAAGACGGTATCGACCGAACCCACCTGCTCTGCATGCACCGCTGCAGAACAAAAAGCAAACATCGAAAAAACAAAAATCCAACATCTATTCATTAAGTTACTCCACGTCATCACCATGACGTTGTTTTCCAAAGAAACCCTACGGAGAGAGCGTGTATTCACACTTTCGGAATGAAATACTCTGTAACACAGGCAAATAGCACAGATAGCCAAAAAATTCTTAGGAAGTCTTATCGGTAAAAAGTTGCTATTATGCCGCCCATCATTCTGTGCATTTATCTTAGTTCAACGAGGACGATCTATGGATCAAGCAGGAATCATTCGTGACCTTCTTAGCTGGTTAGAAACCCATTTAGACCAGCCCTTGTCACTCGACAATGTCGCAGCCAAGGCCGGCTATTCCAAGTGGCACCTGCAGCGCATGTTTAAAGATGTCACTAATAATGCCATTGGCGCTTATATTCGTGCCCGCCGTTTGTCGAAAGCGGCCGTGGCCTTGCGTCTCACCAGTCGCCCGATTTTAGATATCGCCCTTCAGTATCGTTTTGATTCTCAACAAACATTTACCCGGGCATTCAAAAAACAATTTGCACAAACACCGGCACTGTATCGTCGTGCTGAAGACTGGCATTCGTTTGGGATTTGTCCGCCAATCCGTCTGGGCGCTTTTATTCTGCCGCAGCCTGAATATATCTCACTGCCGGAACAGCATCTGGTCGGGATGACGCAGAGTTACGCCTGTACGCTGGAGCAAATCACCACGTACCGAAACGAGATGCGTCGTCATTTCTGGCGTCAATATATTGGTGAAGCAAAAACGCTGCCACCAATACTTTATGGCCTGCACCATTCGCGTCCAAGCCAGGAAAAAGATGACGAGCAGGAAGTATTGTACACGACCGCGCTGGAAGCTCAGCACCTGCCGGAAAACGTTGAAGGTCAGCCAATTGTGTTGCAGCACGGCGAATATGCCATGTTCCATTACAATGGCACGCCGGAGCATTTGCAGGAGTTTATTCTGACGCTGTACAGCACCTGTCTGCCGACATTGAAACTGACCCGCAGAAAGGGACAGGATATCGAACGCTTTTACACGAATGGCCGTGCCCCAGGCACTACGCCAACCGAACTACAGTGTGATTACCTGATCCCAATCCGCCGCTAACGCCTTCTGGCGTTAGCGTTGCAACTCGTCTAACGCGGGCAGTTCCAGATGTGATACATCGCCCGCTGTTTCCACAATCCAGCCATTCGCAAGCCAGGCACTTTGCTGGTGATCGACACGCGATAAAGAACAGTTACGCAGACGCAGACGACGTTCCGCATAAGCAGGTAGCCCGAGGATGGTACTGATCAGGCAGCCCAGTGCAATACCGTGACTGACCAGCAAAGGCTTACTGCCTTCCGGTAAATCCAGACAGCTGTCGAGTGCAGCACGCATACGCTCAGCCAGTTCCGTCATCGTTTCACCTTCAGGAATACGCCCTTTCGGTGAACCATCGACCATCTGCTTACGCCATACTTCTTCCTGCTCTGTCAGGCCGTCCAGAATACGCTCTTCCAGCACGCCCATATGTAATTCGCGCAAACGCGGCTCATTGATCACTTCACACCCGCAGGCATCAGCGATAATCTGCGCCGTATGGCGGGTACGTCCTAAGTCACTGGTGATGACGTGGGTGATCCCTTCATTACGCACACGCTCAGCAACCTGACGCGCCTGATAAAGACCTTTGGCCGTCAGCGGGCTGTCTGATTGCCCCTGAATACGGCGTGCGGCGTTCCATTCTGTTTCGCCGTGACGGACGAGATATACCTGTAACATGAGTGTTTTCCGTTATACTGCGTGAAATTTGCTAAAGGATGCTAAAACTCTATGTACCATGTTGTCGCTGCAACCACTAACCCGGCAAAGATCAAAGCTATCGCTATGGCTTTTGAAGACATTTTCGGCGCTGAGGCATTCCTCATTGAAGGCGTTGACGTCGACAGTGGTGTTCCCAGTCAACCTATCGGCAGTAATGAAACCCGTACCGGTGCGCGCCATCGCGTTATCGGCGCCCGCCAGGTTCGCCCCGAGGCAGACTTCTGGGTCGGCGTGGAAGCGGGTATCGAAGACAATATGACCTTCGCCTGGATGGTGATTGAGAATATGCACCAGCGTGGTGAATCCCGTTCAGCGAGCCTGATGTTACCTGAAATTATTTTACAAGGAATTAACCAGGGCAGCGAACTGGGAGATGAGATGGAAAAACTGACGGGTATCACAGAAGTAAAACGTAAAGGCGGCGCGATCGGAGTCTTTACAGCAGGAAAATTGACCCGCACCAGCGTTTATCATCAGGCGCTGGTACTGGCTTTAGCGCCTTTTCATAATTCGGTGTATCAGGTCAGAACCCAAACGCACTAAAATATCAGACGATAACGGACGCTTCAGTCGTCCGTTTTGTCTGTCAGCAGGTGCTCACTCAGCCATACCTTAAGCTCCGCCGGTGCCGTTTTCAGGCCATTCGAACCACGTGTTATCGTGGCGATACCCGCTCCCAGCTGGCTTTTCAGCTCACGCTGACTCAACTCTCCGCGCATCAGTTCCTGAATAATCCGCACCCGCGTACCCAGCGCCGCACGTTCGTCGGGCGTAAGCAGCAGTTGCAGCAAATCCTGATGCAGATTTTCAGCAAAAGAATGCTGCAGCAATGCCAGGAAGCATTGCCAGTCCTCATTGCCTTGTTGGGAAAGAGCAGGGTCATTGATTGGTCGTTGGGTCATGATGGCTGCCATACTATTAAACTAGTACAGCAGCTTACCATAAACGACGAAGGATCAGTAACGCCTCTGCCATTCGGCATCCGTCAAAATCTTGGCGGGTTGATGTAAAAAATAGCGATAAAACGCGTCATATGCCAACACATTTTTAACATATCGACGAGTTTCAGAGAAAGGGATACTCTCGATAAACGCCACTGAATCCACCCTGCCCGCGCTGTTACCTAACCAGTTATTTACGCGTGAAGGCCCGGCGTTATATGCCGCACTGGACAAAATACGGTTGCGCCCAAACATCTGATAGACATATTCCAAATAACTGGTGCCGATCGTTATGTTCATCTGCGGATCCAGTAATTGCCCCGGATTGCTGTAGCCCTGCAACCCAAACATGTCGACGGTATGTTGCGCAGTCGCAGGCATCACCTGCATCAGACCGGCAGCGCCAACCGGCGAACGGGCTTTCGGATTCCACGCACTTTCCTGACGGGCAATCGCCATCGCGTAGCTTTGCGTGATGCCTTTATCGTTGGTCGCACGACGGAATTCATCCGGCCACGCCAGCGGGAAACGCTCTTCGAGATAATCCCACAGCTTGCCGGTAATGGTGGCCTGCACACTGAGATCCGGCCATTTTTGCTCGAACGCATAACGCGCCAGCGCCGACTGCTGCGATTCCGTACGGCTGCTGACCAGATAACTCCATTCGGTACGCGCCAGATTGTCCATCTGCCAGTACATCAGCTCACGTACACGCGCCACTTCCGGCAATTTCGCAATACTTGAATCTGGCTTAGCCGCGACAGAAATCTGCATCGGATAAGTCACGTTCAGCTTTTGCGCCGCCGCCATCGGATAGAATCCGCGGCCTTTCATTAACGTACGCAGCATCGCTTCGCCTTGCGAGCGCTGACCGTTATCAATCATCACGGACGCACGCCAGTATTGCCATTCATCTTCCTGCAGGGCATCCGACGGCAAGCGTTGCAGCCACTGGTTCAGCCCCTGACGATCTCCGGCGGCCAGCGCCATACGAATGCGGCGCTCAACAAGCGTGGTGGAATGGCTGCGCAAAATGACGTTATCGCGCCATGCCGCCTGTTCCGGTGTGGCGTCGCTGCCCATATAACGCCAGGCAACGGCTTCTTCCAGTTCGAGCCGGTCGCTGTCACTCATCTTCTGCAAGCGCACGAGCACCGGGATCATCGAACGGGCATTCTCAGCATCATCACGGACAATGCGCGCGAACGTAATGCTGGTCGCGTTACGGGTAAAATCAGTCGGACCGACATTGCGCGCAAAGCTTTCGAGGGTATTCGGATTATTTTGCAGATCGACAAGCGCATCGCGCATGGTCTGATAATCAGGTGGCAACTGCTTTGCCAGATAACTGACCAGACTGGTGTTACCCGCTTTCATCGCCAGGCCAATTCGTTGCAGCGTCGTCAGCGCGGTCTGATTGCCTGCGCCCTGCCAGACCGAGAACAATTTATCGCAGGTATTGGGCAGTGATGTGCCGGTCAGCCAGATGTCTTTCGCACCATCAAACGCTGTTTTCTGATCGCCGGTCGCCCATTTGGCGTAATAGTAGTTACAGCGCGCCGCCACCGGTTTCGGCGGTTGCGGGCTGAATGAAAGCAAACTGTTCCAGTCCTGACGGCGCGCCAGTTCATTGACAAAGCGGGCTGGCAAAGAACGCGCAGGCGGCAATGTCGGGTTCGCTTTCACAAATGCGTTCACCTGCGCCGGTGTCGCGTCCCCCAGTTCCTGCGTTAGCTGCCGGTATTCCAGATAAGGATAAAGAGGATAGTCTTCCAGCGTCGGCATCAGCTGGCTGACAACGTCCATCTGATTGTTATCCCACGCCTGTTTAATCTGCATATAATGCTGACGCTGTGCGTCCAGCGAGTCCGCTTTCGCCACGCCCGATGCTGTTACCAGCAACACGCTCAGTGCCAGAGAGTGCCATTTGTCCACCTTGACCATACTTACCTTTATCCTCGCGGGTTGTGCCGAAACTGTTCTGCATTGTGTAGACAGCTACTACGCTAATCGATTCATTTTTAAAATTGAAGCGATGAGGAGACAGCATCACAAACTTTACACAGTGTGGTGCAAGCGTCCGGCACTTACCAGACGGAGGCAGATCTATTTTCTGTCACAGAATATCGCGGCAGGAATAATTTGAGCGGACATTATACCCGCAGATAATTAAGGGATATTCATCTGTTAATTACAAATACATAGCAGCCTTACAATTCGAAATTAAATAGCCACGCTGACAAAACTCAGCTTTATTTACATCAATTTACCCAGATAACCACTTCCTAAACAAACGTTAAATAAAATGGGAATAATACGCAAATTCCTAATTCACATAAGATAATGTTTTTTAATGATTTTTATTATTTAATTCTCTGCAAAAAGTATTTATTGGCTCAGATCAAACTTATTTACTCCGAATTAATTATGATTACTCCCTATTGTAAAATTGATTAATTGATATTCGCTATTTCGCCGTCAGGATTGAAATATTAATAACAGCCCAGTTCTTCGCTTATGGAAAAGTATATGACTCATTCAACTTCATCGGTAAAAACGAATGCCAGCCCTTCTTCCTCTGCCGCAGCAGAAAACAAAAACTGGTATCAGATTAGTAGTAACGAGGCTATGCAGCGCCTGGAAACCGGCGAAAATGGCCTGACGCGGCAGGAAGCCAGCGAGCGCCTGAATAAATATGGCCCGAACGCATTACCGGAAAAACAATCCAAAAGTGCCCTGATGCGTTTTCTGGCGCACTTCAATGATGTCCTGATTTACATCCTGCTCGCCGCCGCCGTTGTGACCGGTGCGATGGGACACTGGGTCGATACCTTCGTCATCCTGGGCGTAGCGGTGATCAATGCGCTGATTGGTTTTCTTCAGGAGAACAGCGCCGAAAAATCACTGAAAAGTATTCAAAACATGCTGTCCAGTCAGGCCGTAGTGATGCGTGACGGACAAGTTCAAACCATTAATGCCGACCAGCTGGTGCCCGGCGATATCGTGCAACTGCGTCCCGGTGACAAAATCCCGGCAGACATCCGTATCGTCAGCGCGCATAACCTGCAGGTCGAAGAAGCGATCCTTACCGGCGAATCCACCGTCGTCATCAAAAACGCTCAGGTCATCGACGATGAAGTCATGATCGGCGATCGCCACAACTTGCTGTTCTCCGGCACCATGATCAGCGGCGGCACCGCCACCGGTGTGGTTTATGCCACCGGTCAGGACACGGAGCTGGGCCATATCAGCCAGATGATGTCAGCGATTAAAGCGCAGCGTACCCCGCTGTTGCAGCAAATCGACAAACTGGGCAAAGGCATCTTCGCGTTGATCCTGCTGATGATGGCGTTCCTGTTTGTGTTCGCTTTCATCCTGCGTGATATGCCGCTGGGCGAACTGCTGCTGTCGCTGATCAGTCTGGCTGTCGCGTCGGTTCCGGAAGGTTTACCGGCAATTATCTCGATTATCCTGTCGCTGGGCGTGCAGTCGATGGCGCGTAATCATGCCATTATCCGCAAACTGCCGACCGTCGAAACGCTGGGCTCAATGACCGTCATTTGCTCGGATAAAACCGGCACGCTGACCATGAATGAAATGACCGTGAAAGCGGTGATTCTGGCAGACCGTGCTTACGATGTGGAAGGGGAAAGCTACCAGCCAAAAGGCCGCATCGTGGATGCACAAACGCAGCGCCAGGTGGATGTCATCAGTATGCCGGTGCTCAACACCTTCATCACTGCCGTGGATATCTGTAACGACAGCCAGCTGATTCAGGACGACAGAGGCCACTGGGGAATTACCGGCGGGCCGACGTCCGGCGCACTGAAAGTGCTGGCAGCGAAAGCCAGTCTGCATACCGGTCAGGTTGAGTCTCTGGATAAAATCCCGTTTGATTCCAAACATAAATACATGGCGACCTTGCAGCGCATCGGCGGCAAAAACCAGTTGTTTGTGACCGGCGCACCGGATGTTCTGTTCTCCTTAGCGAAACTTGAGCTGACTGAAAACGGCGTCCAGCCTTTCCGCCGCGAGTACTGGGAAGAAGAGATGGCGCGCTATGCCCGTCAGGGTCTGCGCATGGTAGCTGCGGCAGTCAAAGATGAGCCGGAAATTGCAGGCGACCTGAACCATGACCACCTGCAGGAAGGACTGGTGTTCACCGGGATTGCCGCCATGATGGATCCGCCACGCCCTGAAGCCATTGATGCGATTGCACAGTGTCAGCAGGCCGGGATCCGCGTGAAGATGATCACCGGTGACCATCAGGAAACCGCGATGGCTATCGGCAAAATGTTAGGCATCGGCAACAGCGGCGACTCCATCACCGGTTACCAGCTTGAGCATATGGATGACGCTGAACTGGCCGTCGCTGCCAGCCAGTACGATATTTTCGCCCGTACCAGCCCTGAGCATAAATTGCGTCTGGTCAAAGCCTTGCAGGAAAACGGTGAAGTAGTCGGGATGACCGGCGATGGCGTGAATGACGCGCCAGCGCTGAAACAGGCCGACGTCGGTATCGCAATGGGTATCAAAGGCACTGAAGTCACCAAAGAAGCCGCAGACATGGTTCTGACCGATGACAACTTCGCGACCATCGCCAGTGCGGTAAAAGAAGGACGTCGCGTTTACGACAACCTGAAGAAAACGATTCTGTTTATTCTGCCGACTAACCTCGCGCAGGGGCTGCTGATTATCCTGGCAATTCTGGCCGGTGCGGTGATCCCGCTGACGCCGGTGCAGATCTTATGGATGAACATGGCGACCTCCACCACGCTGTCGTTCGGTCTGGCCTTCGAGCCGGGTGAGAAAGGCATGATGCGTCGCCGTCCTCGCGCACCAGGTCAGCACGTACTGGATCTGCATGCCGTCTGGCGTATCGCTTTCGTCGGTATTCTGATTGCCTGCAGCGCCTTCGTTCTTGAAGCCTGGATGCAGCCGCGTGGCTACAGCAGCGATTTGATCCGTACCGTGCTGTTACAGACGCTGGTTACCGCGCAGTGGGTGTATATGTTTAACTGCCGCGTGATGGACCGCTTCCCGCTGACCCGCGAAGTGTTCGTCAACAAAGGATTGTGGATTGTTTCCGGCGTATTACTGGTGCTGCAGCTGGCGCTGATTTATCTGCCAGTCATGAACCAGTTGTTTGGCACCGTACCGATGCCGCTGAAATTCTGGGGCATCACGCTGGTGGTCGGTGCGATGATCTTCGTGATTGTCGAAGTCGAGAAATGGCTGGTTAACCGCTTCATCCGCAAGAAAGTCTGACGATTTATCCTTATGCCGGGTTACCTTCCGTAGCCCGGCGTTTTACGATAAAAAACGTCACAATTCTGAAACTTTCATCTTTCCCGCTCTCAATTCGTCTCAAAGATCTCACAAAACGTTCCAAAACCCATTCTGCTGATTTACATCAATCTCTTCCCGCTTTATTACTCTCGCCAGGGGTATCCCTTTACACAGCAATGTTAGTTTCGCCGGCGACCGGCAACTTTCACGGGAATGCCCTATCGCTGTACGGTCACTTTTATAAAAACGAGCTTCTCTGCACTGCAGTCATACAGAGGCCAAAAAACAGGTAAACCCAATGTCATCGCTCATTGTAGATAAGTGTTTTTACACACAGCTGGCATTGCATTCGCTCTTGCAACTTAACGGACAACACCAGAAAGATATTCTTTCGCTCAAGGACATCAACGAACTGCAAGCCACATGCAATTCCCTGACGCCTGAAATCATCTTTGTGAATGAAGATTGTTTTACGTCTGATGCACCTTCCGGTCACGCCCTCAGGGCAGTGATCGACGCGCATCCCGGCACGCTTTTCTTTGTCTTTATCTCCAGAGAGAATCTCAATTATCAGAACTATGTGCCGATCCGCAAAAACATCATCATTTTGTCGAAATCTATCAGGACGACCACGATTTATCAGCTGATCGCCCACAACCTGCAGCTGTCGCGTGCGGGTGAAACGGAACAATCACTGGATCTTACGCCGGTCAGCCTGAGCCGGACGGAATCGAGCATTCTAAAAATGTGGATGTCAGGACTGAATACGCAAATCATTTCCGAACATCTGAATATCAAACAGAAAACCGTGGCTTCACACAAAGGCAATATCAAACGTAAGGTGAAGACGCAAAATAAACAGGCGATATATCATGTTGTTAAGCTCACCGACATCCTGACTTCCGGCATGTTTGTGGGGCGCGTCCAGCCCTTACGTCCGGCCAGCGAACCGGACGAGTTCACCGTTCCTTTCGGCTGAAAGCCTCCTCTCCTGTCCGCTGCCGGCAACATTCTTGCCTTACTGTGAACCTGATGGTTGGGTACACGACTGAAACACGCTAAACTTCGCAGTCGGAACCCTTATCAGTCATGCCGCAGTCAGGCGGGGCTGCTTACTATGCCGCAGCGCCTGCCCTTCGCAGAAAGCGCGCGGTCCGCAGAAAGAGGCTCAAAACAACGTGGCTCAATACGTATATTCCATGCATCGCCTCGGCAAAGTTGTTCCGCCGAAGCGTCATATTCTTAAGAACATCTCCCTGAGTTTCTTCCCTGGTGCCAAAATCGGTGTTCTGGGTCTGAACGGTTCAGGTAAATCCACCCTGCTGCGCATCATGGCCGGTATCGATACCGACATCGAAGGTGAAGCACGTCCGCAGCCTGATCTGAAAATCGGTTATCTGCCGCAGGAACCTCAGCTGAACATGGAACACACCGTGCGTGAGTCCGTGGAAGAAGCCGTTTCTGAAGTCGTGGGCGCGTTAAAACGTCTTGATGAAGTCTATGCGCTGTACGCAGAACCAGAAGCTGATTTCGACAAACTGGCCGCTGAACAGGGCAGACTGGAAGAGATCATTCAGGCGCATGATGGCCATAACCTGAACAGCCAGCTGGAACGTGCTGCTGATGCACTGCGTCTGCCAGACTGGGATGCAAAAGTCGCCACGCTGTCCGGTGGTGAACGCCGCCGTGTGGCACTGTGCCGCCTGCTGCTGGAAAAACCAGACATGCTGTTGCTCGACGAACCGACCAACCACCTGGATGCAGAATCTGTGGCATGGCTGGAACGCTTCCTGCACGACTTCGAAGGTACCGTTGTGGCGATTACCCATGACCGTTACTTCCTCGATAACGTTGCCGGTTGGATCCTTGAGCTTGACCGCGGTGAAGGTATTCCGTGGGAAGGTAACTACTCCACCTGGCTGGAACAAAAAGATGAACGTCTGGCGCAGGAAGCTTCTTCTGAAGCGGCCCGTCGTAAGTCTATTGAGAAAGAGCTTGAGTGGGTTCGTCAGGGTGCGAAAGGCCGTCAGTCTAAAGGCAAGGCCCGTCTGGCACGCTTTGAAGAGCTGAACAACACCGAATACCAGAAACGTAACGAAACCAACGAACTGTTCATTCCACCAGGTCCACGCCTGGGCGACAAAGTTGTCGAAGTGAAAAACCTGAGCAAGTCTTACGGTGATCGCGTTCTGATCGACGACCTGTCCTTCTCCGTGCCGAAAGGCGCTATCGTTGGCATTATCGGCCCGAACGGTGCCGGTAAATCAACCCTGTTCCGCATGATGTCGGGTCAGGAAGAAGCCAACAGCGGCACTATCGAGCTGGGCGATACCGTGAAACTGGCGTCTGTGGATCAGTTCCGTGATTCCATGGACAACAGCAAAACCGTGTGGGAAGAAGTGTCCGGTGGTCAGGACATCATGCGCATCGGCACCACTGAAATGCCAAGCCGTGCTTACGTCGGCCGCTTCAACTTCAAAGGTGTCGATCAGGGCAAACGCGTAGGCGAGTTGTCCGGTGGTGAGCGTGGCCGTCTGCATCTGGCAAAACTGCTGCAGGTTGGCGGTAACATGTTGCTGCTCGATGAACCGACCAACGACCTCGACATCGAAACCCTGCGCGCACTGGAAAACGCCTTACTGGAGTTCCCGGGCTGCGCAATGGTCATTTCCCATGACCGCTGGTTCCTCGACCGTATCGCGACCCACATCCTCGATTATCAGGATGAAGGTAAAGTCGAATTCTTCGAAGGTAACTTCACCGAATACGAAGAATACAAAAAACGTACTTTAGGTGCCGAAGCGTTAGAGCCGAAGCGCATCAAGTACAAAAAGATGATCAAGTAATCGTCTTTATAAAATTGCTAAGGCCCGGAAACGGGCCTTTTTTCTGGCTGTCATTCCCTGAAATTTATCCCGCCAGCGCCTCGCTGTAGCTCTTCGCAAAACCATACTCTTCCAGCATAAACGCAATGAAACAGGCCAGCGCCGGCGAATTCAGTTTCCGCCCCGGATAGACCAGATACAGATCATTGCCCTCGGCTTCCCATTCTGGCAACACGCGCACCAGCGTGCCATTTGCCACTTCGCCGTGACATAAAAAGGCCGGTAACAGCGTGATGCCTGCGCCCGCCAGCGCGCATTCCCGCGCATACAGCAGATTGTCGGTAGTATGCGCGGAAGGCAGCAGCCAGCGGTGATAGGTTTCGCCATGATGCAACACCCATTCCGACCAGGCCCGGTGCGCAATGCAGTGATGCGATGCAAGCTGTTGCGGCGTTTCAATCGCCGGATGCTGCGCCAGATACGCCGGTGATGCCAGCAGATAGCGCGGGCTGTGCCCCAGTTCACGACCAATCAGCGAGGAATCCTGCGGTTTACCGGTACGCAGCGCGATATCAAAACCTTCCTGTACCAGATCTACCATCGCATCCGACACTGACACTTCCAGCGACACATCGGGATACCGTTTCTGAAATTCAACATTCACCCGCGCCAGCAGCGTTGCTCCCAGACCGGCGGGGCTGGTGATCCGCAAACGTCCGCTCGGGTTATCGCGCAGACGGCGAATCGCCAGTTCAGCCCGTTCGCTGGCCTGCATCATTTCCTGACAGTGGATCAGATAACGTTCACCGGCAAACGTCAGGTTCAGCTGCCGCGTCGTGCGGTTCAGCAACCGCAGGCCGATGGATTTCTCCAGCTGGCTGATACGCTGACTGACGCTGGATTTAGGTAATCCCGCCCGGCTGGCAGCCTGCGTGAAGCTGCCACATTCCGCCACCAGCGCAAAGAGCGCCATATCCTGCAACTGTTTAAACATGATTGTTCACCTCAGCCGAACACTTTGTTAGTTATTGTCCATCTTATCAGGTTGCGTCATGACGACTAGACTGTCTGTATACCTAACGGAGGCAGAAAACATGACCATTAAAGCAATCGCAGTAAATCCAAAAGACCCGGCTCACTTTATCGCTGTTGAATTACCACAGCCTGTCGCGAAAGATTACGACCTGCTGGTGGAAGTGAAAGCGGTGTCAATCAATCCGGTCGATACCAAAGTGCACAAAGGCGTGCAAAAAAGCGGTCTGGATGCACCAAAAGTACTGGGCTGGGATGCCAGCGGTATCGTCAAATCCGTCGGCAGCGCAGTGAAAAATTTCAAAGCGGGTGATGAAGTCTGGTACGCCGGGGATATCACCCGTTCCGGCAGCAATGCAACGGAACAGCTGATCGACTCACGTATTGTGTCCGTCAAACCGAAAAGCCTGGACTGGGCACAGGCCGCTGCCATGCCACTGACCACGCTGACCGCATGGGAAGCACTGTTCGAGCATCTGAAAATTCAGGATGCCTCTGCGGATAAAACCCTGCTCATCATCGGCGGTGCCGGTGGCGTCGGATCACTGGCAATCCCGTTCGCGTCATTGCGCAGCAAAGTGAAAGTGATCGCGACAGCTTCCCGTCCGGAATCGGCACAATGGTGTCTGGATCGCGGTGCGGATCTGACAGTGAATTACAAAGATCTGAAAGGTGAACTGGCGAAGCACGATATCAAACAGGTGGATTTTATTCTGTGTCTGAACGACACCGACGGCCACTGGGAAGCCATTTCTGACCTGATCGCACCGATGGGCCACATCTGTACCATCGTTGAAAACGAACATCCGCTGGACATGAACAAACTGAAACTGAAAAGCGCCGCACTGCACTGGGAACTGATGTATACCCGCAGCATGTTCACCACACCGGATATTGCCGAACAGGGCGAGATCCTCAAACAAGTCGCCGCGCTGGTGGATAAAGGTAAAGTACAAACCACACTAAGCGAAACCCTTCACGGCCTGACCGTGGAAAGCATCGAAGCGGCCCACGCCAAAGTGCTCGACGGCCATATGCAGGGCAAAGTCGTCGTCGCTTTCTAAATACGCTGTCGCCTAAAAAAAAGCCCCGTCACTTTCATGCCGGGGCTTTTTCATTCACATATTTCCGCTATTCGCCGTCGTCCACTTTCTGCCATTTAGCATCGGGGTCAAATGTCGTGATCGCTTTTGCCGCGGCATCAGTATTCTCGCCTAAATCCTGCTGATACACCTCGCCCTGCTGATTGATCATAAAACTGGTGACCCCGGTATGACCATACGCCGCCGGCCAGGCGATCAGCGCAAAACCTTTGTTCATCTTGCCATTTTCGATATAACTCAAGGCACCACCGCTGGCATTCGCCCCCTGCGACGTCAGAATGCGATAGTAATAGCCGTGATAATCAGACCCCGCCTGCGCATCACCGAAGGCTGGCCCCAGCGGGCTTGGCGCTTCCCCCTCTTTCACCGGCCAGTAAAGGCCATCGTGTTGCCCTTCAGTGCTGACAAAGCGCTGCGCATATTGCCCGGTAATCTGCTGATACTCGTGCTGGGCATCCGCATACGCTGACACGGCCTGAATGGCAGAAAGCTCATTGCGACCAATCGTACGGGTTTCAATTTCAGCAGCACCGGCGGCCATATCAAATGACCAGCCCTGCGCCGTATGTTTCATCGGGATCGGCAACTGCCAGTTCTCCGGACCGACATTCAGGTGAGCAATATCACCCTGTTTGGCAATCTTGTGACTGATATTCCAGTCCCGCAGAAAGCGAGCAACCTCATCCGGATCCACACCTTTTGGCGGCAGATAGACCTGCCAGTCATTACCGAGAAGTTGTTCAAGTGACGCATCATCGTGTGCCTCAATGGCTTTTACCAGCGCCTGCGCGGCCAGCTCAGGGCTGGTAAATGTCTGCTGCGCGAAACCCGTTAAGGGCAGTAACAGCAGGCCTGCGGAAATCAAAATATTACGCAATCTCTTCATTACCTTTCCTCGTCAGTCTAGCGACGGTGTAAATGAGCTGGCTCTGCATTCGCAGGGCGTGACCGCTGGAAGTTCTGCATATGTTCGCGGCTATGATTCCCCCGCGATTGCTGCTGTTGCCACGACGGACTACGACTGGAATTGCCACTAAATGCTGTGCTGTGTGATGCATTCAGATTCTGTCGCTGATGCTGATTTAATTGCTGCGACGGCTGGCGGTTCGTATTGTGCTGAGACAACGACTGCTGATGCTGAGGCAACTGATGCCCCGTCACATTACGTGTACCGGCACGGTCTCCGGCATTGGCTACCGGGGCTGAACGCGGCAGGTTTCGCTGCTGTGTATGCGCCTGCGCCTGCGGGGTGTTCTGATGCTGATTCATCACCGACGCTGCCTGCTGACGGCGCTGATCCAGATTCTGGTTCTGCACACCGCCCCCGTTGCGTCCGACGGCATTATTGTTGCTGATACCGCGCGAGTTGTTATCGAAACCACGCGTGTCGTTGTCGAAACCACGATAGTTATTACGCTGCGCCGCGTTATTCAGTGCACGGTTTTGCGTCGCACCATTGAGGTTCGTGCTGCGGTTCGTCAAACCGGCGTTGTAGGCCGGATTATGCTGCCAGCCTGCGGTATTCGATGCGCCCGGATGATTCAGCCCGTTGTTATTGTTGCCGGAGATACGGTTGTAATTATTAACGTTCACATTGACGTATTTATTCTGCGAACCGCCATGATGCCCGTCGTCGTGGTGATCGTCGTGATGGTCATAATCATCATGATGATGATCGTCGTCATCCCAGTCGATGCTGCCAAAAATCGCATACGTCGCGGCGACACCGACACCAAACCCGATCCCCGATGCTATGCCGTTCACGAACTGTTGTCCCGGAGGCGGTGGCAGATATACCGGCGGATAGGCCGGTGTCGGCCAGGCGCCGTAAACCACATTCGGGTTGTAACTCGGCACATACACTACCTGCGGATCGGCAGATTCAATCACAATCGTTTGCTGCGCCGGCGCACTTTTCACCACCGTTGTTGAAGCCGGTTTCGGTTTAACGGTCACCGTCTGCTGCGGCGTGCTTTTCAGCGCCCCGCTCTTTTGCGCCACTTCGCGAAATTTCTGCACAGTGTTCATCACGTCATCCGGTTGCGCCAGAAACGCGTTCCCCAGATTCTGTACCCATGCCGGATCTTCACCCAGCAGCGCCAGCAGTTGCGGAAAAGCGACCAGCGATTTTACACTCGGATCCCAGGGTTCGTTCGCGACCTGAGTGACGGCGGCATCCCCCTGACTTTGCGGATGGTCACGCGACCATTGCACAGCCTGAATCACGTTAGTCGGATAAGTCGACGCCATCAGCACCTGCGAAAGCAGGCTGTCAGGATACAGCGCGACTGGCGCGACCCATTGATCGAGCTGAGCTTGTGTAAATGACGCAGGGGCAACGGGTGCAGCAACAGGGACTGCTGGCGGAGGCGCGGCAGCGGGTGCTGGCACAGGCGCAGTCTGCGTCGTGGTTTCGGCCTGACTGCTGACCGGAAGCCAGCCTTGCATAAACATCACACTCGCCAGAGCAAATGCCCCCACGCCGCACAAGACTGCGATACCCCCGGGCTTGAATGATAAATTCATTCGGATCACCTTAGAAAGCCTCAGCGGGAATGAGAGGCATAATGAATGAGTATAATCGGAGAAATAAATCTCAACGGCCGCCACTGTATTTTTATTTCAGGTGAGATATTTACACATAAAATGCGTAATAAAATCCCTAAAAAAGGGTTCTCACTCAATCCCATGAATAAAAAGAGAATTTTATTTTACAGCGTTACAAAATGAATTAATAAAATCACACTGAAAGATAATCGGATGAATTCATTAATAATTATATAAAATATATTGATAATTTATCATTCATTGTATGAATGATAATAAAAAAAGCGCGTATCCCGGAGAATACACGCTCTTTATTTGTCCCCGGTCAGATAACCGGGGGCTCGTTTAACCGGCTGGTATCGGCTGCCAGCATGTTCTGCACCAGTTCCACGCATTCGAGAAAACGCTGATCGTAATCTGAAGATTCAACGTGTACATAATCCACATTGTTTTCTTTCAGCATTTCGATGAGCAAATTCTGGAAAGACATCCGGTCGGTGGTACTGCCTAAACTGCGCAGGCCGTCGGCCACCCACGGCGTGTTGTTTTCCAGCAGGATAACCAGATCGAATTTGTATTCGTCCATCAGCGCCTGCACAAACGGATGTTCACGCCCTTCATATTTTTTACAGAAGGCCTGAGTGGTCAGAAAGTCGGTATCAATAAAGGCCACTTTATTGGCATATTTCACCGCGAAATCGATGTACTGCGCCTGACCCAACGCGATCTTGTCATAGTCAGAATATTGCAGCGCCATTTCGTCGCCACCCAGGTGCGAGAACACATAATCGCGGCCATATTCCCAGGCACTGGTGGTATTAAAAATGTTAGCCAGCTTATTCACCAGCGTCGATTTCCCGCTGGATTCTCCGCCGAGGATCGCCACGGTCCGCACGAAGAACGGCTTCACTTCAGTCGGAATATAATCCCAGTAACGGAACGGGTCATGACGGATCTGACGACCGCTGATATTCATAAACGAACGTTTCGGGTCGATCAGTACGGTCTCAATCCCGAGATGTTCGCGGTATTGCGGCGCATCAGCCTCTTCACTGGAATAAATAGTGTTGGGTTCAATACCTTTCTGGCTCATGAACTCTTTAATGCCGCGTCCCCATACGTCCCAGCCATGCGGATAGGGTTCCATCCCCTCTTCGTTAAAGGCATGAATACGTATGTTTTTCTGGTATTTGAACGTCTGCAGTAACCAGCGCAGACGGTCACTGACCGTTGGCTGCTGGGACATGGAACTGTTTTCAAAAAGCTCGCGATCGCGCGGCTCGTCATAGCCCATGATGATATGCAGTTCATCCACCTGACTGCAGGCGCGCTGGATCAGATAGATATGGCCGGTGTGCAGCGGATAAAACTTGCCGAACACCACGCCGATATTCTTTTCACGACGGGGAAACTCAAGATCAAGGAAGCGGTGCAAAGCCTCCAGCTTCTGAGCGCTGGGACTTTTTATCTTTGCATTCAACAACTGGCTAAGATAACCCTTGGTCATCCCGCTGGCTTCGGCCACCTGTTGCAGCGTGCGTCCCTGTTGTTTTATCGCGGTTTTTAGATAGTCGAACTGTGACATGCCTTGTCCCCAGGTTTGCTGTACTAAACAAAATAGCTAAACAAAAAATAGCACAAAGGCAGCCCCGAATTACAGCGGAGAAAAGCTACAGCATAGAACAGTTACAAATCGTCGAGGGTCGCCAGCGCATCGGCCAGCTTTTTGACGCCAAATACCTGCATACCCGCCGGGGCTTTCTTCGGCACGTTGGCATGCGGCACAATCGCACGCTTAAAGCCGTGCTTTGCCGCTTCCGTAATACGTTCCTGACCGCTCGGCACCGGACGAATTTCACCTGCCAGCCCGACTTCACCGAAGACCACTAAATCCTGCGGCAACGGACGGTCACGCAGACTGGAGACAAGAGAGAGCAGCAGCGCCAGATCCGCGCTGGTTTCGGTGACTTTCACACCGCCAACTACGTTGACGAACACATCCTGATCCGCCATCTGCAAACCGCCGTGACGATGCAAGACCGCCAGCAAAATGGCTAAACGGTTTTGTTCAAGGCCAACCGCCACGCGACGCGGATTGCCCATCATCGACTGATCGACAAGGGCCTGAACCTCAACCAGCAACGGACGCGTTCCCTCCCACAGCACCATCACGGAACTGCCGGAAGTAATTTCATCGCCACGGCTGAGGAAAATTGCTGAAGGGTTGCTGACTTCACGCAGCCCCTGCTCGGTCATGGCGAACACGCCGAGTTCGTTCACGGCACCAAAACGGTTTTTATGGCTGCGCAGCGTACGAAAACGCGAATCGGCGTCGCCATCGAGCAGCACGGAACAGTCGATACAGTGCTCGAGCACTTTCGGACCGGCCAGTGAACCGTCTTTGGTCACATGACCCACCATCACGATCGCCACGCCACGCGTTTTGGCGAAACGGGTCAGATACGCTGCCGTTTCACGGACCTGCGCAACCGTGCCCGGTGACGACTGGATATCCGCCATGTGCATCACCTGAATGGAGTCGATCACCATCAGTTTAGGCTGTTCTTTATCGGCAATGTCGCAAATCTGTTCGATGCTGGTTTCCGACAACATATTCATATTGGCCGTCGGTAACCCCAGACGGTGCGCACGCATCGCCACCTGCTGCAAAGATTCTTCGCCGGTGACGTACAGGGTTTTCATGTTTTCGCTGAGATGACACAGAATTTGCAGCAGCAGCGTACTTTTACCTGCACCGGGATTACCCCCAATCAGGATCGCACTGCCGGGCACCACGCCGCCGCCCAGTACGCGATCAAACTCTTTAAAACCGGTGCTGAAACGCGGAAGTTCATCAAGGCTGATATCGGAAAGTTTCTGCACGCGACTGACGCCTGCATCACCGGCGTAACCGGTCAGACGCTCATTACGCGCCACAGTCGGGGAAGCCGCCAAACGGATTTCAGTAATGCTGTTCCAGGCCTGACAGGCACTACACTGCCCTTGCCAGCGCGGATAATCTGCGCCACATTCATTACACACAAATGCACGTTTTGCTGCTTTTGCCACAACTTACCTCGATGATATTTAAAAGAAATTTATAATGCCTGACTGCCGCTAAAAATACACAACACCCCAAGCAGATCCGCATGCCGGATACAGACTGAAGCCTGTTCATCCACTTTCGGCTTTGCGTGATACGCAATGCCCAGACCGGCCACCGCCATCATTTTCAGGTCATTGGCGCCGTCGCCAATCGCAATGGTTTGTTCCTGAGGAATCCCCAGTTTTTCCGCCAGCTTCAGCAAGGTATCTGCTTTATATTGCGCGTCGACGACAGGGCCAATCACACGCCCGGTCAGTTTGCCGTCGCGAATTTCCAGCTCGTTCGCCGCGACATCAATCAGATTCAGCTTATCGCGCAGGTATTCGGCGTAATAGGTAAAGCCGCCGGAAGCAATTGCAACGTGCCAACCAGCTTCCTGTAAACGCTGAACCATCACGGTCAGTCCCGGCATCAGCGGCAGGGTTTCGCGCACCTGCTCAAGAATACCCGCATCTGCATCTTTCAGGGTCGCCACACGCTGGCGCAGACTGGCGGAGAAATCCAGCTCGCCACGCATCGCACGCTCAGTGACTTCCGCCACCTGTTCACCGACGCCTGCCAGTTTGGCAATTTCGTCGATGCATTCAATCTCAATCGCGGTAGAATCCATGTCCATCACCAGCAGACCTGGCGTGCGCAGATAAGGCACTTTGCCAAGCTGGGTGACATCAAATTCGAAAGATTCAGCCAGCTGTTGCGCATCAGTAGTGAGCGAACCGGCAAGGCGTACAACCTGATAACCTTCCACCGCCCAGGCGCTGACAATCACCAGAGCACGACCTAACCGGCGCTGGAACTGCGTAATGCTCGTTTTATCGAGTTTTCTACCATAAAGCAGCCATCCGGTATGTCCGGCCCGGTAATCCAGCGGCATGACCTCGTCACCGCTCAATGAAAGGGGAAGTCCCGGCCATTGGTGGATCTCCGCAGGAAGATCGCAATAGGTCAGACTGTTTGGCATGATGGCTCCTGTAGGGCGTTATGGCATAGGAAAACAAATATCAGTATTTACCCAAAATCATTCGAGTTGCATCAAGGCAGCAACTGAATGAATCTCCGGAAGCTGACACAGGTCAGTGACCGGAGTGAATGAAGGCAGCCAACGCAGAGGCAGCCTGAAGGATGCAGGGTAAAATGAGGCATCAAGCTACCTTATCGTGACGTCTTCTGGCAACATAAAGTCTTCGAAAAACGCAAGGAAACAGAATGGCCAAGGCCAAACTCAAATTTCGCCTGCACCGCGCCGCTATCGTATTGATTAGTCTGGCGTTATTAGTCATTCTGATGCAAGGCGCATCCTATTTCAGTCTGGGTCACCAACTGGCACGCTCGACGCAGGTGGAACAGCTTGCCCAGACGCTCGCCAAACAGGTGGCGTTTTCGCTCGCGCCGCTGATGGACAGCACTAATGATGGCGCTGATATCGCACAAATTTCCACTATTTTGAGCCAGCTTACCGACGGAAGCCGCATTCTCGATGCCAGCGTTTATGAGTCAGATGGCTCCCTGGTCGCCCATGCAGGCGAACAAGTGCCGGTACGCGACAGATTATCGCTCGATGGTAAACGCGCAGGCAGCTACTTCAATCACCAGATTGTGGTGCCTATTGAGGATAAAAACGGTCCGAGCGGATTTTTACGTATCACGCTGGACACGCACGTACTGGCGACTGAATCCAAGCAGGTAGATAACACCACCAATCTGTTACGTCTGATGATGCTCGCTGCGCTGGGTGTCGGTATTATTCTGGCCCGCACGCTGCTGCAAGGGCGTCGTTCGCGCTGGCAGCAATCGCCGTTCCTGCTGACCGCCAGCAAACCGCTCAAAGAAGATGACGAACAGGAAGATGAGCCGGACGAGTTCGGCCCGCCGCCGGTACTGAACATTCCTGAGCCGGAATCTGAGGTCGCACCGGCAAAACCGGCGACCGAAGCACAAACCAAAGAAGCCGCACAAGCCGCTTACCGCAGCCTCAAAAGAAGCCGGCCGAAGTGAGTCAGGAAAACAGCTTAATCACCCTGGCTATGCATAGCTAAATGCATAGCTAATTCCATCGCAAAATGAACAGAGACCATCCGTAATATTCTATTTTATAAAGAAATAGCTACGGGTAAGGTTCGTTCTCCACCAAGAAGACGAATTAATATGCATAGCTAAATGCATAGCAAAACGGGCGCCATCCGGCGCCCGTTTTAGTTACTGCAAGATCTGCAGAATTTATTCTTTGTCGCCCAGAAGAACGGATTCCAGCGCGATTTCAATCATGTCGTTGAAGGTCGTCTGACGTTCAGCGGCAGTAGTTTGTTCGTGAGTACGGATATGGTCGGAAACGGTACAGATGGTCAGCGCTTTTGCACCGAATTCTGCTGCCACGCCGTAAATACCAGCGGCTTCCATTTCGACACCCAGAATGCCGTATTTTTCCATCACGTCGAACATCTGCGGGTCTGGTGTGTAGAACAGGTCAGCGGAGAAGATGTTACCCACGCGGGCATTGATGCCTTTGGCTTTCGCTGCATCAGCGGCGTTACGCACCATGTCGTAATCGGCGATAGCCGCGTAATCGTGGTCTTTGAAACGCATGCGGTTCACTTTGGAATCGGTGCAGGCACCCATGCCGATCACGATATCGCGCAGTTTGATATCAGCACGCACAGCACCACAAGAACCCACGCGGATGATTTTCTTCACGCCGAATTCAGTGATCAATTCTTTGGCATAAATTGAGCAGGAAGGAATGCCCATGCCGTGACCCATAACAGAGATTTTGCGGCCTTTATAAGTGCCGGTGAAGCCCAACATGCCACGCACGTCGTTCACCTGCTTAACATCCTGAAGGAAAGTTTCCGCGATGTGCTTGGCGCGCAGCGGATCGCCCGGCATCAGCACTACGTCAGCGAAGTCGCCCATTTCAGCATTAATGTGTGGAGTTGCCATTATCTTTTCCTAAAATTGGTATAAAAATTAACGAAGTAAACCCAATGAATTTCGCGTTGTAGTCAGGCGGCAAGCGCGTGAATCCCCAGGAGCTTAGACAACTAAGTGACTGGGGTGAAGGCGCGAAGCCAACAACGCTACAACTTGAAAGACGCAGGGTTTATAGCATTGATTTGCCGTAATCCATCGGTGTCAGATCGAAGTATTTAGCAACGGTCTGACCGATGTCCGCGAAGGTATCGCGGTGGCCCAATGAGCCCGGTTTCACTTTCGGGCCATAGATCAGGACCGGAATGTGCTCACGGGTATGATCCGTGCCGCGCCAGGTCGGGTCACAACCGTGGTCAGCGGTGAAGATAATGATGTCGTCTTCTTTCACCAGCTCCAGCAGTTCCGGCATACGACGGTCGAACAGTTCCAGCGCCGCAGCGTAGCCCGGCACATCACGGCGGTGGCCGTAAGAGGAGTCGAAATCTACAAAGTTGGTGAAGACGATGGTCTTGTCTCCCGCTTCTTTCATCTCTTTGATTGTCGCGTCAAACAACGCATCCAGACCGGTGGCTTTCACTTTTTTAGTGATACCGACCTGCGCGTAGATATCGGCGATTTTACCGACAGACACCACGTGGCCGTCTTTTTCATCAACCAGTTTTTTCAGGATGGTCGGTGCCGGTGGCTCAACCGCTAAATCGTGACGGTTACCGGTACGCTCGAAGTTACCGGCTTTGTCGCCGATGAACGGACGGGCAATAACACGGCCAATGTTGTATCCGCCTTCGGTCAGTTCTTCACGGGCGATTTCGCACAGTTCATACAGGCGATCCAGTCCGAAGGTTTCTTCGTGACAGGCAATCTGGAAGACGGAGTCAGCGGAAGTGTAGAAAATCGGCTTGCCGGTTTTCATGTGTTCTTCGCCCAAATCGTCCAGTACCACGGTGCCGGAAGAGTGGCAGTTGCCGAGATAGCCCGGCAGATTGGCGCGTTCCACCAGTTTATCCAGCAGTTCCTGCGGGAAGCTGTTGGTGGTGTCGCTGAAATAACCCCAGTCGAAAAGAACAGGCACACCGGCGATTTCCCAGTGGCCTGATGGGGTGTCTTTGCCGGAAGACAATTCGCTGGCGTAAGCATACGCACCGGTAATTTCAGAATTACCGTCCATGCCGTCAGGAATTTTACCGGTGGATTCTTCAGCGGCTTTCGCCAGCCCCAGACGGGTCAGGTTCGGCAGATTCAGAGGACCTTTACGGCCTTTGTCTGCATCGCCACGCGCACAGGCAGCCGCGATATGGCCCAATGTATCAGAACCGGCATCGCCAAAGCGCTCGGCATCTTCACTGGCACCGATACCGAATGAGTCTAACACCATGATAAATGTACGTTTCATTTTGCTCTCCTGCGAATGGTTACGCATTGGGTCACGCGGAACTGCCGCGCACCTGATCAATCTTAAATGGGGGCGATTTAGCCTGAAATCAAGCTTTGCCGCTGATCCGGCGATAAACCACCGGCGTGCTTTCCGGCGCTTTGTCACTCAGTACAATCGCCGCCCGCACTTCCTGCGCCGCCTGTTGCCAGGCCGCTTCACTGTTCGCGTGGATCATCGCCAGTGGCTGACGGGTATCCACCTGCTGGCCGAGTTGTGCCATGTGGGTCAGACCAACGCTGTAGTCGATAGCATCGCTGGCACGGCGACGACCGCCACCCAGTGAAACGACCGCCATCCCCAGCGCGCGGGTATCCATCGCGCTGACAATGCCGTTGGTTTCAGCGTAAACCGGTTTGCTCAGCGTGGCCTGTTGCAGATAATTGTCGTAATTTTCGATGAAATCGGTCGGGCCTTTTTGCGCGGCAATCATGCGGCCAAAGACTTCCGCTGCTTTGCCGTTATCCAGCACTGCCTGCAACTGACTGCGGGCGTCAGCGTCATCTTTCGCCAGTCCGCCGGACAGCAGCATTTCAACGCAAAGCGCCATCGTGACTTCCAGCAGACGCGGATTACGGTATTCGCCGGTCAGGAAACGCACGGCTTCACGTACTTCCACCGCATTACCGGCACTGGATGCCAGCACCTGATTCATGTCAGTCAGCAGCGCTGTGGTTTTACATCCCGCGCCATTCGCCACATCCACGATCGCCTGCGCCAGATCTTCGGACAGCTGATAAGTTGGCATAAATGCACCGGAACCGACTTTAACATCCATCACCAACGCATCCAGACCTTCGGCCAGTTTTTTGGCGAGGATCGAAGCAGTGATCAGCGGAATAGAGTCAACGGTTGCGGTGATATCGCGTGTCGCGTAAAAGCGTTTATCCGCCGGTGCCAGCGAGCTGGTCTGGCCGATTATAGCCACGCCGACGTCCTGAATGATGCTGCGGAAACGGCTGTCATCCGGGAAAATATCAAATCCAGGAATAGCTTCGAGTTTATCGAGCGTACCGCCGGTATGACCGAGGCCACGGCCTGAAATCATCGGGACATAACCGCCGCATGCCGCCACCATCGGGCCAAGCATCAGGGAGGTCACATCACCTACGCCGCCGGTCGAATGTTTGTCGACAATCGGACCGTTCAGATTGAGGCTTTTCCAGTCGAGCACGGTCCCTGAATCACGCATCGCCATGGTCAGCGAAACACGTTCTTTCATGGTCATGTCGTTGAAATAGATAGTCATTGCCAGTGCGGCAATTTGTCCTTCAGAAACCTGACTGTCACGAATACCATTAATGAAGAAACGAATTTCTTCGTCGCTTAAAGGCTGACCGTCACGTTTTTTACGAATAATTTCTTGTGCGAGAAACAAGGTATCCCCCTGCCTGAGCTGAACGCTAAATGTGAACGCCAGTACCGGACGCTGTAAAACAGCGCCACGGCACAGGCATAACAACAGTGATTAATAGCTGCTGGTGGCTTTCTGGCCAGCGTGACCCAATGTGGTCAGCAGGCTTGCCAGCAGGCTGGAAGCACCGAAACGGAAGTGACGTGCGTCAGCCCATTCACGGCCCAGCAGGCGGTCAGCCAGTGCCAGATATTGCGCAGCATCTTCAGCGGTTTTCACGCCACCGGCCGGTTTGAAACCAACGGCTTTGCCGACGCCCATTTCAGCAATCACGCTCATCATCAGTTCAGCGCTGTGCAAAGTGGCGTTTTCAGGCACTTTACCGGTAGAGGTTTTGATGAAGTCAGCGCCCGCTTTAATCGCGATCTCGGAGGCTTTGCGGATCAGTGCATCTTGCTTCAGTTCACCGGTTTCGATGATCACTTTCAGCAGAACGTTGGCCGCAGCACAGGCTTCTTTGCACTGTTTGACCATCTCAAAACCGATCTGCTCGTTACCGGCGATCAGTGCGCGGTACGGGAATACCACGTCAACTTCATCAGCACCGTAAGCGATCGCCGCGCGGGTTTCTGCCAGCGCAATATCAAGATCATCGTTACCGTGCGGGAAGTTAGTCACAGTCGCAATGCGGATATCAGGCGTACCTTGCTCACGCAGAGTTTTGCGGGCAACAGGAATAAAACGAGGATAAATACAGACAGCAGCGGTGTTACCTGCCGGGCTTTTCGCCTGGTGACAAAGCGCGATCACTTTTGCATCAGTGTCGTCTTCGTTCAGGGTGGTTAAATCCATCAGGTTCAGCGCACGTTGCGCTGCGGCGGTTAAATCGGTCATATAACTCTCCAACAATTTTCAATTCCAGCGACCGGCCAGAACTGAGCATACAGTCATGAATTCGTTCCGGCGGAGTCCGACGGGAAATGAATTCTGCACGGTTGGCGAGCGGACTTGGTTCCTTGAAGATAGCGTGCGTAAGCAGCGTGTCGTGGCTTACGCGGCAACTGAGATCCTTCTCACCGCGCTTTGATTGGCTGACGCCAAGTCGTTGTGACTATTTGAACACGTCACATCAGGTTCCTGTGTGCAGTATTTCACACAAAATGAAAACCGTTTGCAACGTTGCTTAGTGAAATGAGATCTAAATCACATTTCACTGGCGTTATGCTCAGTATTTGGTCCAGATAAGAGTGTATACCCGATTCATGACAAACGGAGTGCGCACGGATATACAGCGATCACCGACCGGCGATCTTACGAGTGATGTTATAATAATAACATTTTAAAGAGAACATAAATTACATAGCCTGAACAAACCCTTTTACAGGAAAGCATGAAAGGCAAATAAGAATGTTATTTAAATCACAAAATCAGGAGAGGACGGATTAGAAAGCGGATAAATTGAAGATACGACGGGTGTTGTCGAGCAATGCGGCGGCAATCTGTTCAGGGGTTTCACTGCGCAGGCTGCACAGTATGTCGAACACGTTAGCAGCACGCTCCGGACGATTGGGCTGGCCCTGAAAACCCTGCAACGGCATATCCGGCGCATCGGTTTCCAGAAGCAAAGAAGAAAGCGGTAATTGCGCCATCACCTGACGGGTTTTCTGCGCGCGTTCATAACTGATAGTGCCGCCCACACCTATCGCGAAGCCCAGTTTGATAAACGCCTGCGCCTGCGAAAGACTGCCCGCAAAACCATGTACCACGCCGGTAGCAGGCAATTTAGCCTGCCGTAACATTGCCGCCAGCTGATCGTGACTGCGCCGCGAATGCAGAATCACCGGCAGCATTGCGCGCTTTGCCATGGCGAACTGCGCTTTCAGCAGCCGCTGTTGTTGCTCAAATCGCGGCGTTTCCATGTATAAATCCAGCCCGATTTCACCGACCGCCACCAGGTGCGGATCCCGGTGAGTCAGCAATGAATCCAGTAATTCCAGGCAACTGTCTTTGTGCTCGCTGATATAAAGGGGATGCAAACCCAGCGCCGCGTGCAGCTGCGGGAATTTTTTTGCCAGTGAGAGAATGCCGCGAAAACGATCTGACGTAACCGACGGAACAATGATCTGCCGGACGCCCGCTTCTCCGGCGAGACGCAAACTTTCGGCTTCCGCACCGGTAAACGGCGGAAAATCGAAATGGCAGTGCGTATCGACGAAGGTATGACTCACAACTTATCACCCTCACTGGCGGGATAGGTTTCTGATGCACCGTTTTCTACCGGTGGCATATCAGATGCCACGCGTTTCGGCTGCGGATCATGAACCAGGTTATCTTTAAAGGCGGCCGGACGCACAACGCCGCCGTCGGCGACCATATCCGTCAGCACGGCGGGATCCAAAATGATCTGCTCCACCGTGCTGGCTGAAGCAGCCAGCGGGATCACGTTTTCCGGTTCGTCCTGAGGTATGACAACCCGCTGAGGGCGACGTGTCACGCGGGGTTCGATATGCGGATAAGGCCGTTCATTTTCACGCGGCAACAGCCAGTGCGCCGCAGCTGACAGGAAATAACGCCCGCAGCGGCGCCCAAGATGGTAATCCTGATTCAGCGCGGGCAGGCGACTGCCCAGCGCGTGGCTGGCTAAAGGTTTTGGCGGGAAGATCTCAAAAATACGCACATCGTCCGGCGGATTCTCGATGAACTGCTGGATGCGGTGATAGCTTTCTTCGTGATGCTGCATCATGCGCACCAGCTGTTGCAGGCTGCTTTCGCTCAGCCATTGCTCCATGCGTTTCATCCATTGCGGCGTATAGAACATCGCCGAGGGAACGGTGCGGATCACCACAATCGTATCGGCGCCACGGCGATAAGCTTCCTCAACCGGGATCGCATCGCTGATTCCGCCGTCCTGATAACTCACGCCATCAAGATCCACGCCCATACGGTAAAAGCCCGGAATGGCGCTGGAGGCTTTGATCACCGGCAGCCAGTTGTCGCGCGTCGGCGCAAAGTAACTGGCTGAATAATCATCACTGCGGCAGGCGCACATCAGAAACTCACGCCCGTCGATCAGCAGCTTTTCAGCGGTTTCCATCGCCAGCGGCATGTTTTTGGCCGTTTGTTCCACCAGCCAGTCGAGATCGATAAGGTGCCCGCCGCGCACAAAACGCAGAGGATTGAAAAAGTCGGGGCTGGTGGTATAGCGGGTAATGACTCTTCTGGCATAACCAGGTTGTCCGCAGACAAAAGCAGAGAGATTTTGTGCGCCGGCAGACGTGCCCAGATATAAATCAAAGGGATTAAAGCGCGCGCGTTGAAACTCATCCAGCACACCAGCTGTAAAAATGCCCCGCTGTCCGCCGCCTTCGCACACCAGTGCTATTTTGCCGGGTGTATAAGGTTTATACGCCAGTGGTTCTATGTTCCCCAGCGTGACAGGTATTCTGTATCCCAACGGGCTATCCTCACAAAATCGGCCTCACTCAGCGGCCTTCATTTCTGAGCATACCTTGTCTGACTGATTTACGTGAAATTCTTGCCAAATTTCAGCGATAAAATCGTTACGTCCTGTTAACAGCCAGATCGCACATAAAAAGAATCGCCCCCTTCATTGAAGGGGGCGATGTCATTCATTAACACTTTTTGGCATCAAATCATTGATGCGGTCAGAGTCGTTTACGACCGGTAAACAGGCTGACCAGGAACAGAATGATACCGACTACGAAGACGATTTTTGCAGCCCAGGCAGCTGTACCCGCCAAACCACCGAAACCGAGAGCCGCCGCGATTAACGCGATGATTAGAAAAATAATGCCCCAACGAAACATAAGCTTCTCCTTTATACCCTATTTTCACTTTGCCAGTTTAAAAGGTGGTGCCCCGCTTCGGGCCGGACTCACTGTTAAACATCTGCCTTTTGACACTTTATCTCCCGACCGTATGCCGGGAACAAAAACTTCTTACTTAATAAAGGTAGTCGAAAAATTAAAGTGTTAGAGCTTCTGACACGATATTTTTCCGAAATCAGGCAAATCTTATCCGTCCCGAATATTCAGCGGACAACACAAATATTGTTATGCGTTATTCAAAAGATAAGGCGCCCGCCCGTGAGAAGGCGCCTTGTACTACAGGTCTTGTACTACAGGTAGAGCAGAATATCGTTACGGTGCGACTTTCAGGTCATTTTTGACGCTTTTCACGCCATCAACGGTTTTCGCAACGCTTTCAGCACGGTCTGACTGTGCCTGGTCTTTCACTGCACCGGAAAGCTGTACTACGCCGTCGGTGGTTTCAACTTTTACATTACGTGAAGGGACAATGTCATCGGCCAGCAGTTTTGCTTTTACAGACGCTGTTGTTGCGCTGTCGCCCGCATAGCCTTTCACGCTCTGGTCTTTGCTGTCTTTGGTGTGCAGTTTGTCACTGACAGATTTCACACCTTCAACTTTAGTTGCGGCGGCAACCGCCTGCTCAGCTTCAGCCTGTGAACCAACGAAACCGCTCAGCGTAACGACGCCTGCATTGGTGGTCACGGAAATGTCGCTGCTTTTGATGGCTTTATCATCCACCAGTGCACTTTTTACTTTCGCTGTGATGGCGCTGTCGCCCATGTAGTTATCAACTTTCTTCATGGAGCTATCGATTTTTGCACCTGCGCTATCTGTAGTCGTCGCAGCCAGAGCGCTGCCGCTCATCAGTGCGGTACCCAGTACTACGGCCATCATGGAATAGGCAAATTTAGAGTTTTTCATCGATTTCTTCCTTTCGGTTTATAAGCCTTGATTTCGGCTCTGTACGTCACATTCTTGGTGACGCCTTCTAACAAATTGTATTGCTGCTGTTTTTACTGTCCTTGTAGCAGAGTACATCGTTTTATTCTGGCTTTTAATTGCCTCGCGATATAACTCTCTGTTGAGTGACTTTAATGCAGTGCTTTAAGCCACCATTTCCTGAACACACATTTAATATAGTCAAGAATGATCAAATGTGTAGGAAGATCGTCGAATAGGGACCCTAATGCAGACAAGTCCGAAGGTTTCCCCCTAAATCTGCACAAAATATCGGCATAGTGATAAGAAATATCTGGAGGCTGACACGCGTCAGATAAAAAAATGGCTCCTGTAAAAGGAGCCATTTGGCATTATTGGGTTAAAAATTTGCTCTAAAAATCAGGCTTAGGTTTTAGATTACTGCTTGTCCCATGCATCCTGCCAGTTAGTACCGGTGGCTGGCGCATAAGCCCAGGCCGCCTGACCACACCAGCCAGAGTATGGGAAAGGTTTGCACTGATAGATGCTGCCATCACTGCCTAATACCTTAGTACCCGCCACGTATTTCTCGCTGCTTTCCGGGTAAACATAGTCGTAACCTGCCGCCGCCGCTTTAGCTTTTACCAGAACCGTGGTGGTCGCGGTATCCGTTAAACCGGTGTTATCGGTCACGGTCACGTCAACAGTGAAGCGTGTATCAACTGTCACTTGTGGTGCATTGATGACTTCAGTATTGGATGCTGCACCCTGAGCCGGTGCAACTGGTAATCCAGCCGGATTAGTCCACTGATAATGCAAATCAGCAGCCTGCGTATCCGGATCGGTCACTTTTGCTGTCAGTGTCAGCGATTCACCTGAAGTCACGGTATACGTAGATTCAAGGGTAACGGACGGTGCGACAGGTTTAGAGGCATCAATCACATTCACGCTGGTTTGCGCCGTGGTGCTGCCTTCGCTGTCACTCACTGTCAGAGAGAAGGTGTACACCGCATTGGTCACCGGTTGCGCCACGCTGAATGTCGCTTTAGCTGAATTGCTGTTTTGCAGCGTCACTGCCGGGCCAGAAACTTGTTTCCACTGATAAGTCAGGCTGTCGCCGTCTTTATCGGTACTGGCCGAGCCATCCAGTGTAATCACGCCGATGCCGTTAACTTGCTGAGCCATACCCGCATTCGCGACCGGTGGTGTATTGGTTGCTACCGGTGCGACTGAACCGCTGGTGATTGGCGCAAAGATTTGGCTGTAAGCATAGAGCGGAGCCTGTTCCGGTGTCATACCACTGTGTTCTGCGGAAACTTGCCCAGAAACACCCGGCTGATCGCGAGCCATAGACCATGCGCCAATCATACCCAGGCCATAATCTTTCGCCTGCTGGTAAACGAGACGGGCATCAGAAAGATAGAACACTTCACCCTGCACGTCGTTATAGCCGATCATCGGGGTCGTCCCCAGCATGGCGTAAACCTGCGCCGCGCTCTTCTCAGGGTATAAACCTTTCACCTGAGCAAAAAGATTGTCGATAGCCGACGTCGCACATTTGCCATGGATATTCTGGCCTTCAGTATTGGCTGACTGGCATTGAATGTTGCCGTAGTCCATCGCCATCACGTTTACACCAGTAAGCACCACGCCCTGATCTTTGGCATCCTGCAACACTTCCATCCCTTCATGGGTCAGACCGGTTGGCAGAACAGGCAAGGTATACCAGATACCGATGTGACGGCCTTCGGCAGCCCAACGATCCTGCACCAATTTGACGGCAGCATTACGACGCTGAACAGACTCTTTATCCGCCAGCCAGTTGCCTTCGATATCGAAATCAAGCACCTGAAGATTAAGGTTCTCAACGATATCGTAATAATGCTGTGCCAGATCATTCACGTTATTACAGGCAGCGGCCAGTGGTGCATTGTTCGCGCCGCCGATCGATACCATGATATCGCCGCCCGCTTCGCGCAATGCTTTGATTTTGCTGTATTGCGCATAGTTGGTGACGCTGTAAGCAGTGCCCCATGTCGGTACACAGGTATTAGCATCTTTAGCGACCATAAAGGCCATGGTGAAGTGGTTAACGTTCTGGTTTTTCGCCAGACCTACCAGGTCAGGCTGCATGTTTAAGGTAAAATCGACATATGGCGCATAGAACTGGGCAGGCCATGGATTCTTCGGCGTACCCACTCGCTCTTTAGTGCCGCTCCAGTCCATATAAACAGCCCATGGGGTAACATCGTCTGGTTTCACTTTCTGAACGATGACAGCAGACTGATAATTCTTGCCGTTATATTTCACCAATGAATTAGCAGGATATAATGTATTGATATTCAACGTTGGCGCGTTATCAATTTGATCCTGAGAATAAGATTGTACTGCACCTAACGGTTTCCACGGATGGCCGTTATTTCCCTCAGGGTTTTGATTGGCTGCCAGAGACGGATCATTATTAACGGTGTAGAACAGAGCTTCATACATCACGCCGTCTTTCTGAACTTTATCACCCTGATTATAGGTTGTGCTGCTGCTCCAGACCGGCGTCGGCGCATAAGCTACCCACGGGTTATTTTCTGCTGGTGCGAAACTGTGTGCAGGCGTTGCTTTAGACGTTTTGTACGTCATGCCATTTGCCAGGACAATATCACCGGCTAAATAATCACGGCTGCTGTCATAATTGACATAATTATTCTGGGTACCGTCACCGGCGATCTCACAAACTGTCGGGTTGCCATACTGGCTCATTTCAGTCGCGGATGCGTCGCGTACTTTACGCCACGGGTTGGCACCCTGATCTTGTTCAGCGGTGCCCGGGCAATTGGTCGCACCAACCCACCAGGCGTTAGAATAAACGCCGCCGTCGAAGATAACTTCATAGGTGTCGCCGCCTTCCTGACCATTCCACGCTTCAAGAGCAAAGGCGCTGGCAGAGGCCACCGTCAGACCGGCAACACACAACATCTGTGTGATTTTATTCATTTTCATAACTTACATTCCTTATATATATATCATTGCCACGGCGGGATATTCATAGAATACATATATGTTTTACGAGAAAACGTATTTGAAACTATGGTGAATTGAGAATTTATTTATTAATACATAAATGCAAAGCATGTGTTTATTGCGATACATATCAAATAAATATGAAGTAATTTGTGGCATACGTATAATGACATATCTATTCGGAAACAAACTAATCAAAAACTAATAGATCGCACTAATAATTACAATTAAGATTATTTAATAAGCCAGACATATTTTCTGCATTTAAACATTCAGGAATGTAATAATAGAGCGTAATTAAGCAAGTAAATTAATATATATTTAATTAATGTTAAATTCAGAAGTAATAAAAAAGGCGACATAAATGTCGCCTCTCCACAAACAGGAACAGATTAATGTTCGCGGGTTTTACGGAATTTCACTTCAGGATAACGCTCTGAAGCCAGATTCAGGTTCACCATCGTTGGAGCGATATAGGCCAAATTATCGCCACCATCCAGTGCCAGGTTGGTTTCGTTCTTGCGTTTGAATTCTTCGAACTTCTTCACGTCGCTGCATTCCACCCAACGCGCGGTGGAGACGTTCACGGATTCGTAAATCGCCTCGACGTTGTATTCGCTTTTCAGACGCGCCACGACCACTTCAAACTGCAGCACACCGACCGCACCAACGATTAAATCGTTGTTAGAGATCGGACGGAACACCTGTACCGCGCCTTCTTCTGAAAGCTGTACCAGTCCTTTCAGCAACTGTTTCTGTTTCAGCGGGTCACGCAGGCGGATACGACGGAACAGTTCAGGGGCAAAGTTAGGAATGCCGGTGAACTTCATGTTCTCACCCTGGGTAAAGGTGTCGCCAATCTGGATCGTGCCGTGGTTGTGCAGGCCGATGATATCGCCCGGATAGGCTTCTTCAACGTGTGAACGGTCGCCGGCCATAAAGGTCAGCGCGTCAGAAATCACCACGTCTTTACCCGTACGCACCTGACGCAGTTTCATGCCTTTTTCATACTTACCGGACACCACACGCATGAATGCCACGCGGTCACGGTGTTTCGGATCCATATTGGCCTGAATTTTAAACACAAAACCGGTGAATTTCTCGTCATCGGCTTTCACTTCACGCAGGTCAGTTTTACGTGGCATCGGCGCAGGCGCCCAGTCCACCAGACCGTCGAGCATGTGATCAACACCAAAGTTACCGAGTGCAGTACCGAAGAATACCGGCGTCAGTTCGCCCTGCAGGAAAGCTTCGTGATCGAATTCATGGGATGCACCCTGAACCAGTTCCAGCTCTTCACGCAGTTGCACAGCCAGATCTTCGCCGACAGCAGCATCCAGATCAGGGTTATCCAGGCCTTTAACAACGCGAACTTCCTGAATGGTGTGACCTTTACCGGTCTGGTACAGATACACTTCATCTTTATAGAGGTGGTAAACCCCTTTGAACAATTTACCGCAGCCGATCGGCCAGGTAATCGGAGAACAGGCAATTTTCAGCTCGCGCTCCACTTCGTCCATCACTTCCATCGGGTCACGGATGTCACGGTCGAGTTTGTTCATGAAAGTCAGGATCGGCGTATCACGCAGACGGGTGACTTCCATCAGCTTACGGGTCCTGTCTTCAACACCTTTCGCAGCGTCGATCACCATCAGACAGCAGTCAACCGCGGTCAGGGTACGGTAGGTATCTTCGGAGAAGTCTTCATGCCCCGGGGTGTCGAGCAGGTTAACCAGACACTGTTTGTACGGGAACTGCATCACGGACGTGGTGATGGAGATACCACGTTGTTTTTCCATTTCCATCCAGTCGGATTTGGCGTGATGGCTGGAGCCGCGGCCTTTTACTGTACCGGCGGTCTGAATGGCCTGTCCGAATAACAGAACTTTTTCAGTAATCGTAGTTTTACCGGCATCGGGGTGAGAGATGATGGCAAATGTGCGGCGCTTGGCCACTTCAAGGGCGTATTCACTTGGAGACATGTTTTTCACGTTTCTGCGGTTGGTCCGCCCTGCATAGGATTTAACATCACGTCAGAAGATGACGTCAGGCAAAGCGGTAATAAAAGTTATAGCCGGCTATTTTCACTGATTTAGCCGGGATGGGCAATCAATGGTTTTTTTGTATGGTGTGTGCGAGAAAAACTCAGAGTTTGAAGTCAGAAGGCAATGAAGCCCAATGGCGTCGCAAAATCACTTTATGCTCATCGGCCATAGGGAGCGAATCAAGCCTGTCATGCCATTCTTTGCGAGCAATACTCAGCACATCATTCAGATGCACTTTTATCGCAGGCCATGACACTCCGATTCGGTCTGTCCATTTTTCAAAAGTCGCGAAATCGATCACAGCCCAGCGTTTTTCCCGGGCCATATTCAGTGCCACTCCTTGTTCATCCTGCATATAAATTCGCGTGCTCACGATGTCATAAGCCGGAGAGAGTCGGGCATTTATTCCGTCAGGATAGATAACCGACCAGTTTTTCAAATGCGCATCGCCATTTCCCAGCAGGATATTGACCAGTAACCGGCGTGCCATTTGCTGCACATCAGCCAACCCGGCAGAACCAACACGATCAAGCACCGCTGCGATTTGTTCATAGTTATGGCGCCCGTATTTCCGATGGGCATACACCTCAAAAATTTGAGCAAAATCTTCCGTGTGTATACGCCCGGCAGGACTGCGGTCAAAACGCTTAATGCTAAAAGCAAAAGGCTCATCAGGAAGGCGAATGTCGGGCAAGTTATCGATTTCAGAAAGATGGACCAGCTTAATCTCAGGGATTTCAACCCCCGCACTTGCCGCAAGTGTCATGGCAGTGAATTCATTCTCCGCGAGCGAAGGATGCACTACCGAAGGCGTTTTGATTATCCAGCTATCTTCGCCGATTTCAGCGCTGACGTTGGAGCGTCCTTGTTCCTGCTGTACAGAAAACTTCAGCTGAACGCCAGCCAGCGAAAACTTATCGGCCTGCTGACGAACATCTATCTGAACAGGCTCAAGCCGGTCGCCACGAGACACTTTAGCCCAGGCTGGCATTTCATCTCTGAGGACGGGTCTGACCCGCAATGCACCCGGAAGATTTTTTCCCGCATATGCCAGTAAAGGGAATTCTGAATCGTGATGGATTTTTAGTGACTGCGTCATCCATGCCCGCAAAGCCCCTTCCGGTAACAAATTAGAAAGTACAGGGGGTAAACGGAGAGAAGAAACCAGCGGGCGATGCAAGTAATCAGAGTGTGACTTTTGTGACAATGTAAAAACCGGCTTATCCTCCCAAGATAAAGCCGCATAAGCAGGGTCGAAAGTCAGGATATTTCGGCTGCCGGAATAATGAGCCAGTACGCCAATCCGCTGATCATGTAAATATAAAGCCAGTGCCTCGACAGACTCTGTTTGTTTTGTCATGGCTAATCGTCCAGATCATGCAGAAGGTCATTCCAGCTGTCTGGTTGGCTTTCATTCACCGTCAGTCTCGACGTACCCTCCAGTAATGCCTCAATTTCCTGCACCCGCTGACGCGGCACAAGCATCATTTCAAGATCCATGCCCTCCAGAATGCGTAGAAGAGTCGAAAGTCGCGGATCGGCCCCCGCTTCAATACGCTGGTACTGTTGCTGAGACATACCGATTCGCATCAGCATATCCTTCTGATTCAGATCCAGTTGTATTCTTCTTTGTTTCAGAAGTTCCGGGAGTTGCTTGAGGGTTTTCATGAGGGTGTCCGTTCGCATGGCTTAACAACAGATTAGTTGTCATAGCACATCAATACAACTTATTAGATGTAATGATGCGTAGATTACAACAAATTAGCTGTTTTCACCCCAGCGGGAGCGCCATCATAAGGGCATCTTCGCGGCCTTGTGCGGCGGGATAGTAATTGCGGCGAACGGAGAGTTCGTTAAAACCGAGGCTTTCATAGAGCGCGATAGCTTTAGCGTTAGAGGCGCGGACTTCGAGCCATAAGGTGAAAACATCTTTCTGCTCAAGCTGTTGTATCACTTCTTCCAGCAATGTGCGGCCTAAGCCCTGACGCTGAAAAGCCGGATCGATGGCAATATTGAAAAGCGTCGCTTCGTCGAGAACGATTTGGGTGATAGCAAAACCGGCCATCACTTCGCCCTGCATGATCTTGAGATTCAGATAGCGCTCGCCCTGATTGCTGGCCAGCGTTTTTTCCGTCCACGGAAAGGCATGGCTGGCCTGCTCAATTTCAAATGCGCGGGGAAGATCAGCGATGGTCAGGATAGAAATGTTGTTCATTTTCACAGATCTGCTGCCAGAGCGCGCGTTTTGCGCCGGCGTCTTGATAGAGTTCGGCCAGAGCCGGACTGGATAACTGCGGACCGGCGAGAGTTAGCGGTTCGCTTAACCCCAGTCGCCAGACATTGCAGCGGGTATCTTCAGGCAACATGGCGACCTGTTCCGGCGTCAGGCGATAAACCTGATGAGCACCCAGTGCCAGACTGCGTAAAACATCGGTGACCAGCGGGTCATCTTCCGCAGGAGGAACATCTGCCACAATCAGCAGTTTAGTGTCCGCAGGCAGGCTGACCGCCACTTCGCCCTGTAAAACCGCGGGCCGGCGCAGCGTCCACTGGGTGATCCCCAGTTGCTGTAACAGTGTGTCTCGTCTGGATGCCATGCCTGTTTCCTGCCGGTTGAAGTGCGAAAAGCCCGGCTATGCTAGCAAACACAGCGAATATGCGCCAATAAAGCTCGATTACTCAATCAGAGGCGAAGAGTATATAATCCCGCGTTCATTCCTGAGGAGCCTCACCCTGATGTCTGCATTAACTCCGGCCAGCGAAGTCATACTGCGCCATAGCGAAGAATTCGAAGGCCGCCGCGTATTGTTCGCCGGCGACTTACAAGACAATCTGCCAGCTGAAATTGACGCCGAAGAAGTCCGCGTTCACACCAATATGTATCATCACTGGCAGATGCTCAGCAAAAGTCTGGGCGAAAACGTTCAGTTCGGTTTGCTGGCTGACGCTGAGCTTATCGCGCCCTGCGATGTGCTGGTGTATTACTGGCCGAAAAGCAAACTGGAAGCGAAGTTCCAGCTGTTCAACTTACTTTCACAGTTGCCGGTCGGCATTGACGTGTTTGTCATCGGTGAAAACCGCAGTGGCGTACGCAGCGCTGAAACCACGCTGGAAGGTTTGTGTGAACTGAGCAAAATCGACAGCGCGCGTCGTTGCGGTTTGTATCATGGTCGCCTGGAAAAACAGCCTGAATTTGATGCCGACGGCTGGTGGGATCAGTACATGGTCGAAGAAGTGACCATTAAAACCCTGCCGGGCGTATTCAGCCGTGAAGGTCTGGACAGCGGAAGCCTGCTGCTGATCAACACGTTTGAAGAACCGGTGAAAGGCAAAGTGCTGGATGTGGCTTGCGGTTCCGGCGTGCTGGCTTCGGTACTGGCCATGTACTCGCCGAAGATGAAAGTCACGCTCAGTGATGTGAGCTCTGCCGCTATAGAAGCCAGCCGCGCCACACTGGCGGCGAACGACCTGCCGGGCGAAGTGATCGCCAGCAACGTCTATTCCGACATTGCCGGTCGTTTTGACATGATCATCTCCAACCCACCATTCCATGAAGGTCTGCAAACTAGCCTGACAGCGGCTGAGCAGCTGATCCGTGGCGCAGTGGGCCATCTGAACATTGGCGGTGAACTGCGCATTGTGGCTAACGCCTTCCTGCCGTATGCCGCCCTGCTCGATGATGCTTTTGGCAGCCATGAAGTGCTGGCACAGAACGGCCGCTTTAAGGTTTATAAAGCCGTCCGTGGCCGTCCACCGCGCGATTTGAAAAAGAAAAAACGTTAATCAGTCAGACGCTGAGGATACGCATCATTTCTGCGTTGTAGCGGTCACCCGCTGCCACGCGGAAAGGAAACACTGCTTCGATCGCCGCGATTTCGGCTTCACTCAGGGAGACATCAAGCGCGGCGATGTTTTCCTCAAGATAATGACGACGCTTGGTGCCAGGGATCGGCACCATGTTGTCGCCACGTGAAAGTACCCATGCCAGCGCCAGCTGCGACGGTTTCACGCCTTTTTCCTGCGCCAGTTCCCCGATTTTTTCCGCCAGTTGCAGATTCTTCGCGAAGTTTTCGCCCTGAAAACGCGGACTTTCACGACGGTAATCATCTGCATCCAGATCATCCACTGAACGGATTTGTCCGGTCAGGAACCCACGACCCAGCGGGCTGTAAGGCACAAAACCGATCCCAAGGCGTTCACACGCCGGTAAAATATCGGCTTCCACATCCCGCGACCAGAGTGAATATTCTGTCTGCAACGCGGTGACCGGATGAACTTTATGCGCCCTTTCCAGAATACTCACCGGCACTTCGCTCAGCCCGATATAACGGATCTTCCCTTCACGCACCAGATCGGACAGCGCGCCCATGGTGTCTTCAACCGGCACGTTGTGATCCGGACGGTGTTGATAATAAAGGTCGATAACCTCGGTGCCCAGACGCTTCAGGCTACCCTCTACCGACTTGCGGACATAATCAGGGTGACCGTTGGTCCCGCGCGCCTGTGGGTTAGCCGGGTCGCGTACAATACCGAATTTGGTGGCTAAGAAGACCTGATTGCGACGCCCTTTCAGAAAGCGCCCGAGCAGTTCTTCATTGGTATACGGCCCGTAAACATCGGCGGTATCAAACATCGTGACGCCCATTTCGAGCGCACGCTCCAGCGTTGCCATCGATTCTTTATCATCCAGACCCGTGGTATAGAAATCGCTCATGCCCATGCAACCCAGTCCCAGTGCAGATACCATCGGACCGTTTTTACCCAACTGACGTTGTTTCATCGGATTTTCCTTTTTGACTCTAAGAGGGAAGTAACGAAGTGAAGTGTGGTTGTTATGTCAGGAAAGATAAATCAGCGAAAACGTGCAACACTGTTCATAAATCGCAAACAATCAGCGGGAAAGTGATGGACCAAATTCTGGCGATGAAAATTTTTATCCGTATTGCCGAACTGGAAAGTTTTAGCCGTGCAGCGGAAGACCTGAATCTGCCACGGGCGACAGTCAGCACGACCCTTAAACGGCTGGAACAGAAGCTCGGGGTTCGCCTGTTTTTACGCACCACGCGGCAGGTGAAAATCACCGACGAAGGCAAAATTTACTACCAGCGCTGTCTGCAACTGATCTCGGCGCTGGAAGAATCCGACGCCCTGTTTGCACATCACAAAAATCAGCCCACAGGCATTGTGCGCAT